>FLOH01000021.1_pt1 | contig 659435 bp, 546 predicted proteins | sample 756751 | NCBI WGS metagenome assembly FLOH01 (sample SAMEA4026879, study PRJEB14308) | marine metagenome | biome: coastal water; material: water | depth 74 m
TTTTACATGGTTCATGGTGTGTTGCGTTGATTGCAACTACAAGGTCGGATCTGTGGATTTCATTGTCAAGATCGTGGCCCGATCACTTATGAACAATGCAGGGTTTATGACGCAATCTGACGTTTTACTGCTATGAAAATAGGGCTTTAATTCCTTCGACCTTTCAGCCGAAACCGAACTTGGTAGAAACAACTGAGGCTTGCGTACCTGTCGTCACGGCCTATTTACATAGCAGTTGTTGTGTTTTAGTTGCTTTCTACAAACTTCCAGTACGTTTACTGAATAGTTATGTCATTCTTTTCGTCACGTAGTTCAGCTTCAGAATATGTCGTGTACTCAAATGTCGAAGAGTATGGGTCGTCATTTTCTAAAAAATGATTGGTGTCCGTGATTTTTACCAAAAAGTCAAAGTCGTTGTATGTGAAAACCGTAGAACCGCGCGGTTTTGCTTCAATTTGAAATCCGTCAGTTTCAAAGAACGTTAAGCCGTTGCTAAATGCAGCACTTGCATAGCTGTAGTTATTAGTTTTTACAAAGTGACTTTCTGATTTTATCAGCTGGTTATTCGAGTTGTACGTCATTTTTTTTAACATCGAAAGCTTATCATTTCTCCATTTTATTTCGGTAATCAGCTTTAAAGAATTGTCATACTCATACAAGTACCGTTCTGTACTTTCAACAGAACCGCTATGTCGATAATTCACTACCGTTTTACTCGTCACAAGGTTCTCAGACCCGTACTCAAATGTTGTTCGCTTCGCAATGTCATTGGTAGGTTGCATAAGTCCCCAACTGTAGCTTTTTATTTCTTCCAAATTCCCGTCAGAATTATATTGATATTCATCTTTTCCTTCATATACCAAGCCACTCGTTCTTGTCAGGAGACCATATTTCTTGATAAGCACAATTTGTCGATTGCTGTTATAGAAATACTCTTTTTTGTCAATCGTTATGTCGGGTTTAGGTTTAGCTACTGTTAACCTTAATTCACCCTTTGGCGAATAGAAATAAGAAATAATGTCAATACCGTTATTCTCGGTAATTACTCTAACTTTTTCGTACGAAATGTTTTCCTTTTCCCGTGGAAATTGTCCAAGCGTCACTTGTGCGACACTAAGAAAAATGGCTGTCGTGATATAAAGTTGTTTCATGTGTATTCGGTTTCGGGCAATTAAACACAACAATTGGCTATAGTTAATTAATTACCGATAGCCCGAATTGTCGTTTCTAGTTTAATGCCTTGAAAATAAAGGAATTATCTGAGTATGATTTACGAACGCGTCACAGACGCGCCCGAGCAACAGCAAACGAGCGCCAGCGGGTTTAGCAGGGTATATCGGGCATCTAACAGCAATTAAATGGCATTTAGTCCAAATTAGGGTGGGTTTACCTCGTTCTGTACTGGTTTACTGAGCTCTCTACAGGAGCTAACGGGAGCTTCCGTACCTCTTCCATCCTTGTCAGAACATTTCGCATTCTTGTCAAAGCATTTCGCAGACTTGTCAGAGCATTTCGCAGCCTTGTCCGAGCATTTCACAGCCTTGTCCGATAATTTCACCTACCAGAAACTACCGTAGAAGAGAGGGAAACTACCGTAGAAGAGAGAAACTATACCGTAGAAGAGCGGAATCTTACCAGAGAAGAGAGGCGCCCGCGCGCGTGTTCAGCAGGATTACTCGTGTGGAAGGCGGTACGATCAGTTACAAACTGATTGCGTTCTGTGCCACACAAGTCCTCCGCTTAGGCGGAAGACTTGCGCGAGCGATGTATGCACGTTTGCTTACGAACTAGTTAACCACCGGCAATTCAACCCTACTAGGATACTTGAACGAACGATGAATGGTGTATTGCGGTTCATCGTTAGTCATATTGCGAAACTGGTCCGCATCCGCTCCAGCTATCGCAATCCGAACACGGTGACCCTTCTTAAATAGATAAGAAATTGGCAGCATACTGAATTGCATTTCTGCTACTTCGCCTTCCTTTAAAGGTTGCCCATCTTCTTTCAAGTACGAATGATAAGGTCCAACTTGCTTGTAGGGAGCTTTCTCGTTGCTAATTTTTCGGTGCAATGCGCGCAACTCTCCTTCGGTAACGTATTCAACATTTCCTTTCTCATCAATGTCTTCGAGGTAAACGAAAACCTGAGCATCGGTGGTAGATGAACTCACAAAAATGTCAACCAACACATGACCCGTTACTTCCATGTCTTCTTCCAATGGTTGAGAATCATACACCAATAAAAGTGAATCGCGTTTGGTACGGTCTGGATAGGTATATGGCGTTTTCAGTTGTCCAGAAACCGAACGGAACTTCACGTACATTCCCATTGACGTGGTGGAATCTACCTGATAAATGTCCGAACCCTCACCGTTATCTCTCCACTCTTTTACCTGCACTGCCGCTTCGTTCAATTCGGCTAAAACACGCTGATATTCCTTGTCTACGTTTCGGTAAACAGCCAATTTCTTCTCATCTTCTGGAGAAACAACTCCTTCACCTTCTAGCTTCTGCAGCACCTTATTCATGCCCGTGCTTTTGAGTCTGTTCAGAGAATCACCCCAAAATTTCAGCTCCGTTTTCTTGGCTTCATGCATCGAAAAATCGTTGCGCCATGTGAGCGTATTTCCAGCATCAAAAAAGACCGATTTATGCTCGGTATTCTTTGGAGGCCATACGTCTGACGACTTCCATTTTTCTTCTACCATCGTGAAATAATGAACCGGCTTTTCTTTGGTAATACCTGTATCCCAACCTTTCAAATAATGGTCGAAAAACCGCAGCACTTCGCCAATATGGTCAAAGCCAGAATGACCAGGATTGGTGTGTCCAGCGTTAAAACTTCCGCCATGTTCCCAAGGTCCAAGAATCAATTTATTCTGCGGATTGGTGAGCGTGAGATACCGCTTAACTGCAGCATCATTGTACGAACCATCAAACCAACCACTCCAATTGTAAATGGCTGCTCCGCTAGCATCTTGTTTCTTCCAATAGGTATGCGGACTGAATGCATCTGAACTAACAGCGGCCTTGCTTTTCGCCTTGTCGTCACGGTAAACAATGGTCAAAGCACCATCATTTACGTTGGCGTTTCGCTTGTGTTGTTCCTGAGCGTTTTCAAAAACGCCTTTAGCGCTTCTTCCGTCAAACATTTTCTTCGGACGAGAAACTCCTTTCACAAATTTCTTGGCCTTGCCTACTTTTGGAGGCAACTCATCTCTGTCAAGCGCTTCATTTGCCTCTCCCCAAACTTCCGTAAACCCGATGTTGTGAATGCCGCCAACAAAGGCATTGTCTGGATACACATCAAAAAGCGAGTACATATTTACTACTGCTTTTACCGCTGGGTGCTGCTCAATAGCCGCAAATTCCGAAGTAGTTCCACTGTACGAAACGCCCGCAACACCAATTTTTCCATCGCTCCAAGATTGTGCAATAATATGGTCGATAATCTCCGTCATATCTGCACGCTCGTCTTCCGTCCACGGGTGCGCACGCCAACCTTCAGAAGCACCGGAACCACGAGAGTCAACACTTACTAAAGCATATCCATTGGCAATTATGGACTTAAAGAATTTACCAAGGGGTCCGTTTGGTGCCTTACTGAGCATGCTGTAAGGCCATTTCAGTTGAAAATCTCTCCAGTAGCGCCATTGATGCAAAACAGTAGGGAACTTGCCGTGATGTCCTTTTTTCACTTTCGGCACATACACATCTATGGCAATTTTCACGCTATCGCGCATTACCAAATAGTAACTGTCTCGTGTGTAGTTCTTGTACTTCGCACTTTTTTCCCATTCGTATTTGGCAGGAGATTCTTGATTAGAATCTGACGCTACATAGCCTTTTGGGTCTTTGTATTGTGCTTGCGCAAAGAAAAAAGTGAAAATGAAAAATGAAAAAAAGGCGATTCTTAACATGTTGGGGTTTTGGGGCTGCAAAGATATTCTGATGTTCTAGGTAAACTTGACTAAATGTTGCATGGAGTTAAAGGTTTCTTGTCGCTTCGCGAATACTGAGAGGATGCATTTGAGATTCGTGTTCTGAAACAAACTCTTTTACAAAATCAGGGTTGGTTTTACCATATTCTCTTAGCGCCCAGCCAATTGCTTTGTTGACAAAAAACTCGTTAGAACCAAGGTTTTTCAGGATGTGGTCAGCTAGAATTTGCGAGTCGGTTTTCTCTTTATAACCGAGTTGGAAAAGAATGCTGGTTCTGCGTAACCACATATTATCAGAGATAGCCCACCCATCAGTTATTGGTCGCGTTTGCTCAGAAAATTTTTGGAAATACGGGCCGCAAACCCAAGAGGCTAAACCATCAACAGAATCCCACCAACTTTTGGTGATGATGAGCTTTTCTATTAATCCCAAATCGTCTTGCTCAACTTTCTTTGCTTGCCTTCTTAAGAGGTCCAAACCAAACATCTGATACTCGCGTTGGTCGGCTTTCCAAAGTGGAAGAAAAACCTCAGAATTGAATGGTTTAGGCAGGCCGTACTCGGCAAGAAATTGCTTTTGTAATTCTCTTCTTTCAGGAGATTTTATTCCATAAAATTCAAATCGGCCTTTCATGTAAGCTTTCATTGCCTCGGCATTTTCTGCGTTAGCGTTTTGCTCCAATAATTCTTGAAATGGTTTGAGATAGGGAATCACTTTTCTACGTCTTCCCAAAAAATAATTTGTTCCTCCCGATTGACGCTAATTCGAGCTTGGTCGTTATACAACTCCACTTTGCCAAATACGCAAACTGCCCTTCCCAGCAACTCTTTTTCTGGGTCGAAACTGAAGTTATTCTGGTTGTTTTTCCAGATGCTCGCGTAGAAAATGTTTCGGGGATATTTCTGGTCGAAATTGAGGTAAATGGCCTCTTTCCTACTCATTTTCGTGGCCACCACTGTACCACAGATGTAGGTCTTTTCGCCCACCTTGTATTTAGCCTGCAGTGTATTGAAATATCCTTTGGGCAGCGGTGCTTTTAGGGGGGCTACCTCTCCAAATTTATCGTTGTCTTCATGTACCCAACCATCTAGCGTGTTCATTGCTTCTAGCTTGGCTTCTTGAGCATCGTCTAAAGAAGAAAAGAAATCTAAACCGGTGAGTTTTTCAATCTCATCAATACTGGTTAGGTAGCCAGTTACCGGATACGCACAGTGCTCGTTCGGCATTAGAAATGCAATTGCCTTTTGTTCTTCTCCATCTAGGTCAATTACAATCTTGTAAAACTGTTCTGGAATGGAAACTTTGTTTGCCCCTTGTTGCTTTAAGCCAAGCTTTAAAACTGGTCCGGTAATTACAAAAACTGATTCTTGAAAATCGATAACGTAGGTTCGAATCCAGGATTCTAACTCGGCCCATCGCTCTCTGTTGAACTCTGGCTTTTGAGGGCTCATGTTGCTGTAGAAATAGCTTTCGCTTAATGCCGTTTGGCTCCATCTAAAATCTGCCGAAGGCGCTAAATGACCACGATCGTAACCAAAACCATCGTAAACCAACTCGCCATCTTCCGCCACTGTTTTCAGAAAGTAATCAGTTTCTTCTGCCGAGCCCGTGCTAACTAACGAATCTGTCCTGAAATCATTTGTACGAGATACATTGGCAAATTCTACCTCTGGAATAACCATATGCTGGACCCAAGCGGCTTGCTCATCCGGCTCAGAATATCCGAGAGTTAGCGCAATGTGCTTTACGGTTTGCAGAGCATCATCAGATTTGGGGTAGCCGAGTTGGTCCATCTGCTGTCGAATCCATTTGAGACGAAGCCCTTCGAGTTCGTCCAGAATTTGAACCGATTCTTTCTCGATTTCAGCTAATCGGTTCTTTCTTGTAGTTATTTCCTTATCAACTTCTTGAGCAAATCCTTTTGACAGACTGGCCAAAAACAGAATCAGAATAAAAACGCGCATGGTCAAATATCGGAATATACCTATGCCATATATGAAACATGTGTTAAAATAAAGGGTACGTGTTCTACGTAATTTCGGCTCGAATTCTTAAGTGTTTAATAGCAACCTTATGCATTCACAACCGTAACACCATGTGTTAGCGCAATTTTTAATGAACTCGGTCTTAAGTCGTCTGCTAGTTTTTAGTCTGTTACTTCTTCTCCAGAACGGAGTTTTTGCACAACAGGATTGCTCCAGCGCAATTACGGTCTGCTCTAACTCATATGTGCAAAACACGAGTTATGCTGGAATCGGAAGCGTTCAGGATGTGCCAGCGGGAAGTTCATGCTTGGACGGTGGGGAAGCCAACTCGGTATGGTACACGTTTGCGGTAACAAATGCTGGAAACTTAGAGTTCCAACTGAATCCTTTAAACTCAAATGACGACTACGATTTTGCATTGTATAATCTATCCAATGAAAATTGTGCGTCAATCGAAGCCGGAATAAATGTACCTGTAAGCTGTAATTATTCGGCCGATCAAGGTGCAACTGGGATAAGCGCTGGTGGTATCGGCAACAACAACGGTTCTAGCGATCCAAATCAGAACGCACCAGTTCTAGTTTCGCAAGGTGAAACTTACGCTTTGCTCGTAAGCAACTTTACGGCATCACAAAATGGTTATTCCCTCAATTTTGCTGGGTCAGCCTCGATTGTGGATAATAATGCTGGTGCACTTGATACAGTTTTGTTGGACGGTGTCTGCAATCCAACCACGATCCGGTTATTCTTAACTCAACCAATTTCATGCGGCAGTATCGCCAATGACGGAAGTGACATGGTCATTACTGGACCTTCAAACGTCAACATTGTTTATGCTAGCTCTGTCGGTTGTAGCGGAAGTATGACAGATGGAATAAGACTCGATTTACTCAACAAAATTCAAACATTGGGTACTTATACGATAACCATCGCCACAGGGTCTGATGGAAATACACTTACAGATGCTTGCGGTAATGAAGTTCAGTCTGGATTGACCATTTCATTTGAAGTTGAATTTATTGGGCCAGATGTTGTTGTGGTAAATATTGTTGATGAATCTTGTGGACAGAGTAACGGATCGGCCTTGTGCGATGTCACGAATGGGACTGCACCATACTTGTACGACTGGAGTCCAACATCCCCTACCCAAAATACTCCTGAGGCAATCAACCTTATTGAAGGCACTTATTATTGCACCGTAACTGATGCCAATGGCTGTATTGAGCGAGGGATTGCTCAGATCTTAAATAACACGCCAATCGATGTGTCGAACACAACAACTGGAACTGTAAGTTGTTACGGTGCAATGGACGGAACAGCCGAAGTTATCCCAATTGGCGGAACACCTCCCTTGACAATTGAATGGTTAACCAACCCAAGTCAGACTGGGCAATTAATAACGGGACTTTCCGGAGGGAATTGGCATTTTATTGTCACTGATGCAACCGGTTGTGAACAGACTGGTTCTGTTAACGTCCCACAACCAGCACAAATCAATTTACCCACAGTCATAGTTAATCCCGATTGTGGAGCTACCAATGGTTCTGTCACAGTTAACCCAACGGGCGGGAATGGCGGATGGACATTTTCATGGAACACAAATCCGGTACAAACTACCAATACGCTGACCAACGTTTCTGCCGGTGTTTACACCATTACGGTACAAGATCAGAACGGGTGTACGGCCAATAAAAATGTGGTATTGGCAGATAACTTCGCTCCGAATGCCTCTATTGAAAACAGGGTTCCAGACTGCGGGCAAGGGGTTGGACAAGCAACGGCTGTGCCTACCTCGGGCACGGCTCCTTACGCGTATCAGTGGAATACAAATCCACCCCAAACAGCTGCAACGGCCACAAATTTATTTGAGGGAGATTACTTTGTAACCATTACAGATGGCGCTGGATGTGTGCAAATTATCAATGTTAAGATTGATAGCGTTCCTCCTCCAGCTCTCTCAACCAACTTAACTCAGCCAGGCTGTGGTCTTTCAAACGGTGGTATTGAAGCCCTTGTATCGGATGGGGTTACTCCATACACTTATGCATGGTCATCATCTGGAAACACAACTTCTGTAGAGGCTGGTTTGTCTGCTGGAAACTACACTGTAACCGTAACGGATAATATCGGATGTACCGATACTGAATTCATCCTTTTAGAACAGTTGTCGCCACAATCGGAAATGACATCTAACGATGCGTGCGATGGTGATGAAGTGAGTTTCTCATCAACTACCACCTCTGGCGCAACGGTTTGGTCTTGGGATTTTGGAGATGGGACCAACTCGGATCAAGAGTTTCCAACGCATACGTATGCCATTCCAGGTCAATATGAGGTAATGCTCATTCTAGAGGGTGGTTGTATGAATGACACCGTGGTACAAACGGTGTCCATTTTTGCGCCCCCAACAGCAACATTTATCATCGACCCTGAGATCGTAACCACTCGTACCAACGCCCAATTCATCTACAATGGAAATGGTGGCATTAACTTCTTTTGGGATTTTGGAGATGGAACTATCAGCACAGAGAATAGCCCAAGGCATCTTTTTGAAATGGAGGGTTTCTACACCATTTTCATGCAAACAACCGATGCAAACGGATGTGAAGACACCACGTCTACGACTATCGAAGTTCTCTTACAACCTGTTGTGTATTTGCCGAATGCATTCATGCCAGAAGGAACACCAGAAAACAGTCGGTTTAAGGGGTATGGGATTGGAATTGTTAGCGCAGAATTATCCGTTTTTGACCGATGGGGAACCTTGCTTTATTTCTCGAATGATGTGAACGAGATTACTCTTTCTGGATGGGATGGGGATTTCAAAGGAAAACCCGCTAGTCAGGGTGTTTATGTCTATAAAATCAAAGCAGAATTTTATAATAATTCTGCTTTTGAGAAGCTAGGTACCGTTACGCTCATCCGTTAATCCAACACTTTTCCCATCTTCGGTCTCAGATGGAGAAATTAGAAATAACTGAAATGGCTGCGCTTGCCGCGCGATTTGTAAACAGCACAAATCGGCATATATTCCTAACTGGAAAGGCAGGCACGGGAAAGACTACATTTCTTCGCCATCTATCCCAGTCTACGCACAAGAATCATGTGATTTTGGCACCAACGGGCATTGCCGCGCTTAATGCCAATGGAACAACCATTCACTCTCAATTTCTGCTTCCATTAGGTACGTTTCTCCCTGATAGAAACCTGCCCGATGAGTTGCCAGATGGCGCTAGTTTTTACACCCAAAGAAGTCTGGTAAGACGTCATCCGCTTAACGCGAAAAGACGAGATGTTCTTCGCAATATTGACCTTCTGATTATTGATGAGGTAAGTATGCTCCGAGCCGATTTGCTAGACGCAATAGACTCACGTATGCGAACCGTGAAACGCAATTATTCGCAGCCTTTTGGCGGTGTGCAATTGTTGATGATTGGCGACATGTATCAGCTTCCACCTATTGTAAAAGATCAGGAATGGAGCAAAATGAGCCAGTATTATAGAAGCCCTCATTTCTTCGAATCTGTTGGTTTACGTCAATCTGGTTTCGTGTATATCGAGCTAGATAAAATCTTCCGTCAGCAAGACGATACGTTCATTTCTATTCTCAATAATCTTCGAAATAATGTGGTAACCAAAGAGGATATTGACGAGTTGAATGCCCATTACCAAGAAGGCGGCACTATTCCGAAAGACACGATTACCATTACAACCCACAACTACAAAGCAGACGAAATAAACCGCCAAGAGCTGGATAAATTGATTGTAGACAACCACTTTTTTGAGGCTCAGGTTGAAGATGATTTTCCAGATAATCTTTTTCCTGTTAGAGAGAGTTTAGAGCTAAAAGAAGGCGCCCAAGTCATGTTTGTAAAGAACGATTCGGCAGACGGAGCGTATTTTAATGGCAAGTTGGCAAAGGTTAAATCCATCAAAGATGATGCGATTGAAGTATTGATGGCGGACACCAATGAGCCTTATGTGTTGAAGCGTGAAACGTGGGAAAACAAGAAATATGCACTGAACGAAACCACCAAAGATTTAGAGGAAGAGGTGGTTGGCAAATTCAGTCAATACCCAATTAAGTTAGCATGGGCCATTACGGTTCACAAAAGCCAAGGTTTAACGTTTGAAAGAGCCGTAATTGATGTTGGACGGGCCTTTGCGCCTGGCCAAGTATATGTGGCTTTGTCTCGACTTACATCCTTGAAAGGATTAATTCTGAGAACCAAGATTGACCCAAGTGTGGTTTCTACCGATAATCAGGTGGTTGCTTTCGGAAAAGTGCAAGAAACGCAAGACCCGTTGAACACCATTCTTCAGCAAGAACAGGCCATTTACCTTGACTCGTTGATGGTACAAACGTTTGATGTGAGCGAGATTCAGAAACTCATCAATGCCATTGAACAGAAGCACGATTCAACGGGTGAATTTGAAGACCCTGAAATGCAATCGGCACTTTCTATATTGTCTAAAAGTGTGGGTAGAGAATTAGCAAATACTGAGAAATTCAAACAGCAAATCCGGTATTGTTTGCATCATCGTGAGTACGAAAAATTACTTGACCGAATTGGAAAAGGAAGTGTCTATTACATCAATTTCATTAAGAAAAACCTCTTCATTCTAGTTAAGCACTTGGAGGAGGTGAAGCAATTCTCTCGGACAAAAACCTACCAAACCGCCTTAACTGAAATCGACCTGCTTTTCATGAAAAAGTGGGAGCAGATGGACATGGCCCAGCACATTGCCCGATGCATCATTGAAGGAAAGGAAGTAACACCTCAGCCTAAATTGGACGCAGCTAGAATCAAGACCAGAAAAGAGTTAGTTGGGCAGATTGTTTCTATTGTTGATGAGAACCCGAAAAATACCAAGACCAAATCAGGAAAAACGAGGAAGAAAAAAGCGCCCGGTGCTCCAAAAGCCGAAAAAGGAGCGACCTACAAGGTCACTTACGGATTGGCAAAAGATGGTTTATCCATAGCTGAAATTGCTGAAAAACGAGCGCTTACTACCTCAACCGTTGAAGGTCATATTGCTCGCGGAATTCAAGAGAAGGAATTGAGTATTGACAAATTCTTGGATGTAGATGACCGCGAGACCATTGAACAAGTCATGAATGAAAACCCCGAAGGTAATTCGGGCTGGGTTTATGGAAAGCTGAAAGGAGAATATACTTATGGTCAGATACGCATGGTGCAGGCCCATTTGGGGAAGATGAAAATATAAGCTACAGCTTTCCTGCGGACCGCAAACCTTCTAGAATTCCAGCAACCGAACTCGTTCTGTTAAGCGTATAGAAGTGCAATCCGTCCACTCCATTATCAATCAAATCGGAGCATTGCTTTATAGCGAAGTCAATTCCCCACTGATTTACCTCCACGGCTTCATCAATGTTAACCGTCAGTAATCCTGCCTTCACTTCTTCCGTGATGGTAGCTCCGCATAAACTAGCTAGAATATTCATCATTTTGACGGAGTATATAGGCATCACTCCCGCGATGATTGGAACAGTAATTCCAGCCGCTCGGCACTTAGCTAGGAAGTCGTAGAAGAACTGATTATCATAGAAATATTGGGTAATAATCATCTCCGCGCCATTGGCAATTTTCTCCTTCAAAAAGCCAATATCCGTGTCTAAATCAACCGCTTCTTGGTGCGCTTCTGGATAGGCAGATGAACTGAAGCACATGTCGTGCCGTGGCTTCAAATACTTGATCATTTCTGATGAATGCTCGAAGCTTCCTTCCTGTTCCACAAAATTTTCACCGTGCGGTTTATCTCCTCTAATTACAAGCAGGTTTTCAATCCCGATTTCTTTGAATTTTTCAACTGTTTCATCCAAATGTGTAGGGCTCATTCCATAACCGGCCAAATGTGCAAAAACGGGTTGTTTCCGTTCAGTGTGAATGCGATGAAGCATTTTCAGAGAACCATCTCTCGTGCCACCACCGGCCCCGAAAGTCATGGTGAAAAAGTCGGGTTTGAGGGTAACGAGTTTATCCAACACATTTCCGATGTTGGCTTCGCCTTTCTCACTTTTTGGCCGTGTCATTTCGAAAGAAATGGTTGGTCCGTTTTTCGCTTTTACTATGTCTATGATTCTCATGGCATTCGATTGAGCATTGCTCAACGGCCAAAAGCGAATTGGGGTTTCAGAAACTGAGAATAATTAGGCCCAAACTTTAGCGCTCTCCATCCAATTAAAAACTTTGGGATGGTTCTACATACTCAGTCATACCTCGTTTCTTCCTTTTTTCAAAGTCAAACCCTTTTGGTACGTACAGAAAATACTTCGTGTCAGATTTGAGTTTTCTCGGGCATATTGGGTGTCCATCATTATCACGACCCTTACACTTACCCCTGAAATGCTTCAGTTCCATTTCGCTTATCTCTCCCAAGAAAAAATTGTTTCTGACGAACCACTCATTCTCAAAATTTTCCTTTGTCGAAAAGGTGAGAAAATTCGTCATGTGCAATGGTGATGAGGCATCCTGAAAATCTTGCGTAAAGACCTTCGTCATCTTCTTAGGGTTCGATTCATTTGGCACTCTCTCTGGCTCAATAGCCAAGTCCATCAAGTAGTAAAATGCGCCAACAATTGAATACTCATTTCTTTCAATAGAAGACGCGGGAGGTAAAAATGTAATCCGCTCTTTAGGCCTTTCAATGGATTCACCAGAAGTAGCAGCCGACCCGTACGAAACACCGTATGATCCTCGAAAACCTATTCCAGTTGTAACACTATTAGATTTTACCACAGTTTCCTCTACCCAATAAACATTTGGTTTGCCGTTATAAATCAAATTTGACTTCTTCCAATCAATGTAAATTGGAACATTGAGTTTGTTTTGGACAGAGAATTCAAATTTTCCATGGTGTGCCCAAAACCGATAGGTTATCCGAACTGTGTCATTGTCGAAAACGTATTCCTTGTCTACTTCTGAAAATTGACTTTCAATTGGGTTGAGCTTCATCAATTGAATCATCTGTTTGTTGCAAGAAGTACACAACATAGCAACAAGTAAAAATGGGACTAGCTTCATTGGATTTTTTACGTCATCAACTCAAAGCCGATGACACTTTCTTAGGTTAGAAAAAAGTTTGGTGCGCTAAAAGTAATGGTTCAAACAATAGCACTCCTAAGCCCAGACTTTGGTGCCTTCCGTGCAGTTAGAGCATATATCAATCTCGCTTCTGCTTCGGAGAATAGACTTACGGAATTCTTGGTATTTCTCGCCTTGCCAGATCTCGTCAAAAGAGTTCTTTTTGAGGTCACCTAGTTGATGCGTTGCATCCTTATCGAAACAGCATGGAACCACCAGCCCGTCCCAAGTAAGCACACATGAATGCCACAGTTTCCAGCAATGATTTAGCAATGGGTTTTTCAAGGATGTATGCCCGTCAGCAGTCTTCTTATACCGACTGTATTTCTGGTTATCAGGAATAAGGTTGTTCGGGTCGTTCTCGTAATCGTAAATCTGTGCGGTTTTGAAACGCACTTCGTCAACACCTACTTCCTTGCCTAATTGTTTAACCTCTTCTAACTGATGTTCATTTGGTTTTACAACCAGAAATTGGAAAATGACATGAGGCGTTTTTGAATTCAATTCTTTCTTCCATTTCACCACATTCTTCGCGCCTTCAATCACCTTTTCGAGGTTTCCCCCAATGCGATAATTCTCATACGTTTCCTGAGTGGTTCCGTCAATGGAAATAATCATTCTATCCAAACCGCTTTCTACGGTTCGCTTCGCATTTTCATCCTTTAGATAATGTGCATTTGTACTTGTAGCCGTGTAAATTCCTCGGTCAGAAGCATACTTCACCATATCCAAGAAATCTGGATTTAGGTACGGTTCGCCTTGAAAGTAAAAGATGAGATACAGCAGGTCGTTTTTCAGTTGCTCAACGGTATCTCGGAAAAAGCCATTGTCCAACATTCCAGTTGGGCGTGTAAACTCTCGCAAACCACTCGGGCATTCAGGACAACGAAGATTACAACTAGTGGTTGGTTCGAAGGAGACGCTAATTGGCACGCCCCATTGTGTAGGCTTTCCAGTCCATTTAGAATAGTAAAAACTGAACAGCACTTTTAGTGCGTTCCACGCTCTGCGAAGGGTAACCTTGCGCATAAAATTGAGCCCGTCTTTTATACTTCCGTTGAGTTCCAAGATTGAATGGTAGCGCGCAAAGATAGAAAGGCAACACCCCGATTTACGTCATTGCGAGCGAAGCGTGGCAATCTCATTCAAGAGATTGCTTCAGTCGTTTCTCCTTCGCAATGACGATTGAATTATTTGCCCTACAACACAAGCACAAACTCGCCCTTAATTGGATTGTTCTCGTAATACTCGATCACCTCAGGAATGGTACCTCTAACGGTCTCTTCGTGAAGCTTACTTATCTCCCTAGAAATGGAAACAATGCGCTCTGGTCCAGCTGCCTCAAGCAACTGGGCAAGTGTTTTCAGAATGCGGTGCGGACTTTCATACATCACGCAAGTTTCTTTGCGTTCTACAATATCTGCAATTCGTGTTTGGCGACCTTTTTTATGAGGAAGAAATCCTTCGTAGTAGAACTTTTCACAAGGCAATCCGCTGTTCACCAATGCCGGAACAAATGCCGTAGCGCCAGGCAAGGTAATTACCTCATTTCCTTCTTTTATCGCTTCGCGAACGAGAAGAAATCCAGGATCTGAAATAGCCGGGGTTCCTGCATCGCTGATCAGCGCAATGGTCTGCCCTCCATTCAGCGCGTCCACCCATCGTCCAACCACTTTATGTTCGTTATTCAGATGAAACGCACTCATCTGCGTGCCGATTTCAAAATGCTTCATCAACTTACCCGAAGTCCGCGTGTCTTCGGCAAGAATGTGGTCCGCATCCTTCAAAACCTGAATCGCCCGAAAGGTCATGTCTTCCAGATTTCCGATTGGCGTAGGTACTATGAACAGCTTTCCCATTATAATCGAGCTACAAAATCCGTGAGTAGTTTAAAAACCCCTTCAAACCCGGAAAGCGGCAATGTTTCTGGCACATCATATACATCATGATACGCCTGAATGCCGCCCATTGTGTAAATGTATAGGCATGGAACCCCGGCTTCGGAGAATGGATAATGATCTGAAATTGCGGCCTTGCCACGCTTCTTCACTTGCGCCAAATACCCTTTCTGGTCGTTAATGCCTTGTAAGGCTTCGAACTCGGTGGTGTGCACTGCTCCATTCACCACAGTTATGCCTTCATCTCCCGTTCCAAGAATATCCAAATTGATCAGAAATTCTATGTCTTTTAACGGGAAAATAGGGTTCTGAACGTAGTGCATAGAACCAAGCAATCCGGCCTCTTCGCCTGCAAAAGCAATGAATGCCATGGAAAATTTAGGTTGGTTTTCGGGAATTGAATAGTGCTTGGCCAAATTCAAAAGCATGCTCACACCGCTTGCATTGTCATTAGCTCCGCGAAAAATCACATCCTTACCCATTTTGCCCAGATGATCGTAATGTGCAGTAAAAACGATGAATTTCTCTGGTTGATGGCTGCCTTCTACATAAGCCAATACATTTTGAGTGCGGTGCTTTTTTTCGAAATCAGCTTTTACGTTCACATCAATAACCTTGGCATCTTTTGGCCAGTTGTTTTTAGACACGATGAATTGCGGAATTGACGCTTGTTGCTTTGAAACCGTCCATGTCAGTTTGTCTTCGGTTAATCGGATAATACCCTTAGCTCCTGCCCTCTTAAAACCGTTTAGAAGTGCCGTCCGAATAGGTGGAGGCAATTGTGCCATTAGGCTATCTGCCAATACCACAAATCCGTTGTAATTTGCTGTAGAATCAATCACTCGTCCAGAAGGAGCTATTTGTGGCAGCTCTCTCACAGACATCAGGTCAAATGAACCTTTCACACTGGGTGAAGATGACTCTACGTGAAAGTCTTTGCCAGGAATCAATACGTTGCCATCAACCGATAATTCTACCTTTCCGGGAAAGGTATTTACAGGCATATTGAAGGTCTGATAATAATTGAATTCCCATGCAAACAGGTCGTTTGCTTTGAGTTCCTGTTCTATGTAATAAGCCGCGGCATTATCTCCATCCTCCACGTACCCGCGCCCAGCCATATCATCGGCACATAAAGCATCCAAAACCTTTTGGGCGTATTCCATGTCTTGCGCTCCCGCATGGTGCGACATCAGAAAAGAAATCCCGACAGTAATCGTAAAAAGTGCGTGTCTCATTGCGGCCGCTAATTTACCTGAATTGAAATTTGTTTTTGCGAGGGCGTCCCCCAATGCTGCGCAAAGGGTCGGGCTATCCGCTTTATCTTTTTTCTTTCCAAGAAAAAAGTATGCCGCTTCTATCCCTCACGCGGTGGAGGCGGTGGTGGTATTCTATAAAAATGGTCTTCTAACATAAAAATCAACTTGCATTCATCTTTTAGTGTATGCAGCTCAACACTGTCGAGGGAACAAACGTCTTTCCCATAACTCTCCATCGCTCGTTGGTCAGCGTAATCTAAATACCCCTGAATTACCTCGTTAAATACCTTCTTTCGAAAAGGAACTGGCGTTACCGAGTCCCAAAGCACTGATATTAACACCCTTCGATTGTTCCAATCGAGCATATCTTGAGTGATTCCCCTTGAAATTGCACTTCTCAGGCTATCTAATTCACAAAACTCATCTTCCACCAGTAGATTCGATTGGCTGTTCATCAACACCATCAACGTAGAGGGCCTAAAACATGCGAGCATATAATCAGTTGAGTCTTCAGCACAATATCTATCCGTTAAAAGCTGAATATTTATCGAAGTAGAATCGTTAAGAGCCATATCAACCGAAAAAGTCTTGGGCTGATTGCAATTATTTAGGCCTGTCTGTTTTTCAAAATAATCAAACTCCTCTTCAACCGATAAATCGAAACCGAAACTGACCGGAAACCCTCCTGTAGCCCTTATAAGTTCCATTCTTTGCTCACACGCAAACTTCGGTGCTATTACTTGTTCCGTCTCTCGTCCACAGGAAAGACAAAACAACAAGATGAAAAACAAGAAGTTCCTGTTCATACTAAGCGATATTCTCCAACAAAACTTTGGTTCTATAATATTATTGCTTCCTCAGTTGTTCTACAATTCATCAAGAAAGACCCCTGACCACCATCATTTCAAGCGCGGAAAGCGATTGTGTAAATTTGAACCTTCAAAAGAAGAGCAATGCCAATTTATCATCAGTTAGGAAAAGTGCCACATAAACGGCACACCGTTTTTAAGAACGAAAAGGGCGAACATCAGTACGAACAATTGTTCGGCACTGTGGGCTTCGATGGTATGTCTTCTCTATTGTATCACGTGCATCGGCCAACGCAGGTAAAAAGCATCAAAGAGCCGTATTCGGTTAAGCCAAAAGTGGCATTAGAACACAACCTGCGTTCTCTTCGTTTGCATGGTTTTAAAGTTGCTCCAGAAGATGATTATTTGGCTAGCAGAAAAGCCATTCTAACCAATTCTGATTGCACTATTGTACTGGCTGCTCCGCGAAAAAGTTTGACCGAATATTTCTACAAGAACGCTGATTGCGATGAGATGATTTTCATCCATAAAGGTTCTGGTACGCTTCGCACGTTGGTAGGTAATTTGAAGTTCTCATACGGTGATTATCTACTCGTTCCTCGCGGAATGATTTATCAAATAAACTTCGACACAGAAGACAATCGACTGTTTATTGTCGAGAGTCATCATCCGATTTACACACCCAAACAGTATCGGAATTGGTTCGGACAATTGTTGGAGCATTCGCCCTTTTGCGAGCGCGATATCCGCAGACCTTCCGACCTTGAAACGCATGACGAGAAAGGCGACTTTCTGATGAAGGTGAAGAAGCAAGGAATGATGCACGAAATGGTTTATGCCACGCATCCTTTTGATGTGGTAGGTTGGGACGGATACAATTATCCGTACGCTTTTTCTATTCACGATTTTGAGCCAATTACGGGCAGGGTGCATTTGCCCCCTCCAATCCATCAGACTTTCGAAACGGCTGCATTTGTCATCTGTTCTTTCGTGCCAAGATTGTACGATTATCACCCAGAAGCTATTCCCGCTCCATACAACCATAGCAATATCGATGCAGATGAAATACTCTATTATGTAGATGGCGATTTCATGAGTAGAAATGACATAGGCCCCGGGCATATTTCTGTGCACCCTGCTGGTATAGCACATGGCCCGCACCCAGGTGCTATGGAACGCAGTGTTGGCAAAAAAGACACGGACGAATTGGCCGTTATGGTCGATACTTTCAAGCCGCTGATGGTGACCGAAGAAGCCTTGAAAATTGACGATGGTAAGTATTACCGAAGCTGGATAGAATGATATGATAATTGGTCAATTTGATAATTAGCTGATGGCTTCCTCGAACCCATATCATCAGGATAACTTGATTTTGGAATTGACATTTCAATTCTCACTTAGGATTATGGCATACACGGACCTTCTGAACGAGAAAAGGAAGTTTGTTTTTGCCAATCAGCTATTAAGAAGCGGAACATCTATCGGAGCAAACGTCAAGGAAGCACAGAATGCAGAAAGCAAAGCAGACTTCATTCATAAATTGAAAATTGCAGCTAAAGAAGCTGACGAAACTGAGTACTGGTTACAACTATGTAAACATGCACCAGAATATCCAGAACCGAAAGGCTTGTTGGAAGAAATAACCTCAATAAATAAGGTTCTGAACAAAATAATTGGAAGCTCGAAAAAGAGCAACATCAAATCATAGAATAATCAAATTTGCTAATCATCATGAGTAAGGAAATAAAAAACGTTGAATACGGACTGGAGAAAATCTTTGAAGGAGCACAAGACTTTTTGCCTCTTCTCGGCACAGATTACGTAGAGTTTTACGTGGGAAATGCCAAGCAGGCCGCCCATTTCTATAAAACCGCCTTCGGTTTTCAAAGCTTGGCGTATGCTGGACTGGAAACTGGCGTGAGGGATAGAGCTTCTTACGTGCTTAAGCAGGATAAAATTCGTTTGGTTTTGACTACCGCTTTGAATAGTGATTCGCCAATTGGTGAGCATGTTAAAAAGCACGGTGATGGCGTAAAAGTTGTCGCGCTTTGGGTAGAAGATGCCCGCAAAGCTTATGAGGAAACCACTTCTCGAGGAGCGAAAAGCTACATGGAGCCAACCGTTGAGAAAGACGAGAATGGCGAAGTAGTAAGAGCTGGAGTGTACACATACGGAGAAACCATTCACATGTTTGTGGAGCGAAAAAACTACAAAGGTTCGTTCTTACCGGGTTACAGAGAATGGAAATCTGATTACAATCCAGCACCGACAGGTCTAAAGTTTATCGACCACATGGTGGGGAATGTTGGCTGGGGCGAGATGAATACGTGGGTAAAATGGTATGAGGATGTAATGGGATTTGTGAATTTCCTTTCCTTCGATGACAAACAGATTCACACAGAATATTCCGCTCTCATGAGTAAGGTTATGAGCAACGGAAATGGCCGAATCAAATTCCCAATTAACGAGCCTGCAAAAGCAGCAAAGCGTTCTCAGATTGAGGAATACTTAGACTTTTATGAGGGTTCAGGCGTACAGCACATCGCGGTAGCAACTGACGACATTATCAAAACGGTTGCTGACTTGCGTAGCCGTGGGATTGAGTTCCTGTCAACTCCTCCGCAGGAGTATTATGATGCCATTCCAGAAAGACTGGGAGTGCATATGAAAATGATGAAGGAAGACATTGGCGAACTTTCTAAACTTGGCATTATGATCGATGCCGATGAAGAAGGTTATTTGCTTCAGATTTTCACTAAACCCGTTGAAGATCGTCCAACCCTTTTCTTCGAGATTATTCAAAGAATGGGCGCACGTGGTTTCGGAGCTGGAAACTTCAAGGCACTTTTCGAAAGCATTGAAAGAGAACAAGAAGCGAGAGGAACGCTTTAATTCTTAACTATTTCATTCTGAAAGCCTCATCATTTTGGTGGGGCTTTCTTATTTACTTACTCCGATATTGCAGCGGTAATCCGTGACCTATTTTAAAGACATACCAAAGCCAATTTGGCTGTTTGCGGCCATTTGGTTTGTGCTCGGCTGCATCCAAGCAGCATCAATGGATTTACACCCTGACGAGGCTTATTATTGGCAAATGAGTCGATTTATGGATTGGGGTTATTTCCACCAGCCTCCCATGATTGCTGCATTCATAAAAATCGGCTACGCCATTTTTCAGAGTGAATTTGGTGTTCGGTTAATCGTTGTTCTTACAAGCTCTATCGGAATCTTATTGCTATTCAAGCTTTCCGAAACAAAGAATGTCAATACCTTTTTACTCGTCTATTTGGGTTTGATTTTAACACATGCTGGTGTTTTTATGGCTGTGCCAGATTCACCCTTGGTATTCTTTACCCTTGTTTTTTTGGTGATTTTAAAGGAGTACCTGAACAAGGATTCTCTTGCATTGGCACTGCTATTAGGAATAGTTGCTGCTGCCTTGATGTACAGCAAATACCACGCGGTTGTATTGTTTGCTTCAATAATCATTGCGCTGCCCAAAATTCTTTTGAGAAAATCATTTTGGCTAACCGCACTTGTTGGAGTGGGTCTTTTTGTCCCCCACGTTTTATGGCAATTTGATTATGATTTGGTCTCATTCAAATTCCACTGGGTGGTACGAGAAAAAAAAGTGTGGGACGTAATGGTGCTGTTGGATTATTTACTAGGTCAAATTATCATGCTCGGACCAGTGGGAATAATTCTAGTCATAGCATTGGTTAAACTGAAGAACAGAACGCCATTTGATAGAATTCTGACCTCTATCGTCATCGGTTTTTTCGGATTCTTCTTTGTGATGGCTTTACGAGGGAAAGTTGAGGCCAACTGGACCGCTACGGCATTTTTACCATTAATCATTCTTGGAACACGGGTTATTTCAGAAGACGAAAAACTGCTTAGAGTTCTGAAACCCACATCCATTGCAATGGCTAGCCTGCTAATAATTGCTCGGTGCTACATTGCAACCCCCTGGGCTGGAGATGGGCTAAAACTCAGTTTTCCGTTGAAGGGTTGGGAAACATGGGCAACCCAAATAAAAACTAAGGCAGATGGTTTGCCTGTTTTCTTCTCCAATTCATATCAATACGCTTCTCAGTATTCGTTTTACAGCGGAGAGCAGGGTTATCATTGGAGCCCTTTAAACTATAACGGCAATCAATTTGAGCTTTGGGATATTGATAAACCCATTGAGGGAAAACCTTTTGTCCTAGCTTCAGGAATGGGCGAGCGCACAGGAGTGCCAATCATTGTTTCAGGGTTCAACACGTTGTATTTGAACCGATTTGAAGAGTACCACTCTTACAGGAAACTAAGATTCAGTTTTGAGCAAAGAGAATACCAAGTCAAACCTTCTAGCAATCTGATTTTGGAGGCTGTTTTAGCAAACAATTCAGATGCAACTTTGAACTTGGATGAGTTGCTTCAAAATCGTCCAGTATATTACTTTTTGTACGCGAATGGCAAAACGCTTCCGGCTAAGCAAATAGCATGTTTAGGGTGTGAGGGCATCATTAACAGTGGCGAATCCAAACCTGTATCTTTCAGCATTGAGATTCCGGAGGTTGAGGGCAAATGTTTTATCCGTTTCGGATTAGACTTCGCACTTGGAATGCCAGAACAGAATTCGGATTTTATTAAGCTAATAGTAACCGATAAGTAAGTGGTTTTTTCAGACTTTTTGAAACTAATTCGAGTTCACCAGTGGGTGAAAAACCTTTTCATTTTTCTGCCTGCCTTTTTCGGTCAAGCATTAAATGGAGATTCCGTTTTTTCGCTGGCTCTTGGCTTCATTTGCTTCTCTTTATCGGCTTCAGCAGTTTACATTTTCAACGATATTATTGACGCTCCCTCCGACCGTTTACATAAAGAAAAGAAGGAACGTCCAATTGCCGCTGGAAAGATTAAAGTTGGTGTCGCTTACGGGTTGGCTGCAGCTCTTCTGGTAGTTTCTCTCACGGGCGCCTACTTCATCAACCAGCTCTTTTTGGCCGCATGTGTATTTTACTTAGTTCAAAATCTATTTTACACAACGTGGCTAAAGAAATTTGCCCTAATTGACATTACGATTATTTCTCTCGGGTTCCTGATTCGGTTGTTTGCTGGAGGTGTAATTGCTGAAGTTCCAATTTCCAGTTGGATGTATATTATGGCTTTTCTATTGGCTATGTTGCTTGCCTTAGGCAAGCGAAGAGACGACTTGCTCATTCTAAAAAATGAAGGTCGGCAGGTTCGTAAAGCGGTTGAGGGTTACAACATGGAGTTCGTGAATGTTGTGTCGGTAATGCTTAGCGCAGTTACTGTGGTAGCGTACGTTATGTATACGCTATCTCCTGAGGTCATTGCCAGAGTTGGCAGCCCTTATGTGTATGTGACATCATTATTTGTCTTTTTAGGCGTTCTACGCTACTTACAATTGGCGCTGGTCTATGAGAATACAGGAAGTCCCACACTTATCCTTTTGAAGGATAACCCAATTCGATTGGTGGTGCTTGCATGGTTACTCACATTCGGATATTTGCTATACTTCTAAAAGATGAGTAAAACCGACATAGCTGGTTGGGGAAACTATCCAAAGATTGAGGCAACGGTTGTAAATCCAAAGTCTTCGGCTGAGGTTCAATCGATTCAAGATTCACTTGAAAATTACATTGCAAGAGGTGCGGGAAGAAGTTATGGCGATTCTTCTTTATCCGCGTCAATTATAGAAACTCAAGCGTTTAGCAACACCATTCATTTCGATGCCCAAATGGGCATTTTCACCTGTCAATCGGGTAAAATGCTGAATGATATATTGGATGAAATTGTGCCAAATGGATTCTTTCTACCAGTAACACCGGGCACAAAGTTTATCACCGTAGGCGGAGCAATTGCAGCTGATATTCATGGTAAAAATCATCATGTGGATGGTTGTTTTTCACAACACTTGCTGTGGTTCAATTTGCTGTTGGCAGACGGCTCAATTTTAAAGTGCAGTCGAGGCGAAAACGACCAATTGTTCTGGGCTACATGCGGAGGCATGGGACTTACAGGAACGATTCTAGAAGCAAGTTTCCAACTCAAGAAAATTGAAACTTCCAAAATCATAAACCGAACCATTAAGTGCGAGAGTCTTGACGAGGTAATTACAAACCTTCTGAAGCACGAAAACTACACCTACTCGGTAGCGTGGATTGATTGCGGAACGGCTGGCAAAAACCTTGGCAGATCGCTTTTGTATTTAGGAGAACACGCCACTAAAAAGGAAGTGCCGAATGATGATTTAAGCAAATACAAAACGCCCAAACCCAAAATTGGATTTCCGTTTAATCTTCCAAATTGGGCCTTGAACAAGTGGACGGTAAAGGCTTTCAATGCGTTGTATTATGGTAAGGTGAGAAAGAAGGATAGCACTGCAACTGTTGGTTTTGATGCTTATTTCTATCCTTTGGATGTGGCCAATAATTGGAATAGGTTGTATGGTTCTCGTGGTTTTGCGCAATATCAATTTGTAATTCCAATGGAAGGTGCGAATGAAGGAATGGAACGAATTCTTAAGGAGATTGTGGCCAGTGGGGAAAGTTCATTTTTAGCGGTGCTTAAGTTGTTTGGTGAACAGAATGAGGGATGGCTCTCGTTTCCAAAACGTGGACTGCAATTGGCGTTAGATTTTCCTATTAATGAGAAATCCATGGCCCTAATGAATCGGTTGGATGACATGGTAATGGAAATGAATGGACGGTCTTACCTCGCCAAAGATTCGCGTATGAAACGGGGCTTTTTCGAAGCTAGTTATCCAAAACTGGAACAGTTCAAAGTGTTAAAATCAGAGATTGACCCGAAATGCAAATTCCGTTCTTTACAATCTGACAGGTTAGGAATTACATGAGCAACAAAACAATACTGATTCTTGGTGCCAATAGCGATATGGCGAAAGCAATTGCTGATGAATTCAAAAGCAACAGTTTTGAGTTGATGTTAGCTGTTCGTAAGCCTAAAAACGATTCCGAAATTGAATTTGACGCGATTGATTTTGCGGCTCACGAAGCATTTGTAAAAAATCTGAATACCCTTCCAGATGTTGTGGTCACTGCATTTGGTGTGCTTATCGAAGGTGATGAGGCTTTTCAATCACCAGAACTTTCATTAGAAAGTACGTTGGTCAACTACTCGGGAGTGGTTTCAATTCTTGGTCATTTAAGCAAAGCAATGGCGTTAAGAGGATCCGGAACCATCATCGGGATTTCTTCGGTTGCAGGTGAGCGAGGCAGAGGTTCTAATTATGTTTACGGCAGTGCCAAAGCAGGCGTAACTGCATACTTGGACGGCCTTCGGAATCATCTCCTCAAAAAAGGAATCCATGTGATGACTGTAAAACCTGGCTACGTGAACACCAAGATGAAGGCGCACAAACCGACTCCAGGAGCGGTAACTGCCTCACCCGAACAGGTGGCGAAAGCAATTTTCAGAGGTTATAAATCGAAGAAAAATACGGTGTATGTAGTTTCTATTTGGCGTTGGATAATGCTGATTATCCGAAATATTCCTGAGTTTATTTTTAAGCGAATGAGCCTTTAATGGAAGACAAGAAAGTGCTTGCTCTTTTCGACTTTGACGGAACTATTTCTAACAAAGACAGCTTTGTAGCCTTCATGAAATTCACACATGGAACTCCTGTTTTCGTGTTCAATATGGCGATGGGCTTCATGACCTTTTTTGGCTGGAAGATTGGCCTAGTGAAAAGCCATTATACCAAGGTAAAAGCCTTGCGTTCGTTTTACAAAGGCTGGTCGGAAGAACGAATGACGGATGCGCGAAAGCGTTTCACTAAGGAGATTATTCCAACAATTCTGTTCCCAAAAGCCATTGACAAAATCAACTGGCACAAAGAAAATGGACACCGAATTATTGTTGTTACCGCAAGTTGCGATGCATGGCTTGGCGACTGGGTTAAAGAGATGAATTTGGAAATTCTTTGCACCGAAATAGAGCTAAAAAATGGTGTTTACACGGGAGAACTTTCTAAGCCGAATTGTCGTGGGGCTGAAAAAGTAAATCGTGTAAAGCAGTTACTGAATTTGGAAGATTATTCGGAGGTGTTCGCCTACGGGAACGACCACGGAGATAATCAGTTACTCTCCATTGCAGACCACCCTCATTTTAGGGAGTTTGAGGATTGACATAACTAAATAGATGCTCTCCATTCTTACTAATAAAGTCGAGTTGAAGACTATCCTTAGCAAAGCTGGAGAGCACAAAACCAGGCTCGGCAACGCCAAAAAGATTGTACGGTTTAAGGTCTATTCGGTCTTGTCCAATTGAGCCCCCACCAGATGTAACGTAAAGCGTTTTCTGCTCGGTTTTACTCAACTCTAGCGAGTGGTTGTGTCCACAGAAATAAACATCAACTCCATTTGCGTCAAAACGTGGGACAAATTTTTCAATCAACTCATCAGTAGAACCATGATGACCATCGGCAGAATAAACTGGGTGATGGCCGTAAACGACCAACCAATCTGGATTACCAGATGCAAGCACAGAATCTAACCACGCAAGTTGAAGTGCTGTGTCGGCCTGTTCGATATGAGATTCCATTTCAGAATTACTTGGATCATCGTAGTAATCGCGCACAAACGGGCTTGTGTCTACTGCAACAAAATGAACCGAAACCGAATCTTCAGTCATCACCCAGCGGTCATAATAGGTTGATGGCAAATTCCAGCGATTACTTTGATTAGAGTACTCAATTTGCGCATTCGTGTTTCCGCGAACATCATGATTACCTAACGAAGGATACCAAGGAATTGGCAGTAAACAACTGCCGTTAAAGACATCTTCAAAAGTGATATTCCAATGAACATCGCCTGTGTTTTCAACGCCATTCGAATAGAAATTATCTCCCGTTGTGAGGACAGAATTTACTGAGATTCGGCAAGCTAATTCGTTCATCATAAAAGCGTTAGCCTTCAGGTTCACGCTACCTTTTCTTCCCCAATCGCCTATTACCAAGCATTTATAACCTTCTTCGGGGACTTCAAATTCTTGAAATCGAAATGGATATTGATCTACACCGCAGGCGGTAAGTGAAATTGCCACTATGAGTAGAAAAATCCGATTCATTAAAACATGGTTTTAGGCTTTCCAGCCACGAAATCTTTGAGGTAATAGGGTTCAAAGTAGGCAACATCTTCAAACTCCTTCGCTCTAAACTTGCTTTCGGCAAGCGTTATCATACCTCTAGCGCTTGGGTGAAAATCGGGTATAAATACGGCATTTTTAGATGAGAGAACTGAGGCGCATTTTGCAGCGCCATCTCCAAAGAAAACCACCTTGCCCGTTGCCAATTCTTCAGCAAAACTTTCCTCATCAACAATGACTGCAGCAACAGCCGAGGCTGGATTCAAATCAGCGTAAAACTGTTGAGCGTACACTTCCATTCTTCTCGCGTCAATCATAGGCATAAGTAGCTTGGAGTCCGCCAATTTATCGTTGCAATGAAGATGTGCCCAATGTGCCATTGAAGTGAGAGAACCAACGCTAATGAGTGGGATTTGGAGACCGTAGCAGAGACCTTTAGCCGCAGATACACCAATACGCAAACCTGTGTAGGATCCAGGACCTTTTGCTACGCAAACAGCATCTAAATCGGATGGTTTTAGTTCTGCTTGCTTAATAGCTTCATCAATAAAAACGACCAGTTTTTCTGAATGTGCGTAAGATTGGTCGTGAGTCTCTTTAAGCGAAACTGTTTTTCCGTCAACCGCAATTGCAACCGAGCAGGTTAATGTGGAACTTTCTATGTGTAGAATTTTGGCCAAGGAAACGCTGCGAATTACTCTTCGGCAGGCGTTTCTTCCTCGCTAGAACTATAGAGTTCATCCTTTGTCACTACCTCTAATCCATCGCCCGACTTAAGCTTTTTGGAAATAGCCCTATAGGGAGCTACAACAACTTTATCTCCTTTAGAAAGGCCTGATATTATCTGGATAAACTCATTGTCTTGGATACCGGTTACCACCTTAGTAGCAACGGCTTTGTTTCGCTCTTCCACAAACACAATTTCAACCGCCTCTTGGTCTTTTTTAGGCTTATCTACCGTTTCAGTCTCTTCATCACTCTCTTCAGCAGGGTCTTGGTGTTTTTTACGTGGAGACGGCTCTTCCGATTTCCCATCAATTTCGCTTTGGCTACGAGTAGTTACCGCCTGAATTGGCACAACTAATACATTTTTCACCTGCTTGGTTCTAATATCAACAGTGGCGCTCATTCCTGGGCGAAACGGAGACTGATCAGGTTGTTTTTCGTTTACTAATCCTGAATAGGAAGAACGAAGTACGCGAACCTTAACCTCAAAGTTTGTAATCTGGTCGGTGCCCATTCCAGATGACATGGCAGAGTTCGCAATACTGGTAACAATTCCCTTAAATTCTTGGTTCAGATAGGCATCAACCTCAATGTCGCAAGTGTCGCCCAAACCTACACGGATAATGTCGTTTTCGTTCACTTCAACCAACACCTCCATTTCGTTGAGGTCAGCGATTTTCATGATCTCCGAACCTTGCATTTGAGATGTTCCTACGACTCGTTCACCTTTCTCGTAATTGAGCTTAGAAATGGTTCCTGTAACTGGCGAGTAAATCTCTGTTCTAGTCAGATTTTTCTCCGCCTCTTTCAATCCTGCTTCAGCGCTTTTTACGCTGAACTTACTAGCCTCAACGCTCTGGCTCGCTGCTTCAACATCGCTTTTGGCAACCTCGTATTCACTTATTGTTGCATCATACTCAGACTGCGACACTACTTTCTGTTCGAAAAGTTGCTTTACTCGGTCAAAATTGGCTTTTGAGTTAGTTAACCTAGCGTCAGACTGGGCTTTTCTAGATTGAGCGTTGGCAAGGTTTGCCTTACTCGTGTTTAACGCAGCTTGCAATCTTTCAACGTTCGATTGCTGAATATCTGGATCAATTTTTACTAACAATTGACCTGCTGTTACCTTGTCTCCCTCCTTAACTGGAAGCTCCATTATCTCGCCAGCAACATCTGGGCTAATAATTACCTCAGATTCAGATTGAATCTTACCACTAGCAGAAACTGTCTCAATAATATCTCGCTCTGTAACCTCCTCAACCGCTACTTTAACGGATGGCGCACCACCAACAAGACCTTTCTTTTTTGCTACAACTACTACCACTAAGAGAGCCACAACAGCAAGTGCGAGCCCTATTAAAATTTTGTTCTTTTTCATTTGACCTGGTCAAAGGTAATTGGTTTCCCTTGGTAGAAGTCTAGCACCTTCATTTTGAAAATGTAATCGTACTTGGCCCGAAGTGCTTCAGAGCGTGCACGAGTTAAATTATTTGTGGCCACATTGAACTCCAACGTATTCATCATTCCTACTTGATGTCGTTGCTCGGCATATTCAAACGCTTTTTCGGTGGCCTGCACACTTTTATCGCTGGCATCATACTGACGCTTTGCAGCATTTGCATCATTATACGCCTGTTGTACCGATGCGTATAATCTGTTCTTCTCATCTTGAAGTTGAAGCTCAGCATTCATCCGATTTAATCTTGATTTATGAACGCCTGTTCTACTTTGCAACCCATTAAAAATTGGGATATTTAGATTTAGACCGATGCTTTCTCCTAAGTTTTGATCTAACTGTGTTCCATACGGATCTGGATCTCCAAGAAACGATGCGCTTGAGTATCTAGTAGAGATAGAAGCATTGCCACTAAGTGTTGGCGTGTAAGTAGAAAACGCAATCTTTTCTCCTTTTCTGGCACTTTCTAATCGAGACTCTCTCGCCTTAATTTGTGGCCAGTTATTGAGTGCGTGGTCGTAAACGGATCCAACGGTTTTACCTCCTAATCCATCAACGGGTAAATCAACATCTGGACGTTTAATTCTGAAGCTTTCCGAAGCTTGTAGATTGAGTAATTGCTTTAGCGTTAAAACAGAAGCGCTTAGGGCATTCTCCATATTTATTACTTGCAATTCGTTAGATGCAATTTGAGCCTGAACATCATAAACATTTCCGACTGGTAAGGATCCTGCGTCAACCAATTTTTGGGTTCGATTAAGTTGCTCTCCAGTAATTTCCAACTGCTCTTGAGCCACAAGAAGTAATTCTTCATTAAACATTACCTGCATAAAAGCAGTGGCAATGTTCATTACAATGTCATTTGTGAGCCCTTGTAAATCGTACTCGGCTGCAAGCAAATCAATCTGAGATTGTTTGAACGAATTAAGCAATCTAAACCCATTAAAAAGCGGAATGCTGCTCCCAACATAGAAACTGTTTGAGTTGGTTTGTTCGTTAACATAACTATTGGTAGCAAGGTCAATGTTTCGTCCAAAATTGGTATTGAAACTGGTGCTTGCATTTAAACTCGGAAACAACTGAGCAAGTGATTGTGTCTTGTCTAAACGGGCAGACTCTTGCTGCAGGGTAGATTGCTTAATCTGAATGTTGTTGTCCAAGGCATGAGTCAGGCATCGTTCTAAAGTCCATTCATCTTGCGCATTTGCATTAAATGAAGAAATCCCCCAAAGGATTGTGCTCAATACTGCTACCGCAATTCTTTTAATGCCCATGGTTTGCTTTTAATCCGCGCCAAAATTAACCAATTGAAGGGGCTAAAGGTTCGTGCTTAAGGCGTATGCTCTTAATTATTGTTAAGCCCAATGTAGCAGCATAATCTAGCTAGCACTGCGTTAATTCAAGAGAATGAGAATTTGAACATTTGATATTAACAGAGTCGATTGTTAGGCACGCATAACAAAAGCTTGTAGAATTGAAATTTGTTTAAGTTTGCAGCGGTTAAAAACCTATCAAAAAAGGATAATCATGTCTGATATTGCATCAAGAGTAAAAGCTATAATCGTAGATAAATTAGGAGTTGATGAGAACGAAGTAACGCTAGAAGCAAGCTTCACCAACGACCTAGGAGCGGATTCTTTGGATACCGTAGAATTGATAATGGAATTCGAGAAAGAATTCAATATTGCTATACCAGACGATCAGGCCGAGAACATCGGTACTGTTGGTGAAGCGATTAAATACATAGAAGAGAACGCTAAGTAAATTTCCTCCGTTAACGAGGAAAAACATTTACCCGCTTCCTGACGTTAGAAAACGCTGGGAAGCGGGTATTTCAGTTAATAATGGAGCTAAAACGAGCAGTAATAACAGGCATTGGAGCCCTGACTCCTGTAGGCAATACGCTTACAGAGTATTGGGCCAATCTTGTTGCTGGTAAAAGCGGTGCTGCTCCAATCACTCATTTTGACGCCTCTAAATTCAAAACACAGTTTGCCTGTGAGGTAAAAGGATTCAATCCTGACGACCATTTTGACAGAAAAGAAGGGCGTAAACTTGACCCATATGCTCAATATGCATTGGTTACTGCAACCGAAGCTTGGGCAGATTCTGGTTTAAATGAGGAAACCATAAATAACGACCGTGCAGGAGTTATTTGGGGTTCTGGAATTGGTGGATTAAAAACGTTTTATGACGAGTGTACCGAATTTGCCTTAGGCGATGGAACACCTCGCTTCAATCCATTCTTCATTCCAAAGATGATTGCGGACATTGCTGCAGGTCACATTTCAATGAAATGGAACCTTCGCGGACCTAATTTCACTACTGTTTCTGCGTGTGCTTCTTCAACAAATTCATTGATTGACTCCTTCAATTATATTCGACTCGGACAGGCGGATATTATTGTATCAGGTGGTTCTGAAGCGGCTGTAAATCAGGCTGGTGTTGGTGGATTTAATGCGATGAAAGCACTTTCACAGCGGAACGATTCTCCCGAAACGGCTTCCCGTCCGTTTGATGTAGATCGAGATGGGTTTGTACTTGGTGAGGGTGCCGGTTGCTTAATTGTAGAGGAATTGGAACATGCTTTGGCTCGTGGAGCAAAAATATATGCCGAGATAGTTGGTGGAGGTATGAGCGCAGATGCGCATCACATTACCGCCCCTCATCCAGAAGGTTTGGGAGCCATGAACGTAATGCGAAATGCACTGCGTGATGCTGGAATGGAGCCCGGTGAAATTGACTATATAAACGTACACGGAACTAGCACTCCGCTTGGCGATATTGCCGAATCAAAAGCAATAAGACAAGTGTTTGGCAAAGACGCTTTCAACCTAAACATTAGTTCTACTAAGTCAATGACGGGTCATCTTTTAGGAGCTGCAGGAGCCATTGAGGCAATTGCCTGCATAATGGCAGTAAGAGATAATATTGTTCCGCCAACGATTAACCATTTTACAGACGACCCAGAGTTTCATCCTGATTTAAACTTCACGTTTAATAAAGCTCAAAAACGAACCGTAAATGCTGCACTCAGCAATACGTTTGGGTTTGGAGGTCACAATGCCTCAGTTATCGTGAAAAAGTTCGTTCAGTAATCCTGTTACCATTGCTCAGTTCGCTTCGCAGTTTTTTCAGTCGAGATAAAAAACTGAGCACCTCGCTGCAAAATCTTCTAGGGTTCAAACCAAAAAATTTAGCCGTTTACAGGCTCGCACTCATACATAGGTCTGCAGGAGAAAGACTAGCAGATGGGACACTTGTAAGCAATGAAAGGCTAGAGTTTTTAGGCGATGCAGTTCTTAGCGCCATTGTTGCCAAGTACATTTTTCAGCGTTATCCATTCGAAAATGAAGGTTTCTTAACCGAAACAAGATCAAAAATGGTTAGCCGGAAAAACCTAAATGGCTTGGCGCGTAAGCTTGGTTTACCCGAATTAGTAACCAAGAATAGAGAAAATGATCAAACGGGTTCTTCGCTTGGTGGCGATGCTTTAGAGGCCTTGATTGGAGCCATTTTCATGGATCGAGGGTTTCCAGCAGCGGAGAAATTTGTGCTTGACCGAATGATTGACAACTACATTGACCTTGACCAACTTTTGAAGGAAGACGCAAACTTTAAAAGCAAAATGATTGAATGGTGTCAAAAAGAAAAAAAGGCATTTAGTTTCAACGTAATTAACGGAACCGTGTACGGACATCGTCCTTCTTTTACAATTGAAGTTCTGGTTGAAGGCAAAGCGGTTGGTATTGGAACAGAACGTACCAAAAAACGGGCTGAGCAAGCTGCTTCTAAGGAGGCTTGCGAGAAGTTAAACATCGCGGTTTAAGAAACCATCATTTCTTCATTTCGCAATGAAGTTGATGCCAATCAATAATACCTTTGGTAACACCATGAAACTACAAATGAACGACTGGCTTCCACAAAAACCCGACTTCGAGTTGTTTCATGTTTATTGTCACCAGAAAGATTACAGATTATGTTTTGCTTTAAACGAGCATTTCAAATGTGGTTTTACTCGAATAAAAGATTTCTTGGAAGAGGAGAAAAAGCCGCACTTGCCCACGTATTCGCAGTTTATTTATGCCGATGAGGTGACACACAAAGAATATTTTGTCATCAGCAATCAACCTTTAGTAAAAGATCTTGTTACAAGAGATGGAGACTTGTTTCCTACAGAACAGCCAGAGTTACTTATTCAAGAATTACCTAAGGTTGATTTCTTCTTTTTGGCTTACGGACAATTTGACGAAGAAGAACTGAACGACATTGAAGACCAATTAAACTTGATTCCGCTTGTAAATGCGGCAAAACGAGTTGATACAGAATCACTACCAGCGTACTTAAACTTAATGCATTAATGAGCTTTAATAAGACTAAAATCATTGCCACCATAGGGCCGGCTTCTTGCTCAAAAGAAAACCTAAAAAGTTTGATTGAAAGTGGAATGAACATCGCTAGACTTAACTTTTCTCACGGGAGCCATGAAGATGTTTTTGAGATAATTAAAAACATTAGAGAACTAAACGATGAGCTTGGATTACACATTGGCTTGCTAGCGGATTTACAAGGACCAAAGATTCGTTTGGGAGAGGTAAAAGATGGTGGCGTACCAATTAAAAGTGGGCATCAACTTACCATAACCACCAAAAAATGTGTGGGTGATTCAAAGAAGGTATACTTGAGCTATCCAGAGTTTCCTAAGGATGTAGCTGAGGGCGATACCATTCTCATAAATGACGGAAAACTCATTCTTCAGGTAACTGGAACCGACCGCAAAACCGAAGTAACCGCAACGGTAGAACACGGTGGATTAATGGAGTCTCGTAAGGGCGTAAATCTTCCGAACACGAAAATTTCTATGCCTTGCCTTACCGAAAAAGACTTGGAAGATTTGGCATTTGCGGTAAAGCATGATGTAGAATGGATTGGCCTATCGTTTGTGAGACGAGCTGAAGATGTAATTGAGCTTAAAAACCTCATAAAGGAACAGGGCGGAAAGAGCAAAGTGGTTGCGAAAATTGAAAAGCCCGAAGCGGTAAAAGACCTCAACAACATTATTAGCGAAACCGATGCTGTAATGGTAGCGCGTGGCGATCTTGGGGTTGAAATTCCAATGCAAGAAGTGCCTGTTGTGCAGAAAATGATTGTCAAAAAGTGCATCAACGAATCGAAGCCCGTCATCATTGCCACTCAAATGATGGAGAGCATGATTACCAATCCAGCACCAACTCGTGCGGAGGTAAATGATGTGGCAAATGCGGTGCTTGACGGTGCCGATGCGCTTATGCTGAGTGGCGAAACCAGTGTTGGAGATCATCCTGCAATGGTTGTAAAAGCGATGTACAGCATCATCCGCCATCTCGAAAACAAGGGAGACATTTACAACCGAAAGGTGAATCCGATTTCGAGTATTGAACGAACTATTACTGATTCAATCTGCCAGACTTCCGTAACGCTTGCTGCGCAGTCTGACGCAAAGGGAATTATCACCATGACCAACTCTGGCTACACCGCTTTTAAAATCAGCAGCTACCGACCTAAGGCAAATATTTTCGTGTTCACTGATAACCGTTCTATCCTAAATATGCTGAGTCTAGTGTGGGGAGTGCGTGGTTTCTTTTACGACAAATACGTGAGTACAGACCACACCATTGCCGACCTGAAACTTCGCCTAAAGCGCGAGGGAATGGTGAAAGAAGGCGACCTCGTTATCAACATTGCTAGTATGCCTATTACCGAGCGTGGTCAATCGAACATGATGAAATTGAGTATGGTTAACTAGAAATGGTTGAGTGCTTGAATTTTTAGCTGACCTTATTGGGAGGATTTTTGTAGAGGTTATTTTCTATGCAATGATTCTTTATCCGGGAGCTGCAGTTTTGCGGCTTGTAAAGCAATCAAAGCTTTCCCTTTCAAAAACCATTGACAACAATGGAATTATTTGTTTTCTAATTGGAGTAGGAATTTGGATTGGTGCTTACTTCGCAATCAGTCATTTGATTAGTAGTTCATAGGAATTGTCGTTTTCATAGATTTGATCTTCCAAAAAACAAACACATGCCTTTAGATATAAAATTGATGGCCGAAATCTGCGAAGTAGCAGGTGCGCCAGGTTACGAAAAGAGAATTCGAGACATCGTTCTTAGAGAAGTTACTCCACTTGTTGACGAAGTTTCGGTTGACAATCTTGGAAACGTTACTGCCATCAAAAAAGGAAAGGAGCGAAAGAAAGTTATGATTGGTGCGCACATGGACGAAATCAGTTTCATGGTGACGCACATTGAAGATGGCGGATTCTTGCGCTTCCATACCCTAGGTGGTTTCGACCCAAAAACACTTACAGCTCAACGAGTAATTGTTCACGGCAAGAAAGACTTGATGGGCGTAATGGGTTCTAAACCTATTCATGTAATGACCACCGAGGAGCGCGCTAAGCTTCCAAAAACCACCGATTATTTCATCGACATGGGAATGTCGAAGGAAGAAGTTGAAAAGTACATTTCGGTTGGTGATGTGATTACCCGCGAGCGCAAACTCATTGAAATGGGAAATTGCGTGAACTGCAAAAGCATTGATAACCGTATCTCAGTTTTCATCCTCATTGAGGCCCTCAGAACCTTGGGCGATGTGCCGTATGATGTTTACGGAGTTTTCACAGTTCAGGAAGAAATTGGAATTCGCGGAGCGCAAGTTTCATCGCTTATGCACCAGCCAGATTTTGGCTTCGGATTAGACACCACTATTGCGTATGACGTTCCTGGGGCGCAGGCCCACGAGAAAATTACTTCTCTTGGAAAAGGAACAGGAATCAAGATTATGGATGCATCTACAGTTTGCGATTACCGCATGGTAGAATTCATGAAAAAAACGGCCGACAAGCACAAAATTCAGTGGCAACCAGAAGTTCTTACCGCTGGAGGAACCGATACAGCAGCCATTCAACGTTTCAGTCCAGGTGGTTCAATTGCAGGAGCTATTTCTATCCCTACTCGCCATATTCATCAAGTAATTGAGATGGCCGATAAAGGCGATATCGAGAAGAGTATTCTTCTTTTACAAAGATGCTTGGAAGAGTTAGATACGTTTGATTGGGCGCATAGGTAAACCCTACTTCCCGCTCATCGTTAAAAACGTGATATAGGCAGCATAGACTAGCAGAAGCAGGCCACTTTGCCACTTCTCTAAAACCTGCCGTTTCCCTATAAAAAGCAGGACAAATAGTACGGCACTGGCTGCAATATTCAGCAGAATACTGGGGTTATCAGAAGCATCAAATGTCATTGGACTGATGGTAGCAGAAAGCCCAAGCACCCAGAAAATGTTGAAAATGTTGGAGCCAATTACATTGCCTATGGCTAAATCTGAATTGCCCTTTCTAACCGCAACAACCGCTGTTGCCAGCTCAGGAAGTGAAGTGCCAATTGCCACAATGGTGAAGCCAACAAACGACTCTGAATAACCGAATAAGCGAGCCAGAGAAACGGCTCCGTCAACAATCCATTGTCCGCCAATAACCAATCCGATTAAACCAACCAAAAGCATTCCAACAGACTTCCACATTGGACGCGCATCATCAGCCTCTGGCAATTCCTCTGTCAGATTGTTTTTGCCGAGATGAAAAGTGTAGAAAAGGAATAAAACAAAAAGGCCAATAAGTAATAGACCATCGGCTCTTGAAATGATGTTTGTGCTAGAGTCGCTTAGCAACTGATCGTTGACAATGTAGCCGAGAATGAGGGCAGCAAAAAGGCTAAAAGGAATTTCTCTCCAAACAGTATTTGTCTTTACCGAAAGACTTGTTATTGTTCCTGCAACGCCTAAAATCAACAGTACATTGGCAATGTTGCTACCAACGATATTGCCTATGGCAAGACCGTTATTTCCGTTAACCGAGGCTATTATGTTTACAGCCAATTCGGGTGCCGATGTGCCAAAAGCAACAACGGTCAAACCAATAACAATCTCTGGAATTCGGAATTTTCGGGCAATGTCGGCAGCGCCTTCAATAAGCCAATCTGCGCCCTTTATCAGCAACACAAACCCTACAGCAAAAAGGAAATACACCAACATGCGGCAAAGATATATTTACGATTGACGTGCGTATTTCCACCTGTTGTGGCTCCAGAGCCAGTTTTCCGGCTGGCGCGAGATGCTTTCTTCTAAAAACCGCACGTAGGCTTCGGTAATTTCTCCTTCAGAAGTTTTGCTGCTATCTTCAAAAGCAAGTTTTGAAACGCTCTTGTAATGACCCCGTTTTAACCTTATCATTTCATCAAAAACCACCGCGTGGCCTTTCCTTCTTGCAAGAATTTCTAGCCCCTTGTGAAATGGCACTTCTCTCCCAAAGAAATTGGTCCAATACGCCCTTCTTCGGTCTGATGGATTCTGATCAGCCAAGAAAATAGTCATACTCGGTTTATCAGCATCGGTCATCATTCCCTTCAAATCGTTGGCAGGAATAAGCTCGGTGCCGTATCGCACACGATATTCATTTACCAACTTCTCCATGGTTTTACTCTTCTGTATCATGTAAATGATGCGCAGATGAAAAACTGTATTATGATTCAAAATCCAATTTCCCCACTCCCAATTGAACTGATGCGAGGTGGCCTGAAGAACATGCCGGCCGTCAGAAAAAAGCTTATCGTAAACCGTTGTGTCAACTTCAAATCGTTCCGAGATTTCTTCAGGCGAAGCCTTAAAAAGCTTGATGGTTTCCACAACTTGGTCGCAGAAATTCTTGTAAAACTGAATGTTAATCTCGTTGATTTCCTCCACCGATTTTTCTGGAAAAGCAGTGCTCAAATTCCTCCAAACCAGTTTTCTTCTATACCAGATTACGTGGTAAAGGAAAAAGAAGAACAGATCGGATACGATGTACAGCGCCCACCAAGGCAAGCGAGCAATTGCGCCCAAGAAGAATTTCAGGAAGCCATACATGGTGCAAAGATGCTTACTCCAAGTTAATGACAATATAACATAGCAGCTTACGTATCTTTAAGCATGTTTCGCAGGATTGGAATGTCTGTTTTACTCTCGTGGATCTGTTTGAATTTGTACGCCCAATTGCCTCACCCCAACGATACATTGGACAATGGCAAGAAAATGCCATTCAATCAGTTCTTAGGTAGGTTCTCTGTGTTTAATGAAGGTGGAGGTGCGGCTTTTTATTACTCCCTGAACATCGGATATAGCGTCATCAAAACAGATTTAGTTGTCGCTGATGTTACTCTTGGTGCAAACCGTATTCCGCATGGTCAATACGAATGGAGGGAAGAGAGTAAAGACACTTATCACATTCCGTTCGGTTTGAGTTTATACCTAGGTCGCAGAAAGAGTCGATTTAACGCCCGAGCTGGGTATAGTCCGATTGTTTCATCGAAACTGTTTAGAAAATCCGAGTCCTCAAATGACGAATGGCCACCAGCCATCAAGCATACCTTTTTCTTTTCCCTTGGATACACCTACCAGAACCCATATGGCTTCTTCCTAGGGATAAATGCGCATTTCAATTTGAATTTGAATACTCCGTCTGAACAGGAATATTTCGGGCGAAAAATCGGTTACCAACCTTGGCCTGGCTTTGTCCTCGGGTATCGTTTACCAAGCAAACAACGACACAATGAATGGACAGAACGCAGTTTCAAAAAACGTGTTCTTAGACTAGAAGAATCTCCAAAAAAGAGGAAAGACACAGAAGAGGATTGGTTCAACGACAAAGGTGAATTACAGGTCGATTCTATTGAATTGCAAGAAATTGAAGCCCGTATGATCAAGCTTCACAAACGCCATTTACGCTATCAATTACAAGAGAAACGAGAGAATGGTCGGAGCCTCATTTTTGCAGAAGGATTTGGTGCCTCAGGCATTTGGTCTTTGAACTACAGTTACACCCATCCCATTGCCAAATCCAACATTTTCATGATGGAATATCGTGGAGGAATTGGCTCTGATGAATCTAATCTTCAGCTGCCTATCCACCTTGGGGTAAAGGCCATGAAAAACTACCGCGGAACAGGTGTTTTCTTAGGCGTTGAGCCACAGTATGATTGGAAACGCGGGAACCTTGGAGCTGTGTTTTTCCTTGAGCATAATGTAGAATTCCATTTTTCGAACGGATTGACCGGAGGCGTGGCATTCTACCTTTTTTACGACCCTGCACAATTCAAATTCTACGACAAGGTCGCTCCTTACGGAGGGTTTTTCCTCGGTTATCGCTTGCCTAAGATGAAGAAAGCCTAACCTTTTTCATTTTCCCCTTTTTCGTCATTCCTTTACACGCATGGGAATCCGCTCCTTCTTCGCTAAACCACTTGCTTGGTGGACTCATCACCAAACTAAAGCGTGGAGCACTAAACCTGCAGAAACGCAACAGAACGTTTTTGATAAATTAATCGCTGGCGCGAAGAACACTTCGTTCGGCTTAGACCACGATTTCGGTGCCATTCATTCTCATTCCGACTTTGTGAAACGCGTTCCAATTAGAGATTACGAAGAGCTGAAACCGTATTTCGAACGAACGGCAAACGGAGAAGCAAACGTGCTTTGGCCCGGAAAACCACTTTATCTCGCCAAAACCAGCGGCACAACTTCAGGCGCCAAATACATTCCCATAACTCGCGATAGCATTCCCAATCACATCAACGGAGCGAAGAATGCTTTGCTCAGCTACATCCACGAAACTGGAAATGCTTCGTTTGTCGATGGCAAACTTATTTTCCTCTCTGGTTCGCCCCAATTGGACATGAAAAATGGCATCCACGTTGGGCGTTTGTCAGGCATAAGCAACCACTTTGTTCCAGGCTATTTGCGCACCAACCAAATGCCGAGCTATGAAACCAATTGTATTAAAGATTGGGAAACCAAGGTTGAAACGGTCGTTGATGAAACCTTGAACGAGCGAATGACCCTCATTTCGGGCATTCCGAGTTGGGTGCAGATGTATTTCGATAAGATCAAAGAACGAACAGGAAAACCCATAAAAGAGGTGTTTCCAGACTTCTCACTCTTCGTTTATGGAGGGGTGAACTTTGAGCCATATCGTGCTAAAATGGAGGCCACCATCGGGAAGAAAATCGACAGCATCGAGCTGTTTCCTGCATCAGAAGGCTTCTTCGCTTATCAAGATTCACAGGTCGAAAAAGGCATGCTGCTTATTCTCAATGCGGGCATTTTTTACGAGTTCGTTCCTGCAGATGAGATACACAATGAAAGCCCAACCCGACTAACCATTGGTGAAGTGGAATTGGGCAAAAACTACGCGCTCATCATCAGCAACAATGCTGGACTTTGGGGCTATAGCATTGGCGATATGGTACAATTCGTAAGCAAAGCCCCATATCGCGTGATTGTATCAGGACGAGTGAAGCATTACACCTCCGCATTTGGCGAACACGTAATTGCCAAAGAAGTAGAGCATGCATTGAATGCGGCCGTTTCCGAACACGGAGGGGAAGTCATCGATTTTCACGTAGCGCCACAGGTCAATCCAGCTGACGGCCTGCCTTACCACGAATGGTTCATCAGCTTCGCGAAGCGACCTGAAAACATGAAAGCTTTTGCCGCAAAAATTGACCACAGCATGCAAGAGCAGAACATCTACTACAAAGACCTAATCAAGGGTCATATTCTTCGCCAAGCGGTGATTACCGAGGTCTCAGAAGATGCCTTCATCAATTACGCTCGTTCGCAAGGAAAACTGGGTGGGCAATTCAAATTGCCAAGGTTGGCGAATGATAGGAAAGTGGCGGATCAGCTTATCTAACAACCAATTTCTTGGTCAAAACTCCTTTGTCGGACTGAAGTAGAATAGCGTAAAACCCAACGGACAAACCGTTTCTGAAATCAGCGATAGAGGTACGATTGGAAACATTCTTCAACGTCTTTTTCCAAACCAATTTTCCGCTTACATCGAATACAGAAATAGACACATTTCCATCCAATCCTGTAAAGATTAACTCCTGATTTTCGCTGAGTGGATTCGGGTACATCGAAACGGGGTTTCCTGTCCATTCTTCAACACCAACATTGGATGTATTGGCATCTATAAAATTGATGCATTCCAACATTTCCTCCGTGAAAGTTGGGTATTCCATAGTATGATCCACTCCCGGAATCTGATTGTAGAAATATGGAAATCCAGCCCCATCCAAGCTATTGTTCAGCGCGGCCGTCTGAAGAAATGAAGTGAAATCTACGGTTCCAGAACAAAGACAAACTGGGGGAATCTCTTGCGGATTACTCAGATCGGGATTGAAAAAGAACCCAGGCGAATGCCAAATCAGCCCCTTCATCGGATGAGATGGTTCGCCAAAAAAGTACTGTGCCGCCACATCGCTTCCTGCCGAATAACCAGTTATGTAAACCTGATTTGTATCGATACTGAACCAAGTCATAACACTATCGTAAGCCAAATTAAGAACGACTTCACTTCTCGGTTGGTCTTGCAAATATGGATTTGGACAAACCACAACTGCGTTCAAACTATCGCCCAACGGGCTGAGATAATTACGAATATCATCGCTGTTGTTCGGGTTTCCCAATCCATGAAACCCGAGTATCATTTTGGACGGAGACGAAGCGTTGTACGTGGTAGGAACATGGAAATAAATGTCCAAACTGTCACCACTCAGCGAAGGGTCGGAAGTTGCAATGGTAATGGTGTAATCGCCTGTTTGCTGAGCAAATATGCTAACTGAATTCAGGACAAATAGGAGCGTGAAAAATCGTTTCATTCTAGGGGTTGTTTCGCCCGAAGATAAATGGATAAATTCGAAGCATGTACAAAAACGTCATCCGCATCCTCGCCATTCTCGCGCTCATTTATCTCATTCCAACGGCTTATCTCAATTACACCGAACCCGTAGAACACTGGGATTGGGATGAAATTGACTTGGACGCTATTTCTTATCCAGAAAACTTCATTTGGGGAGTGGCCTCCGCTGCCCATCAAGTAGAAGGTGGTCACACTTCCAACAATTGGGCTGATTGGGAAAATCAAGTGGATGAAGATGGAAACCCGCGTATTGCCAGAGGCGAAAAATGTGGTGCCGCTTGCGACCATTGGAATCTCTATCCGCAAGACATCAAGTTGATGAAGGAATTGGGCGTAACCAGCTATCGTTTCTCTGTTTCTTGGAGTAAGATTATGCCCACCGAAGGTGTCGTTGACTCTTTGGCCATTCAGCATTATTCTGACATGGTGGACAGTCTCTTGGCAGCCGGAATTGAGCCCATGATAACCTTACATCACTTCTGCCATCCTATGTGGTTTGAAGAGAAAGGTGCATTTGAGAAAGAAGAGAACATTTCAGATTTCGTGGAGTTCTCCAAGCACATTTTTCTACCGTTGAACGACCGCGTTAAATATTGGTGCACGCTCAATGAACCAGCTGTTTTTGTGATTGCAGCCTACTTTGATGGAAACTTTCCTCCAGGAAAGCAAGACCCAAAATTGGCCGCTGAGGTTTTGAAAAACATGTACTTAGCGCATGTAAAGGTCTATGAAAGTTTAAAGACGTTTGAAGGTGGCGAACGCGCCCAAATCGGCATTGTAAAAAACATGCACCAGATAGACCCCATGAACGATTGGAACCTGTTTGACAGACTGCTTTCGCGAACGGTTAACAAAGGTTTTAACGGCTCATTTATCGGCACATTCACCGAAGGGAAATACAAATTCAGTTTCCCAACTTTGGTGAATTTAGAAGCTGAAATTCCGAATGCGCCTTATTCGCTCGATTTTGTAGGATTGAATTATTACAGTCACAATGCCATGGATTTCTCCCTCGATTTGGATGAAGCGCTCAAGACTAGAATGTACCCTGGGGAGAAGGAAACAGACATGGATTACACCATGTATCCCGAAGGTTTTTACCGCGCCATCAAGGAGATTTCTGTGCTCAACAAACCAATTATTATTACCGAAAATGGGGTGGCTGATATGGATGATGATATGCGGGGAGAGTTCATCAAAAAGTATCTCTATGCGGTTTCAAAAGCTATTGAAGATGGCTACGATGTGCGCGGCTACCACTACTGGTCTTTGATGGACAATTTTGAGTGGGACCTCGGCTATGACGAGCGTTTCGGACTCTATGAAGTTGATTTCGAAACACAGAAAAGAACGCTACGCGAAGGCTCAAAAGAGTACCAGCGCATTGTACGGGAACACTCTAATTAAACGAGGTTGTCCATCCTGCCAATTGAGGTACTTTTGCAGCTTGCCAAATGAAGGAAAGCAGCACAGATAAACGACACATCGCCATTCTTGGATCCACGGGTTCAATTGGAACTCAGGCCTTGGAGGTTTTAGAAGCTAATCCTGATGTGTTCGAGTTGGAAGTGCTTACTGCACATTCAAGTGCTGATTTGCTGATAGAACAAGCGCTCAAATTCAAACCGAATTGCGTGGTTATTGGCAAGGAAGAACTCTTCAAAAAAGTGCAAGATGCACTGTTTGACGAAGGCATCAAAGTTTACGCTGGCGCGGATAGTTTGGCGCAAGTGGTGCAAATGGAAGAGATTGACATCGTTCTCACCGCACTGGTTGGCTACGCTGGTTTGCGCCCAACTTTAGCCGCTATTGAAGCTGGAAAACACATCGCGTTGGCTAACAAGGAAACGCTTGTTGTTGCTGGCGAAATCGTCACTGACCTCGCGAAGCAGAAAGGCGTGAATATCTATCCGGTGGATAGCGAACACTCGGCCATATTCCAATGCTTAGTAGGCGAATTCCACAATCCGATTGAGAAGATTTATTTGACCGCTTCAGGAGGGCCGTTCCGTGGTCAAACACGAGAACAATTGGCATTGGTTACCAAAGCGCAAGCCTTGAAGCACCCAAACTGGGATATGGGCGCCAAGATTACCATCGACAGCGCTAGCATGATGAACAAGGGCTTGGAAGTGATTGAAGCCAAATGGTTGTTTGGATTGAAGAATGAACAGGTTGATGTGATTGTGCATCCGCAAAGCATCATCCACAGCATTGTTCAGTTTGAAGATGGAAGCATGAAGGCGCAGATGGGATTGCCTGACATGAAACTGCCTATTCAGTTTGCTTTGGCATTCCCAAACCGATTGAAATCAGACTTTCCGCGGTTCAACTTTTTAGATTACCCGCAGCTCACGTTTGAGCAACCAGATAAGCACACATTTCGCAATCTTGGATTAGCGTTTGAAGCCTTGGAAAAAGGTGGAAATCAGCCCTGCATTCTGAACGCTGCCAATGAAATTGCGGTGGACGCATTCCTGAAAGACAAGGTGAGTTTCCTCGGAATGTCGGACGTTATAGAACAAACCATGCAGCGCGTGGCTTTCATAAAAAAACCTAATTACAACGACTATGTGGCAACAGATGCGGAAACTCGCAGGTTAGCCCTTGAAATAATCAACTAAATGGAAATCCTAATTCAAGCTTCTCAGTTTTTTCTGAGCCTCTCTATCCTCATCGTGCTGCACGAATTCGGGCACTTCGCTGCTGCCAAATCGTTCGGAATGCGGGTTGAAAGTTTCTACCTCTTCTTCAATCCTTATTTCTCTTTGGTTAAGAAGAAAATTGGCGATACCGTTTACGGAATCGGTTGGGTGCCGCTTGGCGGATACGTAAAAATTGCTGGGATGATTGATGAGAGCATGGATAAGGAGCAGATGAAAAAGCCTGCCGAAGATTGGGAGTTCCGCTCCAAACCAGCTTGGCAACGACTGATTGTGATGATTGGTGGTGTAACCGTCAACGTGATTTTGGCCGCTTTAATCTACTGGATGGTTCTGTTCGTTTATGGTGAAACCTATCTTCCAACTGCAAACGCCAAGTATGGTGTCATGTGCGATTCGCTTGGTTTGGAAATAGGCCTTGAAAACGGAGATAAGATTATTTCGGTAGACGGAAAAGAGGTAAGGAATTTCTCTCAGGTGTCAATAGAAATCATACTCAATGAGGCAAAAACCATTCAGGTTGAGAGAAATGGTGAGTCTGTAGAAGTTGCAATTCCAGCTGAGCTAATGAGCGAATTGATGAACGCTCCCGGCTTTATCAATCCTCGAATACCCTTCCACGTATCCGATTTTTCCAAAGGTTCTGTAGGCGAAGAAGCTGGATTTCTAAAAGGAGACGTAATTGTTGGGATAAACGATAGTACTACCATCTATTTCGATGCCTTCAAAACTGCATTACAAGCTTACAAATTGCAGGAAGTAAATGTGAACATCCTTCGTGATGGTAACCCAATGGATATTGCGGTAACAGTTCCCGAAGATGGCATATTAGGTCTAGCTCCGAACGGAAAACTTAGCGAGTTTTTCGAGTTGGAAGAAATTCATTACAGCTTTTTCGAAAGCTTCCCAAAGGGAATTGAAAAGGCAGGTATCACCTTGGTTAATTATGTGAAGCAATTGAAATTGCTCTTCTCACCAAAGAACAAAGGGTATGAAAGCTTGGGCGGATTCTTGACCATTGGAAGCATCTTCTCTACTAGTTGGGATTGGCATCACTTCTGGAACATCACTGCTTTTCTCAGCATCCTTTTGGCGGTTATGAACATCCTGCCTATCCCTGCACTTGACGGAGGACACGTCATGTTCTTACTATATGAAATGATTACCGGTAGGCAGCCACACGAAAAAGTGATGGAAGTTGCGCAAGTTGTTGGGATGATTCTTCTTTTCGGCCTGCTGCTTTATGCGAATGGAAACGACATATATAAGCACTTTATAAAGTAGACATGGCACGTTTTTCGGTTCTCTTGCTGTTCCTTTTTCCAGGTTTGCTACACGCGCAAACGGATATGTTCGGGGATGAGAAGGTGAACAAGACCGACCAAGAAGTTTACGCTGAAGGGGCAGAAGAAAAAGCCAAAATCCTTATCATTCCATTTGAGGAAAAGTTATTCTACTGCGACATCATGCGTGATCTGACCACGGTCAATCAGCTAACGCAGCTGCAGATTTATGACCGGCTTCGGAACGAAATTCAGTTAAGCCTGAAAGCTGCTTTAAAGGACAGTATGGAAACGGCTACATTCCTCAATACTGATAGCATTACCGACCAAGACCTCATCAACATCTATGCAGTACTTGGCTACAAATTTGTTCCTGTTCCAGCTAAAGAAGAGGTAGACGAAAAGGGAAAAGTGAAGAAGGAAAAGAAGAAGCCAGAACCGAAGAAAGAGGTCGGTATTAGAGACGGACAGGTTGTAGCTGAGCGTCAGGTGGTAGATCGATACATGAGTGCACATTTGAAAAACCATGAAGTCCTCAATCAGTTTTACACCAACTACGGCATCAACAAATTCCTCTTCATCAATCAGATGGATGTGAAAATGGACCTTACGGACCCAGAAATGGCTTTTGTTGACCCAAAACGCGTGGTGGCCATCCATTACTCCGTGTTGGATAAAGATGGACACCCGATTGGTGGCGGTTTGGCATCGGCCCAATTCCCGGGAACAGAGAGCCGAATGAACTACATCATTGGCAGCACGCTTTACAAGCTATCGGCAACGGTGGTCGGCTCGCTGTACAAGAGCGAGAAAAAGGAAGAAGACGAGCCGAAAGGCAAGCCCAAGAAAGACTGAAATAAAAAGCCCCGCCTCGCAATTCGCGGACGGGGCTTCCTTACAATTTTAGTGATTAAAGAAGTTCGGCTTGCGCTTTTCTTTTACTCCTTCAAAAGCCCTTGGTTTATGGCATTATCTATATCTTCTGATAGGAATACATTACCAAAGATGCCAACGCCAATTATTTTAGATTCTCCATCCCAATTGAGGCGTGTGGTAGAAAAAAGCAGAAAGTTGTCTGTAGTTATTAGCTCCTGTACAATACGGTCTACAAACGCACCCCCCAGCATAAGGCCAAGTGCCTGCCCTGCCTGTTCCCACTCATTGTCTGTTTGGGTAAGGCTTTCTTTCATGCCTTGTTGCATAAAGGTGCTTAGCTTACTTTTTATGGCCTCTTTGTGGCGCTCTGGCTGTGGGTTGGTAAGAAAGGCCACGGTGCAGAATAATGCAGTAAGTATAAGTGTGCCATTTTTGGTGTTCATTACGCGGGTGTCTTATTGGGGTTAAAAATACATTTATATATAACAATACTACTGCTTGTGTATTATGTACAAAATTGCGGCTGTGGTTATAATGCTTAATAGTATATAAAGCAGTTTAATAAGGTTGGGTTCGTCATTATCTCGCATAGGGGTGCAATACATTTGGGGTTAGTAGTTAAAAAAGGGTGTTAGAATTGGGCGCGACAGGCATATACATCTGCCACCAGCTGTTTACTTAACACAACAGACTTACGATGATGGTACACAAACAGGTCTGTTAGATATAACTCTACATCACCTTGTGTATCTTCATAACTCCAGTAGCGCAAAAGGTCTGTTACAATGGGCTGGTAAACAGATAAGCAAGATGCTTTTATGGGGTTGTGTGTTTGAAACACATCTAGTACGGCTTGCTTTAGTGATGTGCTATTTTGCATGGTTAAGCGATTGCGTAGAAATAAAATATCGTGGCGGTCTTACAGCTTTTCTTCAGAGAACTGCACATGTACCTTGTGCACGTTAAAAAAGTGGATAATATCTACCACCTCTTGTATATCGGTTCCTAGCATATCAATGCGTGGCATTACAATTTCATGTACGCTGCCAGCACTTACCATTTTAGACAAGTAGTTGGCACCAGGCCTTTGTGTAAAAGCAACGGTTTGGTGTACAAAATCTTCTACAATTCTATCATAACCAAAGGGCGGTTGGTAGTTTGGTTGGTAGAGTTCTGCTACATCAACTATGTTGTAGTAGATTCTCATTTTTTCCAGAATAGGTAGGCAACAACACCTGCCAGAAATAGTACAAACATGAGTGCCGATACCATAGCGGTTATTAGTTGATGTAAGGGGCTTTTCATAATAGGAGTTTTAAGGGGGCGACAAAGAATGGTTAAAACACAGCTGCGAAATTAACCAATTACTACTAATTACCCCCCCGCCTCATACATACAAATGGTTAATCACTTGCTGTTTTAAGGGAGGGGCCAATGCATTAGTTAAGGGTAGCGGTAAAGGTGTTGCACTGCTGTATGGTTACTGAGAGGGTGTATTCCGTTGGGTACAGTATGTAACCACTGGCCTGCTCGTATCGGGTTGCGTAAGTGCCAGCTGTAATGTCATCAAACGTTTGGTTAGAGAATGCACCTACTGTTCCTTTAAAAGCGTTGTTTACATATACCCTATATGGGTCTCCTTTGTAGCTCTGCACACGTAGGGTTCTGGTATTGTTTACCTCGCAGGTGGGTTTAAATGCTGCATTCTGCTGGCAGCCCACTTAAACCAAGTGTGCCAGCAGAAGCAGCTACTAGAAGGGTAAAAACTAATTTTTTCATATTACATAGAGTTTATATTTCTGGTTCAATAAATTTTAATTGCGTGTTGGCTGTAGTAATGGCTGCGGTGGTAATGGTTACAGGCACTTCTCTTGTAGCGTAGCCCTCTTTACTTGCTTGTAGCACGTAATTGCCAGGAGGTTGTAGGCCAAATATGTAGCGCCCCTCCGTGTCTGTAAAAGTGGTTTGCTGTAGTTCTTGTATGGTTATTTCTACGTTGGCAAGCGGTGCGCCTGTAGTTATGTCTGTAACGGTTCCTTTAAGAGAGAATTCGTCTGCACTTGGCGCTTCTCCTTTGCTTGGCCGATAGGTTACCCCGTACTCTCTGGCTTTTCTGCGCATACTGCTAGGCGCATCTTTCCGGTAGTTAAATAATACTTCATCCCATACATCAGCTAGTATCTGATCGGCTTCTGGACGCATTTTTTCTACCAGTTCCTGTGTTTTATCGTACTTGTCTTTGGCAGGCAGTTGATCGGCCAATGCGGCCTGCAAGGCGGCCAGTTCTACACCCACCTCTGCGGCAGTTGGGTTACTCATTGGTGCACCGCCATCGGCCACACGGGCCGCATCTCCGGCAACAATATGTTGTCCCCACTCTAACCTCTGGGCATCTGTGCCCATGGCGGGCATGGCACCGTCTATTACATGTAGTTTATAATAAGCTCTAGCAGAAGCAGGGTATACGCCACGGTCTATACCCATGTTCAGCACATGTATAAAGTGTTTAGCATACATGGAAAGGGCATCGCGGGCGGGGTTGGCGGCCGCTGTGGCGGCAGTTTGTGCACTTAGAGCATTGCTACGTTTTTGCAATTCTTGCTCAAATTGTGGTAAGAAATTGTCTATCTGATTAAGCAGATCGGCACTAAAGGCCAATTCTGTTGGGTCTGTTACGCTGGCCTTGGTTTTGGCTGCATTAAGTGCCTGTAGGCGCTGCTGGTCTGAATTTGGTCTGTCTAATACTGGCATTGTTCCTGATTTTAGTTGGTTATTAAGTTTATGCTGCGCCCGGTTTTACAGTTCCGTAGGCGTGTTTTGTCTTTAGATGTGCGTTATAATGGTTGTTGTACGCAGCATATACGCTGCTCTTGCGTTGGTTGTGACCAGTTCCGATGGGTATTTTGACTCTGCAAGTGGGGTATGGAAAATGTTCCGATGGGCATCTTGGGTCTGCAAATGGGGTACGGAACATGTTCCGATGGGCATCTTGGGTCTGTAAATAGGGTACGGAACATGTTCCGAGTGGCATCTTGGGTCTGCAAATAGGGTACGAAACATGTTCCGAGAGGCATCTTGGGTCTGTAAATGGGGTGCGGAATTTGTTCCGAGGGGTATTTTCACTCTTCATACTACCATTGTTTGTGACGCAAAAAGCATTTTTACTTGTGGCTTTTATACCAATCATTTGTTTAGTTCTTTACTTGTTGGCGTATTTACGGGTTAAGCCGTGGTGTATTGGGGTATTTTACCGTGCCTCTACCAGTTTTACAATGAGAGCATCTCTCTGCTCGTTGTAATGTTCTTCTGTAATTTCTCCTGCCCGTAATTCTGCTACCAGCACTTTTAATTCTAACAGAAGTATCTCGGTTTCTTTGTTACCGTGGTTTTGCCAAAATTTATCGTCATCTCCTATCATGAGTTCAAAAAATATTGGGTTACTTAGCACCTGCCTTGGGTTTGTATGAGCAATAGTTGACACTAGCTACAATGTTACACAATTAAGTGTATTGTTATGTATGGCTAATTAATGTAAAAATCACATAAAACCATAGTCAATAGTAGTTATAAGCACATTTGAACATGGGGTCTCACGGAGAACGCTTTAAGAAATACGTAAAAACCAATGGGTTAAAGCATGCTGTTGTTGCGGGTAAGCTGGGCATACATGTAAACACGTTGCGCAATTGGTTTGCCATGCCAACTTTTAGTTTAGACATGGTGGGTAGGCTGGCAGCAGTGTTTCCGGGTGTACGTGCGCTATACCCAGATGTGCGTTTACTAGACAATGAGGCACAACCTACTGTTGTTTCTAATGAGGTTTTAGAAAGCACTACCACTAAAGAGCAATTAGAAAATCAGGTGCAGTTTTACCAAGAGCGGTACATAAAATCGTTAAAACGATATAATGAGTTGCTTGAAAAACATATAGAACTGCAGGATAGGCTACTTAGCGCTAAGCGCAGTGCTTAGCTCAAGTGCAATTGCGTGTGCTGGCCTTTCTTTAATAACCTACAGCACCAAAGAAACCCACGATTTACATTTAGTATGGCAACACCACAGTTCCTGTTAGAATCAGTGTTCCCAACAAAAACCCGATATACACCTGTAGGGGTGTGTGAGCATTGAGTCGCAGTCGGGCGTAGCCCACAAATCCACTCAGAATGACCAAGGCCATTACCAATTGAACGGCATCAACTTGGTAGCGGAGAATCAGTCCGATGATGGTGCCGACAATGCCGCCCATTCCAAGCATGTGGATACTCACTTTCCATTTTAAGTTGATTACAAAGGCCGTGGCAACAGAGAAGGCCGCGCCCAAAACAAGATTTGCAAAAAGACTCGGCATGGGCGCTTTTGAAAACAAATAAAACGTGCTCATATGAAACACAATTGTGGTCAGAAATGGCAACGAACGCTCCTTGGCCGTATGCATGTGAAAGCTATCAATCAGCTTGGCGCGATAGAAATAATAGAAGACGCCAATGGGAAGAATAATCGTATTCAGAAACGTGACCAAAAGGATGAATTTCTTCACTTCGGGCTGCACCGCATAGGTAATGTAAGTGTCTGCATTGAAGAGAATGACCAGCGAATAAAGCGGAACGAAAATGGGTTGGAAAATGATGGACAGCGCCATCGCAAAGTTCTTTTCGATTTCTCGCATCATAGCTTCAACTCAAATTCATCTGCATCATCGAAGGGTCGGAATTTTGCGCGGAAATCGTCCAATTCCGTTCTGGAAAGAGTCACGGTTTCTATTGCCTCTTCGCCTTTGTCAAAAGAGGACAGAATCTCCCCTTTCGGACTCACAACCAACGAACTTCCGTCATACTCAATTCCTTTTCCGTCTGCACCAACTCGGTTAACACCAATCACGTAACATTGGTTTTCATGTGCTCTTGCTACAAGTAAACTTCTCCAAGCCGAAGAACGTGCCGCTGGCCAATTTGCTACATAAATAAGCACATCGTACTGGTCTGATTTAAGGTTTCTACTGAAAACAGGAAATCGTAGATCATAGCAGACTTGGGGCATGGTTTTCCAGCCGTCCTTTTCAATTATTTTACGTTCAGAACCTGCGGTAAAGAACTTGTCTTCGTCAGCAAAACTGAAGCGATGACGCTTGTCGTACCAAGTAAACGTTCTGTCAGGATTAGCCCACAGCATTCGGTTAAAGAACTTTCCGCCAGAACCACCAGTAGTGCATTCTTCGCGGATAATTACGCTTCCTGTAATGCTTGCTCCCAATTCGGTTGAAAGGTCCCGAAGCCACGCCACTGTTGGTCCATCCAAGGTTTCTGCCAACCCTTGAACATTCATGGTAAAACCAGTGGTAAACATCTCTGGCAGAACAATCAAATCAGTCTTGCCTTTTAGTGGAATAAGTTTCTCTTCCCAGTATTTAAGATTGGCAATTTTATCTTCCCAAACCAAAGGTTGCTGGCAGACCGTTACACGCATATCGCTCATAACTTGATGAGTTTTTCCGCTGCCTTTTCCAACGTTTCATCTTCTTTTGCAAAGCAGAATCGCAAGAATTTATCAGCATTCTTTTGATTATAAAACACAGAAACAGGAATAGACGCCACCCCCACTTCTTTGGTTAATCGAATGGCGTAATCGGTATCCTTTTCATCGGAGATTGATGAATAATCCAACAGTTGGAAATACGTTCCCTCACTCGGTCTGATTTTGAAATTCGAACCTTGCAACAAGCGATTGAATGTGTCGCGCTTTTGCTGATAAAACGCTCCCAATTCAAGATAGTGATCTCGGTCATCAAGAAATTCAGCCAATGCATGTTGCGCAGGTGTATTCACCGAAAACACGTTGAACTGATGCACTTTCCTAAACTCCTTCATCAATTCTGCTGGCGCCATCACATGACCCATTTTCCAACCCGTATTGTGGTAGGTTTTTCCGAATGATGAAACGATAATGGAACGCTCGGCCAACTTCGGGTAGCGCGCCACACTCTGATGCTCCATCCCATCGAAAATGATGTGCTCGTACACCTCATCGCTCAGAATAATGATATCTGTGTTGTCGGTCAGCTTTTGCAGCTTCATCATATCGGCAGCGGTCATTACGCGGCCAGATGGATTGTGTGGCGTGTTGATGATAATCATTCGCGTACGCTGATTAATCAAGCGTTTCACCTTTTCCCAGTCGATCAATTCGCCTGAAAGGTTCATTTGAACGTATGCAGGCTTTCCACCATGGATTTCGATGGCCGGAACGTAGCAATCATATGCGGGCTCAAAAATGATGACCTCGTCCCCTTCATTCACAAAAGCAGAAATGGCCGTGAAAATTGCCTGCGTGGCGCCTGCGGTCACGGTAATTTCTGTTTCAGGATCGTAGCTGGCAGAATAAAGTTGTTCTATTTTCTCAGCCAATTTCTGCCGCAACGCTGGAACACCTTGCATGGGCGAATATTGATTCCAACCCTTTCGCATGTAGGCATGCGTTAGCTCGACCAAACGGTCCGGAATGCTGAAATCGGGAAATCCCTGTGAGAGATTGACCGCACCCGTTTCTCGAGCTAAACCGCTCATTACCGCAAAAATGGTAGTGCCAACTTTTGGCAATTTAGAATGAATTGAGCCTGGGAATTTCATAGGGGTCGAAGATAGTGATGGTGAAATCAATAAAGTAATTTTGCTGCACGAACAAGAAGATGAATTTAACGGACAAAACGATTGTCGTAACTGGGGCAGGAAGCGGTATGGGCCGAGAATTGACGCTAGCGTTACTCAAGAGAGGCGCGAATGTAGCCGCTTTGGATATTCATGATGTAACATTGAAAGAAACCTGCACACTGGCTGGGGAAAATGAAAGGAACGTTTCCGTCCATGTTGTAGATCAGGCAGACAAGGCTGCTGTTGATGCCGTAACCACTGACATTATTGACAGATGGAAGTCGGTAGATGGCATCATCAACAATGCTGGCATCATCCAGCCATTTATCAAAATAAATCAGCTGGAATTTAGTGCCATCGAACGTGTGGTAAACGTGAACTTCTATGGCGTGCTTTACTTTACTAAAGCATTTCTACCTCATCTACTTACGCGACCAGAAGCCTACATTGTTAACACATCGAGCATGGGCGGTTTCTTGCCAGTTCCAGGTCAAGCCATATACGGTGCCACAAAAGCTGCTGTGAAATTGATGACTGAAGCCCTATCGGCCGAACTCATAGACACCAATGTTCATGTTGCCGTGGTGTTCCCTGGGGCAATTGAAACAAACATCACGAAAAACTCTGGTGTGGAAATGCCAATTCCTAAAGGAGGCATAGAAAATCAAAAGTTAAAACCACTCCCTGCTTCTGAAGCTGCCCGACAAATTGTTTTGGCCATGGAAAAGAACAGAACGAGAATTTTCGTTGGAAATGACTCTAAACTGATGGACATACTCTATCGCATTAACCCAAACTTTGCCATCAAGTTTATCGCCAAACAAATGAAATCGTTGTTGGAGCGGTAATTTGCCTTACCGATACTCCAAGAACTTATCCCTTACGCTGCCGTATTTAAGCGCGAACAAATCTTTGATGTAGTTCTGATGCACTTTCCATGGGCCCTCACTGCCTTGCTTTGGTAGCTCGTTTTTAGCACGTTGAATATAACCCGCATCGAAATCTAAAAGCTCCTCTTTCTCCATGTTTTCATGGTCGAATTTTGGTATACAAACCGAGTAACTGTTCTCTTTCATGTAGTTCAGCACTTTGGTTAGAAAGATGCAATTCAAGTCGCTTTTCAATGTCCATGAAGCGTTGGTGTAACCGACCGCAAAAGCAAAATTTGGAATATCACTAAGCATAACTCCTTTATATGCTGGCGATTGAGAGAGGTCAAGCGGTTTTTCGTCAACCTTTAGTTTCATTCCTCCAAACAACTGCACTTTTAAGCCTGTAGCGGTAACTATAATGTCTGCTTCAATCTTATCACCAGAATCAAGTTCAATTCCACCTTTCACAAAAGATTTAATCGTGTCTGTCACAATCCTTGCTTTGCCCGATTTTAGAGCTTTGAACAAGTCGTTGTCTGGCACTAAGCAAAGCCGCTGGTCCCATGGGTTGTATTTCGGTGTAAAATCTTTGTCGTTGTACTTATCACCAAGCGTTCTCTTAATTTGCTTTCGAAGCAGATTGCTCACTCCTTGCGGCCACTTTCTACTCGCTTTATACATCGCAATGCTGAGTAGAATGTTCTTCCACCTAGCAATGTTATGAGCGAGTTGTTTGGGTAACACTTTCTTCAGCGTATTTGCAAATATGTCCTCACTTGGAAGGTTTAAAATGAACGTTGGAGAGCGTTGAAGCATGGTTACTTCTTTAGCCGTTTTGGCGAGTTCTGGTACGAGCGTAACTGCGGTAGCCCCACTTCCAATTATGACCACTTTCTTATCGGAATAGTCCAAATTCACATCCCATTTCTGGGGATGGACTTTAATCCCTTCAAACACATCTGAATTTGGGAATTCGGGCTCGTATCCTCCCTTGTAATCGTAATACCCGCTGCACATAAACAGAAATTGACAGCCAACTATTTCCTGAGTACTTGTTTCAGAACATTCTATCGTAAGGTGCCATCTCTTGTGCTCTGAGGACCAATTTGCCCCTACTACTCGTTTTCCAAATTGAATGTGTTTACGTAAATCAAAAGTATCTACGGTGTCGTTGATGTATTCCAAAATAGACGGTCCGTCCGCAATTGCCTTAGGATTCTTCCAAGGGTGAAAAGGAAACCCAAACGTATACATGTCTGAATCAGATCGAATTCCTGGGTATTTGAATAAGTCCCAAGTGCCACCAATAGTGCTTCTGCCCTCAAGTACGGTAAACGTGCGGTCTGGACAGCTGTTTTGTACATGATAAGCCGCTCCAATGCCCGAAAGCCCCGCACCTACTATTACTACATCTAATTCCTTCATTTGTGAATTTCTGTTATTGTAATGTTAGTGATACTTCCATAGAAAGGCAGAACTACAAGCATTATGAGATATTTCGTAGCAATTGTAGTTAGCGGCATATACCTTTGTCCGACTTTTCGACCATGAGAATCATAATTGCTGGAGCAGGAGATGTGGGGTTTCACCTCGCCAAGCTGCTCGTTCAAGAAAACCAAGACATCGCGCTGATTGACACCGATGGAGAGAAGCTGAAATACGCTGCCGAACACTTGGATATTGCAACCATTAAGGGGAATTCTATCTCTTATTCCGTACTGGAAGAGGCGAATGTTTCTAAAGCCAGTTTGGTTATTGCTGCAACAAACTCAGAAGAAACCAACATTTCTACCTGCATTATTGCAAAACATCTTGGCGCAAAAAGAACAATAGCCCGTGTAAGAAACACAGAGTTTTTGCTGAAACGCGAAAAATTGGACCTTCAGAAGTTAGGTATTGATGAAATCATTAGTACCGAAACGCTGGCTGCGCGAGAAATAAAAAGACTACTAAAAGACGTAGCATTTACCGATTCTTTTGAGTTTGATCGAGGCCTTTTAAATCTTGTTGGTATTTCTATTGAAGAAGAGAGCCCAATGGCTGGGAAAACGGTTACAGAAGCAGCATACCTGAACCCAGAAAACAACTTTCTTACGGTTGCCATCCTGCGTAGCAATAAAACGATTATTCCACGTGGCGATGTGACTTTTCATATTGGAGATCACGTCTATTTTATTGCACAGAAAGATGCAATGAACCACATTCTTGGCCTTTCAGGAAAAGAGCGCAAGCGGATAAAAAATATCATGATTTTGGGTGGAAATGAGGTTGGTGTACACACCGCCAAAAAGCTCAGCTTAAAATTCAATGTAAAATTGATTGAAGCAGATAAAGACCGTTGTTTCGAATTAGCCGATGAACTAAGAGGAACTTTGGTTATTCATGGCAATGGCAGCGATGTAGAATTGTTGGAAGAAGAAGGCATCGACCAAATGGATGCTTTTATTGCGGTAACTGATAACTCAGAAACCAACATCATCTCTTGTTTAGTTGCCAAAAACCATAAGGTTAAAAAGACCATCGCCCTTGTAGAGAATATGGATTACATCCACCTCTCACAGAATATTGGTGTTGATACAATGATTAACAAGAAACTGATTGCGGCCAACTTCATTTTCCGTCACATTAGAAAAGGAGAAGTTCTCTCTCTTACAAGCCTGCATGGAGTTGATGCAGAGGTGGTCGAATTCGAAGTAAGCACAAAATCTCCTGTAGTCGGTAAAAAGCTAAAAAGCATCAATTTCCCGAAATCTGCTATTGTTGGCGGAGTAATTAGAAATGGGCGTAGCTATACTCCAAACGGTGATTTCTCCTTCGAAGCTCTTGACCACGTTGTGGTTGTTGCCCAACCCGAATGTATTCACAAGGTGGAAAGCTATTTCTAAATGGGTGTTAATTACAGAGTTGTTCTGAATGTTCTTGGGCTGCTATTGCTGTTCAATGGGCTGTTCATGATTCTTTGTTTACCCGCTTCCTTGTATTTCAACATGGAAGATTTGGTGCCAATGGGATTTTCAGCAACAGCTACCGTTGGTTTGGGAATGACGATTTGGGTACTGACCAGGTCTTCAGAAAAACCTAACATTAGAAAGCGGGAAGGATTTCTCATTGTAAGTTTCGGTTGGATAGTGATGTCGCTCTCTGGCACCCTCCCATACATCATGAGTGGCAGCGTTGTCAGCTTTACCGATGCATTTTTCGAAACACTTTCTGGTTATACAACAACAGGTGCTTCAATTATTACAGATTTAACGCTCATTCCCAAGGACATTCTGTTTTGGCGAAGCATGACCCAATGGATTGGCGGTATGGGAATTATTGTGCTTGCGGTTGCCATTCTGCCAATTTTAGGAATCGGTGGAATGCAGCTTTTTGTGGCTGAATCTCCTGGATTAAAAGCCGATAAACTCGCTCCAAAAATTAGAGATACAGCCAAAAGATTGTGGCTCATTTATGTTGGGCTTACTGCTGCCGAATTCTTGCTACTTCGTTTTGCTGGCATGACTTGGTTTGATGCGCTAAATCACGCTATGACCACAATGGCAACTGGCGGTTTTTCAACGTTCAACTCAAGTGCTGCTGAGTTTTCACCTGCCATTCAGTACATCATTACATTCTTCATGTTTATGGCCGGAACCAGCTTTACGCTAACGTATTTCGGATTGGTAGGCAACTTTAAAAAAGTGCTGAATAACGAAGAGTTTCGATACTATGCAGGTATTATTATTGGGCTTACTCTAGCGGTGTCTGTTGTGGTTGCAAGTGTTGATGGGGGCGGTTTCGAGAAAGCTTTTAGAGACACTATTTTTCAGATTGTTTCGCTGATAACTACCACCGGATTTGTGTCTGCAGATTATACCAGCTGGACACCTTTTATCACCATGGTGTTCTTCATCCTGCTGTTTTTTGGAGGTTCTGCAGGATCAACCGCTGGTGGTGTAAAAATTGTTCGACACATTATTTTGGTGAAAAACAGCATCTTAGAATTGAAGCGTCAATTGCACCCTTCCGCAATTATTCCTGTTCGCTTAAACGGAAGAGCCGTTGACCAATCCATCACATACAATGTAGTTGCCTTTATCATGACCTACATTATCATTTTTGCCCTTGGGTCTGTGGTTATGACCATGTTTGGCGTAGACCTCCTCACGGCTATGGGCTCAGTGGCAACATCTCTCGGAAATGTTGGCCCTGGAATTGGAAACGTAGGCCCAGTGGACAACTTTGCATGGCTTCCTTCTGGCGCCAAATGGTTTTTGGCTATCCTAATGCTTATTGGGCGATTGGAACTCTTTACGGTTCTAATTCTGTTCACTCCGTATTTTTGGAGTAGACATTAATGAAGTTCGAATCCAAACTAGATAAGGCAAACTCAGATATTTATCACTGGTACTTCTCGGTACCAAACCATATTGCCGAATCTCTCATTGAAGGTGTTGACAGGCGAGTAATCACCAAAGTGAATGGCGAAGTAAAATATCACTGCGCTATTCATGCCGATGGGGAAGATGGCTATCGCATCATGCTTAATCGCGAACGCTGTAAAAAATTAGGCCTAGTTAGGGGTGAAACAATTCAAGTTGAGCTAGAAAAAGATCGATCCGAATATGGTGTAGCCTTGAGCGAGGAGCTCCGTGAAGTATTAGACCAAAACCAAGAAGCAGATAAAATATTCCATTCGCTTACCAAGGGTCGACAACGAACGCTTATTTACTGGAGCGACAATGTGAAAAGCTCTGACATAAAGATTAGAAGGGCACTTGTAATGACCCAACATCTTGTAAATCAGAAAGGTCAACCAGACTTTAAATTGCTGAACATTGAGATGAAATCAGCGAATCAAGCTGCCAAACAAGGCTGAGAAACTATCTTTAACCAAATGCCTTTCGAACCACTAAAAAAAATAAGTCGCCAATTACTGCAGCGCATTCTGCGCGATGATCCTGATGCATTTCATCATCGGCTTTCAATCAAACATTTTCGGCTTATTGTAGAAGAGGTCATTTTTGGAGTTGAAACCCGCTGGGGAAAGCAGTTTGACGTTGTCCTTCTTTGGGTAATCGTTCTCAGTTTGGTTGCAATAATGCTTGAGAGTATTCCCGCCTTCCGAGATCAGCACGGTACCTCCCTTTATATCATCGAATGGGTGTTCACCATTTTTTTCACCTTAGAGTACATATTGAGATTATGGGTATCTGAGGAGCCAAAAAAGTATGCATTCAGCTTTCTAGGCATTGTAGATCTCTTGGCCATCATTCCAACATACTTAAGCCTTTTGATTGTAGGGGCACATTTTCTTCTCGTCATCCGCGCAATTCGTCTGCTACGCGTATTCAGAATCCTAAAACTCGTACGTTATCTGAAAGGGGCAGAAATGCTTGTGGTGGCCATGAAGGCAAGCAAGGAGAAAATATTCGTTTTCCTTACAGCGGTTGTAACCATGGCAGTTATCCTCGGCACGTTGATGTATATGATAGAGGGTGGTGAAAACGGGTTCGACAGTATTCCGCGTAGTATTTATTGGGCTATTGTTACCCTAACCACAGTTGGCTATGGAGACATTGCCCCAGGAACGACAACAGGACAGTTTGTGGCTGCTCTGATTATGATATTGGGTTACAGCATTATTGCCATCCCAACAGGCATTGTGAGTGTTGAGGTGGCCAATGCAAGCAAAGACCACGGTTCTGCCTTAAAGTGCAATCGTTGTGGAGAGACCGAACATTTGCCAGAATCACGGTTCTGCAACAAATGCGGAGAGAAAATAGTTTAGACTAAACATGAAATTCCCAACTTTTCTGATTTTAATACTGCTTTCTATCTCGGTTTACGCGCAAGAACCTTCTGCATTAGACCTTGGTTCTAAAGCGCCAGAGATTGAAGCCATCGACAATCTTGGAACCGCGTATTCGCTTTCGCAAGCCTTAGAAAACGGGCCCGTGGCAGTTGTTTTTTACCGAGGCGAATGGTGCCCATACTGCAACAAGCACATGAGTCAGCTACAAGATGCGTTGGAGCAGATAACTGAAATGGGCGCTTCAGTCGTGGCAATTGCCCCTGAACTCCCAAAATATATTGACCAAACAATCAAGAAATCGAAGGCTACTTTTTCTATTATTTCAGACACAAGACATGTAATTATGGATGCTTGGAATGTTAGTTTTCGATTAGATGACAAAACCTTCAAACGCTATCAGGGTTTCGGAATAAATCTAGAAAGAGCGAGCGGTAATGACGATAGGATTTTGCCAGTTCCAGCCACCTATATCATCAAACCTGATGGTACAATTGCGGCTGTACATTTTGATGTGAACTACAAAGAAAGAATGCCTGTGGCTGATATTATTAAAGCTCTGTCCGAACTTAAATAATCATCTCTTCAACACCGATTTAACTACAGTTTTTCCATCGGCTGTTAAGTGAAAGTAATACCGTCCAGCAGGTAAATGCGCTGCCAAGTATTTTATTTGATGCACACCCGCAGTTAGCGGCTTATCAATTACAGTAGTTATTTCCTGCCCCAATACATCATAAATTTTCATCGTCACCTTCCCATTCGCAGGAACGGAAATATTCAAGCTAGCATCACTTACAATTGGATTTGGAGTACAGATAAACTTCAATTCTTCAGCCACTATCGGATGATTAATTCCAACTGGCTCTAAAACCGCCCATGAAGTGCCATCAAAGTCTTGAACTGAGCCATTAAATATTCCGTTTACCTGACAATCGTAATAACCAATTTCCATCATACCCAGCGAAACTATTGTATCAAACGGCATTACGACTGGCAAACCAATGCCTTGTGTCATAAACTCAATATCCACATTCCAAGTATTGAAATTCTGACTTATGGTGATGGAGCTGATATACATGTCGCTCGACCATCGGTCTCCTGAAATATCCAACAATACTTCATCTGAAGAGGTTGGGTTTTGCGGCAAAACACTGACGCCATTGATAGATTGTCCGAACAAATTGATTCCGCAAAGCGTAAGAACGCTTGCTAGTAGTAGACGTTTTCCCATGATGTTGACTTTTCCCCAACCTAAAGTTAGGGACTAAGTCGATTGATTTGGAGTGCTTAACTTGCTGTGTTTTACTGTTTTGTTGCGAATTCTTACAATCATATCATTCTTTTTGCTGCTAAATGCAGGAAACGCTGTTTCGCAGATAGCGTGTCCTGCCATGGGCCTTACCCAAATAAACGTCAATAAGAAAAACAAGTTAAGCGGGTTTGCATCGGCCGTAAGAAAGGGGAAAAAGAAAACCCAAATGGGGAGTTTTTTTAGCACCAAAACCAAGCAAAAATCTAACTCTTCACAAAAAGACCCTTTCGCTTTTCGAAACAAGAAATCAGGTAAGACAAAAGAGTATTCGGAGTTTAACAGAAAGACCAAAAGGCGCTCTTTGTTTAAAGAATATGACGAGTTTGCTCGAAAAAGAAGCAGGCGAAGTAGGTTTAACGACAAAGATGAATTTGCATCTCGAAGCAGGAAAAAAGGACGGTTTAGAAGCTATGACGAATTTGCATCGCGTGCTAAACGAAGCAAACGTTTCAAGGATTTTGATGAGTTCGCTTACAGGCGTTCAAAACGAAACAGATATAGTAACTCGGATGAATTTGCCACCCGAAAAAAGCGAACTAAGCAGGTAAATGTTGATTCTCAATTTGCTGTTCGATCAACGGTAAAGCGCTTTAATAGTGGCAAGAAACAGAGAAGCGAGTTTAGAAGTAAACAAAAACGGGCGAAGGCAAACCGAAGTGAATACACTCCATTTGCAAGTTCTACCAACCCAGTGGCTGGAGTAAAAACGCATCGAGAGCCACAAATTGGATTGTGGGGCGGCACTATTGGAAAACGTTCTGGAAAAAATAAGCGGGCAAGTATTCCATTGCCTGAACCTGCGGAGAAAAAGCCGGATTAAGCCTTTTTGGTACTGGTTTTACCAGCAATAACTTTCAGCATTGACACTTCCTTATCTCTAAGAACCCTCCACTTTCCTCGTGGTACATCTTTCTTGGTCAAATTGGCGAATAATACTCTGTCCAGTCTTATTACGTTGTAGCCAATATGCTCAAACATTCTACGAACCACTTGGTTCTTTCCTGAGTCTATTTGAACCCCAATTTGAGTTCCGTCTGGTGCATCTTGAACATAACTCACCACATCTGGCTTCACCATCCCATCCTCAAGTTCAACACCTCTAGAAAGAGCAACCAAATCTTCTTCAATCATTGGTTTATCAAGTACAACGTGGTAAACCTTTTTCACTTTGCTTGCTGGATTAGTTAGCCGTTTAGCAAGTTCGCCATCGTTTGTAAATAGCAACAGCCCTGTTGTATCTCTATCCAATCTACCAACTGGGTAAACACGCTCTTTGCAAGCCTTTTTTACCAAATCCATTACTGTTTTTCTGTCTTTTTCATCAGAAACCGTACACAGAAAACCTTTGGGTTTATTTAGTAATACATAGCGCAACTCCTCTCCAATAAGCGTCTTGCCTTCGTACTCAACTTTATCATCTACTTGCACACGGTAGCCCATAGTTCGAACGGGCTTACCATTGACCTTTACCTTGCCAGTTGCAATAAGCTCGTCTGCCTGTCTTCTAGAGCAAACTCCAGCTTTTGCAACATATTGGTTCAATCTGGGCAGCGTATTTGTCTCTTCTACATCTGGCCGCTTCTTCCCTTTTCCATAGCCCAGTTCCTTTTTGCTAGAAACTGTTCTTTCAACCTTCTCCTTTGGAGGATTGATTTTCTTTCTAAAAACTTCAAATGGTTTGGCCTGATTGGTTTCTTTCTCAGATTTACCAGAGCGCTTATTTCTGCCTGCGGGCCGTTTTCCAGATTCTCTCATTGCGTGGCAAAGATAGACTAGGCAGTTGGAAAGAACGCGTCTTCAATATGGTCGAGCTCTGTTTGTTTGCTGTTTGATACAATCGATATCACATCAAACCTAGCTTCTAAGTCAAGATTAAACTCATCTAGAAAATTATTGGCTGCTTTAATTATCCTCTTTTGCTGCGCGATTGAAACGGCCTCACTCGGGTTGCCAAAAAAGCTGGTCGAACGCGTTTTTACCTCTACAAACACGATTGTATCTCCAATTCTGGCTACAATATCTAGCTCGTTTCTGCCGCTTCTCCAATTCTCAGCAAGTACAGAATACCCTTTTGATTGAAGCAATTTCACTGCTAGGTTTTCTCCTTGGTTTCCTAAAATATTATGCTGCGCCATATTAAATGCTGTAATATTTCTTCAATATGGAAACTTTTACAACAACGATTACGTAAAGCGGCACATCTATTACATAGAAAACGCACTAAACATAAACTCATGCGAATTCAGACCTTACTAACAATTGCCCTTTTTACGTTTTGCGGCCTTGGTGCTAGTGCCCAAGGATTTGAAGGTTCCATTTATTTCACAAAGTCAAATATGCTTGACGTTACACAATACGTTTATCACGTTAAGGGTAATCTGGTGAGAATTGACGAAATGGTAGAAGGAAGCGATGAGCTAGTTGCTACGCTTATCATCAATTTAGAAACAGAAGAAATGACTGCCTTAAGTCATGAGCGGAACTTGTACATGCAGCGTCCGACCAGAACAGATGATGTAAGTCAGAAAGGAACAGAGATAATTAATGGGTCACTTAAGCGCTCCATTCATGGATTAAATTGTTCTCAGATTAGAGTTAAAAATGCAGATGCAGATAGAGAAGTAATGTACTGGGTTACCACAGGTAATTATAGCTTTTTCCCAAAACTGCTGAACATTTTGAAGCGTAAAGACAACTTTTCTACTTACTACATGAGTATTCCTGGAATGGAGAATACGTTGCCCCTAATGGCACAAGAAAACACTTTACTGAGAGAGAAAAAAGGCTTTTTGCAGGTAGATAAAATTGAAGCAAAACAACTTCCTGCGGCTATGTTCGCTATTCCAGCAGGATTTGAAAAAGTAGAACGTTAAGATTTAGATATACTGGAACTGCGAGCCGCTGTCCGTTATTCGGATAGCGGCTTTTTTGCCTATAATAAGTGCGCGGTTATCGTCAATATGCCCAGCGGGGAAATTGAAACAAACGGGATAATCGTATTCTTCTACTGCTTCACGAATAATCTCCACAGCCGACTTCCCAAACGGAATGGCATTATCGTTCATATCGCTCATTCCGCCAATTAGCAAGCCCTTCAAATTGGCAAGCTTTCCATTACGCTTGATGTTCATCATCATCCTATCGATGTGATAGAGGTATTCATCCAAATCTTCTAGAAAAAGAATATTTCCATCAGTGTCAACGTCTGATTTTGAACCAAGAATTGAATACAGAACCGAAAGGTTTCCACCAACAACTTCTCCTTCCATTCCTCCATTTCTGTTGAGTGGATGTGAAGCAAATGCATAGGTCGGCAAATCGCCTTTCAACGAATTGATAAGCGTAGTCACCTGAACATGGTCTTCGGGCAATTCCCTCATGCTTAATGGCATAGAGCTATGCAACGTAGCAATGCCAAAATTCTGATTGATGTGTGCATGCAGCACGGTTATATCACTAAAACCACACAGCCATTTCGGATGCTTTACAAACTCCGTGAAATCGAGTTTGTCGATTATACGAACAGTTCCATAACCACCTCTTGCACAGAGTATCGCATTGATATCAGGATCATCCAACATACGCTGCATATCGGCTGCACGGTCTTCATCGCTTCCTGCATACTGATTTTCGGCTCCGAACATGCGCTGCCCCGTGCGGACAGTAAAACCAGCATCAGCCAACAAGCCAATGGTCGGTTCTACTTCTTCCCAGGTGAGTTTTCGGGCTGTCGCAACAATTCCAATAGTGCTGCCTTCTTTTAGAAATGGTGGTTCTATCATGCTTTGGTTGAATACTATCTTTGCGCCCTCAAAATAAACGCTTTGACTGCATACAAACGACATCTAATTACAGCCGCGCTTCCGTACGCCAACGGACCCATCCATTTGGGGCACTTGGCGGGTGCTTATTTGCCATCCGACATTTACGTTCGGTACATGCGATTGAAAGGCGAAGATGTGTTGTTCGTTTGCGGTTCTGATGAGCACGGAGCGGCCATTACGCTGCGCGCCAAGAAAGAAGGAACAACACCTCAGGAAATTGTTGACCGTTATGATGCCATGTGCAAGAAAGCGTTCGCTGATTTTGGTATTGGTTTCGATGTCTATCACCGAACTTCTTCAGAGTTGCATAAAGAAACAGCTTCCGATTATTTTTTGGAATTGCTAGAGAAAGATGCTTTTGAAGTGCGCGAAAGCGAGCAGTATTTTGATGAAGAAGCGCAGCAATTTCTGGCCGATAGATACATCACGGGAACGTGTCCGAAATGCAACCACGATGCAGCCTATGGCGACCAGTGTGAGAATTGCGGAAGTGCATTGAGCCCGAATGATCTAATAAACCCGAAGTCAACTTTGAGCGGAAACGCTCCAATTATGAAAACCACAACGCATTGGTATTTGCCTATGCAAGACCACGAAAAATGGTTAAAAGAGTGGATTAATGAAGGAACGTTGAACGGCAAACCGCATCACAATCCGAAAGAGTGGAAAAACCATGTCGTTGGGCAATGCAACTCGTGGATTGATGGCGGATTGCAACCACGCGCCATGACCCGCGACCTTGATTGGGGCGTTCCCGTACCAGTTGAAGGCGCTGACGGAAAAGTGCTCTATGTGTGGTTGGATGCACCAATTGGATACATCTCAGCCACCAAAAAATGGGCAGCGGATAATGGCAAAAACTGGGAAACGTACTGGAAAGATGAGGATACCAGACTCGTTCACTTCATTGGTAAAGACAATATCGTTTTTCATTGCATCATCTTCCCTATTCTGCTGAAAGCGCATGGCGAATACATCTTGCCAGAGAACGTTCCGGCCAATGAGTTCCTGAATTTAGAAGGACAAAAACTTTCTACTTCGCGCAATTGGGCGGTTTGGTTGCATGAGTATTTGGAGGATTATCCGGACAGGATTGATGCCTTGCGTTATTGCCTCACTTCCATTCTTCCCGAAAACAAAGACAGTGAGTTTACTTGGAAGGATTTTCAAGCACGGAACAATAACGAGTTGGTTGCCATTTTGGGCAATTTCGTGAACCGTGCGGTGGTTCTTACGCACAAGTATTTTGATGGAAAAGTTCCAACGGAAGACTTTGACCAAAATGTTCTTGCCGAAGTGAAGTCTCACTACGAAAAGGTTGCTGAGAATTTGGACAAATTCAATTTCCGTCAAGCCTTGGCCGATGCAATGAATGTTGCTCGAATTGGCAACAAGTATTTGGCTGATAACGAGCCATGGAAAACCATCAAAACCGATGAGGCGGCTGCACAAAAAGTAATTGCCACATCATTGGTCATTGCCGAGCACTTGAAGAATGTAATCGCCCCTTTTCTTCCGAATACTTCTGAGAAACTCGCGCATATTCTGAACGTTTCTGCTGCGAATTGGAATGCAGAAAGCACCATCTCAGCTAGTCATCAGTTGAACTCGGCAAAATTGCTTTTTACCAAGTTTGAAGATGAGGATGTGGAGAAGCAGGTTGAAAAACTGAAGTTGGCATCGGCTGCAACACAAACAGTGGAGCTTGAACCAGCAAAAGCTGAAGCCACGTTTGATGATTTCCAAAAGCTAGATATCCGCATTGCCACAATTATTGAAGCGGAGAAGGTTCGTAAAACCAAGAAGCTTCTGAAGCTCAAAGTTGACACAGGAATGGACCTACGCACCGTTGTTTCTGGCATCGCAGAATTCTATTCTCCCGAAGAGATTATTGGCAAACAAGTTTGCTTAGTGGCCAATCTTGCTCCTCGCGCGATTAAAGGCATCGAAAGCCAAGGCATGATACTGATGGCCGAAAGCCCAGATGGAACGCTGTCGTTTGTGCTACCCAATCATGCGGTTGCAAACGGAAGTTCCGTTAGTTAGAACGGTTTATTTTTGCTTCGCCATAAGGCGATGGCCTCGTAGTTCAATGGATAGAATAGAAGTTTCCTAAACTTTTGATAGCAGTTCGATTCTGCTCGGGGCTACTCATAAAATTAGTGTCTGGCATTTGGTAGAACCAATAGATTTTGGTTAATCCGGATTCAAACAGTTTGTTAAACGAAAACCTTCCTTTCTCAATTGGTATTCGCCCTTCAATTGAGTACCATTGCGCACCATCCTTTTTCTGGTCTAGATAGACGGGTTGAAGTTATATTACCTACCACTATCCGCGCGAATGACCAAGAGCAATTTCTTCACTCCCATTTGTAACTCATGCTTTAGGACAAGAAGTTGTGTAACTATATAAACCCAAAACCTGAAGGTTGATTCGTACGAATCATCCTTTTTTTATTACACGCCACGCCATCCATACACCCATGAAGATTCTCCGTTTAATTCTCAGCCTTTTTATTTTTAGCTTGTTTCAGTACATCGCGGTTTTCGCTCAGTGCCCTCTCCCATCAGATGTAGAGGCAGACGCAGCGATAATATGCACAGGAGAATCGAGTTCAGTGAGTGGAATTGTAGCAAGCGGAGCCATCGAATGGTACTCGGCCGCAACCGATGGTAGCCTGATAGAAACTACTAATAGCGGAGTAGGGTTTACGGTTAGTCCAACGGTAACCACAAGTTACTACGCCCAAAGGGTTCCTGTATCATCCATTCAGACCTTCAATTACACAGGTGCGGTTCAGACGTTTACAGTTCCTTCTGGCGTTACATCGATTACGGTAGACGCAAAGGGTGCTCGAGGAGGAAATTCGGCTGAAAACCCTGGCTATGGCGCTTTGCCAGGTGGAGATGGAGGTAGAGTTCAGACAACTATGACAGTTACAGCTGGAGAAGTACTCTACATTTATGTGGGCGGTCGTGGTTATGGCGGGTGTTATTGCTTTCCAAATTCACCTCCGGCCCCTGGGTGGAATGGTGGAGGTGCGGGCACCGAAGAAAATGCAGGCACTGGAGGCGGTGCTACTGATATTCGTATTGGTGGTCAAACACTTAATGACAGGGTTGTGGTTGCTGGTGGCGGAGGAGGAGCAGTTTCTGGTGGATGTTGGAGTGCCCCATCTGAGTTTGGTGGAGGAGGCGATGGCGGAGGATTAGCCGGTGGAACTGGCGAAGCCATGGAATGTTATTCAGCCACTGCTCTTGCTCAAGGAGGAACGCAGCTTGCTGGTGGTTTGGCTTCATGTAGTGCGCCCACAAGTTGTGCTTCCGCTGGAACGTTGGGTCAAGGTGGAAACGCGAGGGAATATGGCGGTAGCGGTGGCGGAGGCTGGTATGGAGGTGGTGGTGGATATCACTTTCATGCTGGTGGAGGAGGTAGCAGCTATACCGATGCTACCCGATGTAGCAGCGTAACTCATGAACAAGGATCTAACAACACCAATGGTAGCATCACTTTTTCCTATACAGCCGGTTGCCAAGCTGCAAGCCGTGTCGCAGCCGAAGTGCAGGTGCCTGCCACTGTAAACTGGTATTTAGATGCGGATAATGATGGTTATTACATAGCTGGGCCCGTTTCAGACTGTCAATCCCCAGGAGTAGGTTATAATACGACAGCCTCTGTTTCTGGCGATTGTGATGATACAAACTCAGCTGTGAATGCAGGCCAAATAGAAGTTGGCAACAACGGTTGGGATGATGACTGCAACGGAACTGTGGATGTAACGGGAGACAATGTTTGTGATGCCATTCTGCTAACTGTAGATCAATTAAGTGGCGTGTATACAAATGTTGGTGCAACCGTTGAGGTTGGAGAACCTGGCCCATCGAATACCAGTTGTACGACTCAGAACTCCTGGTGCCCAAGTCAAGCCATAAACCAAACTATTTGGTTCAAATTTGTTGCGCCCTACAACAGCATTTCTATCAGCTTCAGCCCAGCGGATTGGGACAGCCAAATAGCGCTATGGAGAGCACCCGATTGTGCAGGAATGACCAATGGCGATGCCGTGTTTGTAGCCGCTAATGATAATGCTACTGGTGCTTCTCCATTCCATGCTGCTATTACAGAGATTTGTTTGACGCCTGGAGCAACATACTATATTCAAGTTGATGGGTATAGTGCGACCACCAACAGCACCATCTCCTTGCTGGTGACAGATGAAGGAGGCACTACTTGGTATGCAGATACAGACAATGATTCTTACGGAGACCTTGCAGCTACGTTTATTTCCTGCGCAGTTCCTTCAGGCTATGTGGCAGATAACACCGATTGCGATGATGACAATACAAATACGCATGAAACCTTTGATTTTTATGTGGATGCCGACACCGATGGCTATGGAACTGGTAGTCTGTTAAACGGTATTTGCGCTGTTGATGCATCGACACCTCCAACAGGGTACTCGTTAAACAATACCGACTGTGACGATAGTAACACCAATGCTCATGAAACTTTTGACTTTTACCTAGACTCTGACCAAGACGGCTATGGAACAGGCAATCTTGTAAGCGGTATTTGTGCCGCAAATTCATCCACACCTCCAACTGGTTACTCGACAAATAATACCGATTGTGATGATGGCAATTCAAACGGGTATCAAATGAATGATTTTTATGTTGATACCGACCTAGATGGTCATGGAACAGGCAACCTTGTGAATATTTGCTCTGCAAGCGCAGGATCACCTCCATCAGGATATTCATTGAACAATACCGATTGTGACGTTAACAACTCAAATATTTATCAGCTAAACGATTTTTATGTTGATTCAGACCTAGATGGCTACGGAACAGGTAGTCTCGTAAGTATTTGCTCTACCACTGCAGGATCTCCACCATCTGGATATTCAACCAACGATAATGATTGTGATGACACAAATGGAGCTATACGTCCAGGTGTTTTGGAGATTGGCAATAATGGAATAGACGAAAATTGTGATGGCAGTGATATCGTACCTGGAGACAACGTATGCGATGCCGTATTGGTGACTGTTGGTTCATATGTATCCAATGGTGTATATAGCAATGCAGGTGCATCAGTGCAGTCAGGCGAACCAACGCCACCAAACGGAAGTTGTACGGGACAGGCCTCATGGTGCAGTTTACCCAATCAAACCCTTTGGTTCAAATTTGTTGCTCCAGTTTCTAGCGTTTCTATTTCAACCGTACCAGATAATTGGGATGGTCAGTTGGCCCTTTGGTCAGCCCCACACTGCGACTCACTTCTGACGGGTGGTGCTACGATGATTGCCGCCAATGATGACGGTCCAAATATGGGCGGTACTGGAGGAGCTTGGTTATCGCCAGGATGTCTTCAGTCTGGAGAAACCTATTACATACAAGCTGATGGTCGTAATAATACTACCAATTCATTTCGCATAACGGTGAAAGATGAGCTTTACTGGCCTTTTTACCCTGACTGTCCAGGAACATGGGATGGTAGCGCGTCTACCGATTGGAATAACGCTTCAAATTGGAGTGCCGATCAAGTGCCATCTAGTGGCACTCATGTAACAATTCCTTCAGCTCCAAGCAATCAGCCTCACATAACACTGGGTTCGGTGAGTCCAGCTGTCTGCGCAAACATGACGGTTCAAAGCGGAGCAACTTTGACTATAAATGAGGGCAAGGCCCTTACAATAAGTGGAAACCTGAAAAATGAAGGCAGTGTGATTGTAAAAGCAGATGCAACTGGCATCGGTTCGCTTATCACAGAAGGAAGGATTTCAGGAGCAGGTTCTTTTCAGATGGAGCAATACCTCACGGGGTCAGGAGGAAACACACCTAACGGACTATTCTATTACGTAAGCAATCCCACTGTAGGGGCAACGGCCGCTGTGTACGACATTGTCAGCGGTAACAAACTTTGGAGTGCAAACGAAACCACTCAGAATTATTCTCTGATAGCTAGTTCAACGGTACTTAACACAACACAAGGTTATGTGGCTAGAATGGGTTCAACTGGAACAATCACATTGAGCGGGACGAGCTTCAACACAGGTGATATAAGCACGACAGGATTAACTAGAACTGGAAGCACAGAAGTAAACCGTGGGTATAACCTTGTTGGAAACCCTTATCCGAGCACTGTAAACTGGGATGATGCTACCAAGACCAACCTGGAAACAAGCATGTATTATCGAACCCATCAGGGAAGCACTATGCTTTACGACACCTACAACACAATTGGAAGCATTGGCACCAACAACAACCTAGCAGGTGCGGTTACGGGCATTATTCCACCAACGCAGTCTTTCTGGGTACGCGTGGATGCAGATGGCAACGCTGGGCAGCTGGACTTTACAAACGCCATGCGTAGCCACGGCACCCTCAGCAGTATTTACAGAATGGCATCGGAAGAAGGAACTGTCAGATTGACTTTGAGCAACGAGTTTGTGAGTGATGAAACCATTCTCTTCTTCAATTCCGAAGCGCAGGACACTTATGATGATTTTGATTCACAGAAATTCTGGGCAGCCGCCAGCGTACCTCAGTTATACACCACCATAGGACCGGACACATTGGTCATTAATGGCCTTTACAGTGCTGAAACCAATCCCGTTGTTGATTTGGGCATGAAACTGTCAGTTGCAGGAGATTACACCTTGAATGCAGACCAGATTACGGTATCTGGAGAAAGTGTCTATTTGGAAGACAGAATGTTAAACGTGTTCCAAGATCTGAATGCAGAACCGACTTATTCTTTTACTTCCGTAACTGGAAATATCCCTACCCGTTTTGCGCTGCATTTTGGAATGAGCGTGACTGGTATTGAGGATGGTTTTGTGACGAATGCTCGTGTGTATTCAACCAGTGGAAACCAACTGAATATCATCCTTTCGGACAACATTGAGAGAGGAAATGTAAGTGTTTTGGATATGGCTGGAAGAACCATCACTACATTCAAAATCAATTCTAAAACAACATCTACCAAAATCAATGTGAATACTGGGGTTTATCTGATTCGAATAGAAACAGAAAAGGGAATTGATACTCATCAAATTGTATTACAATAGAATCTTTTTAAACCGCGAACCCATGAACACCAAGAAGAAAACGTATAAAAAGCCAGAGGTTAAGAAAGTCACCATTGATAATGAAATCTCCATGGTCATGATGTCGTTCGGACCTGGAGGAGACCCAGAAAGTAGCTTCAAAAAGTTGAACCCACTTAGATGGTGGAGGTAAAAAAACATTAATTCAAAGGAAATTCTATTGCTGACTGAATCAGAGAAAGTCTCTATTTGAATGTAGACTAGTTTACAACCAAAGCAAACTAATCGGCACTTTCATTTTTTCGAGCATCGCTAAAAACCGGTGAAGTATTTCGGCATCTGTTTTGTCGCTTTCTAACCTACTACTCGCCTTCTTATCGGCAAACAACTTTGTTTAAATGATGTTTACGGTAATCATCGTATTCATGTGAACCCACAAACTGTAGTTTTGTGCTCCTCATGCCCCGCATTGCACATATAGTTTTCGGTCTACTGCTGCTGCTTCCGAGCTTGCTGTTTGCTCAAACACAAACAATTCGTGGTGTGGTAGAAGATGGGGAAGGTAAAATGCCAATCATTGGTGCCTCGGTAGTTCTACTCAATAGCGACCCACTTATTGGAACCACCACAGATCTTGATGGCAAGTTTAAACTAGACAACGTAAAGGTTGGCAGACACGATATTCAAGTGACCTATCTCGGTTACGAACCGCGTGTCTTATCTGGAGTCGAACTTTTTAGTGGTAAAGAATTGGTGCTGAAAGTCCAGATGGTGGAACGCGTTATGAAACAAGCAGAGGTTGTTGTTTCAGCTTCCAAAAGAAAGGAAGAGGTGATTAATTCAATGACCACTGTTTCTGCTAGAGTTTTTTCTACCGCAGAAGCGGAGCGATATGCTGGCACCCGAAATGACGTTTCTAGAATGGCTACAAACTTTGCTGGGGTACGCGGAGCAAATGATGCCACTAACGACATTGTAATTAGAGGAAACTCGCCCACTGGCCTTTTGTGGCGGTTAGAAGGTGTTGATATACCAAACCCAAATCACTTTGGAAATCTAGGCTCAACAGGTGGCCCTGTTAGTATGCTTAACAGCAATGTTTTGTCGAACTCTGATTTCTTAACTGGAGCGTTTCCGTCAGAATATGGTAACGGAATTTCTGGTGTGTTCGACCTTAGAATGCGGCACGGAAACAACGAAAAACATGAGTTTCTAGGACAGATAGGGTTCAATGGCGTTGAATTAGGAGCAGAGGGACCTTTCTCTAAAAAAAGCGGTGCTTCCTACCTCATCAATTTCAGGTATTCTACGCTTGCATTGTTCAAACTTGGCGGGGTAGATTTTGGCACTGGAGATGCAACTCCGCAGTACACGGATTTAAGCTTTAAAGTTCGAGTTCCAACCAAAAAGGCTGGGATTTTTGAGCTATTTGGGATGGGTGGAATGAGCAGTATTGAATTCATTGCGAGCAAAGCCGATACCAATGAAAACAACTTTTACACCCAAGGAAACATAGATGTTTATGACCGTACCAAAACTGGGTTTATCGGATTTGGACACACATTCCTTTTTAGCAATAATTCGTACACGAAGCTCACCCTTGCGGTTAGCACTCAGCTCAATCAAGATAGAGTGGATAGTGTCGATTTAAACACGCTCAACCCGTTTGATTGGTACCGACAAAATTTTCAAGATCACCGTATTCAAACCTCCTTCTTTTACAAGAAAAAGTTTAGCGCCAAACACAACTTGCAAGTAGGTTTTCGCAGCACCGTCTTCTACTCCATTTTACAAGACAGTGCGTTTATTCCAACTTGGAATCGGTATGAAACATTAACGGATTTTGATGGTGTTACAGGTCTTCTTCAACCCTATGCTCAATGGCAATGGCGATGGAGCGATACTTGGACAATGAACACCGGTGTTCATGCCCAAATGCTAACTCTAAACTGGTCTTATGCCATTGAGCCTCGCTGGGGATTACAATGGAAAGTAAATCCAAGACATAGGATTTCTCTGGCTTATGGACTTCATAGCCAAATGGCTTCTTTAGACAAGTACTTTTTGGTTGTTGAAGATTCGCTTGGAAATAAAGAAATGCCCAATACAAACCTCGGTTTTACAAAAAGCCATCATGTTGTTTTAGGGTACGATTGGTCGTTGCCATTTGATATGCGATTTAAGGCAGAGGCTTATTATCAGTACATCTATAATGCAGGTATTGATAGTGATAGCAGCTCTTACTCATCACTTAACGTGGGCAGTTTTTCTGAAGGCGGACCAGACAGGTTGGTAAACGGAGGTACTGGAACAAATTATGGGATTGAGCTAACCTTCGAAAAGTTTCTGACTAAGGGGTATTATTGGCTGCTGACCGCTTCATTATACGATTCTAGATATACGGGCAGTGACGGTATAGAGCGCAACACCATTTTCAATGGCAACTATGTTGTTAATGTTTTGGGCGGATATGAGCTAAAATTGAAGCGAAAAAACTCAAAAGAAAAACTGCCAAAAGAAGGGTTTAGCGAAAGAAAATTGAAGCGATGGGAAAAGCAACAGGCATTGAAAAAAGCTACTCAGCATTCACTGAAATTTGACGCAAAGTTTACCGTTGCCGGAGGAGCACGTTACACCCCTCTAGATTTGGATGCATCTGCCATAGCTAAAAGAGCCATTTACGATGATTCTCGGGCTTATTCAAGTCAGTTTGAGCCTTATTATAGGTTAGACCTTGGATTGGCTTACCGAATGAGCAGACCAAAACTGACTCAAGAATTCTCAGCTTCTGTTCAGAACGTTACCGATAAAGCAAATCCTCTGTATGCTACATACAACACAAAGGACAACAGCCTGGTTAACGTAAATCAGCTTGGGATTTATCCGTTGCTACAATACAAGATTCAGTTTTAGACTAGTTGCCTACTACGCCCATTTTTATGGCGTATTTAACAAGTCCAACCACATTTTTAACCTCTAATTTTTTAATGAGGTTTCTCTTATGCGTATCTACAGTTCGAATACCGCAGTTGAGTTTATCTGCAATTTCCTGATTGGTAAATTCTTGTGCGATAAAGCGCAAAACCTCCTCCTCTTTTTTGGTGAGCATCGGCCCTCTCGACTTACCAGATTGAGTGAACTCGCTTGAAATTTTATCGAGAACATCAGTACTGAAATGCTGCTTACTTGCGGCCACATCTTTAATGGCTCTAATAATTTCGTCTTTGGTTGAGTGCTTTAAAATGTAACCAGAAGCTCCAGCCTGAAGGACTTCTTTTATAAATCTCGGCTCATCGTTAATAGTAACAGCAAGCACTTTAGTTGCTGGGCTTTTTTCTCTTATCAATCTAGTGGCTTCCACACCATTCATAATGGGCATCATAATGTCCATTAAGGCAACATCAATCTCTTTTGTAGCACAGATTTCAACTGCTTCTGCACCGTTTTGTGCCATTTCTACTACATGAATGTCTGGCTCGCCCCTAAGCAAGGATGACAAGCCATTCCTTATCATTTCGTGGTCGTCTACTATTAATACTCTTATCATATTACTGCTGCACGAGATAAAGGTATCTCAACCGTTATTACCGTTCCTTTTCCTGGAGAAGAGTCGATGTCTACCAAACCTTCAAAAACATCGGCTCTAGACACTACATTTCTAATACCAAAGCCTGCTGTCATTTTGTCTAAGTTAAACCCTATTCCATCATCTTCAACCATTAAAACGATAGAATTCTCATGATTGATAAGTTGCACAAAGATGTTTGTTGGCTTACCATGACGTATTGCATTGTTTACAAGCTCTTGGCTGATTCTAAATAACGCTTTTTCCAACTCTGGAGAAAATCTGTTCTCAAAATCAACTATTTCGAGAGAAATTGACAAGTCTACCGAAGCGTTCATCGAATCGATAAGGTCCTGTAGAGCAGGTTTAAGTCCAAATTGTTTTAAGACATCGGGCATAAGGTTTTTGGAGATGTTTTTTACCTCGCTAAAAGCAGTTCCAATATTATTTTCTAAACCTTCAATCTTTTCCCAAACTGCGCTTTCGGAGTTCTCTTTTAAGCTAGACCTGAGGTCTTGTAAATTCAGCTTAATGACTGTAAACAACTGTCCCAACCCATCGTGAAGTTCTCGAGACACCCTTGTTCGCTCATTCTCCTGTCCTTGAATTAGCGCATCTCTGCTTAGCATTTCAAGGGCTTTAATTTCAGATATGTTACGGGCAATACAGATAACCGTAATAACTCGTTTCCCACTAAAAATAGGTGATAAGGCAATTCCAAAAGTGGAATAACCACCTTGTCTGTTGTGAAATTTTACCTCCGTTTTAATTGGAGTACCTGATGCAAAAACCTTGTTTACCAACTTCATTGCTTTTGAAGCATTCTCTATCAACATTACCTCTTCTAAAGTTTTCCCTGTCCACTTAACGTCTTTAGGTAGTTCTCTGCTTTGGTTTACAGAAATTATATAGCCCCCGGAATTAACCGTCATAATAATGTCGTCTGCATTCTCAATCACAGATCTCCATCTAGCTTCAGATGCCTCTAGTGCCTCTTGCGCCAACTTACGCTCGGTTACATCTTTCCCTACCGCTTGATACCCCAAAAGAGTGCCTGACTTGCCGTAAAATGCTGTAAGTGACCACTCTTGCCACACTAAATTACCTTGGTTATCGAAATTGCGATATTCCCAAATTCCAGCTGGGGTTCTAACGGTTAGGGCTTCTAAATTTCGTTGGCAACGTTGTAGCTCTGCAGGTGGAAAGAGTGTGCTAAAACGCATGTCTTTTCCTAAATCCTTAAAACTAAAGAAGCGATTAAAAGCAAAGTTTCGAAACTGAATTTTTCCTATTGGGTCAATTCGGCAAATCATTTCTGTTTGCTCCTCTACTATACTTTGGTATCTATGTTTAATATTTGAGAGCTCGCTTGCCATGGTGCGAGATTCGGTAACATCTACTACAGAAATAAGTACCAAAGACATCGTTTCTTCATGACCTGGCAGCACGTTTAGATTGAACAAAACATGTAGAACCTCTCCGTTTGAATCAACAATAGATGCCTCTGACTGATAGGAGGTAACTCCTTCCGCCAGCGCCACAAACTCCTCCAAGAAAATTTTCTCGGACTCCCTGGTGAAATTTCTGCCTACATGCGATATACTTTTCCTCTTACCACTGGCACAGTGCATTTCTTCGGTACTCTTATTTACGTTGGTAACCTTTATTAGGTCAATGCATTTTTCCAACGAATCGATGTTTTCTTTAAAGTGCCTAAAAAAATCTTTCACCCCTTTGGCTTTCAAGCCATCTAGGTAAATTTTAACTTCCGAAAAGTCTTCTTCCCAAAAAGCAATTGGTGCATTCTCAAAAATGAATTCATACTTGGCCTCAGCCAATCTAGTCTGACTTACATCTCTTGATATCCCAACTAACCCAATAACTTTCCCGGTTTTATCACGAAAAGGAGATTTAGAGGTTGAAAAATAACGCTCTCCAACTTCAAAAGTCCCACGGGTGTCGTAAGAAACGGGTTGTTCAGTTTCAAACAGCACGCAATCATGATCCATAATTGATCTACCCGCTGCTTCTCCCACCAAATCCACATCCGTTTTACCAATAATTTCTTCTATTTCCCGTTGAAAATATTCCGCTCCTTTTTGATTGATTAGAATGTACTTGCCATTGAGGTCTTTAGCATAAACTGAGTCTGAAGCACCTTCAAAAATCCCTCTCAACAGCGCGTTTTCTGTAAGAAGTTCTTTGAACTCAGTATTAGTTGATATATGTATTTCTTTACCCATGCAGGATTTGAGTTCTCTAATTTAGTTTTACCAAAGCAACAAGCATCATTTCAGCTATGAAAATTAGGTTGGTTCTATTTGCGCTTCTAGCCGCGCTCACTTCGTGCATGCAATTTGAGCCTCTGACAGTAACATCGGTTACCTGTTGCGACATTAAAAAAGCCCTCAAATCAGAAACCGAGATTGCTTTTGAAATTGAAATGGAAAATCCAAATAACTTTCCAATCTCTGTAAAGAGCTACAACTTAGCCGTACAAATCAATGGAAATGTTCTTGGGAGTAGCCAATCCAAAGAGCCCACACAGATTCCAGCAAACAGCTCTTTGAGCAGAACTATCACCGTCAGCACCTCTACTCAGAAACTTATTAGCGGTTCTTTACTAATGGGGCTAACCTCCCTGCTGAAAAAAGACCCAACTACCCTTGAAATAGAGGTTGTCGGTTCGGTTGTTGGCTCTGCGAAAGGGTTTTCGAAACGGGTAAGAATTAGAGAAGCATATCCGTTAATACTGCACCCGTAGTTACTGCAGGGGAATGCAAATATTCTTGGGTTCAGTAAAAAAGCGAAGGGCCTCCCATCCACCTTCTCTACCAACTCCAGATTGCTTCACACCACCAAAAGGCGTCCTTAAATCACGCACCAACCAGCAGTTTATCCAAACAATGCCTGTGTGTAAATTGGCCGCTACACGATGTGCTTTTGTTAGGTCAGAAGTCCAAACAGTAGACGCCAACCCATACTTGGTACCGTTTGCATAACCAAGAACTTCCTCTTCTGTATTAAAAGGCTGAATAGTGACCACTGGTCCAAAAATTTCCTCCTGATTGGTTCTGCAAGTTTCCGAAAGGCCTTCTATTACCGTGGGTTCAATAAACCATCCGCCTAAACCAGTTTGTGCTTCTTTTCCGCCACAGAGTAAGGTTCCTCCTTCATCTTTTGCCAACTCAACGTAGCTCAGAATTTTATCGAAATGTGGCTTGGAGACAACGGCACCAAGCTTGACATCTGCTTGTTTGGGGTCTCCAACTTTGAGGCCTTTTACCAACGCTACAAACCTAGTTTTAAAGTCTTCGTAAATGCCTTTTTGAACATAGATTCGAGAACCGCAGAGACATATTTGGCCTTGATTTGCAAAGCTGGAATTAAGCGTTGTACTCAGCGCATTCTCCAAGTCGCAATCATCAAAAATGATGTTCGGATTTTTTCCGCCAAGCTCCAACGAAAGCTTCTTGAACATTGGCGCTGCTGTTCTAGCAATGGTTTTCCCCGTTTCTGTTCCTCCGGTGAACGATATAATCGGAACATCTGGATGCTCGATGAGCGAGGCCCCAACTTTGCCCCCTAAACCATGAACGATATTTAGCACTCCTTTCGGGAAACCAACTTCATCGCAGATCTCCGACAACAAAAAGGCTGTCATAGGCGTGATTTCAGAAGGCTTCGCAACAACGGTATTGCCTGATGCCAAGGCTGGGGCAATTTTCCAAGTAAAGAGATACAACGGTAAATTCCACGGAGAAATACAGGCAGCAACGCCTATTGGCTGACGCAAAGTGTAATTCAGGTATTTTCCATCGGTATCGTGCAACTCAGAGCTATCGTGTAAAATGGCCGTAGCAAAGAATTTGAAATTATCTGAAGCCCTAGGGATATCCACCTTGGTGGCCAACCAAACAGGCTTTCCGTTATCGGTAGATTCTGCGTTTGCAAGCTCATCCAAACGCTCGGTTATTCTTCTCGAAACATTCAGCATGTGCTGAGAACGTTCTTCCCGAGTTAAAGCAGACCAAGACGGAAATGCGGCCTTTGCTGCGCTTACCGCAAACTCCACATCTTTTGCGTCTGAATCTGGTATCAACGAATAAACCTTGCCTGTTGCTGGATTGTAATTATCCAAGAATTCTCCAGAATTCGGCTCTAGAAATTGACCGTTGATGTAATTCAGAATTTTCTGCATTTCTGTTGTTTGGGAGTAAAAGTAGTCATCGTTAAAAAGTGTTAACCATCCAATACAAGGTACATTGCGAACGTACTTTTGATGTGTTGGGAAAGAATACCATAAAAGCAATTATTGTTCTGATGACGGTGGCTCTTGTTGGGCTCATTGGAATTCAGGTGTACTGGATAAACAGTGCAGTAAAATTGCGCGAGCAAACCTTTCGTTCTACGGTAAACGAAGCCTTGAGTGACGTAGTGTACCAGTACGAAAAGCTCAAAACTTCGCAGAACTTAGCCCTACAACTAGACCTTAGAGAAAAGCGCAGAAGGCTCATCTTTCAGATGGATTCAATCAATAGAGCTATTGGACGCACCCGAGATAGTCTTATGCTTATTCAGCAAACAAAGAAGGGAGAGTTGTTGGCGGAAATACCAAGCATTAATAAAAATGGGTTTGTAAGCGATGGCGCTGGTTGGTGGTCTCCAGAAAAAGAACCAGACCGACTTCGTGTGGTTTTTGGAGGGCAAGAAGCCACTTTTGAAATAAACGTGTACGAAGAATTCTTGGTGGACTCTAATGGAACAATGGTAAAACGTAGCCGACAACAACATTACGAGTCTCCAAACTATGGCCCAATTAGAAAGCCGCGCTTACCAGAAACGGCAGATGATTACGAATGGTATGTAGATTCCATTAAGCAGGTTCAAATGATGAACCTTTCGTGGCTTGAAAAGCGTGCGGATATGGTGAACGAAATTTTTGAGGAGATTATAAGTGTTGACCTCTACAACCAAGCGGACGATATTGACACTCTTGCGCTTGATTCATTACTTAGATTACAGCTGAAAGACAAGGGAATTGGAGCCGATTACGCGTATGGCATTTTCGACCCATTTATGAACGCTTATTATCTGGAAGGAGATGAGAAAGAGTTTGAAGGAGTCCTCACCTCACAACACAAAGTGAACCTTACTCCTGGCAATGTTTTCAATCAGCCTAAATTCTTGTCCATTTTCTTCCCAAATCAAAACAAGTATTTGTTGAGAACCATGTGGCTGCTGCTTACTATTTCTGCCATGTTTTTACTGGTTATCATCTTCTCGTTCTCCTTTACCGTTTCAACCATTATTCGGCAGAAAAAGTTGTCCGAAATCAAGAACGATTTCATCAATAATATGACCCACGAATTAAAGACTCCGATATCAACCATCTCACTTGCTTGCCAAGCATTGGGAGATCCTGACATTAAATCAAAAGAGGGCATTGTAGATAATTACATCAATGTAATTGCTGATGAGAATAAGCGGTTGGCAATGGTGGTAGAAAACGTGCTTCGTACCGCAGTGATGGATAAAGGCGAACTAAAACTGAAAATTGTAGACATCGATTTACATGTAGTGGTAGACCAAGTTCTTCAGAATATGCGCTTACAGCTAGAGCAACGCGGAGGACAGTTTATTACCGATTTAAAAGCGTCAAACACGCTGGTGCAGGCCGATCATATTCACTTAACCAATGTTGTCTTCAACTTGGTTGATAATGCGTTGAAATACACTGAAAAGATTCCAGTAATAAAGGTTGGAACCCGTAACGAACACCATGGAATTGTGGTGTACGTGGAAGACAACGGAATTGGAATAAATAAGGAAAATCAGAAAAAAATCTTTGACAAACTCTATCGAGTTCCAACTGGAAACATTCACAATGTGAAAGGATTCGGACTTGGATTAAGCTATGTGAAAGCCATTGTAGACAAGCACAACGGTTGGATAAAAGTGAAAAGTGAACTTGGAAAAGGCAGCAAATTTGAAATACTCATCCCACATAAATACACAGAAGCATGAGCAACGAGAAAATTAAAGTACTACTGACAGAAGATGACCCGAATCTTGGAATGCTTCTACGCGAATATTTGAACGCGAAAGGATATGAAACAACGTTGGCAGTAAACGGAAAAATTGGCTACGAAAAGTTTTCGCAAGGTGGATACGATATATGTATTCTGGATGTGATGATGCCCGTAAAAGACGGCTTCACCCTAGCAGAGGAAATTCGTCAAACGGATAAGCATATGCCAATCATTTTTCTCACTGCTAAAAGCATGAAAGACGATAAACTGAAAGGTTTTGGCGCTGGCGCAGATGATTACATAACCAAGCCCTTTAGCATGGATGAATTGCTCATGCGCATGCAGGCCGTGCTTAGAAGGACCTTACCCGAAGCAGGGAAAGCCAAAAAGAAGAAGGCTCTAACTGTTGGCAACTTTAGTTTTGACTACGACCGCCAGATACTAGACCTAAACGGTGAAGAGAAAAGATTGACAACTAAGGAGTCTGACCTACTGCACATGCTTTGTGAAAACCGATACGATGTGTTGGACAGAAACTATGCCCTCAACAAAATTTGGGGCGATGACAACTACTTCAATTCTCGAAGTATGGATGTGTACATAGCTAAACTCCGAAAATATCTTTCGCTCGACCCAGAGGTTGAATTGGTGAACGTACACGGCAAAGGGTTTAAGCTTTTGGCGAAGGAGTAAAATCAGAGACTCCCAGTCCGTCCACCATCAACCGGAACGTTTATTCCATTGATGTGACTAGCTAGAGGAGAAGCTAAAAAAGTTGCAGCTGCGGCCACTTCCCATGGTTGCGCAAATCGACCCGCTGGCACCTGAGCTCGCATAGAATTTGCTACTTCTTCTTCCGATTTTCCAGTTTTAGAAGCCTTGTTTGAGATGATGCTTGTGAGCCTTTCTGTTTCTGTAGCTCCTGGAAGTACGTTATTAACGGTGATGCCAAACTCGCCTAATTCATTGGAAAGGGTTTTACTCCAGTTTGCTACAGCACCCCGAATGGTATTGGAAACACCCAAGCCATTCAAAGGAATTTTTACCGAGGTAGAAATCACGTTGATAATGCGTCCGTATTTCTCGACTTTCATTCCTTCTACAAGTGCTTGCACCATCACATGGTTGCACATAAGGTGCGAGCGGAACGCACGCTCAAAATCATCCAATTCAGCATCTACAGCCTTACCTGCTGGTGGTCCGCCTGTGTTATTCAAAAGGATGTGATATGGATTAGCCGTAGCCATGTGGTTCTCAACAACAATTTTTAGTGCTTCTGGCTTGCTAAAATCAGCAACCAAAAAGCCATGCTTTTGTCCTTCACCACTTTCCAATTCGGCTAATACCGTCTTTAACTTTTCTTCATTTCGCGCTACTAGAGTTACGGTAGCACCCGCTTCTGCCATTTGCAAAGCAACTGCTTTTCCAATTCCAGCTGTGCTTCCACAAACCATTGCACGCTTTCCTGTAAGATCGATTTTCATGTTTAGCCTTTGGTCAAAACTACTTGAATTTCCTTACTTTGATGAACAGCAAAAGCAACACCATGGCCATTAAAAAACCGTTTAACCTTACCAAGTGGATTGAGGAAAATAGAGACCTATTGAAGCCGCCCATTGGCAACAAGAACCTATATGTAGAAGCCGGTGATTTTATTGTGATGATTGTTGGCGGGCCAAACGCACGGAAAGACTATCACTACAACGAATCGGAAGAGCTTTTTTACCAATTGGAAGGCGATATAAATGTGAGAATTCAGGAAGATGGACAAGCGGTGGATGTTCCGATAAAAGCTGGTGAAATGTTCCTGCTGCCTGCCAATATTCCGCATTCGCCCATGCGCAGCGAAGGCTCTGTAGGCCTAGTTATCGAACGAGTGAGAATTGGCACCGATTTAACCGATGGCCTTTTGTGGTTTTGCGATAAATGCAACCATAAACTGCACGAATTCAAGTTTCCATTAACGAACATTGAAAAAGACTTTCTTCCTCGTTTTAGAGAGTTTTACGGTTCTGAAGAATTACGGACCTGCAACAATTGCAAGCATGTAATGGAAACTGACCCACGATTTGTTTAGACAAAAAAAGGCCCCGAAATCGGGGCCTTTTTTATTCAATCTATTTTGTTTCTCAGTGAATCAACCCTAAGCGACCAGTATGTGCCACTTTTCCAGCTTCATCAATCATTTGGTACAGATACATTCCATTAGCAAGGCCATCTAAACGAACTGTTTGCTTATCAAATGTTAGTCTTTCCGTAAGCAACAATTTGCCGCTCATATCCATAATAAGCAAGTCGTAAATGTCTCCTCCCGTTCTAACTTGAACATAGTCAGAAGTTGGGTTTGGATACAATACGTTTCCGCCTGCAGCAACAACTTCTTCAACACCAGAACAGCATTCGCTTGGGTCGCTCATAAACGTTGCATTCTTTGGCGTTCCATCTCCATTCATGGTAACCTCAACTACAATATAGCCTACTTCTTGGCCAATAAAACGCATGTTCGTGTCGATAGAAACCTGAGGGTTTTCGAATACGTCAGGGAAGTTTGGAGCTGGCTCCCAACCGTTAGATGCTGTATATCCCCAAACGCTATCAATAGATGTTTCAAGTACGTTTTGTCTTACCACATTATGGGTGTTCATAAGCACATCTGTAAGTACACCTTCGGCATCAACTTCAGCGTCAGTATAATACGTTCTGAGAACACGAATAGAATCTGGGTCCCAAGCCAAGTTATACGGAAAAGGAACCAATCCATCAGAATCAAACAGAAAGTCGAAAACAGCCGTGTCCGTATAAGCTGTTCCCACGGATGATGGAAACTCAAATATCTTCCAAGGGTCATCAGCCAAAACTGACGCTTCGAATGGTACACCCAAACCAAATGCCGCACCAAAATCTGCAGCAATTCCAATTATCTGCACATCATTTGCAGTGGTATCGGCAAACGCATATCCACCAAATTGGTCCAATGCAATATCAGCACCTGGAAAATCTCCATTCGGGTCTACAGAAGCTGGGTCATGGAATTCAATTTGGTACAACGTATCAGTAATAAGCATGCTGAAATCCCACGTTTGAGAGGTAACACTTGCCGTTCCTACATCAACTCCAGCAGGCAAATCATCATCATCGGCCATCCAAAAAGTGGTACCAGCGGTAGCAAAATCAGATGCATTGATAACTATCTGGGCGTTAGCCGAAAAGATAGAGCCAATGAACAAAAGGGGTAATAGTTTTTTCATAGTTCAGATTTTATCCAAATGTACGGAATGCGCCAAGTTATATTTGTACAGTGAGCGTAAAGGAAGCCCCAGAGAATATCAAAACCATTTTGAAGACCATTCCAGAATCTCCTGGGGTGTATCAATACTTCAATGATGAGGGCGTTATTTTGTACGTGGGCAAGGCTAAAAACCTGAAAAAACGGGTGTCTTCCTACTTCACTAAAGACCGTTATGATAGCCGCAAAACGGCCCTTTTGGTTCGGAAAATCAGGGACATCAAATTCATTGTGGTTGAGTCGGAGTTGGATGCGCTGTTGCTAGAAAACAACCTTATCAAGCAACATCAGCCTAAGTACAACGTGCTGTTAAAGGACGATAAGACCTTCCCTTGGATTTGCATCAAGAAAGAGCCCTATCCTCGCATTTTCCCAACACGTAGGGTTGTCAGAGATGGCTCCCTATACTTCGGTCCGTATGCCAATGTGAAGATGATGCACACGCTTTTGGAGTTGGTGCGCCAGCTGTATCCGCTCAGAACCTGCAACCTAAAACTCACGCAAGAAAATATTAAGGCGGAGAAATTCAAGGTGTGTTTAGAATATCACATAGGCAATTGCAAAGGCCCGTGCATTGGTAAACAGACCGAAGAGGATTACGAAACGGCTATTGAGCACATCAAGAAAATCATCAAAGGAAATGTGAAAGAAGTGCACGCGCACCTCAACCGCCTTATGAGCGAGTATGCTGAAAAACTTGAATTCGAAAATGCCCAACTGGTCAAGGAGAAATTGGTTTTACTGGAGCGTTTCCAAAGTCGGTCTACCGTGGTTAGCCCCGTTGTGGAGGATGCGGATGTGTTTTCCATTGTGTCAGATGTAAAATCAGCCTACGTTAACTACCTGCGCGTAATTGATGGTGCCATTGTTCAGGCGCATACGCTTGAGATGAAAAAGCGAATGGAAGAATCTGACCAAGAGCTTTTACAAATGGCGATTGTGGAACTCGCCCAACGTTTTGAGTCCGATTCTAAGGAATATATCCTTCCATTTGAACTTGGTTTGGAATTCCCGAACAAGAAAATTGTTGTTCCGCAGCGCGGAGATAGAAGCAAACTGCTCAAACTATCGGAACGAAACGCCCTCACCTATAAACGCGATAAGGACAAGCAGACCGAAATTCTAGACCCAGAGCGCAACGTAACGCGCATTATGGAACAGATGCAAAAGGACCTACGCATGAAGGAGCAGCCGCGCCACATCGAGTGTTTCGATAATTCCAACTTTCAAGGCGACCAAGCCGTTGCCGCCATGGTTTGTTTTAGAAACGGCAAACCGTACAAAAGCGATTACCGCCATTACAACATCAAGACGGTTGTTGGTCCAGATGATTTTGCATCTATGGAAGAAGTGGTTTTCAGGCGCTACAAACGCATGTTAGAAGAAGGCCTTTCGCTACCGCAACTTATTGTAGTTGATGGTGGAAAAGGGCAGCTAAGCAGTGCAGTTAAAAGCCTAGATGCTCTAGGAATTAGAGGGAAAGTGACCATCGTTGGTATTGCCAAAAAGCTAGAAGAAATTTTCTTTCCAGAAGATTCTGTTCCGCTTTACATTGATAAAAGATCGGAGTCACTCAAGATTATTCAGCATGCACGGAATGAAGCGCACCGCTTTGGAATAACGCACCACCGAAACAAGCGTGCAAAGGCTACGGTTAAAACCGAACTCACCGAAATAAAAGGCATTAGTTACAAAAGCTCACAGCAATTACTCTGGCAATTCCGTTCGGTAAAAAAGATAAAAGAAGCCACCGAGGAGCAACTTGCTGAAGCTATTGGTAAGGCGAAAGCCAAGATGGTTTTTGAGCATTTTCATGGGGAAGGGTGAAAAGGAGAAAACCAAAAAGGTCATGCCCAGCGGCATCTATATGGTAGAAGCCATCACAGAAAACGGCAGGCGCTCGGTGCAGAAGGTGGTGGTGGAGTAATCATTCTCAAATAAGGCGTCTTAATCTAAACAATTGGAGTCTTAAGATGAGTTCTTGACATCTTAGCCTCAACAATTGGAGTCTTAAGTTGTATTCTTGGCGTGTTAACCTAAACAATTGGTGTCTTAAGATGAATTCTTGGCACCTTAACCTCAACAATTAGCGTCTTAAGTTGAGTACTTGGCGTCTTAATCTCAACAAGCGGGGTCTCGGTATCAGCTATTGGGAACTGTGTTTCAACTCTCGGAAAGTGTTTAAGCACTCGCCTTCGATTTCAACGCCCAGTTGTTCAATACTTGCATTCCTACTCCCGTTCGTGGCACGGTCTTCGTCCTACCTTCGAAAAAACTAACGCCATGTATCGTATCACATTCTCCTTCGTCCTTTTTTCCTTTTTCCTTATCCCTTTTTCCTATGGTCAGCACACAGTAATTATGAAAGACGGAACGCAGAAAAAAGGAGAAGTGCAGTCCATTAAAGGTCCTGTCCTTACGCTTTTCCATAATGGACGTCCGTTAGAAATGCTCATTTCAGATATCAGAACCGTACACTTTTATGATGAAGAAGCACCGGGCGCTACGCCATCTGCCAATCTGATGAAATCCTTCAAAGATGGGTTTGATGAGATTGAATATGTAATGGAAGGCCGAAAAATGGTCAAGTTTCCAAAGATTGGCCTCGGCACAAAAGACAATGGCGTTGTGGTGGTAGATGTAACCATCGATAAGTACGGCAATGTGCTGAGCGCAGACCCAGGTGCTCCGGGTTCAAAAACAACAGACGACAAATATCTTTACGTGAAAGCACAGGCTGCTTGTCAGCAAGCCAAGTTCGATAACGACCCTACCGCGCCCCTTTCTACACAAGGAAAGATTTACGTGGTATTCAAATAGTAATTAACCGCAAAGAGCGCTTAGTTTATTCAAATTCATCTCGTTATCCTTCGTGTTCTTGGCGTGAACTTTGCGTCTTCGCGGTTATCCAATATGGATAATCCATAACTTTTGCATCTAGAAGTAAACCGAACAAATGCGTTTTATACTCCCGTTTTTCATGCTGCTCGTCAGCGCTAGTGGCATGGCCCAAAACTATGCTGGTTGGTGGCAAGAAGTTGATGATTATACCACTAATGGACAGCCAAAATCTGCCCTCGAAGTTGTTGAGAAAATTCACCGTCAAGCGGTTAAAGACTCCAACAATACCCAGCTAATTAAGGCTGTTATCCACGAAGTAAGATTTAAAGGAGAGTACGAGGAAGAAAGCCTTGTGGCAAGTATTGACCGTGTGAAGGCTGAGGCCGAAACCGCAAGCGAACCAACGCGCCAAATTCTCTATTCCTTGCTGGCGGAAATGCACTGGGGGTTTTACCGCAACAACAGTTGGCACATTCACGACCGCACGGCAACCGAAGAGGCGGGAGACAATATTCTTACATGGGATTTCAAGCGAATTGCCGAAGAAACAGACAGGTATTATCAGCTCTCTTTAGCCAATACCAAGGAGTTGAAAGCCGCCCAACTCAAGGATTATGAAGCCATTCTTACTGGCTCTAAAACGTACCGCGAATTACGCCCATCGCTGTACCATTTACTCCTTTCTAGAGCACTCCTGTTTTACTCTTCTGAAGAACGAAACCTAATCAATTTTGACCCAGCAGGAATTTATTCTGATGAGATTCTCCTTGGCTCAACCGAGGCCTTTTTTGGTTGGAAACTCAAGACTATTCAAGGAATTCAACCAGCCGCTCTCACTATTCTTATGTACCAAGAATTGCTGCGCGAAGCAAAACAACTTTCTGCAGAATCATTGGTGCTAGAAGACCTAAAACGGCTGCAATTCATGCATGGTCGGTCAACTTTTTCGGAGGCCGATACTAAGTACGAAGAGCAATTAAAGTTGCTGTTAAATGCACACAACCAAACCGATGTGTCGGCAGAAGTAGCTTATCAACTGGCGTCTTTTTATCAGCAGCAAGGAAATGCCACAGCAGATGTAACGCACCCTCATTATTGGAAATTGAAAACGGCCGATTCGTTGTGTCAGGTTTACATTCAGAAATTTCCAAATAGCATTGGCGCACGCAATTGCAAGTCGATTTCCGAACGCATTCATGCTAAAGAATGGGCGATAAATGCCGAAGGAACCATTCTTCCAAATAAGGATTTTAGGTTCTTACTCCGATACAAAAATGTAGCGAAGCCCACCGAGGATAAATGGCCAGTTCAAGTGCAAATTGCAAGACTAGACCCACTCGAATACCGAGAAAATGCACGTCAGAATTATGGTGAAAAACTGGTGAACTGGATGAAATCGCATAGCGTTACCGTTGCCGAAAAAGCATTCAAAATTCCGAATCCACAGGACTTCCGAAGTCATAGTATTGAGTTACCAATGGAGGGTTTGCCAATGGGTACCTACGTGCTGTTTGTAGGAACAGATGACAACCTTTCGACCAAGGCAGAAGCGATTGCTTTTGCGGTAATTACGGTGTCCGATTTAACGCTGATTAAGCGCCAACAAGCAGATGGCACGTTAATCAAAGTGCTTTCTAGAGATATGGGCGACCCAGTTGCAAACGCCAGAATTGAACTCCTGACGCGCGTTTACGACCGCAAAAGCAGAGGCAATAAATACGAGTTGGTTGAAACCTTAACTACCGATGCAAACGGAGAAGCCTTTTGGAAAGCTCGAGACCAAAATCACCGTGGATTGATGGCCGATGTATACCACAAGGAGGACAAACTAATTGGTGCCGACAATGTTTATGGATTCAGTCAAGCGGAAGATATTCGTTGGAATACGCAAACCCATTTTTTCTTGGATAGAGCCATTTATCGGCCCGGTCAAACCATCCATTTTAAAGGATTGATGTTGCGCAGCAATGGTTCTGAAGTGGAAGCAATTGCAAACAAAGAAACCACCGTTGAACTGTTCGATGCAAACGGGCAAGAAGTTGCAACACTGAACTTAAAAACGAACGAATTTGGTTCGTTTGCAAGCACCTTTATTGCCCCAACTGGCGGACTGAACGGCTACATCAGAATTGGGAATGAAACCGGTTCGCATTCCTTCAGAATGGAAGAGTACAAGCGACCAAAATTTGAGGTGACGGTTGACAATCCAAAAGGACAGTATCAGGTAAACGATACTGTTCAGGTAACTGGAACTTCGATGTCCTATTCTGGGGTACCATTGAATGGGGCTGAGATAAAATACCGCGTAACTAGAACCGCCCGATTCCCCTATCCTTGGTTGTGTTGGGGTTGGTTTCCGAGGTCAAATCCAAAACAAGTAGCATTTGGCACTGCCATTTCTGCCGCCTCGGGTGTTTTTGAAATTGAATTTCAAGCGCAACCCGACCCCTTGGTTCAGGCTAAATACAAGCCCGTTTTTCAATACAATGTAGAAGTTGATGTAACCGATGCGAGCGGTGAAATGCAAACAGGTTCTGGCTCCATTTCGGTTGGGTATCATTCCCTCAATTTAGACATTGACATGCCAGCCGTTATTGAGCATAATGACCTGAAGAAATATGCCATTTCGGCCACCAACCTTTCAGGAGAAACGCAAGATGCCAAGGTAACCGTGAAGGTTTGGACCTTGAAGCCGAATGAGCGCATTCTGAGAGATAGAAAGTGGAACAATCCGGATCAATTCTACCTGTCGGAAGTTGACCATAAACGACTGTTCCGCAATGAGCCTTATAAGCAGGAAGGTGACTACAAAACGTGGGAGAAAAACAAGAATATGTTAGACGCAGTTGTCCACATCGACAAAGAATCGGAAGTGAATTTGCAGCCGCTTAAATTTCTCAATCAAGGGTTTTATTTGGTTGAACTGATAGCCAACGATGCATTCGGAACCGAAGTTATTCAGCGTTCTTATTATGAAATGATTGATGAATCGAAAACGGTTCCGCCCCACTTTACAACGGCCTGGTTTAATTCGCTTAAAGACAGCTACGAACCTGGCGAAACGCTAGAGTTTCTCATCGGTTCTTCCTATGCCTTTGTTGATTTTCTGATTGAAGTGGAGATTAAAGACAAGGGAATGAGCACGAATAAGTTGGTCCACACCCAAAAAGTGACCGTGACGGGTACTCAGCAAAAAATCAGCATTCCAGTTACCGAACAGTGGCGTGGCAATGCACAGATTCATGTTTCTGCTATTCGGAACAATGAACTTCTCACTTGGGACAAGTCGATTTCCGTTCCGTATACCAACAAACAACTAGATGTGACTTTGGAAACATTCCGAAAGGAAATGTCTCCTGATGATGCGGAAGAATGGACCTTGAAAATCAGTGATAAAGCAGGTAAATCAGTCGGAGCAGAGCTTCTTACCACTATGTACGATGCCTCATTGGATGTGCTTGCCGCAAACAATTGGGGACTTCAGCCTTATCATTTTCTGAACCCAAGGTTTAATTGGACTTCAAGTTCATTTGCCGCAGCTCAAATTCAGGTTTGGGATAAAGATTGGAGGCAATATCCAAGCTCTCCCCTTACACGAGAGTTTGAAGACATTAATTGGTTTGGCTACTATTTCGGGGGTTATGGCTATGGTCGTGGCCATGGAACGTATGGAATTGTAGAGACTTTAGCGGGTCAGCCTGGTGTAAAGTTTAAAGGAGAGGGGCAACCTCGAATGCAAAATGTAAGAACCGTTAGTGCGGACGCTATGCAAATGAAAGATGCAGATGGAGAAGCTGAAATGAACATCGCATCACCAGAACCTCCTTACGGCTTATCGGATGAGGCGGCAAATGCTGCCCCAGAAAAAATAAAAATGCGCTCCGATTTTAGTGAAACTGTGTTTTTTCATCCGCAATTAAAGACCAATGCACAAGGGCAGATTGAATTGAAATTCAACGCGCCACAATCCCTCACTAAGTGGAAATTCATGGGGATTGCAACTACAACGGATTTAAAAATCGGAACCATCACCCAGGAAGTGGTTACCCGCAAACAATTGATGATAACCCCAAATTACCCACGCTTTTTGCGTGAAGGCGACAAACTGGTTTTCCAAGTGAAAGTGAATTCGCTCGATTCTACCGTATTTGACGCCAACGCTTCGCTCGAATTGACGAATGCCTTAACGGGCGAAAAGCTAAAGAGCACGTTCAAAGTAAAACGCTTGACTTTCGAAAACGGCTCTACGTTGGCTAGTTGGGAATTTGATGTGCCAGTGGGAATTGCAGCTATCAAATTCACCACAAAAGCTTGGGCAACAGGTAAAAATCAAAATGGCTTAACAACCACGCATTCTGATGGAGAGGAAAAGACCATTCCTGTACTTTCTAACCGCATGTTGGTGACGGAAGCAATGCCGCTTCCAGTCCGAGGAAAAGGCACACATACTTTCACCTTCTCCAAGCTGAAAAACAACAATTCTAAAACGCTCAGAAACCACTCGCTTACATTGGAATTCACTCCAAACCCCATTTGGTTGGCGGTGCTTTCATTGCCTTACATGATGGAATATCCGTACGAGTGTTCTGAGCAGATTTTCAGTCGATACTACGCCAATGCCATCGGCACATATTTGGCCAATTCAGACCCGGCTATCAAACGGGTTTTCGACCAATGGAAAAGTGCCGCACAGAATAAAGAAGGCGATGCCTTCCTGTCTGAACTAGAGAAAAATCCAGAGCTAAAACAAGCTTTATTAACCGAAACTCCCTGGGTAAGAGATGCCCAAAATGAAACCGAGCAAAGACGAAGGATCGGTGAATTATTTGATGTGGCCAGAATGGAATCAGAACTCGCTGTTTCACTCAAAAAACTGAAGCAAAACCAAAAGCCTGATGGCGGATGGGGTTGGTTTAACGGCATGGAATCGGACATGTACATTACACGTTACATCGTTTCTGGCTTTGGGAAAATGCGGAAAATGGGTGTTTGGCTTATGGATTCTGAAACACGGTCGATGCTTGAACATGCCGTTGCTTTTTTAGATAAGGAGATGGTGGAATACTATGATCGTAGAGCATTGAAGGAAAAGGATTACCAACCGAGTTGGACCGACCTCCACATGACCTACGCCCGTTCATTCTGGTTGGAAGATTTTGCGCTGAAGGGAAAGGCTAAAACGACTTACGCTGCCATAATTAAAACCATTCAAAAAAATTGGACGAAACTGGATGCTTCGCAAAAGGGCTTGGCAGCGGTGGTGCTAAACCGCTCTGGATTTGAATCGGATGCGAAAAAAGTGATTGTTTCCTTACGAGAAACAGCCATTTCGAGCGAAGAATTCGGAGCGTATTGGGCTATGGATAAAGGGTATTATTGGTACCAAGCACCTATTGAAAACCATGTAATGATTTTGGAGGCTTTTGACGAAGTAGCGAAGGATGAAGACATGGTTCGCGAGATGAACATTTGGCTTCTCAAGCAAAAGCAAACACAGAGTTGGGAAACTACCAAGGCCACTGCCGAAGCATGCTATGCGCTTATTAGCACAGGAACACCAGACTTCGAAACGCAGCCGTTGGTTTCTATTCAATTAGGAAACGAAACCGTTGACCCAAGAACGGATAAAGACCTAAAAACGGAAGTTGGTACGGGTTACTTCAAAACCAATTGGACGAAGAGTTCCATCACTCCCGAAATGGGAAATGTGACCGTAACCAAAGACAATGAAGGCGTGGCTTGGGGAGCCGTCTACTGGCAGTATTTCGAGGACTTGGATAAGATTACTGGCGCGCAGGATAATCCAATTAAAATGAAACGTGAGGTGATGCTTTTGGAAGACACACAAGACGGTCCAGTGATGAAAAAGTTAGATGAAAACACATCGCTTTCTGTTGGAGACCGCATTCGGGTCAAGATTACTTTGGAAACAGACAGACACATGGAATATGTGCATCTGAAAGACATGCGAGCTGCCAGTTTTGAACCTAGAAAACAGCTTTCAGGTCCCGAGTACCAAGAAGGCCTAAGCTTCTATCGTTCTACTACCGATGTGGCGATGAACTTCTTCTTCGGCTACTTACCTAAAGGAACGTTCGTATTCGAATACGACCTAAACGTTACTCAAGCAGGAACTTTCAGCAACGGTATTTCACAATTACAGTGCATGTATGCACCTGAGTTTACAACACATAGTGAGGGGGTGAAGCTCGAAATTGAGCGTTAAACCCGCTCAATAATCGTAGCGATTCCCATTCCGCCACCAACGCAAAGCGTAACAAGGCCCGTTTGTTTGTCTTGTCGTTCGAGTTCGTCAATCAAAGTTCCCATAAGCATGGCACCCGTGGCACCAAGCGGATGACCCATTGCAATAGCACCACCGTTTACATTGATTTTGCGTTCGTCTATGTTGAGGTCTTCCAAGAAGCGAAGTACAACAGAAGCAAATGCTTCGTTCACTTCAATTAGGTCGATATCTCCGATTTCCATTCCGGCTTTCTTCAATGCCTTTCTGGTTACTGGCGCTGGTCCGAGAAGCATAATCGTTGGTTCTGTTCCAGTCAAGGCCATAGAAACGATGCGAGCGCGTGGCTTCAATCCTTGAGCAGCACCCGCTTCTTTACTTCCAATGAGAGTTAAAGCAGCACCATCAACAAGAGCAGATGAATTACCTGCGTGATGAACATGGCTGATTGTCCCAACTTCTGGGTATTTCTGTAGCGCGAGTTGATCAAATCCCATATCGCCCAATTTCTGGAAGGAAGGATTCAATTTCAACAATCCCTCAGCCGTGGTTCCAGGACGGATAACTTGGTCTCGATCCAACAACACATTTCCAGCTGCATCTTTTACGGCAAGAATCGATTTTGCAAATCGGCCTTCATTCCAAGCTGTATCTGCTTTGGCATGCGAACGTGCTGCAAATTCATCCAATTGTGTTCGGTTGTAGCCAAACTTAGAAGCAATTAAATCGGCAGAAATTCCTTGTGGAACCAAACCATGCTTAGTAATGAAATCGCGGTCGTCATACATCGGTCCGCCATCAGAAGCAATCGGCACACGGCTCATGCTTTCCAATCCGCCAGCAACCAATAAATCGGCATTACCGCTACCCACATAGGCAGCCGCCATGTTGATGGCTTCTAATCCTGAGGCACAAAAGCGATTCACCTGAACTCCAGCTGTTGTGTCGGCATAACCAGCCTCAATTGCAGCAGCCTTGGCAATGTTTGCTCCTTGGTCTTTCACGGGGCTCACGCATCCAATAATGGCGTCTTCTACCAAATTGGTGTCTAGGTTATTTCTATCTCGAATAGCCTTGAAGGTTAAAGCCAGCAAATCGACTGGTTTTACCGAAGCCAAAGCTCCATCTGGTTTTCCTTTTCCTCGCGGAGTACGTACCGCATCAAATATGTAAGCGCTCATTTTCTGGGATTTTGGACAAGTTTAGACAATGAATTTGAAGGCTGAAAGTGCCTCTATAAAAACTTTAAGAGTTACATTTGGGTCAAATTCCATCCATGCAAATAGACTCAACCTTCACCAACGCCATTCACATTTGTGTTTATCTCGAACGGACCGATAAAAACCTTGTAAATAGTACAGAACTTGGGGAAAGTATTGGGACAAACCCGGTTGTTGTGCGAAGAATTGTTGGTCGGTTGAAGGAATTTGGCCTAATAAAAGTGAAACAAGGAATTGGCGGTGGTTACTTTCTAGGCAGACCAGCTGCAAGCATCACTTTATGGGATATTTACCTTGCTATGAAAAAGGAAAACCCGTTTCGATGTAAGGTTGGAAATGACGAAGACAGTGTTTCTGTGAATTTGCCAGAGGCGTTAGAGGACACTTTCGCTAAAGCGGAATACGCCCTAAAACAACCACTAGGCGCTGTTACTGTAAAAACTGTTTCTGGAAGAATTGGCTAGAATAGGGCTGACGACCATGTTCAAGCGTGCCTTTAAAACTTGTTTGCCGCTATTAGCTTTAGTATTGTTATCAAACACTTCTGATGCTCAGGTGATTCCCCGAAAAGATACCGTTCTACGGGACATTGGAATCTCGGTTAATTGGCGATACCTACCTTTTCCTCCTCAGTCTACCAACGTTTTTGACATCCTTGGCGGGTTTCATTTTGCTTTTGAAACTAGGGCCGATCGCTTCTGGATACAAACGGGGATTCTCATAAATTGGAACCAATCAATAGACTTTCGGAAATCAAGCAGCTTTTTTCTCAGCTTTTCGAGCCCGTATGAATTTGAGCTTTTAAAAAGGCGATTGCTTTTAGGATTTGGTCCAATTTCAGGCATTGCCTACCACAATTTCCGTTCTGACAATAATCGGCTAGTTGAAAACGTAGCTATTTCGTTTGGTGTGAATCTCGAAATCACCGTTCCAATCTGGAAAGGATTAAGCCTAGAAAGCTGCAGTGATGCTGGTGTTGGTGTTTTCTTTTATGGAGTAAACAAGGGGGGACCAATCTTTACATCCGCCAGGTTAGTAAGCTTTGGAATCAACTACCGAATTCCTGCTTATCGCAAATAATCAATACAAGAGCTTATCGTACGGATACCGTGTAACATGAATGGCCTTGGCACGTTCGTACAGCAAGTCGCGTAATTCGTTTATGTTCTTTTTCTTGATAGCCGAAATGTAGATTGCCTCCTCTCCCATTGAACTGGTCCAACTTCCTTTCAGTTCATCCAAAGTCCAATTATCACGCGTCACAGGAGTTAAATCGTCTTCATCCTTTTTCACGTACGTGTAGGCGTCAATCTTATTGAATACCACAATCGTCTTCTTGTCTCGTGCTCCAATATCAGCCAAGGTCTCATTCACAACATTCATGTGGTCTTCAAACTCTGGGTGAGAAATATCCACCACGTGAAGAAGAATATCAGCTTCTCGAACCTCATCTAGCGTGGATTTAAAGCTTTCCACTAATTGATGAGGGAGTTTTCGAATGAAACCCACCGTGTCTGACATCAAAAAAGGAAGGTTGTTTATTACAACTTTTCTAACAGTCGTATCTAACGTTGCAAACAGCTTGTTTTCGGCCAGCACCTCAGACTTACTCATCAGGTTCATTATGGTAGATTTACCCACATTGGTATACCCTACCAACGCCACACGTATCAACCTTCCGCGGCTCTTACGCTGGGTGGCCATTTGCTTGTCAATATCCTTTAACTGCTTCTTGAGCAACGAAATTTTATCTCGAATAATCCTTCTATCCGTTTCAATTTCCTTCTCTCCTGCTCCACCCATTGCACCTGTTCCGCCACGCTGTCTTTCCAGGTGAGTCCAAAGGTTTGTAAGCCGAGGTAGTAGGTACTGACTACGCGCTAATTCTACCTGTGTTTTGGCTTGTGCAGTCTGCGCTCTCGCTTGAAAAATGTCTAGAATGAGAAGACTTCTATCGTAAATCTGAATGTTGAATATCTTCTCTAGATTTCTGAGTTGAGACGGAGACAAGTCATCATCAAAAACAACTACATCAATATTATTTGCCTTGATGTATTCGTCAATTTCATTCACCTTACCCGAACCTAAAAACGTTCGCGTATCAGGTTTAGAAAGTTTTTGCGTGAACCGTTTAAGCGGAACTAGTCCAGCCGTTTCGGATAGAAACGCTAATTCTTCCATGTACTCTGCCACCTTCTCTTCGGTGTCATTTTTTTGAATCAATCCAATGAGAACTGCAGTTTTTTCTTCTGGAGCCGTTTCGTAATAGTTTCCCAAATCTTTATTCTGAAGGTTTTAAATCGTCTAAATAGATCGCTACTGCTTTAATTTCTTCTTCCGAAATAACCTCAGCAAACGCGGGCATCATACTTCCGCCATTCGTCACATTTTCAACCTTTTCTTCCAGCGTCATTTTTGAAAATGTGAGGTCAGGCGCACCGTTCAATTTCAATTTTCCGTCAACCCCGTGGCAGGCCATGCAATAGGTTTGATAAGTCTGTTTGCCCAGTTCGTTCTCATTGCGCACTGAATTAATGCTGCCACATGCGAAAAATGATAGGCCAAGAGCCACAGCGAAAAGAGTTTGCATTAGAACCAACCTCTACCCAGCACTTCTCTAAACGGCCATGGAATAGTTGCTAAAATCATCAGCAATCCAATAGTAAAATAGACAGCTATTTTCTTGAATTTGGCTTTGTCTTCAGTCGCTTTCTTGGCAGCAATTCTTCCAACGGTTATCAAGGCAATTCCGATTACCATTCCAAAAATGTGCTCAACCAACCAAAATCGCATCTCTGAATCCTTCATGGCAGCGCCCATTCCTGCTTCCATAGCCACTTTTACAAACGGACTAATGAAATACAGCCCTAACCCGAGTAAAAGTTGCACGTGAGCTGATATAAGCGAGAACAACGAAAGTTTATCATCCAAGGCAGTGAATTTGCCAGATGACATGTTTGTGAAAGCACGGAAAATGGAGCCAAGAACCAAAATAAGCAGAATCCAACGTAGTCCAGAATGCGAGAGGAGTAGTATTTCGTACATGGTTTTTTTGTTTGAGAGCAAAGCTAATCATTTCACTTCCCGCAATAGATGCAACACACCCACCGAAGTCAAATTCTGTAGTTTTGCCGCCCTCATAATTATTCAGACAATGACTCGATTTCTTCTGTCAATTTGCATAGTACTAGGGTTTGGTGCCAGTTTGCGTTCACAGGCGCAAACAACATTTCCATTAAATGGTGTTCAGGACAAGGACGCAACGGTGTATGCATTTACCAACACCACAATACATATTGACGCTACAACTGTTTTAGAAAATGCTACTCTTCTTGTTAAGGAAGGACGAATTATTGGAGCGGGTGTTGGACTAGCCGTCCCGCAGGGAGCAATAGCAACCAATCTTAGCGGTAAACACATTTATCCATCATTAATTGATGCGTTTTCAACCTATGGAATCGAACAACCTAAGCGAGAGAAAAAAGATAGTCCAGGGCCGCAATATGATGCAGATAAGAAAGGAGCTTTTGCCTGGAACGATGCACTTAACCCTGAAGTTAGTGCAGCTGAAAAATTCATGCTGGACAACAAAAAGGCAGAGGAACTTCGAAAGACAGGATTTGGAGCAACTATTTCTTTGGTAAAGGATGGAATTGCAAGAGGTACATCTGTTCTTGTCCTAACAGCCGATGGAACAGCAAACGAAAACCTTATTCAAGCAAACGTATCGGCTAATTATTCGTTTTCAAAGGGTACGTCAACACAGAATTATCCTAGCTCACAAATGGGAGCCATCGCGTTGCTCAGACAAACGTATTTAGATGCTGAATGGTACGCAGGGCTCAACGACAATACCAAGGAAATGAACCTTGGTTTAGATGCTTGGGCTAAGATTCAGTCGCTTCCCCAAGTTTTTGAAAGTGCAGATTTACTCACTGCCTTACGTGCAGATAAGGTTGGTGATGAGTTTGGAAAGCAGTACGTATTTATTGCCGATGGAACAGAATACAGACGAATAAATGCCATGAAAGCCACGGGTGGCAGCTTCATCGTTCCGTTAAAGTTTCCAGATGCGTTTGATGTGGAAGATCCATTTGATGCACAGTTAGTGAGTTATGAAGAATTGCTTCATTGGGAACTTGCTCCAACAAACCCTAAGGCACTAAAAGAAGCGGGCGTGCAATTCGCTTTTACTTTGAATGGTTTAGAGAAAGAGTCTGAATTCTGGCCAGCAATTAGAAAGGCAATTGAAAACGGGTTAGACTCCATAACAGCCTTACAAGCGTTGACTACTGCCCCAGCCGCGATGCTTGGTCTTAAAGAAGTGGGATCATTGAAGAAGGGAAATCTTGCCAACTTTCTAATCACCACGAACGATTTGTTTAATGAGAAGAACACCATTTTAGAACACTGGCTGAAAGGAAAGCAGTACCAAATAAATAAGGCCGAAGGCGATTCTTTAGAAGGTGTTTACTCCTTGAAAATGGGCTCAAACGAATGGAAATTGGAAATCACCGGAACCACTGATAAGCCCAGTGCCAAGCTGGTAGTAAACGATACAACCAAGCTAGATGTAACCATGTCTGCAAGCAATCAGCTGGTTTCCATCTCTTTTCAAACAGATAAAAAAGCGAAGGAAAAATATCGCCTTACAGGAAGAAAAAACGGTAAAAATTACCTTGGAAAAGGACAGGATACCGAAGGACTTTGGTCCGATTGGTCTTTGACTTACTCAGGAGAAATAAAGAAGAAGGACGAAAAGGAAGACAAGCCGAAGGATGAAAAAGAAGAAGAGGAACTTGGCAAAGTTGTGTTCCCCTTTATGGCTTACGGATACACCGAAGCCCCAAAAGCAGAGTCTATCGTGCTAAGAAATGCTACGGTTTGGACCAACGAAAAAGAGGGGGTTCTTGAACGTGCCGATGTTTATATCAATGCCGGAAAAATTCAGGCTGTCGGAAAAAGTTTGCCTGTACCTGAAGGAGTAATTGAGTACGATGCAACCGGAAAACACATTACCTCAGGAATAATTGACGAGCACTCTCACATTGCAATTAGTAAGGGTGTAAATGAAGGAACCCAGGCCGTAACTGCTGAAGTAAGCATTTCGGATGTTGTGAATTCAGAGGACATCAATATCTATCGTCAGCTAGCTGGCGGAGTTACTGCCTCACAATTGTTACATGGTTCTGCCAATCCTATTGGTGGACAAAGTGGCATTGTAAAGCTAAGATGGGGTCGGTTGCCAGAAGAAATGAAGATTGCTAACGCAGCTGGTCATATCAAATTTGCACTAGGCGAAAACGTGAAACAATCTAACTGGGGAGGGTATTACACATCACGATATCCACAAACAAGAATGGGTGTTGAGCAGGTTTTTTACGATGCCTTTTACCGAGCCAAAGCCTACAAGGCAGAATGGGCAGCTTTCAACAAGCTTTCTAAAAAGGCTCAAGCTTCGGCATCAAAACCTAGAAAAGATTTGGAGCTTGAAACGCTCGTTGAGATACTTGACAGCAAGCGATTTGTGACATGCCACAGCTACGTTCAATCAGAAATAAATATGCTAATGCATGTTGCTGATAGCATGGGTTGGAAAATGAACACATTCACTCACATTTTAGAAGGCTACAAAGTGGCCGATAAGATGAAAGAGCATGGTGTAAATGGTTCTACATTCTCTGATTGGTGGGCTTATAAATTTGAAGTAAATGATGCCATTCCATACAACGCTGCACTGATGCACGAAGCGGGCGTAAATGTGGGAATCAACTCTGATGATGCTGAGATGGGAAGGCGCTTAAATCAAGAGGCTGCAAAAGGCGTGAAATATGGAGGAATGAGCCAAGAAGAGGCTTGGAAGATGGTAACCTTGAATCCTGCTAAAATGCTAAAGTTGGATGGGCAAACTGGCAGCTTGAAAGCAGGCAAAGATGCAGATGTTGTGGTATGGTCAGACAACCCATTATCTGTGTACGCTCAAGCTGTAAAAACCTATGTTGATGGCGTGCCTTACTTCTCTTTAGAAGCTGATAAATCGGCTAAAATGGCCTTGGCAACAGAGAGAAACCGACTAATTCAAAAGATGATTGCGGCTAAAAAAGGTGGGGCCAAAACTGAAAAACCATCTAAGAAAGAACACCATTTGTATCACTGCGATACGTTAGAACCTTAAGCGATGACAAACATGAAAACAATCTTCACTAGCATTCTTGTTTGTGCCGTTGTGCACGTTTTTGCTCAGATTCCAAGTCCAGGAGCGCAACCTCAAAAAGCCATTGTACTTGTTGGCGCCATCGCTCATATTGGCAATGGCGAGGTATTGGAAAATGCAGCGATTGGAATTGAAAACGGCAAAATCACCTTCATAAAACCAGCTGGTTCGGTTAAGCTTAACCCTGAAGAGGCTGATATTATTGAAGTAACAGGAAAGCACGTTTACCCAGGTTTTATCAGCGCCAATAACACGCTTGGAATTACCGAGGTTGATGCAGTTCGTGCTTCAAACGACTATGCCGAAACGGGTCATTTTAACCCAGAAGTTAGAGCTGTAACAGCTTTCAATACCGACAGTAGAATATCACCAACAGTACGTTCTAATGGTGTTCTTATAACACAGGTCACTCCACGTTCGGGTAGAGTTTGTGGAACTAGTTCTGTCATGCATTTGGATGGATGGAACTGGGAAGATGCCGTGATGAGGGAAGATGATGGCATACACGTAAACTGGCCAAATCGCTTTCAAAGAAGCGGATGGTGGGCTGAGCCAGGACCTACAAAACCAAACGAAAAGTACGGTGAGCAGGTGGAAGAATTGAAGCTATTCTTGCTTCGTGCTAAAGCATATTCACAGAATCCATCAGCAGAATTCAACCAAAAAATGGCCGCATGTTCAGGTCTTTTTGATGGTTCTCAGAATCTCTATCTACACGTAAATGATGCGAAAGGGATTATGGAATCTGTGCTTATGGCTGAGGCAGTTGGTGCAAAGAAACCCGTAATTGTTGGTGCTTCGGAAGCATGGTTAGTTGCCGATTTCCTAAGCACAAAGAAAATCGCTGTCATTCTGGAAAGAACCCATTCTTTACCCGGTAATGCCGATGATGACATCCATCAACCTTACAAAACAGCAGGCATTCTTTATGAAAACAAGATTTTGTTCTGTTTAGACTATGCTGGAGATATGGAGGCTATGGGTTCTCGGAACCTGCCATTTGCTGCTGGTACAGCTGTTTCTTACGGTCTGCCATATGAAGAAGCGGTAAAGGCGATTACTTCCAATGCAGCAAAAATATTGGGTGTCGATGCACTTTGCGGAACTCTGGAAGCAGGAAAGGATGCTACGCTTTTTGTTTCTACCGGAGATGCGTTGGACATGATGACGAACGATGTAATCTATGCGTTCGTAGAAGGTCGGCCTATCGACTTAGACAACCCTCAGAAGTACCTTTACAGAAAGTATAAGGCTAACTAGCCTTTAACATTCGTAAACAGTCGTTAACATCCTTACAGATTTTAGTGGTCTAGCTTTGAGTTACTAAAAAGCTAACTCATGAAACGACTTATTCTAGCAACATTGGTACTTGGTGTCTGCGCTTTTCAAGCCTCAGCGCAAGAAAAGAAAGAGGAAAAACGCAAAATTCGAGTGGTTATTAAATCCGATGAAAACGGTAAGCAGTCTCTTGTAGACACCACAATTGATTTTTCTGAACTCGAAGCAAAAATTGCCTCCATTGACTTTGACGCAATTATAGAGGAATTTACCGAGGACATTGATGGAAACTGGAAGGAGCTATCTGAGGATCTTCAAGACATGGATATCGACATTCGAGTGAATGGTGAGAAGCACGAACTTGAGGATATTGAAGACCTAGCCAAGTGGATTGGCGAAGCGATGGAAGGCGTGCATTTCGAGATTAGTGATGATCAAGAAAACATCTTTGTTCATTGTAATTCTAGCGACAGCAAATCTCAAGTTCGAGTGATTGTAGATGAGGATTCTGAGGATGGGATTTTCGTAGAAGAAGAGAACGTTTCCATCAATTTAGATGAAGACGGAAAGGGCAGCATCATCATTAAAAACAGACGCACAAATGGTGATAATGAAGACGTTAATGTTTGGATTGAGGAGGACGGAAATGTGGTTGTAAACGGAGGAAACAGCTCCACGAAGGCAAAAGTGAAAGTGATGAAAATGGAGGACGGAAACCTTTTCTTCTCAGAAGACGACTTAGATAATATTGATGTTCGAGTAATCACCGATAACTCAGGCAATTCAGAGTCTACCGTGATGATTAAAAAGGTTGTGAGGGCTAATGAACAGTCTTTTAAATACGCGCCCGAATTACCTAATGGTTTAACGGTACAAGTTTACCCCAACCCTAATACCGGTGAGTTTCAGCTAACGTTTAGAAATGACAAAAAAGTTAAAACGTCAGTTGTTGTGTATGATGCAAAAGGAACTGAAGTTTACCGAAGTTTAATTGGGAAAGTAAACGGACTTAACAAGAAGCAATTGAGTCTCTCTCATCTTAAATCTGGCAATTACATTCTGAAGTTAGAGCAAGGAAATAGTTCTGCTTCTGAGCAGTTTATTATCCGATAAATAAAACTTTAACGCAAAAAAAGAGGGGCCAAATGGCCCCTCTTTTCGTTTAATTCTACGTGAATTAGTTCTTAATAATTCGTGATGTCCAAGTTCCTTTTTCACTTGTTACTTCAAGGAAGTAAACGCCTGTGTTAAGGTCAGAAACATTGATTTGGTTTGTTGTTCCAACAAACGAATCGTTCATCATCAAACGTCCGTCTACAGAATAAATTCTTGTGAAGTATGTTCCGCTTTCAGCAACCTTAACGTTCAACACGTCTGTGCTTGGTACTGGATATACCTCGATAGAAGTCTCATTGTCTACAGTTGCAATACCTGTTGTAAGACACAACTGGTTGGCTGTACTTGTCATAGTATTAACAGCTACGGTTGTAGTTATGTCGTTATCCAACGTAGTAGCAACAGAGGTGAAATCACCAGGATTGGCTAGTGAAAAAGTCACCGTTTGGTCCGCGGCCGTAATGGTTTGAGTAGCTATGTTACAAGCGGTCTCTCCACTCTCACCAAGCTTTACAAAATACCCATCAGAATCTGAACCAAAGGAGGCCGAATTACCACCTAAAATGATACCATCAGCATCAACAATAGCGTTAAGCCACTCATCGTCAGAACCACCATATGTATAGGCAAGCAACGAATTACCAGAAGCAGTATCAAGAGCCATCAGAAGGTTATCTCCACCAGTACCAAAGCTGGTTGTGTGTCCCATCATCAGCATCATTCCGTCTTCCAACATAATTGCATCGGTGAATTCCTCTTGGCTTGCTCCACCATAAGTTTTAAACCAAGTAAGCGTTGGCAACCCTCCGCTTGCGCTGAACTTAGCTAAGAACATATCTTGTGCACCAGCACCGAAACTACGTGTGTTACCAGCTATATAGAATGTGTTGCTTCCGCCTTCAATATACTTTCTAGCATCATCATCAGTAGACCCTGGTCCGCCAAATGTGAAAGTGGCCTCTAGGTCTCCTGTATCACTAATTTTAAATACAGCAGCTTCATTCCAAGTAGCTCCATAAAGTCCGGTATATCCAATAAGCAAGTAACCTTCGCCAGAACCAAGCGATCTGATATCATACATTCTTTCGTTTCCCCATGGAGAGCCGATTGTTTTGGCCCAATCAACAGTACCGTTGGCTTGGGTTTTAACCAACAGAATAGACGAACGCTGACCTGGCTGAGTATAACCACCAATAAGGTATCCACCATCATTTGCATCTGCCACAGCAAAAGCGGCATCGGTTGTATCTGTACCTAATGATTTAGACCAATTTACATTGCCGGCTGGGTCCAACTGCATTACGTTAAAATCGTTAAAGCCTTCTGTGGCATAGCCATTAGTGCTTCCTACAATAACCAAAGCCTCATTCGCATAATCCACGTGAATTCGTCTACCGAAATCTGCACCAGCACTTCCGTACTGCTTTGCCCATTGTACACTACCATCATTAGGATCGATTTCCGTAACCATAACGTCATATCCACCTGCTGATCCAGTTGCATCAGAGCTTCCAACAAAAAATGCTTGTGCCTCACCACCATTTAAACCAACACCGTGGTTAATATAATCCTCCCCACCAAAATTTGGCGATTGTTGATAGGATACAATCGGGGCTTGTGCAAAACCTGCGGCCGCAAAAACTGTTAAGGATAAAAAAGATGTAAATGTTTTTTTCATAGTCGTTTTATTTTAGCTGGAAAGATACAAATTGATTGCTTTGGTGTCATGAACCGTAATCATCCAATTTGTACTTATTTTTGATAGATGCGAGCACAACGAATAATACTTTCAATTCTTCTGATATGTATCAGTTTTTCTAGCTGGTCTCAGATAACCTCAGCCTTTTTTCCTGGTCTGCCAGATACCATTCTGATGGCAACTCAGTCCTCCAACATACAGTATTACGCTGGCGGAGATGGTGCGGGTCAATCTTGGGACTTTTCACAATTCCTAGGAAGTGAAATCGATTCTGTCTTTTTTAAGAGTCCTGTTGCGGCAGGGTACGGAACTATTTTCCCAACTGCCAATGTTTTTAAGTCTGAAACGACTGATCCAGGGAGTTTTGCTCTTCCAACATTTTATGACGTGCAAGGGATTGGTGCCTACGAGATTGGACAAATTATTCCTACGCCAGGAAATCCTATTAACGTACTGTATTCTGAACCTCTTTTGTGGCTTCCGTTTCCTTCTAATTTGGGAACTGCATTTTCTGACAACACTTTTCTTTCTGCAACTATTGAAGGTGTTGTAGTTAACATTCCCGCAGACTCAGCAAGGTTTGAGCGTACGGTTTTTAGAACTGATACGATTGCCGCAAGTGGAAGTCTGTTGCTTTCATCTGGTTATTATCCCAATGTTTTTAGAAAAACCACTACGGATATTTGGTATGATACTATTTACACCTATAACACGGGCGTTGGCTGGGAATTTGCCCAAACAGATGAACGAGAGGTAATTAAGCACACATGGATTGACCCATCTCAGCCATTCAACCTAGCAGAATTGTACATAGAAGAAGGGTTAAATCGTGGCTTCAGAGCTAGACCATTTGATCCTGGTCCTTTGTCTTATTATTTAGACATAACTGGTAATGTCGCTTTGCTAAACGAGGGAGATATTCACCCCAACTTTACGGTAAGCGTCAGGAACATATCAAACAATCTTATAGCTTCTGGCTATTCTACAGACTCCATTCGAGTAACTGGCGGAGGTAATGTTAATGGTTCTTTAGCAGAATGGGCAAGCGGAGGTGTGGCAACATTCGACTCTGTTTTCTTCCATAATGGCGGAGATATTAGAGTGATTGCGTACGGATTTGAGTGTATTTCCGACACGTTTGATGTACACGTAATCAAAACCCCAGACAGTCTTGTATTTGTGGGATTGCCCTCTTCGGTTAATCGAACCGAATTGGTTTCCTTGTTTGAGGTTCATGCTTACGATTCACAAGGTATGTTTATTGAAAATCCTCAGCTAAACACGGAGTACACCGGTAACGTCAGCATTGGGAAAAAATCAGGTGCAGGTGGTGTTTCAGGTACGCGTACCAAACCATTGGTTAACGGTGTCGCAACGTTTGATGACATTTCTTTTAAGTATGCCGATGATTATGAATTAGTAGCATATTTCATCACGGGTGCAATCACAGATACGGTGTCAATATCCGTAATTGGAGAACCTGTTGGCGAATGGTTACCTATTGGAGTAGATACGTTGAATGAATATGTTGAAAGGGCTAGTTGGTTCAGTTGGCTAGGGGGTGTTTATGGCTTTTCATCTGGACCAAGTCGAATTCCTATTTGGACAGAAATAGGTCAACAATTTGATTTTGATGGTAGCGGGCGGATTACGGAAATTGCACTTCATGCTTCCAGCTATCAGGATGTTGGTGCCGAAGATGATTCAATAAAGATTCAATCTATGATGCAGGGGTGAACGAAGTGATTAGTGTATCATCAAACCTGAACGCTCCCAACAATGTTTTTTATGTTGATAGCTTGGCCAAGCATCTATTAGGCACGACTTACATACGAGAAGACACTCTTCAGGCAGCAATGACTTCTGAACTCTTTAACCAACACCCTATTCGTTGGGCATTTGAAACACCTATTGAGGTGCACGGGCCATTTGTGGTAACTGTTCAATTCAACTACGAAAATGGAGTTAACGACACCCTCATCCTACAGCAAAGCCAAACAGGCGATGCATTAGGAGAAAAGCGTAACAGTCGTAGGGTGATAAACAACCCGAACGGTTTTGAAGAAGGAACGTGGCTTCCAGAATATATGGCATTAGCCTTCACGCAGCACGATTACGACTATATGATTGAGCCTATTTTAGAGGTCGACAGTTTCCAGATTGCAGTTGGCATTACTACACCTCCAAATTCAAGCATTAAAATATACCCTACTCTCACCAGCGATGCTGTAACCATTTCTGGCTACGAATCCATTCCAGTTTCTGTTGAAGTTATCGATATGATGGGAAAGTCCGTTCTCAATCCTTACCCTCTAACTCGTACAACCAAGGAAATGCAGATTTCTTTAGCGCCATTGAAGGCGGGTATTTACATGCTAGAGATAAGAACTCCTGAAGGAATCACTTCACATAGAGTTGTTAAGTCTAAGTAGGTTCCCGCCATACATAAAGAATGAAAAAAGGGAGGCCCAATCGGGCCTCCCTTTTCTATGAGTTCATGTAAGTTAATTTCAGTCTATCTCAGTGGAACAACTGATACATTCCTATCGAATATAGCGTAGCTTCCTCCTGTTTTATTGAAACCAAGGGGTTGAAACCAAAGCTCGTATTGGTAGTTTCCTGCTCCAGTAGCATTATCTACGAATGCCACGGCCACGTTACCACTAAATCCATGACGGTCTCCTCGAAGACCAGATGCATTAGTAATGTTGGCATATAGGAGATAGGAGTCAGCAATTTGAAATCCGCAATAGGCCGTTCCTCTTTGTAGCACAGTCCATGCTCCACCATTGATTCTTCGTCTCAGTTCTACTCTAAAACCAGCATTTCCTGATGCTCCCTGCCCATTTGTGTTAAGGTTTGGATTATAATAAGTAATGCTATTTGCTGATGCGGTGACGTTCGCAACAACCATGATTTGACCTGGGCCATTAACATACGTGTCCTTATATGTGTTTGGAATTGCAGTATTCCCAGCGTTAAAGGCTATATACGTTGCTCCTGGAGCACCACCTGCTCCTGCGTTTCCAGGGTCAGTTGTGTTTCCGTCATCGACCACTAAATTTCCACTCGGGTCTGCATAAACCTTTCTATTACCAGTACCAGCAAGACTGGGTACTTGAACCAAAGCGGCTCCCCAACCTGCATTATAACCAAGTTGCATTACACCTCCTCCAACTCTTATGAAGTCAACTCTTGATCCAGAATCATGAAAACCAATAGAGCTATAATCAGCAGCGTTTAAAAGCAGCGTGGTTCCTCCTCCAGAAGTCCAGTTTCCTGTGGTTGGATTAAAGTTAGCACTAGTGTTACCAAGACTAATAACTCCATCGGCATTACCTACGTCTTGTGCATTTGTTCCTACTCGTGCTGAGCCACCGTTCACATACAACCTTCCTGTTGGAGCAGCGGTCCCAATTCCAACGTAAGTGCCATTGTCAAACGTAGCCCCAGTTCCGAGTGACGTTGTCGATGTCCAACGCGCCAAATAATTAGTAACTCCAGCTAAATCATTGGTCGTCAGAATTCTACTCCAGGCTTGTGCTGCATTGTTATTCGTTTTCCTAAACCACAGATTTTGGTCAAAGAAGCTGCCAGCAAATTGCATCGCATAGTTATTAGTGGGATTGTTATGGCGTATTGAAAGCAAATGCTGCCAACTACTTGCTCCTGAATACCAGTTAGCCGCTGGAGAAGGTGCTGATGTTTCAAAGAAACCACTTAGAGCACCTGCATTTCCTTGTAAACCTGCGTCATTAAGCGTCTCGGTTCTTGTGAGACTATTTCCCCAGTATACAATTCCAGTAGCTTTTATATCACCACTTACATCAAGCTTCTCAGCAGGGGTAGTGTTTCCAATTCCTACGTTACCAGCTCCAGAATTAATCGCCAAATCGGCCCAAGCGGTTAAAGTACCATTGTGACCTCCAATTTGTGCAACTCCATTAAGCTGCCCCATAATTACTCCCGCACTACTATAGCCAAACGCTCCTCCCCCTTTCCAACTGGCAGGAGAATTACTATAACCCCGAATTGATACCGCTTGTCCATCTGCCGTTGTCGTTCCTACGCTTAATTGATGCGCTGGTGTAGTGGTTCCAATTCCCACATTACCCGCATTGGTAATTCTCATTCTTTCAGTTGCGGGTGCGACACCAGATGCACCACCACCTGTTTTTGTTGCAAAAGCTAAATGACCTCCCTTGTTGCTATTACCGTGGGTTTCTGAAGCAATACCACGAATAACGGCCGAAGCCTCTACTGCCGAAGGATTTGTAGATGCCTCACTATCAAACTGAATTTCTCCGAGTATTTCTCCCGCAGTAGTTGTACCGTCATTACGGGTCACCATTAAGACACCACCTGTTGGGGCTGTCACATGCAAGTTTCTATCAGGAGTATTGGTTCCTATTCCAACTTCGCCTGCATTATCAATGGTCATTCGTTCTGTGCCAAAAGTGCTAAGTCGAATATGGTCTTCATCCACTCCGCCCACATCTACCGTTACTTTGGTATCAGCATCTCCATCTTGTAGTACTGTTGTTAAGGTGGCTGGATTAGCCCATGCTACCGTTGTACTTGCAACTGTGGTGGTCAACACTTGATTAACCACGGTGGATGGCGCAATATCCTGCCCCAAAATGGTACCGTTGAGAATATTTGAAGTTGTAACTCCCCCAACAGAAATATCTCCCGTTAAGATTGTACCATCCAATATATTGCTGCTAGTAACACCTCCAACAGAAATATCGCTAGTTAGAATTGTTCCATTTAAAATTTCTGCAGTAGTAACTGCGCCTGTGGCAATTTGTGTACTGGTAATGCCATTTGCTTTAACCCTCAAGGCATCTGCATTTATTTCGATAGTACTGTTGTCAACATTTACATTAAAGTTGTTGCTTGTAACAGAAAGACCGTCACCTTCAAGATCAGACGCTTGTACTGTTACAGCATCGCTAGTAATAACTATTCCATCACCAGGGTTTACATCTAAGGTTACCGACCCACTTGTTCCACCGTTAATTAATCCCGCGCCTGCAACAACCGCTGTAATGTCCCCCACAAGTGCTGGGTTAGACCAGGTTACCACACCAGAACCGTTGGTAGTAAGCACGAAACCAGCGCCTCCATCAATTGTTGGAAAGCTGTAATTGCCATTGATGTTCAAGGCGGATAGCCTTGAAGTACCAACTACTTGGAACTTGGCGACCGGTAAAGCGATGCCGATACCGACATTACCCGATGGCTCAGAATACATGTTATTCCCTACCACGGCCCAGTCATTATCGGTTCCTGCACCAAAGGTTATCCATTGAGTTCCGTTGTGAACTTCGAAGTTGGTTCCTGTCCAGCGCATCGATCCTGCTACTCCGTTAGTGGTTGTGCCAATCTTCAATCCTCCAGCAACATCTAACTTCTGAGCCGGAACTGCGACATCAACACCTACGTTTTGGGCTGTTAGTAAAAACGGAGAACCAAATAATACAATTGAAAATAATAGTAGTTTTTTCATAATTAAATCACTTTAACCCACCTAAGATACGTTATGTCACTTTAAGTTGGGGGTCGTTTGACATTTATCAGTACGTTTTTGAGCTTGGACTTAACATTCAGTGCTGACTATAAGTTGGTGCTTAAGAACAAGGCAGACTAAGGCTCATATCTTTGAGTCTTCATTTTTTCTATGAATTCAAAGTTCACGTATATCACTATTGCCTCCATAGTTTCTTTGGCACTATCGGTTTCGTTTTACTCTAATTTTGGACTCAACGCGCTGGAACTTCTTGGTGCATTTGCCCATTTCAACTTATTGCTATCGTGCATAATTCTTGTTGTATCGGCTTTAAAGAAGTGCATAGTATCAGCGTTAACTTCCTTATTGGCTGCCGTACTCTCTTTCTGTGCAATCGCGCCAGCTTTGCAGCATGCCGAAACAAGTAACTTGGAAAGTTCGTTTTCAGTCATTCAAACCAATTTGTACCACTACAACACAAGGTATGAAGAGGCAATGCTTGTACTGTTGAGCGCTGATTTTGATGTGGTCTCAATTCAAGAATTAAATTCCAAATGGAAAGATGTTATTTCAGAACAAATAATAGCAAAGTATCCGTACCAGACAGAATCTGCTTGGGATAGCTGTTGTTATGGTATTGGCCTGTATTCCAAGTATCCAATTTTAGACCAAGAGGTTTTAAATATTGACAGGACCCCATGCATCATAGCAACGATTGATGTGAACGGAAAAATGGTGCGAGTTGTGTCTTTGCATACACGTCCTCCAATTTTCCCGAACGAAACAGATTTACGGAATCATCAGCTTGCCGAGGTAGCAGATTTAGTTAAGGATGATACGATTCCAACACTGGTTATTGGTGATTTCAATGTTGTTTCTTGGGATAATACGCTTACAGAATTCTTGGATGCTGCAAATCTCTCGCGAGCCGAATGCGGGTTTCAAGCAACCTACCCGATGGAATTTGGCTTGCCTTTAATACCTATTGACCACATTACATTCAATAATCTGTTGACTCAAACATCTTGTGGTTCGCTAGCGATGCCAGGTTCCGATCATAAGGCAATACACGCCTCTTTCAGCTTTAAAGAATAACCACCTTTGTTACAAATGAGGGCGCTATGCATTTTGGGCTTTTGGGGCCTCTTTTATTCTTCGGCCGTAGGCCAGATAACGCAAACAATTAGAGGTTCTGTTGTAGACGCGGTAACTCAGCGCGGATTACCAGGTGCTTCTGTTGTCCTTTTGGATTCTATCCAATTTAAAGGTGTGTCTACAGATGAGAATGGCTCCTTTTCTCTTGATGATGTTAAAATTGGACGGGTAAACCTCAAGGTCTCCTTTATTGGATATGAAGACCAATTACTCCAAAACCTAGTGGTAAATCCGAGTAAACAGCTGGTGCTGAAAGTTCAGCTAATTGAAAAAATTAACCAAGTAGGAGAAGTGGTTGTAACAGGCGAGCGTGATAAAAGTGAGCCGTTGAATGACATGGCTTTAGTAAGCGCTAGAGCATTTTCGGTTGAGGAAACAAGGCGGTTTGCGGGCTCTTGGCAAGACCCAGCAAGAGCTGCAGCGGCTTATGCAGGAGTTTCGGGTGGATCGGATGAACGGAACGACATTATCATTAGAGGAAACTCTCCAACGGCAACCGTTTGGAGGTTGGAAGACATTAATATTCCGAACCCAAACCACCTGAGTTTTTCGGGTAGCACGGGTGGGCCGGTTAGTATTCTGAATAATAACATGCTTTCGAACAGTGATTTCTTTACAGGTGCATTTCCAGCTGAATACGGCAATGCTAACGCAGGTGCTTTCGACCTAAACCTGAGACGAGGAAACAACCAAAAGCGGGAATACTATTTTCAGTTGGGGCTGGGAGGATTAGAGTTTGGTTTGGAGGGGCCTTTCACTAAAAAACATCCTGCTTCTTATTTGGCTTCCTACCGCTATTCTACGATGGCGCTCATCGGACTGATGGGAATTGACCTTGGTATTTCGGCCATTCCGTTGTACCAAGACCTCACGTTTGTTGTGGATGTGCCTACGCAGAAAAAAGCTGGTCGTTTTACCCTTTGGGGAATTGGAGGGTTAAGCTCTATCCATATTGAAGACAATCCGGGTTTTAACGGTGGTTCGACAGAAAAAAGAGACCAAGATTTGGGTTCGGATATGGGAGCTGTTGGATTGACCCACCTCGTTTTCTTAGGTGAGAAAACAAGTTTAAAAACCACCTTGGCGGCAACGGTGCTCCATCAGTGGCAAGAAAAAATAATATTAGAAGAAACCGATTCAACCTCTACTAGTTATCTGGAAACGTACAACAAGAATGTGACGATAGGTGCAAGTATTCACACCCAGATAAACACGAAGCTCAGCGCCAAAAGCAATGTGCGAACTGGGCTTATTTACGACCAGAAGTTTGTTTCGTTTGTAGACAGCACCATCAACCTAAACACTTTGACTTATGATGTTGGGTTGAACCAAAAAGACGACTTTGGGTTGGCGCAGGTTTACGCTCAGTTTCATCATCGGTTTTCTGATAAAACATCTGGAACAATTGGCGTACATGGACAAATGAGCACGCTGTCCTCTTCTTTTGCTATTGAGCCACGCATTGGGTTTAAATGGCAACCTCATAAACGGCATTCTATTTCTGTTGGGTCTGGCATGCATAGTCAAATGCTTCCGTCTTTAACCTACTTCTATCAAACGTATTTACCGGTTGAAAATCGTTTTACACGAACTAATAGAGACTTGGGTTTTACGAGAAGTGTTCACGCCATTTTGGGTTACGACTGGTCTGTTATTCCGAATCTGCGTGTTAAGCTAGAGGGATACTATCAGTACTTATATAAGGTGCCTGTGGAGCCCACGGCATCTTACTTTAGTATGGTAAATGCGGGCGAAAGTATTGGGGATGTTTCTATAAGAGATAGCCTAGTAAACAAAGGAACTGGCGAAAACATGGGGATTGAACTTACAATTGAGAAGTTCTTTAATCGGGGTTACTACTTTCTGCTTGCGGGTTCTTTGTATAACGCTACCTACCAAGGGAGCGATGGGGTTAAAAGAAACTCGGCATTTAATGGCAATTACAATTTGAGCGCTTTGGGCGGATATGAATTCAAGATTAGCAAGAAGAACACGTTGGCTTTCGATTCTAAAATCACCTGGACAGGCGGTGCAAGGCACGTTCCTATAGATTTGGATGCATCAATTACCGCACAAGAAACGGTGCGAGATTATTCTAGGGCTTATGAGGTTAGGTACAAGGATTATTTTAGGATGGACATGAAGGCAACGTTTACGTTTAACGGTAAACGCGCATCGCATAGCTTGGCGTTTGATTTTCAGAATGTCTTCAACACCAAGAACGTTTTTAGTCAACATTTCAATCCCGATACAGAAAGCGTTGAAACCAAATATCAACTCGGGTTTTTACCACTGTTGTACTATCGAGTGGAGTTTTGATACACGAACGATTTGTTAAGAATTGACTCAAAACTTGGGATTACTACGTTGCATATTAACTTGCGAGTATTAAGCAAAAAACAATGGCACCCAACAGAAGAGATTTCATAAGAACAAGCGGGTTTATAGGCCTAGGGTTTATGGGTTTAAAACTTTATGCCTGTAGTCCAGGAGGTTCGGGTTCAAGTTCATCAGCAGCTTCGCAAGCGTTGGATTACGGTCCTTTGGTTCCAGATCCTGTTGGAGTACTTGACTTACCAGAAGGCTTTTCTTACAAAGTAATTTCTACGCAAGGAGACCCGATGGATGATGGTCTTATTGTACCTGGAAAACCAGATGGCATGGCCACTTTTCCGGGACAAGACGAAAAGGTCATTATCATCCGGAATCATGAAGTTGTTCCGACAGATAAGGAGCTCGGTGCGTTTGGTGCGGATAACATAAATCTCGGTGCCATTCCGAAAGATGATTTCTACGAATTTGGGAAGGGGGAATTCCCTGGTTTGGGTGGCACATCAACCCTTATTTACAACGAGAAAACGATGGAGGTTGAACGGGAATTTCTCAGTTTAGCTGGAACCAACCGTAACTGCGCTGGAGGCCCAATGCCTTGGGGCAGTTGGGTTACATGCGAAGAAGATGTAACAAATGCTGGCGACCTTGATGGAAATGTTGAGAAAGATCACGGCTATGTTTTTGAGGTTCCTGCTACCTCCAAAATTATACGAGCTGCCCCAAAACCAATTAAAGAAATGGGGCGCTTCAATCATGAGGCAGTTGCATATGACCCAGTTGCGGGTATTGTTTATTTAACCGAAGATCGTCATGACGGACTTTTCTATCGATTTATCCCAAATAAGAAAGACAACCTCCACTCTGGCGGAAAGCTTCAGGCCTTAGTTGTAAAGAATTCGCCAAAGCACGATACCCGAAATTGGCCCGATACAATAGGTCCAGATATTCAGCCTAATATTCCATTCAAAGCTGAGTGGATTGACCTTGATAATGTTGATTCTCCTCAAGATGACCTTAGAACCAGAGGTCATGAAAAAGGGGCCGCTCTTTTTGCCAGAGGTGAAGGAATTTGGTACGACAAAGGGGTGTTTTACTTTGCTTGTACTAACGGAGGAGACCTGATGAAAGGTCAGGTTTTCAAATTTACTCCTGACCCAAAAGATGTTGATGGTGGAGAATTAGAACTCTTTATTGAGCCGAATAACGTTGACATTATGAAGTATTGCGACAATCTAACCGTAGCGCCTTGGGGCGATGTAATGCTTTGCGAAGATGACATTGATGCTTACATGAGAGGCGTAACACCTGAGGGGCACATTTTTACTTTCGGTCATTGTGTTGGACATCAATCCGAATTTACTGGCATCTGCTTCTCCCCAAGTGGCAAAACCATGTTTGTAAACATTCAGCATGCAGGATTAACGCTTGCTATAACTGGACCCTGGAAAGGTGCGTAAATCAACCATGCGAATAGCAGTTGCACTCATAGTTGGGCTTGTGTCTTCAAACATCAGCGCTCAGTCTATTCTTGGCTTTCCTTCCTTATCTCAATTAGACAGCACAACCTACCAGCTTACATTTAACACCGATAGCGCTGCTATCATTTCGGTTCATGCAGCCGAAGACACTACGTATCGTAGTGCGTTTATTTTTCTGGGGAGAACTGTTGGTGATTCGAATCTAGCCACCATTAAACTAGACCGGTTAAGAAACAACGCCAGCTACTACTACCGCATTTTTATTGGCACCCAGCTGAGCCTATTTTCAGGAACTTTTAATACAGGAACAGAACCAGTAAAATCGAATGCTGTGCTTAAACACGTTCCAAGAGTTGAGAAATAGTTGCCAAGAACTCAACCTAAGACACCAATTGTTGAGGTTAAGATGACAAGAGTTGAAATTAAGACCCCAAGAACTCAACTTAAGACGCCAATTGTTGAGGTTAAGACGCTAAGAGTTGAAATTAAGACCCCAAGAACGCAACTTAAGACGCCAATTGTTGAGGTTAAGACGTCTTTTTGAGGGGGTCTCTAAAAGGTAGCGCTCAATTTAAGCGTGAAGTTTCTTATTGGTTCAATTGCACTAGGGCGGTAAGCGTAGATTTTATTGCTGATGTTATTCACGATGAAAGTGGCCTTCAGCTGTTTTAGAATCTGGTATGATGCTCTTAGATTAATAACCAAGTCGCCTTTTTGGTGCGCTTCTCCGTACCGTACGGTTGCGCCAAGTTCTCCAGAAATAAGGTCTACCGCCAAACGTTCGGTACTCGGAATGTTTTCTGGATAGCTCCCATAAACAATGGTTACTCCAAACGATGCCTTCTTATACGATAAAGCCACATCTCCTTTAATCAAATGTCTCGGTCTCAATTTTAACAGATAACCAGATTCGTCTTCACTTAACCTTCTGAACATGTTCGAAAAGAATTCTCCCACATATTGCTCGGCTCCAAAGCTTTTGGCAGAATCAAGGTTTACAGGGTAGTTGTAGGTATAACCCACCAAGGCGTTTATACCAATTGGCCCAATGCTACCTTGGCTTGCAAGTCCTAATTCGTATCCTGCTACCAGTGCATCGCTCACGTTCTGAGGGTATAATCCTACCGAAATAGACTCTGGCACACCTGTGAAAAGAGAGTCTGCTGATGCACGAGTGACAAACCCAAATTCTACGAAGTCTTTGTATTGCTGATAAAAAATTGCAAAATCTAGGTAGGCTAACCATTTACTCACCTTTACGGCCTGCTTGAGCCCCAGCTCAACGCTTAAACCCTTTTCAGAAGTAAGCTGTCGGTTAGGAATTACCTGAACAAGGCCAGAAAGGTCTGCGCTTAAGTAGCGCTCCCCAACAGATGGTAGGCGGTAAGATTGACCAACAGATGCTCTTATAAATGTCCCTCTAGCAGCTCTAATGTTCAACCCCGATCGGAAAACCGGTTGGCTAGTTTCTACGAAATCATCAATTCCAATAATCTCGTACCGCACTCCCGCCACTGCAGTTATGCCTCTTTCCCAAGTTTTGTTTGATGATTGAAGTGTATCTCTCTTGCCCCTTTTCGTAATCCAATTATACTTGAACTCACCTTGTACGTAAATGGCTGTTGAGTACGTGGTTCGCAATCCGGTATAAAGATTACTGGTAGATAGTCCCATATTTAATGGCACACCAGAGGTTATGGACCACTTCTTCCATAATTTCTGGAATTGATAATTGGCCATTATTTGATGTGATTTTGCGTGAGGAGTGATTGGGCGGTTTCTCGAGATGCGCATGATATACATGTACCTCGATTCCAGTGAGTGTTTAAACCCTTTTTCGCTGATGTAGTGAAGGTGAGGATCTACATTAGACCTTAAATATTCATCCGAACTTGGAACTGCCGACCTCAGCGCTCCCTCATTCGGGTTTAGCGCCAAGAAGAACCTTCCCGATTTCTCGTACATCAACGTACCGTTAATCCCATAATTAAGACCAGGTTTTTTCTTGCTGTGAACTCTGGTTTTGAAATTGAAACCCGCTCTAAATTCATCAGCAAAACTTTGGAAGCTTCTATGATTAAAAATATTGGCCCCAACAATGAGGTCCACATTCTTAATCTTTCTGGTGTGATTGATGTTCATTCCTGAGGAACCCCGAATCTGACCGTCATCCCACCATTTAAGCGTGTCTTTAGGATAATTCACCGTTACGTCAACCAACATGGTTGAATCCGAAATGTTAGGATACGCAGGATTCTGTATTAACTCCTTGCTTTCATAGGTTTTGTCGCTATAAATGTCTGGCGGGTCATCGTAGAACATTTGAAAAACCGAAACCTCCGTTTTTGGTGTTGACGATTTGGGCCATGCGGTAATCACATTCACAACTCCGTTTAGTGCAGAACTACCGTAGACCACACTAGATGCCCCTTTTATTACCTCAATTTGTTCGATGTTTTCGACTGGCGCTTGAGTCAACTGTGCCTCGCCCAAATCAGCGCTCATCATTGAAGTTCCGTCTTGCATTACTGCGGTACGCGTTCCTACGCCATAAGACCAGCTACTACCTCCACGGATGCTTATCGAACTACCTGTAACAGTAACACCAGGGGTTTTATCAATAGCGTCTCCAAGATCGGTAGCATTAGTACTCCGAATTAGTTCTTTACCAACCACTTCCATAGACACCGTTTCCTCCGCAATACTTTTTTCGTACTGGCTTGATGAAATAACCACAATGTCAAGTTGCTCTGAGGTCATTCCTAAAGAAACATCTAGCTTGGCGGGTGCCCCATTACTCAAGTCAATCTCTTTCGTTTTGGTTTTATATCCAATGAAGGAAAAGCGCAGCGTATGAGTTCCTGCCGACAGGGTAATCTTATACTTTCCATCAAGGTCAGTAGTAACACCAGTCTTGGCTTCTGTGATTACGCTTGCTCCAACTAGCGGGTCGTTGGTTTCCTTATCTCTAATTACACCGGTAAGAACAACGTCTTGGGCTAGAGTTTGAAAAATAAAAAGGAATGGAAGGCAGAGGGTTAGTAGAGTTCTTCTCATACAAGCATTTCGTGGGGCTGCTAAAAATAAGAAAGATGACCATCTTTGACACTTGCCTGTTAATTGAATGGAATCCCGATTTCCGAAATTGTCTAGAATACTGCCAATCGTATTTGGCGTAACACTGCTCTGTCAGTTTGTGGTGGCTCAGCCTTTGCCAGATGCTGGCGAAACCTTGACTGTTGAGGCTCAATCATTCAAACTGTCTGTTCCAGTGCAAGAAGATTTGATTGGAGGCCATTTACAAGGCATCCAACTCTATAATGGCACATTGGTGGTTTCTGGCAGCTCTAATGAGTTTGGTTATTTGGCCTTTTTCCAATTACTGGGAGGCGAGTTTCGTTTTCTTGGCATTAAAAAGTTGGCTCAAGACCCACTCAACCATGCTGGAGGATTTCAACTAGCAGAAAATTGGTTGGCCGTTGGTGTAGAAGACCCACAAGGCAAACGACAATCAGTTGTTCAATTAATAGACATATCAAGCTTTGAGAATCTTTCTTCTCCACCCACGTACACGCTCAAAAGAAAAGGAGAGTGGAAATACAGCACCGCTGGTTCGGTGGCTTTACTTAAACGAAAAGAGCATTTCCTACTTGCTGTAGGCTCTTGGGATTGTACGACAATCGATTTTTACCGCTCAAACAATCTCGACCCAAATGCAGAAGATTTTGAATTCACAAAATGGACCACTTGGGATAGCCGAGAGGCAAAGCGCAACAACTGGATCTCCAAAATCTATGGAGATTACCAAAACCTTCAGCTTACCGAAGATTCAACTGGAGTTTACATAACTGGATTTCACAAAACAGGAAATGGATCTCATACGGCAGATGTCTTTTTAATGGTAACAGATGCAGACCCGTACACCATGATGCAAAAAACAGCCTCTTATTCTGTTCAATGCAGTGGTGGTGTTAGTTTCCGAAATGGTTCTGGATTCACAACGTTTTTTGACCTTCCTTCCATCATTGCTGTTGGTCATGATTTATACCCGAAAATGCAGGTTCAAATCTTTCCAATTAAAGTGAAGTGATTTTATAAATTCGTTGTTATGAGCTCTTTTTCTCCCAGCAGTCCACTGCTAACGCTAGTAGTAACACCAAAGGGTAGCTGCACTACTCAAGACATTTTAGCCAAGTTTCATCCAATTATGAAGCAGCGCGGTTACGGAAATTTTGAAATGGAGGAAACGGGCTTTTATCTAGCCAGTAAACCTGGCGATGGGATTTTGAGCGCAGTAAAATTTGTCTTTGCCGAAGTTGAAAACGACTCTGTAGCAATCAATATTGATCGAACTTCTATATTCGGATTAAAGGGTGTTGAAAAGGAGTTAAATGCGATAAAAGATGCCTACGATTCAAGTCTAGATTGCGTAACCATTGTGAATGGCCCCAACTACACTAGTGCCTTTTTAGGGAACTTTTTGTACACCGCTTTGCCCATTTATTCAAGCGCAGCCATAGTAGCTCTCGTTATGTATCAAATTGGAGGGTTTCCAGGTTCACACTTTATCAACGTATTTCTATACGCAACACTTGGAATAATTGGCGCTAAGACCAAATATTGGGTGAATGAGAGGAGAAAGCAACGACCTGTTTGGAGGAGTGTTCTCGTGCTGTTTCTAGCTGCACCAGCGGTCCTAGCTGTATGGCCCTTATTTTCATGGCCATCAAGGCCTTTGGCTAAAGCTTATTCAGAAATGCCCGAAACCAATTACCATCACCATCTTCTAACTTCTTAATCCGGAGTTTCGTAATCTCCAATTCAAGGTGGTTTTCTACCCTAGTACGAAGTTCCCAAAGAGTGTCTTCATCTGTTTTTCCTTCGTATTCGGTTGTAGAAATACGCTGCCCAAAAGAGTAATACTGCTTTTCAGGACGAGGAATGGGCGTAAATGCAATTCCGCGTATTAACGGAAACATAGTTTCTCCATTCTTCAAATACTTTTCTGCGTAGCCCTGCTCTGTTAGCCACTGCCCAAAACGAGACTCCATTATTTCTTCTGGATCCAACAGAATATCAAACGAGTCTTCCGCACCAACCTGCGCAACAGGAATAATATCGTAGCCAGCTTCAATGGCCATTTTGGCAAAACCTGTACGTTTTTTCCACGTGAGTTTATACTTTTCGCCTTTGCGTTTACATGTTTCTCTACCTCCACCCGGATAAACCATAATGTGTTCTCCATGCTCCATCATGGCTTTGCAGTTTTCGCGTGTACCACGCACAAAACCCATTTTTCCTGCCAGATTCTTCCATCCTGGAACCATGTAATGAAGATTATCCACCAACGAACGGGCAAAAATTCCTTTTTGCACATACATTTCGGCAGCCCAAAGTGTGCCATCAAGCACGCCTAATACGTTATGGTTTGTAACATACATGGCCGGTTTTTCTAAATCTAGATTTTCTAATCCAAAAAATTCAGGCTGAAAATAAGCACGACCAATAGCCGTCATGTTTTCAGTAAATTCTACAGAAGGCGGAATAAAATCAGGGTTGTAATCACCTAATTTGGGGTCGATGGAATCACTCATGCGGCAAAGATACTATCGCCACGATGATTGCTAATAAATAATGTTGATAGTAGTTGTATCGAACGCTTGCACGAAAGTCGTTTCGGCAATTTGAAAAATGCCACCACCGTTATCTACGTAGGTCCCGTTAATGTTTACCGTTTGTTGTCCATAAACCTGACATATAAAAGTGGTATCCACTGGAAAGCCTTGAATTATTCGCGCGTTATCTGTGCAACAATTACTGCATTCGTCCGTCTCGGCATCTACCGCAAAAGTGACAGTTTGCGACCCATTCTGATTGAATACAGAAGTAGCTATCCAAGCCTTCGGTTCAAGGTTAAACGTATTGGCGTAAGCCGTGCTAAATGGAACATCGTCTGGGTTAATTGCGAAGGTGCCTTCAAAGTGTTGTGAGTGGCTTACCTCTAACCGATAGGAGTAATAAACGGCTTTGTCCACCTCTATGTAAAAGCGCCCATTGGCATCGGTTGTGGCTGTGCCAACCACATTGAAATTTGGATTAAAGCCACCAACCGCATTCTGTACGCTCATGGTTACTGCCGCATTGCTCACTGGGGCGTCTACTCTATCGTCATAAATGACGCAATCAAAAACAAACACATCGGTTTTTTTGGTGCACCCAGCTAGGGTAAGCATGCAGAATATAAATGCGGCAATTCTCATCGATTGCCAATGTAAAACTTTCCTTGAATATCCGTTTTGGAAACTCCCGTAATTCGGAAAATATAAACACCACTTAACCAACCTGCAGTATCAAATTGAATGTCACTAGTCGTACTAGAACCACTATAAATGGCATTTCCCATTCGGTCATAAACTTCAAGAATTGCCTCATTCTTCGGGTCATTTGAATAAAGCACCTTGAAAGTTTGGGCAGTGCAATCTGTTTGAAGAACATAGCTGTTCCTTCCAAAATCCTCAAAAAACACGGTTACAATAGACGTAAATCCCTGAAACCCCATTTCCAGTCGGTAATGATTGTAAGTGTTTGGGTGAGGAACAGAATCAAAGTAAGAGTACGTTTCATCACCATCTGTGCTGCCACAAATACCTTCTATGTGGCCAATTTGTTCAAAATTCGTTTGGTCTAAAGACCTGAATATTTTGGTTCCTTGACATTGACCACCTCCGGCTATCACCCATCTAACAAGAATTCCATTAGGCTGCTTATACGCTTCAAGCGAGTTGAGAATTGGATGTGGAGACTGTGCAAATCCCAATGCAGGAATGCACAATAAAAACACCAAAACGCTCGCTAAGAATCTCATATCAACCCATCTAATTTATCTACGGATTAGTCGTGTTAGTGTTGGCTTCCTTACATATGCCATTTTTGGATACGTTTGCATGAAGGAGAAATTGTGAGAAAAGACATTCATATACCCAAGGTTGAAGACGTTTCTATGGCGGTAGTCCAAGAAACGGAAGGAGAAAATGCTGAATGGGGCGTTTACCTCATCAACCAAAAAGGGATTGACTTAAAGGACATGATTATAGCCTCAAAAGGCTATGGTTTGTTTAACGATGAGGAAATAAAGACCTCCGTGCTTCGTCATTTCTTTGAACATTTAGGTAGTTCATCATTCTTGAAAGTGGAGAAAATAATGCCCGAAGTTTTTGGGTTGAATAATGAGTACATGCTTACGTTTTACATTGATAAAGTGATTTACGACCGTAAGTACATTTTTGTACCCGACAGCATTGTGACCGATAACTTGATTCAAATACCTTTGATAGGCAAGCCAGGAATACTGATTCGTTGAAATGCTACTGAACCTCGACCTTACAAAAATCCTGTTTCTAGATATTGAGACTGTTCCTCAATTAGCAGACTATAAGGGCTTGGATGACAAAACTGCTTCTCTTTGGGATGATAAAGCGGTAAAACTCTCCAAAAACGAATCTACAGGCGAGGAGATGTATGAGCGAGCTGGGATTTACGCTGAATTTGGCAAAATCATCTGTATTTCCGTTGGTTATTTCTTGCTGCGCGAAGGAGGGAAACGAGAATTTAGAATGCGCTCTTTTTATGGAGACGATGAAAAAATTTTACTGGACGAGTTTGCGGACGTGTTGAACAACCATTACAACTCTCCAACACAATTATTGTGCGGGCATAACGGAAAGGAATTTGACTTCCCTTACATTGCTAGAAGAATGGTAATCAACAGAATTCATGTTCCGAAAATTCTGGATATGGTTGGCAAAAAGCCTTGGGAGGTACAGCATTTAGATACCATGGAGCTTTGGAAATTTGGTGACTGGAAAAGCTATACTTCACTAAAATTATTAACGCATGTTTTAGACGTTCCTACACCCAAAACAGACATTGAAGGAAAGGATGTAGCACGCGTTTATTATGAAGAAAAAGACCTAGACAGAATAGAACGATATTGCAAACGAGATACGCTTGCAGTGGCTCAGGTTCTTTTACGGTTTAGAGGAGAAGATATTTTAAACGATGACCAGGTAGTGGGATTATGAAACAGACTTTTGCTTTTATATTGATAGTTGTGTTTACCGCATGCGGTTCGCAAGAGGACGGTCTAAACGCTATTCTTGGAACTGAAAAAGGGCACTTTCAAGGTGTTTCTATTGGGGATAAATATGAGAAAGTAGCTAAGAAAACAAACGGGAAAGCTGTAGCTACCGAAGAAGGTTTGATAGCTTGCGAATACGATGAAGGCGATGTTTCGGTCGTTGCGCGATATGATTTTGACGGAGATATCCTGTACTCGATTCAAGCTGATTTATTTTTCCCTGATTCAAGCGCACTCAGAAAGTTCGAAAACGCATTGATAAGTCAATACAGCAATTCGTATGGAGAATTGACCGAGGACGGGGGCTTTTTTGTGTGGCAAGAAAACAACGAAGTTGAGTTTACCTTGGCGGATGAAAGCATAGAGTTTGGCGAGCCGAAGCTCTCGCTCACTATTTATTATTTTGGATACTGATTAACAAACACGCATGTCAGACAGAAAATTACTGGAGATTAAAAACCTTGTTACTGAATTTCATACCGATGGAACGGTAGTAAAAGCGGTTAACGATGTAAGTTTTACGCTTAACAGAGGCGAGACGATTGGAATTGTAGGTGAGTCCGGCTCAGGGAAATCGGTGACTTCTCTTTCTGTAATGCGATTAATTCCTGACCCTCCTGGGTTAATTTCTGGTGGTGAAATTCTCTTTCATAAAAATGACGGTAGCAGCGTTGATTTAGTGAAGATTAGTGAGCCGGAAATGCGGGCAATTCGCGGGAATGACATTGCCATGATTTTTCAAGAACCGATGACTTCTCTTAACCCCGTTTTCACCTGTGGTGATCAGGTTATGGAGGCTATTCTTCTTCATCAGAAAGAGAAGAGGCAGGACGATTCAAACATTGCTGCCTATTCATTCGTTGTGTTTTCAGTCGTTCTCATTGCTGCCTTTTTTATGGACTGGGCTCTTTTTAGTCCTTGGGATGTTCTGTTTGGAGCTGTGTCCAGATTTGTTTCGTCACCGGGAATGTGGCTGCTATTGTTAATTCCCGCTTCAGCAATAATCATCATTCTCGGTACGCTAAATAAGGTCAGCTATTTGATGAGTTCGCGTTTTTTGCATGTCGTACCGCTTTTAACACTGGTAGTTGTTGCGGTAGTAATCGGAGTTGATTTGTCTGATGTTTACGATGAATTCCCTCCTGAATTTAGGCCAGAATCTAAAGATGTGTTTAGCTTCTTGGGGATTGGATTTTGGATAACTTCCGTGGCCTCAATTGCTCTTCTCCTCTTACGTCTCACGACAGATTACTTCTCAACTCAATCCAAACGAAAGGAAGCGAAGCAGAAAACAATTGCGCTTTTTAAAGAGGTTCAACTCCCTCGGCCAGAAGATATTTTTGATGCTTATCCACACCAAATTTCTGGCGGGCAGAAGCAACGAGTTATGATTGCAATGGCAATGAGTTGCAATCCAAGTATTCTTATAGCAGATGAGCCAACTACTGCTCTAGACGTTACTGTTCAACAAACCATCTTGGATCTGATGCTTCGTCTACAACGAGAGCACGATATGGGTATCATGTTCATAACACACGACCTTGGTGTTATTGCTGAATTGGCCGATAAGGTTGTGGTGATGTACAAGGGGAAAATCGTTGAGCAAGGCCCCGTTCTTGAGATTTTTAGCAATCCGAAACACCCGTATACCAAAGGCCTTTTGGCTTGTCGACCGCCATTGGATGTGCGTTTGAAAAGATTGCCTGTTGTTTCTGACTTTATGAAGTTAGATGATGCTGGAAACATCGAAGAGATTGAGCAAACCGTAACTGAAGCAACGGAAAAAGAAATTCAAACTGTTGAGGAACGCGCAAAAGACCATAAAGACCTTTATAGCCAAGAGCCTATCCTAAAAATCAAAAGCCTTAAAACCTACTTCCCGCTAAAGAAGAATTTCTTCGGAAAAGTGATTGAAGAAGTAAAGGCTGTTGATGATGTGACATTTGATGTCTACCCAGGCGAAACGCTTGGGTTAGTTGGCGAATCTGGTTGCGGCAAAACCACACTCGGCAGAACCGTTCTTCGCCTAGTTGACCCAACCGATGGGGAAGTTTATTTTGAGGGCAAGCCACTACATTCGATGGGTAACGAAGAGCTACGAGAAGTAAGAAAAGACATTCAAATAATTTTCCAAGATCCTTACTCATCGCTCAACCCAAGAATTACTGTTGGAGAGGCCATTATGGAGCCTATGCAAGTGCACAAGCTCTATGCTGATGATAAGGAGCGCAAAGCCAAAGTAATGGAGCTGTTAGAGCGCGTAAACTTGCTTCCCGAGCATTTCTATCGTTATCCGCATGAGTTTTCTGGAGGGCAACGACAGCGAGTCTGCATTGCAAGAGCGCTTTCACTTAGACCAAAATTTATCATTTGCGATGAATCTGTTTCTGCATTGGATGTTTCCGTGCAAGCTCAGGTGCTCAATCTTTTGAATGAGCTGAAACGTGATTTCGATTTCACCTACATTTTCATCTCGCACGACCTTTCGGTAGTCAAGTTTATGAGCGACCGAATGGTGGTAATGAACAAAGGGGTTGTTGAAGAAATGGGAGATGCAGATCAGATTTATTCCAACCCACAGACAGAATACACCAAAAAGCTAATTGCCGCTATTCCGAAAGGAAGATTGGAAGATATTGAAGCTTCCATAAAGGAAAAACAAGAGTGGTTTAAAGGTGTTGAGGTTGCCTCGTAGATTCATCCAGACATTAACATCTCATTAACACATTGGAAATGCAATACTGCATTTCTAGCATATACTTTTGCCGCAATAATTCACGTTATCTAAAAATGAAAAAATCAATTCTCTTATTTGTGGTTGCCGCATTGCTTACTTCATGTGTGTCTACAAAAAAGCATACTGCGCTAGGCGACCAGCATATTCAACTAAAGGATATGTTTGAGAAAAATCAATCTGACCTTGGTCGTGTACAGCGCGAGCTTGTTTCGCTCAAAAATCAACTCTTGAGAGATAGCTTAGAGCTAGCGCGTCTTCGCTCTCAAAATGATCGATTGATTGGTAACATGGGCGACATGGCCACTCTTTCTAAAAAGGAGGCCGAAAACCTAGAAAAGTCGTTGGAGAAGATTAATGAAAAAGACAAGCAAATTAGGTCTATGCAGGATGCAATCAACCGCAAGGATTCTGTAACGTTTGCCCTTGTTACCAGCATTAAAGGTGCTATAGGCGATTTAAGTGACGAGGATATCCAAATAAAGGTGGATAAAGGAGCTGTTTTCGTTTCTATATCAGATAAGTTCCTCTTTAAAAGCGGAAGCTACAAACTCAATTCGAGTGCTATGACCGTACTAGCTAAGGTTGCCAAAATTCTAGTTGCAAAGCCTGATTTTGAAGTGATGATCGAGGGTCACACCGATAACGTGAGTTATAGAAAAGGTGATCTTGAGGACAACTGGGATTTGAGCACAAAACGTGCGACTTCCATTGTTCGTGTATTGCAAACAGATTTCAAAATTGACCCTTCACGAATGACTGCGGCTGGTCGTGCCGAGTATGTTCCTTTAACAGAAAACGAAACTGCTGAAGGACGTGCTGCCAATAGAAGAACTCGTATCATCATTCTACCTAAACTAGATCAGTTTTATGGAATGATTGAAGAGGGTCTGAAGGAGGCGAAGTAATGAGGCTAGATGTATGTTATTCAATCAACAGTTGAGTAACAAACTTGTCAGTCTCTTCAACAAACTCTTGATAGTACTCACCAGTTCCTGGCCCAGCAAAGCCTGTATGTATTTCACGGACTTCGCCTTTCCTGTCGATGAAAATACTGGTAGGAAAAGAAAGAACATGATTGAGCATGGGTAGCTTGCTTGCCGCTTCCTTTTTACTGGATTTTCCTGCCAATAATATGTCGTAAGGCACATCGAAATGTTCTTTCAGCCGCTTAAGAGAACGAATGTTGGTTTCACGATTATCGCTCTTTTCGAATGCGAGTGAGACGATTTCTAAACCACGCGCATGGTACTTTCGGTGCAGCGAAACGAGGTATGCTGTTTCATCCATGCAATTTGGACACCAACTACCCATAATTTGAACGATTACGACCTTGTCTTTGAACTTGTTGTCAGATAGACTGATTGTCTCGCCATCCATATTCTCAAATGCAAAATCGACACTCTTATATCCTGGTTTTAAAAATGTAAGAGACCTCGAATCTGGTAATTCATACGATTCATTTCGATGCCCAACCCAGTTTTCTTGCCAGTGCGATCCAGACCAAAAATCCCCTTCAATTTTATCACCATCAATTTTAGCCTTGAACAGAAAAGCATGAGACCCGTCAAAACAAGAAAGCATGAGGCTGTCGCCAGATACGTTACCTTCTAAGTAGCGGTAATCTCCAGTGGTGGTTAAGAAGGTTCCAAATGCCTTATTTCCTTGTTGCTCAAACTGCCCAATTGCCAAGTATTCATTATCACTTCCGGGGCTGAATTCTACTTGCCATTTACCTGTTACGGATATGCTAGGCTCATCACTAACATCAAATCGGGATATGCCATTGTTGACACCTACAAAAGGTATTTGATAATCTCCTTTTCTAGAATAATCATGGTATACACCAATAATTTGACCACCCTCAAGTTTCCCAATAAGCGCTGTATTGAAAATTGGAAGTCTAATTAAGAGACTATCATTTCGAAAAATGAACTCATCAGCTCTAATTCGTTCTGAGCCATTTATGGCGTAAAACTGCAACTGACCATCTTCCGATGCTAGGATTTCAGCATTAAAAGGCAAGCGGGTACCTCCTAAATCAAACGAAATATGCCAAGAACCAATAATCGAAGAATTGTCTGTTTCGGTTTTACACCCTGCTGCTAGAATTAGTCCTATAAAGACTAAAAGCAGTTTAACTTTCGATAAACTCACTTTCGATAGAATATTCGGAATCGAACAGCAACGATACCGACAATTTTCCCTTCATCATGTAGCCTTCTCCTGTAGTGAAAAACAAGCGCTGGTCAGAACTGTAAAGAAAGTTTTCCGTGTGCCTGTCCACTGTTAATTGAATGCATTGACGAGAATCTTTGTCAATGGTAACTACCACATTCTTTACTGGTATTTGCTCGTTCTCTGTCTTGTAAGTGATGATGAATGCACGCTCTAAGGAGATGGTATCAACCCTGAATTCACCACGCCAAGCAGGTCTATTGATGTCTGATTCTATGAAAGCGTCAAGCTCCTCTTCCCAAACAATATTACCCCGTTCAATAATATGGCTATGGCCATCTTTAGTAACGTGCTTTCTAACCCATTGCTCCTTATCGTTAAGGTTAGAAGCTTGGCTTTTGATAAACAAAGGCAAGTCGTAATAATACCGCTGATCTTCATAATATGCCTCTGCTGGATCCTGATTACAGGAACACAGAAAAATGAGAACTGCTATGTATATAGGTCTTATCAAAGATTATTTATAGGTCGAACTTAATTCCTTGTGCTAAAGGTAATTCTGCGCCATAGTTAATGGTATTTGTCTGTCTTCTCATGTAAACTTTCCATGCATCAGAACCAGACTCTCTACCTCCACCTGTTTCTTTTTCGCCACCGAAAGCTCCACCAATCTCCGCACCTGAAGTTCCGATATTAACGTTAGCAATTCCACAATCTGAACCAGCATAAGACAAGAACAACTCTGCTTGGCGCAAATTTGTTGTCATAATGGCTGAAGATAGACCTTGATCAACACCATTTTGAAGAGCAATTGCCTCATCAATTGTGCTGTATTTCATGATGTAAAGAATAGGAGCAAACGTTTCAGCCTGAACAATAGCATAATGATTTTCGGCCTCAACAATAGCTGGCTTTACGTAGCATCCGCTTTCATATCCTTCGCCTTCTAGTACTCCTCCTTCAACAAGAACTTTTCCTCCTTCAGATTTTACTTTCTCAAGCGCAGACAAGTATGCTGCTACGGCTTGTTTATCGATGAGTGGTCCAACATGGTTGTTTTCATCCAACGGATTACCAACACGAACTTGCTTGTAAGCCTTAGTCAAACTTGCTTTTACTTCTTCGTAAACGCTCTCATGAATAATCAGTCTTCTTGTGCTAGTGCAACGTTGACCACAGGTTCCGACAGCTCCAAACAATGCTCCAACAATAGAGATTTTTAGGTCGGCATTTTCTGTGATAATAATCGCATTGTTACCACCCAATTCGAGCAGTGTATTACCTAATCGCGCAGCAACAGTCTGCGCTACCAGCTTACCCATTCGGATAGATCCTGTTGCAGAAACAAGAGGAACACGCTTATCGTTGCTCAACATTTCGCCCACAGTATAGTCTCCTTGTACAACTCCACTAATTCCTTCAGGAACTCCATTTGCTTTCAAAACACTTTTGATGATATTTTGACAAGCTACGCCAGATAAAGGTGCTTTTTCGGACGGTTTCCAAACACATACATCTCCACAAACCCATGCAAGCATTGTGTTCCAGCTCCAAACCGCAACTGGGAAATTGAAAGCCGAGATTACCCCTACAACTCCAATTGGATGATATTGCTCGTACATTCTATGAAGCGGCCGCTCTGAGTGCATAGTCAAACCATAAAGCTGTCGAGAAAGACCAACTGCAAAATCGCAGATGTCAATCATTTCTTGCACTTCACCTAAACCTTCTTGAAGGCTTTTACCCATTTCATACGAAACAAGTTTTCCAAGCGCTTCTTTGTTTTCTCTAAGAGCATCGCCCATTTGTCTTACAACTTCACCTCGCTTTGGTGCTGGCCAAGTTCTCCACTCAACAAAAGCTTCTTGAGCTTTAGCAATTACATTTTCATAATCTTCTTTAGTGCAAGACCCAACAGATGCAATCAACTTTCCGTCAACAGGTGAGTAAGATTCAATTAGTTTTCCTCCTCCTTTAAAATCTTCTAAACCAGTAGATCCAGCTGGGTTTACCTCTTTGATATTCAGTGCTTTGAGCACTTCATCCATCTCCGTTCTCATATCTAATAATACCTCAGGCATACGTTTAAAATTATGTGTTTTGGCAAAGGTAGTAAATAAGGTTTCCTTGAGTTTGTACAAACAAATACCCCCACCGACTCAGCCGAAGCGTCATACGATGGGGGTGAAACCAGGAATTGGAACTGTATACCAAAGATATAATAAGAACTCTAATATTTATGCCTTACGGTGATTTTTTTTCGGGGAATGGTGATTTTTCCTATTTAGGCACTCTTCTTTGGTGGTGCATTTTAAGAAAGCATTCTCTAATTCTATATATCGCTCCATTTAATTCTTAATCAAAGAGTTAGTCCATACTCAACAGCTTAGTGTTGAAAACAATGGAATATGCATAAAGTTAAGACGGGAAGTAGCAAGCTCAAAACACTACATTTCGATAACCAACTGACAACTTCATGGCAAAAAAGAAAGAGGACAGAAAGATATTCGTGCTAGATACATCTGTGATTATCTATGATCACAATGCTATTACCCAATTTGATGAGCACGATGTAGCGATTCCGATAACCGTTTTGGAGGAACTAGACAATTTCAAAAAAGGAAACGATAGCAAGAACTTTGCAGCGCGTGAATTCATTCGGCAATTAGATGAATTAGCAGGGACAAAAACGCTCCAACAGTGGATTCCAATAAACGGTCCTAAGAAAGGCTCTTTTAAGGTCGTGATGACTGGCAAGGGAGATGTTGATGCCAACGAAGTTTTCGGAGAACATAAGGCTGATCATAAGATTCTTAATGCCGCTCTGGCTGTTCAGGAAGAGTTTCCATCCAGAAAAGTTATTCTGGTTAGTAAAGACATTAACCTACGGTTGAAGGCAAAATCTCTTAACCTGAGAGCGGAGGATTATGAAACAGGGAAAATCAAGGATGTCAGCTCTCTTTATAAAGGAGAAACTTCGGTTGAGGGCGTTGACTCTTCAGTCATTAATGATTTGTATCAAGCAGGGTCGTGCGACCCATCGATTGTTGGTTTAAAAGACGCGCCCCACAATCATTACTACATCCTCAAAAACGGTAAAAAATCGGCACTAGTGCATAACAATCCTGAATCAGGGTTACTGCATAGAATTGAGAAGACTACCGCCTACGGAATTCGGCCACTTAATGCCGAGCAGGTTTTTGCGCTACACGCAATTCTAGATCCGAACATAAAACTTGTCACGTTGCAAGGAGTTGCCGGAACAGGTAAAACGCTTTTGGCTTTGGCCGGGGCGATGGAGCAAAAACGCGACTTCAGGCAGATTTACCTAGCTCGGCCAATTGTGCCGCTTAGCAACAAAGACATTGGTTTTCTTCCAGGAGACATCAAGAGTAAGATTAACCCTTACATGGAACCGCTTTGGGATAATTTGAAATTCATTCAAAGTCAATTCCCAGAAAAGGGCAAAGAAGCCAAACAGATTCAGCTTATGGTCGAGACTGAAAAACTGGTAATTACCCCATTAGCTTATATACGCGGAAGAAGTTTGTCCAACATTTTTTTCATTATTGATGAAGCGCAAAACCTCACCCCTCACGAAGTAAAAACGATTATTACTCGTGCTGGCGAGAACACAAAAATCATTTTTACGGGAGATATATTCCAAATTGACACCCCTTATCTTGATACACAGAGTAATGGATTATCCTACCTAATTGAAAAGGTAAAAGGGAATAAACTTTGCGCACACGTAACGCTAGAAAAAGGAGAAAGGTCTGAGTTGGCCAATCTAGCCAACGAGCTTTTATAGCCTGCCTCCCAAAACGGTTGTTAGCTTATACTTGCTTGAACCACCAGTATCGCTAAACGCCTCGAAAAGGATGATATACATTCCGATTCTGGCTTTTTCTCCCTTGTCAGTCGTTCCATCCCATGTAAACGTACCAGTGGTGGCAAGTAGCGTATTAGAAGCTACGATTTTCGTTGGCCTTCCATTCGCATCATAAACTCTAATGGTGCCAACTAGCCCAGGCTCAGTAAAACTGTAATTGATGTTTAGAACATCATTATAACCATCGTTGTCAGGAGAAAAAATCTCTGGGTCAGCACTAACTTCTCCATCTGCGCCATTTGTTGGATAATATTGAGAGTTTTCCAACCCTGGTGTTCCAAAACCGACTGTTTCAGCAGCAGAATGCCAATTGCCAGAATCATTAACATCCCTTGCTATATCTAATCTTTCTAGAGATACTCCGTCTACTACACTCAATAATGGGAAGTGCATGTCTTCTAGGTAGGCAAACCGCTCAGATACGACCGAATCAACGGTGAGCAGATAGACCGTTCCAGAATCGTTGTTGTATGAGGGCATATCGGCTTCAATAAAGTTGTCAATACCATGCTGAATGTAATTCATCATCACATCGGTAGTGTCTTCAGAAATAAGCACGTATCCACCTGCAGCCACCGTATAAATCTGATTGGTAATAACCTTATGATTGCTAAGTCCGTCCTCATCGTCATAATTAGCCAACTGCCATCCTCTCAGGTTGAGCGGTCGGTTAGTTACATTCACAAGTTCCACATAATCCGACCCTCCAGTATATGGGTTAAACAATACTTCGTTAATCACAAAATCACCACTATCTGCGTCAAATGGAAGAATGAACGAAGCAGTAGAATCTACGCCTTGAATGTTTCCCTCGCAATCAGAAACGTTCGAAATCGATATCGTATAAACCACTCCGGTGTCGATTGGCGTGCTTAGAACCACCGAAATATTTTGAAAAGATGGGGCTACTGCAATGGCAGAACCAATACCCAAAACGGGAATTAGTTGGATACTCGAGGCGTTTACCGAACCAGCATCTATGGCTTCGGAAAGCACAAGTTCTAACTCATTGAGGCTAATTATCACAACGTTTTCAAGGGTTGGCCCAGATGTATCAGGAGTTGAGTCAAAAACAGAATTCAGCGCTGCAGGAGTTCCTCCAAGCACATGCGCTGAAGCAATCCAATTGCTTGGATTTGTACAAGCGGCAAATGGGTTTATCTGCTCTAAACTATAACCACCATCGTCTTTATCTGCATCCTGATACCAACTAAGGTTGTAAGAAAGTTGATCAATTAAATTCTCACTCCCATCTTGCAAAACAATATTGTCTCCACTGTTATTAAGAGAAGGAAATGATGACACAACCACCACATTTTGATAAAATGCAAAAGGGATTGTGTCAGAAGCTGCTATTAGAAGCGCATATTCTGATGGCCCTATAATATGTGCGCCAATAGTTCCAGTAGATGATGCATCACTTAGCTTCCAACCAGTAATGTCTATGTAATTACTAGAGGAGTTATAAAGCTCCACAAACTCGGATTCTGGCAACCCAACAAATGGACTAGGATCACACATAAATTCGTTAATCACAACATCCCTAAAGGCTGCTGGACTGGTAAGTATGTAAGTAAACGGTATAACCTGAGTTACCATTGTGTTTGCAGAAGGGTCTTCAACATTTGAAACCGTGAGGTTATAGGTAGTTCCATTAAGAAATGTTGAACCAAACGTGAGATGTACTAAGCTTAGGTTAGTTCCATCAAGCGATGCACTGGAAGGTGTTCCTAGTCCACCATCTGCAGAATAGTTTATAATTGTTTCTGCTGTTGTTTGGTCTACTGGTTCTGTAAACAACACGTCAATTTCGTTTAAAGACGTAACCGAAACTGACAAAACCTGAGGGGGTGTTACATCTAAAATGTAATCGCCAAAATAAATATCGTCATAAAAGAAATTATCAGCATTGCCTGACGAATACCTGCACATAACACCCAAATGATTGGTGCTTGTAACGGTGGTATTCAATCCACTTGTATGACTTGTAAAGTCATACCCACCATTCTCGTCAATCTCAATCGACCAAAGTCCAGAAGCATTGCGCCTAACTCTAACTCGCAGGTCAAAACTTCCTGCAATTAAAGCGTCTGTTCCCCTACAAACTGATGTAGCCACACCATTTATTGAATAAAATAGCTCAATGGCATCGTTAGAAAGAGCCTCACCAAATTGAATGTAATACCCCTCTGCACCTACAGCATTAGGGTCTGTGTTGTCACATGCCAACCAGAACCTTCCATAATTATTTGCCGACCCCGCAAAGGTTTGCTTAACCCAAAACTGCCATTCTTTGTCATCCAAATTAACAGAGGTAAAAGTGGTTGTTAGTATAGAGGTGTCTGCACCGCTTGGTGTTAGGTCGTTTAGTTGTAACTGGCCATCAACATTTACAATAAATTCTGGGGTATTGCCCTGCCAAATCGGATTCGCAGTAAAATTTCCATCCGAAAAATCGTCAGACACTTGAGAAATGACAACCATTGGGATTAGAAGAAAACCAAGCGAAAATAATCGGACGATATGTGCGAACATGAAGTGCATTTTTACCCGTAGGCAAGGAGGGTAAATATAGTACTTTTGAACTCCGTTTAAGTTTAAACCTTCGATACCAAAATGAGAATAGCCGTTGTTGGAGCCACTGGGTTAGTAGGGCGCAAAATGTTGCAAGTGCTTGAGGAACGAGATGTTCTCGTTACTGAATTGATTCCTGTAGCTTCAGAGCGCTCGATTGGTAGCTCGGTCACATTCAAAAACAAGGATATTTTGGTAGTTGGCATGAACGAAGCCATCTCCCTAAAACCCGATTTTGCCTTGTTTTCAGCTGGAGGTAATACCTCTGTAGAATGGGCTCCAAAATTTACTGAGGTTGGCACAACGGTTATCGACAATTCGTCTGCATGGAGGATGAATAAAGAGGTGCCTTTAGTTGTGCCAGAAGTAAACTTTGACACTATCGAACCTATTTCTAAAATAATTGCTAATCCCAATTGTTCAACCATTCAGTTAGTTATGGCTCTTTATCCTTTACATCAGCATTTTGGTTTAAACCGAGTGGTGGTTAGCACCTATCAATCAGTAAGTGGTACTGGAAAATCTGCCATCGTTCAATTGGAGGAAGAGGAGCGTGGAGTTGAGGCAAGCAACCCATCGTATCACCATAATATTCATCGAAATTGTATCCCACACTGTGATCAGTTTCTGGAAAACGGTTATACCAAAGAGGAAATGAAACTGGTTCATGAAAGCAGAAAAATCATGGGAATACCCGATTTAAGACTAACGGCAACCGCAGTTAGAGTACCAGTAATTGGAGGTCATTCTGAATCGGTAAATGTAAAATTCAACCATCCAACAACAGTAGATGAAATTAGAAGAATTCTCTCTACTTGTTCAGGAGTTCAGGTTCAAGACGACCCATCACAAAACATTTATCCAATGCCGCTGAATGCCCATGAAAAGGATGCGGTTTTTGTTGGAAGAATTCGAAAAGACGAAAGTGAAGAAAACACTTTCAATCTTTGGATTGTATCGGATAACCTAAGAAAAGGTGCGGCTACAAACGCTATTCAAATATTAGAACGCCTTATTACCCGCGGCAGCTTATGAGAACAATCTTTGTCGGCATTCTTCTTTTCTTGTGTCTAAGTTTAACCGCACAAGAGCCTTTTTCGTATCCAAATAACTTGAGGTTTTCGACTGAAGCAGATGAAGGCTACTATCCTTGTTGGGATACCATGCGCGTTTATATGTTTAAGAATGTTGTTGACCTCCGTTTGATTCTTCCTGCATGGCGTCCAGTTGTAAATCACGATTCGGTTTCCATACTGGAAGGTTTAATCATGCCAATCCCAGGTCATGAAGGGTACAAGTTCGGAGTTCCACACGTTAGTTTCGAAGACCTCCCCCTTTACCATTACACCCACGATTTTTCATTTAACGTATTCCCTGATGAAGGCTATAGAAATCTTTTTTCGCGATACATAACCATTACCAAGGACGAAAATGGCAACGAGGTCAAAGACACCATTGTACGTGATTGGGTTCATTGCGAGTGGGAAAGCGGCTTGGCAGCTGGCAATAAAGGCAACAAGTACAAAGAGGTTTGTGAAGTGGGTGGCTCTGCTGGATTTGCTTCGGCAGGTCATGAACGGTATGACATTATTTGGAACTGGCCAACAGCTGGCGACTGGGTTCACCTAGAGGGGCTTTGGATATGGGATAGAGGTCATCCTCCTACCAGAACAGAGATTCATCCCATGCGATTTTTAGCAACAAGAAGGAACCTACCAGACAAAATAATATCGGCTAAAGGAGATAGTGTATTTGCAACCAGAGTAGACATTTTTGCCAACGGGGATGGGAGTGCGTTTTACAATAATCGTGACACTGGCGATTGGGCGCGGCCTGTAAAAATGAGTTCTAAGGATTATGAATTTAGGGTTGAAAACACTTTACCAAGGCCTTCTTCCGCTTCTAAGCTTGCATTCACTTTAGTTACCCAAAAAGGTAATAGTTACTCTGGTAATGTCGAAGTGAAAGCTGATGAAGATGGTTATGCCTCGGTACGAATTCCATGGAAATCAATTGGTCTGGCAGACACGCTTGTTTTTGCCCAAACGCTCTATTTGTTTTGGGACGAAGGCAATGGCGTTTCAGAAGATTATGTAATCAAGTCTTACTCTGTCAACTTTAAGTCGTTTAAGGTTAGGCGACTTTCAGAGCCAGTGTTAGGTCGAGCAGAACTTCGGGTTTTTATGGATGTAGCCGGACAGTATATTTTCTTCAACGAGTTTGCAACGAACCATAAAAACATTCTTAACAAAGGAATTGGAAAGACCTATAGAAGAAAATGGAAAATTAATAATTCGTTCACCGTACATGTACCGCAAGACCGTGAGTTTAGAGTTTACGTTGGTGGTTGGGAAGCCGATGGCGCTGAAAAAATAATGGGCTACATAGTTGATCAATTTTCAGATTGTACACCTGAATTAAAAACCAGAGTAAACGACCTTATGTTGGACCCTACCCCGATGGGTTCTGGTGGATGTGAGGACGATAATATTGGTGAAGCTATTGAGTACCACTCAATAAAGACTATTTCGGAAAATAACAACTTCCTAATCAAAGGAGACGGCAAACCATACAAAGAAAATTGTCCGTTTGGAAAGCATTATCCCGTGGATTTTCACCGATTGGAATATTCAATTCTTCAAAAATAGTAGGTGTTACAAATTGTTTCAAGCATGTTGCATCCTGTTTTGTTGTTATATTAGCGTGCTTAGTACCTAAAATAGTCGTCATGAGAAAACTTATTAGCTCGTTTATTTGCTTATTAGCCATAGTAGTTAGCCATTCGGTTAATGCACAAGGATTGAACAGTTTCACCACATTAACTGTGGAATCTGGCGCTGTTGTTTACGTGGATGATCACATGAAAAACAACGTTGGTGGAACTATCTTAAACAGTGGCGAAATCAGAATTAGCGGTGATTTCGATAATTCAGGCACCGCTGGAATTGGAAGTTTGGTGGTTCTAGATGGAGGCACAGGACAAAGTGTCACTGGCGTCTCTACCTTTCACGGTGTTCTTGAAGTTGATAAATCTGCTGGCACAGCAATTGTGACTAGTGGTACGACTAGTATTGTTGGGATTCTAAGGTTGGCAGAAGGGACAATAAACGCCAATGGTAATTTAGTTATTGCTTCTAACCCGACTAGGACTGGGCTTGTTGACGACTTTTCGAATGCTGCGTTTGATGGCTCTGTGACTGGAAACTTGCGCGTACAACGATTCATTTCTGGCATTGCTGGATTTCACTATATAGGTAGTGCTGTTAACAATGCGAATCTTAGTGAATTGTCTGAACTTGGGCTTTATGGCCCAAATGTTGGCCAGGTCATTCCACAACCAGACTGCTCTCCATATGCTATTGATGCATCTTCCCCTTATGGCAATTTGTTTGAGTGGCACGAAGATGGTCCTTGGTTGGTTGCGGGTTGCGAACAATCAGGTTGGTGGGTCCGAAGCAGTGGCACAATGACAAATGCAAGAGGATATGCTGCAATAACTACAACTCCTGGTTTTAGCATGGAAATTGGTGGCTCGGTTGGTAATACTTCAGAACTTAGTACGGTTTCTTATTCTAGTTTGGCTAATACCAACGCTACTGGTGATGGTTGGCACTTAGTTAGTAACCCTTTCCCGTCTCCAATTCAATGGTTCAGCCCTCCTGCCGGTTTTGATGCTCAGATGAGTTTGTGGCAGACTTCAGGTTCTTACCTTGGAACCTATCAACCAGTTTTAGCTCATCCTACTAATCCGCTTGCGCTTATTGGTTCATCCCAAGGTTTTTTCGTGAGATCTTCTGGCGGACCTGCAAATTTCTCATTACCGCAAACGTACAGACGATTGGGCGACCCAGCATTCTACAAAGAAGACCTAGAAAACACGTTCGATATAATAGTTGAAGCTGAAGGCTTTGCTGATAAAACTCGTGTTCGATTTGGTGACTTTGGAGAGACAAATGGTTTTGACAACATGCTTGATGCCAACAAAATGATGGCTAGGGGAGCGCAACCTACACTGATGACGAGGTTGGATGGAGTTGAATACGGTATAAACTCACTTTCTTTAGAAGAGCACCCAATGACGGTGCCAATGGACCTTTACCCAGGGATATCAGGAGATTTTAAATTCAGAGCCGAGTTGCTGGACATGTTCACTGTTGAAGCTCATGTGTACCTGGAGGATTTGAAGATGGGTACTATTCAAGAGTTAACTATAAACTCAGAATACACATTTGAAGCAAACGAGTCTGATGATCCTGAAAGATTCCTATTGCACTTTAGATTGAATGGCGAAGAGCCAATTTACACTGGAGACGAAATTCTTATGTACGCTAATAACCACAGCGGCTTCCTGTTCTTACCTGAACTTGAAGGCAAAGCAGAACTAGACGTTTTTAACGCGATTGGTGAGCTTGTGTTTCAAACTTCAAATCTTAATGAAGGCAAAAACGAATTTGACTTTAACGGCCTTGCCACTGGAGCTTATATCATGCGTGCTATAGTAAATGGAAAACCAATATCAAGAAAGGTTATTTTGTAGCCGAATCCATTTTAAATCTAATGAAAGCCTCGGTTAATTTATTAGCCGAGGCTTTTTTGTACCAATCAAATTTTATTCTCCAACATCGTTTAAACTCCTCAGGCGCCTATTTGATGTCCCAGTTCTTCGTCTCTTAAGTATTCAGCACTAATCTCCTGCTGAACCTACATTCGCTTTGTACTCTTTTAATTGTTATGCTTTTCAGATGGCTTCTTAATTAGACCACTATGACTCCGTTTGCAACGGTCTTATAAACAGTCCCTGTTTATAAGTGGTTTCGGGAACATGTAGTGAATGTTGAGTTACTCTATAATATTGTGTCTCAACTCCGCAAGAATGATTCTCACAGGTCTATTATTTGCAAGTGTATTGATGACATACATCTACTACTTGCTACTCGAAGAAGCCGCTTAGGCATTCGGGTCTAATGCTTAATTGGTAAGGAACTGTTTTTGAAACAGAATTATCAATCCCATTCCTATGGTTATAGCCGAATCGGCTACGTTAAATATGGCACTAAAAAACAGGAAATGTCTATTTGACCAAACGGGAAACCACTCAGGGAAATGGCCTTCAAAAAGAGGGAAATAGAACATATCCACAACCCTACCGTGTAAAAGACCCGCATACCCTCCTCCATCTGGTAAAATTGTAGCTACTTGGCCGTAGCTATCGGAAAATACTAACCCGTAAAAGGTACTATCTATGATGTTACCTAAGGCACCAGCAAAGACCAGTGATATAGCAACAATCACCATATTTGAAGCGCCCTTCTGCGTGAGCGAATACAGATAATAACCAATACCAGCCACGGCAATTATTCGAAATATGCTAAGTGCTAATTTGCCGTATTCGCCTCCGAACTCCATTCCGAAGGCCATCCCTACATTTTCGGTAAAGTGAATGATAAACCAGTCAAATATCTCATGCTCTTGACCAAGCATCATATTTGTTTTAATCCAGACCTTTAGACCCTGGTCTGCAATTAGTACGCTAATAATTACGGCTAGTGCCTTTTTCATGTATTTCTAAAAACAAAAGAGGCCTTGACGACCTCCTTTATCAAAACAAAACCCTATTAGGTCTTGTTATTGTGCGTTTTTTGCCTCAATACTTAGTGTTGCATGAGGAACTATTCTAAGTCTTTCTTTAGCTATCAGCTTACCTGTAACTCGACAAACTCCATAAGTTCCATTTGAAATACGAATAAGAGCGTTTTCCAAACTTTGAACGAACTTTTGCTGCCTTGCCGCCAATTGATTTATCTCTTCTCTTGAAAGAACTTCTGAACCCTCATCCATTAACTTAAAGGTAGGAGAAGTATCATCCGTTCCGTGATCATCTTTATGCGAAAGCTGATCAACTAATAGTTGCAAATCTTCCTTGGCTTTATCAAGCTTTTCATTAATAATTGCTCGAAATTCATCCAGCTCGTCTTTTGAATATTTTGTCTTCTCTGCCATAACTCTGGTCTTTAGTTCAATGTAATAATATTTATCTCTGTTTTAAGGTCTCCGATTAGGTCAACTGTTACTGAATCTGGATTATTTAAAACAGGCACCAACTCTAATGTTTCCGCCAGTGTTTCCGCGCAAATATATTTAAGATTGTTATTTACAGCATCTTTTATTCCAGCGTTCTCTTCAATTGTTAACGAAATACGGTCCGTTACTTCTAGTCCTTTATCTTTTCTTAGATTCTGAATCCGATTTACTAGCTCCCTGGCAAGCCCTTCTTGTTCTAGCTCAGGTGTAAGGGTTAGGTCAAGGGCTACCGTAATTCCTGCCTCCGAAGCTACCGCCCAACCAGGAATATCCTTAGACGTTATTTCAGCGTCTTCTAACGTGATTGAAATTACACTTCCATCAACCTGAAGTGCATACGAACCTGCCTTTTCAAAAGTGGCAATTTGATCCTGGTTTAACTGACCTATTAAGCCAGCAATCTGCTTCATTTGCTTGCCATATTTAGGACCAAGCGTTTTGAAATTAGCCTTTATGGTTTTCTCAATGACTCCTGTTGTTTCCTTGAGGTACTCCAATTCCTTCACGTTTACTTCCGAAAGAATCAAATCTTCAACAGCTCTAAGCTGACGCTCAAACTTCTCATCTAAAATTGGAACCATAACCTTGGCCAACGGCTGCCTAACACGATGCTTTTCTTTCTTGCGAATGCTGAGAATCAGCGAAGTCGTTTTTTGTGCTATTGCCATTCGTTCCTCCAAATCAATATCAATCGATTCTAGATTTGCGATTGGCATGGTTGACAAATGAACTGATTCAGACTTATCTCTACCCGTAACCGCATTCAAATCCATGAACAACTTATCAGCAAAAAATGGAGCAATAGGGCTCATAAGTTTTGCAACAGTTTCCAAACATGCATACAGCGTTTGGTATGCGGCTGACTTATCTTTTGAAATTTCTCCTTTCCAGAACCTTCTTCGACAAAGTCTTACATACCAGTTGCTCAAATCTTCATTCACAAATTCTTGAATGGCGCGACCGGCCTTTTTAGGCTCAAATTCCATGAAATGTTGATCAACCTCCGCAACCAAAGAGTTAAGCTTAGAGATTACCCAACGGTCAATCTCTGGTCGTTCATTGAATGGAACCTCCGCATCACTATAATCATAGCTGTCAATGTTCGCGTAAAGCGCATAGAAGCCATAGGTGTTGTAAAGTGTTCCGAAGAATTTCCGTTGAGATTCACCAATTCCTTCAATGTCGAATTTGAGATTATCCCAAGGCTCTGCATTGGTGGTCATGTACCAGCGGGTAGCATCTGGGCCATATTTATTAATGGTTTCAAACGCATCTACAGCGTTACCCAATCGCTTCGACATTTTCTGCCCTTGCTTATCGAGTACTAAGCCGTTTGAAACCACATTTTTATACGCTACAGAATCAAAGCACATGGTTCCAATCGCGTGAAGCGTGAAGAACCAACCGCGAGTTTGGTCAACTCCTTCAGCTATAAAGTCTGCTGGATAATAACTTCTCTCATCTATTAACTCTTTGTTCTCAAAGGGGTAATGCAACTGCGCGTAGGGCATTGCTCCAGAATCAAACCACACATCAATCAAATCGGTTTCTCGAAGCATTGCCTCACCAGAATCAGAAACAAGAATTACATCGTCCATGTATGGGCGATGTAAATCGAACACATCGTAGTTTGATGCATCCATATTTCCTGGTTTAAAATCAGCAAGTGGATTGGACTTCATCAATCCTGCGGCAACGGCTTTCTCACATTCCGCTTTCAACTCCTCTGCCGAACCAATGCATTTCCTCTGTTTTTTATCCTCCGTTGACCAAATTGGAAGAGGAATTCCCCAAAAACGGGAACGCGAAAGATTCCAGTCCTGCAGGTTTTCCAGCCAGTTTCCAAAACGACCAGTTCCCGTACTTTCCGGTTTCCAATTGATGGTTTTGTTGAGTTCAATTAATCGGTCTTTCGCATCGGTGGTTCGCACAAACCAAGAATCAAGTGGATAGTACAAAATTGGCTTATCTGTTCTCCAGCAATGCGGGTAACTGTGAACGTAGCGCTCAACTTTAAATGCTTTGTTCTCTTCTTTAAGTTTGATGGCAATACGCTCATCAACGGATAGATAATTGTCTCTTCCTTGTTTTTGTGTCTGCTCAATAATCTCTTCCTCAGAATAGTACTCAGACTTTACATATTCTCCAGCAAAATCCGTTACTTCTTTACGAAACCGTCCTTGTAAATCAACCAACGGTACCTGATTTCCTTCTCCATCGTCAAGAAGCATGGCGCCAATTCCTGCTGCTTTAGCAACACGCGCATCATCAGCTCCAAAGGTTGGTGCAATATGCACTATTCCAGTTCCATCTTCGGTTGAAACGAAGTCGCCCGCAATTACCTGAAAACCATCACCATCCGGTTGTGCATATGGCATCAACTGCTCATACTTTGTTCCAACTAATTCAGACCCCTTAAATTCTTCAATAACCTGAAATGGAATGTTTTTATCTCCATCGTTGTAATCTTCAAAACTCAATTCGGCATTTTCAGCCTTGAACCATTTAGAAACGAGTTCCTTGGCTAAAACAACCACTACTGGTTTAAATGTGTATTGATTGAAGGTCCGAACCGCTACGTAGTCTATCTTCTCACCAACCGCCAAAGCTGTGTTGGAAGGAAGAGTCCAGGGTGTGGTTGTCCAGGCTATTATGTGTGTTTCACCGCCAAATTTCTCGTCTAAACTTGGAGCGCGGAATTGTGCTACAACAGTTGTGTCTTTTACATCTCTGTAAGTTCCCGGCTGGTTCAACTCATGCGAACTCAAGCCTGTTCCTGCTTTCGGAGAATAAGGCTGAATTGTATAGCCTTTGTATAGCAAGCCTTTATCAAACAGGTTCTTCAGCAACCACCAAACAGATTCAATATACTTGTTATCGTATGTCACATATGGATGGTCCATATCGACCCAATACCCAATCTTACGAGTAAGGTCATTCCAAACATCCGTGTATTTCATTACCGCCTTGCGACAAGCATCGTTGTACTCGGCAATTGTAATGGTTTTCCCAATGTCTTCTTTGGTAATTCCAAGCTCCTTCTCTACACCAAGTTCAATTGGCAGGCCGTGCGTATCCCAGCCCGCCTTACGTTTAACCTGATAACCTTTTAGCGTGCGATACCTACAGAAAATATCCTTGATTGTACGCGCCATAACGTGATGAATGCCAGGCATGCCGTTCGCAGAAGGAGGGCCTTCATAAAAAACAAACGGTTCGTGGCCCTCACGAGTATCAATACTCTTTTGGAAAATATTGTTCGCTTCCCAAAATTCGAGAATCTCATCCGCTATTGCCGGAAGGTCAAGTTGTTTGTATTCGTTGTACCTCTTATTCATCTGTTTTTTCCAAAAGGAGCGCGAAGATACAAAACGGGATTTGTTCTTAATCCCGATGGTTTGGGTACTAAACCGTAGCTATAACCTTTAATTCAATTCCGATTGGAGTTGGCAAGCAATTAATCTCAACCGTAGTTCTACACGGCAAATTATCCTTGAAATACTCTGCGTAAATCCGATTATAGGTTTTGAAATCGTCCTTCATGTTGGTTAAAAAAACGGTTACATCAATAATCTTATCCCAGCTTGAACCAGAATCTTCCAAAATCATTCTCACATTATTGAACACCGAATGGCATTGCTTTTCAATATCGTAAGAGGCTATTGTGCCGTCTTCATTCAATTCAACCCCCGGAATTTTCTTGGTGCCTCGCTCTCTTGGACCAACCCCTGAAAGAAACAGGAGTTCTCCAACTTTCCGCGCATGCGGATAAAGGCCAACTGGTTCTGGCGCTCGGTTCGAGTCAATCTTAGAATCACTCATCGTCTCAAAAATTTCATTCAAAGATAAGAGAAGACAAACAGGCCAAATGCAACTGCAAAGGTTCCGTTAAGGGCATCAAAAAATGATACATTTGCTCGTAAACATTGATTATTAAATGGCAGCAAAAACGGGGATATTAGTTATCGGAGCATCTGGCCAAATTGGCACCGAATTGGTAATGGGGTTGAGAGCTATTCACGGAAACGATAACGTAATAGCCTCCGATTTAAAAACGGCATCTACCGAAGTTCTTGAAAGTGGTCCGTTTGAGCAGCTGGACGTGATGGACCGCGAAAGGTTGAACCAAATTGTTGTTCAATACAACGTAGGACAAGTTTTTCTTTTAGCCGCCTTGTTATCAGCTACTGCAGAGCAAAAAGTAATGCCCGCTTGGAACCTAAACATGTATGGATTGTTCTACGTGCTAGAAATGGCAAAAGAAGGCATAATAGATAAGGTCTTTTGGCCAAGTTCCATTGCCATTTTTGGTCCAAATACCCCAAAACTGAACACCCCACAATCTACCATTACCGAACCAACTACCGTTTATGGAATTAGCAAACTTGCTGGCGAAAGATGGTGTGAATATTACTTTAACAGGTATGGGGTTGATGTAAGGAGCCTTCGATACCCTGGATTAATTGGCTATAAAAGCAACCCGGGCGGTGGTACAACCGATTATGCCGTTGATATTTTTCACAAGGCAGTTGCAGGCAATCCATTTGAGTGCTTCTTGTCTGAAAACACGCGTCTACCTATGATGTATATGCCAGATGCTATTCGGGCAACAATAGGAATAATGGAAGCCGAAAGTGAGAAGGTTCTTCTTCGATCTAGCTATAATATCTCTGGGTTTGATTTTACGCCAGCCGAATTAGCCAACGAGATTCGCAAACATATTCCTGGATTCGAGATTTCATATAATCCAGATTTCAGGCAAGCAATTGCAGATGGCTGGCCAAGTTCTATTGACGACTCTGTAGCTCGACAAGACTGGAATTGGAAAAATGAGTACTCTTTGGAAATGATGACTAAAGACATGCTTAGCCATCTTGCAGAGAAGGTTATTTAAACCTTGTAAAGCGTATTTCGAAGTTGAGGTCAAAGGTCTCAATGAACATATCTACATCTTCCTGAATTCCTTCGTCTTCCTCTTCATATTCCCAAATTGCCTTTATATCATGGTCGTGGGATTTCGCTTTTACTAAGGCATTAAACAATTCGGCCAAGGCCTTTGAAGTGGCTGAATTGTAATACTCTAACCTTATATGAATCGTATTTATCGGGTTGTCTGAATCCTGAAGAGAACGGAAACGCATAATAATTGGGTCAAAAAAGTCCATCCCTTCTTCTGGGTACGACCTTCCTTCAATCTTCAGAATTGATTCCTGTCGATCCAAAACCACACTTGGGCTTCTGTCTGTTGCTTCAATTATCCACTTTTCCATCGGAAATTCAAATGTAAGAAACCATAGTCCTATTCACATCATTGGCATTTATCGACAAACGACATAAACCTATAATGGTTACAATCGGTATAAAAGACAACAACGAGGAGATAGATATGAAAGCAAAATCGATAATTACCTACGTATTCCTACTAGCCACTTTTATGGCAACCTCAGCACAGTCCTCAGAAACTAATGCTGGAGATTCAACCAACTTGAGAGATGGCAGCAACCAAAAACAAGGTTGGTGGAAAGTGTACAACTCTGACGGTAAGTACCAAGGCTACGATGCTGGCCAACTTGTTGAAGAGGGTGAATACCTAAACAACAAAAAGACAGGTGTTTGGACCAAGTACTACTCTAACGGAAACAAGAAACACGAGCTGACCTTTGCAAACAACATTGCAAACGGATATGCTAAAATCTACTACCGCACTGGTCAATTACAGGAAGAGGGTATTTGGAAAATGAACCGGTGGGCTGGACAATACAAGTACTATTATGACAACGGTAACCTCAAATACGACTGGAGCTACAATGCTTCTGGAAAGCGAGAAGGGGAACAGCGTTACTTTCATGAAAATGGAGTGGTTCAATACATTGGAGACTGGAAAGGCGGAAAAGAAGCAGGCGAACTAGTAGAATTCTATGAAGACGGTTCTGTAAAAGCCAAAAGGTATTTTGATGAAGGTGCCGTGATTCCTGAAAAAACTCAAAGCATGGTTTCGGGTAAAGTATTTGACGACCGCTCGAAAACTTACACTGGCAAACCAAAGCCAAAAACCATGTCAACAGGTGTGCTAGTTGATGGTTATAATAAAATGATGAATGCCGATGGAACGGTATCTAAAGAAGGAACTTTCAAAGACAAAAAACTGGTAGATGGTAAAGTATATGTCTACGAAAACGGTGTGGTTGTAAAAACCATAATTTATCAGGAAGGAAAAAGAACCGGAGAAGAAACCGCCCAATAAAGAGGCTAGCCTTATCTTTGCTGCTCATTTAACAACACAATGAGCAGCAAACTTCATTTTTACAACACAATTTCCAGAAAAAAGGAGGAGTTTATTCCTGCTAATCCACCGTTTGTTGGGATGTACGTTTGCGGTCCAACGGTTTATGGCGATGCTCATCTCGGCCACGCCCGTTCGGCAATCACATTCGATATTGTTTTCAGGTACCTAAAGCACCTCAAGTACAAAGTGCGGTACGTGAGGAACATTACTGATGTAGGTCACCTAGAAAATGATGCCGACCATGGAGAAGATAAAGTGGCGAAAAAGGCGAGGCTAGAGCAATTAGAGCCAATGGAAATAGTGCAGTATTACAAGGACAGATACCATAGAGATATGGACGCCTTAAACAACAATCGTCCTTCGATTGAACCACAAGCTTCTGGTCATATAATTGAACAAATTGCCATGACCGAAGCCATACTCGAGAAGGGTTTTGCCTACGAATCTAACGGCTCAGTCTATTTTGATGTTGAGAAATATGCTGCTTCCCATCACTATGGTAAGCTTTCTGGAAGAAAGATTGAAGACCTTCAATCCAACTCTAGAGACCTTGAAGGTTCAGAAGAAAAGAGGAGTCCGCTAGATTTTGCTCTTTGGAAAAAAGCTTCTCCAGAACACATTATGAGATGGCCTTCGCCTTGGAGTGACGGTTTTCCTGGGTGGCACATAGAGTGCTCAGTAATGAGCAGTAAATACCTCGGTAATTCGTTTGATATACACGGAGGTGGAATGGATTTGCTTTTCCCACATCACGAATGTGAAATAGCACAATCGGTTGGTGCCAACGGAGTAGAACCGGTGAGATATTGGTTACACAATAACATGATTACCCTAAACGGTCAGAAAATGGCCAAATCGTTGGGCAATACTATTATGCTGCACGAATTCTTTTCTGGTGATAACCCACTCTTAGCTTCGGCCTACAGTCCGCTTACAATTAGGTTTTTCATCCTTCAGGCTCATTATAGAAGCACTTTAGATTTCAGTAATGAGGCGCTGCAGGCCGCGCAAAAAGGATATTCCAAACTTCATACTGCATTGGCCACAGCAAGAAGCCTTTCAATCACATTCGGACAAGAAAACTCCGAAGTAGACTTAAAGATTGAACGATGGACGACTGAGTTGAGCACTGCCATGAATGATGATATGAATACAGCATTGGCTATTGCCACACTTTTCGATATGTCGGCTTATATCAACGGGCTCAAAAACTCACAAGAAAAGCAGATTCCAAGCAAAAATCAATTCGATACTGTTACCGAGTTATTTTCTGCGTACTTCGAAGAGGTACTTGGCCTAGGAAGCGATGCCAGTTCTGACCAAAGCGGTCAAAAATTAGACGAGGTAATGTCCGTCCTTATTGACCTCAGAAGCAAAGCAAAAGAAAACAAAGATTACGCCACGGCAGATACCATTCGAGACAAACTAAAGGCTGTTGGTGTAACTATTATGGATGGAAAAGATGGTGCCGATTGGCAGGTAGATGCATAGGCTATCACTTATAGCAATTATTTCTCTTTTGCTTTTTGGATGCAATCCAAATAGGAGAACCCCAGAGGTTTTTGACTTAAAACCTGCTGCCGAATTTAACGCAGACAGTGCGTATTCTTTCATCAAGAAACAGGTTGATTTTGGGCCGAGAATCCCATCCACTCAAGGTCATTTGAATTGCGGTATTTTCTTGGTGAATAGATTGGAGTCTTACGGTGTTTCGGTATCCGAACAACGAGATACTCTAACAGGATATGACGGAAAGGTTTACCCTCTTAGAAATATTCTTGGGTCAATTAATCCTGCAGCACAAAACCGAATATTGCTTTGTGCTCATTGGGACAGCAGGCCTTTTGCAGATCAAGCTGCTGAAAACCAAAACCACCCAATTGATGGTGCAAACGACAATGCAAGCGGTGTAGCTGTACTGCTAGAAATAGCACGAACCATTTATCAAATGCCCCCTACTATTGGGGTCGATTTTGTGTTTTTCGATTTAGAGGATCAAGGAAGACCTGCCAATGAGGTAAATGCAGACCCTAACGACCACGGCTACTGCCTCGGCTCAAAATATTGGGCTGAAAATTTTGTTGGCACAAAACCGAAATACGGAATACTGTTGGATATGGTAGGAGCCGAGGACGCTGTTTTTACTCTAGAAGGTAATTCTATGCTTTACGCCCAACCAGTATTAGAGCGAGTTTGGGATTTTGGAACGCAACTAGGCTATCAACAATACTTTCAATACAACCGAACTCCTGTTGTTTTTGATGATCATTTACATATCAACAACATTGCTCAGATTCCATGTATCGATGTAATTCATCACGATTCAGAAACGGCATCTAAGTTTTGGACAAAGTGGCACACACATGAGGATAGTTTGGATATTATTCACAAGCCTACGCTTAAAGCTGTTGGTCAAACTTTAGTTCAATTAATCTATAACGAGTCAGAATTGTAATGGCCTCAAGCCCATTCTTCTCTGTTATCACCCCAACTTACAACCGCGCACAATTTATTGTTTCGGCTATAGAAAGTGTTCTTGCCCAAACGTTCCATCAATTTGAGTTGATTATTGTTGATGATGGTTCCATGGACAATACGGAATCTTTAGTTGCTCCATTCGCAAATAAAGACCCAAGGGTTCGATACATAAAACAGGAAAATAAAGGGAGAAGCACCGCCCGAAACGTTGGGATTGAAGCTGCGAAAGGTGAGTATATCTGTTTTTTAGATAGCGATGACCTCTGGCGAAATAAGCATTTGAAAATCTTGCAAGCAACAATCATTCAGCATGCAGATCCAGCTCTTTATTATGGTGGGCTAACTTGGTGGTTTGAGAGTGAAAATCGCGAGCAGGAGGTAGAATACCAACCACGAAGCCAATTTGAGTCCGATGTCGAATTCGTAATTGCCAATGAATTTGCTCCTGACTGTGTATGTGTTCATCGAACTATTCTCGACAAGCACAAATTCAATCCTCAACTTTTCATTAATGAGGATTTGGAATTATGGGCGCGCATTGCTGCAGAAAACCAAGTCCTCCCGGTAGAAAGTAATACTGCGTTACTTAGAGTACATCCAGGAAATACGATGACCTCAGAAAAAGACTCGGTTTCACCTAGAATCGAGGTGTTTGAGCTCCAGTTGAACAACCCTCAGTTACGCTCTCAAATGTCACCAGCATTCATAAAAAATAGAAAACGTAGATTTCACGACCTACTCATTCGTCAGCTTGAACGTGATAATAATCGGTGGGCATTGATAACCGAAATTCTTAAATTTTTGTTCCGTTATCCAAACCAACCAGGCAACAAATCAAAAATTGTAACGCTTATCTACACTATGCCAGGAGGACATTTGCTAAAACACATTGTTCAAAGTTCTAAACAGGCTAACCGTTAGTTACCTTTGCGCCAAGTCAATTCTGTGTCAGATAGCCTAGTCATAATACCCACCTATAACGAAATGGAGAACGTCCAGCGGATGGTTCGAACCGTTATGGGGCTCGAAAAACCGTTTCACCTTTTGATTATAGATGATGGGTCACCAGATGGGACTGCCCAATTAATTAAGGATTTAATGCCCGAATATTCTGGCCGATTATTCCTTGAAGAGCGTTCGGGAAAACTTGGTTTAGGTACCGCTTATATCCATGGTTTCAAATGGGCACTTAAGCGTGATTATGGTTTCATATTTGAGATGGACTGCGACTTTTCGCACAATCCAGAAGACTTAGTTCGGTTGTATGATGCGGCCGTAAACGAACCAGCTGACTTGGTTGTTGGTTCGCGCTACATTAAAGGCGTAAATGTGGTCAATTGGCCAATGGGCCGCGTGCTCATGTCGTATTACGCTTCGGCTTATGTGCGACTGATTACAGGCATGTCTATCAGAGACACAACAGCTGGCTTTAAGTGTTACAAGCGTATTGTTCTAGAAACCATTCCTTTGGACAAAGTGAAATTCTTCGGCTACGCATTTCAAATTGAGATGAAATTCAAGGCTTGGAAATACGGTTTTAAACTTTACGAAGTGCCTATCATCTTCACAGATAGAACGGCCGGAACTTCTAAAATGAGTTCAGGAATTTTCAAAGAGGCCATTTTTGGTGTTCTGGAAATGCGTTGGAAAAGCCTATTCAAAAACTATAAAAAGGAACGGGATGAACAGATTCCTAATTAAAGGAGCCACCATTGTAAATGAGGGCAAGCAAGAAGTAAAAGACCTACTGATAAAGGATGGTATTATTGCAAAAATTGATTCCCACATTTCTGTTAATGAAGGAGTAGTTGAAATTAATGCTGAAGGACTTTTTCTAATCCCAGGTATTATTGATGATCAAGTTCACTTTCGCGAGCCTGGTCTCACTCACAAAGGCGAACTGTTTACAGAATCTAGAGCTGCCGTGGCTGGTGGAATTACCAGCTACATGGAAATGCCGAATACGGTTCCTAATGCTTTGACTCAGGAACTTCTTCAAGACAAGTACAATCGTGCCGCTCAGGTCTCCCTTGGCAATTATTCATTCTTTATGGGTGCTTCCAACGATAATTTGGAAGAAGTCCTTAAAACAGACGACAAGAACGTTTGTGGAGTAAAGATTTTTATGGGTTCGTCTACTGGAAACATGCTCGTAGACAACGAAAAAACATTGGACGGAATCTTCTCCGAATGTCCAATGTTAATTGCCACACATTGCGAGGACGAAGCAACTATTCGAAGAAATACAGCGGTGTTCAAGGAAAAATATGGCGAGGATGTTCCAATATCATCCCACCCGTTAATTAGAAATGTAGAAGCGTGTTATCTATCCTCGTCCAAAGCTATTGAGTTAGCTAAAAAGCATGATGCTCGGTTGCACATTCTGCACATCTCAACCGAAAAAGAAACTCATCTCTTTGATAATTCTGTTCCATTAGCAGAAAAGCGAATTACAGCCGAAGCTTGTATTCATCATCTCACTTTCAACGACTCACTTTACGACACCAAAGGCACCTTGCTTAAGTGGAACCCTGCAGTTAAATCGGAAGCTGACCGAATGGGGGTTTTCAAAGCATTACTTGACGATAGAATTGACATTATTGCAACTGATCATGCGCCACATACGTGGGACGAAAAGCAAAACAAGTACTTCAACGCGCCTTCTGGTGGTCCACTCGTGCAACATGCCTTACCCGCCATGATGGAACACGTGAAAAATGGTGTTTTGTCAATTGAAAAGATGGTTGAAAAAATGTGCCATGCTCCAGCTGTTTGTTTTCAGTTGGCCAATCGAGGATTTATCAGAGAGGGTTATCAGGCTGACATCGTTCTAGTAGACCCAAGTAAATCATGGACGGTTGCCAAGGAGAATATTCTTTATAAATGTGGTTGGTCAATATTTGAAGGGTCTACGTTCAGCACATCTGTTACCCATACTTTCGTTAACGGTCATCTCGCATTTTCCGATGGTAAACTGAATGACTCCATTTTAGGACAAAGACTCACATTTGAAAGATGAGACTGCTCGGATTTCTGATACTTGTTACTGGCTTATTGCTCTCTTCTTGCAGTGAACGGCCGGCCAAAAAGCCTGCTTATCTTCTAAACGAAGAAAAGATGGTTGCGCTGATGGTTGATATGCATTTGATAGAAACAGCCCAAAACCTAAAACTGCTTTCTCCAGATTCTGTGAACGCGTATGCTCAGATGTTCGAGTCAATTTACCTCTCGCATAGCACTTCTAAATCTGACTTTGACAGTAGCCTGTTTTACTACAGCACACAAACTGACCAAATGAATGTCATTTATGATCAGGTGCTAGAACGGTTATATGAAATGGAAGCCGAAGTGAAGGCTAATGAGTAACCTGATTCTTTAAAAACGCCTCACAAACAAAATCAATTGTTTGGTCTATTTCTCGATAGGAAAAATCTGGCAACACGGCTAATAGTTTAGCGTTGTCATAAAGATTTAACTGAAGCGCATGATGAGCCACTTCTTTGGTTATAAATGGCTTTGTTCCAGTGAGCATACTACGCAATTTTTCCAGTCGCCAAGTAACTTCTGTCATCCACCGGGATGCTTCTAAACGAGGAGGTTTCTTCCCCATTTTTATCGCGATTTTTCCAAAAATCTCTTTAAATTTTCTGTTTTCCGCCCCTACAATGAATCGTTCGTTTTTAATATCAGATGCCATTAATTTCGTCATGGCCATCACCACGTCTTGCACATCAACAAAGCAATTTCCGCCTCTGGTGTAGAAAGGAAGTCCTTTGTGGGCCTTTTTAAACATAGCTCCAGTGCTTTGACCCCAATCTCCTGGGCCAAGTATCAAAGAGGGGTTAACCATGAATGCATTAAGCCCCTCAATAGTGCCACGCCAAACTTCCATTTCAGCGTTGTGCTTGCTTATGGCATATGCTGCGTTGTGTGATGAATCCTTCCATTCGTTCTTCTCAGAAATAATCTCTTCAGAACCATCGCGACCAATTGCCGCAACAGAACTTACATGGCAAAGACGAATATTATCCTTTTCTAAACAGGCATTTACAAGGTTCTCTGTACCCTCTACATTCACCTTATGCATATAAGGCTCATCGGCAGGAACAAAAGTTACTGCAGCTGCGCAATGGTAAACTTGGGTAACCCCATCTAGCGCACCTGCTAAACTTTGTACATCTAGCACATCTCCCTGTACCCATTCAATAGACTTCCAAAGTTCATTTGCATTGCGCTGATAATACGCAAACACTCCTGCCACAGCATCTCGCTTCTTTTCCGTACGATAAATAGCACGCACTTTTACCCCATCCGTTGCCAATTTCATCAACAAATGCGAGCCAAGAAGCCCCGTTCCACCTGTAACAAGTATCATGCTCCAAAAATATCATTCCCCTTGCAGTTGCGCTTGCTTTTAAGCAATTGCTGATTTCTATTTTTGCGGCCATGAAAACGATGGACACTTTCTCCTTTGCTGGTAAAAAAGCGCTTATTAGAGTTGACTTTAACGTACCGCTTAACGACTCGCTAGAAATTACGGACGACACACGTATTAGAGCCGCTTTACCAACAATTAGAAAAGTGCTTTCTGATGGAGGTGCAGTAATCTTGATGAGTCATTTGGGGCGCCCAAAGAATGGTCCTGAAAATGTTTTTTCACTGAAGCACTTGGTTAATCATATTTCAGGTCTGCTAAACGTGCCAGTGATATTTAGTAGCGACTGTGTGGGTGAGCCGGCAGAAAATGCTGCTGCAAATCTTAAGATGGGCGAAGTGCTCCTTCTAGAGAACTTACGTTTTCATGCCCAAGAAACCACGGGAGACAAAGCCTTTTCGAGCCAATTAGCCAAGTTGGGAGACGTTTATGTAAACGATGCGTTTGGGACGGCTCATCGAGCCCATGCTTCTACCACAGTTGTAGCAAACTTTTTCCCTGAAGACAAAATGTTTGGCTACCTCCTCGCTCAGGAAATTGAAAGCGTGGACAAGGTGATGAAAACAGCAGAAAATCCCGTGACTGCAGTAATGGGTGGGGCCAAAGTTTCCTCCAAAATCTCCATTATTTCTAACCTCTTAGATAGTGTTGACCACATCATAATTGGAGGGGGAATGAGCTACACTTTTGCGAAAGCTTTGGGAGGGTCCGTTGGAAATTCGCTTGTGGAAGATGATTACATAGAAACAGCCAAAAACATCTTAAAAGAGGCAGAAAGCAAAGGGGTTAAAATTCACTTACCCATAGATACAATTGCAGGAGATGCATTTGACAATAATGCCAATCTAAAAACTTGTCCTACCAACGCTATTCCGGATGGTTGGTTAGGCCTAGATATTGGACCAGATTCTGAACGTGAATATGATTCCGTCATTCAAAATTCCAAGACGATTCTTTGGAACGGACCAATGGGGGTTTTTGAAATGGAATCGTTTCAACATGGTACCAAAACCGTTGCCCTCTCTATTGCAAAAGCTACCCGAAACGGAGCGTTCTCTTTAATTGGCGGAGGAGATTCTGTAGCTGCAATCAACAAGTTTCACCTAGCAGACCAAGTAAGTTATGTTTCAACTGGAGGTGGAGCTTTACTTGAGTATATGGAAGGAAAAGAACTCCCTGGAATAAAGGCTATTCGGGGATAAGGCGCGAATTGCGTCTTTTGCTTTGTGCACTTTCCTATCCAGTTTATCTAGGATAGAATCCTTATCAATATCGTTTAGAATAGGAATAATAAACGGGGCAACGTTTGACACTGGTTCGTAGAGAAAAGATTTTTTTGCTGTCTCACCCTTGTTGAAATCATTCAGCAATTCGAACCGCGTGAACATCATAATCACAATGCTCAGAATAAATGTCATTCTGAACACTCCAAAAAGTGCCCCTGCGGCCTTGTTTGCCCAACCCAGCGCAATGGCTTTGGCCAATTTTTCAATTGCCTTAGCAAACAAATGCACCAGAATTATTACTCCAATAAAAATAATCGCAAACGCAATTATGGGTAGGAATTCGTTCGAAAAGTCGGTATTGGTGTAGAGATATTCTGACAGCTCTTGTGCAAATCTTACAGCCAGATAAACACCGGCAATAAGCGCCACAAGCCGAGCAATTTCCATAATAAACCCACTAGTTAGGCCTTTATACAAACCCCAAAACATGGGAACCACTAGTAATATATCAAGCCAGCTCATTAATATTCGAGTATGTACCCGTGCCGTTCTGCCGTCTCAACAATTGTTTTGTTCACAACGCCAAAGAAGGTGTTCCCGAAACGATAGTTCTTCATTTTCTCACGCTTCTCCTTCAAAAACTCTTCACGTTGAGTGCTTAGCATTTTAATAATAGTGATGTACTCCTTTCGCTCATATTCCTTTTCGGTAATAAGCTGAAGAAATTCTGCGTCAGACATTTCTAAGTATCGTTCGTCCATCAACTTTCGGTTCTCCTTTAAAGGATTACCGTATCCCATCCTTTTAAGGTCCACCAAGTCCCAAGAGTAATTCTTCCCTTGATACAGTTGAGTCGCCTTAAAAAACGTGCGAGCTTCTACCTGATTTTCTCCCTGTAACTCTGCTTCCTCGTCAAGATCTGCCTGAATCTCATATCTGTCTAGCCCTTCTCTTCCATAATAAACATAGGTCGTATTCACCATATGATTAGCTTCTCGGAGCATGGAGCCATCATACGACTTTTCAATAACAATTGCTGGCTCCTTCAAACCGATGACAAAGTATTTGCCACCTGTGTTCTCAGCAATCGCTTTCCATTCTGTTTGTTCCTTCCGATTAGAATAAGACAGAAAATAAAGCGAATTGATTACAATCCCGGCCTCCTTAGCGTCCTGAACAGCCTTCCGATAACCTGGTCCGGCTGATGGCGAACCGTTCCCAACCAGGAACATCATTTTGATGGAGTTAGGATCCGTGGACCATGAGATTTCGTTTACCGCAACGTCTAATGCATGTCCAAGAAAGTAGTTCCCAGGTGCTGTTACGTCTTTGATGTCGAAAAATGGGTGCGCTGCAAGATCAATGTCATTGGTTAGATCTGAAAGCACCTTTACATAATTGTTCTCCTTCTTAAAACTAGGGCGCCCCATGCAAACAATGCCAATGCGGTAGGCCGGTACCGGCTCTAGCCTAGAAATTTCATTCTGAATTTCCCAAAATTTACTACGTACCGAAGAAAGAATACCGCCTGTGCTTCCACTAATATCAATCACAAAAACGATGTCAATTGTGGTTTCATATTTGACATCAAAAAACCCTTTTGAAAAAGCGCCAGAATAGCTTAGAAGGGTACACAATAGCACCACAAAAGTGTACTTGAAAATTCGATTTAATGAGTCGGTTATTTGCATAAGGGCTGGCAAAAATAGTGTTTTGAGTATTGCGTCTGTTCCATGCTAATTTTGTGCCATGCTTGATTTAGATTTACAAAGGGAGTGGCGAGACTTGATTGCCCGTTTAGAAGCTCAGTTTGGCGAAGGACTTGACCTTGACGCTGTTTTGTTTCTTGTTGGCGTACAAGAGCTTGGTCAGGGTTATCGGACGTTCAAAAAGAACGAAAAAACAGACTTAATGCACATAGCCATATGCAGGTTACTCATGCCTTACGGCTACTACGAGTATGAAGGAATGGATGCAGACGGCTGGCCGCATTATAAGGAACTTGCAAAGTTGCCTAAGCTCAACCCAAATCAACAAAGCCTCTTGATGAAAGAGGCTTTACTGGATTATTTTAAGAATGCTGAATTGCTGAACTAGTCGTTCAGGTTTACGGTAATCTCCTTCGTTTCTCCTTGTTCTAGAATTACAAAGTTTTCTAGGTTTTGGTAGCTACCATAAACCACGTCATACTGTATAATGGCGTCTTCAAACCAAATGAATTCTGCCTTTCCTGTTGAACTTGTAAAAATTGTTGTATCAATATGCTCAGCTCCAATCTGATCAAGGTAAAAATGTACAATTGCCTGAACTGCTGGAACCACTACAGTATCTCCACTAACAAAATTCAAGGAGTCTTTGACTACAGTAACGATAACCTTAGCGTCCTTGTTTTTCTTGCATGAAGATGTTCCAACAATTAGTCCGATTAAAAGGACTGGTAAAAGGTATTTAGCGTATTTCATCAAAGTAGTTTGAACAACAAAAGTAATTGATTCCTGAATTACTCAGGTATGATAATCTGTAGATTAGTAGACTCCCCTGGTTCCATATCCAAACCAGTTCTAGTGTACGTTACACCTTCGTGTGTCACATCAACCATCAGCATCGCCTTCAAATCATAGCTATAATTGACTTGTCCTGCTGCATTGGTGAAGTATTGCGCCTCGATATGCTCAGATCCAGTGGGTCCATAAATTCTCACTTCTGCACCAGCAACTGGAAGATATTGCAGAGTGGGACCTTGTGTTGCAGTGTGCTCTTGAAGCACCGTGATAGTAGCATTTGCGACTTCCTCTGTCTCGCAGCTAGAAAAACCAACAATCGAGATAATGAAGAGAGAAAGGAAACCTAAACGAGCGAAAAGCGTATTCATTTGGAATGTTTATTGCTAAGTGAACGTCAAATTGTCAACGAAAAATATCTTTGACACCTATTTCAAATATACGCAACGCATCAATAACAAATAACAAAATGAAGAACGCAGCACTTTTACTTTCCTTTTTACTGATAACAACTAGCACTACTTACGCGCAAAAAACGGAGCCTATCATTTTAATAAGCACCAGCATGGGCGATATTAAAGTGAAACTATACAACGAAACCCCTTTGCACCGTGACAATTTTCTTGAAATCGTCAAGAATGGTCAATACGATGGATCCATTTTTCATCGCGTTATTAATCGTTTTATGATTCAAGGTGGAGGTAGCCCAAGCCTACAAACTATTGGTGATAGACCAATGATTCCAGCTGAGATTAGTTCTAAGTTCATACACAAGAAAGGTGCATTAGCTGCCGCAAGAACTGGTGATAACGTGAATCCAGAGCGTAAATCTTCTGGGTCGCAATTTTACATCGTTCAGGGTAGAACATACACCGAGGAAATGGTTACACAAATGGAAGGCCGTCTTGGTATTAAGTATACCCCAGAACAAAAGAAGGCGTATGCTGAAGAAGGCGGAACACCACACCTTGATATGCAATACACTGTATTTGGTGAGGTGATTGAAGGTTTGGATGTGGTTGACAAGATTGCGGCTGCTAAAACTCATCAGGCAGACGTTCCGGTAACACCTATTACTATGAAGGTTACCATCATAAAAATGTAATTCTTAACACATAATAAGTTTAACAGGCCGCCAATTGCGCGGCCTGTTCTATTTTTGGCCTATGCTAAAGAAACTCGAAGAATACGAGAAACAGATTCAAGAACTGGTTATTGCCAGTAAAGAAGACCTTGAGAATTTTCGCCTGCAGTTCCTTTCCAAAAAAGGAATCATTCCGCAACTTTTTACCGCGTTTCGTGACGTTCCTAACGAACAGAAAAAGGAGTTCGGTCAGAAGCTGAACGTTCTCAAGAATTTAGCAGACACTAAGTTTAAAGACCTTCAGTCTGGGCTTAAATCTGGTGGCGCGACAGTAGACCCAAACATCGACTTAACAGTCCCTCCTTTTCCAACAGAAATTGGAACACGACATCCTGTTAATATGGTTAGACGAGAGATTGTCAGCATTTTCGAACGTATCGGTTTTTCGGTTTCTGAAGGGCCAGAAATTGAAGACGATTGGCATAATTTCTCAGCGCTAAACTTTCCTCCAGAGCATCCTGCAAGAGACATGCAAGACACGTTTTTTGTGGCGAAAGATCCAGATATGGCACTCAGAACGCACACTTCTTCGGTTCAGGTTCGGGTAATGGAAAACCAAAAACCGCCAATTAGAACCATTTCTCCTGGTCGGGTTTTCCGGAACGAAGCCATTTCTGCACGAGCCCATTGCATTTTCCATCAGGTTGAGGGTTTGTATATAGATAAGAACGTTTCGTTTGCCGACATGAAAGACACGCTGCTATACTTTGCGCGAGAATTCTATGGTCCTGAAACTAAAATACGTTTGCGCCCCTCCTATTTTCCGTTTACCGAGCCAAGTGCCGAAATGGATGTTTATTGGGGATTGGAAACCGACGCTGACTACCGAATTACCAAAGGAACGGGTTGGTTAGAGGTTTTGGGTTGTGGTATGGTAGACCCTAATGTTTTAAAATCTTGCGGTATAGACCCAGAAGTTTATTCGGGATTTGCCTTCGGGATGGGCATTGAAAGAACCGCAATGCTTAAGTACCAAGTAAAGGATTTGCGCTTGTTCTTTGAGAACGACAAGCGATTCTTAGATCAATTCAAATCAGCTTATTAAAGCGCCATGAAAGAGAAAATTGAGGAGCTACGAGCTAAAGAGGCTGAAGCCAAATTAGGCGGTGGAGAAAAGCGCATTGAATCTCAGCATGCCAAAGGAAAACTGACAGCTAGAGAACGAATTCACCTTTTAATGGACGAAGGGAGTTTCTCTGAAATCGGAATTTTCGTCACACACCGTTCTCAAGAGTTCGGTCTAGATCGAGAGAAGTATTTGGGTGATGGAGTCATCACGGGTTTCGGAACAATTCATGGCAGAACGGTCTATGTTTTCGCTCAAGATTTTACGGTTTTCGGAGGGTCATTAGCAGAAATGCACGCGCAGAAAATTTGCCGAATTATGGATTTAGCCATGGAAAATGGTGCTCCAGTTATTGGTCTAAACGATTCGGGCGGTGCCCGTATTCAGGAAGGGGTAGTTTCATTGGGAGGCTACGCTGATATTTTCTATCGAAACACGCGTGCGTCAGGTGTAATTCCACAAATCTCGGCCATTATGGGGCCTTGCGCGGGTGGTGCCGTTTACTCTCCAGCCCTCACCGATTTTGTAATGATGGTGCAGGACAGCAGCTACATGTTTGTGACTGGTCCAAACGTGGTTAAGACGGTTACTCATGAAGAAGTGACCTCTGAAGAATTAGGCGGTGCAAGTGCGCATTCCACTAAATCTGGAGTCACGCATTTTTCGAGCGCCAACGATTTAGAATGTATCGAACATTTGAAAAAACTATTGAGCTATGTTCCTCAAAACTGTGAGGAAGAATCACCTCAAATAGAATACCATCCGTCTGACGAAAAACGTCCTTCATTAGACGATATCATACCAGAAAACCCGAACCAACCTTACGACATTAAAGAGGTAATTGAAACGGTCACAGATGCCAATTCGTTTTTCGAAGTACACAAAGATTTTGCCGAAAACATTGTTGTTGGATTTGCTCGCCTAGCGGGAAAAAGTATTGGAATTGTAGCTAATCAACCAGCCATGTTGGCGGGCGTTTTGGATATAAAAGCGTCTCAAAAAGCCGGGCGATTTGTTCGTTTCTGCGATTGCTTCAACATTCCTCTTTTGGTTTTTGAAGATGTCCCTGGTTTCCTACCCGGAACAGATCAAGAATGGAATGGAATTATATCTAATGGCGCAAAATTGCTATACGCTTTCAGCGAAGCTACCGTTCCGAGAATTACGGTTATCACCCGAAAAGCATACGGTGGAGCTTATGATGTAATGAATAGCAAGCACATTGGTGCCGACATGAATTACGCTTGGCCTTCAGCAGAAATTGCTGTAATGGGAGCTAAAGGAGCGGCCGAAATTATTTTCCGCCATGAGATAAAGGCGGCAGATAATCCGGAAGCTAAGCTGAAGGAAAAAGAACAAGAATACTTAGAGCATTTTGCTAATCCGTATCGCGCTGCTGAACGAGGATATATTGATGAAGTAATTCTTCCTTCAAACACAAGAGAGAAGCTGATAAAAGCTTTTGGAATGCTGAAAAACAAGGCTAAAACCTTGCCTCGAAAGAAGCACGGAAATATTCCGCTTTAGGAGCTAAAGGGCAAAAAGAATACCCAAACCGAAAAGCCATATTACTCGTAGGCCGGTATCTGTGTACCACACATATGGTGGGTCATCATTTTTTACGCTGTACCAATGCCATATGTGGCAAAGCGCTGAGGCTAAGAGCCCCACTAGAATTTGAGTTCTACCCCCTGGCCAGTTCTGTAGTTGAAACAAGATACCAATAGCTAAAACTGAGTACGAAAATCCAAGTACAAAGCCTACCACGTTGGGCTTCACTTCCTTTACTTGACCAGAACCAAGAAGGAGCCATGTTCCTCCCCAATACAAAATGCTCAAAGTAGAAAGAGTCAACACTAAAATTACTCCTGCTCCCGGCCAATGTTGCAGTTTAAAAAACAACCCAATTAACAGAAAGGCGCTTATTATCCGTTCAGCACCGTTGAGTGGTCGGTTCTCCGTTTTCCCCATTGCTTTAATGCCAGATACAATGAGCGTTACCGTGAGTGCGACCAGCCCTATGAGAACAATCATCGAACCTCCTGGCCATTGCATCTGCTTAAATGAAAGTCCGATAACAGCAACAAGGCTTGATAAAATGAACGCTTTTCTCATGATAAGTCGGGTAAAGGTTGGTTTGATGAATATAACAAGACGATTGCAAAGCATGGTAAATGCTTTGATTGCGATATTCACGATCACTAATCGATAAGTGAGAACGCTTCTATTCATACTCCTGCTACCACTGCAAATGTTTGCTCAGGCAAACTTAGACAGCCTTGTTTCCATGCCATATGATGTTATGGTTTCTGACCTCCCCGACTCGAGAGAAAAGTTAGAAACCGGGTTGAAGTCTGCTCAGAAAGAGAATAAGACAAACGCACAGGCAGAGATTCTTGAAAAACTCAGCACAGTCAGCTATCTGCAAGGAGAATTGGATGCAAGCCTGAATTACGCCATTCAATCCATTCAACTATTTGAAGAGCTGAGATTACCCGTACGAGTAGGTGGTATGTATTGTGGAATTGGTTATCAGCTTAAAAGGCGAGATATGACCAAGGCAAATGAATACATGCGAATTGGGATTTCCATTCTGGAGCAGCATGCAGATTCGGCCGAACTGGAAGCGGCCTACAATAATTATGGAGTAATAAAGGAGATGGAAAATCTGCTCGATAGCGCGGAATACTTCTACACCCTTAGTTTAAACCTTATCTCTATGCGAAATGATAGTATTGGGATACCCTACAGCCTGAATCACTTGGCGGGAGCGGCTCTTCTCAAAAAAGAATTCAGAAAGGCTAAGCAACTATTTGATCGTGCTTACAACATCCGAAAAGCGAAGAAAGAAGCGTACGGTATCCTCGAAAACACCATTTTCTATGGCGATTATTTCGCTGCTTTGCATCAATCTGACTCAGCCATTTTCTATTACGAATCGGCCATTAATCAAAGCCACAAAGTGGGGTATCCATTCATGCGTCAGTATTGCTATCAGCAGTTGGCGGTAGTTCATGAAGCAAACAATAATACTTCAGAAGCCCTCGCTGCACAAAAGATGTATTCGGCCATCAAAGACAGTTTGATTACCGAAAAGCGGACCGCGGAATTAGCTAAAATGGAAACTCGTTTTGAGACCGCTCAAAAGGAAAAAGAAAACCTTTTACTAAAACAGCAGAAGCAAGAACAGGAACTAGTTGTAGCCAGCCAGCGAAATTGGATTATTGGCTTAGTAAGTGCCGCTTTAATTATTCTGCTTCTTGCTTTATTCATTCTACAGCACAACAAACGAATTGCTGAGGCTAAACGAGATGCCGCGATAATTGAGGAACGCGAACAAGGCTTGCGTTCCATCATTCAAGCCACGGAAGACGAGCGCAAACGAATTGCAAAGGACTTGCATGATGGAATCGTTCAGTCGCTTACTGGATTGAGTTTGAGAATGCAAAAACAAGCTGGCTCGATTACCGCAAAAGCAACAGGGTTTTCTAAAGAATTGAATTCAACTCGAGAAACTTTGGACGAAGCCATTGCTGAGGTTCGAGGGATTAGCCATCAAATGATGCCGCGCGTTTTAAGCGAATTGGGGCTTATTCCTGCCATAGACGATATGCTTCAAAAGTCGCTCGGTATGACGGAGATTGTCTGTGAGTTTGAACATCATAACGTAGAGAACGAGCGCTTTAAGGAAACGGTAGAAATTTCGCTTTACCGTATATGTCAGGAGCTTATAAACAACATTATTAAGCATTCGGAAGCGAAGGCCGTTTCGGTGCAATTACTAAAAACCAAAACACATTTGGTATTGATAGTAGAGGATAATGGTAAGGGGTTTCGGTTTGATGACCCGAACAATCAAAACGGAATTGGACTCATGAATATTAGCAGCCGTGCCAAGGCCATTCATGGCGAGGTAAACTATGAGCCCAGCCCGAAACAAGGAACTGTTGCTTCGGTTAGGGTTCCCATCGGCTAGACTTATGTCATAATTGGTTTCAAAGGATTCCTTTCCTTTACGCTAGGTCACGCATAACCCACATTATGACACGCCAATCTTACATAACACATATGCTTGTGTTGCTTTTCGGTATGCTATCAACCTTTGGTTGGGCGCAATCGAAAACCGATAGTCTACTGAATATTCACGCTACGGGCAAAGCAGACGCCACCACCTACAACGAGCTTATTTGGATTTACGTTTTTAATCAACCTGATTCGGCCATTTACTTCGGAAATCGAGGACTTAACTGGTGTAAAAAAACAAAACAAGACTCCCTTCTAGCCAGTATCGAAAACCGAATTGGCGTTGCATACGATATCAAATCCATGCCCGACTCTGCTCTTTATTGGTATGGTCTCACACTAACGCAAGCAAGAAAAACCAACAATAGAAAAACGGAAGGCGGAGCACTGAACAACATTGGTCTTATTTACTGGAATTTAGGTCAGGCTGATAAGGCTATTAACCACTACATCCAATCGGCCGAAATATTTGATGAAATTGGTAACAAGATGGGTTTGGGTAATACCTACAACAACATTGCGCTTATTCTGCATGAAGATGATCAGGACGAAAAGAGCTTAAGATATCACCGTCAAGCCTTAAAAATTCGCCAAGAAATAGACCACACCTACGGAATTGCCGCTAGCTACAGCAACATTGCCCAAGTGTTTCTTTACCAAAACAATCCTGAACCAGATTCTGCTGAACACTATTTGAACCTATCCATTCCGCTAAAGCAGCAATTGAACGATCAATACGGTCTGGCACGTTCGTATCACAGCTTGGCAGACGTTCACTTAGAACGAAAAGAATACGATGCTGCGCTTGAAAATTTCATGACCACCTTAGGTATTCAGAAAAGCATTGGCAACTCAGAGGGCTATGCTTCCACCTACTACAATATTGCCGATATCTTTCAACAAAAGGGCGACCGAAAGATGATGCTCTCATACCTTGATTCTTCTGAAGTAATTGCGGAGGAAAACAACGACAAAGCACTGCTTTGGAAGGTTTACTGGTCGAAGGCTAAAACGCTTGGGAAACTAGGCCGGTTTGAAGAGGCATTCCCTTACTGGGTGGGCTACCAGGTTATTAAGGATAGCTTAGTTACTGCCGAACGGAGCGCCAAAGTTGAAGAACTTGAAACCAGATTTAGAACTGCCGAACAAGAAAAGGAGCTTTCTGAGAAAAAAGTATCGCTTGCGGAGGCAAAACTTAAGGTAGAAAACCGTACCAAATGGATTATAGGTTTGCTAAGTGGTTTGATTATGATTCTACTGCTTGGCTTCGCGCTCTTTCAATTCAACAGAAGGCGCAGCCAAGCAGAAAAGGATGCTGCTATAATTACCGAACGAGAGCGCGGATTGAAAGCAATAATCGATGCCACTGAAGAGGAACGAAAACGAATTGCTAAAGACCTCCACGATGGAATTGTTCAAACCTTAACTGGGTTAAGTCTTCGCCTTCAAAAACAAGTTGGCGAAACAAAAACATTGGACGAAAATCAGAAAGAAGGATTCAAAAAGTCTCAGGAAATTCTAGACGAAGCAATTGGGGAAGTACGCGGAATTAGCCATGAAATGATGCCTCGGGTACTTGCCGAAACGGGACTTATTATGGCTATAGATGATATGCTTGCCAAAAGTTTGGGAAACTCAGAAATCTTATATGAATTTGAGCACCATAAAGTGGAGGGCGAACGGTTTAAAGAGAATGTGGAAATCAGCCTCTTCCGCATATCTCAAGAATTGGTAAACAACATTATCAAACATTCTGGCGCAAAGGCCGTTTCTGTTCAACTGTTAAAAACAAACTCTCATTTAGTACTTGTGGTAGAAGACAACGGAAAGGGGTTTAAATTTGACGATAAGGCCAACCAAAATGGTATTGGCCTAATGAATATTACCAGCAGAGCCAAAGCCATGCATGGCGAGGTAAACTACGAACCAAGCCCAAAGCAAGGAACTGTTGCAACAATTAGAATCCCATTAGAATGAAAGAAATACGAGTTCTTCTGGTAGACGATCATAAAATTGTACTCGATGGGGTTGAAGCTCTCCTTTCCGATTTAGATGGCTTTAATTGTGTTGCCACGGCAGATAACGGTCAAAAAGCTTTGGACCTACTGAAGGTGTTCGACATTGATGTTATTCTTATGGACATTGATATGCCTGTTATGAATGGCATGGAGGCCACTAGGGCAGTAAAGCGAGATTATCCAAACGTGAAGGTTATTTCACTCACTCAGCATAGCGAAAGAGGAATGGTAAAACAGCTGCTTGAATGTGGGTCTGATGGTTATTTGTTGAAAAACATAAACCGAGACGAGCTGGCACTGGCAATAAGAAAAGTGTATGAAGGTCAAAACTATTTCTCGAGCGAGGTAACCATGAGTCTTGCGGGAAAAGCGGTGGAAAAAAATGCTTCTGGTAGCGATGTAGAAATTACCGAGCGAGAAATTGAAATTCTAACTCTTATTGCTGAGGGCTTTAGCAGCAAACAAATTGGCGAAAAGCTTTTTATCAGTCCAAGAACCGTTGATACCCATAGAACTAACCTTATGAATAAGCTGGATATTCATAACATTGCAGGTCTAATTCGATTTGCTCTTAAAAACGGCTATTCATAAGCTTTAACTATCATAATAAACCTTAATTCTAACCTTTTCATAAACCGTTGGCTTGGTTGATGCGTTGAAAAACTACAAGCATCAAGTTTGTCTAATCTTAATTTAAATCATGAAATCTGCACTGCATTTTTGCTTTTCTCTTGTATTAGCAGCCCTTTTTACCATTCCAACCTTTGCGCAAGATGACGCTCTTAAAGGCTGGCATCACAAAGACCCATCTGAAGGAGTTTATGGCGTTGGAACAAACATGGCGCTTGAACTACTTAAGGACAGAAAGTCTACCAAGGTAGTTGTAGCCATTCTCGACTCTGGAGTAGATACCGATCATGAAGATTTGAAGGATAATATTTGGGTTAACGAAGATGAAATACCAGAAAACGGGATAGATGATGACAACAACGGATACATTGATGACGTAAACGGTTGGAATTTCTTGGGCAACGCTAATGGTCAAAATGTTGATGCTGCCAACTTGGAAATAACAAGAATTTACAGAAAACTTGCCCCCCGTTTTCATGAAGCTAAATCTAAAAAGGATGTAGACAAATCTGTGTGGTCAGACTATGAGCTTTTTAAGGAAGCCGAAGCTGTTGTTTTAAAAGAATACAATGGAAGTGCCGAAGAATTCGGACAAATTGATGGGTTTCTGAAAATATTCAATCTAGCAGATAGTGTTGCTAAAGAAACATTTGGTGAAGAGTACTCAAACGAAGATATTCTTGCATGGGAACCAGAAGGAGAAGACATTCAGCTTTACCAAAGTGTTTTGGCGAGCCTTGCCAAAGACGACAGTTTCAGTAAAGACGGCCTCATCAAATACCACGAGTATTTACAGGAAAAGCTAAAGTTTCATTACAACCCGCGCTTTATTGATAGAGCGGTTGTAGGTGATAATTACGAAAACACCAACGAACGATATTACGGCAACAACGATGTATCTGCACCACACAACGACCACGGAACACACGTTGCGGGAATTGTTGGTGCTGTTGTAGACAACGGTCTAGGAATAGATGGTATTTGCGGCAATGTTGAATTAATGATTTTACGAATGGTTCCTAACGGAGATGAATTTGATAAAGACGTAGCTAATGCTATTCGGTATGCCGCAGACAACGGAGCCAGCATTATCAACATGAGTTTTGGGAAAGCGTATTCACCTCAAGTAGAAGCTGTTTGGGAAGCAATTAGGTACGCTGAAGAAAAAAATGTGCTCATGGTTCTTGGCGCAGGAAACGATGCAGCCAATATTGATAAAGGATCTAACTATCCCACCCCTTATTATTCTGGCGGTTCACAACGGTGCACAACTTGGCTGACCGTAGGTGCCTCCACCTCTACAGGTGATGAAAACATTCTTGGTTCGTTCTCAAACTTTGGAAAGAAAAAGCTTGACATATTTGCCCCAGGCGTTCAGATATACTCGGCCAAACCAGACGACACCTATGAGTTTGCCGATGGAACTAGTATGGCGGCTCCAGTTGTTGCAGGCGTAGCTGCGCTAATCAAATCCTATTTCCCTGAAATTACTGCCGTCCAATTGAAAGAGGTGCTGCTAAAATCAAGCAACAAATACCCTAAGTTGAAGGTGTATATTCCTAGCACACAGAAGAAATCTAAGCTTAGCAAATTATCTAACAGTGGAGGTGTTGTAAGCGCTGTAAATGCGGCTAAAATGGCATTGGCAATGTACCCATAGTACTAACACACGTTCTTTTTCGTTAAATTGGATAAACCTTAGCTCCCTATTCCATGAAAAAGTTCCTTGCTGTTATTGCCGGATTAACTGTTGCTTTTTTATTGGTCTCCGCAGGTACTTTGGCCTCTGCAAAGTATTTCGGAAACCTAGACGCCTTCAGTCTATCGCTTGATGGATCGAAAGCACTGGTCCGAAGTCTTTCCAATGTTGGCCTCATTTTGCTAATTGTTTCGCATGCGATTGGAGCGTTGGCCGGAGGTGTAACCGTTGGTAGAATTCTGAAAGAAGACACGATGAATGTTGGCCTCACACTTGGTGCTATCATGACTATTCTTGGATTGGTTAACATGGTTATTATTCCAACCTACCCAGAATGGTTCTATTTAGATTTTATCGTGTTCATTCCCTTGTCTATGTTTGGGGCCAATTACACCTCCAAACTTTAAACTGATTGAAACAAACAGAGAATTTGATTGTCGGCCTCGGAATTGCCGGCCTTAATCTCTGTCATCAGCTTGAGAAGGCAGGGAAATCTTTTCTCGTTATCGATAATTGCCCCTCTAATTCAGCATCACTTATTGCTGGTGGAGTATACAATCCCATCGGCCTTAAAAGAAAGATTAAGAGCTGGTATATAGACCGCCTAACAGCTGTTCTTGCTCCAACATACAGAGAAATTGAAGCCAAACTCGGAACTTCTTTTCTGCATGATGATTTTCCGATTCTAAAGCCAATCAGTTCCCCGCATGAACTGACGGAGTGGAATGCCGCCATCAACGAAGGAAGAATTGCTCCATACGTGAATGAGCTGTCGCAAGAGAGGCCTGACGGTCCGTTTCAGCCCAATGTGGTTGGATCTGTAATCATCCAACACGGTGGCTTTTTGAACATGCCAATAGCTATTCACACTTACCGTGAGCACCTGCGAAGCAAGAATCTGTTCTTAGAAGAGTCGTTCGATTACTATGAGATAACCGAAAGTCCGGCAGGAGTGCATTACAATGACATTGCAGCAGATCGAATCATTTTTTGCGAAGGCCGATACATTTCTTCGAACCCCTTCTTCAATTGGGTTCCCATGAAACCCACCAAAGGCCAAATGCTTACCGTTAGAGTGAACCCAACCCTTGCGCCCGAAAAGATTTACAATCAGCAGTTTTACATGTTTCCAACTGCCGAAAAAGACATTTTCCGACTGGGTGCTACCTACGATTGGAATGATCTGAATGAAGAGCCCACCGAGTCTGCCAAGGAAGAGTTGATATCTAAGGTTCGGAAAGCTCTCAACATCGAAATGGAGGTGTTAGAACATCAGGCCGCCATACGGCCCAACGTGAATGACCGAAGACCGGTTTTGGGTAGCCATCCAGAAAATAAAAACCTCTTATTGTTTAATGGCATGGGCTCTAAAGGCGTTATGTTGGCGCCTTACTTTGCAAAAGAATTGGTAGACCACATTTACAACGGAACCCCTCTTGACCAAGAGGCCGATTTGAATCGTTTCCTCAATAAACATTACGCAAAAGACTGAATTTCTAGGGCTTTTTGAATCTCCGATTTCAGTCTCAATTTCACCTCTTCTTCGTCAACTTCAACGCCAAGTTCTGCTTGCATTGAAGTCACGGTTTTATCATCAATTCCACATGGAATGATGTGCTTATAATACGCTAAATCGGTGTTTACATTTAAAGCAAACCCGTGCATGGTTACCCAGCGACTAACGTGCATACCAAACGCACAGATTTTTCGAGCCTTTTCGGGATTATCAAAGTCAACCCAAACTCCCGTAAAACCCTTTGGGCCTCGGCTAGATTCAATCCCGTAAGAAGCCAAAGTGGTCATAATCGCATCCTCAAGCTTATCAATAAACTTGTGGATGTCGTGAAAGAAAAAATCTAAGTCGAAGATTGGATACCCGACTATCTGACCCGGTCCGTGGTAGGTAATATCGCCTCCACGATTGATGTGATAGAACTCAGCTCCGTGAAATTTGAGTTCACTTTCCGTCAAGAGCAGGTTTTCTTCCTTTCCGCTTTTTCCAAGCGTGTATACATGCGTATGAGCGCAGAATATTAGTCTGCTCTCGGTAGGTTTTGCTAACTCAGAATTTTCCTTGTTCCACTTCTTTCTGTCGGTCATTTCGTGGAAGTGACCAAGCTGATAATCCCAACATTCCTTGTATGGAACGAGACCTTTATCTTCAAAAAAGACTTTATGCGTTTTCATTTAACCGCAAAGACGCTGAGTTGACGCAAAGGTCGCAGAGATTATTTAACGAACAGCGTAGAGGTTTGCCGCGGCAAACCCTTACAATTTTGCGAGTTCGCCTTTTAGATGATCAATCACCTTAACCTCCGTAATATCAACCCCTTTTTTCTCTCCCAAAAAGAAAGAAATCCAGTCGCCAATATGGATGAGGTAAAGTGCTCGCTGAAGGTCACTTTCTCCTTTCGACCAAACCTCAACAGTTGTATTGGTGTACTCAGCAAAGGTGCCTTTGTTAATGTCCATTCTTGCTTGAATGTTCTTGAAATCTGACTTGTTTCTGAACAGAACCACCGCTAGATTATCATCTTTTGTTCTCCAACCAACCAACTCATTATGGTTCATTTCTGGAATAACGTGATGCCAGCAAAGCATTTTTGCATTCTCGTTTATCTGCTGGCGAAACCTTGTGGCAACACCACCGAAGCCATCGGCTGCATAAATCACAGGAATCTTTCCGAATAGTTTCTCAGTCACATCCAAGGCTTCTTTCTGCATAGCTGCTTCATTATTATCCAACAACTTAATTGATGCCTCTAATTCTTTTTCAAACTTCTTAGAAATGATTCCATGCGCATGTAAAACGTAAAGCACCTCAGGAAAAGACAGCCCAAAACTTGCGCGTGGTGGTTGACCACCTGGAATGCCAACAAAATCCCAATGATGAGCCGCTGCCATTTCTTTTAGCTTTCCTCCGCTCGAAATGACAACAACCTTTGCTCCTTTTTCATGTGCTAATTCGGCCGCGCTTACTGTTTCCTCTGTGTTTCCTGAGTAAGAACAAGCAAGAAAAAGCGTTTCATCATCCACAAAACCCGGAATGAAATAACCATTGTTGGTAGTAATTGGAATGCGTGCTTCTGAAGCAACCACTTCTGCTGCAATTGTTCCGCCAATTCCAGAACCGCCTAGTCCAGAAATAAGAACGTTAGACAACTTTCGTCCCTTTTCCGCTGGCGTATAAGCATTGCCAATAACGATGGCTTTTGAAATCTGGTTAGTAAAATCTATGATTAGTTGTTTCATGAGTCGTTTTTAACGGACGACAAATCTAATCTAATCGTGTTCCCTTGCCAAGAAAGCGCATGAGGTGTATGGTTATCTTTGCGCAAAATTTTACGCATGCAAGAGCTCAGCGAACAGGAAATCGTCAGAAGGGAATCCCTTCGGAAACTCATCGACCTTGGTATTGACCCGTATCCCGCGGCAGAGTTCCCTGTGAACATTCTCGCTAAAGAGGTAAAGGAAAAGTTTGCCGCAGGCGAAGAATTGAAAGAGGTGGTTCTTGCTGGGCGAATGATGAGCTCGCGTGTTATGGGAAAGGCTTCATTCGCAGAATTGCAAGATGCTAGCGGACGAATTCAGATCTACATTGCCCGTGATGAAATCTGCCCAGGAGAAGATAAGACCCTATACAACGAGGTTTTCAAGAAGCTCTTGGACCGAGGCGATTTCATTGGGGTAAAAGGCTACGTTTTTAAAACGCAGGTGGGCGAAACGTCTGTTCATGTCCAGGAATTGATCTTGCTGAGCAAATCCATCAAGCCGCTTCCTGTGGTGAAGACAGACGCGGAAGGTGTGGTTCACGATGCCGTGCATGATGCGGAGTTCCGTTATCGTCAGCGTTACGTTGATCTGGTGGTCAATCCGGGGACCAAAGAGGTTTTTAAGAAGCGTACGAAGCTTTACAGCGTGTTCCGTGACTACTTCAACGAACACGATATCCTTGAGGTAGAAACGCCTATTCTACAAGCCATTCCGGGTGGAGCTGCCGCGCGCCCGTTCATCACGCATCATAATGCACTGGACATGCCGCTTTACATGCGGATTGCGAACGAATTGTATCTGAAAAGATTGATTGTCGGTGGTTTTGATGGTGTGTACGAATTCGCCAAGGATTTCCGAAACGAAGGCATGGACCGTACGCACAATCCCGAATTCACGGTGATGGAGATCTACGTGGCGTACAAGGATTACAACTGGATGATGGACTTCACCGAGAAGCTCTTGGAGAAAGCATGCATCGCCCTAAACGGAACGACAGAAATTGAATACGGACAGCACAAAGTGAGTTTCAAAGCGCCATTTCCACGTGTGCCGATGTTGGATGCCATTAAGGAGCATACAGGAGTTGACATTACAGGAATGGGTGAAGACGAACTACGCAAGGTGTGCCAAGACCTAGGCGTGGAAGTAGATGATAGCATGGGCAAAGGCAAGCTCATTGATGAGATATTCGGAGAGAAGTGCGAGGGCAATTACATCCAGCCGACATTCATCACGGATTATCCGGTGGAGATGTCTCCCCTCACCAAAAAGCACCGAAGCAAAGAGGGTTTGGTGGAGCGTTTTGAGTTGATGATCTGCGGAAAAGAGATCGCCAATGCTTACTCTGAGTTGAACGACCCAATTGAGCAACGCGAGCGATTTGAAGACCAAATGCGCTTGGCAGACAAAGGCGATGATGAAGCGATGATGATCGATCAGGATTTTCTCCGTGCCTTGGAATACGGCATGCCGCCAACCTCAGGAATGGGAATTGGAATGGACCGTTTGGCAATGATGCTCACGAACCAGCATTCCATTCAAGATATTCTCTTCTTTCCACAAATGCGCCCAGAAAAAAAGGCGGAGAAGAAAGTGGAGCTGAACGAGAGCGAAAAGTTGGTGTTCGACATCCTTTCCAAAAACTCGCCAATGGACCTGAATGACCTAAAAACCCGTTCTGCCCTCAGCGGAAAACAATGGGACAAAAGCATCAAGGGACTTGCGTCTGCTGGATTGACAAAAGTGACGAAGACCGATGCTGGGCTTAGGGTTGAGATAGCCTAACCTCCCACCCCACTCAGCATTAACCATTTGTGGCTATTTGCATATTCCGTTGGGCGTCTTATCTTTATTATCCCATGAAAGACACAGCCTACAGCCCGCATAACCCTTGCAGATGGAACACTGGCCACGGTAGATGTGCAACTGAAGACGGAGGTTTAAGCAATAGACACGATGGAAGATTTCTTTGATACGGTTGTTCATCAACTCACAGAGGGCGATGTGCTCTACACCACTTCAAGAGGCACGAACTATCGGTATATAGATGTTAGAGAAAGCCGAAGTGACGATGCTATTGCATATTCTATAAACACCAGCACAAAACGCATTGGCAGAACATTCCTCAACACGCTTCAGGCAGAGTTTGCTACGAATGGTGTACTGCCTGATGCTGATTGGTGCAACAACCATTTTCCGGAAACAATGAATGATGGCTACTGCAACTACTGCGTTGCCAGAGAACTTATTACAACAAGAAACTTTTGATAAAAATCGCCCAATGAAAAAGTCTTTACTGCTCTTATTATTCGCTGTCACAGCATCCAGTGCATTTGCCCAGCTTAACATTACAACCAATACTACTTGGTCTGGTACGGTTTATATGACCCAAGATGTCATTGTACAGGCAGGTGCCACACTGACCATACAAGAAGGCACCACCATTGCTATTGGGTTTGTTGATGATAATCTTGATGGAAAAGGAGATGTGGAAATGATCATTAACGGCAAGCTACGGTCATTGGGAAGTCCTTGTAGCCCCGTAAGCTTTGAGCCATTGGTTGCTACAACCAACAAAAATTGGTGGGTGGGTATAAAAGTGGCTTCCAACGACACTTCTTTACTACAGAGCACCGCTGTAGGCTATGCAACTAACGCATTGGAAATTACAGGAAGATGCGAAACAAACGGACTTTACACATCTTACTGTGGCCTATCTGGTGTTTACGCCAATGGTGCAAGTTTTGCCAAGTTACAGGCGGTGCATTCAACCAACGACAGTACAGGTATCAGGGCTCTCAATGCCAATGGTATTTCCATAGATTGGTGTAAGGTAGATAACTGTACCAGCAATGCGTTTCAGTTTGTAGGTTCTACGGCACAGGTAAGCAACTCAATGGCGCAGAACATATCTGTGTGCGGACTTTATGCAGAAGACTCCAATGTTGATATTGAAAATGCATCATTGAATGCCTCTAACGGCATGGCGGGTATAATGACCAGTAACGGTACGGTAACTATGCACCGCAGTTCTTTCAGAGGAAAAGCAATGGGTTTACTCATTACCGCTGGCGGTACCATTACAGGAGACTCTTTAGAACTTACAGGCACCAACCCGGTGGTAATAAGCGATTTTGAAGCAACCTTACAGCGATTTGCCGGGTTTGCAATTTTCACCTTCCGAACGCAATCCAATGTTCCATCAATCATCATAAATAATTCAAACTTGAACAGAACAGGCAGCTATGAAGAAATTGCCCCATTGGTTTACCCCGTTTACGGTCTTGCTCACAATTGGAACGATGCCGGAGAAGTGATTACATTTGGTTGGGGCAATGCAAGCGCGAACGCGTATGGCACTAGTATTTCAACTCCTGGTTATAATAATTGGGAAAGCCCTATACGTATGCCCTTTGGCTTTGCGACTGCGTTTATTGGTGATCAATACGTAAACTCGAACGGCAGTAAGAAAGTCAAAATATACGTAACACACGAAAGAAGTGATGGGACTTACTTTAACGCTACTATATCTGGCTGTGCCTCTAGTGGAAACCCGGCATCTTGGTCTGTTCCCGCCAATGAAACATTTAACCTTGTTCGGTATCGACTTCTCAAGACGAGTTGTGCGAGTTATTCTACTTGTTCGGCTTGCTATGAACCTGGGTATTCGGATACGGGATACTACTTTACACGGATAAAAACAAGATTAAAACTTAACCCAGCACATACATTATCGAGCACATATCGTTCTGGCAGTCACAATTTCAATTTTCAGTTCAATTATTGGTCAGAACTGTCAGATATAGCAAGCCGTGTTTACCAGATAAATACCGCCAGTAATATCAACTACAACGGGTTCTCGCCTGTTGCCATAAACAACGTTGGCAGTTACTTAGATGATGATGGTTACACAGCCGCCAATTTCCCTACTTATGTATTGAATGGCACAGGCAATGTGGTTTGTACAGGTAGTAACACCACTACAACTATTAGTGGGCCATACAGCATAAGTAACGTTAATTATGATTGGATCTTCAATGGCTCCAGCTACGGAGAAACCGCTTCGAGCATACAGCCGCCTGCGGTGGGTAACTATGCATTGAACCTTTCTAATGGTAGCGGTTGTTCAGAGACCAGCGCTCCTCTTCAGTTGGTTTCAGAACAGTTCATTTCATCAGCTTCTATTGCAACTCCAAACGGGCTTTCTGCCTGTCAAGGAGAAGCTCTAACGTTAGATGGCTCGGCTTACTCTAACTATAACTTAACTTGGTTCAGAGATGGCGCACAGGTAGGTACGGGTACAACTTACAGTGCCGCACAAACGGGCAACTACACTATGCAGGTTACCAGCCAGTCTGGTAATTGCTCTTTAACTTCCCCACCAGTATCTCTAGCCATTGGCCAGTACCCAAGTGGTTCAATTGGTTCAGTAGGCATACCTCAAATTTGCGGTGGAGATTCTCTCTTACTAAGGGTTACTGCGCAAAGCACCAACTCTACAGATTATCAGTGGTATTTAAATGGGCAGCCTCTTAGCACCAATAACGACAGTATTTACGCTACCGCATCTGGCACTTACACGCTCGATTTAGCAACTGACATAGGTTGTGTATCTACTGCATCAAACGCTGTGAATGTAACGGTACTGAATACTCCTGTAATAAACAATAACGTCACCGTATGTAATGGAGAATCTTACAGCTACAACGGTAATACGTATTCTCAGGCAGGTCAATACTCTAATGTTTTCCAATCTGTAACGGGCTGCGATAGTACAGTGGTGGTAAATCTTACCGTATCAGATACAGCATTGGTACAGCAATCTGTTGTGCTTTGCTCAGGAGAATCAGTCACCGTTGGTGGTAATGTTTATTCCACCAATGGAATATACACAGATATGCTGCAAGGCCAATCGGGATGCGATAGTACATTGATTACCACGGTTTCTGTACTTCCAACAACTGGTTCCTCAGAAACGGTGGCAACTTGCAACCAGTCATACACTTGGAACAACCAAACCTTTAGTCAATCGGGAACTTACAACTATACTAATACGGCAATCAATGGGTGCGACAGTATTTTGGAGTTAAACATTACATTTTTACCGCAATCATTCTCGGTAACAAGCGTTAGTATCTGCGGTGTGGCTTATGCTTGGAACAACCAAGTTTATGCGCAGCCTGGCACCTATGATTACCTTACCCAGAATTCTGTGGGATGTGATAGTACAGCCACCTTAATACTTGACCTGACCAACGAGGTAAACATTCAGGTTGACACAGTGATTTGCTTCGGAGAAACCTACTCGGCTGGGGGCAGCACATACACAACTTCAGGACAGTACACGAACGTCATAGGTTCTTTCAATGGCTGCGACACCATCCAGCAAACAGCACTTACAGTACTGTCAGAGATAACTGCCTCAGAAACTGTTTCAGCCTGCGACCAATACTCGTGGAATGGAACCAATTATACAACTGGTGGTAATTATCAGTTTTTTACTACCTCAAGTGTTGGGTGCGATAGCACAATTACCCTAAACCTATCGTTAGGTCAGTCCAATAGCACCACTCAGAACGTTGATATTTGCCTTGGGGACTCCATTATTGTTGGTCAGACGACATACTTGGCTTCAGGTGTCTATACAGACATACTAACGAATTCAAATGGATGTGATAGCACTGTTGTGACTACAATAACTACTGAGCAACCGGTGATTCCAACAATCGTAGGTCCAGTAAACATTTCACCATTCACACAATACAATTATTTCATTTCACAACCTGTTGGTTATAGTATAAACTGGTCTGTTGTAGATGGGGCGGTAATAAGCGGGCAGGGAACAACCTCAGCCACTGTGGTTTGGAACGGAGCAACTGGTTTACTTGCTGTTGAGATTACTAATGGCATCTGTACATCTTTCGATACCATTCAAGTTGGCACAATTATCACTGGTCTTTCTCAATTAAATGAAAAAGACATTCGCATTTATCCTAATCCGAGTATTGGAATATTCAATGTCATGTTTACTGGAAGTAATTTGACCCGTTCTGTTGCACTCAACGTGACGGACCCTGTAGGACGCAAGGTTTATATGGTCGAACTAATCCCTTCAAATGGTAACCTGGAACATAAGATAGACATCAGCAACGAAGCTCCTGGCGTCTACTTCATTGAATTAAATGATGGTGTCAGGTCTTACTTCTCAAAAATCATTAAAGAGTAATGGCCATGAATGAATTCCAAAAATCTTTTGTTCAGTGTATTCCTGAGAACGCTGTAGTTGCAATCGTAAGGTTTGACGGTTACGAATTCCACAAGCTTGTGAGTGGCAGCATCAGATGTTTCAGCAGTGATGGCGTTGAACAAAAAACGCTGACCGTGATAAGACAACTAACGGAGAGGTTTGGATTAGGTCTCACAATCCAAAAACAAACCACTACTCACGATGCTGCAAAGCAGTTATTCGATTACATAAAAGAGATAACGCAATAATCAATGGCAAAATCGTTCATCATCTACTACAAAAGAGGCACGGGCACTTTCGTGGTCACTGAGCCAAGGCCGTGGGCTCGAGACAATCAAGACCGCTTTCCGAACCACAACTTTCAGACAACACAACCAACAACGGTAGAAGTTGAGTCCTATTTAAAAGATAATTTTCAATTTGCCGAGGGGCACTCGGACGATAACATACGGGTCATTTACAACTTCGACCCTTCACTGGAGCTTTAGCGGAATCTAGTCAAATCCAACTACAAGCAAACCCCGCCCCGTGCGGGGTTTTGTTTTTGGGGTTATGGCTGCTTAAACTGGCGGTGTATAAAGCCAATTACACCTTCCATAAAAACCTGTTTGATTGCCGTTGGTGGTAGGGCGGCTTAACTATACTTGTTCATCAGTCCAAAATGCTTGGGTTAGATAGAATACGGTATCAATAAAATAGAGCATGCCATTCTGAGTAAGAACATTCTCATCGTGCAAACGCACTTATGCGCTCTGCTTCTTCACTTTTGACCTGCTTGAGGCTTTGAGTCGTTGTGCTTGTTGGCGTGCTTGCTCCAAGGTTACCGATAACTGCTTGGATAGTTGCTCCGAACCTAACCTTGCTCTTTCCTGAAATGATAGCTCGTAATTCATGCTTAAGTGTTTGAGGCATTTCTGATTACGAAGTTACGGAAATGAGTTCACCTGAATGTCCGATGAATAAACCCAACAACCCCATCCATAAAAACCTCCTGGTCATCCCAAAGCGCCATGTGGCTACCGTTGGGGCAATAGAGGTATTCGCCATTCTGAACAAGGGTTGACATTTCCTTCATTTCCTCGGGGTTCATGCTGTCGTACTTGGCTCCGACCATGAGAGTTGGCGTTTTGATTTCTTTGAGTCTATCCCAAACGCTCCAGTCTTTCAGAATTCCGCCTGGAACAAACTCACTTGGGCCTTGCATGTAGCTGTAAACCTCGCCATTAAAGTGACCGAAACTTCGTGAAACAGGTTCAGGGAATGGATAAATGCGGCAGATGTGCTTGGCGTAGAACTCCTTTTCTACCAACTCCAAATAAAGCGGGTTTCCGTAATCTTCTTTGTCCTCAAACATTTTAAAGGTATCCACCAAACTTGGGCGAAGTTCGTTTCGAAGTTTGTTGTTGTAAGCTGCGTATTTGTGGAAATCGGCAGTCATATTGCAAACAACCATTGCCTTCAAATTCTGCTGGTACTTGAGCGCATATTCCATGGCCAGAATACCACCCCAACTTTGTCCGAGCAGTACGAAATTTGTGCTATCGAGACCCAACGCCACACGCACTTGTTCCACTTCTTCAACGAAACGCTCAATGGTGTACAGACTCATATCCGTTGGTTGGTCTGAATAGTATGAACCAAGTTGGTCATACTCGTAAAACTCAATATTCGCCTGCGGGAAAAAGCTCTGAAAACTTTCCAAATATTCGTGCGTTCCTGCTGGTCCACCATGAAGTATCAGCACCTTCATGGGGCTGTTTCCAAAACGCTTTGTCCAAACCTTGTAGCCTTCTTTCAGGTCAATCATTTGCACACCACCCGCTTGATAATCTCCTGGAGTTTTGAACTCGTTGTAGTCGCAGCTTGCAGCTGATTCAGAAACCTGAGTTTGTTGCGGTTGCGAACAACCGAAAAACGCCAAAATGGCGAAAAGAAAAGTGTAACGCATAGGGCAGAATTTTGCCCTAAGATACGTGCTTCGAAATTTCTGAGACAGAGATGGAATTATGCGAACTTTCGTGAACAACAATTCCATCCTTCAGTAAAATCGCCTGTGGCGACTCGTGATGAACGCCTAATTCTGTGGCAATAGCGTTAGAAACGTTACGGTACGCGATGAGGTCTAAATACCAAGGCTCTACATTCTCCAAGTTCCACTCCCTTTCTAAACGAGACTTAGCCATGGAACTAATGGAACAACGCGTGCTGTGCTTAAAGATGAGTTGCGGCTTTTCGTGGGATAGTTCTTCAATTTCAGCAATCTGCGCTTCTGTTGTCATTTCCTTCCATGGAACATTGGAGCTTCCGCCACCGAAAAAATCTTTCCAACTCATTTTTTCTTGCAGACCATTAGTGAATGGTAATATCCGACCGTTTCAACAATTTTCTCTACCTCCAAACCAGCTTCTTCCACATACTGCGCCATGCGCTTGCTGTCGTACATCTTGCTGTTTCCGTTGGCCATGGATGTGAAATAAAGCGATGTGCCATGAAGACAATAAGTAGCAGTCATACTCTCTTGCATATCCCAAAAGGTCTCAAGTATGAAAACCCTTCCATCATCATTTAACGCGCCTTTAGCATGACTTAGAATATGAACAATCTGCTGGGGCGAAAAACAATCCAAGAACTGGCTCATCCAAACCGCATCTTGATTTTGCGGAAGTTGATAATCTGCATCCAGAACGTTCTGTTCGTGCGTGGAGATTCTGTTTTCGTATCCAGCTTCCTTAATTCGCGGGTTTGCCAATCCAGTCTGGCTTGGGAGGTCTACAATGGTCATGTGCACATCCGGCTCATTTTCAACGCACATGAAAGACCATTTCCCGGTATTTCCACCAATGTCCAACATAGATTTTGGCTTGAACTTGAAAACCTCTTCTCGGGCTTGAGGAAAAGCCTGGTCTGAATAATGATGGTCAAATGTGAACCAGCTTTCCTTCGATCTTCCCGGGAGTTTGGATAGCCCATGATAGATAGTCGGCCAGTCTCCGAGTTCCTTCAAGCCTGCGGGTTTCTCTTCTTTGATGGCCTCCTCCAAATGAAAGGTTCCATTATAACACACATCTTGAATGAAATCTGTGTTGGCAACGGTTTGTTTATCCATCAACCAAAAAGAGCCCGTCTTTCCAATTTTGTATTTGTACGGCTCCATAAGCTTGACCAAATCCAAACTCAGTCCTGCTTCCAAAAGTGTTTCAACTCCGTATTGTGAAACTCCTGTTTTAACACTCAATTCTTCAGATGTGGCACCTTTTCTTCCTGCATCGGCCAAGGCTTGCAAAATGCCGGTTCTATTTAAGGCAACTGCCGCCTGAAACATCATTGGATAAAATGAAAGTCGCTCTGCGGCCTCTTTGGCCTCGGTCAGCGAAATATTGTCTTCTTGAAACTGCTTATACATACACTTACTTTTCCGTGAGTTGAGTTGAATTAAAAACGGGGCAATACTACTACCTCAACCTTAATGTTTTGTGATTTACATCATTTACCCTTCATCCCAAGAGGTAAAATACTCTTGTGGCTTTCTTCTTGTCTTGCGCGGCCAGCCCTCTTTCGGATAGCCTAGGTAAAGAAACCCAAGGAATTTATCCTTCTCGCTCAGACCCATCCATTCTTTTGTCTGCGGCCAGTATGTTACTCCTCCAGTGGACCAAAAAGCTCCAATTCCGTGTGCACCAGCCACCAGCATCATGTTCTGAACCGCCATCGAAACAGAGGCAATCTCCTCTTCTATTGGGTCTCGTTCGGCTTCGTCCCGCTTCAAACAAATACCAATGATAGCACTTGCCATTAACGGACGATCACGCAATTTGTCGTATTTCTCCTGTTCGAAGCAATCGGACTTCAATTCTTTGTAAAGTTGAGATTGAAACTCAGCCAGTTTCTTTACGCCATCTCCTATGAAAACCTTGAAAGACCAGGGCTGCGTGTACCGATGAGTTGGCGCCCATTTAGCAGCATCCAAGAGTTCCATCACAATTTCCTTATGCACTTTTCGGGTAGAGTAGTTTTCGGGAATAATAGTCCTTCTATCTTCAATAACCGCCTTTATCTCGCTTAGATTGTATCGCATTCAAACTCATTTTAAAGCTGAACAAAGTTATCTGGAATGAGTTTAGATAAACGATAACTTTGCGGAACTAATCAAAAACAAACGGACATGTATCCACCAGAAATAGTAATGCCAATGAAGCACGACATCACTTCGGCCGGAGTGAAAGAATTGCTAACCCCAGAAGAAGTTGATGCAGCCATTAAAGCAGATGGAACGACCTTGGTTTTTATCAATTCAGTTTGCGGTTGTGCGGCAGGAAACGCGCGCCCATCTATAAAAATGGCACTGAAGCACGGCAAACAACCGGACAGAACAACCACGGTTTTTGCTGGATTCGACACAGCTGCTGTGGCACAAGTAAGGTCGCATACCGCCCCTTATCCGCCTTCAAGCCCTTGTATTGCGCTTTTTAAAGACGGGAATTTGGTTCATTTTATTGAGCGCCATCACATTGAAGGACGCACACCAGAAATGATTGCTGAGAATTTGGCTAGTGCTTATGATGAGTTTTGCTAAAAAGCTGATTAGGAAAATAGGCTGTTAGCCTCTTATAAAAAGCTGCTTCCAAGGTTTGGGGGTGGCTTTTTTGTTGTGGGTAATTGACACCTTTCATAACTTGCATTCATGAGGTTCTTTTCTCTGCTTCTGCTATTTGTGTTGGTTACTGGTCCATGTCTGGCTCAAGAACCTATAGCTACTTCCGAAATTCGTCCAAAACCGAATTTGGTTACTCACGTTGGCTTGAACGCTGGAATAGCATTACTGCACAATCCCATCCATTATGACCTAATCCCAGTTGCTGGATATCAATTCTGCCTTTCTCAGCAGGTGCTAACTTTTTTAAATGTTGCTTCGACCACATCATACAGTAGAACCTTACTTGGAAGGTCCCTGTTAAGACCACAACCGTCTAAAACAGAGCTTATCAACACCACTATCTCAATTGAGTATAATTTCTTTCCCGCGACCACACGAAAATCTAGAAAGAGGCAGGTTTTGTTCCCTTATTTCTCATCGGGAATAGGGCTATCGCTGTATCAGAGACTGGAGAATCTATATGACCAGAATGGTCATCCCTACTATTTTTGGTCCGATGGCACAATAAGAGATTTAGACGAAAGTGACCCTGAGGCAGACGCAGCGGTTCACGTAAGTGTGGACAAGAATTACGAGACAAGAGCATTCAAATCGCCCAAACCAGTGTTCAGTTTACCAATTGAAATAGGTCTGCGAATTCGAATATTGAAATTTCTAGGGGTTAATGTTGCTATTCACTATCAGCGTAATTTCTCCAGCTCTGTCTATGAGGGTGGTGAGTCAGACTTTTTAAAAGCCTCAGATCACTTCTTTCTTGCCTCAGGAGGTATAAGTTTATTTTTTGGTGGTCTGTCTAACACGACACCCCCTTGAAATGTCCGTGCATTGCGCTTTTTAAAGACGGGAATTTGGTTCATTTTATTGAGCGCCATCACATTGAAGGACGCACACCAGAAATGATTGCTGAGAATTTGGCTAGTGCTTATGACGAGTTCTGTTAAAACAGCCTTTAGGTATTAGCGGTTAGCTTTTGGCTGATTGCGAAATGAAAAAGCCGTTCCCATAAATCGGAACGGCTTTTTCATTTGTATAGGTTAGCCCAATCGACTCAGCATCTTGATAACCGTTAAAATCATTACAAACAACACCACTCCGAGCAAAAATTTGGATGAGCCCTGAAAAAGGTTCGGTGTTTTTGAGATGTCTTGCCGATAGGCATAGATAATCCCAATGACGAAAACGACAGCAAAAACTCCCGCAAAAATCCAGTGGTAAGGGCCTATAGTCAAGCTGCTTTATTCTGAATCTGGGTTCTTCAATACCTTAGGTACCTTGAAGTAATCTGAATCGGCTTTCGGGGCATTCTTAAGCGCTTGCTTCTGCGTAATCGTCTTTTTCTTCTCATCATTCCGCATCACGTTCATTTCTTCCGACATGTAAATGAGCGGTTCCACACCCTCGGTGTCGAGTTCGTTCAGCTTTTCCATGAACGAAAGAATCTTGTTCAGATCTTTTTTGATGCGCTCTTTCTCATCGCCTTCAAACTGTAGGCGTGCTAGATGCGCTAATTCTTCAACCGTTTTATCCGTTATGTCCATGTCTTTTCAATTCTAGTCGGATTACTTCCTGTGCGGCATCTCTAAGTTCAACCACATCTTTCACGGTCATTCCTTTTGAGGGAATTGGCTTGTGAATTTTGATGAAGGTTGAACCTGGTCTGCCGCCTCTCCAAACATGTGGTTTGGCGGGTAGAATGTTCCATCCATTGACAAAAGTAACGGGAACTACGGGAACTTGCGCTTCTATCGCAATTTTGAACGGTGAGTTCTTAAACGGCAACATCTTAGGAGGATTATCTGGGATAATCGCTTCAGGATAAACGGCAATGGATATTCCCTTTTTTAAATCATCCGCAGCACGTTGATACGAATTATACGAAGCACGTAAATTAGTTCGGTCGATAAGGATATTCATCTTGTAAAAGAAGATGTTGAAGAACCACCATTTACCTAATTGCACCTTTCCCATGTAATGGAAATACCCTGGAAACGCTACATAAGATTGAACTATATCTACGAACGAAACATGGTTTGGAACAATGATATACGGCCCGTTTTCGAGTTTATCTTCCACCTCAACGGTAGTCCAAACACCAACAAGAAAAAGAATCATCCGTGCCCAAATTCGCTTTAGGAACATGGCTTTTTTGAAATGCCTTTCGTGCCGAACGAAATACACGAAAAAGGGAAACAATGGCATTAGCGTGATGAAACAACACACAAAGAACCATCCTCTCCACAGGATTTTTAGTGGCCAAAATAGCTTTGACATAGAACAAATTTAACACGATGTTTGGGCCAAGCCCGAATTCAGAATTTCTACTTTTAGCATTCTGTCTGATAAAGACGAAACATGGCAAGAATACTTACAGGAATACAAAGTTCGGGAAGACAGCATTTAGGCAACATCCTTGGTGCTATTAGACCAGCAATTGAACTTAGTCGCGACCCGAAAAACGAGGCGTACTTATTTATTGCAGATATGCATTCTTTAACCACAATTAAAGACGCGGCAACGCGAAAAGAGAACGTTTTGGCAACAGCAACTGCTTGGCTTGCTTGCGGGCTAGATACTAATAAGGTTGTTTTCTATCGCCAGTCAGATATTCCTCAGGTTGCAGAAATGACCTGGTATTTGAGCTGTTTTACACCATTTCCAATGTTGGCAAATGCCCATTCCTTCAAAGATAAGTCTGAGAATTTGGCGGATGTGAATGCTGGATTATTCATTTATCCGGTGCTAATGGCTTGCGACATTCTCATGTATGACGCTAATGTCGTTCCTGTAGGAAAAGACCAAAAGCAACACCTAGAAATGGCCCGAGATATGGCGCGCTCTGTAAATCATCAATTGAAAGAGGAGGTTTTCGTGATTCCAGAATCAGAAATCAGTGAAGAGGTGATGATTATTCCAGGTACAGACGGACGGAAAATGAGCAAGTCGTACGGGAACGTTATTGACATCTTTCTTCCTGAGAAGAAACTACGCAAGCAGGTGATGGGAATTGTGACTGACAGCACTCCGATGGAAGAACCGAAGGATGCAGATACATGTAATGCTTTTGCATTATACTCGCTATTAGCAAGCGAAGCACAGATAGCGGAAATGCGTAAAAATTACTTGGGAGGAAATTACGGATATGGACACGCTAAGCAAGCTTTGTTTGAGCTCATTATGGAAGAGTTCAAAGAAGAAAGGGCTCGATTCGATGCATTAATGGAAGACCATGCAAAAATTGAAAGTTTGCTTTTGGAGGGCGCCAATAAAGCTCGTCCAATTGCGAATGGGGTTTTAGGAAGGTTTAAAGCCGCCATAGGATTCTAACAATAGGCGCTACTAGTATTGCCAACAACACAAGGTCGGCAAGCCACCATCTTTGTATTCGTTCAATTGTTCTAGTAATGGATATGCTTAGCGGAAATGCGGCCAATATTAGGCCGTTTTGCCAGCCTAAACCCAAAAGTATTACCATCAGGATTACTCCTATCAACCAAGATAAATTGGTGAGTGTAATGTTGCGCTCTGTAACGGTTCCAACCGTTAGGCTTCCAAAAATGCCAGAAACAGCAGCAAGCAAACCCACTAACAAAACAATGTGACCAGAATTTGCCTTTGCTTGGCCAAAATTATCTGTCCAAGCGCTCTGAATTACGCGCTTAAACTCCAGTAATGGCGCATCGTTCCAAATAGTAAACATTAGTAGAAACACACTGCACAGCAGTACTCCTAAGAAAAGAACAATCCACTCTTTCCAACTCCCTGATCTAAGAAGGAGAACAGAAAAACCAATTGGTAACGCTAGAAAAATTGTCTGACCCACAAACAAACTTGAGAGTCCTAACAAAAGTCCTACGTGAAAAACCTCGGTTAATGTTGCTTCCTTTTTGTAAGTGGAGAACAAGAGTAGAAACATGGCCATTATAACGGCTGCAGCTGCAACCACATCTGGCCTAGCAAATACGCTATTTGATTGTGTCAGAAGAACGGCTGACATTACAATCATCGACACATTACTTGAACCAAAAGGTTGCTTCGTTTCTCCAGGTCGGAGTCGAGAAACGACAGCTACCAAAACAATAAGAGCCAAACTTAAAACTGTAAGAAAAATCTGTTGATTCTCAATCCAACCGAAAGCCCAATGAGAAAGGAGCATTTCTGCTTGAACACCTGAAGTTGATTGAAAAAGGAACGAAACCACCAACAACACCGTACAAATGGCATAGGCCAAAACAAAGCCAATGAACGTGCGCGTTTTAAGAATTGGTGTAAGCATTACAGAAGGTGCTTATTTGAATTCAATTATTGGATATATTTGCCGCATCAATACAGCACACAATGAACTTACAAGAATTTCTCGCACCGATTGAAGACCTTTTTCTTTGGTCATTTAGCGTATTAGAAACAGGTGGAAATAATTTCAACTTTTTGCTGATGGCAATTATTGCTTCGGCATTGGTCTACTGGACTTTTAAGCTGATTGGATTCCAAAAGGACGAGATTCTTAACCGATAAGGTTAAAGATCAAAACCAATATCGGTTCTAAAGTATTTGCCTTCGTAGTCTACAATCTGCGCATTCGTGTACGAATGTTCCAGAGCCTCGTCCATATTCTCCCCGTAAGAGGTTATTGCCAATACGCGACCACCATCGGTTAATACACCTCCACTTTCGGACTTGGTACCTGCATGAAACACCACGCTATCCTTCACTTTTTCTAAGCCATTAATTTGACGGCCTTTTTGATAGGAACCCGGATAACCATCGGAAACCAACATTACCGTACAGGTGGTTCTTGGGTCTACCGATAAGTTAACCTTGTCGAGTGTTTGATCAGCCACGGCCTCAAAAAGATCAACAAGGTCTGTTTGAATTCTAGGTACCACAACCTCCGTTTCTGGATCTCCCATCCGTACGTTATATTCAATTACAAAAGGGTCTCCTCCCACGTTCATTAGGCCGATAAACACAAAGCCTCGGTATTCAATACCATCCTTTGCAAGGCCGTTAATGGTTGGTTTTACAACTTGTTCTTCAACCTTATTCATAAATTCTTGGTCGGCAAACGGAACGGGTGAGATTGCTCCCATTCCGCCTGTATTCAAACCTGTATCTCCTTCTCCAATACGCTTGTAATCTTTAGCCGATGGAAGAATCTTGTAGTTCTTTCCATCCGTAAGCACGAATACAGAAAGCTCTATTCCTCTCAAGAATTCTTCAATCACAACCTTATCGGATGCATCACCAAACTTGTGCTCTACAAGCATAGATGTGAGTTCTATCCGTGCCTCAACCAGTTCGTCACAAATTAATACGCCCTTACCTCCGGCAAGTCCGTCTGCTTTAAGAACATATGGCGAATGGAGTGTTTCCAAAAACTTGAAACCTTCTTCTAAAGAATCTGAAGTAAAAGAACCATACCGCGCAGTTGGTATAGAGTGTCGAATCATAAACTCTTTCGAGAACTCTTTACTTCCCTCAAGCATAGCACCAAGCTTAGTTGGTCCTATTACCGGAATGTATTTAAGCGATTGCTCCTGCTGAAAGTAGTCGACAATACCAGCAACCAAAGGAGCTTCTGGGCCAACAACAACCATATGAATTCCATTGCCACGCACAAAATCCCTCACAGAGTCGAAATCGAGTGGGTTTAAGTCCACATTTGTTCCTACCTCCTTTGTTCCAGCGTTGCCTGGGGCTATGTAAAGCTTGGTGAGTCTTGGGCTTTGAGTTAATTTCCATGCAAGTGCATGCTCTCTTCCTCCTGATCCTATAAGTAAAATATTCATGTATGCCTTCTAACTTGGTTGGTCAAAGGTCTTAAATTCATTCATATTTCTCTCCAATAAAAACCCTATTCTGAACACTGTTTTTATACTTTTGAAATCAATCAATCTGAACTAAAAATGGCTTACGAAAATATTCTCACGTCTCTGCAAAACGGGATTCTAACTATTACCATTAACCGGCCCACCAAGCTTAATGCTTTAAGTAAAGGGGTGTTTAATGATCTTGACGCTGCAGTGAAAGAGGTGTACGCCAATAGCGAGATTAAGGGAGTACTAATTACTGGAAGTGGCGACAAGGCATTTGTAGCTGGTGCAGATATTTCTGAGTTTGGAGGTTTGACGAAAGAAGAAGGGAAAAGACTCGCTTCGCGCGGTCAGGATGTCTTTAACGCGATTGAAAACGCCCCCAAGCCATTCATAGCGGCTGTTAATGGGTTTGCGCTCGGTGGAGGTTGTGAGTTGGCTATGGCTTGCCATATCCGCGTGGCAAGTGAAACAGCTCGTTTTGGTCAACCTGAGGTGAATTTGGGCCTAATTCCTGGATACGGAGGAACTCAACGTTTAATACAGTTGGTTGGGAAGGGCAAGGCCATGGAGTTGTTGATGACTGCAGACATGATAAAAGCGGATGAAGCGCTACGTTTAGGATTAGCGAATCATGTAGTGCCAGCTGCTGAACTGATTGCCAAATCGACTGAGATTTTATTGAAAATTACTTCAAAGGCTCCCCTCGCCATCGCCAAGGTGATTGAATGCGGAAACGCTTATTTCACCGATGGCGTGAAAGGGCTTGAATTTGAAATTGACAAATTCGGAGAGTGTTGCGAAACAGAAGATTTTAAAGAAGGGGCGTCTGCCTTTGTAGAGAAACGAAAGGCAGAGTTTAGTGGAAAGTAACTAGCGAGAGAAGTAAACGATAATATTGAGAACGACCAATATGATGGCGAGGCCCAACATAATGTTGTTCCTAACCTTCTCTCTTCTCTTATGTTTATGCCAGCTATCCACTGTTTTTTTGCGTTGCTAAACTAATCAATCTTGTGCATACAAGCAGGTGTTTAAAGCTTGCCAAATGAGTATCCTTTTTTCTTCAATTCTTGTACCGTTTCTTTCAGCGAATCACGCAAATTTGATAATGATTCCTGGTTGTCGTGCATCAGTATAATACTGCCATTTCTCACGTTATTTAGCACATTGTCTTTTACTTTTTTCGGACTTTGATTCTGGTCAAAGTCTCCAGCTATAACATCCCAAAAAACAATTTCTTCAGAGGTCTTGAGCTTATTGTATTGAGAGATTCCTAATCTGCCATATGGAGGCCGAAACAGCGAAGTGTTCAAAATTTCTTTTGCTTTTAGCACACCGTCAACGTATTTATTTGTTGGTGTAGTCCATCCACTTAAATGCTGCATACCATGATTGCCGATTGCATGTCCTTCTTTCCTAATCTGTTCAGCCAAATTTGGCTGCTCCAAAGCATTGTTCCCTAGCAAAAAGAAGGTGCCCTTTATTTCTTCTTCTCTAAGAACGCCTAATACAAACGGAGTTGCCTCGGGGTGTGGCCCATCGTCAAAGGTCAGATAGACCGTCTTCTCATTGGGGTTTTCCCTGAACACAGCTTTCTTAAAAAGCCATCTATAAGCTTTTGGTGGTCGAATGAAATAGTATGACACTTTGATTTATACGTCCATGTTTTAACGCATAAAGTCTTCTGGTAGGTTCTCCAACAAAAAGCCGTAGTCCTCTTCCAAGGTCTCTTGCGTTTCACTTTGCCCATGTTCCCTTGCGAGTAAGATCATTCTTTGAAGTGTCGAGACGGCATTCCTCGGGTCGCCATTAAAACTTCTTCCAGCCAGTTGCCCTTTTCCGTTTGACATAGAAAGCTCTCGCCTGAAGACGCCAGATAACTTTACCATTAAGTCATTGGCTTTTTCAATCTCCTGCAACTCAAACAGCGTTTCAACAATACCAACAACCGAGAAATTTAATAGCGCATCGCTTTTGCTCGTCTGTTCGTAAAAGACATTCAGAATTTCTTTTGCTTTTTCTGGTTGTCCTGAGGCAACTAACTCCTGTGCGCTCTTTCCCATAAGCATATATAACTTATGGCCAACAGACATGGCAATATCTGGTTCATTTCCTAATCGGCTAAGTTCATTTTTGTCTAATCGAACATAGTACTCCATGTCTTGCGAATAGACATCCATCAGCTTGATAGCTATGTTATTCGCCTTTTCGGTCTCCCCCAGCTTATAATAGGCTTCTGCAATTCCCGCTGCAGAAAAATTGAGAAGAATGGACTCGTGCGGTATTGCTGCCATACACTTATCCAATGCATTCTTTGCTTCTTCTTTTTTACCCTCAGCAATAAGTGCATTCGCCAACCTTGCATACATACTTCTGTAGTTAAGGCTCATTCTCTCAGTTTCTGTACCATGGTACACTTCTGGCATATGCATGTTTCCCCAGCTGAATTTGTTCACCATGTTTTCATACATAGCAACTGTATTCACTTCTCCTGTCTGTCCGTCTTTACTTTTCTTAGAAATCGGCACCAAACGGTAAGCGAGTCCTTCTATTTGGAAATATTCCTCAAGTCCCAAGTAGTTATCGCTACCAACTGTAACAGCAAAATAGATTGGTCTTTCCCAGTTTGTATTAGCAAGAAGGTCCAGCACCATCAAGTGATTACGAGTGATAGAAGACCCTTTCAATTTCCAAGTCATCTCTTTCACAATCCGATTGGCTTGGTCTGGACGAACCGTACCTGTACTCATCACCTTCGCAGAGTCAACGGTAATTTTAAGATTTGCAGTTGGTAGGTAATTATAGTCGCCAACACGCGTTTTAAGTAGGAACTGGTCTGAATCCTGTCCCACAAATTCCAAGGCTTCTTTCAGTTCAACATCACCGACAATCTTTCTGTCATATATTGGAATTTGAAGTCGCTTCTCTCCTAACAAATCGTCCTCACTAAAAGTGAAAGGAAGAGGGGCGGCATCATATGCTGCCCTTCTTAATTGATCGATATACCAGTTTGTGTTGAAGAGACTAAGGTTCACAACTCTAACGTCAGTTCTTACTCCTTCAACCTCTTGCGCATACCAAAGTGGGAACGTGTCGTTATCTCCGTTTGTAAAAAGAATTGCATTTGGAGCACAGGTTTCGAGGTAATTAACCGCAATGTCTCTCGCTGCTAAACGGTCAGATCTGTCATGATCGTCCCAGCCTTCTTTTGCCATGATGTAGGGCACGGCAACCAAACTAAGTACAGTTGCCACACTTGCAGCAACGGTTCTTGGGGTTTTCTGGCTGAGCAAATAATACAGCCCAGCTACCCCAAGTCCTATCCACATAGCAAAAGCGTAAAAGGAGCCCACATAGGCGTAATCTCGTTCTCTTGGCTGTATCGGGTACTGATTCAGATAGACTACAACCGCCAGCCCGGTCATCAAAAACATAAGCATAACCAGCCATCCGCCTTCTTGATCTTTATAGAACTGGAAAACCAATCCAATAAAACCTAGTAAGAGAGGCAGCAAATAAAACTTGTTATAAGCCTTATTGTGCGTCATTGAAATAGGCAATTTGTCTTGTGGTCCTAATCGGGCATCATCGATAAATGGAATCCCGCAAACCCAGTTTCCATTGTTAATCTCGCCATGCCCTTGAATATCATTTTGTCGACCCGCAAAATTCCATAGGAAATACCGGACATACATATGACCTATTTGATAATTGAAAAGGAAAGAGATGTTCTGCGAAGGCGTTGGCTTATACTTTCCTCCCTTTGCGCCTGTCCAACTTTTATACTCGGCTACATGGTGTGCCTGATTGCTGTACATTCTTGGGAATAGGCCGCTTAGTTTAGAGTCATAAATAGCAACCGATTTTCTGCCAGATACCTCATACGAATCTTCTGCCTGATAGTACACTTTTGCGCCATCTTCCTTGTCTATATAATCAGCGTTAAAATACTGACCGTAGAATAAAGGACGGTCTCCGTACTGCTCACGGTTTAAGTAAGATTGCAAAGCAAATACGTTATCTGGATTGCTCTCATCCATTGGTGGGTTGGCCATAGACCGAACCACCGTAAGCGTATAGGCCGAATAACCAACCAATAGCATCATTAGACTAAGTATTACCGTGTTAGCGGTAACCATTTTCTGCTTCTGGGTATAGTAAAGACCAAAAGAGATGCCTGCAACAAGGAGAATTGCGTAGAAGAATACCCCAGAGTTAAACGGCAGCCCCATGCCATTCACAAACAACAATTCGAACCAAGACGCAACCTTAATTACGTACGGAATAACGCCATACATAACAAACACTAGCCCTGCCAACGAAAGAACGCCAGTAACTAAAAAGCCCACTTGGGTAGGCTTAAACTTGCGGAAATAGTAAACAAATGTTAATGCTGGAATTGCCAACAAGTTCAGGAGGTGAACTCCAATAGACATTCCGAATAAAAGGGCGATAAGCACGATGTACCTGTCAGCATGCGGTTCATCGGCAACTTCTTCCCATTTAAGAATTACCCAAAACACGAGGGCTGTAAACATAGAAGAGAGGGCATATACCTCGCCTTCAACCGCTGAAAACCAAAACGAATCTGAAAATGTAAAGGCCAATGCTCCAACAACACCGCTACCCATTACCGCAATAATGCTGGCTGTATCATTCTCGTCTCCGTCTTTTCCAACAATTAATTTCTTGGCAAAATGTGTGATAGACCAAAACAGAAACAAAATGGTAAACGCGCTCGCCATTGCCGACATGGTGTTCACCCATCTTGCTACCTGAGTAAGGTCATCACCTGCAAAAATTGAAAAGAAACGTGCAAGCAATTGAAACATAGGAGCACCTGGCTCATGACCAACCATCAATTTGTAGGATGCAGAAATGTACTCACCACAATCCCACCAACTTGCAGAAGGCTCTATAGTAGAAACATAGACAAACGAGGCGGCAAAAAGTACTAGCCACCCAGTTATGTTGTTAATCAATTTATACTTGCTCATACAGGCTCTTTTTTAGCGTTGCCGAATTTAGGAATATTACCCTAAGACACACGAAAAGCGGTGCGTAAAGTTGTTTGTGTCGATGTTAAATATTCTTATTTTTGCCGCCCAAATTGACCCATGGTGTAACTGGCAACACGTCTGGTTTTGGTCCAGAAGAGTCCAGGTTCGAGCCCTGGTGGGTCAACATTAAGAGCGCTATCCTCCGATAGCGCTCTTTTTATTTGGCGTTTCCCGTGTTCAATTAAGGCCCTTTCGATAAACGACCAAACCCAAATGAACGTTAGGCGTAACATTACTTGTTATGAAAAAACTTATTCCATCATTACTTATTCTTGCCGCCCTTGCTATTCCGAATAGCGCTGAAGCTCAATCAATAAATAGCACTTTGGTTGTGAACGAGATTAGCTTTTCATCCATAGCACCCGAAACAATTGATGCAATCCAGTTCAAAAAGAAAAAATCCAAGCTTCTTTCAATAGCCGACTTCACTTTGCAGCCTAAGACAGTTTTCTTGTGTTGCACGCGTAGCGGCTACGGCTTTTACTTCAAGTTCTAGATTTCGGTGGCTGTAGGCTGCAAATTGAATACTTTTGCCGCCTGATGAAAAACATTCGCAACTTCTGCATAATTGCCCATATCGACCATGGTAAAAGCACCTTGGCGGATCGCCTGTTGCAAGTGACAGGAACAGTCACTGACCGCGAAGCACAAGCTCAGGTTTTAGACGATATGGATCTTGAGCGAGAGCGCGGTATTACCATCAAGAGCCACGCCATTCAAATGAATTACCAATTAAATGGCGAAGACTATATCCTCAATCTAATTGACACTCCGGGACACGTAGACTTTTCTTACGAAGTTTCTAGAGCAATTGCAGCGTGCGAAGGCGCCCTTTTGATTGTAGATGCAGCACAAGGAATTCAGGCCCAGACCATTTCCAATCTGTATTTAGCATTGGAACATGACCTTGAAATCATTCCTGTGCTCAATAAAATTGACCTTGATAGCGCGAACCCTGAGGAAGTAAAAGATCAAATTGTTGACCTTTTAGGTTGTGAAAGGGGAGATATTCTCGCTGCAAGTGGTAAAACGGGAGTTGGTGTACCAGAAATGCTGGAGGCGATAGTTGCTCGAGTTCCTGCTCCTAAAGGCGATCCGGAGGCTCCTCTTCAGGCTTTGATTTTTGATTCCGTTTTCAACCCATTTCGAGGTATTATTGCCTATTACCGAGTTCTTAATGGTTCTATCTCAAAAGGAGAACAGGTAAAATTTGTTGCTACTGGCAAGCAGTACGGTGCAGAGGAAATTGGAATTTTAAAGCTAAAACCACTACCTCAAAAGCGCGTTGAGGCAGGAAATGTTGGTTACATCATTTCTGGAATTAAAACGGCTAAAGAAGTTAAGGTTGGAGACACAATTACTTCGGTAGCTCGGCCATGCGAAAGTGCTATTCAGGGTTTTGAAAACGTAAAACCAATGGTTTTTGCAGGTATTTATCCTGTGGATACAGAGGATTACGAAGAGTTGCGCAACAGTATGGATAAACTCCAGCTGAACGATGCTTCCTTGACCTACGAGCCCGAAAGCTCGGCAGCTTTAGGCTTCGGTTTCCGTTGCGGTTTCCTTGGCATGCTGCACATGGAGATTATTCAGGAGCGGTTAGAGCGTGAGTTTGATATGACGGTTATTACCACCGTTCCTAACGTTTCTTACATAGCGCACACGAAAAAAGGAGTGCGACTTATCGTAAATAACCCTTCCGACCTTCCTGAACCCAACTATTTGGAGAGCGTTGAAGAGCCATTTATCGCAGCTCAAATTATTTCTAAAGCAGAATACGTAGGTGTTATTATGACGCTTTGTATTGAAAAGCGCGGCATTCTTAAAAACCAGATTTATCTAACCAGCGATCGAGTAGAGCTCCAGTTTGAGTTGCCGCTTGGCGAAATTGTATTCGACTTTTATGACAAGTTGAAGTCCATTTCTCGAGGCTATGCTTCGTTTGACTACCAACCAGTAGATTACAAGCCAAGCCGTTTGGTGAGGTTGGATATTCTCCTGAACGGAGACCCCGTTGATGCGCTTTCTGCCTTAATTCATGCTGATAATGCACACACATTGGGCAAAAAGATTTGCGCCAAATTGCGCGAGTTGATCCCTAGACAACAGTTTGATATTGCTATTCAAGCAGCCATTGGCGCAAAGATTATCTCTCGAGAAACGGTAAAGGCCTTAAGAAAGGACGTTACCGCCAAGTGCTACGGTGGTGACATTAGCCGAAAGCGAAAATTGCTTGAAAAGCAAAAAAAGGGCAAGAAGCGTATGCGTCAGGTAGGTAATGTGGAAGTGCCACAATCTGCTTTTATGGCGGTTCTTAAACTCGATTAGTCTACTCTCGCAGGGTAACAATCTCGTATTTCAAATCATCCAAGTATACTTTCGTTTGGCCTTCGCTAAACGGGTAAACAATCCAATTATCGTCTACCGACACTGGTTTCCCTAGGGCCTCAATCTTGGTAATCTTCACCCATTGGTTTCCTTCGGTTAGCAGCTGCCCCAATTGTATGTAAGCATGTCCATAATCTGAGCTATCGTTTCTAAACGAATAGGCTAACGAAAGTTCTTGTTGCGGCTTTTCGCACCAGACCATAGCCGAAAAATGTAACTCTCTTTTTCCAACCTCCCCTAATTCAGAAACTGGTATTCCAATTGTGGAACCATAGGAGTTACCTCCGCCAACTACCGTACTCCGTTGTCCAGAAAATGCTAGGGTAGAATCTAGCCCTTGATTGCCCCACATGGTGCCTGGCTCCAAATCCGTTTCAAAAGACTTGGTAGACAATGTCATGTCTCTCCGATAAAATATTCCATCGTATTCTCGGTCGGTTTTCAAGAAAACTTCCCAATATCTCGCTTCATCCATACCTACCCAATGCAAGATGAATTTCTGGTACTGATAGCTTTGAATCAAATTCACACCCACAAAAAACACACAGGCAATACCAACCATTAGCCTCAATGGTTTTCCAACTGATTGAATAAGATACGCCAGTCCAAAAGCTGCGAATGGTAAAAATTCGATAAGCGCTCGCATCCCAAAACTACCTCCGTAATACCAATTCCACCATGAGGAGATTACATAAACGCTAATCGCTAAAAACAGCCACAGCCAAACACCTTCTTTTGGTTTCTTAATTAAATGCAGCACGAGCCCAACTGCAGCTAAAACCCCTATTGGTGTATAGATGAAAAAACCCTTCTTGTAACTAAAGAGGACGTTCCAAATTTTTGGGTTAGAGAAGTTAAAGCCTTCATCCTGATAAGACCAAACCAGTGGCTCGCCAACCTGAGCCAAATACATGGCCGATTGGATTAATAGTACACCAAATACGACTAAAACTCCAAGTCCTAATTTTTTGATTAAGCCATCCTTTCCCTTCAGTTTTTCCAAAAGAGGTTTTAACCCACCTGCTATAAACGGAACACTTAAAATGACCAAACCATTAACAGGCCTTACTAGCACAATCAGTCCGAAAACAAGAGACGAGACCAATAGGTCTACGCTATTATCGGAAGTCAACCATCGGTCTACAGTAAACATGAAAACGCTGACTAAACCAAAACTATAGGCATGCGACATAGCTGGCTCTGACACCGAATAGTGAAACAGCCCCGTTGCAAAAAAGCAGCACAAAACCGTGAAGATTGAAACGCCCTTGCTTATGCCTCGAGCTTCTAAAAAACGCGATAAAAAGTAAAGTCCAACCCCAACATAAAAAAGCGCTCCGACCATAACGCCAAATTGAAAGGGAGCAGAATAACCATCAATAGGAAATCCGAAAAGCCAAGCGCATAAACATGAAACAAGGAAAAAGGGCAGCATAAGCAATGATGCGCCAGCATAGTATTTGTTTATCCGTCCTAAGTCTGATTGCACCGTAAAATCAGAACCTCCACCACCGAAATATACATCTGCGTACGAATGAATAACCTGCTCCCAATCGAACGATTGCTCCAAGAACACAGCAACCAAATACCCATAATACCCTTGCGCATCGGCATGTATCTTTCCATACATGGCCTCATTGTCGAATAGGCCGCTAAGCGAAAGACCTAGGGCAACTAGTAGTGCTGCAATAATGGCTGTTTTCCTCATTTCGCTTGAATAAAGCTAATCTCCAAATCGTCTAAGAGTACAGAAGAGCCGTCAGATTTCATTGGATAGATAACAAACTTATCTGCTGCGTTTCGAGGCGCACCACATCGGAACAACGCGGAGGTCCAACTCCAGTTTCCAGTTCCATTAATTTGCGGGCGTAATGGATACTTCTGCCAATAATAACCAGCGCCTGTGCTGTCCTCTAAACTGCACACAAAAGAGATGTCGGAACCACGTGCATTAGAGTTTGTCCAACTACTTATTCTTACTGTATTTAAGGGAATCTCAATCTCCGAAACTTGCTTTCTAAACGTCAATCCATACTGGTCATCAGCACCCATTCTAGCAACTTTTCCTTCGCCAATTGGGTCGTCTATTAGTTGATTCTCATTGCCCCAACCCAATTCAGATTCCATACTATGCTTAACCAAAACACTATCAATACCAACGTAAGAATCTTGTCCTTCATATCCAGAATAATACCACGCTAAGTCATCTCCCGTTCGGAGAAACAGGTTCCAATATTTGGTCTTCGACATGTTATCGAAAGTAATGATGTGCATGTTATACTGATACGTTTGAATTAGTTGAATTGGCACCAACAACAAGCCAATAACCGCAAAAACGCCTGGTTTTAAGAAGCCCAAGCCGCTGGTTAAAAGGGCAGCCAAACCAATGGCGAAAAACGGATAATAGTCGATAAAAGCACGATGACCAAAAGAGCCTCCGTAATACCACATCCACCAAGAAGAAATAACCCAAGTAGACACACCTACCGCAAGTAACAACCACGCTGCTTTGCTCTTATTAATGAAGTACAAAGAAGCTAAACCAACCAACGATAAAAGTATAAGCGGGCTATACACAAACAGACCTTTTCTGTAGCTGAATAAGACATTAGAAAATTCTGGGCGAAGGAAGTTGAACCCTTCTCCTTCATACGACCACACCATTGGCGCCCCTGTTTGAAGCAAGTAAAAAAGCGGCTGAATAGAAACCACCAAAACAGCGGCAAGTACCGCGATTGCTAAGGCTTTTTTATTCCCAAAAAAGGTTTTAATCAGCTCCACCAAACCAGCATATCCTGAGGTAATTATGGGTACACCAAGTAGCACCATGGCATTAGTTGGGCGAATAAGAACAGTAAGCCCTAGAGCCACAGCAGCTAATACAAATGAAGCCGTTTTGCATTCTTGATAAGCCTTGTTTGTAAAAAACAAAAAGGCCGAAATGGTGAAAAACGAATAGGCATGAGACATGCTTGGTTCGTAAATCGTGTAGTACAAAAGGTTGGTGCCAAAGAGCAAGAGAAAGGCGGTTAGCATTACTGCTTTTTCTTTCATTCCAATGGCAATGAGAAACAGACTCAGGAGGTATAACCCCAACACAGAATATACCAATGCGGCCAGTCCTATCATGAGTTGGAAAGGCCAAGAATAACCATCTACAGGCATGCCAACCGCGGCAGCCACTACGCAACCTGCCAGAAAGAATGGGGCTTCTAATACAGCTGTGCCTGCAAAGTATTTATTTACGCTTCCTTGGGGAGTTTCATTAATGAATTTGGCCCTTTTATCTTCGGGATAGTAGCTCTGATTAAGGCTATCGACAAACGAAAACTGGAGGTCTTGATAAATAAAAACCGCTGGCAAATAGGCGTAATAACCTTGACCATCAGTCATAATAAGCGGCTCTTCCGATAGGTTTTGCCAACGGGTAAAGCCAGCAATGGCCAACAGGCCTAGAAAAAGTATGACAACTCGTTTTTTCAACTGGCGGCCAAATTAGGGAATAGTGATTAGCGACATGCCAAAAGCGGCCTGTGCTTTCCTTACCGTGCGAAGGCTACTTACTGAAGATATTATACTTCAGTATACAATAGATAGCCCGGAAACCATCTTTAGCACCAATTTTCTTTCCGTCTTCGTAGGTACGTCCGTAGTAAGAGATGCCTACTTCGTAGATTCTGATGTTTGGAAGTCGGCTAATCTTAGCCGTTACTTCTGGTTCAAAACCAAAGCGATTTTCCTTCAGATTTAGGCTTTGCACCATTTTGGTGTTAAACAATTTGTAACACGTTTCCATATCAGACAGGTTCAAATTGGTGAACATGTTAGACAAGAAAGTGAGGAATTGATTTCCGATAGTATGCCAGAAGAACAGAATACGGTGAGGGTTTCCACCTAAAAAACGTGAACCATAAACCACATCTGCGTTTCCTTCAACCACAGGCTTCAACAGGTCGTTGTATTCGCGCGGGTCATACTCAAGGTCAGCATCTTGTATTAGCAAATACTCTCCAGTAGCCAACTCAATTCCTTTGTGGAGCGCTGCTCCTTTTCCCATGTTTACAGGCTGAGAAAAAAGCTGAATATCCATGTCTGGATTCTCTGCTATGTACTTCTCAATAACCTCCACGGAGTTATCCGAAGAACAATCGTTGACAATGATTAACTCTTTCTTAATTCCATTCACCAATTCAACTGCCTTAATTCGGTTAAGAATTAGGTGGATGGTTTTGGCCTCATTGTAGGCTGGAATGACTAGGGAAAGCTTTTGAAAACTCACGCTTCAGATTCTTTGGTGCTGCTCTCTTTTACCAAATAAAGGGGCCGCTGTTTAACGTTATTGCTTATTCTACCAACGTACTCGCCAATAATTCCGATTGATAAAAGCTGTATGCCTCCAATAAAGAGAACGCTTAACATCAAAGAGGTCCAACCGGGTTCGTACACCTTTAAAATGAAGCGCGAATATAACGCATATAGCATGAGTAAGAAGGAGACAAAAGACATCACAAAGCCAGAAATAGTGGCCATTTTTAACGGGAAATTGGAGAACGATGTAATTCCATCAAGCGCAAAGCGTATCATTTTACGCCAAGTGTAGCCCGTGTCGCCCGTCATTCTTTCATCTCTATCGTACTCCACATAGGTTTGGTTGAAACCAATCCAAGCTATCTGACCGCGCAAGAATTTTTCGCGTTCTGGCATTTGTTTCAACGCCTCCACCACTCTTCTAGATACTATCCTAAAATCTCCTGTGTCGATAGGGATATCAACGCTTGTAATACTGGCCAGCAAGCGGTAAAAGTATTTTGCCGTGGCCTTTTTCAAGAATGATTCCCCTTTTCGTTTTCTTCTTCTGGCGTAAACCACGTCAAACCCAGTCTGCGCTTTGGCAACCATTTCAGCAATGAGTTCTGGAGGATCTTACAGGTCTGCATCAATAATTACTATCAGCTCACCAACGCTTCGGTCTAGCCCAGCTGTTACCGCTATTTGATGGCCAAAATTTCTGCTTAAATCAATATAAGCAACACTCACTTTGCTTGAATGTAATTTCTTGATTGTGTCCAGCGTACTGTCAACACTTCCGTCATTTACAAAAATGAACTCCACGGAATCGAATTCGAGCGAAGATACTACGGCAGAAAGTCGTTCAAAAAGAGGAATGATATTCCCCTCCTCATTATAAACTGGTATGACAACAGATAGTGTCACAATCAAATGTTCATTTCCGGAATGTCCCCTTCCACAATAAGGCGACCTTCTGTTGCGGCAATTACTTCATCAACGGTAACTCCTGGTGCGGTTTCTATTAGCTTAAATCCATCTGGAGTTACGTCTAAAACCGCCATATTAGTAACGATGCGCTTAACGCAAGCTACACCCGTAATTGGAAGCGAACACTGCTTCAGCAACTTCGATTCTCCAGCCTTATTCGTGTGCATCATTGCAACAATAATATTGTCTGCAGATGCCACAAGGTCCATTGCGCCTCCCATTCCTTTCACCATTCGGCCAGGGATTTTCCAGTTGGCTATGTCTCCATTATCGGAAACCTCCATTGCGCCTAAAACGGTTAACTGCACATGCTGGCCTCTAATCATGGCAAAACTTGTGGCAGAATCGAAATAAACAGCCCCTTTTCTGGCAGTAATAGTTTGCTTTCCAGCATTAATTAAATCGGCATCTTCTTCTCCATCAATCGGAAAAGGACCCATTCCTAGAATGCCGTTTTCTGACTGAAACTCCACTTCAATTCCTTCTGGAATGTAGTTAGCTACCAATGTTGGAATGCCTATTCCGAGGTTAACGTAGTAACCATCTTTCAGCTCTTGTGCGATTCTTTTCGCAATTCCGTTTTTATCTATAGCCATAGTGCGATATTAAGGTAAAGTTGATGAATTCTTGGTTTCCTCCATCAATTCATAAAGAGTCACGTCCACGTTTCCAAAACTTATTGGCTGCTGATGGATGTTCCAGAAGTACAGTTTTACATGCGTGGCTTCTGGGGGTATGTTGGGAACTAGAAGTTGGTGATGGAAAATTTCGCCTGCCTCCCAAGTTGTCTTTAGCCAATCCACTACAATGGTTTCCTGTGCTAACGAATTGCCATGTGGATCTCCAAAATCAACTGTTACCCATGCCTCAAAAGGCTGAGAAAGTGCAGGCATTATCACTTTTACATCCCAAATTAAATCTCGGCCACCAAGAGTATCGTTATCGGCTTCATACCAAACAAAGTAGGGCTCTGTAGAGGTTTGAATGGGGTCTGTGTGTTTTGAGAACAACACTTTCCGTTCTCGAACGGGATTTCGTTGCAATAAATGCAAACCAGAAACTGGGTGATAAGAAATGGTGTCGTAATTCTCCCATTTACCAGCCTCTTCTAGTACACACATTTGAAAATCTGCCTCTTCTCCCTGATATGCAGCCCATTGAATCGGGCTAATCATTCCACCGTTGCGCAAATTGTAATAGTTGAAAGGGAGCGCTCGTAGCCTATAACCTGTAGTGGTTGGTTGCTTTTTTGTTCGTTGGAAATCTGCCGAAATTGTATTGTAGAATTCTCGCGCACTAGCATCCAACTGCCAAAGAGTAATGTGACTAAGGTTGGCCGATAACACACTTTCCAATGGAAAAATGAAAAGTGGAATTGCCAGAACAACACTCCATTTCTTTACGGCTTTCGAGTCGGTAACTGTTTGGATTCTTTGTAGACAGAAGACAATTGCCAAGGGAGCAAAGAGGAGGTATTGAATGGCTACGCGATCTGCGGGATAGTTTACATCAAACAGCAGATGAAGAAGAAAATTGCCGGTCAAATTGCCAAGAAACAAATGGGAAAACAGGAGGCTTGGAAAATTCTCTTTTGGCGACTTGAAGGATTTCGTGAAAAGAAAGATACTTGAGCTGAGGATGATGAACACTGCTATCGGTACAACAAACACAAACAAGGTTTGTACGGATGGAAACGCAAACTCGGCTAGCGAAAGAATGGTTACATCCCAAAAACTGTCGCCCGGTCCGTAGTACAGCAATCCTCGAGATTTGTATTCAAACGATAGGTTCGCAAACCATCGGACACAAAATATCCCAACGGCAATACCGCTAAGTGCTGAAACCCACTTTTTTCTCTGAAAAGAAATCTGCCATAGACCCAACCCAGCTAGCATAAGCAGGTTGGTGAGAAGTAAAGACAAATTGGCTAGCGTGGCTAATTGCAAGAACAAAATGCATAGAATAATGTGCCGTGCTGCGCTAGATTGCATCCAACAATAACCAAAATACAAGGAGGTGATAAGTAGGGCTATTGACATGCCATACCCTCTTGACACGGAGAAGAACTCTATCACAAAATGACATCCAGCTAAGGCTAAAAAGAGCGCCCAACGAAGCTTTTTATCGGAAACAAGAAGGCTGAATTTATAGGATACAAAGAGATAGAGAAAACCGAACACAACGTTTGGAAGTCTGAGTATAAATTCGGTGTTGCCAAAAGCTTTGTAGCAAAACCAAGAAAGCATCGAATTCAGAACGTGGTTGTTGGCATCCCAATGTGCTTCACCAGGCCAAAACTTACCTAGGTGGATGTAATGAAAAAATGTTGCTGCCTCATCATACGTGATAGGAATGACGATAGCCCGAACTACTACGTAAACAATTAGGGCTAGGATTAGACCTAGCGCAAGAGCTGTTTCTAGGTTCTTTTTACCGAGCAAGGTTATGGTCTTGGTGAAACCGTTCGTTGTTCTATTCGCTTCTCAAATTTCTCTCCTTGGAAAATCCGATTCACGAAAATTCCTGGTGTGTGAATGTGATTAGGGTCTAGTTCTCCGGGGTCAACTAACTCTTCCACTTCTGCTACTGTTATCTTTCCAGCCATTGCCATCAGAGGGTTGAAGTTTCGGGCTGTGCCTTTGAAAACTAGGTTTCCGTAGTGATCCCCTTTCCATGCTTTTACGATGGCAAAATCTGCCGTAAGCGCATGTTCTAAAATGTGTGGCTTGCCATTAAACTCTCTCACTTCTTTGCCTTCGGCAACTTCGGTACCATAACCTGCTGGTGTAAAAAATGCAGGTATTCCAGCTCCTCCAGCTCTACATCTTTCTGCCAGTGAACCTTGAGGAATGAGATCAACTTCTAATTCTCCACTGAGCATTAGTCTTTCAAATAAATCGTTCTCACCAACATAGGAAGAAATCATTTTCCGAATCTGGCGTTTTTGCAGCAACAGACCCAAGCCAAAATCATCTACACCAGCATTATTAGAAATGCACGTAAGGTCTTTTATTTCTCTACGCACCAATTCAGCAATACTGTTTTCTGGAATACCACAAAGGCCAAACCCACCCAACATGAGCGTCATCCCGTCTTTCAGTCCTTCTAATGCCGCTTGCGGCCCACTTACAACTTTATTCATGGATTAAAATTCAAAATCTGCATCGCTAAAACCATCCTGTTTGTTGCGATTCATTTTGTCAAACTTATCACAATCAAGCTCAACCGTTAGTTTTCCTTCAGGTTTATCAAACGCCCCTGTAGATATAGTAATTCTCTTATCGGCATAGACCTTTTGCATGTACAGCGCCCAAATTGGTAGTGCCATTGCTGCTCCTTGACCTTCCACAATCGTTCTAAAATGTGCTGCTCGATCTTCGCAACCAACCCACACTCCGGTTACCAAGTCTGGTGTGTGCCCTATAAACCATCCGTCAGATTGATTTTGCGTAGTCCCAGTCTTACCAGCCATTGGTGGTTCTAGCTTGTAGCGATATTTAAGTCGAACACCCGAACCGTACTTCACAACGCCTTCCAATAAGCTCATCATTGTATAGGCGGTTTGTTCGCTCATTACTTCATGCGTTTTTGGAACAAATTCTTCCAATACGTTTCCGCTTTTATCTTCAATTCTAGTTACAATAACAGGTTCTGTATAAACTCCGTGGTTGGTAAATGTGCAATGCGCTGCAGTCATCTCATAAACTGAAAGACTAGGAGTTCCTAAACAAATGGCAGGATACGGGTCAATAGGAGCAGTTATTCCCATTTTTCGGACCAACTCAATAACCGCTTGAGGACCAAACTTTTTCATAACAAAAGCGGTGACAGTGTTTACAGAATTTGCTAATGCCTTTTTTAACGAGATCTCTTCGCCTTCAAACTTATTATCCGAATTGTGCGGTGTCCAATTCTGAGGTAATCCCCACCTGTCTTTTTCGAAAGTGACAGGAATGTTGAGGACCTTTTCGCACGGAGACCAGCCTTCTTGTATAGCGAGGGCGTACACGAACGGCTTGAAGGTTGAGCCGACTTGCCTGCTTCCTTGCTTTACATTATCATACTTGAAATGCTTGTAGTTAATGCCCCCAACCCAGGCTTTCACGAAGCCTGTTTTTGGATCCATAGACATGACACCTGTTTGAAGAAAATGTTTGTAATACCGAATAGAATCCATTGGGGTAAGCGTGGTATCGATTTCTCCTTCCCAAGCAAAAATGGACATCTCCACTGGCTGTTGAAATTCAACTCTTAATGAGTCATCAAACGGCTTCCAAATTTCTTGATAATAATCCCACGTTCTATCCAAATCTGGTTGCAACTTCTTGTTCTTGGCCCGCAGCTTTTCCAGTTTTTTCTTGATGAGCTCTTGGTCATCTTCCTTCTCCATCCGCTCGGCTCGCTCAAACTGCTTGTATAAATCTGCCATCTCAGATTCAATCTCATCTCGTTGGCTTTTATACTCAAAGTAACCACGGTAACGTTCTCGAATATCTTGCCGCTGATCAAGTCTTGCATTGTACCTCGTAGACCTCCGCATTGATTGAAGCATTATACCATCAATTTCAGCATCAGTAACTCCCCGAAAAGGTGCATCTGAATTACGATCTTGGTCTTTCCAAAACTTGGCTTGATGTTCTTTAATGTGTTCAGATACTGCTTCTTCAGCATGTATTTGAAGCCTAGAGTCAATGGTTGTGTAAATCCTCAAACCATCTCTATACAAATCATAGTTAGAGCCATCTGGTTTCTTGTGCGTAGCACACCACCGAGTCAGTTCGTTTCTTAAATGTTCGCGGAAATACGTTGCCAAGCCTTGATTGTGGTCGGTGGTTTGGTAGTCAATTTCCATTGGCAATGCCAACAAGGAATCTGCCTGTGTTTCTGTTATTTTCCCATTGTTGCGCATTTGGCCAAGTGCTCTATTTCGATGAAACAAGGCTCGGTCAGGATAGCTTCTGGGGTTATACTGAGAGGGGTTTTTAAGCATGCCCACGAACGTGGCAGCCTGCTGAATGTTCAGCGAATCTGGGGATGTGTTGAAGTAAACCTTTGCAGCAGATTTAATTCCCACAGCGCCATGCACAAAATCTACCGTATTGAGGTACAGGGCAATTATTTCTTCCTTGGTATATCTCCGTTCGAGTCGGGTGGCGATAATCCATTCTGCTGGCTTTTGTACCAACGACCCTCCCCGTAAGCGTTTATCTCCTTCTCGGGTTCTAAAAAGATTTTTTGCTAGCTGCTGAGTAACGGTGCTACCTCCGCCCCTCTTCCCCAAGAAGAATATGGCACGGCCCAATCCGATAAGATCTACACCACTGTGCCAGTAATACCGTTCGTCTTCTGTCGATACAAGTGCGTCTATAAGATAAGGAGAAAGCTCCTGATACTTGATATTTGACCGGTTTTGCACAAAGTAAGTTCCCAGTACTTTTTGGTCAGCAGAAAAGACTTCTGAAGCCTGATTGCTTCGTGGATTTTCCAGCTCATCAAACGTTGGAAGTGGACCCCATACGCCTATTGAGATGCAAAATAAATGCAAGGCAATTATGCTAGGCCCCACGATAGCTGCCAACCAGAAAAACAAAACGTATTTCCGCTTAATCGGTGTATTTTTCTTTTGTGCCACTACCTCTTTTTATGCTCTTCTAGCGAAATTCCTACGTCCAAGATAGACGAAAGTGCCTCTGTTCTCATTCCTTGTTCAAACTCAAAACTGTATGTTCCTTTATTTGGAAACCTTACATTTTCCTTAAACAGAATGTGGTTGTCTAAAATATCTCCTAGGCCATTTCCCAGCCACCTTCCGCTCTTATCAGCCAAAAAACACTCTACCGTATCTCTAGCACTTTTACCAGAAGGAAACGTGGTGGTCACAAACATGTAAATGTTAGCATAAGCATAAGAGCCCTCATTTCTAAGGTCAATATAAAAGTCGTAACCAGACACGGTATCCTCAACTAAAATATCGAATGAAATCGTATTTTCCTGTTCCCAAATTTTGTTAGGAATGGGCTGGCTTTCTTGAAAAAGTACCTCTTTGCATCCCGCTAAGCACAATGCTGAAACAAAAACGGCTGCCAGAATTGTACTATTTCGCATCGTTTGGTTTAGGTCCCTTATTTCTGTTCTTGTTTCTATTCCGATTATTTCTGCGTTTGTTGCTGGTAACACCTTTTTTATTGTGACCTCCTTTAGGCTTATCAAACCTGGTTAGGTCATCTTGGCCTACTACGTTTTCATAATCTGGCTGCTTGACCTTAACCTCCGCAAACTGATTTTCTACAAGAGCGGTTGGTTTCTTGCCCTCTTTATTCATGGCAAGAATTTCCTTTACTCGCTCAATCGGAACTTCAATAAACTTGCTTGGGTCGTCTCTTAATGTGAACCACATTATCCCTCTAAAAATGTCAACCTTTTGTGTGAAAGCAGTGCCTCTTTCGGTTTCCAGTTTCGTTTTTTGATTGGGGAAGTCTTTAAGCGCGTCTAAGTAGCTATCAAGTTCATAATTAAGACAGCATTTCAGTTTCCCACACTGACCTGCCAGTTTTTGTGGATTAAGAGATAGTTGTTGGTAGCGAGCTGCGCTTGTGCTTACGGTTCTGAAATCTGTGAGCCATGTAGAGCAACAAAGCTCTCGTCCGCAAGGTCCAATTCCACCTAACCTAGCGGCTTCTTGTCTAGCGCCAATTTGTTTCATTTCTACCCTTACCTTAAACTCATCGGCATATCGTCTGATTAGTTCCCTAAAATCCACTCGGTCTTCGGCCGTGTAGTAAAACACTGCTTTGCTCTTGTCTCCTTGGTATTCAACATCGCTAATTTTCATGTTGAGACCAAGTTCTCTTGCTATTATTCTAGAACGTTTTTTGGTGGCTTTTTCAAGGTCAACCGCCTCTTGCCATTTGGTAATGTCTGGTTCTGTTGCCTTTCTAAAAACCTTCTTGAGGTCTGCGGTTGCAGAATCTACTTTCCGCTTGCGCATTTGTAGCAAAACAAGGTCTCCAGCTAAAGAAACTGTCCCAATATCATGACCAGGTGAAGCTTCAACTGCCACTACATCGCCTTCTGTTAAGCGCAGGTTATCTTGTTTGAAAAACTGCTTTCGCGTGTTTTTAAATCGAACCTCAACAAAATCAGACACGGTATAGCCCACCGTGTCTTCCATATTAGACAGATAATTGAATACGCTTAATTTATCGCAGCTGCCCGTTTGGCAAGCTCCATTACTCTTACATCCACGGGGTAACCCGTTTTCTGTTTTTCCATTACTACATCCACTACATCCCATCTTTCTTCTTTTTCTAAGCGAACAAATTTAATCGAATAGAGCCCCGTCTCATCATTTACTTCATGGCTTCACTAAGCACGTAATCAGACAGTTTAAACGATAAGTCCGTAAATGTGATTCGCGGATTGGCGTTTCGTTCTATATGGTAATGTGCATCATTCAACGACTCTAACATACCTGCAGAATTCTCTGGAGTAATGAATTGAGAGAACTTATGTACAAACTGCAACTCTTCCTGCAATAATTTACTCTTGGTTTGGGGTAATGTTCTGTACATCAAAACTTTCCGCAATATTCCGCTAGATTGTTCTAGAAGTGCTTTTTGCCTTTCGCGACCTAATCCTTGAAACTCCTCACACAATTCTTGAATCGTTTCAAGTTGCAGGCCGTAACAAGCCCTCATCCAACGGATAAAGAAATTAATTGAGTTGGTTATTCCTGTTTGGTCTTCCAGTAATTGCTTGGCCAAATTCAAATCACCGTCCGCTAATTCTGCCAGTTGCTCCGCCCTTTCAGGGTCTTCGCTACCAGCAAAAGAACCTGCTATTTCTGCACTGCTCAATCTGCCTAGTTTATGAATCTGTACCCGAGACAAAATGGTTTGAAGCATATTTTCCGTGTCTTCTGCTATAAGAAGGAATACTGTTCTGACAGGCGGCTCCTCTAAAATCTTCAAAATCTTATTTGCTGCTGCTGGGTTCATGTGCTCGGCAAGCCAAATAAGTACGACACGATATTCCGCTTCGTAAGCTTTGTAGCTCAGGTTTTGAATTACCTCTCGACTATCATCTACATTAATATTTCCTTGCTTATTATCTATTCCAAGACCCTTTAGCCATTCGTTTAGGTTTAAGTAAGGGTTCTTGAGCACTGCAGCTCGCCAATCCTGAACAAAATCTTTACTCGAAAAGTTTTTGTGGTCAACCTTAGATGTTTTGTTCTTCGGAAAAATGAGCTGTAAGTCTGGGTGTTCTAGTTTTTTATACCGTATACAAGAATCGCATTTACCGCAACTATCTTCCTTTGTCCGGTTTTTGCAACCAAGGTATTGGGCAAAAGCAAGCGCCAAAGGCAAGGGGCCTGAACCAATAGGACCAACCAACATCTGAGCGTGCGCTACCCTTCCGTTAGTCACAGAATTTCTGAGTTTCTCTTTTAAAGTATGCTGTCCTACAACGTCTGAAAAGTGCATGGTTCAAATGTAATTCAAAGACGAAGCAAAGCAAATTATCCTCTTTGAGTTAACATGTAATTAACCTAATCAAACGAGTTCAATTATACTACTTTCGTAATATTATAAAAACGAATAGGAATAGCGTAATTAGGAACCTTGATTAACTCGTTAACGTTGTAGTTACATATGAAATGGAATCACATCAATACTAGCGCCCTTGCGTTGGTCGTAATTTTAGCCTTCGGTTTAGGGGGTTGCACGCAACCTGAAGGCGAAGGAGGAACCTCTGTCATTTACGGGAAGGTTTATGCCATGAACTACAACAGTTCTGGCGTTCTAATCGGTGAATACTATTTGGCAGATGAAGATGTCTTTATCATTTATGGTGATGGCGATAATTATTACGATGACTCGTATAAAACGAGTTTCGATGGCTCTTATCGTTTTCAATATTTGACGCCTGGGTTTTACACCGTTTTCGTTTATTCAGACTGTGTTTCTTGCCCATCTGGAACCGAAGAATTAACACAAACGATAGAAATTACCAACAACAACCAAGATGTTGTGCTCGAAGATTTTGTAGTAAGACGGTGACCAATCTCAACACATCAATAGCGGCATTTACTCCCATTTCTCTAAAAGAAATGGACGCTGTGGCATTGATGAAAAGAACAGACACCAAGTTTTTAGCCTCAAAGGAAAATGCCATTGCTGTGCTTGATTTACTTGCTTCTGAATATCAGGTGCTTGAAATTGCAAACAAACGGTTGTTTCAATATCGAACGGTTTATTTTGATACGCCCGATAAGGAAATGCTATACGAGCACTTGCGCGGCAAGCTAAATCGGGTTAAAGTGAGAGCACGTGAATATGTCGGAACTTCTACAAAGTTCTTCGAGATAAAATTTAAAACCAACAAGGGCAAGACTATAAAGTCTCGCATTCCTAAATCGACCGATTGCACATCAATTGCGCCTTCTGAAGCGGAGTTTCTTATGTCTGTTTCATCATTAGATGCTAAAACATTAGGCCCGGTTATCGAGATTGATTTCAAGCGCGTAACACTTGTCAGTCTTAAAAACAGTGAGCGAATTACGTTCGACTTTCAACTTACATTCAGCGGGAATTCCACCGAAAAAGTGATGGAAGACCTTGTAATTGTAGAATTGAAACGAGAAGGGAATAGCTCAGGCGGCACCCCAATTTTAGATGCTTTAAAAAGCCAGTCTATCTATCCTTCATCCATGAGCAAGTATTGCCTTGGAATGATATTGATGAATGAAACACAGAAATACAATCGGTACAAACCGAAACTTCTTAACCTGAACAAATTAACTACGCATGGAAATATTTGGTAGCCCCCTTTACGATGCCGATTTTTTAGAACTCGCCTTTCGACTGTTTATCAATTGCTCGGTTGCATTCGTCATAATCCGGTTAATCTATTACCCTGTTCAACAGAGGAAAGATTACCTCTTTACGTACTTCATTTTTAACCTGCTTATTTTCTTCTTGAGCTACCTACTTAGCGGGGTAAAATTGCAGCTCGGTTTTGCGTTTGGGCTGTTTGCTATTTTCGGTATTCTGAGATACAGAACAGAAGCATTGGCCATAAAGGAAATGACCTACCTTTTTGTGGTTATCGCCATAGCGGTAATTAATGCCTTAGCAAACAAGAAAATCAGCTTTGCGGAGTTGATGTTCACCAACTTTGCAATAATCATAATCACCTATTTGTTAGAGCGAAAATGGCTTCTTAGACATGAGACCTACAAAACCATTGTTTACGAAAAAATCGACCTGATTAAGCCTGAAAATTATGCCTTAATGGTGACGGATTTAGAAGAGCGAACAGGTTTGAAAATTATCCGTGTTCAGGTTGGGAGAATTGATTTTTTACGTGATGTAGCCAGAGTTAAAATTTTCTTTTTTGAGGACGAAAACACATCGGGTTCGTTCGAAGATGATGGCGAGTAGGCTCCTTCATACAATTCTTTTTCTGTCAGTTGCATGCGTTGCGCAAGGGCAACGGTGGGATTTCCATACCTGGCACAGTTTAAAAGTCGGAGGAGAGCTTACGAAAGACATCAGCCTGTCGGTTGAGCAACAAGTTCGTCTGAACCAGAATTCAATTCATTTTGACGAGACATTTACGGATATTGAACTCGGCTATGATTTACCTAAGGGATTTGATATTTCCGCTGCATATCGGTTTTCTTGGGCTCTAGATAAAAACCAAACCCTATTTAATCGACATCGATATAGCATTGACATCGGTTATGCTGAGAAGATATGGAAGCTGAAAACGAAATTCCGTGCTCGGTTTCAGCATCGTCCATCGGCTTATCTTTTCAACGAGCGACTTGAACCAGATGATAGCCCAATGTTTGTTCGACTCAAGCTTAGCGTAGAATATACCAAGCTTAAAAAATGGACTCCAGGACTTGCCTTCGAAGCGTTTATTAGGGTTGAGGACCCCAACCAAGCTGGTGCTCAAAAATTTAGGTACAGGGCTTTCCTCAACTACAACCTTCCAAAAAGGCAAGAGGTTGGGTTGTTCTACATTCTAGAAACCGACCACACTGCTTACACTCCACTTTTCGCATCTATTGTTGGAATCAACTATTCTTTTGAGTGGAAACGACCTAAAAAGAAGAAGAAAAAGGACAAAAAGTAGTTTACTGCGGGTGATATATCTGAACTGCTGTTTTAAGAACTTCCTCTTTATTCAACGTCATTTTCTTGGTTTGATGACCCGCAAGCAAATCCATTTGGTCATTGTAATGAGGGCTTTCAGGTCTATCTGAATTACCTCCTGCCATTAGCGACTCTATGTACGGCAACCCTTCCTTCGAAAATTTTACGAGTTGAACATAGGTGTCTCCTCCTTTTGCGTCCATTCTGCCAGTAGAGGCGTCCCATTCGCTAGCACATGCCGCAAGTACATCTGGAATCCCACCCATCTTGACTTCCTTATCTCCCCGTTTGAATGTCTGTACATCACCATAAGGCACTTCTAATTTTCCAAAATACTGTAGAAACTCCTCTCGTGTTTTGGTAATTGCTTCTACCCACATGGCATCCGAAACGTACAAACCTTGTTCTACCGCTTCGGAGCGCTTTCCAACGCGTTTGAGAATTTTTTGTGTGGTGGCATAGGCAAAAGCGGCCTGTATATTTCCTGCTGTCAATTCATAATTCCAGCGATTAATAACATCAATAGCATCGGCTATTTCAGGATACTTAGTCTTATCGAGTTTATAACCGTTTTGCATACTTCGTATAAATACATGATTATCGGGTACCTGTTGGTCCCATTTTATAGCCTTAAATTTTTCCCAATCTACTTGGCTTACTTCTGAAACTAGGTTCTTAAAGCGAACGCTTCTGTTGTTGTCGTGCACCCTGAAACCCATGTGTCTATGATACATGGCTTCAGATAGATTATACTGATCACAGGTAGCGTTGAAAGGAGCATTGTTTGCATTGAATACGTAACCACATTCTGGGTTAGTGATCTGCGGAAGACTGTCAACAGGGACCAAATCAGTCCATAGAGAAAGACTGGTGTTCCCAGGCACAACATTTTCCCAATCAAAACTGACATCTCGGTCTGGAATCATACCATAGTCGATGTAATGAATAGTGTCAAACCTATCGGCATAAACAATATTAAACCGAGCAAGGGCTTGCATATCAAGTGCTTCATTAAACTCAGTGAAGTTGCGCGATTTGTTCATTCTGAACCATTGTTCGGCAACTCGTACATCTTGAAATGCAGCGCATCTAATGGAATAGTACTTTCCTCCCTTTGACCTTAAAGTTGGTCCATAAACGCTCCACCATGCTTTTTGCTTTACAGGAAGAACAATTCCTCCAACTTTTACTTTCAACCAAACGTGACGTTTTTCAAGTTGGAGCCATTCGCCATCAGCGGTAAATTTAGAGTTCATTGCAAACGCGTTCGAACCCATGGGTACGCTTTCTCCATCAAGTTTACTTGCTCTTATTTTTTGAATTAGCTTGTGAGCCGCAGAAATAACACTAAGAGAGAATACGTAGCTAGAAATGATGTCTTTTGGCGTTATGGGGAACGCTTTTTTGATGTGCTTTTCAGTCTTTTTATTCTTCTCCACCCAAGCATTAACTCCAGCACAATAACCTTGTAAATAACGCTTGAAGTCTTCGGAAATATCGGTTTCATACTTCTCGTCAACTAGCCTCCTTATGCCCAAAAGATGAGCTAAGTAATCTCTGCCAGCTCCATCCTTTCCTTGAAACCTTCCCGCATACCCTTTTCCAGCATAGAGCATCTCTTGCATGGTTGGAAACAGGTCTTCGCAACTAGCCCAACCTAATCCATAAGCCACTTCAGCATCGGTTTTGGCAAAGATGTGAGGGACTCCATATTCATCTCGAGCTATGGTAATTTGAGATGGGTCAATTTGGGCGCTGACCGTTTGTGCTAGGAGTAAGAATGCAATTAATATTCTCATAATGTCTATTGGGGTTTAGCGAACTTAACGGATATGAAGTAAATAAATATGGTGTTTCCATAAAACCCTAGAATCCATCGACCAGCATTTGCCACAAATTGACAAACCTTTACTTTAATTATAGTTTCAACTTGCAGAATACAACTTTGTTAAGTTATGAATAAGAAGAACTGGTTAGTTCCGTTTTAATTTTTAGAGTAGCCGATTTTGTCGATAGTAGCTGATCGAAACTCCTCTTTATCAACACTTTATTAACAATCTCGGGTCTACCTTTGAGCGTTGCTTTTTGTGCAACTCTATTGAACAAATCCAGACAATAAATGAAAAGTCTCTACTCTGTTTTTCTGATTCCGGTGTTTTTCACCTTTTCAGCTTCACTTTCTTTCGGTCAGGCGGTATCCATTAATTCTACCGGGAATGCTCCTGATGCCCAGTCAATTCTCGATATTACCTCTACTACCAAAGGGGTTTTGTTACCTAGATTAACTACAGCTCAGGCTACCACCTTGGCTGCTTCGCTTAATGCCGGAGATGATGGTATGATTATTTACGACACCAACATCAAGTCTTACAAGTATTGGGATGGTGTGGCACTGGTGTGGCAGGTTATTCCTAACGTAGCCAATACTGGCAATACCTTGGACCAAGCCTATGACGAAGGCGGTACTGGTGCTGGTAGAACAATTATTGCCGATAATGGTGCGGTACAGGTTACTGGAACTACTGGAACTTTTAGCCTAGATGTGGACAAAGGAATCAGGCTTGCCGAAGATCAATGGGTTGGACTAGGTAGCGGCATTGAAAGGCTCCAATTTGATGGTTCTAATAATAAGATTGATGTAGATGGCGCGGACCTAACGGTCGATGACGGAAAATGGATTGGTATTGATGGTTCAAACCCTAGGGTAGAATTTGATGATACAAATAACGAATTGAACCTGCTGAACGCAGATATCGGTATAGGAACTTCAACACCAGATGATCAATCATTGGTTGACATCCGAACTACAACAAAAGGCGTGCTATTTCCTAGAATGACAACCGTTCAAAGAGATGCTATTGGACAAGGAAATAACACTGATTACGGCCTGTGGATTTATAACACCACTACTGCTAATTACAACTATTGGGATGGCCTTGCTTGGCAGGAAGTAACTATTACTTCTGAGTTACAAGATGATGATGATTGGTACCAAACAAACACAACCAACGCTCCTACCGCTATTGGCGATTGGATTTACACAAACGGAAACGTAGGAATTAACACAGGCAGCACGGTAGCCACCAACCCACTTGCCGCCTTACACGTTCAAAGCAATATTTATGTAGGTGATTACAACACAGGGGGGTTTTACAACACTAACGCTACTATACATGTAGCTAAAACAGACAATCCTCATATACTTATGGAGGACATGGGGGCTAACACAGCTGGACTTTCCTTAAACGCTGCTGGACTTAATTTGGCTACCGAAAATGGAGATGTTAGTCTCAAAACAGGGGTCACTTACAACGGAAGTTTCTCTTCTACTGGTTCGACAAGATTGATTGTGAAAAATGGTGGAAATGTCGGAATTGGGACTACCAGTCCTGATGCCAAACTGAACGTTGGTGACCCAAATGGGGCAACAGTGTACCTCACAAGAGAGGACGCTTCCACAGTTGCAAATGACGTACTCGGTTCCTTGCTTTTTGATAGTACAGATGACTCTGGACCATCTACAAATGATGCCAGTGCAGGTATTCGTGCCTACGCATCCGTTGACCATGGAAACTCTAATAAAGGAGCACACCTGACATTTTTTACAAAAAATAACGTCCCAGAGTCGACCGCGGCCATCGAAAGATTGAGAATTCAAGCAAACGGAAATGTGGGCATTGGCACAGCAGCAGCAGCATACAAGGTTCATATTGGAGCTGGTGCTAACGATGGGGTAATGATTGGAAACTACAACGACCAACTGGGTTGGAACGGAACAGGAACCGCTCCCCAACTCTCTTTACGTTTTGCGGGATACAGAGATGTGGTAGGAAATTTTACTGGAGCTAAAATTGCAGGTGTCAGAACTAACCTTTGCTGCTCTGGTCTTTCTCAAGGAATGGAACTTGCCTTCTATACCCAAGAAGGAACTGCCGCAACGGGCGGAGACGCTAATCTAACTGAGCGATTGAGAATTGGTAATGGTGGAAATCTGGGTGTTGGTACTGCTACCCCCGTACAAAAACTGCATGTGGTTGGAAATGGTCGATTTACAAGTCTTGCTGGTTCTGGAACGCGTTTTGTGCAAACTGATAACAATGGTGATTTGGCAATCTCGGCCATTAACCCTGCCAATATCCTAGACGGAACTGGCGTAGCAAATTATCTTGCAAGATGGACTGATGCAAACACGCTTGGAACAGGAGCTACGCAAGACAATGGAACAGATGTAGGAATTGGCGTTGCTCCTGGCACGTACAAACTTAATGTAGCAGGAACTATGCAAGCGTCTACCTATTACTCAAGTCTTGGCTCGGGAAACGTCTACGAGGTGGGAGACGATGCGTGGCTAACAGACATTAACACAGCCAACTTCATTGGTATAACTGGACAACAAAATGCTGCCTTAGGAGGTATAAGATTAGGCTCTAACAGCAATGCCTATTTGTACAGTAATGGCACAGCCAATATTGGAATTGGCACATACGCTCCACTGCAAAAACTTGATGTTGGCGGACACATTCGGTCTACTGGAAATTATTACATAAACAACGCTTCGCCAACAGTCTTTTTTCAGGATGCCGATCAAGAAACAAGTATGATTCACATGAACAGCAATTTGCTGTATTTCTTAAGTGGCAGCGGTGCTAATACTACATCTTGGAGCGCCAACGGTTCATTATATCCACTTACCATTAACATGACCAACGATGTTTCAACCTTTGGTGGAGAAGTACATTTTATGGAAGGAAGTGTAGGTATTGGAACTAACTCTCCAGGGTATAACCTTGATGTTTCTGGTAATACCAGAACCACTGGTGATTTCTACGGTGATATACATGTTGATGATACACGTGCGGTAAATGACCCTCCAACCACCTACAATAACGAAGTTGCATTTGATTTCAAACAGCGTTCGGTTATCGGTGTTCCTGGGTCAGGTGCATATTCAGGTAATATGACCTTCGCGCCATGGGGCGATGACAGTGGAGATGCTAGTCATCAAGTAAACTTTAATGAAGGTGGTCTGTACTGGAGACAGGGTCAGCCTAACGCGGTATCTTGGGGTGCTTGGGACCGAATCGTAACCGAATCTGCACTAGCATCGCTTAGTGGTAGCGGAAACTGGATTCCGAACAACGGAAGTGGCGATTGGCAAATTGCATCAAACTCCAACGCAACTGGCTATTCTCAGTCCTCCTTAGAGTTAAGAGAAACAAACTTTGCAGGTTCTGGTCAGCAACCCCCAAGATTAGGCTTCCATTGGGGTGGTGTTGTTGCATCACAAATCAGTATTGAAAGCGATGGTAAAATTGCAATTCGCAACAACCCTGGGAATGCTTATGAGAGCTTCAGAGCACAAAACTTTTATATACAAGGCGTAGTGCCAATGGTTCAGGGTTATTCCCCACCGAACAATGCAATAAGAATGACTCCTAACTTCCATTTCAATACCCCAGCAGGTTATGCAATGATTGTGAATTGGGATAATGGAGGTGTTGGCGGTACTACACAACAGTTCAGAGTTGGTAACGGCTCTGGTACGGACCAGTTTTACGTTAGGGCTGATGGCGGATTCTATGGCCGCTGGTTTGGTGATCTTGATGATGCCGGTTACTACCTAGACCCTAATAGCACATCTAGAGAAGCTCTACGCATTAGAGGCGGTGCGCTTCATGGTCCAAACCCTTCATGGGGTAAGTATCTTTCTGTTGGCGCCAATGGACGAGAATGGGTAAATGACGGCAACGTTGCTTCGATTGCAACAACAAACGGAAACATTCACATCGATGCCGCCTCTGGTTACGACATGTATCTTAACTTTTATGATGGAAACAACATCCGTTTTGGCCGTGGAAATAATACAGAACGTGCTCTAATGGATGCCAATGGTCTTTATTTATATGACGGTTGGTTTAGACCTGACGGTGCAGAAGGAATTTACTTTCAGTCTTATGGAGGTGGGTGGCACATGAGTGATGCTACATGGATTCGGTCTTACGGCAGTAAAAACGTTTACGTAAATACGACACTGAGAGCTGATGGTGGGCTTGAGTCTGGTGGAGGAAGTGTTAGAATGAGAGGTTCCCAACCCGGCATGTATGCGGGTGCATCAGGGTATAACTTCAATTTACAAGGGGTAATTTTGGAATCAGGATATGACGAAAGCGGTGGGTTTCAAGCAAACGGAAACAATGCAAATATTTGGAGTCCTGGTGATGCTGACTTAGTCCGATTTTATGACGAAGACGGCATGGTATTGCGTGCTTATATTAATGGCGGAACTGGGGCATATGTGCAAGCCTCGGATAGAAATAAAAAACAGAACATTCAGCCCATAACCTCCGCTCTTGATAAAGTGCTTACTCTCGGTGGATATACCTACGAATTCAAACTTCATGCTGAAGAAATTGAAAAGAACATGGTTCCAACAAAAACCGCTGGTGTTATCGCGCAAGAGGTAGACATGGTAATGCCCGAAATTGTTGATCACCATGGCGAAGACGGTATTTACATCAATTATGACGGTTTAACCCCTTATATTATTGAAGCCATTAAAGAGCAGCAAGCTGAAATTGATGAATTAAGCAAGCGGTCAGTCAACATCAGTGACTTTGGAATTGCTTCTATTGATGGAACTAAAACTTGGGTAGAGTTTACACCAGAGTTTGTTTCAAAAAATCAGTCGCAAAAAACACCTGTTGTAACCGTTACCCCAATGGGTACCAATGCATCTCTTAAAATAATCGAAATAACTGCTCTGGGTTTCACTGTTGAGGTGATTTCTAGTGAAGAGTTCGGTGGCTCATTCAATTGGATTGCAATGGCTAAAACGGAAGCTGTAACATTCAAAAAGAGAGATATGGCGGAAGAAGAAGCGAAGCGCCTAGAAGTGCTGGAATCAAGACGAATCATAGAGGCTCGATTAAAAGCTCACCAAATTCAAGCGCAACAAGCGGCCGAGGCAAAACAGAAGGCTGATGTAAAGGTGATGGAACTGCCCGAAGATTTTGATAGACCTGAAGATGATGTTCCTACAAAGGGAGACCTTGGAGAGGACACTAAAGTTTCAACAACTAGGGAGAGTAATTCCCCAGCCAAAAATAACGACCCAATTAAAGAGGTAATTACTACAAAAGACAAGGTTGTGAAAACAACTCCGATGAATCAATCAGTGCCTAAATAGGCTTTCATTTGTTGGACAATTAACGCCATTAGTGATGCAAAAAGGGCTCGAAATTCGAGCCCTTTTTTATTGAATCAGATTGGTAGTGTCTACAATTTGAATCCATGGAGAGTACAGGCCAGCCCAACAATTGTTTCGAATAATTACATTTCCAACAACTATGTTACAGGATAATAGTGCTGTTTTATAGTGAAGCCTAAGGAAAGTATTTAATTTTCTGTAAACGCATGACTCATGGGTCTGGGCCTGTCCTTCTGACAAACGGAACCATTTACCCACTATCTTGCTGAACCCCCTTAATCTTGATTTCTATCTCCCAACACAAATCTCCATGCAAATCTTAAGATATTCCAAAGCCATTGTTGTTTCTATGGTTTTAACATTCACTGCCTCGTTCTCTTTCGGTCAGGCCGTTTCCATTAATGGCACTGGTACCGCCCCCGATGCTCAATCAATATTAGACATTACCTCTACGACCAAAGGTGTATTGCTGCCTAGATTAACTACAGCTCAGTCTACCACCTTGGCTGCTTCGCTTAATGCCGGAGATGATGGTATGATTATTTACGACACCAACATCAAGTCTTACAAGTATTGGGATGGCGTGGCACTGGTGTGGCAGGTTATTCCTAACGTAGCCAACACTGGAAATACCTTGGATGAGGCGTATGACGAAGGGGGTGCTGGTGTAGGTTAGAACCATTACTGCCGATAACGGTGCTGTGCAAATTACGGGCACTACTGGTGCAATTAGTTTAGATGTAGACAAGGGAATTAGGCTTGCAGAAGACCAATGGATTGGTCTAGGTAGCACTCTAGAACGAGTTCAGTTTGATGGTTCGCTAAACAGAATTGATATTGAGGCTGCAGACGTAACCGTTGATGATGGAAAATGGATTGGAATTGACGGCTCTAGCCCAAGAATAAGATACACAGATGGCGCTCCGGGTATCCTTGATGTAGAAGCCGCTAATGTAAGGGTTGATGACAATACTTGGTTCGGATTAGGTTCTACAATAGAGCGTTTCGAATTCCAAGGTGGTGATGGAGAGGTTAACCTGATGGGGGCCGAACTCGGTATTGGAACTCTTGCTCCATCCGAAGCCCTCGATGTTAACGGACAAATTAGAATGAGAACTGGCGGTGCTTCTGGATATATTCCTGTTTCATCTGCAAACGGTACAATGACTTGGACCGACCCCGCAACCCTTGGATTTGATGTAACTACCGCTAGCAACGGTCTAACTGAGGTAGTTAACGACATTCAACTTGGTGGTTCGCTAAATCAACACACAACCATTGCCCAAACATCTTTCACTTTAGACTTCACTTCTACAGCTGTAGACGGTTTTAGTGTTGATGGAACAACTTTCTCGGTAGACGCTGCTAACGATAAAGTAGGGATTGGAACCACTACACCTGATGCTAAACTTAACGTGGGTGACCCAAACGGCCCATCCATTTATCTTACTAGAGAAGACAACACTACGGCTGCAAATGACGTACTCGGCTCATTGCTTTTTGATAGTACAGATGACTCTGGGCCATCTACCAATGACGCAAGTGCTGGTATCCGAGCCTACGCATCCGTTGATCATGGAAACTCTAATAAAGGAGCTCACTTGGCGTTCTTTACGAAAGATAATGTTCCAGCAGCGACTGCCGCAACCGAAAGAATGAGAATTCAGGCAAACGGATATGTGGGTATTGGAACTACAGGCCCCACCCAGCTATTGGATGTGAATGGTTCAATTAGAATGAGAGGAGGAACAACAACTGCTGGATGGATACCCGTTTCTTCTGGAGATGGTACTATGGTTTGGACTAACCCTGCCGCTTATACCGGAGATATTACAGCAGTTACAGCAGGCACTGGACTTACCGGGGGAGGAACCTCTGGAGCTCTTACAGTTAATGCCGTTGGAGATAACGGCCTTACAACCAATGCAGACGATATTGACCTTGGAGGAGCACTCAATCAGGCAACTACCATAACCCAAGGCGCCAATAAAATGACATTTAATCTAAACGGTACAGGAGATTTTGACATTCAGGATAACGGAACCTCCGCGTTTTTTGTTAGAGATGATGGTAACGTGGGGATTGGAACAACTACGCCAGTCGGAAAATTACATGTGGTAGGAAATACAGCAGGAGATGGAGGCTGGGATGACGATGGAATACTGGTGCAAAATACAGGAGCAGCTGGAGAAGCAGCTGTAAGCTTTAACAATAGCGTAACGGGCGTTAATTACTGGCAAACTGGGCTTAATCAGAGCGAACATTACGACATTTCTTACGGTACCTCTTTTACTAACGGCAACTCAAAAATACGGATTGAAAGTACGGGCAACATTGGCATTGGAACAGTTACACCATCGCAAATGCTAGATGTGTCGGGCGACATCAACACTACTACAGGTTATCGCATAAGCAACACTGCCACCGCTGGGCAATATCTACGCGGCAATGGCACACGATTTGTCTCTTCCGCCATACTAGTAGGCGACCTGCCTACCATCACTACAGCAGGAGGTTGGACCGATGATGGAACCGTTGTGCGTTTAACAACTGCCGCGGACAATGTGGGCATTGGAACCGCCAGCCCTACATCTGCCCTAGAAATTTATGGCGACCAATCCAACCTAGAAATTAGTAATACCGGAGAAACAGATGCCGGAATCATTTTCAATGATGCACAGGCCACCACAAGTCAAACATTCCAAATTATGTTCAATTCGAGCGATGAAGACCTTCATTTCAGAAGTGACCAAGTAACAGATGTGATGACCTTGGAGAATGATGGCGATGTGGGAATTGGCACAGCAAACCCCGTACAGAAATTAGATGTGCAAGGAAACATTATGCATACAGGAAGTATGATGAGCAGAGGAGCAAACTACAGTTCTACATGGATGAATTTTAATGAGGATGTATATGGCAATTCACTTATTCTAGGTGGTGGCGGACTTACCGTTGTTGGTGCTGGAGAATCTGCTGCGAATGCCAGTGCGGGTATTGGTGTTCCAGGGTCTGAGGTGCTTTATCTCACATCTGACGGTGGTATAGAATTTAAAACAAGTATGCAGGGCGGTTGGGCTAGTAGAGTTAATGCAATGACCATTGAAACTGCAGGTGATGTTGGTATTGGTATAACCAATCCAGATGATAAATTAGACGTAGGCGGCAACGCACAGGTAAGCGGTTATCTCAAGGTTGGCAACCCAACCGTAACGGCCACAACACGCTATGGTTCAAGAACCTTTTTCCTTACTACTGCTTTCTCAGAAGAAGATGGTTATCAGAACTCAGCCTCGTTAGGCACGCTTACTATTCCTTCAGGAGCGTCTTCTCTTACGGTTACTAAAGTCGTTTATTCGTTCAATGGTTATCACGATGACGGAAACGAAGAACACAGGGCTATGGTCAGACTAGGAACCACGGATTTTGGTTCAATCTCGGAAGTCGCTGGTAACGGATACGTGCCAGTAGACTGGACAAACACATCTAACCATTCTACCAACTTCACCTCCGCGCAAACAGTATATTTCAGAATCTGGGATGAAGACTGCTGGAACTGCGGATCTGACAAGTTCCATGTTCTGAATGCAGTTGTAACGGTCTATTATTCCTTTTCTGTGGCCGCTCAAACTGGCGATATCGTGGCACAGGGCACCGTGTTTTCATCCAGTTTACATTCCACCAATCAAATCGGTGATGTTGCCGAATATTTCAATGTAAATCCTGTTGGGTCCGTTCATCCATCTGTTGGGATGATTGTATCGTTCAGTCAGGGTTCAGATGCAACTTTTCAACCAGCAGCATCAGCTTATGATCAGTTATTGGCTGGTGTTGTTTCGGAGAATCCATCTGTGTTGTTGAATAACCCATCTGAAGGCCTCCCTGTTGCGTTGACTGGAAGAGTGAAAATCAGACTTAAACCCAATGGTGTTCTGATAAAGAGCGGGGATTTTATCACCTCTTCAGATATTCCTGGGCTCGGCATGAAGGCTGAGCAACCTGGTCCCGTAATTGGATTTGCAATTACCAATCAGGTTCCAGGAGAAGATCTTGTTGAAGTGTTATTGCAGCCCGGACGTTTTTACTCTCCAACCACAGCTATACAGAGTTCCCAGGGTATACCAGAAACATCTAAAAACGAGGTGAAACTACCAAGAAGGTGGGCTACTGTAATTGAAGATAAATAGCTCTCAGTGTTGGTAATACAGCTCAGAGCTCGCAACTAGTCATTCAGGTACGCAGCTGCTCTTGTGTTATTACTTCTTGAGTAAAAACATAATTTGGGAAGTTCTGTTGTTATTTATTTGATGTGAAACATCCCAGCCCACTACCTTATGAAGGCCATACAAAGTTCAATAGTAGCCTCTACACCCTTCTTGTGGGTTCGTTCCATTCCGTGTGAAGCAGCCACTCCTGGGCCAATAAGCCCAACGCGGAAATCGTTACCTGCGCGCAAAGCAGCAGAGCCATCTGAACCATAGTAAGGATAGATGTCTACGGCATACGGCAGTTTGTTTTTCTCCGCAAGATCAACCAGTTTTTTACGGAAATCATAATCATAAGGGCCACTACTATCCTTGGCACAAATTGAACATGTTGTTTCTTTTCCTTCGCAAGCATCTCCAATTACACCCATGTCTATCACCAACAATTCCTGAATAGTTGGCGCATACCCGCATGTTCCGCCATGGCCCACTTCCTCATAATTACTGAAGAATAACTCAACAGGCACACTTCTACCCTCTTCCTTAAGTCTTCTAGCTAACTCCATTAATACGTAACAGCCCGCTTTATTATCCATAAATCGGCTTTTTATGAAACCGCTGTCCAACTCCTGATACTTGGTATCGAAGGCTATAATATCGCCATTAGCTATTCCAAGCTTCTTTGTGTCATCGGCAGATGCCACCTCTTCGTCTAGCCGAATGAACATGCTTTCTAAAGACCGTTGTTTACTGTTGGTCTCCTTGTTTGCATGCACAGATGGGTCTTTTAAGAGCAGCGTTCCTGAATAGAGTTTTCCATCGTGTGTGTGAATTCGGCAATACTCACCTTCAAAACCATTAAGCGAAAGCCCACCTAAAAGCGAAAATTTCAAATGTCCATCCTTTTGAATTCCGCTTACAATCGCTCCAAGCGTATCAACATGTGCGGCCATCGCAATGGTTGGAGAATCTCCAAGAGCGCACTTTACCGCTCCCTTGTTAGTGTATTCGGGATTGTACCCAAGTGATTTGAAATAATCGAATATGTATTTACAAGCGTTGGCCGTAAATCCGGTTGGCGAATCTATCTCTACCAACTCTCTCAGTTTATCGTAATGGTTCATTTTTAGTCTTTGCCTCAAAGAAAGAAAAACCTGACACACCTGACATCACGACCAAAAAATGAATGTCTTACAATCGCCCTGTCATGTGTGTCAGTAATGCCCTTTTTTGGCACATCATCATGCCAAAGCGTGCCAAATATTTCTGTATCCCTTTGCTGGCGCGCCTTTCAGAAGGTTTTAGATCAATAAAACCGTGTTTGGCACGCCAATGTGCACGGTAATTGCCTACTGCTATTCGTCAAACATTAATTCACAAACAACTAAAAAACAAATATTATGGAAGACGTATTCAAAAAATTCCTTTACGCTGGTGTTGATCTAGCTGCAGAAGTATCTACAAAATTCGAGCACTCTATAAAAGACCTTATCGAGAAAGGTAAAATCTCTGATGTAGAGGGTAAGAAAATGGTAGATGAGCTTTTCGAAAAGACCGAAGCTCGTAAAGAAGAATTCGAAGCTAAGTACAACGAAATCAAAGATAAAGTTGGAATGGTGAAGAAAACTGAAGAAGAAATTCTTGCTGATCTTAAAGCAAAAGTTGCTGACCTAGAAAGCAAAATTGGTAAGCCAGCTGCAAAAGCTTCTAAAGCTAAAGCTGAGGCTTAATTAATCGTCCACTTTGCAAAGCGTAACCGCTTTGCCCTTTATGAAGCGTCCCGACATCTTGTCGGGGCGTTTTTTTTGTTTCTATTCGTGACTGCCTTATTTAGTACTTTCGATTTTTAGCGTTTCGCTACACATGATACTTAACGGACACACCTTCCAAAACATTAAACGAATCCGCGAGATTATTTCGGTACTCGTTAAGTATGGATTTGAAGACGTTGTAACGAATTCCACGCTCAGGAATTTCGTTTCTGAAAAAGGAAGAATTTCTTGGAAACGGCAAGGTCAGCCAGTTTTTCAGTACACACGATGGGAACGTGTGCGAATGGCATGTGAAGAGCTTGGACCGACCTTCATCAAATTGGCGCAGGTCATGAGCAACCGCCCCGACATGCTTCCTGCTCCACTTATTCAAGAGCTAGAAAAACTGCAGGATAACGTTCCGCCAGTTTCGTTTGAAGAGATAAAAGCTACTATTGAGCGGGAAACGGGCAAAAAGCTTGAAGATGTTTTTCAAGTTTTTAATGAAAAACCACTGGCAACTGCTTCTATTGGACAGGTGCACAAAGCCCGACTGAATAGCGGTAAGGAGGTGGTTGTAAAAATCCAACGGCCAGGTGTAAAGGATATGGTCTATCGCGATTTGGCAATTTTGACGGATGGTGTCAACCGTGCTGACCGTTATCTAAAAAAGCAGGGTGTGCTAAACGCGATGGATATGGTGCGTTCGTTTGAGCGCAGCATGCACAAGGAACTAGATTATCGCACAGAAGCACGCAACCTAGATCGTTTCCGAAGCCTCTATAAAGAGTACAAGAATTTTGTGATTCCGGCAGCTTTCAAAGAATTCAGCACCGAAAAGCTGATGGTAATGGAATTTGTTGGGGGCTGCAAAATTTCTGATGTCCCTCAATTGAAAGCTTGGGGGCTTGATCCACGTAAGGTGGCCGAAAACGGCATGGACATCTATCTGATGCAGATTTTTGAGTTTGGTATTTTCCATGCTGATCCTCATCCAGGAAACGTATTGGTCCGAAAAGATGGCGTCATCTGCCTTATCGATTTTGGAATGGTGGGTACCCTGATGCGTAAAGACAAATATGCTTTTGCAGGAATTTTTGTGGGGATGGCAGAGCGCGATCCAACCAAAATGGCTAATAACCTGAAGGCACTAGCCATTGATCATGGTATTACGGATTTACGCCAATTGGAGTACGACCTGAACGAACTGATTGAGGATTTTGCTTCGTTAGATGTTGATGAAGCAAGTATTGCCGATACCGTAGAGCGACTGCAGAAGATTATGTTCAATCATCAAATCCGCGTACCAGGAGATGTCTTTTTGATTTTCCGTGCTTTTGCTATTCTAGAAGGGATAGGAAAAACCATACATCCCCATTTTAACACATATGATTTCATCCGCCCGTATGGAATAAAGTTGATGAAGGAGAAATATTCTCCTCAAAACCTATGGAAAGACGTGAATATGCGTATTTCATCCATTAATCAGTTTCTGACTTCTTTTCCAAAAGATGTTCGCGAAATTCTGGATCAAACCCGCAACGGAAAAATCCATTTTGAGGTAGAATTGCAAGGTTATGGCTACCTACTCAAGAAAATGGACAGCATTGCCAACCGAATGGCAATCACATTTTTGATAGTGGCGTTCATTATTGGCTCCGCAATTACCATGACCGTAGATTGGGGTGATAGAATTGGCTACATCTATGGACTACCAGAAATAAGCGTTTATGGCTTATGGGCCGCAGGTATTCTTATGCTGCTTCTCTTCTACGCTATTATTAGAAGACGCAAATACAAGTAGATATTAGCTTCCTACCGCAACCATTAATACTTGAATCCATCCTATAATGAAGCCGATTACGGCTCCTATGTATTCGATGAATTTGAACTCTCGCTTAAGAAGCTTCATAATCAGGTCCTCAAGACGCTCTGCTGGCAGGTGAGCAACTTTCTCTTTAATGATTTGCTCTACATTAAATTTCTCCTCAATGTTGGCCATATAACTGGCAATCATGGTCGACACCGACTCATCAACCTCAGACATAACGCTGTCTTTAAACTTGGTTTTACGCTTATCTCCAACTAATGCAGCGGTTATTGGATAGTTTTTAGGGAAGGTGACATTTAAGTAATAATCAATCTTTGCTTCTACCAGCATTTTGATTGATAGAATGTTCTCGGGATTGTTGAGTTTTTCCTTCAAGTCTTCGGATGAAAGCAACTCCTCAGCAACCATCTTCCCTATTTTCTCTGCAACTTCTTGCTGGTTTTTTGGAAAAATTCCTTGGAGTGTATAGAGTCCAAGAATCCGAACAGGCTCCTTTGGGTAAAACAGCATTTTTACAGCAATGAAGTTTGTAAACCATCCAACTAAAGCCGCTATGAATGGTAAGGTGTATATCATTTGTCTTCCGATTGCGGCACATCAACTTTTAGCCGTTCTTCTCTGTTTGCTATCTCCCATGCAGTGTGAAAAACCAATCTGGCAATTTTCTCCATTTTGGTAAACATAATTTTATCCACTGTGTCGGTTGTTTGATGATAATCCTCATGAACTCCTGTGAAGTAAAAAATCACGGGAATGTTGTTTTTAGCGAAGTTGTAATGGTCAGACCTATAATAGAATCGGTTTGGGTCATTCTCATCGTTAAACGTATAATCAAGTTCTAAACCACCATAGGTTTTATTCGTCTTTTCGCTAAGGGCGTGTAGTTCAGTACTTAGCTTATCTGACCCAATTAGATAGACATAATTAGAATCAGGAGCGTGAGCTTCATCTATACGTCCTATCATATCAATATTAAGATTTGCCACTGTGTTTTTAAGTGGAAAAACAGGGTTGTCCGTGTAGTACTCAGACCCTAGCAACCCTTTCTCTTCTCCAGAAACAGTCATAAAAAGTATGCTTCTTTTAGGTCCATTTCCATCTGCTTTCGCCTTTGAAAATGCTTCGGCCAATTCTATCAATGTTGTCGTTCCCGAACCATCATCATCTGCACCATTAAAAATCTCGTCTCCTTTTTTCCCAAGGTGGTCATAGTGAGCCGTAACTACAACCAACTCCTCTGGTTTTTCACTTCCTTCTAGGTATGCCAACACATTTTCAGAGATGAGCTCTTCCCTCCTCTTTTTTACTGTGATTTCTACTTTCAACGGAACTTTAAGACTAATTGACGTTCCAGTTTTAGAAATTTTCTTTTCCAAAACCTCGTATCCGCCACGTACGTTGGCGGCCTCTAAAAACTGGTTTGCTTTTATAGAACTTACATAGACTAGCGGAATCCCGCCTTGCTCTGAGGGGCTGTTACCTAACTCCAAACTTGGTCTTTTTATATATCGACCATATTGAGAAACAGAGGAAGTTAGATTGTCGTCAATTACCAACAACGCCTTGACCCCTTTAGACCTTGCAAGCTCAATTTTTAATGCCCAGTCTACCGTCCAATCGCTCTTATCCTTACTCTTGGTGACTTGCGATACGCCTTTTCTGGTTAACGGTTCTCCAGCAGAAATTAACAGCACTTTACCTTTTACATCAACTCCATTATAATCGCTGTATTTTTCTGAATCTATGCCATAGCCTAAGTACAAAAGCTCGTCAGCTTTAACAACCATATCTCCAAATCCTGGGAAATAATACATGTCTTTTAAAAACCGCAAAGAATCTCCTCCAACCACAAGACTTACCGTATCTGGATAGGTTAGTTGCAACTTAAAGGGTTGGAAATATCCGTTCAGTTTTTCTATTGGCGCAAAGCCAAATTCTTGAAAACGCTCCTTTATATACTCAGCCGCTTTTTTTTGCCCTGGTTGACCAGTCTCACGACCCTCAAAATCATCGGAGGCAATGATTTCTAACCTGCTTCTTAAGTCTTTTACGGTTACTGTTTCGGCATACTTTACCGCAGTTTCATTGGTTTGAGAGAACGCGCCAACGCTGCTAAAAATCAGCCCAAGTAGTAATGACAATCTTAACATGAAATAGCAATTTTATCAACCCGGGTAGCGTGTCTTCCACCTTCAAAGTCGGTGTTCAGAAATTTATCTACACACTCCATAGCTGTTTTCTCAGATATGAATCTTGCCGGCAACGAAAGCACATTAGCATCATTATGCAATCTGGTCAGTTCAGCAATTTCAGCTGTCCAACTAATTCCAGCTCTAACGTTCGGATATTTATTGGCAGTCATAGCTACTCCATTGCCACTACCGCAAATAATAATTCCTAAAGCTATTTCTCCATCATTGATGGCTTTTGCCAAAGGATGAATAGCATCTGGATAATCCATTCTATCTGCAGTTGAAGGACCGAAGTCAGTAATTTTAATTCCTTTTTCAATCAATTCTTGTTTTACTCGCTCTTTTAGCTCAAAACCAGCATGATCGCACGAAATAGCAATGTGCATATTGTATTTTTTGTTGTTAATAACTGAATTCTAATATTTACTTAAAAAGACTGTATATCCTAGTGGTACCAAGGGTTTGTAAGTCTTTTCTAAAATTCTTACTTATTCACTTTAATTAGTGGTAAAACTAAATTGCTTGTTAACATCTTCTCAAACAAAAATTTGTGCCATTGGTTCTTTAATTGCAGTTGGGCAAATAGTTGGAATATGCAAACCAAACGATCGTAAAAATGTCAACAATCCACCTATCCAAATATGACCAACCAAGAGAAGTTAGTTACAAACAATTTCAGTTATTCACTTCTCGTTAATAAAAAGCTAACTGACTGATATTATGCAACAAACCAACTTTTAAACTTGTTTATTTCTTGTTAAGTATTGCTGATAAACTTGTTCTGCAACTTATTATTAAAGATGTTTTACACGAACTAACAAGCATATAATAATACCATAGGTTTTAAATTAATCTCTTATATATATTCTATAGAGTGTTCATCAAATTATTAGGATTCTTGAATGCGACTATCTTTATCGTTCTCAATGAAAAAATACTTCTCTGTCATTTTTATTTTCGTCTGTAACCTAGGTTTGGTTATTGGACAAGAAGCAGAATTTGTAAAATTCACCTACGAAAATGGCACCGTTTCCAGCGAAGGTTACATGGTCAATAATCAACCAGAACTGTACTGGAAAACTTATTACCCTGATGGAACGCTAAAGTCAGAAGGTAATCGGTTACAACACAAACTAGATAGTATTTGGAAATTTTATGCGCCTGATGCTACTCTTACCAAAAGTATATTCTACAAAAATGGTGTAAAATCTGGATTATCTCAATCGTTTTCAGAGGGTGGAACTCTTGCTCAGGAAGATAATTATAGAAATGATATACGTGTTGGCGTGACTAGAAAATATTATGCTTCAGGTCAATTAAGCGAAACCATTCCGCTTGATACTCTTGATAAAGGAAAAGAGCAGGGAATTGGGTATGAATATTCAGATGAAGATGGAAGAATTACTGCTGTAATTGAATACAGAAATGGCTTTATTGGTGGTAGAGAGAGAATTAATAGAAAAGATAAATTCAATCAGAAACAAGGGTTGTGGCGCTATTTCTATGATAACCTTCAATCTAAAGAAGAAGGAAGATTTAAGAATGATAAAAAACATGGGTACTGGAAAACATTTGATGAAGAAGGAAATTTAATAGAAACCTTTAAATATGAAATGGGAATTCTTATTCCAGAACCAGAAGAGCTAGCTAAGCTTGACATTAAGAGAGAATATCATTCAAATGCTCAAGTAAAATCGGTAGGTAGTTACAGCAAAGGGGTGAAAGAAGGAGTGCATAGAGAGTATACTCCAACGGGAGATGTTAGTTCAGCAAAAATTTACAGCAAAGGAAAAGTAGTCGGTGATGGTATTGTAGATGCTGAAGGCAAACGACAAGGTCCGTGGAAAGAGTATTATGATACCGGTGAATTAAGAAGCGAGGGAAATTATAAGAACGGAATTAGAGAAGGAACCTGGGTATTTTACTACAAAGATGGAAAAGAAGAACAAAGAGGTTCTTACCACAAAGGAAAGGTTGATGGAGAATGGAAATGGATACATAGGAATGGTACTACTTGGCGGGAAGAAATCTTCTATGATGGATTGGAGGAAGGTTTAGCAATAGAATATAACGATACTGGTAAGGTGGTTTCAAAAGGAAACTATTTGTCTGGGGAGCGTGAGGGGATTTGGTTCCTAGATTTAGGTGATGGTGTGGAAGAAGGAAACTATGTAGCTGGACAACAAAACGGTCTTTGGAAATCGTTTTATCTAGACGGAAAAATAAAGTTTGAAGGAAAGTTTGAGCAAGGTTTAGAAGCAGGAACGCATAGCTACTACTATAATACTGGTCAGAAAAGTATGGTTGGATTGTACAAGTTTGGACAAAAAGAAGGAGATTGGGTATACTATGATGAAGCTGGACTGATTACTCGAACAATAACTTATAAATTGGGAGTGGTTACCAAGGTTGACGGAGAAAGAATAGAACAACCAGAAAAAGTAGATGTGCGCTAAATTAAAGCAACAAGAAAGTCCAACGCGGTATCAGAACTTAGTAGAAAGTTTGCCAGTAGGTGTGCTTATTATTAAGGATGGTTTTGTTGATTACGCAAATCCGCACGCAATAAAGATGCTTGGTTTAGCGAGCATAGAATCTGGAATTATTAAGCCAACTGAATTTCTACACCCGTCTTATAATAATGAGTTTGAACTACTTCTTAATAACATTAGGAAGGGCAAAAATCCAGGATTTATTGAACTGAAAGTTCGAGTTACAAATCTCCGAACCATACTGGATGTTGAAACTAGTGGCGGTCTTTTGGATGATGGTTCAATACAGCTATTGATACATGATGTTTCCATACGGAAACAACTAGCGAGAGAGCAGCTGAGGGCTCAAATAGCTGAAGAAACAAACCTGCAGTTACAACGGGAGTTTATTGAGCGCACAAAAGCGGAGAAAGAACTTCGTCATGCAAAACAGTACGCAAGAAGTATCATTGATAGTTCGTTAGATATGATTGTTGCGACCGATATAGATTACAATATCAATGAGTTTAATGCAGCGGCTGAAGCATCATTTGGTTATTCTAAGGATGAGGTGTTAGGGTCTCCTCTATCTATGTTATTTTCAGATGAGGTGGAAATGAAAAAAGTGGTTGGGCATATTACCAATCAAGGATCACTGGCGAATGAAATTATTAACCGCAAGAAAGACGGTACTTTTTTCATCTCTTTTCTTTCCGCCTCTGTCCTTAAAAACGATAAGGGAGATATTGTTGGTGCGATGGGAGTATCGAGAGATATTACTGCTATTAAAAAGGCAGAAGAGGAACTTAGGTTAAGCGAAGAACGACATAGAGCAATCTATGATCAAGCCTACATTGGCATTGCAAGAATAGCCAAAATGGGGAGGTTTCTTTTGGTGAACGAAAGGCTCTGCAGCATGCTTGGTTATGAAGCTGATGAGTTATATAAAAAGACTTTTTACGAGCTTGGCGTACCAGAAGAGGTCGAGGAAAGTTTAGTTGATTGGGATCAATTACTTAGCGGAAAGATTAAAAACTTCTCTCGTGAGCAAACATATGTTCGTAAAGATGGAGATGTTCTTAGCGCCAATGTTACTGTTTCTTTGGTGCGAGATTCAAACGAAAATCCAAATTATTTTGTTGCTGTTTTCGAAGATATTACTGAGAGAAAGGAGTATGAGAGTCAGCTAGAGGAATCGATAAAAGAGAAAGAAGTTTTACTCAAGGAAGTGCATCATCGCGTGAAGAATAATATGCAGGTGATTTCAAGTATACTCAATCTACAATCATCTTATATCGATGATGAAACGGCTTTGGCAATTCTAAGAGAGAGTCAAGACAGAATTAAATCGATGTCTTTTGTTCACGAAAGCTTATATCAGAGTAAGACATTATCTGAGGTGAATTTTTCGGAGTATATTCAAAACATTGCCCGTAACCTTTTTCATTCTTACGGCAGGCCAGAAGGAGGCTTATCGCTCGACTTTAATTTGGAGGAGATTTTCTTGAATTTAGATACGTCTATTCCTTGCGGGTTAATCATCAATGAAGTGGTTTCAAATTCTCTAAAATATGCCTTTGAAGGCCGTAAGACCGGTCGCATTAACATCGACTTTTCAAGAATATCTGATGGTAGATTGAAACTTATTATAGGAGATGATGGTATAGGGTTACCAGCTAACTTTGATATAGAGAACGCAGAGTCGTTGGGATTGCAACTTGTAACCACTTTGATTACTCAAATTGGCGGAGAGTTGGATATTGTGATTAATGAAGGAACCAAGTTTAATATTCTGTTCAAAGAACAATAATTATGGCAAAAACAAGTGTACTTGTCGTTGAGGATGAGAGTATCGTAGCAAAGGATATACAAAACAGCCTAAAGAAACTTGGGTATGCTGTACCTGCAGTAGTTAATAGCGGTGAAGATGCCATTGATGCGGCTGGAGAACATCGGCCAAATCTTATCCTTATGGACATTATGTTGAAAGGAGATATTAGTGGTATTGAAGCAGCTGAACAGATTAAAAATCGGTACAGAATACCGGTTATTTTCTTGACTGCCTATGCAGATGAAAGCACCTTGAGTAAGGCAAAAGTTACTGAGCCTTATGGTTATATCATCAAACCATTTAAAGAAATTGACCTCCACACTTCAATAGAAATGGCCTTGTATAAGCACGGTAAAGAGCAGGAGGTTAGAAAGGAGCGTGATTTGTATTCTTCCATTGTTTTAGACAAGTCTGTTGAGGATTGTATATTCGTCAAATCCAATAGTCGATTGGTTAAGGTTAAAACAAAGGAAATTTATTTCGTTGAGGCTTTGAAGGATTATGTAATCATTCAAACCAAAGATGCGAAGTACACCGTTCACTCTACCATGAAAGATATGCTCACGAAACTTTCAAGCAGTGAGTTCTTGCGAGTGCATCGATCATTCATTGTTAGGGTCGATAAAATTTTGGCAATTGAACAAAATAATTTGGTAATCGAGGATGATAAAAAGATTATCCCGGTAGGCGGATCTTATCGAGATGAATTACATAGTCGATTGAAATTTGTGTAAAGACCTGAAGTTCAATAAGTTACGATATACAGGCATAGAGACTCATATTTCACGTCAGACGTAAGATTACCAGGTTTAGCTGGTCTTCCTCCAAAGAAGCTACTAGACGTCCTTACGGGCTTTTAAATGGCCTTTTGAAAGACGTAGGTCAGGCTTGACGCCTTTCGTTTAGCAGATATTGCCCTTAGGTTTGAAACTAGGCCGATAATTAAAGCAAGTCCCCACCCAATTACATTTTGAAAGAAACCTGATTGACGAGAATTTTTTTCGCTAAGAAGGCTTACGTAAAATGAATCGAACCACATTGGCTTTATTTGTTTCAAGGTAAAACCGTGTTTTTGCAAGAGAGCTTTAATTGACTCTATGTCAAAGTGATATAAATGTCTGGGTACATCGTATGCTGCCCAATTGGAACCGTAGTATTTCGCATCATAAGACTGATAGTTAGGAACAGCAATAATCAATGTCCCAGTATCATTAATTATTCGGCTGAATTCTTCGAGCGTTTCGTTTAGTCTATGCACATGTTCTAGTACGTGCCAAAGGGTAATAATGCTAATGCTTTTGGTATTTATTGTGTTAATACTTTCTACTAATTCAACGTTTGAACGCTTATTTTTTATTCGTTTCCTGGCAGATAAATCTGGTTCATATGCAAAAACATTCCAACCGTTTTCCTGTAGTGCAATGCTAAAATCTCCTGTACCTGCTCCGAAGTCTAAAGCAGTTTTTTGTTTTGTGAGGGTGTTGAGAAAGCTGATTTTCCTGCTAAGCGTAAAGCTTTTTACGCTTCTGTATAAGGTAAAAAGGAGACCAGCTTTCGTGTCTGTATGAGACACATATTCTGGGTTGTCATAGTATTGTCCAATGGTCTCTGCTGTAGGACGTGGGTTAGTAAAGCAAAGACTACAGGACGAGCACCTTTCGATATTAAACTCGTTTTGAGAATAGGTGTAGTCTATTGCTGAAATGGTTTTTTCTAATTGTTCTGACCCACAAGAAGGGCAGAGTTTAAGTTTTTCAAGAGATTGTTCCACGTGAAACTATTTACCTAAATGAACCAAAAGGACTGAAATGTCTGATGGGGATACGCCACTAATTCTAGCTGCTTGGCCGAGGCTAGATGGTTTGATTTGCTCCAGTTTAATTCTGGATTCCATGGACAGTGATGTGAGAGAACCATAATCGAAATCGGGGCGAAGCCGAATGTTTTCAAACTTCAATATTTTCTCAGCTGAGTCTTGTTCTTTTTGTATATATCCGCTGTATTTGGCTTTAATTTCTACTTGTTCAATCACCTCAGGGTCTTGGCTAATGGCGTATATGGAATTGCTCACTGATGGAATGAAATTAATCATTGATGGGAGGTCTACTTCAGGTCTTGTGATTAGTGAGTAAGCCCTCAGTTTTTGGGAAACCTCAGTGCTATTTTTAGATTTCAGGTAAGCGTTACTTTCAGAAACCTCTAGACTTAGTTTTCCAAGAGCCTTTTCAATCTGAAGGACATCTTCAATTTTAGCCTCTACATTCTTCAACCTTGTCTCTGATGCTAAACCCAGTTTGTAACCCAGGTGAGTTAGTCTAACGTCCGCATTGTCTTGTCTTAAAAGGATTCGATGCTCAGCCCTAGAGGTAAACATCCGGTATGGCTCATCAGTACCTTTGGTAATCAAATCGTCTATAAGCACCCCTATGTAAGCATCCGAACGGCCCAAAATGAATGCTTGATTGCCAGATACATTTTGATGTGCATTGATTCCCGCCATTAAGCCTTGACAAGCAGCTTCTTCATATCCAGTAGTACCGTTTATTTGCCCAGCAAAGAAGAGGTTTTTTAAAAGTTTTGTTTCTAACGTATGTGTAAGCTGAGTTGGTGGGAAGTAGTCATATTCAATAGCATACCCCGGCCGAAAAATCTTAGCCTTTTCAAATCCTTTAATTTCTCGTAAAGCTCGATATTGAACGTCTTCTGGAAGAGAGGTAGAAAAGCCGTTTAAGTAAACCTCTACTGTATCCCATCCTTCTGGTTCAACGAATAGTTGATGTGAGTTTTTGCCAGCAAATCGTTCAATTTTATCCTCAATTGATGGACAATATCTAGGGCCTAGTCCTTGGATTCTGCCATTAAACATAGGCGACTGGTCAAATCCTGATCGAAGAGTATCATGCACTTTTTCGCTAGTATAAGCTAGATGACAACTTCTTTGTTTTGCTAATGGAGATGTGTCGGTGAAGCTAAATTTTCCTGGATTTTCATCACCAGGTTGTTCCTCTAGTACAGAATAATCAATACTTCTTCCATCTATTCTGGGAGGAGTACCGGTTTTCATTCGTCCACTAGAAAAACCTAATTTTTGTAGGCATTCGGTAAGTCCGGTCGAAGCCTTTTCAGCACTTCGACCCCCTCCAAAGTTTTTTTCGCCAATATGAATCAGACCATTTAAGAATGTACCATTCGTGAGGATAACAGAACTAGACTCAAAGGTTAACCCTAACGAAGTTTTTACTCCACTTATAGCGTTATTGTTGGTGGTGACAGAAACAACAGTGTCTTGCCAAAAGTCAAGATTCTCCGTTTGCTCTAGATGCATACGCCACTCGTAGGCAAATTTGTACCTATCATTTTGTGTCCTTGGGCTCCACATTGCCGGACCTTTAGAACGGTTGAGCATACGGAATTGAATCATGGAACGATCTGAAACGATACCAGAATAACCCCCTAAAGCATCGATTTCTCGAACAATTTGACCCTTTGCTACTCCACCCATTGCAGGGTTGCATGACATCTGACCGATTGTGGCCATATTCATGGTGATAAGGAGGGTTTTAGAGCCAAGGTTAGCAGCAGCAGCAGCAGCTTCGCACCCTGCGTGCCCTCCACCAACAACAATTACATCATAGTGTTTTTGCATAGCTCAACTGTCCGTTTCACGTGGAACAAGCCTAACTAATTGATAATCAAATGGTTGAAACAATCAGTAGACCCGCGAAGATAGATAAAAATCCTCTTTAAGGGTCATTTGCTCTTTTTCTTGAACAGACTTGTCTTTGTAACCAAGTAAGTGCAGAAGGCCGTGAATCATAACGCGATCAAGCTCTTCTCTCAACGGAACCCCAACGGTTGCAGCATTATCTTTTACCCGATCAATACTGATAAATACATCACCCGAGACGATGCTTTCTTCAGAATAATCGAAGGTTATTACGTCAGTATAATAATCGTGGGAAAGGTGTTTTTGGTTGAGTTCCAACAGGTAATCATCTGAACAGAAAATATAGGTCAATTCTGACAGAGATTTCTGCTCAGATTTGCAAACCGAAACGAACCAATTGATTGTTTCTGGTTGGTTGCTAATAGAGTATTCAGTTTGTTCACAAGCGAACGAAACGGAGGGCATTTATCCGACTTTGAAAATCATTTCGACCTTAGTTCCGTTTTCTGAGAACTCAACTTCATCAGCCAAATGTTTCATTAGAAAAACGCCACGGCCACTAATCTTTTCTAGATTTTCAGGGTCAGTCGGGTCTGGTAAACTATCATGGTCAAACCCTTCACCTTCATCGCGAACGCTAAAGGATAGCCTGTCGGCTCGCTCAATAAATTCTAGGTGAACCTTTTTCTCGGGGTTTTGTCGGTTGCCATGGTTTATCGCGTTGTTTACTGCTTCAGTTACAGCGATAAGAATGTTTCCGTAATAGTCTTCGTCAACAGAGAATTTTTTACATACATCATCAACCAGTTTTTCGGCAATTACGATGTTGTCGGCCTTTGAGTCGAAATTCAGGCTTTGTTTTTCCATTGTTCTAGTTATTCCACATGCTGTTTAAAGTACTCATCAACCATGTTCCGATAGAACGGATTTAAGTTTGGAGGTACAGTTCTTAGCAGTTCAGTCTCATTATTTTTCCGTCTTATATACTCGAAAAATATCTCAGGGTTACCATAATCTTCATTTTCTGCCTCTTTAGACTCTCTACGCTCTTCTTGTTCTCTTTCCCTCTCTGCTTTTTCTGCCTCTAATAGCTTTGTTAGAATTTCTTGTTGACGCATCAAGGTTTCTTGCGTAATCATCTTATTTACAAGGTCGGTTTCAGTTTGCTCCATGAGTTCTTGCAGCTTTTTCATTTCCCCTCCAGCACCTGTACTACCAGCTTTTCCGTCTTTTTTTAGTTGAGATTCATACTCCCTTGCCATGTTTCTTAAGGCCTCTTGTTGTGCCGCCATTTTTGCGAATTCCTTGCTCATGCCCTTGTTTCCAGGAGACATACCGGGCTTATCACCTGGTTTTTTTCCACCTGGATTCATACCTTTTTTCATGTTTTCCATCTGCTTGTTCATCTGCTCTTGCAGACTTCTCATAGCACCAGCCGAAGGTTTTCCACTGCTTCCTGGTTTATTACAAGAACCAGAACCAGGCATGGACGAAGCCATAGCTTGCTGCATTTGCTGAACCGTTTCACTTAACAACAATGCCAAGTTGTTTATTGAGGTAAGGGCAAACTGCTGCCGAGACAAAGCTTCCGAAGTCTTCCTATCCGCCATATTTTGGATGGACTTCTTCATGTTGGTATTAACTGCTCTTATTTCCCGATTTACAATCGTTTCTATTTGTGGAACACGCTTACTAAGTGCATATAAAGAATCTTCAATCAGTTTACTATCGTCTTTCAACTTGAGTTGCTCTCGCGCCAAATCAGTGTACTTCGGATCGTTCTGATTAGTAATTTTTAACGTGCTAATGAGTTTTTCTTCATCGAAAGACAGTGTGAGTAAATTCTCGACAATTTGTCGCAGGGCTTCTAGGTCTTCTTGTTGGCCTTGCGCTTGCATTTGCATCATCATGTTGCCCATTTTTTGAGCCATGTTTTTCATTTGATCTGACGCTTTTTTCTGAGATTCTGATGCTTTTTTGTTCTGCTCTTTATCTAACTGTTCTTGACTTTCTTTTTGGCTCTTTTCAACAGATTCTTCCTCATTTTCAAAGTCCTCCATATCGTTAGGACTTTCTAGTTCGCTGTTCTTTTTTTCTAAATCGTCCAAATCCTTTTTTATGTCCTCGAATTTCTCATTCAGTTTTTCTTGCTTATCCGAAAGCTCTTCATTCTCAGCCGTTTTTTCTTTTGTCTCTTCAGACAACTCCTCTTGTTCTTTCGCTAACTCTTCCAAACGTTCCATCGTTTGTTCAAGCTTTTGTTCAAATTCTAATTGCTTAAACAATTCGAGGCTACGGTCAAGCTCTTTTTCAAGGTCTTCATTGCTGAGTTCAATATCTTCTAGAAGTTCTTGAGCCTTGTCTTTGGTCATTTCCTCCATCAATTTTTCCATCTCATCAAACAACTTCTTCATGTCTTCAGACATAACCTCTTCAAACAATTTTTCAAGTTGTTTCTGCTTTTCAACCAACTGCGGGTCAAACTCCATCATCTCATTCATTTTGGAGTTTTTCTGTTCGCTCTTTTGTTGAACGTCTTCCATGCGCTTTTGCAAGTTTTTTTGCATTGCTAAAACCTGCTTCATTTTCTCTTTATCCTCCCAATCAAGATTCTTTTTGTCGAGCAAGTCTTTCTGAAGATCTTCAATTGACTTTTTCATTTCCTTAGCCATTTTCAGACTTTCAGTAAGGTTGTCCTTCAGTTTTTCACTTTGTAAGTCATTTTCTTTGGCCAATTCGTCCATGGTTGCAATGCGGTAAGTACTTTTTTCGGTCCGGCTAGACTTGCTTCCGTTTACTCCATCATTGTCCCATACCTCGAAGTAATATTCAATGGCATCACACGGTTCAAGCCCTATGACCGAAAGGTCCCAGAAGTGGTAAAACGACTCTGACCGTTGACCCCTAGAAACATTTAAAGCGACCTCGGAGAATTCATTTGACTTATCCAACTTCTTATACTTGAAAACCAAAGAAGTGAAACCATAATCATCTTTAATCTGGCCGTTGAAATACATCCGTTTTGGATTTAACGAATCTTCTATTCCAACTACCGAAATAGATGGGTATAAATCTGGAATAACGGTTACCGTATAACGAACAGAATCACCAGAATTGATAAATTTATTTGACCCAACCACCGTATAGTTTGTACTGCGAGAAAAACGTTGAGAAAAACGAAATCCGTTTTCAGAAACACGATTAACATTATGTTGTTCCTTACCGAAAAACACGGAGACAGCTTCTGTTTTTGCTGTACTTAACTCCCAATTTACCTTGGTCCCTTCCGGAATCAAAAGGTCTCCTGTGTTGGAAAAAGATTCATCCGTTCGGCCAATGTATTTTGGGAATTCAAGCGATATATCGAAGCCAACTAAACTTGGTTTTGGTAGAACGTTAAGTGTATGAGTTGGTGAGTTAAATCCGTTTCCCTCAAACTTAAAATCAACGTTTTCTCTTGGTTGATGGAAAACGTATGAGAATTTGGCCGCACTTAACTTGTTCATTAACGTGCGTTTTCCAGCTACCTCCACATAAAGATCGTTCGGAACCTCGTTTCCATCAAGAGATACAAGCAATTCAAAATCTTGCATTTCAATTGTGCTCAGCTCTTCATTTTGAATATTGAACAAGAAAGGGGCAAGGTTCTCAAACGCTGTTCTATGATTAACAATTCTTCTTGTTCCTTCTCTAACCAAAGTGGGCCAAAGCAGCAAAAGACCAATAAGCAACAATAAGGGAGGTAAAGCATACCGCAAAAACTGCTTGTTTTCTTTTAAATCGATGGCTGTTGAAAATGGAATAGGCTTTAGTTCGCCTATTCGTTGGTCGATACTTGCCAAAAGGAGTTCTGAACTAGAATTTTCGGCTGTTTGTTGAAGTTGAAGCGTGTTTAATAACCGATCCTCAATATTAGAAAAGTGCTTACCCACGATTGATGCTGCTTCTTCGTAAGAAATACCAGGGCGGAGTTTCCAAATTCGAATAAGTGGCTCAATTATCCATCGACCCATGGCAAGAGCAGAAATACCAATCAGCGAGTAGAAGAAAACAGTTCTACCAGTGATACCGAATCGACCAAAATATTCGATTGACACAAAGGCGACAAAAAATGCAACCAGCAAACCCGTTGTCAACAAAACCCCACGAATAAGCTGATTCAGATAAAACTTCTGAATGAACTCATCAAGCTTTTGCTTTAATTGTAATCCGTCTTCGCTCATTTTAAACTCAACGCTAGCAACATTTCTTTGTTGCTGCAATTAGCAAAAATAGGGCTATTCCAAGGCATCTAACTTTCGAGCCTTCTATAAAGATGAAATAAGGCTAACTTCGCGCGCCCAAAATCAACCTCAAATGGAGAACAGAAAAGTTAGAGTAAGATTTGCGCCTAGCCCAACGGGTCCGCTGCATATTGGAGGCGTTAGAACCGCTCTTTACAATTATCTACTTGCGAAGAAAATGGGTGGAGACTTCATTCTTAGAATTGAGGATACCGACCAAAATCGATATATCGAGGCTGCCGAAGACTATATTCTTGATGCTCTAGAGTGGTGCGGAATGAAGATAGATGAAGGCCCTAAAACAGGTGGTCCATTTGGCCCATATCGGCAGTCTGAGCGCAAAGAAAGCTATCGGGAGTTTGCAGACCAGCTTATTAAAAGTGGGCACGCTTACTATGCGTTTGATACTTCTGAAGAACTGACTGCAATGCGAGAACGTTTGACTGCAGCGAAGGTGGCAGCACCGCAGTACAATGCGGTTACACGTGAAACCATGAAGAATTCGTTAACCCTTTCTGAGGATGAGGTCAAAAAGCGAATTGATGAAGGAGAGCCATACGTAATCAGAATCAAGATTCCGAGGAAAGAAGAGGTTCGGTTTCATGATGCAATTCGAGGGTGGGTTGTTGTTCATACGTCTCAAATGGACGATAAAGTTCTTTTCAAATCAGATGGAATGCCAACTTATCATTTGGCAAATATTGTTGATGACTACAAAATGAAAATCACCCACGTAATCCGTGGAGAAGAGTGGTTGCCATCAGCACCTCTTCATGTACTACTTTACAGATACTTGGGCTGGGAAGATGTAATGCCAATTTTGGCGCACTTGCCCCTAATTCTAAAACCAGACGGAAACGGAAAACTGAGCAAGAGAGATGGAGATCGATTGGGATTCCCTGTGTTTCCTTTGAATTGGATGGACCCAAAGTCGGGAGAACAATCTCACGGTTATAAAGAGCGTGGTTATTTTCCAGAGGCGTTCGTGAACATGTTAGCCATGTTGGGCTGGAACCCAGGAACACCCCAAGAAATATTCACTTTTGATGAGTTGGTACAGGCATTCTCGCTAGAGCGTGTTGGGAAGTCAGGCTCCAAGTTTGACCCTGAAAAGGCTAAATGGTATAACCAGCAATATCTAAGAACAAGAGATGATGCTGAATTAGCAGAGATTTTTTCGAAATCCCTTGTAGAGAAGAGAATCAATGTAGACTTCGAATACATTAAAGCTGTTTGTTCACTCATTAAAGAGAAAACACAATTCACAAACGAATTTTGGGATTTTGGGAATTATTTCTTCCAAAAACCATCATCGTACGATGAAAAAGTGGTTAGCAAGCGTTGGAATGAGAACGCTGAAAGGTTTTTCCCTGTTTTAGCAAATGCTTTGGAAAGCATGAATGACTGGAATGCTGAAGAACTTGAAGAAACTTTTAAATCGACAGCGGAACAACTAGAGATTAATCCTGGTCATGTAATGCAATTGTTTAGGGTATTGCTTAGCGGGCAAGCCGGAGGACCTGTATTATTTGAAATGACGGAGTTATTAGGAAAACATGAAGTAGTTGCTCGTTTACGTGAAGGAGTAGAAAAACTGAAGTAATGCAAGAGCTTTTTATTGAAGATATAAGTCTACACGCTTATCATGGTTGCCTTGAAGAAGAAGGGCGAATAGGAGGGAAGTACAGAATAGATATCAAGGCAGTTGCAGATTTTAATGATTGCGCAGATTCTGACGACCTTACAAAAACGGTTGATTATGTGGTTGTTTATGATTTGGTAAAGACCGAAATGGCTATAAGATCTAAGCTCATAGAAACAGTTGCCAAAAGAATTGCATTAAAACTTCAAGAACAATATGCGTGGGTTAACAGTTGGGAGGTTAGCCTCACTAAGTTTAATCCACCTGTTGGAGGAAGCCTTGGACAAAGCCGAGTTGTTTGGAAGCTAAATTGAAAGTGCTCTCATAAGGCACGGATTATTACTTTTGCACCATGGTCGAGTGGCCGAGCGGTTAGGCAGTGGTCTGCAAAACCATCTACAGCGGTTCAAATCCGCTCTCGACCTCATAAAACCCCACCCGTTAAGGGTGGGGTTTTGTATTTTTGATAGGAGTTATCTAATTAAATTCATCATGAAACACATAGTCATTGTAATCGGATTAACGCTTTTTGTTCAGGCTTCCTACGCGCAGTATGGCGACTATTCTGTTCGAGTAGAGGTAGAAGGCAACAGCTATGCTCATTTTACTGAGATATATTTTGAAGATGATGGATGGAATCCGCCTACAACCATTCCTACCTATGGTTGGGACGGCTGTTGTGATGCCCTACTTAATTTGGGTAATCCGTGGCAACCACAGGTATTCACGCAAGTAGTGGCTCCTCCAGTCCCTATAAACAATCATCGAATTTCAATTAACGGATTGCCACACGTGTTTGAGCATACAGAAGTTCCTATGGGATTCTTGCCTGGAGAATTGGCTCAGTATACGTTCACATTTGAAGAACTTTATACACTACCATTGGGCATGTCGGTAGAGTTAGAGGATCATGCACAAAATGTTGTTCAGGACCTTCTTATAGACTCGGTTTATACAACTTGGGGGGCTGTTTCTGATGATGAAGCGCGATTTACATTGCATTTTTACCCTGAAAATGTCACATCAACCTCTGGCCAATATGCTAGAACGCAAACGCTAACCGCATGGTCAAATGAAGAAATGCTGGTAATAGGTGGTTTAGAAACCTCAGGACCTAAAACGGCAAAACTCACCGATATGTTTGGAAGAGTAGTGTGGGAAGGGTTGATTTCTGAAGGAAAGAATGACGTTATCGTGAACAGAAATCAATTGGCTTCGGGCGTTTACATATTTGAATTAATTACGAAAAAAACGAAACGTCAATCACTCAAAATCAGTATTTAACAAAAATGTCTAACTTCGTGTTCAAGCTACAACAATGAAAAAGGTCGTTTCAATATTTTCAGTATTCGCATTAGTAGTTGGTGAGACTTTTGCGCAGCCAACACCTCCACCTCCACCAAACATCGCTATTCCATTAGATGTTGTCGTTTCGGTACTCATCTTATCGGGAATGATTTTTGGCGCGATAACGTTGTTTAGGAAGCCTAAGGCGGCCAAACTGGCATAATCCGTTTTTTATCTTTTTCGACCGTAAGGCGAGCCCCCTATTTGAACACGGTTTTATCTCCTGAAGCACGGTTAGCTAAGTCAGATAATTGTTGCCTCATTTTTTCTATATCGGGTTCTCGAATTGACAAGTAATCAAGAGTACCATCTTGATTTTTCACAATTTTCATATAGAATAGAAAAGAGCCTTCTGGGGTTTCAGATTCGAATTTACTTCGACCAAATTTCAAGGTGTAGAAGTTTAAAGTATCTGAATATGGCTTGGTAACCACATATAGTTGGTCGCTAAACCATCGTAATCGCTCTACGCCATATTCATTATTTATATCAGAGATTAAAGAGTGATTTTTCTCAAACCCCACCCAGGAGACGTCTTTTGTCTCATCAAATATCGAGTAGTAACCAATATGAAAAGCTGAATCTGATTCGGCCACACCATACCATAGCGCAATATTTAAGGGCGTTGTGCCTACAAAAACAAGTTCTTTTTTATCGGGTTCCAAGGCAAGGTCTTGTTGAAAGACGCTAGAAACAACCATTTTGTTAATCAATCCAGCAATAAGATAAGCAGAGCTAAGAGCAAGACCTAAGTAATTGATTTTCTGGCGCCAGCCGTTGGTTCTTCTGATAAAAGAAACTGCTATTATGCTGAGTAAAAAAGGAAGAGTGTAAAACAAATCAACCACAAAAACTGTGGCTATGCTTACACGATAATCAGAAAATGGCAAGAATAGTTGTGTGCCATAGGTTGTTAAACAATCCAGTAATGGATGCGTGAATATGGCAAAGAAAAAGAGAGCTGTCCACTGCTTAAAGTTGGCCTCTGAAGATTTGCGATACAGCCAATTAACCAACCAACCTAAAACAGGCGCCATCAAAACCGCAAACGTGATGGAATGTGAAATTCCCCGGTGAAGTACAATTTCATTAATTGCTCCACCTCCCATCAGCCAAATATGAACTACGTCTAAATCAGGAATGGTCCCGGCAATTCCGCCCCATAGCAACGCTTTGTTTCCAATCTTTTTTCCGAGCACAGCTTCACCCACAGCGGCACCCAAAACAATTTGCGTTAAACTATCCATTTCGCAAATCTAACAACAGCGTTGAAGCATAGTTCAGCACTGGTAACAATTGTATCTCCTTTGGCTATATTTGGAATATGTCAGTACAGGTGAACGACAGAAAACGTGCGCAGCAATTTTATAATGAAACCCGTGAGTGGCAATCTGAAATAAATTCGCTTGTCATCGATTTAATGTTCTTTCAGCGGATATTGGACATTTACGGTCTCAAAGTATCTGACCCAGTTGAAAAGCGGGACATTGAAGGGTTAAAAGCCACGCTGAATTCTTTTCTAGAGTATCGGGTAGAAAACCAAAAAGTGAGAAATAAGACTCACGAAGAGTATTTGCAAAAAGTGGTGGAAGATCGCGTGCTATTAAAAGACAAAGACTTGCCTTTTAGGCATAAAGACCTGGCCGGAGAAATGCATGAACTGCGGCAAGGTGGTGGACGACTAAAGAACGAGCTTTTCGAGAAGGTTGAGCAACTAAAACAGTTTTAATGATAAGATGCCAATCCTCAATTCTACCCTTACTAATAACAGTTCTTATTTCGGTTAATCTTTCAGGGTTTGCACAGCGAAGACCCAAGGATAAAATTCTTCACGCCAAAGTGTTTGTTGTAACAATAGAGCAACAACAAATCAAGAAGAAAAAGGAGCTACCGCCATTTGAAGATGAGCTTACGTTTAAGTCAAATAAGTTTACTTCAAAGCACATGCGCCATCCAGACACTGGAGGGTTCCAGCAAGGCGAGTATGCTATTTCAAAAAAGGAAGAACTATTAGGCGAAACGGTGTACCATTTTGAGGCCATAAACTCAAATTCTAAAGGAATGTCCTTAAAATGGGAAGGCAGAGTATTTGGCAATCAGATTGAGGGGACTGCCATTGTTTCTAAGAACGGAAAGGTTAAACAAGAATTTACATTTTCCGGTACGCTCAAGATTAAATAATCCCAGTTATTTAACTACCTCAGCTCTAAACAGTTGGTACGGTACGGCATTCATTTTTCCATCCTGATTTATCTGTAGAATACCTTTAAAGGTTACGACCTGATCCGTGCCAAAACGCGGGAATTTACCAGTAGGCAAAAGCTCTACAACGGTTTCTGGCCCTGCGTTGCCGCAGAAAAAACAATTTGCAAATGGATTAGCCGAAACCATGTACATACCGAGCTCTATATCTACCGGAATTACATAGCCTTTCACTTTTATTTCCGTTCCATTTAGGGCAAGTAACTCTTTCGAGAATTCGGGGGGCTTGATATTTATTTCAAATCCAAATGTTTCAGAATATTGGCGATGGAACTTGACTTGGGCAAAAGAGTTCCAACTAACAGTGGTTTGCGCAAATGCGCCAGAAAAGAAGGAGCAAATAATGGCAATGCTCAGGATTAGTTTCATTAGGAATTTCATTTTAGCAAAGCACCGGTTAGTATATAATTACAATGTTCTAAATCGTCCCAGTTTAGCTTTAATCGCCCTTTAAAAGTCGCTATTTCATCTGTTTTAAAGGATTCTTTTACGCCCTTGGGAAACTGGAGTTCCATTACACTTTCTGGGCCAGCGTTTCCGCAGAAAAAACAAGAAGCAAACGGGTTGGCGGAAAGCACATAGTAACCAGATTCCACGTCTATTGGAATCACGTATCCTTTAATTTCAATTAACACACTATCTAAACCAAGTACTTCTTTGCTGTAATCTGGATACCAAACGGTTTCATCATATTTTGGATAATACTTTTCGACCCACGCAACTTTTGCCAAAAGAGCCCAATCAACTGGTTTATGCTGGGCTTGTACAGATAGCCCAGTTAAAGTTAAAAGAGCCGAAATCAAGACTTTATTCATTTCTCAAAATGGTAGAGATGTCTGTTTTGTAAGCCCTTAGGGCAGGTATTAAAGCAGCCACAACACCCACTAAAAGGGTTATTGGTAGCAACAAAATTTCTATTTCGCTTATTCCCACTTGCGATACAGAAAAGTGAAATTGCTCTTCGCCAAACGATGAAAGAGCCATAACCGCAATGCGCCCTATAATGATGCCAAAGGCGTATCCTACTAGACATAAAAGCAGACTTTCTTGTAATACGAGAGTAAAAAGTTTTGTTGGAGACGCTCCTAATGAACGCATCAATGCAAGTTCATATTTCCTCTCTTTTAAAGAATTGAGTAGGGAAATAAACACACTCAAGGCGGCAATAAACATGATGAGGAACCCAATTGCTTGAAGAGTTGAAAATCCAATTCCCATCAAATCGTAAAGTCGGTTTATCTCAATGGCAGGTAATGCTGCCTGCATAGATGTTTTTTCATTGATAAAACGAGGCACTTGCATAATGCCCATTGGGCTCTTAAACTTCACTAGTAAAGCCGTGATTTGCTGATCATCCTCATGATAGTTAGACTCCTCAGCATGGTTGTGTTCGTGCTCATCTGATTCTTTAGGGTGATGATGAATATCCCAAACACTTGCAGTGGAAGTGAGAATTAAGCGGTCTGCAACCGTACCGGTTTCATTCAAGATTCCAACCACGGTATAATGTGCCTCCTCGTGTGCCTCTCCTTCGGTTTCTAAACCATGAGTTCCGTGGAAATGGCTACCTAAACTCATTCCAAGACTCTTTGCCGCGGTATTACCAAGCACCACTTCCATGCTTCCGGTCCAGCTAGTTCCGGATGAAAAAGTTGCCCCAAAATGACGGAGATAAACTGAATCTGTACCAACAATTCGATAGCCACCATAGCTATCTCCATAAGAGAGTGGAATACTGTATTTCACAAGCGGATGCGTGATTATTCTTCGGGCCTCAGAAACAGGAATATTTCCGGTTGGATTGTCTATTTGATAAACAGCCGAAAGAATGAGTTGAAGGGGGCTCCCTTTTGCCCCAACAACCATATCAATTCCACGGATGTCTCGATTAAAACGGTCGTTGAGCTGATTGCTCACGGTAACGATAAAGGATACCATCCCAATACCGATAGAGAGTAGCATAATGCTTAGCGCGGTTGTTAGGAAATGCTCCTTCAGATTTGCGTATGCAAGACTCAGCATCTTCATAACGTAATCGAATTTTGAAAACGGTTTTTTAGCCGTTGATCATGCGTTACCACTATTAAAGCCGCACCATGTCCAGTCACGGTTCTCTCAAGAAGGTCTGCTACTAACGCTGCATTTTCATCATCTAAAGCAGAAGTTGGCTCATCTGCCAGCACCACTTTTGGATTAGTTACTAAAGCCCGGGCAATGCTCGCTCTCTGGCGCTCTCCAATACTTAAATCGCTTGGTTTCGCATGCATCCGGTGCTCAATTCCTAGCTCGATGAGAAGATTTTCCGCTAATTCATTATTAGCAGATAGACCAGCTAAAGAACGTGCAAGACTTAGGTTTTGAAACACAGTGATAGAACGAACAAACTGCGCTGATTGAAAAATAATTCCGATGTTTTCTCCACGAAACTTATCTCTTTTGGAGCCATTCAGCCCTACCAAGTTGATACCAGCAATATCAACCAATCCATCAACTGTATTCATTAGTCCCGCCAACAAATGCAATAGTGTTGTTTTGCCAGTTCCTGACTTACCAAGAACAAGCAAAGATTGGCCTTCGCTTACATTCAGATTTGGAAAACTGAATGCGGCCCCCTGCGGATAAGCGAAAGAAAGATCTTTAGTAGTGAGCATTTTCTAAGAAGTGCAAATCTAATGTGTTGATTGCAGCTTCGTACTTTTGACCACGATTCAATTAAGCGGTTTAGCACTTCTTGGTTTAAAATATACAATGGGCATTGATTCTAGTTTACTGATTGAAACCCCCTGGACCGTGTCGGCTCTCTGCATGTTTGGTTTACTTATGGTTTTGGCAGCCACAACTCTAATAGGCTCATTAGTGGCGAAGGTTTTGGGCATTGCTAAAACGGACACTTTCGGGCTTTTTGTTCGTATGCTGCTAGGTCTTGTAGTAACAACAGTGTTGTATGCGATTGTAAAAAGCGGTGGTCAAACATCCTTGATTCCATTGATGATTTTTGGGCTTGTCGCTTTTTGGATGACTCCCAAGAAAACCAACGCAACGTTTAAGTTGATGGACTTAATGGACAGAAAACAATTTCTGTTTGTGCTTGCGGCATCTGGCATCACATTTTTTCTGTTTCTCACACTTGTATTGAATTTTGAAACTGGGGAGTTGCGATTTCTTGGTGCTGGGGAATCAGCTCAATTCATAGATTTTCCATTCACCGTTAGGGCGGGCCAATTGCTCAATTATTGTGGTGTTGAATCTATTTCAACCAATTTTTTCGATACGTCTCAACTAAGGCCTACTCCTTACCATTGGTTAGAAATCTGGTTCGGGGCACTCATTTATACTTTATTACCGCTAAACGCTGAGGTACTTTGGAGCTGCGTGGTAAATCCTGTTTTGTTTACAATTCTACTGGTTGGAATTTATGGCTTTTTAGAACGAATTGTCGGTGCCAAAACATTTCTTGGTTTAATGGCTTTCCTCATTTTAGTAGTGAGTGGCTTTGGTATTCTTTATCCATCCAACATAGAGTTTTTTAGCGCAACACTTAGAGCCGAATCTCTGTTAGAAACACCTAAATATGCTATAGCATATTTGTTTGCCATTCCTGTTGCGGAAGGCCTTTACAATGGTCGATACAAGCTTTTGCCCTACTTGTTTGTTCTTTTTGGGCTCTCGTATTTACCAATTATTCCAGTTGCATCAATGCTTGGTTTTGCCGCTATTGTTTTGCGCGTGTGGTCTATTCGGGAAGATAGGTCAGTAGCGATTAAAGAATTTGCCATTTGGGCCTCGGCTTATCTGCTTTTATCTGCTTGGTTTTATTGGTTCTATTCTAATTCTCAGATAAGCTATACTTCAGGATCAGGAGCCTCTTCAGGAGTTTTAAAATTGCTCGACCCAGTGCTTAGTGCCAAAGTGTTTGTACACATGCTCATCCAGGTATTCCTAACCAACATTCCTTACATCGCGGTTGTAATGGGGTTGTTGGTTGTACTGAGGAATGGGCAAAATTTAAAAGGGCTAATTACAACGCGAAGCCCAAGTTTGATTCTTATAATTCTCTTTTATCCTGCTTCAGTTTTGGGGTACGTCATGATTTACGACATGACAAACTCCGTGCAGGTCTGGACTGTCTCCTATCAAAGCCTTCATTACGTGATGATTGTTGGTCTATTAGCTTTAGCAATTTATAATCAGCAACTAATGGTGAAAGCGTTGGCAGGCTTTGCAATTTTTGCCACAGTTGCTTTCAATTTTAACGTGAATCTGGGTTCAGGAAATGAAATAGCAAGTGATGAACTGAGCAAGATTCACGAGTTTATATCTTCTCCGCAGGAAGGAGTAACACGCTTTGTGTACATAGGAGATGCGAGATATGGCAATGATGGGGCTGGTGGATTATTCGATTTGGTGACAGACATCTTTTATCCGTCTAGGGAACTTGGAATACTAGTATCACCCTATGTAAATGCAAGCATTTCGGTGTTTGATATTCCACTAAGTAGCAACCCAGAACAGAAAGCGAAGCAACAAAGAATATTAAGTAACGGCCCTTTCTATCAGTATGTGGGTAAACAAACTGATGTCGAAAAATTGTCCGAAACCGATGTGGCTAATTATAAGGTTCAATTTATCCGAGAATTCGGTGTAAGATTCATTATTGTTCCTTTTGATCAAGAGCTTCCTGCAGAGTTAATGAGTATGGTTGGTGAGTTTATTGAGGTAAGGGATGGTAGAATCTACCGAGTGCTTTAAAGTGTTAAACCGAGGTTCGTACTTTTGACCGACATTCGCTGCTATGCTTGAAAGACCAAGAAGAAATCGTGCCTCTGAGACCATTAGAAGTATGGTTCGTGAAACCAGACTAGACCTTGCAAACCTCATTTTCCCGCTTTTTGTGGTGGACGGTACCGGAAAGAAGGACCCGATAGGCGCTTTACCCGGAATTTCACGTTTTTCAGAAGACCACTTGGTTAAGGAGGTTGAGGAATGCATGAATTTGGGACTCAGGTCTTTCGTGCTATTTCCTGCAGTTGAAGATTCTCTTAAGGACAAAACTGCAAGCTATAGCTACAGCGAAAAGAATTTTTACTTGCGCATTATTGCAAAGCTTAAGAAGGAATTTCCTGAATCTTGTCTTATGAGTGATGTGGCTATGGATCCGTATAGTTCTGATGGACATGACGGGCTGGTGGAAAACGGCAGAATTCTGAACGATGAAACCCTCGACATTCTTGGAAAAATGGCAGTAGCGCAAGCCGAAGCCGGAATAGATATCATTGGACCATCCGATATGATGGATGGTCGTGTTCAGCACATTCGTGAGGAATTAGACGATGAAGACTTCGAAAATGTGGCCATAATGAGTTATTGTGCCAAATATGCAAGTGCATACTACGGGCCATTTAGAGAAGCTCTTGCAAGCGCACCAAAATCTGGTGATAAGAAAACCTATCAGATGGACCCAGCAAATAAGTGGGAAGCGGTTAGAGAAGGGGAGTTAGACGTGGCGGAGGGCGCAGATTTTCTTATGGTAAAACCAGCTCTTTTGTACTTGGATGTTATTCATCTATTGAAGGAAAAATTTGAGCTGCCAATTGCCGCTTATAATGTGAGTGGCGAATACGCAATGCTAAAAGCGGCAGCAGCTAATGGTTGGTTAAATTACGATCAGGCGATGCCTGAAATGCTGCTGAGCTTTAAGCGGGCTGGAGCAACTTCCATTCTTACCTATGCCGCCAAAGAATATGCACAAATGCTAAAGGAAGGCCGTCTTGCTTAAGATTGACATGCATACGCATATCATGCCGCATACCATGCCCGATTTCGCCAGCAAGTTTGGGTATGGTGATTTCATTATGCTTAATCATATGGAGCCAAGAATAGCGGACATGATGCAGGGTGGCAAGTTCTTCCGCCAGATAAAGGAGAACTGCTGGAATCCGAAAATTCGCATTTCAGAATATGAGCAGTACAGCACCCAAGTTCAGGTGGTTTGCACCATTCCTGTGTTGTTTTCGTACTGGGCAAAGCCAAAAGATGGGGCAGTGGTTTCCAGGTTTTTGAATGATGATTTAGCTAAATCAATAGAACCGTTTTCGAAGAATTATATAGGCCTTGGCACTCTTCCAATGCAGGACACCAACCTTGCTATAGAGGAGCTTAAACACTGCAAAGAATTGGGTTTTTCTGGAGTACAAATTGGCTCCAACATCAATGACAAGAATCTAGACGAACAAGAGTTCTACCCCATTTTCGAAGCCTGCCAAGACTTGGGAATGGCGGTTTTTGTTCACCCATGGAACATGATGGGAATGGAACAAATGAAAAAATATTGGCTGCCTTGGTTGGTTGGAATGCCCGCAGAAACGTCTCGTGCAATTTGTTCAATGGTATTCGCTGGCATTTTCGAAAAGCTACCAAACCTCAGGGTGTGTTTTGCTCATGCGGGAGGCTCATTTATACCAACAATTGGTAGAATTGAACACGGATTTAATTGCAGACCAGATTTGGTTGCAATTGATAATGATGTGAATCCGAGAGATTATCTAGGGAAATTTTGGGTGGATTGTATTACACACGATGCAGACTCGTTGCGATTTATTTTAGACAAGGTAGGTTCTGAGAAAGTTTGCCTCGGAAGCGATTATCCATTTCCATTAGGAGACTTAGAAATTGGAAAGTTTATTGAGGAAATGAATTTGCCACAAACCGATATTGACAACATTTTCTGCAATTCTAGTTTGGAATGGTTGGCCCTCGATAAAACCCAGTTCAGCTGAAGCTTTCGGTATGAATGTAACTTTCAATAAGCCGCTGGTTTTAGGAACAGAGCAAGAACTACTTAATCAAGTAATTACGTCAGGTCAGTTTTCGGCAAACGGAGAGTACACCCGAAAGTGTCATCAGATTTTAGAGAAGGAATTATCCTACAGAAAAGCGCTTTTAACAACCTCGTGTACCTCAGCACTGGAGTTAGCCGCTTTATTACTAAATATTGGTCGAGGCGATGAGGTAATAATTTCATCCTACGCGTTTGTTACCACGGCAAATGCGTTTGCCACCAGAGGAGCTAAGATTGTTTTTGCCGATAGCCGAGAGGATAACCCAAACATAAATGAGTCACAGCTTAGCGGCTTAATCACGTCTAAAACTAAAGCAATTGTAGCGTTGCACTATGGTGGTGTTGCTTGTAATATGAACGAGATTCTTGCCATAGCTAGAAAGAATAATATTGCTGTAATTGAAGATAATGCTCAGGGTATTGGTTCAACTTACCACGGTTCTCCTTTGGGAGGGATTGGCGATTTAGGGGCCATTTCTTTTCACGAGACTAAAAACGTTCACTGCGGAGAGGGTGGAGCGCTTTTAGTAAATAATCAATCGCTTATAAATAAGGCAAATGTTGCTTGGGATATGGGAACCAATAAAGCCGATTATAAAGCTGGGAAGGTTGATAGTTATGAATGGGTTGCTACGGGGTCTTCATATTATCCCTCAGAACTTAATGCCGCATTTTTATTTACTCAATTAGAGAAGCTAAGTAACGTTAATGAACAGAGACTGAATCTTTGGAATCAGTATATGAGCGGCCTAGAAAACCTTGATTCTGATGGGTTTATTAAAAGACCGTTAATACCAGATAATACCACTCATAATGCTCATACTTTTTACTTGGTTGTAAGTAACAGGAAAGAAAGGGATGGCCTAATTACTTTTCTTACCAAACGAGGTATCGGGGCCCCATTTCATTTTCAATCTCTTCATCAATCTGCTTATTTCAAAAATCAATACAAAGGCCAAGAATTGAGAAATGCAGACCGCTATACAGATTGTCTTATTCGACTTCCGCTATATCATGGATTAAAGCAAGATGAGTTGGAGTATGTAGTCGATAATGTTCAAGAGTTTTTCTTGAACTAGCACATTGTGAAAGCAGGATTTAGCCGTTTATTAATTAAGAGTTGATTTTTGCAATCGGCCAAATACAGACATTAGCCTACTAACCGTTTTGCCTAGATTCGGTTATGTTATTCCTCTTTATGTTGCCTTGGAAGCAGAATAAAACACAACTGAACACGAGCGGTATTATATCTTAGTTTTGTTACAATGGCTGAAAAAGTTGAGCTTTCTGTAGTAATTCTGTGTTATAGATCAGGCGCGGGTGTAGTGGATTTCATAAAGAAAGCCGAAGACCTAATTAAGACGCTCACTGACAGCTACGAACTTGTGCTTGTGGCCAATTACATCGAGGGATCAGGAGACCGCACGAGAGACTATGTTTTAAAACTTGCGGATGACAACCCTAAATGCGTTGCCTTGTGTAAGCCAAAAGAAGGCATGATGGGTTGGGATATGCGTTCTGGAATGGATGCTGCCAATGGCAAGTATATCTGTGTAATTGATGGTGATGGGCAATTCCCAATCGAAAGTATTTCGGCCTGTTTTCAGGAAGTAAGAAAGGGTCAATACGATTTGGTAAAAACATATCGCACAAAACGTGGAGACGGAGCTTACAGAAGGCTAATAAGCAAGGTTTATAATTTCCTTTTTTCTATCCTTTTTCCGGGTATCAATTCTGAAGATGCGAACTCTAAGCCTAAAATTCTAAAGGCAAGTGCTTATCAGCAAATGAAATTGAAATCAGACGATTGGTTTATCGATGCTGAAATAATGCTGAACATTAGAGATAAAAAAATGACGTTTTACGAACTCCCAATTGAGTTCTACGAGCTCGAAGGCCGTTCGTCTTTTGTAAAACCAGCAGCCATTTGGGAGTTCATGAAAAACCTGTTTAACTACAGGTTTGGCAAATAAATAATGGAAAAAAAGGAGCGCATTTTTGTAACCGGAGCCTCATCCGAACTAATGCTGCGTACGGTTTCCAGATTTGACCACAGTAAGTATGAAATTATAGGGCTTACAAGAAACCCCAATCCGTCTAATGTTGATGGATTGCGCTGGGTAGTAGGTCCGATTGAAACCCCAGAAATCTTTGCGGCAGAAATTGCAAATGCTGACATTATAATTCATGCTGCGGCAATTACCCACACTAAAAATGAAAAGGAGTATTTCCGTGTGAACCTTGAGGGTACCAAAAACCTGATTGAGGCAATTCCAAAGGGGAGAAGACCGCTGTTTGTTTTTATTTCTTCAAGAGTCGCGGGTGAAGACAGTGGCGCTTATGGTGTCAGTAAGTTAAGGGCAGAGGGAGAGGTTCAAAAACTTGCAAATTGGATAATCATCAGGCCATCCGAAGTTTACGGAGGAAGCAAGTCGGAAGGAATTGAAAAAACAATACAATCTGCCATTTCTGGCGGAGTTCAGCTTTGTCCAATAGGTATTCAAAGCAAAATGTTTCCCATTCACATTTCTGATGCGTCATTGGCTATCTCAACCGCTGCTCTAAACCAACACTTACGAAACAAAATTGTAATCGTGAATGGCGGCAAAGGCTATTCGTTTAAAGAACTATTGTTGTCCACTCAAGCCATTTCCGGAAAGAAAATGACCATTATTCCTATTCCAAAATGGTTCTTGAAAATGGTGGCATTCGCCTCAAGTATATTACCCGTAAATATTGGCTTTGTACCCGATCAGGTAGACCGGCTATACTCCACAAAGGAGCACAGTCAATCGGGCTCTGGTGTGGTGCGGCTAGAAGAATATTTAAAGCAGGAAGTTGAGAAGCGGAATGGATAAGATTTCAATTATTATTCCGTGCTATCAAAACGAAGAAAACCTTCCGGTAACTGCAGAAGCGCTGAAGACAAACGAAGCGCTTTTTGGCGCTAACACGTCATTTGAATATGTGCTTATTGATGATGGTTCTACCGACAAAACCTGGCAATCCATTCTCGGTATTAAACGTAGATGGCCTGAGTCGTTTTCGGGAATCCGCCTGTCTAAAAACACAGGTTCGTATAATGCCATATGTGCCGGCTTAAAACAAGCAACTGGAGACTGTGTGGTAGTAATGGCAGCGGATTTACAAGACCCTCCTAGTCATATTATTGCCATGTATGAGGCGTGGACAAAAGGAGCCAAACTGGTGCTAGCAAATCGAACTGAAAGATTGGAGAAGTGGCCATCTAGACAAATGGCTAAGGCATATCATTTTGTGATTAAAACAATGGCACTACCTAATTTGCCCAAAGGAGGTTTCGATTTCTGTTTGATCGATAATCAGATTAAAGATGAAATGATTGAAAAATGGATTTCAAACACGAATTCGTTGTTTATTCTGCTCACACTTAAGCACAAATATGTGCTTGCTCCCTATAAAAAGCAAAAACGCACAATTGGCCAATCTCAATGGACCTTTAGTAAGAAGTTGAAATTGTTTGTTAATACAGTTTTGGCCTTTTCAATCATCCCTCCCTTAGCATTGTATTCCGGAAGCTTGTTTCTCGGAACAATTTGTTTGCTTGTAAATAGAAAGGTTTTCCAAGACCAGTTTCCATGGAGCCACCTTCTCATTATTTCTGCAGTACTCTTATTTGGGTTGGGGTTTGCAATAAGAATTGCCTATTCCAAATTTCAAAATGCACAGAAACAGCCTCCTTTTGATGTGCAAGAATTGATTTGATTGTAGAACCATTCCCCTAATTTGCAGCCCCAAACAGAAACAGACCCACCATTCCTAAAGCATAACATGAGAACCAAGATTATTATGAGTGTAATGGCACTAGCTTTTTTAGCTGGCTGCGATACCAAAAACACAGAATCAGATATGAAAGCGCCAATTGCCGAAATAAACCCACACGAAATGACCATTCATGGTCATACACGTACAGACAACTATTTCTGGCTTAGAGAGCGAGAAGACAAGAAGGTTATCAAGTATTTAGAGGATGAAAATGCATACACCGCTAATGCGTTGGCAGACACCAGACAGTTTCAGGAAGACCTTTACAAGGAAATGCGGGCAAGAATAAAGGAAGACGATGAAACAGTTCCTTACAAAGACAACGGTTACTATTACTACACACGTTACGAAGCGGGAAAAGAATACAAGTTGCACTGCCGAAAGAAAGAGTCTATTGACGCAGCCGAGGAGGTTTTTCTTGACGAAAACGTTTTGGCCGAGGGACATGACTATTTCTCTTTAGGCGGATTAGAAATAAGCGATGATAATAAGATTGCTGCCTTTGGAATTGATACCGTAAGCCGCAGAATATATACCCTGCATTTCAAAAATTTGGAGACAGGAGATATTTATTCTGATCAAATCACGGGCACTTCAGGTGGAGGCGCTTGGGCGAAAGACAACAAAACGTTTTTCTACATCAGTCAAGATGAAGAAACACTACGTTCAGATCGCATTCTTAGACATCAATTAGGAACCGAACAAGCCGCAGATGTGGAGGTGTTTAATGAGAAAGATGAGACGTTTAACTGCTACGCTTGGAGAACAAAAAGTAAAGACTTGATAATGATTGGTTCGTTTCAAACAGTTTCTTCTGAATTCAGAATGCTTGATGCAGGAAATCCAACAGGTGAGTTTAAAATAATTCAACCGCGGGAGCGAGACCATGAATACAGTGTTTCGCATTTTGAGAACAAGCTTTACATCTCAACCAACTGGAACGCAAAGAATTTCCGATTAATGGAAACTACTATCGATAAACCAGGAAAGGAGAACTGGAAAGAGGTTATTGCTCACCGAGAAGAAACACTGATTGAAGGCATCGAAATTTTCAAAAACTTCATGGTTGTCGATGAAAGAACAGATGGTCTGTCTCGTCTTAGGATTATTAATCATTCTACTGGAGAAGAGCACTATTTAGACTTTGGCGAAGCTGCTTATACAAGCTATATCGGCACCAATATGGATTTTGACACCGAAGTGCTTCGATACGGTTATTCATCGCTTACTACGCCATGGTCTATGTTGGATTACAACATGAATACCAAAGCGAAAAACCTGCTAAAAGAGCAAGAAGTAATTGGTGATTTCGACCGAACCAATTACGCAACAGAACGGGTGATGGTAACTGCAGATGATGGAACACAGGTTCCGATGTCTATCGTTTATCGAAAAGGGTTGAAGAAAGACGGTTCTAATCCTACGTTGCTTTACGCTTACGGCTCGTACGGTTCAAGTATGGATCCATATTTCAGTTCTGTTAGGCTGAGTTTATTGGATAGAGGGTTTGTTTATGCTTTAGCTCATATTCGAGGTGGTCAAGAAATGGGTCGTGGGTGGTATGATGATGGAAAATTGTTGAATAAGAAAAACACTTTTACTGATTTCATCAATTGCGGAGAATACCTGATTGAGAAGAAGTATACCACTAACCAAGGCTTATTTGCCATGGGCGGATCGGCTGGCGGCCTTCTAATGGGTGCGGTGGTTAATATGCGACCAGACCTCTGGAAAGGAGTAGTAGCAGCCGTTCCGTTTGTTGATGTAATTACTACCATGTTGGATGAAACAATTCCGCTTACTACAGGTGAGTATGACGAGTGGGGAAATCCTAATGTGAAGGAGTATTACGATTATATTTTGAGCTACTCTCCTTATGATAATGTGGAGGCACACGAATATCCAAACATGTTGATTACAACAGGTTTACACGATAGCCAAGTGCAGTATTGGGAACCAGCAAAGTGGGTTGCGAAACTACGCGTGAATAAAACTGACGACAATCTATTACTACTTCACACCAATATGGAAGCAGGACATGGTGGTGCTAGCGGACGTTTTGAAAGCCTGAAAGAAACCGCGATGGAATACGCTTTCATGTTCAAGTTAGCGGGAATTACCAAGTAATCACTTAACAGCTCTTACGTAATACTGCGCTCCTAATGGGAGCCACTGTATGAGGCGCTCGGATTTAAGCGCCCAGCGGAACAACTTATGTCTGGGAAGAAATAATGTGAATAGGGTGCGTTGACTTGTAAACGCACCCTTAACCAACATCTTATTGGTATATGTGTGCGGTAATAGAATAGCCTCATCATCAAAAGCACATTCTCTCACAATTTTTCTTGTAACTGGGTTGAGTGGGTTGTGCTCAAAGATGTAAAACCGTCCATTAGGCTTAAGAATACGTTTGATCTCCGCTAACAAATCTTCATGTCTATCAAAACTGATGTGATGAAAAACCATGGATGTGAAGACTACATCTATTGATTCATCATCGAATGGAAGACTGGTTCCATCATACGGTTTAAAAATAGCCCTAGATACTTTCTTTTCTGTTGCCTCTTCTATGCTTAGTTCAGATACATCGGTTCCAAATAACTCAGCGTTTGGAAAGTACTCTCGCATATATTTCACGGAGTTTCCGTCTCCACAACCAAAATCAACCATAGAAAGTGAAGATGACCGATCCTCGTGTCGGCTCATTTCCTCAATCTTGTATTCACTGAAATAATCGCGGTTAGCCCCACTAATGTCTAGGGTTTCAGCATGAACTTCGTCATAGTCCCTTGCAAATTGATCAAAGTTGTCGTGCTTTCTCGACTCCATTGGTTGATGGTTTTCAAAAATAGAATGGCCTCAAAATTACCCGAATTGCTCAAAACGTTCAGATTCTTTCACTATTGACATTTTCGCCTTAGTTAAGACAGTTTAACTTTGACCCCTTCCTAATTCAGAAGTTTATGCATTTTATACACAGACCGCTACGGTTATTGTCTTTTTTGATTTCGTTCTTTTTTGCTTGCAACGTTGCTCATGCCCAACATGGATATTGGCAGCAGCACGTGTCTTATCAAATGGAGATAGACATGGATGTTGAAAAACACCAATTTTCAGGAAAGCAAAAAATCGTTTATACCAACAACTCACCAGATACGCTAACCAAGGTGTTTTATCATCTGTTTTTCAATGCGTTTAAACCTGGCAGCATGATGGATGTTCGTTCACGAACAATTCCTGACGCGGACCCAAGAGTGGCAGACCGAATTTCAAAACTTAAGCCCGAGGAAGAAGGTTTTCATATCGTTAAAAAGCTGACCCAAGATGGTAAAGACTTAACTTTTCATATTCAAGGAACCATTTTGGAAGTGAATTTGGCAACACCTATTCTTCCTGGAACAAAAGCTGAGTTCATGATGGACTTTTATTCGCAGGTTCCTTTACAGGTAAGAAGAAGCGGTAGAAACAATGCTCAAGGCATTGATTACTCTATGACGCAATGGTATCCAAAATTGGCTGAATATGATTACGAAGGTTGGCATGCCGACCCATACGTAGGACGAGAGTTTTATGGCGTTTGGGGCGATTTTGATGTGAAAATATCCATCCATAAAAAGTATGTGCTTGGAGGTACAGGATACCTACAAAACCCGAATGAAATAGGGCATGGTTATGCATCGCCAAACGTAGAGGTTAAGCAACCATTAGGCGATAAATTAACCTGGCATTTTGTGGCTCCTCAGGTACACGATTTCGCTTGGGCAGCAGACCCAGATTATATTCATGATGTAAAGCAGGTACCTAATGGTCCAACACTGCATTTTTTGTATCAACCAGATACCACAGGGCATTGGACTCGTTTGGAAAATGAGATGGTTGAAGCATTTCAAATCATGAATAACAAGTTTGGGAAATACCCCTACAAGCAGTTCTCAACCATTCAAGGCGGAGATGGCGGAATGGAGTATCCGATGGCTACTCTTATTACTTCTGGGAGAACGTATGGCGGTCTGTTGAGCGTTACGGTTCACGAAGCATTTCACAATTGGTATTATGGTGTCTTAGCCACAAATGAGAGCAAATATCCATGGATGGATGAGGGATTTACATCCTACGCCCAAGATTATGTTTTGAACGCTCTACGAGAATATGAGAACCCAAATCCGCATGCAAGTGATGTAGCTAGAATGGCAGAGCTTCATGCTAATAATCTACAAGAACCGTTGTCAACTCATGCGGATCATTTCAGCACAAATTACTGCTATGGGATTTCCTCTTACGTTAAGGGCTCAGCCTTTCTGATGCAACTGGAATACATGGTTGGAAAAGAAGCGTTTTGGAAAGGTATGAAGCGCTATTTCAACGAATGGGGATTTAAACACCCAACACCCAACGATTTTATTCGGGTAATGGAGAAAACTTCTGGTTTGGAATTGAATTGGTTCATGGATTTATGGGTTGGAACCACACAACATATCGATTACAGTATTGCCGATTTGGAGAAAGAAAAGAAGGGTAAAACCATCGTGGAATTAAAGCGCGTTGGTCCCTTCCCAATGCCACTTGATATTAAGGTGACCGACAAGGATGGGAATACCTATTGGTATTACATTCCTGTTGGATTAATGAGAGGGGAGAAGCCTGCAGATGAGGGCCAAGAGTCAAGAATAATTCTACCTGATTGGGAGTGGACTAACCCAACCTATTCGTTAGAACTTGACATTAAGAAAAGGAAGATTGAAAGCATTGTAATTGACCCTTCTTCACGGCTAGCCGATTTGAATAATTTGAATGGAATTTATCCCTTTCCGAAAGAGAGAAAATGAATAAAATAAAATATTTCGTTCCGTTTTTGTTAATCGCCTTTTTAGGGGCTTGCGATAGCGGAACAAATACCAGCAATAAACCAGCCACAAGTTCTGAACCAAGACCAACAGGGCCTCGCTTTAAAAAGGAAGGTGAGCTGTTTTTGATTAAAGCAACAGGAGATACAATCCGCAAGATTGACATTGAAATTGCTGACATAGAAAGCGAGCGCACTATTGGCCTCATGCACCGCAGAAGCATGCCTGACACTCAAGGAATGCTATTCATTTTTGAGCAGGAAGAACCGCGTTCATTTTGGATGCATAATACCCTGATGGGGCTCGACATTCTTTACGTAAAAGCTGATGGCGAAATAGAAAGTATAGCCAAGTACTGTGTTCCAAAATCAGACAAGTCCATACCCTCAAAAGGTCCTGCTCTTTACGTTCTTGAGTTGTTCGAAGGGTTCTGCGATATTCACGGAGTAAGCGTTGGTGATCGTATTGACTTCAAAAGAACGGATGGTAAATAACCTCAAGCATGCTCAAAATTCTACCCCTTCTGCTTCTGCCCATTTTCGTTTTTGGGCAGAACGAGCTTACCGTTAGCTCCTTTCATCCAACAAGCGAAAACTGGCTTCTATTAACCAAAGGCCGCCAGTTTATTGCCGACCATGATAGCTTAAATGAAGAGCTGGTAGATCTTGTAAAAGCCTTCTCCGTAGACAGTGTTTTGCCTAATAAAAGTCAGCGACACCGAGTAGCAGCAGCAGGCTGGGTAATCAGCGTATTTGGTTACAAATGGAAGGCTATTGACATGACTAAACAAAAGTTCGTGGGTACAGAAAGAGACCATATTCGCGTTCCTGGTAATCCACCTTTATTTACGGAATATGATGTCAATTTTAATCTCATTCCGCATACCAGAAAGTATGTTGATTTGGTGTGGATTGGCTACGAACGTCAAGTTAAACGTAACCGTTGGAAGCGAATAAAGAACCTAGACGAAGCACCTTGGGTTTATCCAGAAACACTGGAAAACATCAAGCATTATCGCATGCATTGTGAGATTACGCCTCCTGTTTATGCGCGCGCAATGCTCAATGAGAAGTTCTATCCGTGTATTCGGCCCAACTCATCAAGTGAACACATTAACATTGGAACCGACCACGCTACTTTCGGTTTGTACGGACCATTTGTTGCAGACTTCAATCACACGGGTCATCCCGAAATACACCCTTATGATTGGTTGTGGTGGTATGATACCCACCCTGCTAGATTGAAAGAGAAATCTCAAACATGGTTCTTCGGATTTATGAAAGAAGCCAGTAACCGTTTTCGAGGATGGTACAAGAAAAAAGAACCGCGAGTAGGACAGATTTCCGTACCCTTCATCTTTGATTTGAATAACGACACTCTAAAAGTGACACTAGAACATTTAGTGCATGATTTGTTTGATGCAGAGGGGATTTCACGTTTAGAATCGGTGCCTGAAAATGCCTCTAACCTTTATTTCTCTGAGAAAACATATACGTTTTCCAATGAGGGATTAAACGGGAAGGTTGTTCAATACATCACCTCAAACCCCATCCAACAAGAAGGACTGAAAACGTGGTTTTCTGAGCTTAATTTAGATAAGAATGCCAACCTACTTTCTGGTTATTTGAACATTGGCGTTTCGGTGAGCCAGCTTTACAACGCGAAGGTTGCTTTCGAATAAATCTTAGTCAAAAGCCTTGCGTATATGCTTCCATGCAAGATTCATTTCTGTAGAAAAACTCTCCCATTTCTCAGAAGCTTCTTTAGAACGATCTTCCAAGTCTTTCTGAAACGCTTGCAATTTGATTGACGCGTCTTTTTTGCGCTTTTCCCACTCAAGTTCACCCTCCATTGTAGCTAATCGAAGTTGCAGTTTGAATATGTCAAACTTCACTTGGTAGTCGTGCAGTCGAAGAGATAATTCCTCCAAGAATTCATCAGAATTTTCTTTGGATGTTGCGAACACCAAGTCAATATCTGAGCGGAGTTGCTCCATGCGACTTTTAAGTTCATGCTGCTGCTCTTTCAGTAAATCTTTGGACGTGGCTTTCCCAAGAGCAGCTTGTAAACGAAGCTCTTCAAGGGCGATTTTCAGCCGTTCCGCCTGTTCGTTACTCAAATCTTTTGCTTCGTCAATGCGCGCAGACATTTTGATAGCCCAGTCTTGTAGGTTGTCCTTTTGCTCTTCAAATGCGTCTTCGGCTTCAGCTTTTCCCAGATGCAACTGAACATTCAACCCCTCAGCAACTGATTTCGCGTCTTCTAAATATTCTTTTACGGTTTTCTTTTCCATGATAATTCTGATTTGTGATGAACAAGGTATTGGAAATGTTCTGGTAATCTAGTGACATTGATTACCTGTTAGCATGATTAAAAAAAGGATTGAAGGAACCTTATTTTAGCTTTTCATGTTTCCAACGTACTTCCAACTAGGGTTTGAGCACATTACTGACCTAAACGGCTATGATCATATGCTGTTTCTTCTCGCTCTTTGTGGAGCATACTTGTATTCAAGTTGGAAGAAAATTTTGATTCTTGTTACCGCTTTTACCGTTGGCCATTCCATCACCTTAGCATTGGCTGTGCTGAATATTATTCCTGTTAACACCGCTTGGATTGAGTTCCTAATTCCGGTAACCATTGTAGCTACAGCCGCTAAAAACATTTTGATTCAAACAGAGAAGGGTACGATTGTCACGTATTTCATGGCATTGGCATTTGGGCTCATTCATGGAATGGGTTTTTCCAACTATTTACGGTCGCTTTTAGGAGACGAATTGATAATGCCTCTTCTTGCCTTTAACGTAGGAATCGAAGTTGGTCAGTTGTTGGTTGTAGCTGCCATTTTCCTTATCCAGTTTACTCTTATTTATGCAATAAGTGTTAAACATCGGGAGTGGAACCTTATCGTTTCCTTAACAACGGGCGGCATTTCTTTACTTTTGGCCGCTCAACGAATTCCCTTCTGACAAGTTCAGAACCTCTCTTAATCAATCAAATGAAACGTCTACACGTTCTTCTTTTTCTCCTTTCACCGCTTTTCCTTTTCTCTCAGGAGAACATCAACACAAATAAATTCAGACAGCTAGGTCAAGAGCTACCAACGCCAAATGTTTACCGTACGGCTAGTGGTGCTCCCGGACATGAGTATTATCAGCAGCAGGCGGATTACGACATGAACATTGAGTTGGATGACGAAACGCAGCGTTTGTATGGTACTAGCACCATTACCTATCACAATAACGCGCCAGATGAGCTAACTTATCTCTGGTTGCAATTAGACCAAAACGTGCGCGCTAAGGATAGTGACACAAAGGCCATCGCCACCGGCAAGATGGACGACAAGATGGGTACTTGGGAAATGAATCGTATGCATAACGACTTCGATGGTGGCTTTAAGATAGAATACGTGAAGGATGCTGCTGGAAATGCTCTGCCTTACACTATTGTTAAAACCATGATGCGTGTTGACCTAGCTAAACCATTGAAGGCTGGAGCGAAAACAAGTATTAAGCTGAAATGGTGGTACAACATTAACGATAGAATGGAAATTGGTGGTCGATCGGGCTACGAGTATTTCCCCGAAGACAAGAATTACCTGTATACAATTGCTCAGTTTTTCCCTCGCATGTGCGTTTACAATGAGGTTGAGGGATGGCAGCACAAGCAGTTTTTGGGAAACGGTGAGTTCACTCTACCCTTTGGAGATTACAAGGTTGATATTACAGTTCCAGCGGATCATATTGTTGGCGCCACTGGCTTTTGCCAGAACTACAGTCAAGTTTTGACGGCAGGTCAAAAGGCAAAATTTGACGAAGCTAAAATCGCTGACGAGCCAGTGATTATCGTTACACAAGATGAGGCTGTGGAGAACGAAAAGGAAGGCACGAAAGCCAAGAAAACGTGGACGTATAAGGCCACGAATGTGCGTGATTTCGCTTTTGCATCTTCTAGAAAGTTCATTTGGGACGCAATGGGAGTTGATATTGCAGGGAAGAAGGTAATGGCAATGAGTTATTACCCGAAAGAAGGAAATCCACTTTGGGAGCAATACTCAACTAGAGTTGTGGCGCATACACTTAAATCGTACAGCAAGTACACAATAGACTATCCATATCCGGTAGCCATTTCGGTTCACGCCAAGGCGATAGGGATGGAGTACCCTATGATTTGCTTCAACTTTGGTAGACCAGAAAAAGACGGAACGTATAGCGAGAATACCAAAAACCGCATGATTGGTGTAATTGTGCATGAAGTGGGGCACAACTTTTTCCCAATGATTATCAATTCGGATGAGCGCCAGTGGACTTGGATGGACGAAGGTTTGAACTCATTTGTTGAATACCTCACCGAAAAAGAGTGGGACAAAGATTTCCCAACCAGAAGAGGTCCAGCGTATAAAATCGTTGATTACATGAAAGGAGATAAGGCAGGAATTAGCCCGATTATGACGAACAGCGAAAGCATTTTTCAGTTTGGAAATAACGCTTACGGAAAACCAGCCACAGCATTAAACATTCTTCGAGAAACGGTTTTGGGACGTGAACTTTTTGATTATTCTTTCAAGGAATACGCAAGACGATGGGCGTTTAAGCACCCAAGTCCGGCAGATCTTTTCCGAACAATGGAAGACGCTTCTGGAGTTGATTTGGATTGGTTTTGGAGAGGCTGGTTTTATACCACAGACCATTGCGATATAAGTCTAGATGCTGTTAAGTGGTATCAAATGAGCACGAAAAACCCATCTGTGGAAATGCCACTGGCCAAAAAGCAGGATGAAGAAAAAGAGAAGTACATAAGCGATATCAGAAATGACGAAGCTTTTCAAAGCGTTGTAGAAAAAGATGCCAAAACACGAGATTTCTACAATAATGAGTATGACCCGTTTAAATGGACCATTCTTGATACCGAAGAATATGATAGGTACATGAATCGCCTAGACGAGAAAGAGAAAAAGATGATAGAGGAAGGTTTAAACTATTATCAAGTTGACCTTTCTTCTCCAGGAGGACTGGTTATGCCGGTTATTCTTGAGTTTGAATATGCGGATGGCTCGAAGGAAATACATCGAATTCCTGCTGAAATCTGGAGGAAGGGAGATAAGGAAGTAAGCAAAGTGTTTATGACTAAAAAAGAGGTTGTTCGTATTGTATTAGACCCGCTGCTTGAAACAGCAGACATTGACCGAAACAATAATTATTGGCCAGCCAAAGTGGAGCCAACTCGTTTTGAACTTTACAAAGGTTCTGACAGAACGGAAGAAAACCCGATGCAGCGCGCAAAAAGAGCTGCTGAAAAAGGCAAGTAAGATTCAATGAAAAAGCAGTTGTTGGCTCATTGCGTGGAGCTTGCCAAAAGCAAGGTTCGGGCGTTAGAAAACGAGCTGGATTCAACGCGGGAAGCCACAACATCCGAAAGCAAAAGCACAGCTGGAGATAAGCACGAAACAGGTCGGGCTATGATGCATTTGGAGCAAGAAAAGCTTCATAAACAGTTAGCGGAAGCGCAAGCCGTTTTAGCCGAATTAGGAAGGATTGACCCAGCAATTGTTCACACCAAAATAGGGTTGGGAACGCTAATAAACACCGATAAAGGCCCATTCTTTTTAGCTGCCGGGCTAGGTAAAGTTGTATTTGACCACACCAACTATTTCGTGGTTTCAACCATGGCGCCAATTGCAACACAATTCCTTGGTAAATCGATTGGCGATAAAGTAAACATGAATGGTACGGTGTATGATATTCTTGCGGTTGAATAAATGAAAATCCTCGCCCTAACCATAGCGTTGTTTTTAGCCCCGTTACACGATTTTCATTCGTCCGTAACGCAAGTAGACTACAACGACAAGAACAAGTCGCTAGAGATAACCGTGAGGCTATTTACAGATGACTTATGTATTGCTTTGGAAAAGGCGGGTGCTCCAAATCTGAAATTAGGCACACAAGCCGAGCCACCTTCGGCCAACGAGCATTTGGAAAACTACTTGCAAAAACATCTTTCATTTGTCGTAAACGGAAAGCCTGTTCAGTTCAAATATTTAGGCAAAGAAGCGCAACTAGATGCTACTTGGTGCTACTTAGAAATTGAAAAAGTAGGTCACCTGAAAAAGCTAGAAGTTGAAAATACCGTAATGCTTTCTGATTTTGAGGACCAAACCAATATGGTAAACCTCAACATAAACGGAAGGAAGAAAAGCGGCCTAGCCAGAAACGGCAGTGCTAGGTTGAAGTTTGAGTTTTAGAGAACGGTTACAACTTTTTCGCCTCTTTCTACCATTTCACCAATTTTCCAAACCTGTTGATTTTCCTTTTCAGCCATTTGAAGAAACGTCTTCTCAGATTCAGCGTTCACGCAAATCAACAAACCACCGCTCGTTTGTGGGTCGCAAAGCGTAAAGAGCTGTTCGCCACCTAGCGTGGTAGATTTAGATGAATATGTGCTGAAATTCTTCATCGTCATATCTGGGTAGATAAACTGGTCGAGATATGTTTTTAGGTTCTCGATTAGAGGAACATCCATGTAATTTATCTGAGCAGAAACACCACTTCCTTCGCAAACTTCAATAAGATGACCCATCAACCCAAAACCTGTAACATCGGTCATGGCAGAAATGCCCGCCAATTCTGAAACAACCCCTCCAAACGAGTTTAGCTGAAGCATCTGTTTTACGGCCCGCTGATGATCTTTGGCATCAGCCTTACCGCGTTTTTGGGCAGTGCTTAAAATACCCACCCCCAAAGGCTTGGTTAGATAAAGAAGGTCTCCAACCTGGGCTTTATCATTGGTTTTAAGATTGGACAGACTTACAGAACCAGTTACCGCAAGTCCAAATATTGGCTCAGGCGAATCGATACTGTGCCCTCCTGCCAAAGGAATATTAGCCTGTGCGCAAACAGCCCGAGCACCCTCCATTACTTCTTGTGCAATGGCGGTTGGAATTTTACCTACAGGCCACCCAAGAATGGCGATTGCCATCAAAGGCTTTCCGCCCATTGCATAAACATCAGATAATGCGTTTGTAGAGGCAATTCCACCAAAACTGAAGGCGTCATCTACAATTGGCATGAAAAAATCTGTTGTGCTTATAATTGCCTGATCGCCAGTAATTCGATAAACAGCAGCATCGTCTTTCGTGCTGTTTCCAACAAGAAGATCTGTGAATTCTGCTGGCTTATTTGAAGTGAAAAGAATCTCCTCCAATACTTGTGGCGAAATTTTGCATCCGCAACCTGCGCCATGAGAAAATTGGGTCAGTTTAAACTCTTCCGTGTTCATAGTTTGTGGTGATTTGCTAGGTCTATCAGTAGGCGCGCGTTGGTCTTGGCGACACCGTTAGGGAGTTCGGTTGTTATTGGTTTTCTGTCGAGATATTTATCCTTACTAAAAGCATAACGCTTATCGTAATAGCGAAGTAACAGCTCGGTTACCTCGGGTAATTTTGCGTTTTCGAGCAATTCTAAAGCCTCATTCATATTTTGGCCACCAAGGTTTTGCTGAAGTTTGCGAATACTCTTTTCCAACTCAGATTTAGGGGCAGTACCATAGTCGTCTACCAATCGTTCCACCCGAAATTCCATTGGAAGGTGAATAGCAATTGCCTGTGCATTTCTCATAGTTGTCCAAAGCGGCTGAGGTAGATACACGCGTCCTATCGTCATTCCTTCTCGCTCAATCCATATTCGCTTGGTAAGATCAAGCTTTTGTAATTCGTGGTGGAGGTTGTTCTGAAATTGCTGTGATGTTGGCTGCTTAGGCAGCCCTATATTTCCGAATGCAGAACCTTTATGATTGGCTAAACCTTCAAGGTCTAATATTTGCTCACCCTGATTTTTAATAGCGTGAAGAATGTCTGTTTTTCCGCTTCCAGTGGGGCCATCAATTACCAAGAGGTTCTTTAAGTCTAAAAACCCATTTAGCGCAGCGTTTCTATAAGCTTTGTAGCCACCTTCAAGCAATGTACAATTCAATCCTATTTGTTCAAATAGCCAGGCCATGCGGTTACTTCGCATTCCTCCTCGCCAGCAATAAACACCTATGGTTCCGTCAACTGCAGCGTCTTTTGCCTTTTGTGCCAAAGCCGCCATCTTCGGACCAACAATTTCCAATCCTTTTTCAATAGCATCTTGCTTTCCTTGTTGCTTGTAAATGGTTCCAATGATGGCGCGTTCGTCATCTCCAAATAGTGGAATACTAATAGCCCCTGTTATATGACCTGAAGCAAATTCTCCAGGAGAACGGACGTCAACTAAAGGCGTTCCAGCTGTTGCAAAAAGATAATCTCGGGGTTTGAGGTACTCCATTGTTACGAGTAGCGAAGCTATCTGTTCTTAAGTACATCAGCACACTTTTTTGATGGTAAATGAGTTGTACCTACTTTCCATCGCGAATGATTACCCGAGAACAGGAACAAGAGCTAATAAGGAAGGCGCAAAAGGACATTAATGCCTTTGGCCCCCTCTATGATGCTCATTTTAGTACAGTTTTCGGATTCATTTTTAAACGCGTTCGGAGTCAATCTTTAACAGGAGAACTGACTTCGCTTGTGTTTGTTAAGGCCATGAACTCCATGTCAAAGTATGTGATTACTGGCGCCCCACTTTCGTCTTGGCTCATTCAAATTGCGCTAAATGAGGTGCGACAATATCATCGAAGAACTAAAAAGCAGACATCAGTGCCACTTAGCGAGGCTGATTTGGTTTCTGTGTTGAGTGAATTGGATGACAAACAAGAGAAAGAACGTAACATGGATGCGCTAATTGAGGCGCTTAATAAGCTAGACGATGAAGCATCCATCTACGTAGAAATGCGTTTTTTTGAAGGAAGGTCCTTTAAAGAAATGGCAGAGATTTTGAACATATCTGCCGATAATGCCAAGGTGCGGACCTATCGCGCTTTGAACCGATTACGAACAATAATGACCAACTTCGGCACAACAAAATGACGCGTTATCACGCAAATACCGAAACAGAAAAGAAGGGTTCTTTTAACGAAGTTCCGTCTCAAGATGAGATGAACAAGTACAAGGACTTTGGCAAGCTGACGCACAATTACCAGCGGATGACTAATCCGCTGTACAAGCGCCCAATTTATAGATATAGAAAGGGGTTTCTGGTAATTCTACTGGTTTTGATAGTCCTTTGGCTTGTGCTAGAGTCCGGTTAGAAAATTTTTTCTGTTCCCTTTTTTAATTCCTGCATTCTATTGATAGGACACTGAGAATTCCGGCCGGATATCAGTCCTGAAACACTACGCCAAATGGCGTGGCTAAGGATTGTATTAACCAAACTCTACTATCATGGCTGGACAGAAAGAATCTTCAAGACAAAAAATGATCGGGATGATGTATCTCGTTCTCACTGCGCTGCTTGCACTCAACATTTCGAAAGACATTTTGGATGCATTTGTAATTGTAAACGAAAGCTTAGCGGCAAGCTCAGAAACAACTGCCAAAAAATTGGATGCTCTGTACTCCGATTTCGATTTGGCAAAGGCCGTTGACCCGAAAAAAGTTGACAACTATTGGGCACGATCTCGCGAAGCTAGAAGACGAGCCTCCGAACTCAATACGTTTATCGACAGTGTTAAAACCACGCTCATATCAAAAACAGAAAAAATAGACCGTTCTGTGGCCGATACACTTTCGATGGAGCTCATTGCTAAAAAGGATGATTACGATACGCCCACTAACCTTCTTATTGGCAGTAAAGAAGACGGATCGAGCGGCTTGGCAAACAAACTCAAAAACAAAATTGTGGAGTATCAAGATGCAATGCGGGAGTTGTTAAATGAGCAAGACCAAACCTATTTTAACGACCGAATAAATGTTGCAGATAGAAAACTAGTCGACAACACATCGACCTGGGAAACCAACAATTTTTACAACACACCATTGGTTGCGTCATTAGTGATACTCTCCAAGTTACAGATGGATGTGGCGGATGTTGAGTATGATGTGGTGAACAAACTTTACCGTTCGTTTAATCAGAAAGATTTCTTTTTTGACACCATTGCCGCAACCGTCTTGCCTCAAAGTAATTACGTTTTGCTAGGGGAGGAATACTCTTCAGACATTATTGTAGCTGCTTATAGCACCACTCGTTCGCCAAAAATCAGAGTAGGAAAACTGAATAAAGAGGGCAACGAATTAACCTCGTTGGAAGACACCGTAGCTACCGAAAACGGAAAAGGTCTTTTCAGAAGACGCGCAACCGCTGAGGGAATTTTCAGCTATCAAGGAATGGTGGATTTGATTGATAGCGAAGGAGAAACTCAGAGCTACCCTTTTCAATCGGAATACATTGTTGCGCGGCCATCGCTGGTGGTTTCAGCGACCCAAATGAATGTGCTTTATAAGGGAATAGAAAACCCAGTTGCTATTTCTGTTCCAGGCGTTCCGGCAGAAAAAATTAGGGCAACCATAACGGGAGGGAACACGCTGAAAAAAGTAGGATCTAATTCGTACATGGTTCAAATGACTCCCAGTTCCCCGAATCAAGTTTTTGTAAATGTTTCTGCAACTATGGCCGATGGGTCAACTAGAGATATGGGTCGAATGGAGTTTCGCGCTAAGCGTTTACCAAAGCCGTTTTCTGCCATCAACGGGAAAGAAGGAGCCATCAGAATGTCCCCCAACGAAACTTGCGCTCAACTCGGGCTTTCTGCCAAATACGATTCAAACTTTGCCTTCAATCTATATTGCAATGTGACCAAATACCGTGTCTTGATAACAGACAACAAAGGTCAAATTGTATTGAATACTGGTTATGATGGCTCTCGCTTTGATGCAAGTTTGAAAAGCAAGTTGTGCTCTGTAAAGCCTGGCTACAGAATCACTTTCGAAAACATAAAAGCTGTTGGTAGCGATGAGGTGGAACATGAGCTAGCCCCAGTCATAATCATTGTAAAGTAGGAAGAGATGAGACGATTGAAATTGATGGTAGGGAGTTTTCAGATTGCATTAATGATGATTCAAACAGGGTGTTCTCAACAACCACCAGATTATGAAGAAGTAAAATCTCAGATAGCTGAGAGAAGGGTACAGCTTTGCGCAGCATACAGCAATGAAAAGTGTGATAAGGATTCTGTTGTACAATGTGCGCAGCAGTTCCTTTTCACCTCAATGACTGGACAAGTCTTGCCAAGCTGGTATGGGACTAAATGGGATTATAATGGCACTACAGAGCAACCAAGAAAAGGTCACATAGCTTGTGGGTATTTTGTAACTACCACGCTACGCGATTTAGGGTTCAACATTCCTCGTGTTCGCTGGGCTCAACTGCCTTCAGAAACTATGATTAAAGAAATGACCGAAAGCAGCCAAATAAAGCGCTACCGGTTTGCCGACATCAAACACATTGAAAGCGAAATCCGCACTTGGGGCGAAGGACTTTATGTGGTGGGAATGGATTCTCACACGGGATTCATTGTCAATATAAACGGCAAATGTCGCTTCGTTCATGCAGATTATTTCAATCCCTCGTTTGGGGTTATTTCAGAGGCTCTAAACACGGACAATCCACTTAAGAGTTCGAAATACCGTGTCATTGGAAAGATTCTTACTGACGAAATGGTGCGTAAGTGGCTCGAGAATCAGCGTTTTCCTTGATTTGAACCAAGCTTTTGTTGCGCAATTCTGATTACTTCGTGGCATGCAAAATAAGATAGCTACGGAAGTTGGATGCAAGCCTAGTCAGGTTGCAAGCACCTTGAGTTTATTAAACGGTGGTGCCACGGTTCCTTTTATATCGCGGTACCGTAAGGAAGCAACAGGTGGGTTGGATGAGGTTCAAATTGCTCGAATTAAAGAGTTAGCCGAACGTTATGCAGAATTGGAAAAGCGGAGGGAAACAATACTTGCCTCACTAAAAGAACAGGATGTACTCACGCAAGATTTAAAAACTAAGGTTGAGGGAGCTGCTACTATACAAGAGTTGGAAGACCTCTACCTGCCGTTTAGACCGAAACGCAAGACGCGAGCATCAATGGCGGTGGAGTTGGGATTGGAGCCCTTAGCCAAGATTCTGATGGCCCAGAATGAGCGTTTTCCACAACAAGCCGCTCAACGATTTGTGAAAGGAGATGTTGCTTCGGTTGGAGACGCACTCCAAGGCGCTAGGGACATTATTGCCGAATGGATGAACGAGAACGCGGCTTTGCGGGCGCGTTTACGCCAATTGTTTCTTCGCGAAGCAATGATAAGCTCCAAACTGGTGAAGGGTAAAGATGATTTAGGGGAGAAATTTCGAGACTATTTTAAGCATGAAGAACAACTTAAACGTATTCCCTCTCATCGTTTTTTAGCCATAATGCGTGGCGAGAAAGAAGGGTTTTTAAGAGTCAACATATCTCCTAAGGAGGAAAGCGCATTACAACTTTTAGAACGCCTTTTTGTCAAAGGCCAAACAGCCAGCTCTGATGAGGTGAAAACTGCAGCGAAAGACGCATATAAACGGTTGTTACAACCTTCTCTAGAAACCGAAATGCGTAGTACGTTTAAGCAACAATCGGATGAGCAGGCCATAAATGTTTTTGCCGAAAACCTTCGGCAGTTGCTCATGCTTCCGCCCCTTGGAGAGAAGCGAGTGTTAGCACTCGACCCTGGTTTTAAATCGGGATGTAAAGTGGTGTGTTTAAGTGCACAAGGTGATTTGGTGCATAACGAAAACATCTACCCGCATCCACCTAGAAATGAGCGTTCTCAAGCAATGAAAAAGCTTTCAACGCTAGTGGAACAGTATAAGATTGAAGCAATTGCCATCGGAAACGGAACGGCCAGCAGAGAAACGGAAGCGTTGGTGAAAGTCATTCATTTTGATAGAAAAGTGCAGGTTTTTGTCGTAAGCGAGGCAGGAGCATCAGTCTACTCGGCAAGCAAAGTAGCAAGAGATGAGTTTCCCCAATTTGATGTAACCGTACGTGGTTCAGTTAGCATAGGAAGAAGGCTGATTGACCCGCTTGCGGAGTTAGTTAAGATTGACCCAGCTGCAATTGGAGTTGGTCAGTATCAGCACGATGTGGATCAAAAGCAATTGCAAGCTTCGCTTAGCCGTGTTACAGAAAGCTGTGTGAATCAAGTTGGCGTAAATCTTAACACGGCTAGCAAGTTTCTGTTAAGTCACGTGTCCGGATTGGGACCACAATTGGCGGATAACATTCTAGAGTTCAGACTACAAAGCGGAACATTTTCATCGCGCGATGAATTGAAAAGCGTTCCAAGATTGGGTGCAAAAGCGTTTGAGCAAGCCGCAGGGTTTCTTCGAATTCCGAATGCGAAAGACCCGTTAGATAACTCCGCGGTGCATCCAGAACGTTACGGATTGGTAAAAAAAATGGCCAAGGATTTGAAGGTGACGGTGGCTGATTTGATTGGGAATGAGGCTTTAGTCAACTCAATTAATCTTCCAAAGTATGTGACTAATGAAGTTGGCTTACCAACGTTGCAAGACATTAAAGACGAGTTGTTGAAGCCCGGAAGAGACCCTCGCAGAGTTATTAAAGTTTTTGAATTTGAACCTGGAATAGCGAAAATTACTGACTTGATTCCCGGAATGGAGTTACCCGGTATCGTAACTAATATCACGGCTTTTGGGGCATTTGTAGATGTAGGTGTTAAGCAAGATGGCTTGGTGCATATTTCGCAATTGGCAGATAGATTCGTGAAAGACCCAACGGAAGTGGTGTCTGTTCATCAGCACGTGCGGGTAAAAGTGATGGAGGTTGATGCTGCGAGAAAGCGCATTGCTTTTAGCATGAAGGGACTTAACGGATAAGCGCTACACGGCCCAGCTTTTTCAAACCTCTGCCGCGATAATCTTCGTACAAAATTTGGTACGTGTAAATTCCCGTTTTCACCTCCTTGCCAGTTAATCGGTCTGTTCCGTTCCAACCTATTGTAATGTTGTTGGTATAGAAAAGAACTTTTCCCCATCGGTCAAAAACGCGAAAATCTATGTTATTGATGTCTTCTCCGTACGCATAGAAAACATCATTAATTCTATCCTGATCGGGCGAAAAAGCACTCGGAACATAAAGCGTTGTGAAGGGCGCTATGTACACTGAGTCTGAGTACGAATCTGGACAACCGAAGCTGTTAAAAGTGGTAAGCGTAATCACTTGATACCCTGTATCGCTAAAGAAATAAGACGGGTTTTGCTCATCAATGAGAGTTGATCCATCTCCATAATCCCAACTCCATGAGATGGCATTTTCACTTAAGTCTTCAAAATGAATGAGTGGCTCAAGAGCTGTTGTGTATGTAGGGTCTGCACTAAACAACGAGTTAGGCGTTGGGTTTACCGTAACGGTTCCCGAAGCATCATCGGTGCAATTTCCGAGGGTCGCCACCATGATTACATCAAACGTTCCTTCAGACTGATACAAAACAGAAGGGATTGAATCTGTAGACGTTTGCCCATCGCCAAAATTCCATACGAAAGTGACTCCTGTAAGTGGAGTAGTTAGGTTTTCGAAGAGAAGTGTATCGCCAATACATACCGAATTACCAGAAAATACTGCTGACGGAACTGGCTCAACATCAAGCGTGGTTTGGTCTGCATTCATGCAGCCAAAAGCATCTGTACCAATTACGGTGTAGGTAGTGGTTGCTGTAGTTGAGGCTGATGGGTTTCCGATTGCCGCATTATTCAATCCTGTCGCAGGGTCCCAGGTGTAAGTTGATGCACCAGAGGCATTGAATCCAACACTTTCTCCAGCACAAATAGGGCCGTAGTTACCAGCTACAACTGTTGGTAGATCATGCACAGTAGCTGAAATAGTTTCGGTGGTTGTGCAGTTTGCGTTAGCCACCGAGTAAGAAAGGGTAAACGCTCCAAGACCCGATATAGCTGGCGAAAATATACCTGTCGGATTAGAGATTCCCGTGCCCGTCCAAGTCCCACCCGCTGGCGTAAATCCTGATAGTGTTTCGTCTGGACTATCAATGCAAAGATTAATATCTGAACCCGGATTAACCGTTGGCGCTGTTATGATATTGGTAACAATTGCCGCACTAGCTACGCTGGTGCAACCATTGTCGGTGGCTTCTACGGTAATGCTGTTACCAGAAACCAATCCAGTTGTGGTCCATGTATAGGAAGCCGAATTCTGTACGGAAGTAGCACCATCAAAGAACTCATAACTGTCAAATCCAGACGGGTTGGCAGTGAAGGTTATCGATTCTCCTTGGCAAATTTCATCATCAGGATCTGAACTACTTATTGTAACGCTTGGGAAAGGACTAACCACCGTAGTTATAACGGCACTTGCCGCACTAACACATCCCACAGCACTGGTTCCAACTACCGTCACTCCAGTTCCAGAAACGAGGGTATTGGTTTGATAAAAGTTTGATGCGCCAGTTTGGACAGATGCAAGACCTTCGAAGAATTCATAATCTGCCAGTCCCAATGGCAATGCGGTGAAAATGATATCATCCCCTTCGCAAATACTATCGTTTAAATCTGAGCTGACTAACGTGACTTGAGGAATTGGATTGACTTGCGTAACAATTGCGGCACTTTCTGCACTTGGGCAGCCATTATCTGTAGCAATGACAGTGATGCTATTGTTAATTGGAATCGTTCCAAAAAGAATTTCGCTCACTCCGTTTTGAAGAGACGTACCGCCATTGAAAAACTCGTAATTACCGAGTCCTGCGGGTGATGCTGTAAACGTGATTGTTTCACCTTCGCAAATCTCATTGTCCAGATCGTCTGAAGCCAGAGTAACCGTTGGAATTGGATTTACTGTTGGTACAATTGTATCGCTCGGATTAGCAAAACAGCTGCCTACAAATGCTTCTACATAAATGCTGTCTCCTTGCTGAATAGAGGAACTAGTATAGATGGCAAGCGGACCGTTTTGAACTGAAATACCATCAATGAAGAACTCGTAATTATCGTAAGTGGCGGGTGTTGCAGTAAGCACAATTGGATCTCCTTCGCATATTGCAGTAGAACTAGCAGTAAGCGTGATATCATAACTGTTGAGCTGAACGGTCACTTGGGTTGAGTCGGTTACTGGTCCACAGCATTCTGTTTGTACTGTAACCTTAACCCAATACGTTCCGGTAGTAGTGAAAAACACATCTGAAGTAGTGGTAAGCGCTGGTCCAGATTCGGTGGCAGGATTAGCCCCTGGTCCAAAGGTCCAATCGTATTGGGAGCCTGTTAAGGTTGTAGAGAATTGATTAGGACATCCGACATCGACTGTTCCATTTGCAGGGGTTATGGTGGGCAAAGTAGGGCCATCGCTAAAAACTTCGATGAAGTCTGTAAATGCAGTTCCACTAAAAGTGATTGTTCTTCTTCCGTAGGCTGAATAGATAACCGCGAATGGACCGCTGCCATTTGCTGTAGCGGGAGTCGCCCCTAATCCGAAATCCCAAGCACCACCACTAGGTGATGAGAAGGTGATATCTGCGTTAGTACAGCCATAATTATCTACCGAAATGATTGGTGGATTGCCAGGTACTCCTGCAATTCCATTTGCGTTTACGGGCGTTCCACCACCTTGTTCAGAAATGGCTGCGCTAAGCCCTGCAATCCCTAATCCCCCAGCCCCGCCTGCGCCTCCGGCTCCACCAGCACCTCCAGGTGCGCCATTACTTGTACCACAACCAAAACCAGGACCGCCAACACCTCCAGCTCCACCTGCTCCACCAGCTCCGCCTGCCCCACCAGCGCCTCCAGCCCCACCAGGCCCTGGGTTTGCAAAGCAGTCAGTAATTGTACCTCCAACTCCATTATTCCAAAGGAAAATTGCAAAAGATCCGCCACCGCCTGTACCACCAGTGCCACCTGTGCTGCCACCGCCTCCGGCACCACCACCACCACCGCTACCTCCGGTTTGGTCATTTCCGCCTTGCTGTCGGCCGCCACCGCCACCGCCACCGCCACCACCGCAGCCATCGCCACCAGCAGTGCCGTTTCCACCAGGCCCGCCTAATGTGTAGTAGCCACCAGCAAAAGCGCCAGCGGTTCCGATTGAACCTGCGCTACCTGCCAATCCGGTTGAACCAGGTTGTCCAGCAACAGGATTATTGCCCTCGCAATCGTTATTGTTACTGCTACCAAATAGTCCGCAACCACAATTAGCTCCCGATCCACTGTTTCCACCTGCTCCTCCACAACCCCCAGGTCCGCTACCCGCTTGCCCTCCTGCGGACGAACCGTTCCATCGAGCACTTATGCCGCCATTTCCTCCATTGTTAACTCCAACACCACCTGCTCCACCAGGAGGAGGAGCGTTTTCATATCCTGCAGGAAGTCCAGGGCTACCTGGGCTGCCAGGTGTCCCTGGAACGCCAGGAGAGCCAGGTAAGCCACTGCCACCCGCGCCAGTAGTTATTTCGCAACGAACGATGTTGTAGTTGGAGCATACAGCTAAATAAATTCCGTAAACCGAAATACCAGCAGAACCAGCATCCGCAACATTAATAGTCAAATCTTGCAAGCGAAACCCGCTGGCATTAAGCCCCGCAAACCCAACTAACGCATTGGCCGGTGGAGGTAACGCATTTGCATTGGTTCGGTTGATGATTGTGGTAGTTCCGCTGCTCTTTATCCAAGTTACAGGGTCAAAACCACCCTCAATGGTAACATCGTTAGGAATAGATATGAAATCGGTTATGGTGTACGTCCCGGCTGCTATCCATAGAATATTATCGGTGGCATTTAGCATACTAATTCCGGTTAACAAATTGGTCGGGTCAGTTCTAGTTCCACTTCCGGCTGGAGTAGCTGTCGAGGTCACATAAATGGGTCCACATGTAGTCTGAGCTTGCGCCTCTACAGTTTGCAGCGTTGAAAGAAACGCCACTATGAGAATAAATGTAAATGACCTAAGCATGGGGTTGTTGGAGACAAAACGCGCTATTAAGTTCGAGTTGCCTGATGCAAATTACAAATTTGCTTGCTTGCTTCTGAAAAGCAATTCTAAGACCATTGGTGAGTGCAAAAGCTATGAAACACTCATGGTGAATAACATTCCAAATCTGGTTAAAAATGGCCTGTTGATAAGGATAGTTTTGAATAAGCAAAACGCGCTAATATGAAAACCCTAAATATTTCTAGAATCCTATTGCTGGCAATATCAGCCGCATTCATTTCGTCTTGTGCATCGGTCAAGCCATGCGGAGATGTTTACACGGAGCAGCAACAATTTTTTCAATCGAAAAAGTTTAAAGAGGCTGTTAATGAAAGAGACTCACTTTGTGTTCGAACGTCTGATTTGGAGGGTGTTTTGGCAGCAACAGAAAAAGATTTAAAGCAAACTAAATCTGACTTGGCATCAGCTAATTCTGAATTAGCTGACATCTCAAAGCAATTAGAAAAGGCCAAGAAAGAATACGACCAGCTTAAGTTAGCCTCTGGTGCAAAAGTGGCTGGCTTAAGTAGCGACCTAGCGACTAAACAAGCAGAACTTGATGCTAAGGAGGAATTATTGAAGAACAGAGAAGAACGATTAAAAATGCTTGAGGAGATTGTACGAAAGCAAGATGAGTTGATGAATGCTCTTTCTGATCGCGTAAAGAAGGCATTGATGGGCTTTGATGCAGATGAGCTAAGCGTTGAAATGAGAGACGGAAAAGTTTACGTCTCGATGAGTGATAAACTGTTGTTTAAATCTGGTAGCGATGCCGTGGAACCAAAGGGAGTGGAAGCACTTCAAAAAATTGCTGAGGTGATGATTAAAAACACCGACATTAATATGGCCATTGAAGGTCATACTGATAGTATTCCAATTAAAACGAACAGGTTTAAGGACAACTGGGATTTGAGCGTTGCACGTTCGGTTTCTGTAGTGCGCTTATTACAAGATAGCGGCTTAGACCCGCAGCGAGTTACTGCGGCCGGAAAAGGAGAGTACACACCAATTGGCGATAATAGCACGAAAGAAGGCAGAGCTAAAAACAGAAGAACTGAACTTGTACTTACTCCAAAACTGAATGAATTGATGCAGTTATTGGGTCAGTATGAGAGGTAATTAATGTTGTTTTTTACCTAAAAAGGTTGAGCGACTACCTCCGCCTAACCCACCTGTATTCATGTCTACTTCGAGACTGTCTCCAGAGAAAAATCGGACAGAATAAAAGCTTGATGCGCTAGCACCTCCTTGTTGGTAAAACTCTCCACTAGGTGGAATTTGAATTTCTGTAGCATCAATTAAGAGGAGCGAATCGCTTAAGGCAGTAACAAAAACAGTGTCTTCAGTAATAGATGAATTCTGAGTTCCACCCATAATCCAAGTATAGCCACTTCTTGTTCCAATGTATTCTCCTTCAAACGCTTCTCGATAGTCCGTTTCAACAGGAGATTGGGTGTTGCAGCCAATTCCTAAAATTGAGAACAGGATTGTAGCCTTTCTCATAATTGGTAACTAAGATACAATCCACCACCGCCATTTAACCCATAAGGCGAAATGGTTAACCCTTTAGCAATTGGCTTTCTACGGTGTAACCACGGCACTAAATATCCAATTGCCCCTCCAACGAAATACCCAGCAATAAGGTCTGTTGGGAAATGTTGACCAGACTCAAAACGTAAGTAAGCCACCGCAATAGGAACTAAAGCAGCGCCAGTCCAAACAAGTGCTTCGTGTACTTGGTTTTCAGAATAATCTGAGAAGACCTTTGCCGTAGTAAAGCACAATGCAGCAGTAAGCGATGTGTGGCCAGAAAAGAACGAAAAGCGTGCGTCACGTTCGGTTTTGTGATGCATGCCAACTGTGGGGTTGTAGACATATGGCCTCGGGCGCTTAACCCCTGCTTTGGCAAATTCGGTAAGACCAAGGGTTATGATGGCAACCTCAGCATAAATAAAACCAACGACTAGGTAATCCTTTCTCGCGCGCTTGTTTATCATCATAAAAGCCGGAAGAGCCATGGAGGCATAAAGGACTGCATCGCTGGCTGTTTTCACCTTCGGATTCCAATTGTTAATAGCTAATCGGTCGATGCCAGAAAGCGCATAAGAATCTAACGAATTGACTTGGGAGGCAGTTAGTGGCCTTGTCTGATAATCGGCAAAAACACCACCAACTAATATCAAGCCTGCTCCTGATGAGTAGATAAGATCCTTTTTCCAGTTGAAGTTATACGGACTTTCTTGCGATAGGGCCGAATTCGATAAAATGGCGCACGAAAGAAGAACGAAGAGGCCGAATTTCATTTGGCTAAAATTAGTTGTTGCTTGTAAAGCTTTCCTTTTTCTTGGAGTACAGCAAGATAGAGCCCATCAGGTAACCATGATAAGTTCATCGATTTGTCAGCAACTAGATTCTCAGTGGCCACCAATTGACTATAAGAATTAAAGAGCCGAATTGTTCCAGATTTGAACGAACGTATAATACCATTCGATGGATTTGGGAACAGGTTTGCAGTTTCGTTTATGCTGTTTTCATGTGTCGAGAGGGTTCCTTGGTAGTTGAGTTCTAAAACGGTTGAAAGCACAGTTCCCTTTGGCCCTATACCACCGATTAGATACTTTTTGGTCGTGCTAGTGTTTGCCACACCTCTTAAATCCATTGGCAGTAGCAAATCGGTTTCGTTACCCCAATCTCCAGAAGTAGGATGGTAAAACACGGTTCGGTTTATAGGCTGTACCTGGCCAGAACCATTATAAGCCACAGCATTGAAATTGTACGTAACGGTTGAGCCACCCAACCAATGCACGGCTTCTGAAGTGGTACAGGCAGCCGCCCTATACCCGCTTATTATGGGTTCAGGTTCAGCCTCAGACCATGTAATGTGCTCTGGGTTTTGTGGATTGATAAAACCCTTTCTCAGTTCGGTTTGAGCTGCAAAATTGAATCCACCCGCCCCTCCGAAATAGTACAACGTATCTCCCAAAATTTCTCCCGAAGCCCCAAAGCACTTGTAGTTATTGTTGTTGGGAACGGGCTCTCCAACTGACCAAGAATCTAAATAAGCGTTGTAAATCTGCACGTTTGGCACATTACCATTGTTGCTCCATCCCGTAACTACGAAGATTAAACTGTCTTGGTAAACGGCTTGAACCTGGTCATCAATCGGCACTGGAATTTCAGTGCCATCCGTAATAAACTGATTCTGAGTAATGTCAAATCGATGTACCCGATTTGATGATATTTCATTTCCGTTTGGAAGTATATGGTAGCCGCCAATAATATAGATGATGTTTCCAATTCGACTGGCAGCAGCGGCAATTTTGCCAAGGGTATCTGGCAGGTTATCCAGCTCCTCTACTTGTAAAGTTGAAGTATTGACTCTCCAAGATTTTAGGTGAATTCCACTTGATAAAAGGGTGGAATCAATACCAGCAAACGAATAAATAAATGAGCCCTCGGAAGAAAACCCCTCACAAACAGCATTGTTTGATACTGGTTCGGGTAAACTAGCCACCTCCGTAACGGTCCAGTTTTGCCCTACGGCCAGAAATGGAATTAGAAGCACAAAAAACAGATAGAGAATCTTCATCATTCATAGATACAAAAAAAGCGACCGAAGCCGCTTTCATTTGTCAATCTCATCAGGTGTTATTTGATGGCCTTTAGCTTAACCTCCAACTCGGTTATTATGGCTTTCATTCCTTCAATTTCCTTCTTTTTGTTGGCTTGATTTCCTAGGTTTTGTTCTATGGCCGTTTTAGCCTCATCAATTTTTTTTTCGTATTCTTTGATGCTAGACTCTTGATCGGCTTTTTCTTTTTCCAGTCCAATCAGCTCCTTTTCAAATCCCTTTAAAAATTTTGCGGACGCTTCAATTTCATCAGAGACAACTTGTCGGGCTTGTTCGATTGCAAAATCATAAATAAGCTTTTCAGCAGCCGGATATTGGCTTGGATGGTTAGCCGTGCTTAGGTAAGCTCCGCCAAGATCAAACGCAACCACAAGACGAACACCTTGGTCTGTCGCTTCTTCCACTAATGAATAAACATCAAACGAGTTGTCACCCATTTCTTTCAACTTACAGTCGTCACCGAAAATGACGGTTTTGTCAGAGACTTTCCCCTTGAGGTCTTTTAGCTTTTTCTTCCAGGCCTTTTTAACATCATCTGCATTAGACCCTACTAACATAACCGTTAAGCTATTCCGACTAGTACCATCAATGGCAACCATCTCTTCGGTTATTTTTATTTGCTGTTGAGAAAAGGCAGATGCCGATACGGTTAGGAGAATTAAGGTGAAAAGCGTCTTCATTTTTATGTGTAGTTGGTTTGTAAATCAAAGAAAACAATAATCTGTCCATTTATTAAAACGAAAAATGCCTCCAAATTTTGAAGGCATTTCGTGGGCCCAGAAGGGCTTGAACCTTCGACCCCTTGATTATGAGTCATTTATTGGGCTTATTTGTTTGTTGTGCCATTGCTCCTGTTTTACTTTGTAAATATAATAATTGAACTCAATTAAAGCATATCCAACTATTCGTTATCTATCTGTTTTCTTTGTGTCGTTGTATGCAAATGGTATGCAAATAGCTACATTTAACGTCAAGGACAAAAAACATGGTCAACAATCACTCTATTTCGATTTACCTAGATACCCGTAGAGCGAAGGAAAATGGGAAGTTTCCAGTTAAGTTGAGGGTTTACACAGCCTCACCTAGAAGACAGAAATTATACCCCACCATTTTCGAGTTTACCGAAAAGGAGTTTGCAAGTATCTGGCACACCTCTAAGCCCAGACAAGAGTTTAAAGAACATAGAGCAAAGATGAACTCCGTGGAGGTGAGGGCTAAGGAAGTGGCTGATAGCATCAACCCCTTCTCATTTGACCTATTTGAAAAGCAACTTTACCGAAAGGCGGGTGACGGGGTTCGGGTCAGCTACCACTACAATCAAGTGATTAAGAACCTCCACAAGCGAAAGCAAATTGGAACAGCAGACAGTTATAAATACAGCCAAAGGTCTTTGATGCAATTTGTAAAAGGTACGGGTAGGGGCAAATTTGACAACCTAACCCTGTTCGATATTACACCAGACTGGTTAAAGGACTACGAACAATTCGTGGTTGAAGACAACGGAAGGACCTTGACGACCGTTGGAATCCACTTGAGGGCTTTGAGAGCTATTTATAATAAGGCAATTGAAGAAAAGGAAATCGAAAAGGACTATTACCCTTTTGGTAAGAGGAAGTATCAGATACCAGCTACTAACAACGTCAAAAAGGCGTTAACCAAAGACCAACTAAAGACACTTTATACCTCCACACCTGAAAGTGAAGAACAGCAAAAAGCAAAAGACTTTTGGTTATTCTCTTACTTCTGTAACGGGATGAATACAAAGGACATTGCAGAATTGAGATACAAGGATATTGAAGACGAAAAAATTCACTTCATCAGGGCAAAGACCAAGAGAACGACAAAGGGTCAACTAAAGGCCGTTACCGTCTATTTAAACGAGTTTACAAGCAATTTTATAAGACAGTATGGGGACAAGGACACCAGCCCAAATAACTTAGTCTTTGACATCATTAGCTACGAACAAGCTGCGATAGAACAGCATAAGGCGATAAGCAACTTTAATAGGTTTTTGGGTCAGCACTTGAAGCGGTTTTGTAAGACGATTGGTTTACCTGAAAACATTTCTCCGTATTGGGCAAGACATACATTTGCGACTAATTCGCTTCGCAAGGGGGCAACAATGGAGTTTATGCAAGAGGCAATGGGACACGGAAACAAGGGAACAACTCAACGCTACTTTGCAGGGTTTGACGATGACACGAAAAAGGAGTTTGCCGATTCTTTGATGAACTTTGATTGATGAGAGCATTTTACCGACCTCAAGATGAACACTTGATTAACGTGTTTAATGAGTTTGAACAATACTGGGAGTTACTGTTTGAGCAAGCTGTAATTCAAGCGATTGTTTCTGAAAAGAATTCTACAAACGGTGAGCCTTTAAGTGAGACCACCTATTCGTATGAAGTAATATTTGCTGTTGCACAAGAATTCAAGAACGAGGTAAAAATAAAGACGCTTGAAGAAGTGAAGATTTTATCAGACAAAGACTTGATTCTTTTTAAACACAACCAAGAAATTGATTTTCAGACGCATTCCCCCTTTCAGCGTAAGTGGCTTCTGAGGAATCTATTTAAGGAACGCGCCAGCGGAGACAACCCAATTCAAGTTGAGGCAGAAGCCATTTTCAATAATGCTCTAGAGGCTTATTCCAATAGCTACCTAGAGCTGGGTACTGAATTGAAAGAAATGTTTCATTCACTTGGGGTTTTGGATACTTCCTTTTTATTGAATCAAGACACAAACGTTGAGCGTGTAGTAAAAGAACTCAACTCGTATGGGTTTTCTGAACACCTCAGCAGCAAGGGGTTAAAGCTGAAAAAGATTACTCAAATGCTTGATCATCATTCAGGTAGAAAGTTTGTGGCCTACTCTATCGCATTGCTTCACCATATTGGTTTTTACTCCTACTTCCTAAACACTCATTTTGAGGGGAACGCAACTAATGCAAACCGAACACTCGGTAAAATCTTTGAAAAGGATCCCCGAACAATCAGAGGGTGCGTGGACGGTTTGAATGTAAACAGTAACGATGCTCACAGGTACAAGAGTTATTTGCATACAGAACACATAGTAAAAGACTTGGGGGGGTGTAAATAGGGGCATAAGCCCCTAAATGTCCCAACTACAATTGTGCTCTATTCACAACAAAACGATAGCACAATGCAAGGATTAACATTTGAACAATTACCCCAAGCAGTAAACCAGTTAAACAAGAAACTGGAAACCATCGAAAGGTTGCTTCTTTCAAGTCATGACAAGCAACTTGAACAGCCCGAAAAACTGCTAACCATTGAGGAAGCATCTGCATTTCTTCATCTAACCAAGCAAACCATATATAGCAAGGTAAGTAGGGGCGAAATCCCTTATATGAAGCGCTCTAAGCGACTCTACTTTTCTAGACAAGAACTTCTTGACTACATCAAGCTAGGAAAGAAGCTGACCTCTCAAGAGGCGAAAGCTAATGTCAATGAGTTTCTAATTTCTAAAGGTGGTGCGAAATGAAGACTAAGAACCCACTGCTGAATCCTCTAGAACTGAAGAGGGCAATAACTGATTCAAGTCAATGGCAACAGCAAGTACCAGTAGATGCAGGGTGCGAGACCTCAGAAAAGCTTTTAATGGAACTGCAAACCGCGTTCATCGACCCGACAGAAGAAGTGAAACCTCCGCCATTTGCCTTAACTGTTGGACGTGACCAGTATAACCGTTCAGTCATAGGCACTCTTGGGAATTTTAGCCTAGTAATTGGAAAGGCCAAGAGCAGAAAGACATTTTTTGTCTCGATTGCGTTGGCGGCAGCTAGCAGTTCACGCAATGTGCTCAGTCGATTCAGAGGACATTTAGCAAATGAAAAAAACACCGTCCTATTATTTGATACGGAGCAGGCCGATTACCATGTACATCGCGTGGTAAAGCGCGTTTGCCGCCTGATGAAAGTTGATACCCCTTCAAATTTTAAGGCCTATGGGTTAAGAAAATACAATCCTTCAGAGCGGATTGAACTCATTAAAGCAGCCATTAAGAACGAACCTAAACTAGGCTTTGTAGTCATTGATGGAGTGCGAGACCTCGTAACCTCGATTAATGATGAGGAGCAAGCAACTGCCATCAGTCATCTATTTCTTAAATGGACGCAGGAGTACCAATTCCACCTCATGACTGTTCTTCATCAAAACAAGGGGGATAATAATGCTAGAGGACATCTTGGAGCGGAGTTGGTCAATAAGGCTGAAATAACTCTTTCCGTAACGAAAGACCCGGCAACTGATTTCTCTATCGTTGAAGCCGATTTCTCTCGTGATCGCGAACCAGAACCATTGGCGTTCGAGGTAGACCACGAGGGGTTACCACAATTGGTTGAAGGCTGGCAATTGAACTCAAAGAGTAATGTGAAAAAGACCATCTCACCCCTAGGTGTCCCATTCACGACCCACATTGAAGTACTTGAGAGGGTCTTTAGCAAACTACCCCATCCTAAGTATTCTCAATTGTGGCGTCAGCTGAAGGAAGAATTTCAAAGCCTTGGCAGCAAGATTGGTGACAACAAGGCAAAGGACTTTGCACAATACTACTCTACTAACGAATACATCTTTCGTATCGGGATTGAAGGCAGCACCAATGCCACTTACGAGTTCAATTCTAATAAGACCGAAGATGGTTCAATTCAGGGCGGTCTATAGGTTTAATAGTGCCTATATATAGGCACTTAAACCACTAAACCGATTGATGGACAAGTTTACAATACCAGTTTAACCCAGTAAATCGCTAGAGATTTGAGCAATCGTGTTTTTAGATACCATTTTGAAAAAAGCAGTAAAAAGCACCATTGCCCTCAATGCGGAAAGCTAAGGTTTGTGCGGTACGTGGATAGTCAAACTGGAGAGCGCTTATCAAGCCAGTACGGGCGATGCGACAGGGAGCGGAATTGCGGTTACCAACTAAAGCCTGATAGACAGCAATTAGGTCACATAGACACCCTCATTCCTCTGAAACCCATGCCGCCTAAACCTACTAGTTTCATTGATCTAGAATTGATGACGGCAAGTGTGAAGCAAGGTTTCTACAGCACCTTTGCCCAATGGATGCTCTCACTGTTTGGTGAAGAGATTTTCGCTAATGCTGCGAAGCAATACCATCTAGGAGCAAGCAAGCATTGGAACGGTGCAACGGTATTCTGGCAGGTAGATTCTGAAGGAAAAATCCGCACTGGCAAGGTTATGCTTTACGATGAAACTGGGCATAGAGTTAAGGAACCTCGAGCCCATGTGAGCTGGGTACATAGTATTCTTAGCCGGAAGGACTACCATCTCAAACAGTGCTTCTTTGGAGAGCATCTGCTGAATCAACGACCCGAGGCACGCGTTGCTATAGTTGAAAGCGAGAAGACGGCCGTTATTGCTAGTATTTACATTCCTGAAATGGTCTGGATTGCTACAGGAGGGAAAAACGGTTGCAGATGGAAAAATGACGCTTCTGTTCATCAAGTACTGAAAAATCGAAATGTTGTACTCTTCCCAGATCTTGGAGCATATAGCGAGTGGTCTGAAATTGCCAATAATATGATTTATACAAATAGTGTTTCAGTAAGTACTCTTTTAGAAGAGAATGCTGATGATTCTGAAACCGAATCTGGCTTAGATATAGCTGACTACCTGGTAAGGTTTGGGATTAATCAGTTTATACCAACTAAAGAAGAGCCGATTGCACAAGAGGAGGTGGCTGAAGTAATTGAGGAGGAGCAAGTAGAAGAGAAGACCACTTTACTTGATTGGGCAAGTACCATCGATGAACTAGAGCAGTTTTATGGTGAAATTGAATTGCCCGAGCGAGTAATGCTAGACTCATGCACCCCAATAAAGGGTGTTCTCAAGTTCATCAACGCTCATATGCTAATGGTGAAATCTAATATTGAGAACGCAACCTTCTTACCCTATCTAACGAGGTTGATTCAACTTAAAACCAGTTTGGAACAGGTTGACTTCAGAAAACCCTGAATGTTATCAGCGTAAGCAAGTCAGATTTAAATCAGCTCGTCCCTATTCGATTTCTAGAACACACGATTCAATTTCATTTCGCATGTTACCTACAAAACCTGAATAAATAGAGCTCGAAATGTCTAGATTATATGACCAAGCACGTTTGGACACTAGGGTCTTTACTCTTTGAAGGTCAATGCATCCATCTTCAGTATTGCCCATTTTGAATTTTACAATGCCACGGATGAATAAAAAATTTCCTAGCCATTCGTTATCATCATCACCTGAAGCAAATGTTTTGATACCCAGCTTAACCTCTTCAAGCGCACCAGAATAATCTTCAGCAGCACATTTTATCAAAGCTGCCACGGTAAATGACCAACTCCCTCTCGGAAAATCAATTTCAATGGAAGCGTTGACGTCATTTATTGCACCTTGAACATCACCCAATCCAAGTTTTGCCTCGGCTCTTACTTCATAATAATCACGTGTGTCATGTCCCCTGTACGGATCGGACTCGGTTAGCTCAATGGCTCTAGTAAAATCTGCTATGGCCCCGTAATAATCTTTTTGCACCCATTTACATCTTCCCCGCTTCCTAAAGGTCTGATGATTTTTTGGCTCTGCGTTAAGTACTATGTTATAATCCTTGATTGTATTACGGTAATCACTCGCGGACCAGTACGCTGAAGCCCGCTCCTTGTAATAATCAACGTTCTCAGGATTAAGCTCTATGCAGCGTGTAAAATCCTTAATGGCGCCATCGTAGTCGTCAAACCTGGCTTGTTTTACTGTTCCTCTGGCCAGAAATAATTCAGCCTCATTTTGGTTAAGTTTTATCGCAGCATTAAAATCAGATAACGCCTTTCCATATCTTCCCGTCTGCTGTGATTTTTTATATGCCATTCCCCTCCAATAATAATTCCACGCTTCTGCAGGGTTTAGTTCAATCGCCTTCGTAAGGTCTGCAATAGCACCATCATAATCCATAATAGGGTACCAGTATTTACACATACCTCTATAAAAGTATGCTAACTCATTTGACTCGGTAACTTGAATTACTTTATCAAGCTCCGCCACCGCTTCTTCGTATTTAGAATCCTCATAAAGCTTAGCACCTCGTTCTAACCAGACATCCTCTGGTTCTAGGTTGCTCATATTTGGATTTGACGACTGCGCTGCCCGATTATAACCCTTTGAGATAGCCAGTAATCGCTTCTGTCTTGAAGGGTGTGTTGAGCTGCTATCATCTCCATCTGAGGCAATAAGATTAACAGCACGCTGTGCGTCCGAAAGACTCGCTCCTAGTTTGTACATCACAAAGCCCGAAAACTCGTCTGCCTCAAGTTCCATCTCTCTGGAATCTCTTAAGGAAGGTCTATTTGCAGTAATTGAAGCGTCTACCGCATGACCATTAACATGATGACCTATTTCATGTGCAAGTATTGCTAGGCCGCTCCAGTCACTGGTGTAAGTTGATATTTTGACCATGAATTCAGGGTCATAAAGTATATAGCGAATACCCTTGTAGGATGTGGCCATACAGTTCTCAATTTCGGAGCATGGCAATAGGACATACCTCTTAGACATTCCAGTTACGGCCAGAACCTTGTCCAGTGCTGTTTCAGCGTCCTTGTTTGATGCGAAATTTTTTCCTTGATGGAAGTTGCAAAGCTTAGTGGCGTCCTCAACACTCGAACCGTATTTGCACGCCTGTGAAACACCTTGCTTATTGGTGAAAGCGATAAATAGTAGGATCAAATAACTAATTCTGAACACGATCTTGGCTCGAGTTGACATTGGTTTAAGTTTTATAAATGCAAATAGACGGAAGATTTGACAAAGCACCATCGATACACCCGCAATATCTTATAACTAAAACATTTAATGGGCTTAAGCTGTCACACATTTGCTGATTTCTAAGTTAAAAGCCAACCCAAGTAAAACGGATTCAGCAAATTTGAGATGCACCGATTCTCTGGGTTATACCCCCAATTTCGATTGACCTTCTCAAAAAAGAAAGTGAATTGTCTCAAGCACCGGGGGTGTTGAATCCATATTTACCCTTCAATTTTTTTGGCTTTTTCTTACAACTGTAATAGTTTTTAATGCTCAGGACTCGGGAGACGAGGTAGCCTCTGGCAGGTAATTGTAGGCCCTAAACAAAACAGGGGGAGAATGGCCACTCTTTACCTCAATACAACTCTCCTTAAAACACTAATTTGACTTCTTTAAAATGATCTATGACCCTTCTTGAAGCATATTCCAATACACATTACACATCAGCGTTAGGAATCACTCTTCATGTTGGTCAATCGAATCCAATGTTGAACGACCTTCTTAAGGAACGAAGTCTTGAAACTGCAGCATACATTACTGCTTGGAATCCTTTAAGTGTTGAATTCTCATTAGAAGATAACCAACAACGAAATCAACAGCTACTCAGGGACATTCTTACTGTAGTTCCTAAGACACAGGTTATTGCTGGATTTGGCAAAGACCCGTCAGGTAAATGGTTGGGTGAGGAAAGCTTTCTCATTCTTGGAATTGGGTTGAAATCATCTGAACAACTTGCTGAAAAGTACGAGCAGAACGCGTTTGTATTCTATGCTGTCAATGGGGAGGCACAGCTAATTACGACTCCGCGTTTCAAGTATAAATAACACATACTTGCTCCACGTAAATACTTTACGGCCTGTGTCCTTATTATTGTTCTGTTCAACGAAAAAACAGTCAATGCAACAGTTCATGAGCAGGTTTGGTGGTCACGGTGTCATCATAGGGCAAGGCAAGGCAAGCGATAGCAAGTTACCAGAAGACCAATCACTCGATTATCTTCTTGATCATTATGCTACTGAGGTAGTCCCGAACACCTTTTACATCTCATCCTACGATGCTAGACCTGAATGGATGGGAATGTATCCATTGGATCTTGGAAAGAAGTTGGTGAAGATTGGGACACTTCAGCACGAGTTTTACGAGATATTCACGCAAGACAGTTTTGATGTGACCACGGACATCTACGCGAGATGGCTCAATTACGCTAATGTCTATGCTGTTTACATTCGAACACGTAAGGATGAGTCCATAGAATGTACCATCGCAGATTACGTGGAGAGTTACGACCTGGTTCTTGCTGTCTTTTTTAGGGACCATTCAATCAAGGATAAGCTAGATAATAAGCTTTCAAGGAGGCCAGATCTTGTTAAACAACTATTGGTTATCCTTTGTCAAAAAATGGGATTGTGGTACAAGAACGACATTAGGGAGTTCACTCCAAGCAAAACCCACGCGGGCAAGACCATTGATGCAGAATTTTCAGAGTCTCTTAAGCACCTGCTAGTAGGAGTAGAGTCCGATGATTCACTTGCTGAGCTTCTGTTAAACATCCGTAAACAGAATCCGAGAGGTTGATTTTTGAAATCATCCTATTACTTTTGATATCAGTAACATCAAGAATCCTGAAAAGGATACCAACCGATCTGCTTACGACACGGTGGTAAAAAGATGAGGGGCTAGAGCCCAAATGTGATGAGCAATCCCCACACGTCTTTTTTCTTGGTAAACGTTTAACCGCTAAACAATTATTATGGCGAACGAATTTGAACCTGGAAACATCGTTTTATGCATAGATACAAGTGGATTTACTAACGATGGTTGGGTGAACCCCGAATTAATGGAGCATTACACCATTGAACGAGTATTTAGTGATGGAGCGGTTCGCCTTTTAGAGGTAAATAATGATGCGGAAGATAGTTTGTCAGCTCAATTTACAGGAAGAGGTCATTCAGACTTTTACTCTTGGCGCTTTATGAAAGTGGGAGAGTCTGAACAGTACTGGATATCGCAGATTAGAAAATCTATAGTCAAAATGAACCATCCACGGAATGGAAAAATCTCTATTGTCGAGATCTGTGAAACAAGCGTTCGGTTTTACGTAGCCGGAGGACCAGGTTGCGTGTTTAGTGCTTCAAAAGAATCGCTCAACAGTTATAACTAAATACTTGTCTAAAATGGAGATAATCTATATTTCAAAATGTTTGGTCGGGATTTACGAAGTCTAATAATGAAGAATTTGATAAAGTGCTTTCTCTTGGTCAGTGTAATATTTACTGGTTGTAAGACCAACAGCGGAGATATTGAAATGCGCAATGCTGTGGAAGAACATGACCCGTTTGATACTGTTGCCATTGGAGGACAAATATGGATGAAGTATAACCTGGACCTGAACACGTTCCGTAATGGTGACATCATACATCACGTAAGCAATCGTGAGGAATGGAAGATTGCAGGCGAGTCAGGTCAACCCGCATGGTGCTATTACCCAAGCGATACTATGGATTATGAAAAATTCGGAAAGCTTTACAATTGGTATGCAGTAAGTGACACACGAGGACTTGCTCCACAAGGATGGCGAATTCCGTCTAATTATGATTGGTTAGAATTAATAGCATTCGCTGGGGGTGAAGAGGAAGGTGGAATTGGCTTGAAGTATTTCGGTGAGGGAGGAAATTCCAAAGAAGACCAAGGTAGAGAGGTGCAACATGGAGGTGCGTATTATACAACCCATTATTCAGGTGCTGGAAATGGCACAAACGAGACAGGGTTTACTGGCCTTCCTGGTGGTGAAAGAGTTGAGTTGGGTGGGTTTATGAATTATAACACAGGTTTGTGGTGGAGTTCTACAGAAACCGATAGTGCTCACGCAAGTTCTATTGAATTGCATTACTGGGCTGGTGAAGTAAAACTTGAAGACCGTTATGGGTCGAAAGCCTATGGGTTCTCGGTACGGTGCTTAAGGGATTAAAAACTCTCGTAAGTAAAACTCATAGCCCATGAACTGCAATGCTTAATAAATACAACCCTCAGGATTATCAAACAACGACACGTATGGTTTTGAGAAATAAAACGGACCCTGGACTTGTTCGCTCTTTTAACTGTGAGGTGGGTAAGCATGGATGGGTACATGCGCGTTCCATTTATTTACAAGAACTACGTTATGAATTTGAAAGGAGGGGCTGGAATTATAGTGTAATCACAAATTCTTCTGGAGGACTTATTTTAGCTGATGGGTATCAGGTGTACCTGAAGGGGCTCGAATTATTACTTGTAGACCCGAATATCTCCGTATTAGGTGGAGAAGTTCGGGGGGGAGAAATCCTTCTGACAGAACAAGCTGGTACTGACCGAGACCAGTGGTTTCGCAATTTCTCTAATAAAGAACTTATTGGTCGATATAAAAGAGAACAGAAAAGAGGATTACAGAGTAATTTCATACAGTCAGCGTACATAAAAGACCTTGATGCGGAGTTCAGGAGACGATTTGGAAATAGTCCAATCAGGATTGATGATGGGGTTATCCAAATGAAAAAGTCTTGGACATCAAGTGTTAGTAGTGTTCCAAATTTAGTTTTCAGGCTTACAGCTGAAGGAAGCCTCCTTCTCTTATTCTGTTGGCTTGTTTTAGCCATTGTTGTAGGCTATGATCTACTTCGTATTGATGTCTGGATTGGAGGAGTGTTCGTATTGACGGCTATTTTAATGTCGCTTACTGTTGTTGGAATTTACTTGGCTCTTGCTAGGTTAAAAATGATTGGAGGAGTATTTGCTGGCGTGTTGTCCGTATCGGTGTGGTACGGTTCGTTGCTTTTTCTTGTCATGGAGGCTAGTGAAAGAGAAGAGGTTGCAACGCAGGATTCGCAGGATTATACGCAAATACTGGTATCGGTAGCAATCGCCTCATTAATCGGACTATATGTATATTTCCGCGATAGTAAAATGAGGTATTCTATCTGATGTTACTTATTGGAGATATCCTGATTGGGATTAATTCTCGATTCAGCTTCGCTGTGCGGTGTTGGAATTAAATAGGTTCTGTCGCGTTAATCCACCAAAATCCTCCTGGTTTATTGTATTGAAAACATAGATATGAGTTCAAAAAGGGAATTCCAAGGGTTCGACATCTGTCCCTTCGGCCTCGGGCCTTTTTTCACAATTAGTCCATGAAAAAAACCGAATAGTGAATTTCTGGACCAGTGTAGAAATCCGGTCTTGAATATTTGCTGGAACCAGTTCAGGTTTTTAGCTTCAAAAGTTCCTTTGGATAATTTGAAATCCATCTTCCACTGGTTCGGTCGGAAAAATGGATAACGACATCTTTAAATGATGACTATTTCATACAATCTGCATCGTCAGTTTTTAGCGCTTTAAACAAGTGATTACATTGGCGTATCAAAATGTTACAATCATGAAACAGCTCTCCACTGTATGTCTTCAAACCAAAGTGGACTGGGGACAGTCAAAGTTAAGTCATAGTTTCAACACCTGAGACCGGTGATTTTTCCTGCGTTTTTTCATGGTTTTGATTTTGGTTAATTCTCGTTGTTTCAGGATTTTTCTGTCGTGACCGAAGTATACATCAGCAGGGGTCAGATTCTGTAGGGATTCGTGGTAACGATGATTGTTGTAGTAGTTCACGAACTGCTCCAGCCTGTTGGTAAGATCTCCTGGCAGATAGTAGTTCTCCAGTTTCACCACATTCTTCATTGACCGATGGTAACGCTCAATCTTTCCCTGTGTTTGAGGATGGTTCGGTCTTCCTCTCACATGTTCCATGTTGTGGTCATCGATGTACTGGGCAAGTTCCTTACTGATATAGCACGAACCATTGTCACTGAGCAGTCTTGGCCGGTTGTCCTCATCAAGACCAGCCTTGTCCAAAGCCCTGTCAAGGGTTCTTGTCACATCATCGGCCTTCATGTTGGAACAGAGTTCCCAATGCACGATATATCTGCTGAAGTCATCCAATATTGTTGAGAGATAATACCATCCCCAACCTACTATCTTGAAGTAAGTGAAATCGGTCTGCCACATCTGATTGACCCGCACTGTCTTGTCCTTAAACTCACTGCTTGCCTGCATTACAATGTATGCCGGAGAAGTGATCAGACCCCGTTGTTTCAGTATCCTGTACACACTGCTCTCAGATATGTAATACTTTCTGGTATCGGTCATTCGACATGCAAGCTCTCTGGGGGACAGCTCGGGAATCTCCAAGGCCAGTTCCACCATCTCATTGCGAACCGTATCAGGGATCCTGTTCCAATAGCTGCTGCGCGCTCCGGCTTTGGAAGCAAGACCATCGTAGCCCTGCTCCCTGTACCGGCCATACCAGTTGTAGAAGGTACTCTTATGAATCCCCAACTCGCGCAATGTGCGATTAGATCCCAGGTCAGAGCCTTCCACAAGCTGTATGATCTCGTATTTCTCCTGCTGTGTGAAGCGCATGTATCTCTTGAACTCTATTCGAGACCATGTAAACTTTTTTTCAGCACCCGGTTGTCCAAGGTCAGTTCTGCCACCACCTCCTTCAGGTCTGTGTTTTCTTTCCTCAGACCACTGACCTCGCTGGTGTTCGCTTCCCGAACAGTATCACCGTTAAGGCGTCTCTTACCAGCCTCGATGAAGTCCTTGCTCCAACGATAGTACAGAGCTGGAGCAATGCCTTCAAGTCTGCATATCTCTGCAACCGATTCTTCGCCCTTCAGGCCTTCCAATACGATTCTTATTTTTTCCTCCGAAGAGAACTTTCTGCGGGTCTGCCTTTTGATGTCTTTGATCACGGCCTCCGCACTTTTTCTGGGTCTTCCCATTGTGTAACTTTTAAAGGTTTTATAAAATCTTCAAAGCATGCTTTGAAGGTATTCAAGTGTCACTTAACACTATCCCTTTAACAGTACACTTTTAGCTGACGTCATACAGAAAAATTGATAATTCCCGAGTTTCACTTAGAATGCAGTGCTCAACTTTTCATGCGAAACGGAATTACTCCGTGTAATGATGACCTGACCGTTTGCTCGTTTCAGCGAGGCAACGAATTCCTTTACATCTGCTTCACTACCAACGGACAATCATTTACCAAAGGTGATATCAAAGGTTTAAAGGTGGTCGTTGACTCTTCCAACCGAGAGATGTTTTCGGCAACAAAAATCTGACGGAAATCGATTTTGTAATTTGAGTGCATTCAATCAAAACCATCTATTATGAAAAAAGGAATGATTAAAGTATCCGTCATGTATCCGAATGGAGAGGGAAAGACCTTTAACATGGATTATTACTCAACCAAACATGTTGCTTTGCTGGGCGAGTTGTTAGGAGATGCTATTAAAGGAGCCACTATTGAGGCCGGCATAGGAGGCGCAGCACCCGGCTCGACAGCACCTTTTATGGCCACAGGAAATTTGTATTTCGAATCCCTTGAGGCTTTCCAAAACTCGTTTGGACCAAACGCTGAAGCCATTATGGGGGATGTGCCGAATTACACGAATGCAGAACCAGTAATCCAAATTGCAGAAGTGGTGGTTTAAATCACCCATTTCATTTTGAAATTTTAAAACCCACCTTGCATTAGCAAAGTGGTTTTTTTGTTTCCACTTGTGATAACCTAAAAAATGCTTTTCATGAAAATGCTTTTGATTTCTGGTGCCATCATCGCTAACATCCTTACCAATATTGGATTCAAATATTCTGCATTGAATGAAGCAGTGCCTTCTAAAAAATGGGGTTTTCTGGGAATTGGGCTAATCTTCGGTCTCATCAATTCCGTGCTTTTCGCAGAATCGCTGCGGTTCCTCTCTTTACAAGTTGCCAGCACGGTTTTCTTCTCATTGACCATTGTTGGCTTGTATGCCGTAGCAGTTTTTTGGTTCAATGAACCTATGACCTTGCTTAAATTATCTGGAGCACTAGTGGTCACCGTTGGTGTTATTATGATGTCGGTGTAGGACAAATTGCTGCGCATCACTTATTTTGAAAGAAAAACAGACAAGAAATGTCTTTAACTAAAAAGCTACTCATTGCACTACTCCTACTTCTTGTTGGGTTCGTGCTTTACACTTTCTACTCTACTGGTTTTTTCAGAACGATAGAAAATCGTTTTGAGGGAGAGGTTATTAAAGAGATTGGACTGAAAGGTGCCGAGGATATCACGGTTAGCTATGCTGATAGCTTCGCCATCATTTCCGCTACCGCGCGATTAGAATTTCCACCAGCAGAGCAAGAACACGGTGGTTTGTATTTGATGGAATTGAAGAGTGGAAACTTCGTGGTAAAACATCTAACCGCAGATTTCGCATTGCCTTTTGCCCCGCATGGTATTTCCATGCTCAAAACAGATAGTACGTATACCATTGCGGCTGTCAATCACACCCAAGACGGACATACAATTGAATTTTTCTCCTTGTACGATGAAAAACTCACCCACATTCGAACTCAAAAATCTACTTCACTCATCAGCCCAAATGATATTGTGCTCTTGGATGAAAAGCGTTTTTATGTAACCAACGACCATGGCTACGAAAAGGGTTTTGGACGATTGGTTGAAGAATATGGAAACCTCGCAATTTCAAACGTGGTTTACTTTGATGGACAGGATTATTCTGAAGCTGCTGGCGGTATTTCATTTGCCAACGGAATCAACATCGACAGAGAAAGAAACCTGGTTTTTATGGCATCACCGAGAAGGTTTCTGGTCAAAGTTTTTCAGCCCAATGAAGATGGAACATTAGCATTCATTGAAGACATTCCGTGTGGAACAGGTGTAGATAATATCGAGTTTGACCAAGAAGGAAAACTTTGGGTTGGATGTCATCCAGACCTCTTGCATTTCTCGGCCTACGCCAAACAAAAGAAAGAGTATTCACCATCAGAAATAATCAAAATAAGCTATCGAGATAAAGGCGATTACACGGTAGAAAGCATTTATGAAAATGACGGTGCGGAGCTTTCAGCCACGTCAGTTGCTTGTCCATATGGCAATCTGATTTTTGCAGGCACCGTGAAGGACGACAAGCTATTGATTCTTAAAACCGCAGAATAGCGATAATGAAATCCATGCTCATTAAGTTTCTTCCATTCGCTTTATTAGGCGCAATTGTAGCTACGATTTGCGATGCAAATCATGTTTTTACAGGAGCATTAAGCTATCCAAAACCCTTTTTATTCGGCCAAGCGTGGTTCGTGTTTCCTGGCTTTCTTGTTGCATTCACCTTCATGGGCTTGAACTACTTGTTGGCTCCAACTCTTTTCCCAAAAGCAGCTACCAACACTCAAAGCACCAGCTCTGGAAGCCTATCTCTTTTCGTTGAGAACTTACTATTCTTTATGATGGTTTACCTGCTAAGCGGATTCGGAAATGAAGAACCTATCCTACTATCGCTAATCTTCTATGCTAGTTTTCTTGCACGGTGGTTTTTCACCTACGAACGAATGTTCATCCTGCTTTTCGCCATTATTCTTGGCATTGGCGGGATGGCTGTAGAAGGTGCTATGACACAATTTGACCTTGTTCATTATCGCGAACCAGAAATTTTTGGTGTTCCGTATTGGCTCGGTGGCGTGTATATGCATGGAGCGTTGGCATTACGCGAAGGCATGCGCTACTTCGTGTACCAAAATGACATTCTCTGATTAGCGGTATTCGATTGAGTAATTAATCGGGCTATTCTTTTTCAGCATAGCCGAAACACCACAATAGCGCTCTTGAGACAGGTTAATGGCTTTCTCCACTTTACTGTGGTCAATATCCTTCCCAAATACCAAGTATTTCATTCTGATTTCCGAAAACACAATTGGGTGTTCTTCTGTCAAATCAGCTTCAATATCTATTTCAAAACCCGTGTAATTCACGCGCATTTTTTTGAGCAAAGAGACCACATCCATTCCTGTACACCCCGCTAAGCCGGCAAGTACCAATTGCTTCGGACTTGGCCCAGAGTCATCTCCCATTTCTGGGGTTGTATCCATCCTAACGGTATGGTTTCCGAGTTGACTATCGAAAGCCATTTTTTCCTTCCAAACCGTATTCACTTTGTATCCCATTTACTTCGTTTTTATGATTCCATTCTTATACAAATTCAATGCTTCGTTGAGCACAGAATTGATTGTGTCGATTGGCAAATCTTCATTCGGATTAACCCTCAATATCTTCATCCGTTTTCTGTCCCCAGTTTCCAAAAGCGAATGAGTCAATCGCTTTCCTTCAACCAACAGAAAATAAGGCTCATTGGTTTTCTTGTCTTTCCACAAATAGCAGAATGACTTCCCTCGATAAAGAAAGCACGGACAACCGAATTTTACCGTTTCTTCAATCTCCTTGTCGGCTTTCATGATTAAATCCCGCATGGCCAAAAAGCAAGACTGATTTGGCTCTTCTTGTCTGAAGTAAAAGGTGGTGTTATCGCTCATTAGAATCGGTTGAAGCAAGTTACTGGTTTGTAAGTTTAGGCTATGAAAGACATCAGCCTTTACATTATGGCAGCATTTTACATTTTCGCTGGCTACAATCACTTTAAAAATCCAAAATTCTATTTGCGCTTGATGCCTCCTTATTTGCCTTGGCATAAAATGGTGAATCATTTAAGCGGAGCAATTGAAATCTTTCTTGGTCTATTTCTGCTCTGCCCAGAATATTCAACGGTGGCCGCTTGGGGTATTATCGCGTTGCTAATAGCCGTCTTTCCTGCCAACATTTACCATCTTCAATCAACTAAACCAGGTGGCAAAATTCCAATTTGGGGATTGTGGTTACGGCTTCCTTTTCAAGCGCTGTTCGTGCTGTGGGCTTGGTGGCATACCTTCTAAATTGAGCCTGCCTATCCGATTATCGTTCGGCACATACCGATTGTAATTCGGTAAAATTCAATAGGAATGTTCAGAATTATGATTGAAATGTTCCAAATCGCAATAGGAATATTGGATATTCCGATAGAAATATTCAGAATTCCGATGGGAATTTTTTAACTTTTAAAAGGAGCCTTTCTTCTCTAAAACGTATTCCCACATCTGTAAGAATTTCTCTGACGAACGCTTGATTGGCTCCAAATCAACACCTTCCTTTTCTAGCAAGCGCCAATGCGACTCGAGCAAGCCCGGATGAGCTAATCCTTCCAACTCAATTGCCTCATATGTGCTATCAGAATTTATTTCATAACAGCCGTCTTCACCATATCGTCCATGATGATGGTTCAGCCAACCATTAAAATCAGTCTGAAAACCAATAGACAGATTTGAAACTTCTTCCTCTGAAAGGTTCTTTTCTAGAAACGCTTTCACCTCCTCATACGTGAATTTGTAACTATCGATGGAGCCATTGCAATAGCTTTCTAGCGCATCTAACTTGGCTTGATAATCAGCCCGTGGTTTATACGGCATGCAACTTTCTCCGCTTATGGGTAGCGACATGAGCCCATTGTTGGCGTACACTTTCAACATGTCTTCTTCATCTAACCCACGTGGTTGATTTTGGATCGGCTTGAACATATCGTGCGTAACAAGTGGTGGAATTCCCTTTTCTTGCATCAAAGAGAGAGCGTCTTTTCGAGTTTGGTCGCTCATGTGAGTAAGGTCTGTCATGATGCCTGCATTGGCCAACCACACGATGGCTTGTTTGCCTTTTTCGGTTAAGCCACGTTTCGCATCTTTTTTAAATAGACTGGAGAAATTCAGAAATTTTAGCGCGAAAACTGGCTGATTGGCGGCTCCTCCGTATTTGCTATCCACCAAATGCACTAGCGTGATAAAGGCTACGCCCTGCTCTGCCCAAAAGTTGGCGTCTTCTTGAGAATTAACCAAGCGCTTCCCTCCTTCAATGGAATGCACAATGATTGTCTTGTCTGTGCTGTGGACCAACTCTCTAACCTCCTGTGGTGTTCTTGCTACCGCGAAATCGTCTGAATTGGCGGCCACAAAATCATTCACATATTTAATCTGCTTCATAATCACCTTTCGGCCCCGCTTTGCAGAGGCGATGTTCTCTTGCGTCAAGGCTCCAACACACAAAATTCGGGCACCTTTATTCTTTCTCAAGTAGTTGGCGGAGTTCACGTTGATGAACTGGTGTTTCCAAGTCAATTCGGGCGGATTTGTCTCGTCAAATGTTTCCAATCCATCGCCAAAAAACGAATACGGGACGTGCATGCAAGGGTGAATCTGTAAATCGATGTATTCGTTTATTTCTTGCGCCTGTAGCGCGAGTGAGAAAAAAAGAAGAAAAGGAATAATGAAAATGGGCCTCATCGCGAAAGCAAATTTTCTTTCTCCAACCATGCATAGGAATCTCGTATCGAATCTTCCAACGGAGTCATTTTATAATCCAACTCATATATCGCCTTTTTGGAACTAACGTGCTTCGCAATAACCAATTCGAGATACTTTTCATACGTCAATACGGGCTCCCTTCCATTCAATTTTGACTGCAAAGCGTAAAAAGGGATACTAGCCTGCAAAACCCATTTAGGCAAAACAAATTGCGATTCTTTTTTGCCCATTAAACCCTCAATTGTGTTGAATATTTCTTTGAGAGTCACATCGGCCCCTCCAAGCAAATAGCGCTCTCCGGTTCTGCCTTTTTCGTAGGCAGAAATGTGCGCCTGTGCTACATCGCGTACATGGCAAATAATGGCATTTCCAGGTGGGATTCCAGGCACATCGTTATTGTAAACAGCTTGTATTATTTGGGCCCAATTGTGTGAATCGAACGGCCCCATAATATCGCACGGGTTCACCAACACCGCATCCAAGCCATTGGCAATTGCCATATCCACTTCTAACTCGGCCAAATACTTGGATTTAGCGTAGTGCATTGGACTAGAAATTGCGTTCGATTCCATGGTTTCATCAAACTCATTTTCGTGATGGCCGTAGGCGGAAATAGAAGAAGTATGGATGAAGCGCTTAGCCTGCTTTTGCAGTGCAACCTCAAGCATATTTCGTGTTCCAATTACATTGTCTTGAAATTGTTGGTCGTTCATTTTCGACCACATTGCAGTGTTACCAGCAACGTGAAAAACAGCATCAACCGTTTCTGGGATTGCTTGAATCAGAGAGTCTTTATCCGTGATTGCTCCTTCAACCAACTTCACATCATATCGTTGGAGGTAGGTGAGATTGGATGTTTTTCGGTGCAAGGCCGTTACTTGCCAACCTCGTTCTAAAAGTTGCTGGACAAGATTAATTCCGAGAAAGCCCGTGGCCCCGGTAATAAAAGCAGTTTTCATGTGCGTGAGTTACACACTAAATGTCGGCTTTTACATGGACTCTAACTGAGCAGTCGTTCAATGAATTGGTTGCAGCCGCTGCTTCAACAGTGCAATCTTATCCTCGGTTGTCATATCCCCGTTAAGGTCAACCATATGATCTGCCATTTTATCGTACGCACCAAATAGCAACCAAAAGAAGATTTCAAACGCCTGTGTATTATCGAAAATTATGGCTCGATTAGAAGCGTATTCATCTCTGTGCTTTTCGTAGTTAATCGGATATTCCTCCCAATGCGTTTGTGGGCGTTTGTGATGTTCAACGTGATAATCCTCATTATAGACATTGTAATGTCCATTGAGAACGGTTATGCTGTTTTTGTAAATGTTTTTTGGTTCTGAAGGGTCAGTCCAAGCATGCCACGTGTAATTGATAGCAGCCAAGAAAATGATGGAAGAAAGTAACGGCAAAAGCAGATACGCAAAACCAAAAAGTGGACTGTAAATCATCACAGCCGTTATCGTTCCATAGTAAGCCAACATGCCATAGGCCATCTTACGGAATTCCTTCATTTTTCCGTTTCTGTAATGATGATGCGCTACCGAAATGCCGGTCCAATAGAACATAAATTCGAATAGATAAATCATAAATCGAGATGCTTGCGATCTGTCAAAATAGACTGTTGAGGTTACATCTTCTGGAGCATTATCGTGCTTATGATGAATGCGCATATGACCCATTGGATAAGCTTCGGGCACGTGGCCGTAGAAGAAACTCATAAATCGCCCGAAAAAATTATCGAAAATGCCAAACGGCTTTTTAAACATTCCTTTGGCTTCGTGGCCCTCTTTGTGGATAAGCGTTGCTACTTGCGAGAAAACGATAAAATACGGTCCATAAGTAATGACATGATATACCAAAACCGCTAGCCAACTAAAGGTTTCTTGCTGCGACTGGTACCAAACCGAAAGCACAAACATGGTTGGCGTAAAAATGCCGATAGAAATTAAGGAAATGAGATAGGGACTATTACGTTCGTCCTTTAACATGACCTTGCTTAACCGTTTTGCAGCTCCTTGAAATTGGGCCGAAATCCATTGCGCAGGTGCCGTCTTATACGACCACCCTATCATTCCGTACCAAAGCAAGGTAATTGCAATAACCACCACCAACCACGGCACAGGCAAGAGGAACACAAACGAGGCCAGCAGAAAGAAAAAATATTTTATTCTAGCTTTTACCGAGGTCCCTTCTGCAGCAGCGTTAAGCGCTTGACTAATAAATGCCATTGAGTTTTTTGTAATTCTTTGAGACGTCTAAAATAAATGCATGCATTGGATTACCACAACTTCTTGCCGTGATTTATGTCAGCAACAGACAAATGCGCTAACTTTTGGTGCGTCAAAGTATATTTGCTAGCATGGAAAATGCCTCGTTTGAAGACTTTCAGAACATTGATTTGCGGGTGGGAACAATTCTCAGCGCAGAATCTTTTCCAGAGGCAAGAAAACCGGCCTATAAACTAACCATCAATTTTGGAGCTCACGGCACAAAACAGAGCACCGCTCAGATAACCAAGCAGTACAATGCTGAAGAATTGCTGGGCAGACAAGTTGTAGCCGTTTTCAACTTTCCGCCTAAAAAAGTAGCTGGTTTTAAGAGCGAAGTGTTGGTTTTAGGTGCAACACCAGATGCTGATGACGTAATTCTGCTTAGTCCTGAGAACGAATTACCTAACGGTTCTGTAGTTAGATAACAGACGCCAAGAACCCAACACTCACATACTTCTGAGCATTTATTGCGTTATACTTGTTCAATAGGGGTTTCCCGTTGGCAAAATGCGCTTGTTAAAACCAATATTCAGCTTTCTGTTATTGCTGTTTCTGCTTCCTGCATGGGGTCAGAATCTCAGCAATTTGCGCAGCCGCACCGTTGAGTTTAGTGCAGATACAATTACCCTTGATACGCTGAGTATTGTTCCTGGCAGTTTTGAGCTGAGCGTAGATGGACTGCCCTTGGATTCTGCCTATTATAACCTTGAGTGGTACTCTGGGAAGTTGATAGTGGATAGGAGCTTGGTTGGCTCATCGGCCAGTGCAACTTACCGTGTGTTTCCATCGCTTTATTCTAAAAGAACATTCAATAAAGACCCAACGCTCATTCGAAAAATCAGGGATATTCCGCCCAATCCATTCAACTATGCAGTAAAGCGTGGCACCTCCAATCAGCTATTTGACCTTGGAACTTTGAGTAAAAGCGGGTCGATTTCGAGGGGCATTACCATTGGCAACAATCAAGACCTTGGCGTAAGTTCTAGTTTGAATCTGAATTTATCAGGTCAATTAACCCCTAAAATCGGAATTCGTGCTGCAATTACAGACAATAACATTCCTTTTCAGCCAGAAGGAAACACGCAACAATTGCAGGATTTTGACCAAATCTACATTCAGATTTTTACAGATGAAACTGAGTTAACTGCTGGTGATTTCCGATTGGAACGCCCCAATAGTTACTTCATGAATTTCTTTAAAAGGGCGCAGGGATTAAGCATAAAACATCGCTTTCCGATTGTGAGAAAGAAGTTTACCGATGAGCATCCTGGGTTTTTGGAGGTGAAAGGAAGCGGGGCTTTATCTAGAGGTAAATTTAACAGGCAGATTATTCAAGGCGTGGAAGGAAACCAAGGTCCTTATCGACTCAGAGGTGCCGAAAATGAGTCTTTCATTATAGTAATTGCCGGAACCGAAAAGGTGTATATCGATGGTCAGTTGATGACTCGTGGGCAGGAAAACGACTACGTGATTGATTACAATACGGCTGAGCTAACGTTTACCACAAAACGACTAATTACCAAAGATTCTAGAATCATTGTAGAGTTTCAATATTCTGAGCGGAACTACTCTCGTTCCTTATTTCATGTGGGCACTGACTTTGAGAAAAACAGATTGAAGGTGCGGTTTAATCTATATTCTGAGCAGGACGGCAAAAACAATCTTTTAGATATCGACTTAGATGGTTCTCAGCTCGGCCTGTTGCAAGACATTGGAGATAGCTTGAGTCTTGCGGTTTTATCTGCTGTTGATTCAGTTGGATTTTCAAGCGATCAGGTAAGATATCATCGTACAGATACCACTGTAACGGTACTTGGCGTACCAGTAAGTTATCCTGAGATTTTTATCTACAGCATTGACCCAGATAGCGCTTTATACCAAGTCAGATTTTCGGATGTGGGATTAGGAAACGGTGATTACTTACAAGTGCAGACTAGTGCAAATGGAAGGGTGTACCAATGGGTAGCTCCCGATTCGATTTCAGGTGACAAAAAAGGACGATACATTCCGCTTCAGCAAATTATTACCCCAAAAATGAACCAGCTTTACACTCTTGGGGCCGAGTATAAAGTTGCCAAAAATGGTACGCTTGCAGTTGAGGGAGCTATTTCGAACACGGATGTAAACCGATTCTCAACAAAAGATAGTGACGACAATTTGGGATATGGTCTAAAAGTGAAATACGACCATGTAATTCCGATTGGAGATTCGGCAAAATGGGCCATTAAAACAGGTGTAGATTTTGAGCATTTAAACCAAAATTTTAGGCCAATTGAGCGCTTTAGAACAGTGGAGTTTGAACGCGACTGGAACATTCAAAACAAGAACACTTTTACAGACCAGTACATTTCTACGGCCCGCCTTGGCTTTATAAGAAAGGATATTGCTGACGTTGAATATTCGTTTAGATCTTTCATAAATAAGACCCTTTTTGAAGCCTACCAAAATGCGCTTACCGCCAAGATTGCACACAAAGGATTCAATCTGGACTTGAACGGTAGTCACATCTTCTCTAACGGTAGTGAGGTGAATAATCGTTTTGGTCGTTTTCAGGCTGGGGTTCAATACCAGTTTAAATGGTTTACGGTTGGTGCCAAGGATATTTTTGAAGACAACAGGTTTTTCTCAGCAACTACCGATTCATTACTCACAACTAGCTATCAATGGAACGATGCAAAGGTTTACATCAAGAGTCCGGATAAATGGAAGAACAAATACTCGGTTTTTTATCAGCGGAGAGATGATAGGCTACCAGGCGGAAACGAACTGAAATACTCTAGTGTTGGCGAAAGTGTTGGTGTTATTGGTGAGTTGGGTAAGAATCCGAATAGTGTTTTTAGAGCTACGGTTACCTATAGACGATTAGTGATTAAAGACACGTTACTGAGCAACAATAGACCAGACAACACACTTGTAAATCGATTGGAATACAACCTCAAACTGTTTAAAGGGTCTGTTACCTCCTCTACTTTTTACGAAGTTGGCTCTGGACTTGAAAGCAGAAAGGAGTTCATTTATGTTGAAGTTCCAACCGGGCAAGGAGCGTTTAGTTGGATAGACCAAAACGACAATGGAGTAAAGGAACTGAACGAATATGTTCAGGCGGTTTATCAAGATACGGCCCGATACATTCGGGTTTTTACCCCAACCAATGATTTTACGAAGGTTTATACCACGCAGTTTAATCAGGTAATAAATCTTAACCCACGTGCGGTTTGGGGCGGAAAAACCGGATTTAAAAAGTTCGTTTCTCGCTTTTCGGACCAGCTCGTTTATCGTATCGACAGAAAAACGCAGCGTAATAATTTGCTAGCCGCATTCGATCCATTTTTCAGTACCGTTTCCGATAGCACACTTGTCACACTCACCTCCTCGTTACGGAACACCTTTTTCTTCAATAGAAGTAGTTCGAAGGTTGGTGCGGATTATACATACGGTCAAAATCAGAGCAAAGTTTATTTGGCAAACGGATTTGAGACCAGAACAAACAGTTCGCATAAACTGAAGATTCGCTGGAATTTTGCCAAGATGTTTACCCTTAGTTCGGCTGGAGAATATGGATGGAAAGCAACGCTATCTGATTTTTTCAGCACAAACAACTTCAATATTCGCTATTACGAAGTTGCACCAGAATTGGTTTTTCAGCCAGGGTCTAAATGGCGCGTTCGAGGTAAGTTTCGGTATATCGATAAGGTTAATCAGCTTACAACAGGCGGTTCTCAGCAAGCCATTATTAGAGATGCGGGGGTTGATGGAAAGTATAATCTCTTACAGCGCGGAAGCATTAATGCTACCTTCAATTTCATCAGCATAACGTATGATGGTCAATCTGGAAATACGGTTGAGTTTGAACTACTTGAAGGACTTAAGGCAGGGCTCAATTACACATGGTCGGTGTTTTTTCAGATGCGCGTTGGAAAGAACATGCAAGTTAATCTACAGTATAGCGGTCGAAAAAGTGAAGACAATCCTTCGGTTCATACAGGTACCATGCAGGTTAGGGCGTTTTTCTAGCCACAGTTAATTAACGCATTGGCGCCAGCCATTCTGTTTCTACATTTTTCCCCTTCAATTATTTAGGCATGTACTTGCTGGCATCATTTTCCTTTACCTGTGGTGCCGATGGTTGCGTGGATGGAACTTCCGTTTTTGGCAACTCCCAACTTTGAGCTTGTGCAGCCGATGACCTTGGTGAAGAGGCAGTTTCTGGAAACCGACCTAACCGCTTTACCAAGTGCGGATGGGTGGATACTATCTCGGAAAACCACATCCAAAAACCCGATTCGGTGTGCTGTTGTTCGGTAAATTGATGGAGGTCTACTTTGCGAAACAACTTAGTACCAGCCGCTAAAACCAACAAGCCAGATTTGGCGCCTTCTGGACTTAACGATGCGCCAATACTATCGCAGGTGTACTCGCAAGCTCTAGAATATGCATTGCCTAAAAAGGGCACAAACAAAGCTGGTAACACAATTAGGCGCTTAAGAATATGATTCCGTTTTACATGTCCCAACTCATGTGCAGTAATGAACTCTACCGTTTCTATGTTTTTCTCGTAAGCCTGCTCTAAAACATCGGAAAACAGCACGATGTAATCGGCTCCCATAAAACGAGTGGCAAAAGCATTGAGCGAACCTCCGGCTTGCAAAAGATAAATATCTGGAACATTGGTAAGGCCCAATGCTTGCGATTGACTCATTACAATCTGATGTATATCTGCAAACTGATGCGGGCCGAGTTTTACGGCATTTCCGCGGATTAGCCCAACCAAGTAACCGCGCATTATGTGGGCAAGCACAAGAAAGAACACTGCGTAAAACGCAAACATGGCTACATAGGGTTGTTGCCCATATTCAAATGCGGCCACCAGGCCCAAAATTATTCCTGTGTAAAACAGCAGGCTAAAAACTAAACTGATAGCAAAATAGATGTTCTCCTTTGCCTCTATAGTGTAACTAGATTGTTGTGCCATTCCCAAAATTATTAGACCATCGAAAATAGGAAAGTGTTTGAGTGGAAACTTACTTCTATGTAAGAAAGGCCCGAATACCAAATATTTAACTACACCTTGTTTCCGTCAGCTAGCACAGAAATTGAAGAAGAGGCTACACTTATCGGCAACCCGTAAAAACGCAAACCGCAAGTATATCAGAATTCAAGCATCCCGAACTTGGAACCCATTACAATCTGTTCAACCCCTATTTACCATCCAAAACAGAACAAAATAATTATGGAAATCCAACCCCTTTGCCGATACCATTTTCACAGCAAAACAATACCAAAAGATTACTATTTAACCTTAGACATTCTACCCAATCAAAACTCTGAATACGACCAATACACGCTTAAGTATGTAAACTCATCGCAAAAGCAGGGTTCTTATTGGTTTGAGGGGTTCATTCAAGAAATAGATAGAGAGGTTTTTGAGGGCAAATTTGTGGACATAAAATCTAAAATGTTAGAGCTAATTGTGGAGGCTTTCAAAAACGGTTTCAAATGCGAAGTTTCGTATTTGCCCGCTTACTTTGAATAAGCTTTTTAATTATAGCGGTTCTCTTACTTTAGAAACAAGCCTATGCAACTTATAGAGAATGCGTAGCAAACTCCTAGGCTGCCGATTTTTTGCCGTTAGGCTAATTTGCAATGAATGAATGACGGTAATCTTAACCTCCTTCAGACATAAGCCCTTCTTCGAGTGCATTGTCCAGTTCAGAGGTCAAGAAGACGTTTCCGAAAGCTCCAAAACCGATGGTTTTGGAGTCTCCTTCAAAAGAAATTTTGGTGACTGAAAACAAAACGTAATTATCTGTAGAAACCAGATTGTTCAATATCTGATCAATAAGTGCTCCGCCTAGCATCATTCCTAAAGCTTGGCCTGCTTGTTCCCATTCATTATCGGTTTCGGTAATACTTTCTCTCATAGACTCCTGGAAATAGGAATTCAATTTTGATTTGAGCACTTCTTTATGCCTATCCTGGTTAGGGTTTGTGAAAGCAGCAATTATTGCCAAAACTGCGATTCCTACTAAAATTTGATTTCGTGTCATCTGTTCTCGCTTTAATTCTTGTTTCTATTAATAGTTTGCCAGGTCATTTACACCATCACCACATCCAAATCTGTGGTGCTACCATCTTGCACCAGTACATTGGCAATGCTTTGAGGCTGATAACCAACGGCAGTAAAATCGAGCGTGTAGCTACCATCAGGCACTTGGCCTATGGCGTAGTTTCCATTGCTATCTGCGGTTACCGTAATGCTGAGGGCGGCTATACTTACTTCGGCATCTTCTAGTGCGGTTCCACCCGCTGCGCTAACGGTACCTTTAATTGAAATATCCGAACCTGTTTCGTTACTAGCAGGCAGCAGAAACAATTGGTACTTGGCAGGGTCGTTAAAAAAAATTGTTTTGCCTGCTTTGCTTACCTGTGCCATTCTATTCCATGCGGCATTCATGTCTTTTACCCGGTTTTCTGCCAGTACCGAACGTGTGCCTTTAAACTTTTCCTGCTCTGTATTTGCTTTGTCTAAGTTTACACGTAGCGCGTCTATTTCTGCTACCGCAGCGGCATTGTAGCCCGCTGCATCTAACTCTATAGCGTATTTGGTTGCCGTGGCAAAAAATGTTTGCATGAATTGTAGCATGCCAATCTGAATTTTTCGAGCACGGTCATAATCATCGTACCCAAACTCATTTCTTACCGCAGGTTTGTCTGGAAAAGTTTTTTCTATGAAATACTTGCTCTGCTGAAACTTATTTCTGGCCGCTTCCATTGCCCCATCTACTGCGGCAGTTAGCTGCTGTAGTTGATCTTTTACCGTTTCGTCTGTTGGGTGGGCTTCGGCAGTTGAAATAAGTGTATCCCAATCTGCATCATAGGGGCTTGCAAAGTCTGCATCGAAGGTTGAGAATGCAGTCTGGTCATCTGTAAAATGCTGAAGCATTGTTTTATTATGCTCCAACATGTTTCCATCGCTTACGCGATACTTTCTTTCAATTGCTTTCATGGTATTGGTATTTATGTGAAACAACTTTTGCTATACGCGGATTAAGAATTCTACTTGAGGTATTTGGGTTTCTGCTTGCTGTAAGTGCTAGTGTGGTTGGCGCCTTAGCGTACCCGCCTTGTGCATGAGGTGGACCGCCATAAGCTTTCTCTTTTCCCCTGTTGGGGAGGTATTTTCCAATATGCGGAAGAACATTTCCGACCCACGGAAGACAATTTCCGTCAACGGAAGTGTTCTTTAGCAAAGCGGTATTTGACGAGCCCATCATTATCAGATTGTATCCAATTCTGTCTCCTGCTCTACCTCCTCCATAATGGAAAAAACAAACACATTTTTAGGCGTGCGGTGGGGTATCATTAGCAGTCGGCCGTAGGCCAATACAATCTTTACATCGGCAACTTGGTACTTGGTGCTGTAATAGTTTTGCAATTTTTGTGCTTCGATTAAATGCTGTTTAGAAACAAATACGCTTTGCTTGTGGGTTATTACAAGCTTTACGGCACCTTGCTTGCGAAAAATGCAGTCTACATACGAGCCATTAATTGTATTTCCTTTCGTCATCATCCAACCATCTTCTTCCGCGTGGGTGTATTGCAGCATTAATTCGGTCAATTCAAATTTCTCCTTCATGGTTTTCTGCTTATCCGTAAGTGTAACATGAGTTTGCGCAAGAGCCTGTTTTGCTGGCACATGGGCATTGAATTTCAACATCTCCCCCTGTAACAGTTATCAATCTAACTGGACATTGATTGAGATTGTACCGATTAAAAACCGATGGATCGCTGTCTTCATTAGTCCCAATAAACTGATTGGCCCCGCTGCTTTCTACCAACCACATTTTGGGATTGGGCGCTCCGCTGAAATCAATTTTTACATCGAACGTGCCATTGTCTGCAAGGCTTCCAACACAGAAAGCATCATTACTATCTACCATAATGACTATGCCTTTAGCACCAAAGGCTTTGGAGTAAACCGTTTGCCCGGTAGATGTAAGTTTGACGATGATGGTGGTGCTGTTAAAGTGCACGGAGTGGGTGCTTAGGCTGTAACAGGTAGATGTTGTAAAAGTGTAATTGGCCATTTTCTCCTATTTGATTTGCATTAAGTATGGGTCAAAGAAAAAGGGGCAAAACCATAGTTCCCGACAAACTTTTTTGATATATTTCAGTGAAACTCAAGGTTCGTGACATGAAATCAGACTCTTTATACCGCTTAATTAACAGCATGGACAAGGGCGAATTGCGCTACTGCAAAGAGGCGCTATTGCACGATACCACTGTATTAGGGCAAGACAGAGTGGCCCTAATGGAAATACTTTACAGCATGGCTGAATACAGCAATGATGCATTGAAATTAGCAGTAGCTGATAGGGTTATTGGTAAAAACCTAGCTGTAGAAAAAGCCAGATTATTTAACCAGTTGCTGGTACACGTTGGCGCTTTGCATGATACCAGACCGACTGCCAACGACCCTTATAAGAAACTGAAGGAGGGCAAACTATTGCTAGAAATGTGGATGTTGGAAGAGGCTGAAGAGGCCGTGTTAAAAGGGCTTTACACAGCGGTGAGGGCAGAAGAATTGTTTGTTGAAGTTCAACTTAGGGAGGTGCTCAGAACGGTTTATAAAAACATGGGCAGTAGAAAGATTATTGACCGCCAAACAGAGAACGACTATTTACTAGAAACAGCCAGCAGTAAGCTAGCCACCCTCATCCGATACACGCACATTGGCGACCGAGCATTTGATTATCTCAGAAAATACCGAGTGACAGATGCTGAGGGGGTAAAGCTAGGAATGCAAGAGTTGATGGATCGGCCAGAAATGAAGGACATTAAAATGGCGAATTCCTTACCCTCCCAATTACGTTATTATAGCATTTGGAGTTTCTACCACAGTAGTCTTGGCAGGCTTGATTTAGCAATAAAGTCGCTACAAAATGCCTTGCAACTATGCGAATCTAATCCAACTCGATCTGCATTGGACCCCATGTCTCATATTAGTATTGTAACCAACATTATTGGCAAACTGAACGTGATTGGTAAGTTGAATGAGGTGCCCATGTATTTGGAAAAATTGCAGCACATTGAAGTAAGTGGCAGACGGGCCGAAGTTTTCAAATTCAGCGTAGTGGAACTACAGTATCAACTGTACTACATGAACTCTGGACAGCTTAATATAGCCTTAGAACGCGAGCCTATTATCATCTCCGGACTAAAGAATTATGGGAAGCAGCTACAGGATGGTCCGAAGTTGGCGTTCTTATACAACTTGGGTGTAACCCACTTGGTTTGCAACAACACAAAACAAGCATTGGCCCACTTTAATAGAATACAGAGTATGGGTAGATTGGCAGCCAGAGCAGACCTGCAAGGTGTGGCCAGATTGCTGCGATTATTGTTGCTTAGCGACCGAAAAAACAATGCTGAAATTGATTACTTCTTGAGAAACAGCAAACGTTTTTTTCGCACAAAGGATAGAGGCTATAAGTTAGAAGAAACTGTTTATTCGTGGCTAAATAAGCACAATAAGATTGTAGGTGCGGCAGAGCGCGGAGAGTCAATTTCTAATTTCTCGCAACTTGTAGAGCCCTTGATGAAAAAAGGAGTGATGGGTGCCGAAGAGATGTTCATTTGGTCTAGCGCTATTAGTCGTAGGGTTAGCCCTATGGTAGTTTTTAAAGAGCGGCTAGCGGCACAATCCAACTAATTGGGCATAAAAAAAGGCGCTCAAAGAGCGCCTTTAGTATTAGTTAGCATTCAATTTATGGCCAAATACCTAAGTTTTGGTAGCTAACGGCCACCTTATCAATGGCTTCGACAAACGCTGCGGTACGCAGGTCGTTTATGCCTTTGGTATTTATCATTCGGTCGCGAATATTATCGTACGCAGTAATCATGGTTTCTTCTAAACCAGAATACACAAGGTCTCTCTCACTTGCGCCACGATTAATCAAATTTGCTGATTCTTCGGAAACCTTGGTGCCACTTGCACCTTCAATAGCATCCAGTATGTTGTGATTCATGGTAGCACGGTAGCGCTTTTCCATTCTTCCAAAGCGTACGTGCGATAGGTTTTTCAACCATTCGAAATACGAAACGCTTACACCACCAGCATTAATGTAGATGTCTGGAATAAGAACAACTCCTTTCTTAAGAAGGGCTGCTTCAGCCTCTGGAGTTACTGGTCCGTTTGCTGCTTCTGCTAAAATTTTGCACTTAATGTTGGCAACGTTATCGCTGTTCACCTGATTCTCTAAAGCAGCAGGAATAAGAATTTCGCACTCTACTTCTAAAGCTGCGCCTGGCCCACCCAAGTCTGTAGCTTTCGGATAGCCAAGAATCCCATTATTCACCTTCTTGTATTCTAGCAAATCGTCAGGGTCAATACCGTTCTCATTATAGATAGAACCGTCCCATTCTGATACTGCAATAATTTTAGCACCACCTTCATGGAAAAACTTTGCAGCCCAGTAGCCTACATTACCCATTCCTTGAATAGCAACGCGCTTACCTTCTAAGCCTACTTCGAGACCAAGCTTATCCATGTCTTCTTTAAAAGTACATGCATGACGTACGCCATAGAATACACCTAAACCTGTTGCCTCTGCTCTGCCATCAATTCCGCCATGCGAAATTGGCTTTCCGGTAACGCAGGCAATTGCGTTCAAATCTGTTGGGTGGAATGTGGCATAAGTATCTGCCATCCACGCCATCTCTCTGGCGCCCGAACCGTAATCTGGTGCAGGAACATCAATTCCAGGACCGATAAAATTCTTCTTTATTAGTTCTGTTGTGTACCGTCTGGTAATTCTCTCTAGCATTGGGGTGCTGGTTAATCTCGGACTAACCTTAATACCACCTTTTGCTCCTCCAAAAGGAACATCAACAAGCGCACATTTGTACGTCATAAGTGCTGCAAGAGCCATCACTTCATCCTGATTTACGTGATAACTAAATCGGATACCTCCTTTAGTTGGCTGCCTGTGATGACTATGTTCTACCCTGTATGCCTCAATCGTTTCAATCTTTCCTTCATCATTCTTTACAGGAAAACGCATGCGATACACGCTATTGCAGTACTTAATCTGTTCAAGTAATGAAGGGTCGTGATCCAAAAATTGAACCGCGTGATCAAAGTATTTGAGTACGTCTCCGAAGAAACTATGCTCTCTTTTTTCAGTCAGTTTTTCAACTGTTCTTTTCCTTGCTTTTGCCATTGTCTTCTATTGTTTTTGACGGGCGTAAAGGTGAAAAAATTTCGGTTGCAGAAATTGACTCTAATCAGACGTAAATTAGAAAGTTACAGTTAACTGTAGCTGAGTTGTTCTAGGCGCATTGACCTTCAACGGTCTAAGTGCGTAAACCCGGTTTGCAAGGTTCTTTACCGAGATTCCAAGTTTTACTTGCTCAGAAAGTTCTATTGCCCCTCTTAAGTCGAAAACATGATCTCCTTTGTTATTAGTTTCTCTGAACTCCACAGCTCCCCAGTGAGCCAATGCATCAATCGTATAGAAAATCTTATCTACATTTTTCATGTAGCTGTAATACCGATAAGTACCAGCGACAGAAAACTTCCACTTTTTATTGATCATAAACACAAATTCGACATCTGCATTTACAAGATGCTCCAAGCGGTACTTTAATACAGGGAATTTCTTATAATCCTTAATGGCTTGCTCTCTTTCTGCTATATCCTCAGGAGTGTCCGTAAAATGAGGCGAAGTTATTAGTGAACTTGTGTTGAACTGCGTAAGTTCCTGGCCTGTAAGATCGGTTCCGTAACCCTTATCCGGATCCAAAGTTTCTGGCCGTGCATACGTATAACCAGCCATAATATTCATGCCAAACCAAGGTGTGAATTGACCATTACCAATTAACGAAACGTCCACACCATATACACGAGCATCCCCGGTGTTAAGCGACTTAAATGCGTAATCTCCGAACGGACCATCATCAGGGCCGAAATGCCCCCCGTTAAACTCAACAAAATTGTCGTAATGTTGATAGAACCCAGCAATATCTAAATACCCACCGAATTTTCCAATCTTGATGCCCTGCATAAGACCGAGTTCTCCTGCCCAGCTTCTTTCCGGTTCGATTTCTGGATTGGGTACGATTGGAAGACCACCAACAACCGTAAATATGTATCGCTCAGCAATTGTAGGAAAACGGAACCCTTCACCAAACGAAGCTCTTAAGAAGCCACCTTTCCAAAGTTTCACATTTGCACCTAACCTAAACACTGGGCGTATAACCGTATCACGGCCATTTACACTGAAATATTCAAATCTTGCCCCGCCATTAACGGTCACTCTTTTCCAGAACTTCTTATCTATCTGAATATAGGCGGCCGCGTTTACAGCGGTGTTATTTCCATTACCATTTTCGTTTCCAGCATATAGCTGGGCCTCACTATAAACATACTGGCCCATGGCACCAACTGTAATGGTAAAATCTTTGATATTCTCAAATCGATGGGCAAATTGATATTCCGCAAATCCAACATAATTCAAGTTGCCTTGATTGTTGTCGTTGTCATTATTCTGATGGAATACTCTACCCCGCAAAGTGTGTCGCGAGCCTTTTAAACCAGAATAGGTTATGAAAGGATCTATATTGAATGAAGTCTGAACGGTTCTTGTAATACTTCCTGTAAATGGACGGTAAAGTCCGTAAGTATTATTTAACCAAAGAAGCGTGGATGTACTCTTGGAGTACATAACATTGGCATTAATCCCGAAGGCCAATCCAGATATTTTCTTGGATCGTTTTCGAATGTTCACATTGAATCTGAATCTATTCTGAAACTCCTTTCTTGGTTTTGTATCAACGGTATCCGCGCCAATTACTGCTCCGGCCGAATCTAATATCTCCGTAATATCTCTTACAAATGCTTCACCATTAACAATGACGTTTCCTGGCTCAGCCCCTATGAAACCATTATCGATAAGGAAATTCCCGCCAGCAACAAGATCCCAATTACCCACTTTACGCGAGTGAAAGAAATTCATTCCGCCATAAATAGGAAGATCGTCTTGATCCCACCATCGTGCATCTTCTTGCTCAGGAGCACTGTAAAAACCTGTGTACAGATTAATCTTGGTCTGCGGTTTATCCTTAGGATAAGCAGTTCTGATGTTAATGATTCCGTTTAATGCTGCTGACCCGTACAACACAGAAGAAGCACCCTTGATTACCTCAATCTGCTCTAGGTTCTCTATTGGTACAAATCCGAAACTTGGGCGACCTGCATCCCCAGACATAATCGGTAGGTCATCTACCAAAAGCATAACCCTTGCTCCTGCACCAAAACTATAACCACTACCTCCACGCATTTGAGGCTCTCCATCTAAAATGGTCAAACCCGGAGTTTGCTCAAGCGCATCCTCTGCAGTGGTCGAACCTCTACTCTCAACAATCTCTGGCTTAATAACCGCCACCGAAACCGTAAGATCTTCTCTTTTCTGCTCAAACTTACCGGCAGAAACAATTACCATTTCCTTCTGAATAGAACCCATTCCAATTGAAACATTGGCGATAACCGTCTCTCCTTTTTTCACACTTACAGAAACTGTTTGCGCTTCATAACCAATGGATGTGATTACGATTTTTTGTTCTCCCACCGGGAGAGTTAAGATGTAGTTTCCGTCAAGGTCGGTCGCACCACCGATAGAATTGTCGGAGTTTAATACAACATTGGCGAAAGGTATCGGCTCACCAGAGCTCTTATCCTTTACTTGTCCTTTTACGGTTCCTGTGTCCTGTCCAAACGCAATTAGAACAAACAGGGATAGAATTGTAGTAGTAAAAATTCTTTTCATGTGGGTAGATTTCAGCGGTTTAGAAGCTAAATTTAGAACGGGCGAATATATCAATATTTGAATTGTTGAATAAACAAGAACAGACACTCTATCTCATTGCTCTTTCCAAAATTCAGGGGGTGGGAGATGCTCGAGTAAAAAAGCTGGTGGCGTACTGTGGTGGTGCAAAGGAGGTTTTTCATATGCCCAAGTCATTTTTAAATAAGATTCCCAACATTGGAAATGCGGTTTCGAGCGCTGTAAAATCGAGCGCGGTTCTAAAACTAGCAGAAGATGAATTAGCCTTTGCTGATAAAAATCAAGTGAAGGCGGTATCTTTTTTAGATGATGATTATCCGCAGCGGTTAAAACACTGTGACGATTCGCCAATTGTACTGTACGCAAAGGGCAACGGATCTATAAACCCAGAGAGAGCAATTAGCATTGTAGGAACCAGAAATGCCACACGGCAAGGCAAAGAATTAACCGAAGAAATTGTGAGAGAACTGGCCCAAGCGGATGTTACAATTATTAGCGGACTTGCCTACGGAATTGACGTTGCTGCACATAGAGCCTGTCTCAAATTTGGGGTGCCAACCATTGGTTGTTTGGCTCATGGTTTGGATAGAATTTATCCAAAAGAAAACACCAATGTGGCTAAAGGCATGTTAGAAAATGGCGCATTAATCACCGACTTTCCAATAGGCACAAACCCGGATAGAGAAAACTTCCCGAAAAGCAATAGAATTGTGGCTGGCATGTCAGATGCGACCATTGTGGTAGAGGCTGGCATTAAAGGAGGGGCGCTTATTACAGCAGAATTGGCTTGCGGTTACAATCGAGATGTTTTTGCCGTACCAGGAAGAGTTGACGACCCCTTTTCTGTTGGTTGCCACAAACTAATTATGCAGAACAAAGCTGCATTAGTTACTTCAGGAAATGATGTCTTAAAAGCCCTTTGTTGGGATGTAGAGTCTGGCAAAAAACAAAATCAGCCTCAAACCAAATTGCTTATAGATTTAACCGAAGAACAAGAAAGAATTGTAGCTGTGCTGCGCGAAAAGAACCATACTATCGACCGAATTACCGTGCTTTCTGGCTACACAATGAGCAAGGTTGCAACTATCTTATTGGAATTAGAATTTGAAGGAGTTGTATCAACTCTCCCCGGAAAAGTTTACAAACTACACTAGCGTAAAGCCTCTAAGGCAGATTCTATCATCCTATCATTTTCATTAATGATGGGATAAAAACCCTCTCCGTTCCATTTACTTCTGGCAATTAGCGCTTTCAAATTCCGAAGCACATCCTCCTTCGCCTTTTCGGCATCTTTCACCTCTACCTTTTTATCCTTGGCAAAAGCGACTAAATCTGTAAAGTCGGTGTTTGAAAACCTAAAGTTTTTCTTGAAATCAGAAGCTGATTTGAAGGCTGAGATTTTCGCTGCGTTTCGTGAAGAGTAATTAACCGCGTATTCTCGAAGCAATCCTTTACTCAACAATTGACCATAAAACTCGGTATACCAAGTTGTGTCTACAGCTACAAATATGTCAGGCATAATGCCTCCACCACCGTAAACCACCTTCCCTCCGGGCGTTACAAATCGGTCCGTTTTATCGATAACCATGCTATCCTTTTCATATAGTTCACCGCTTTTAATTCGGTCAAAATAATCTCCATAATAATCATCATCCGCTCCATATGGTCGCTGAATGCATCGTCCGGTTGGCGTGTAATAGCGCGCAATGGTTAACCTTACGGCAGAGCCATCCGCCAATTGAACTTGCTCCTGAACCAGCCCTTTACCAAAAGTTCTTCTGCCAATAATTATTCCTCTGTCATTATCCTGCACGGCACCCGAAACAATTTCTGAAGCCGATGCTGAACCTTCATCAACCAAAACGGCCAACTTCCCTTTTTCAAAATCTCCGTTTCTGGTAGCAAAAGCGCTATCCTTTGGCCTAGCTCTCCCTTCTGTATAGACTATAAGCTGGCCTTCTTTTAAGAACTCATCGCAAATACTAATTGCGGCATTTAAGTAGCCTCCTGGATTACCTCTTAAATCTAGAATGAGCGATTCCATTCCATCCTCTTTCAGCTTATCCAGCTTTTCAAGAAACTCATCAAATGTTGTAGCTCCAAATCGACTGATTTTGATGTAACCAACCTTGTCATTCACCATGTAACCAGCATCAACACTATAAATTGGAATCTTATCTCGTTCTATGTCAAACTGCAGAAGCTTTTTAACTCCTCTTCTGAAAATTTCAACCTTCACAATTGTACCACGCTCGCCTCGCAGCATAGAAATTACATCCTTGTTGGTGATGCCAATGCCTGCAATTAAACTGTCTTCAATGGTTACTATCCTATCGCCAGAGCGAATACCCAATTTTTCTGAAGGACCTCCATTAATAGGAGCAACAACCACAATTGTATCGTTAATGATGTTGAACTCCACGCCAATGCCATCAAAGTTTCCGTTCAATGGCTCATTCATAGCATCTAAATCTCGCGCTGGAATGTATGCTGAATGCGGATCGAGTTGATCCAACATTTTAATGATTGTTGACTCAGTCAGACCGTCCAAATCAATTGTATCTACATACTCTTCCTGCACATAATTGAGCAGGTTGGTAATCTTTTTTGAATTAGAAGTGGATGATTCGACAACGCTACCTGGGATAAATCCAATGCCCAAAATTGAGCCTAAATAAATACCACAAGCCAAAACCACGGCCAACACAATGGGGTAATAAATAAAAATCTTTAATCGGTTATCGCTCATCTATAATTCTAGTCTATCACCCATTTTTCGATTAAATGCTTACGCGATTTAGGCACGAAAAAGCAATTTCTCACATCGTCAAATTCGTCTTTTCGCTTCAAAGAATCCACCTGCTTAAGTCCATCTTTAAGATGAAAGTAAAACGCATATTCATGTGCCTTTAACTCGGATTCCATGTCTTTCAAAACCTCATCATGAAGCACTTCGCAAACCACAATTGGTTGGTCTTTGAGTATGGTTTTTTTCATTCCGAAAAGAATCATCGGCTCTGCTCCTTCAGCATCAATCTTCACGAAATCAACCTTAAAATCGGGTCTTTTGTTCGCGATGAATTGATCTACAGATGTTAGCTCAACTTTTAGTTCGGTAAACTCTTTAGGCTGAACAACAAAGCTAGATGAGCCTCCTAAATTGTGCTCCAAATACTTGTATTTCGGATACCTGACATTAAAAAATGTTGCCTCACCATCCTTGTCTGACATGGCCATTTGCCTAAAATCGATGCTTTTTTCAAAGCCATTGGCTGCTATGTTTTTCTTGAAGTAAAAGCTTGCGGCCTCGGTTGGGTCGAACGCTAAAACTTGTATATCATCAGAAGTGGATGCCGCAACCAGCGAGTACAAACCGCCATTAACCCCTATGTCTAAAAACCCTTTGCACTTGCCAATAATATCTTCAAACATCTCTACATACTCATACTTGTAAAGCCCATTCCAAAACACAATAAAGCTTACATGGTCTGTTTGGTTGGTGTAGAATTTTAGTTTTTTGCCGCTTTTTAAGCTAAGTGTAAGCTTGCCGGATGGTGGCAGTTTAATGATTGGCAAAACAGGATAAAGCATCTTGTTTATGTTCCGAAGTAAGTAGTTAACTCCCGAACTATAAACGATTCGGTACAACAGCTGCATCATCTTTTAAAGCTTTTGATTTGAGTTTAAACAGAGGTCAAACATTTGACTAATCGGTACCAGTAATCGCAACATTTTCTACCTGTACCACTTCAACGCCTGCTTCCTTTAAAAAGTCTATCCCGCTTTGGTCTTTATAACCATTGATAAAAACCAATCTCTTTATACCGGCTTGATGTACCAACTTGCTGCAATCCTTACAAGGCGACATGGTGAGGTAAAGAGTTGCATTGCGCGCACTGTTCATAGAACGAGCAACTTTCATGATGGCATTTGCCTCGGCATGAAGCACGTACCAGTGGGTTTCTCCGTTGTCGTTTTCGCAACAATTATCGAAACCTGAGGGAGTTCCGTTATAACCATCGGCAATAATCTGCCCCTCTTTTACCACAATAGCACCAACTTGCCTGCGACTGCAATGTGACAGTTTAGCCCATTCTAGGGCCATGCGTAAATAGGCACGGTCGTAGCGGTCCTGTTTTTCTGGGTTGTCGTATTTTATAAATCCTTCGTGCATCGAGTTTGCGAAGCTAATGATGTTCAACAAAAAACCCCGACACTTTCGTGTCGAGGTTTTAGTACCGAAGGCCGGGATCGAACCGGCACTCCAAAGGAACACGAGTTTGAGTCGTGCGCGTCTACCAGTTCCGCCACTTCGGCAAGTGAATTGGGGCGGCAAATTTATACGTTTTTCGCTTATAGAAAAGCACTTTCGTAAAGCAGTGCTCTTTTACCTCGGAAATAGGCAACAAATTTCATACTTTCGCAACCCCTTAAAAATCAAGGAACCGACCATGCCTTTTAACGTTAAGCTGTTTACTGGAGAAGCCACAAGTTACCTTTCTGAAAAGATTGCAGAGAGCTACGGTCAACCCTTAAGTAACCAGACCACCTTACGATTTAAAGATGGTGAGTACGAGCCATGTTTCGAAGAGTCTATTCGTGGAGATGACGTTTTTATCATTCAATCCACCTTTCCTCCTGGCGATAATTTACTGGAATTACTCTTAATGATTGATGCTGCAAAACGTGCATCAGCAAAAAGAATTGTGGCAGTTATTCCTTATTTCGGATGGGCAAGACAGGATAGAAAAGTAAAGCCTCGTGTTCCGATTGGAGCAAAGTTGATGGCTGATCTTTTAGAAGCTGCTGGGGTTACGCGTGTAATGACAATGGATCTTCATGCCGATCAGATTCAGGGATTCTTTGATGTACCGGTGGATCACCTTTTTGGTTCATACTTATTCCTTAATCACCTAAAGGAAACTATGGACATTGATAATTTGGTGATGGCTACGCCAGATGTTGGAGGTACCAGAAGAGCTAACGCTTATGCCAAAGCACTTAACGTTGACCTAGCAATTTGCTATAAGCAGCGTAAGGTGGCTAACCAAGTTGCCGAGATGACGGTAATTGGAGATGTAAGCGGAAAAGATGTGGTACTTGTAGATGATATTATTGATACGGGCGGCACACTTTGCAAAGCAGCCGAAATGATGTTAGAGCACGGAGCAAAAACTGTACGTGCTTGCATTACTCACCCACTTCTTTCTGGAGACGCCCATAAAAACATTACCAATTCTAGAATTACAGAATTGGTTACCACAGATACTATTCCTCTTAAACAAGAGAACGAAAAAATAACGGTGCTTTCTGTAGCACCTCTGTTTGCTGATGTAATTAAGAAGGCTCACAACTACGAGTCTATCAGCACCAAATTCATTTTTTAATCAAGTAATAATCAACAAAAACAATTAACAATGGAATCGATCTCAATAACAGGATCAAAAAGGAAGTCCCTCGGGAAAGCCGATGCAAAAATCGCTCGTAGAGCTGGTTTGGTTCCATGCATCGTCTACGGAGGTAAAGAAGAAACTCATCTAGAAATAGACGAAAGACAATTCAGCAAATTGGTTTACACGCCAAATCAGTACATCGTAAATCTTGATGTAGATGGCCAAGCTATTTCTGCAATTCTAAAGGCAATTCAATTTCATCCAGTAACAGATAGAATTGTACATGTTGACTTTCAAGAATTAGCTGGACGCTCTGTTAAATTGACTTTGCCAATCCTTACAAAAGGACAGTCTAAAGGTGTTTTAGCCGGTGGACGTTTAAGAATTGTAAGACGAAACGTGAAAGTTCAGGGGTTGCCCGAAGACATGCCAAGCTTTATTGAACTTGATATATCTGACCTTGCTATCGGTAAGTCATTCAAAATTGGAGACTTGAAAATACCTGGAGTAACTTTCCTTGCAGATGACAGTCAAATTATTGTTGCTGTACGTATGAAGCGTGGTGCACTGGTTGAAGCTGAAATTGAAGGAGCTGAAGGTGAAGAAGAAGGCGCTGAAGTTGAAGAAGCATCTGCCGAAGGCGGAGACGCACCAGCAGCAGAAGCAGCAGCTGAATAAACATGAAGTACCTCATTGTTGGGTTGGGTAATATTGGCAGCGAGTATGCCGAAACCCGTCACAACATAGGATTTAAGATAGTGGACGCCTTAGCAAAGGCGTCCACTTCTAGTTTTAAGCCCAGCCGTTTGGGCGATATGTGCGAGGTAAAGCACAAAGGTCGAACCTACGTTTTGGTCAAACCATCTACCTACATGAATTTGAGTGGTAAGGCGGTTCAATATTGGATGGCCGAAACCAAAGTTCCTATAGATAAGGTTCTAATTATAACGGATGATATTGCTCTGGAAACTGGTGTAATTCGGATTCGCGCCAAAGGCAGCGATGGCGGACATAACGGGCTAAAAAGCATCAACCAAGTTTTAGGCAGACAGGATTATCCACGATTACGTTTTGGAGTTGGAAACGAGTTTGGCAAAGGCCAGCAGGTAGATTACGTGCTAGGCGAGTGGACAAAGGAAGACCTCGATATCATCAATCCAAAAATTGAAAAGGCCGCTGATGCAGCTTTGGCCTTCGGCACTATGGAACTTGGCTTTGTAATGAGCCAGTTTAATGGTTAATTATCCAATCTGCTCCAACACCTTCCTCATTCCAACCTTCTCCTCAACTAATTGAGATAGCTTTTCAATTGGAACCCGTTCCTGTAGCATGGTATCACGGTCACGAAGTGTAACTGCACCGTCTTCCAAGGTGTCGTGGTCTATGGTAATACAATAAGGAGTTCCGATGGCATCTTGTCTACGGTAACGCTTTCCAATGCTGTCTTTTTCCTCATATATAATGTTGTGGTCGAAACGCAACTGGTTGAAAATTTCCATTGCCTTTTCAGGCAACCCGTCTTTCTTAACCAAAGGCAGAATGGCCAATTTAACTGGAGCTAAAAACGGTGGCAACTTAAGTACCACTCGAGATGTTCCTCCTTCTAACTCCTCTTCTTGATAAGAAGCTGAAAGCACGGCCAAAACGGTTCTGTCTAGTCCAATTGAAGTTTCGACCACATATGGTACGTAGCTCTTGTTTTCTTCTGGGTCGAAGTATTGAAGCTTTTTACCCGAGAATTTTTCGTGCTGACTTAAATCGAAATCTGTTCTAGAATGTATTCCTTCTAATTCTTTAAACCCGAAAGGGAAATCAAATTCAATATCGAAAGCTGCATTAGCGTAATGTGCCAACTTATCATGAGCATGAAAACGGTATTTGTCATCACCCAATCCCATGGCATGATGCCATGCTAAACGCTTGGCTTTCCATTGCTCAAACCAGTCTAATTCTGTTCCTGGTTTTACGAAGAATTGCATTTCCATTTGCTCAAACTCACGCATTCTAAAAATGAACTGGCGTGCAACAATCTCGTTTCTGAAGGCTTTTCCAGTTTGTGCAATTCCGAATGGAAGTTTCATTCTTCCTGTCTTCTGTACGTTCAAGTAGTTCACAAAAATTCCTTGAGCGGTTTCTGGTCGCAAGTAAATGGTACTTGCTCCTTCAGACATGGCTCCCATTTCGGTAGCGAACATCAGATTAAACTGACGTACTTCTGTCCAGTTTTTAGAGCCAGAAACTGGGCAAGCAATTTCTAAATCGATTATTATCTGACGAACTTCTGTTAAGTCATCTGCCTCCAGTGCATCCACAAAGCGCTTATGAATTTCATCCTTCTTAGCTACATTTCGTAACACGTTCGGATTGGTAGCAAGAAATTGGTCCTTGTCAAAATCATCCCCAAAACGTTTGGTTGCCTTCGCTACTTCCTTGTCAATTTTCGCGTCAATCTTGGCCATGTAGTCCTCAATTAACACATCAGCACGGTAGCGCTTTTTACTATCCTTATTGTCGATCAACGGGTCATTGAACGCATCTACGTGACCAGAAGCTTTCCAAGTTGTAGGGTGCATGAAGATTGCGGCATCAAGCCCAACAATGTTCTCATTAAGTTGCACCATCGCCTTCCACCAATAATCGCGAATGTTCTTCTTTAATTCCACGCCCATTTGTGCGTAATCGTACGCAGCGCTAAGGCCGTCATAGATTTCGCTACTCTGAAAAATAAATCCGTACTCTTTGCTATGACCGATTACGTTCTTAAAAAGATCTTCGTTGTTCATTTGCTTTTGCTGATGTGGAATGCAGTAATTTTGATGCCGCAAAGCTATGAAAATTGGAAGGCGAGCAAGGCTAATTTCAGCACAAAATGGAACAAGAATCAACATCAGCCAACGACACCAGTTCTGACATTGAACAGAATCAAAAGCTAAACGCGAAAATCTTGCGGGCGCTTGCCGCCCTCCGCGATTTTGCCCGTAGCACCATGTTCTTGGGCGATGACATGGATTTAGAGGGAACTATCGAAACCATTAAAAAAGACATGATTTTCCGCGGCTACGTGGTTTGGATTCTCGTGTGTTCCATTTTCATTGCTAGCATCGGTCTCAATTTAAATAGCGCAGCGGTTGTAATTGGCGCGATGCTTATTTCTCCTTTAATGGGGCCAATTTTAGCCATCGGACTTTCGGTTGGCACCAACGATTGGGAGGTTCTGAAAACGGCTCTCAAAAACTTTGGTGTAATGGTGGTTGTGGCGTTAATCACTTCCACCCTCTATTTTTTCATTACCCCTTTATCAGAAGCTCAACCAGAATTATTGGCTCGAACGAAGCCAACTTTCTTAGATGCATTGATTGCCATTTTTGGAGGATTAGCGGGTATTATTGGTGTTTCGAGAAGGAATAGAGGAAACGTAATTCCTGGTGTTGCAATTGCTACTGCGCTTATGCCACCGCTTTGCACAGCGGGTTATGGCTTGGCAAATGGTGAATGGTCGTACTTCTTTGGAGCCTTTTACCTCTTCACCCTTAACTCCATTTTTATTGCGGGATCAACTTTCATAATTGTTCGATATCTCAAATTTCCACTCGTAAGTTTTGTAGATGCGGAAACAGAAAAGAAAGTAAAACGCTACATGATAGGTTTCATCATTGTAGTGGTTTTGCCTAGCGCTTGGATTTTCTATGGCCTTGTAAAAGAGACTATCTTTTTAGGCAAAGCAGAAACCTTCATTTCCCAAAACCTTGATATTGAAGGAACTGAAATTATCAGCAAAAAAATCACATACACGGATACGATTTCGCGCATTGACATATTTATTATGGGCGAGCCAATTGCGGACCAAATGCAAAAGCAGCTGCAAAAAATTATGCTCGAAAAAGGGATTGAGAACACGGTTCTTAAAATCCATCAGCCTAAGGATGTAAGTAGCGATATTGCTGGACGTCTGTCCAAAGAAGTGCGAGTTGGAATTTTGGAAGACCTATATAAAAGGAACGAAGAGTTGATTGCAGAAAAGAACAAGAGAATTGTTCAGCTTGAAAATCAAGTTTTCACGTATCAAAAAGGAACAATTCCATTTCAGGGATTATCTAAAGAGGTTTCTACCCTTTATCCGAATGTAAAACGGATGGCTTATGCCGCCACCATAGAAATGAACGGAACTAAAATGGATACCATTCCAACGTTTATGATGAGTTGGAAAGATGGTCAATCAAGCATTGAGAAAGCCGATAACAAGCGCGTTTTGCAAGTGTGGCTTAAGCAGCGACTAGAATTAGATACACTACGTATAATAGAGTATTAATTCTCTTTTTGCAGGAACGATAAGTCTTTTTTAGACACGTCTACCAAAAACTTATTCTTCAAAAACTTCTTACCAATTAACACCGGGAAGCGCATTTTTCTGCGATTACTAAGTGTAAAAGTTATTGGAAGGGTTGATCCAAATAGCACTGCTTTTGTCTTCACAACAAACCGAGACTCAGATACTCCGTTTGAGCTTTTTACTTTTTTCTCTCTGAATTCTGAAACGGTGTGAACCACATTATTGAATTGAGGATGCCACTTATCCAACACGCAAAATTCAAGAACATCTTTTCCATCTCTTTCAACCACTTTAACATGATTGCAATGAATGGTAGAAGTAAATGCTCCAGTGTCAATCTTGCACTCTAAATCGAAAATATCCAATTCGGGGAGGTCAATTTTATCCTGGGTTCCAATAACGATTAGTTGCTTCTTCATCTAGCTGACGAATATATCCTAATAAGAAGATTACCGCACCATCCTTTTTACACAAGCAATACATTTGCCGTATGCTAGCAATTGACAAAACACTCGTCTCTTTAGACCTACTAGAACGCTATTTCGTTTGTGACCTAAGCGCTTGTAAAGGGGCGTGTTGTGTGAAAGGAGACGCAGGTGCCCCGCTAACTGACGAGGAGATAGATCTTTTGGAAAACATTGTTGATGACATCCTTCCATATCTAGATGAGGAAGGCAAAGCAATGATTGACAAGAAGGGTGTTTTTGAGATAGATGTTGATGGTGACAAGGGCACGGCATTGCTAGAAAATGGGCGTTGTGCTTTTGCCCTTGTTGACTATAATGGAATGGTGAGCTGCGGCATTGAAAAAGCTGAAATGACTGGTGATATTGACTTCAAAAAGCCAATCTCTTGTCACCTTTACCCCGTCCGAATAACCGAGTACAAAGAGTACGATGCGGTAAATTATAACACCTGGGAAATATGCAAACCGGCCTGCGAATGTGGTGCTAAACTGGATGTGCCACTTTATAAATTTCTAAAAGACGCCTTAATTAGGAAATACGGAAAGGGTTGGTACGAAGAACTTGAAATGATCGACCAACTCCGCAAGCAAAACGACTAAAAGACAGACCGTGATTCACGTAGTCATTTTCGTGTAAATTTCATGTAACATTTGCAACAACTATTGCAACTTTTATCGAGTTACATTTAGCCCAGTCTCGCCAAGAAATCAGTGGTAGCAAGGGATGTAGGCGTTATCATATTTTATTAACGTAATGTCAATTAGGTCGATGTTAAAAACTATGGCCGATTGTTAATTACTAATCGTTGTCTTCACCGCCCTTTTTTTCAAAATTTGAGGAGTGGAAGTCGTCAGGGTAATGTTTCTATCAAATCCCTCACTACCAAACAATTAGAGTTTATTAGAATTAAAAATTAGGTCGAAGGCCTGTTTACGGAGACAACTCCTCCGCTAAAAATTAGCCTCCGACCAAAGGGAATATTAACGCTTAAAGCCAACAAGAAATGGATCAATTAACACCGAAAACAGCAGAAAGTCTAAATCAAATCTTACCAGAAAAAACATCGCTGTCGGTAGAGCCAATTCTTAAAGAAACCAATGATCGCTTTGTGATTTTTCCAATCAAACACAAAGAGATTTGGGCCATGTATAAACAAGCAGAAGCAAGTTTCTGGACAGCCGAAGAAATTGATCTTCAGCAAGACATGACCGACTGGGAAAATAAACTAACAGCAGACGAGCGTCACTTTATCAAACATGTACTTGCGTTTTTTGCAGCTAGTGATGGTATTGTAAACGAGAATCTCGCCATCAATTTCCTAAACGAAGTTCAGTATCCAGAGGCAAGGTGTTTCTACGGATTTCAAATTGCTATTGAGAATATTCATGCCGAGACCTATTCTTTGCTGATTGACACCTACATCAAAGACAACAAGGAAAAGGACTTCTTATTTAATGCCATTGAGAACCTACCATGTGTAGCTAAGAAGGCAGATTGGGCAATGAAGTGGATTGAGAATGGAAATTTCGCTCAGCGCTTGGTTGCATTTGCCGCTGTAGAAGGCATCTTCTTTTCTGGTAGTTTCTGTTCTATTTTCTGGTTGAAGAAAAGAGGCTTAATGCCCGGGTTAGCGTTCTCTAACGAACTCATTTCTAGAGATGAAGGGTTGCATTGCGACTTTGCCTGTTTGCTTTACAATCAGCTTCAAAACAGATTAACTACAGAGGAAGTAACTGCTATAATTTCTGAAGCAGTTGAATACGAAAAAGAGTTTGTAACAGATGCAATTCCAGTAGCATTAATTGGCATGAACGCTAAACTGATGTGTGAATACATCGAATTTGTAGCTGACCGTCTTTTGGTAGCATTAGATTGCCCTAAGATTTACAACACAATCAATCCATTCGACTTTATGGAAATGATTTCACTTCAAGGAAAGACAAACTTTTTTGAGAAGCGAGTATCAGAATATCAGAAAGCTGGCGTTATGGGAGATGGAACGGGAAACCATTCATTTACCACTGATGCCGATTTTTAAGAAAGAGGAAGACTGACAACCAAGAAAAGCCACCAACCACCAAAACCCTATTCCCCATGTATGTTGTAAAAAGAGACGGCCGCAAAGAAACCATCAAGTTTGATAAGGTTACTGCCCGAATTCAAAAACTCTGTTACGGCCTAGATCCTATTGTAGATTCTATTCCTGTAGCAATGAAAGTTATTGAAGGGATTTACGAAGGCGTAACTACCCAACAACTTGATGAATTAGCTGCTGAAACTGCCGCTTCTTTCACAGTAAGACACCCAGATTATGCCTTGCTTGCAAGCAGAATTGCGGTTTCTAATCTGCACAAGTCTACCGTAAAGTCGTTCTCAAAAACGATGAAAAAATTGTACGAATACAACGATCCGAAGACTGGGGAAAAGGCTTCGCTGATTGCTGATGACGTGTACAAAATCATCTCAGAGAATGCGGCTTTGTTGGACTCAACTATCATTTACGATAGAGATTTCGGTTATGACTTCTTCGGTTTCAAAACGTTGGAGAGAAGTTATCTTCTAAAGACAAACGGACAAATTACTGAGCGACCACAGCACATGCTTATGCGTGTTTCTGTTGGTATTCACAAAGAAGATGTGAAGTCGGCAATCGAGACGTACAACCTGCTCTCTGAAAGATGGTTTACGCATGCTACACCAACACTTTTCAACGCTGGAACGCCAAAACCTCAAATGAGCAGCTGCTTCCTATTGCAAATGCAAGAGGACAGCATCGAAGGTATTTACGACACATTGAAGCAATGCGCTCAGATTTCACAATCTGCAGGAGGAATCGGACTTAGCATGCACAACGTTCGCGCAACGGGATCTTATATCAAAGGCACAAACGGAACATCAAACGGAATCGTTCCTATGTTGAAAGTGTTCAACGACACTGCGCGTTACGTAGATCAAGGAGGTGGTAAGCGTAAAGGTTCTTTCGCCATTTACTTGGAGCCATGGCATGCAGATGTGTATGACTTTTTGGATTTGAAGAAAAACCACGGAAAGGAAGAGAACAGAGCGAGAGATCTTTTCTACGCAATGTGGGTTCCAGATTTGTTCATGAAGCGTGTGGAAGCAGGAGGTGATTGGTCACTTTTCTGCCCTAACGAAGCTCCAGGATTGGGAGATTGCTGGGGACCAAAATTCGAAGCATTGTATGAAGAATACGAAGCTGCAGGAAAAGCACGTAAAACAGTAAAAGCACAAGATCTTTGGTTCCATATTATGGAGTCTCAGATTGAAACTGGAACGCCTTACATTCTTTACAAAGATGCCTGCAACGGCAAGTCAAATCAGCAAAATTTGGGTACAATCAAGTCGTCTAACTTGTGTACGGAGATTGTGCAATTCACATCTAAAGAGGAAGTCGCAGTTTGTAACCTAGCATCTTTGGCGCTTCCAAAGTTTGTTACGCCTGAAGGTGAGTTCGATCATCAGAAATTGTTTGACATCACTTATGTTGCTACTAAAAACCTCAACAAGGTTATTGATAGAAATTTCTACCCAGTAATTGAGGCACGTAATTCAAACATGCGTCATCGTCCGATTGGATTGGGTGTTCAGGGATTAGCCGATACGTTTATCAAATTGCGGTTACCCTTCGATTCTGAAGAAGCGAAGCAGTTGAACAAAGACATCTTTGAAACCATCTATTACGCAGCCATGACCTGTTCTAAGGATCAAGCGGTTGAATTTGGTCACTATGAAAGTTATCCGGGATCTCCAGTTTCTGAAGGCGTATTCCAGTACGATATGTGGGGCGTAACGCCAAGCAGCCGTTGGGAATGGGATGTGTTGAAGGAAGAAGTAAAGAAATATGGTGTACGCAACTCACTATTGGTTGCGCCAATGCCAACAGCTTCTACCTCTCAAATTCTTGGAAACAACGAATGTTTCGAACCTTATCACTCGAACATTTACACTAGAAGAGTGCTTTCTGGGGAGTTCGTTGTAGTGAACAAGCACCTTCTTAAAGACCTCGTAAAATTGGGTCTTTGGAATGATGACATGAAGAATAAACTGATTGCAGCAGGCGGTTCTATTCAGGAAATTGAAGAAATTCCAGAAAACATCCGTCAGTTGTACAGAACTATTTGGGAGTTGAGCATGAAGGATATTATTGATATGGCTGCTGACCGAGGAGCGTACATTGATCAGAGCCAAAGCTTGAATCTCTTTATGCAGAATCCAAACTTCGGAAAGCTAACTTCTATGCACTTCTACGCTTGGAAAGCTGGTTTGAAAACTGGTATGTATTACCTACGAACGCAGGCGGCTGCATCTGCCATTCAGTTCACGGTTAACACAGAGGCGCTTAAGCAAAAAACTGCTGATACAGTTGCTGCTAACGAACCAGTTTCTGAATTGACGAAAGCACCTGCTGGAGATGTAGAAGCTGCCGTAGCCGAACCTAAAATTGACCTAGCAACACCTGTAATGGTGAATAGACCGGCCACGGCTACAACTGGAGCTCAGTCGGTTACGATTACCGATGCTCAAGCACAAATATTATGCTCGTTAGATAATCCTGATGAGTGCGAAGCTTGCGGAAGCTGATCTGCCAAGAAAATAATTGCTTCCACGGAGAGCCCTGCTGATTCAGTAGGGCTTTTCTTTTGAACTTAACGTCCCTTTCTGTTTTGATTACTCCAAGTACGACCAATACTAATTCCGCCATGCGGCAGAAAGTATGGCTTGCTTTGAAACACGTCCATTCCAATAATAGGTGTGAATGTTACGCGTAAGAAAAAGGACTCTCCCCACTCGTTAGGCTTAGCATGAAAACGGTACCCTGCAGAGGGAGCTATGAAAATTCTTGTAGGCGGATTCGTAAGGTAAAACCCTTCCCCAAAACCAACACCAGGGTCAAAGTTCATTCTAAAAAGGGCGGCCAATCCTGCTTCAAACCGATGCTTTTTTTGCCCGAAAGTGAAGTTGGTTCCGAGCGGAAAATGAACCAGTCTATCCGCATAGCCAAACGGGATGTATTCAAAACCAACACGAGCAAACATTGCAAACGTTTTTCTATGAAGTAGAAGCCGCTCGTAATTAACAGAGTAAATATATCCAGCCCCTCCAAACTCCAAATACATTACATGATTATTAGTTCCCTTCGCTGCGTCTACAGCAAGACGTTGGGCGCTGGCATCAAAAGAATTTAAAACCAGAAAAGAAAAGGATAAGAAACCAGCTAGGAAACTAGCTCGCAGCGGCTTTTTCGCTAATTCCAACCAGTTTAACCGCTGCTTTGACAATGTCATCTTTATAGTATCCACACTCTAAGTGAAGTTCTTTCTGAGAACCATGATCAACAAACCTGTCAGGAATACCCAATCGCTCTACCTGAGCAAAGTAACCATTATCCGACATGAATTCAATTATTGCGCTTCCGAAGCCACCAGTTAAACATCCATCTTCGATTGTGATAACCTTGCTGAATTTCTCAAAAATGTTTTTCAGCAAAGCAGCATCAAGAGGCTTAGCAAATCGAAGGTCGTAGTGCGCGGCCGAAATTCCCTGTTTGTCTAATTGAGCTACAGCTTCTACCGCGTAATTTCCAACGTGTCCGAGGCTTAAGATTGCCACATCGTTTCCTTCAGAAACCTGTCTACCCTTACCTACTTCTAATTTTTTGAATGGAGTTTCCCATTGTGTCATAACTCCATTTCCACGAGGATAACGGATGGACCAAACTCCCATATTCTCTAACTGAGCGGTATACATCATGTTTCTCAGCTCTTCCTCATTCATTGGAGAAGCAATCTTAATGTTGGGAATACAACGCATAAATGCGATGTCAAACGCTCCATGATGTGTGGCGCCATCAGCACCAACCAATCCTCCTCTATCTAAACAAAACACCACGTTAAGGTCTTGCAATGCCACATCGTGAATAACTTGATCGTAAGCACGTTGCATGAATGTTGAGTATATATTACAGAACGGTACTAGTCCTTGTGTAGCCATTCCAGCCGAAAAAGTAACCGCGTGTTGCTCAGCAATTCCTACATCAAAAGCCCTGTCTGGCATAGCTTTCATCATAATGTTTAACGAACATCCTGACGGCATTGCCGGAGTAACGCCAACAACCTTATCATTCAGCTTTGCTAACTCAACCATAGTGTGACCAAATACATCCTGATACTTAGGAGGTTGAGGGTCTTTTGGCTTTACCAGTTTAATCTCGCCAGTATCCTTATTAAATAAGCCTGGTGCATGCCATTTGGTGGTATCTCCATCCTCGGCTGGTTGATAGCCCTTGCCTTTTATGGTAAGGCAATGTAAAATCTTGGGACCAGGGATGTCCTTTAAATCATTCATCACACGCACCATGTGGTTTACATCGTGCCCATCAATTGGCCCAAAATATCTGAAGTTTAAAGACTCAAAAAGATTACTCTGCTTTAGCAAAGTTCCTTTTATTCCGTTCTCAATTTTGGATGCAATTTCTTGTGCATTCGGTCCAAATTTGCTAACCATTCCAAGCAAATTCCAAACCTCATCTCTTACTTTATTATAGGTGTGAGAAGTGGTAATATCCGTTAGGTATTCTTTAAGTGCACCAACATTAGGATCAATGCTCATGCAGTTATCATTAAGAACAACCAAAAGGTTTGTGTTCTCTACCCCAGCATGGTTTAACCCTTCAAATGCAAGGCCACCAGTCATTGCGCCATCACCAATTACCGCAATATGTTGCCTATCAACATCTCCTTTATGCCTCGAGCCAACGGCCATTCCTAAGGCTGCAGAAATAGAGGTGCTAGAGTGTCCAACTCCGAAAGTATCGTATTCACTTTCCTTCCGTTTTGGAAATCCGCTTAGCCCTTTGTACTTCCTATTAGTGTGGAAATTTTTCTTTCTACCCGTAATTATCTTATGACCGTAAGCCTGATGTCCGACATCCCAAACCAATTGATCATAAGGAGTATTGAACACATAATGCAGGGCAGTAGTTAATTCTACAACACCTAAGCTGGCGCCAAAGTGACCACCGTTCACAGATACAATGTCAACGATATACTGGCGAAGCTCCACAGCAAATTGCTCTAGCTCTTCTTCTTTAAGCTTTCTTAAATCTGCAGGGATATTGACCTTAGAAAGTAATTTCCCTTGTTGATATTGATTCTCCTGCATGGATTTTAGGCACGGATAAGCGGCAAAGATAGCCAAATAGACTAAGATCATATCTAAACAAAAGCCAATGATCTAGCATGAACTGTTAAGATTCTATGCAATTGCCAAAGTTGCAACGTACAATCTGGCAACGCCAGCTCTTAAAAGTTGGTTTCCCGCAGCTTCTAATGTGGCCCCTGTAGTAATTACATCATCAACTAAAAGGACAGTCTTCCCCTTGAGTCTGCTTGGATTTTCAATCCGAAAAACATCATCCACATTCTCAACACGTTGATAGCGAGATTTTCTTGTCTGGCTGTCAGAAGCTATTACTCTTGTAATAATACTTGGCCAAACTTTTACCTCATACACTTCGGCCATTCCTTTGGCTATGTATAAACTTTGGTTGTAGCCTCGTCTTTGCTCCTTGCTAAAATGCAATGGCACGGGAACTATTATGTCAACGTCTGAAAACCAGTGTTTATCCTTTAAAATGTAGGCGAACGCTTTTCCGAGTTCTGTGCCAATTCCAGATTTACCTTCATATTTAAATCTGTGCATGAGATGTTGTACAACATTCTCTTTTTCGAAATGTAAAAATGTACAAGCACTACATATTTCTAAACGCCCCCAAAAAAGCTTTTCTACAGGGTTTACATCATAATCCCAGAAATACGTTTTAGGTAATTTGTGTAGGCAAATCAAGCACAAATTACTCTCATGCTTTAGCAAATGAGAATCACAACCTCCGCATATGCGAGGATAGAAAAGGCCAATAATATCATCGGCTACAGAAATCAACCAATTCATCATATGTTGCAAACCTTCAAACCGTTGTTACTTGCTGGTTTTAAGTTAGTTGATTTTTATACTTTTAGCGAAATAACCCACTCAACCCATAATGGAAGACAAGGAAAAATCACAGAGTAATAAAGTATTTCTCATCCTTGCAGTAATACTACTAGTGTTATCTGGCATTTTAGCTTGGCAGCTTTACGAACAAAAGGAAGCCAATGACCAACTTGCTAAGGAGAAACAGCAGTTGACAATTGAGAAAGATCAACTAACCACTGAGTTAGATGATTTGCTGGGTAAATACACCACTTTAGAAGACGATAATGGTCAACTATCTCAAGAGTTAGAAGAGCAACGCCAGCTTATTTTAGAGTTGAGAGCAGATGTTGAAAAATACAAAGGTGATGCTGGTAAACTAAGTTGGTACCGCAGTCAGCTTAAGGCCATGAATGAAAAGTACGAGGTTATGGAAGCCAAGTATGATAGCCTTTTTGCAGCTCATGATTCGTTACAAGGCGAGTTTGGAACATTGGAGGGTGAGTACACCAAGCAAACTGGACTAAACCAAGAATTAACGAGTGAAAACATGAATCTGGCCAATAAGGTTGCCATGGGTTCTGTTCTTACAGCCTATAAAATTGCTGTTGAGGGAGTGAGAGGAAAGAAAGAGAAAGTGAACAATAAAGCCAGCAGAATTGAAAAGCTGAGAGTATGCTTTACACTTAGTGAAAACGCAATTGCCAAAGCTGGTAGCAAAACAGTTTACATCAGAATTGTTGGTCCAGACGGAAAAGTTTTCTCTAAGGGACGTGAAGAAGAGTTTGATTTTGAAGGTGGAAAAATGAGCTATAGCATGTCTAAAGACATTGATTACACAAACGTTCAAATAGAAGACCTTTGCATGTATTATGTAGCGCCAACAACGAAGTTTGTAGCTGGTAAGCACACAGTTGAGATATATGTAGATAAGGCTCTTATAGGAACTTCTGCTGTCTCTCTGAGATAAGGAAAACATACAATAAATAAAAAGGCCCGTTAGATTCATCTAACGGGCCTTTTTATTTCTAGCTGATTAGATAAATGCGGTTAAGCAAATTTCTTCTTAAGCCAAGCTGTTATCTGCTTACGGTAAAAAGTAAAGAAGAACAGTGCCCCAAGAACGTATGGTGTAAACATGAGGTACACAATGGCGCTATTAAGCCCATTACCGACTGTAAAAGCATCATCGGTGAGTTGATTAGAGTTAGTTACCGCGCGGCACATAGAGCATTGCGCATCTACCAACTCTGGCAACACCACTAATATTAATCCAACCGAAACAACAAGCAGCTTTCTCATCTTAAAATTGATAATAAGGCGATATCATAACGTAGACAATAACCCCACTTACTGTAACATATAGCCAAACAGGGAATGTGAATTTAGACAGTTTACGGTGTTTCTCAATCTTACCAGATAGCCCTAGATAAAAGGACACCAACACCAGTGGCAACACAACTGCGGCCAATAAAATATGAGAAAGTAAAACGACTAGGTAAAAAGGTCTTATTGGGTTATCTGCCGGGAACTTAGTCTCAACACCAAACGAATGAAATACTATGTAGGAAACAAGAAACAAGCTGGACAACAAAAATGTGGTTAGATTAAGTCGCTTGTGCCATTCAATCTTCTTGCTTTTTATGCACCAAAGGGAAGTAACTAGTAGTGCTGAGCACGTGGCATTTATGATTGCATTAAGTAATGGTAACTGTCTAGCCCAGTTAGGAATTATTTCTTCTTTGGGCAGTGAATACAAAACCACTATAACAGCAAAAACCAAAACCGAGAGCACCATGATAATCCTGAATACGGCTTTATCAGTCATCCTCAATTTTGTTGTTTTTCTTAAGTTCTAATTTGTATTCGGCAATAAGAGTGATAATATCCTTTGTCAAATCCTTCATATGACGAGCATTTGTGCCATCATAAACCGCCATGATATTCCCGTTTTCATCTCTACGAGAACGCAAATTTCCTTCCTTATCTACCAGAACGAAGTTCTCTGTATGAAGGAACCCACCAGCTGCTAAACTATCTTCTTGCACACTGGCTAGATAATGATAAGCTGCTGCGTAAATGGAGTCCTTATCTCCTGTTACAAATTGCCATTTACTGTTTACTATTTTCCGAGCCTCTGAATACTCTTTCAATACACTCGGGGTATCTCTTTTGGGGTCTACGGTAAAAGACACTATCATAAACTCCTCATACTCGTAAAACCTCTGCGAAATATCCATCAAATTGGCCGTCATAATTGGGCAGATTGACGGGCATTTAGTGAAGAAAAAGTCAGCTACATAAATCTTTCCCTCCAAGTCTTTTTGGGTGATGGTGTCGCCATCTTGATTAATGAGACTGAAGTCTGGAACGTGTCTATTTACCGTGTTTCCGTCTACATCGGTATACGTTACATTAGGAAGATGAGCAAAACGTCCACCTAGCTTAGAATGCTGGTAAACAGTAAATGCCAGATAACCAATAGTTGGGACAAAAAGTATGATGAAAAGAATCACATACTTTTTGACTCCGGACTCACCTTTCATTAAAATCCGAAGTAGTTTTCTATTGCAGGCCTAAGCCCTCCTAGATAAGTAGCCTCCACTAAACAGATGAGAATCAAATAACCAATTAGAACAAAATACGGTGCTAATATGACCCATTGAAAGCTTTTCTTCTCATCTCCAAGATGCATGAAAATCATCGTGATGTAACCAGCCTTAACTAACGTAAGAATGATAAAGGTGTACTTAAGGATGCTAGCCATAGACTCATCTCTAGACCACATCATTCCCATGGCAACTTCTATAATGGTAACAAACGACAATAATGCCAATACCATATAGAATTTCTTCCGCATTTTCTGCCCTTCCTCCTCACTATGGTGGGTATCTAAACTGTATTCGTAAATGTCGTCTCTTGCGTCCATTGCTGTTAAATAATGCGATTAAACCTATTAGAGTAGATAAAAGAATGTGAAAACGAAAACCCAAACAAGATCTACAAAGTGCCAGTACAATCCGACCTTTTCAACCATCTCATAGTGCCCAGTTTTCTCAAATTTTCCTTCTACAACCATCAAGAAAATGATGAAGTTGATGCAAACCCCAGAGAATACGTGAAATCCGTGAAATCCTGTAATGAAGAAAAAGAAATCTGCGAACAACGGTATTCCGTACTCGTTATGCTTCAAGGTTGCTCCCTTAATATGAGTGGCAGTAGATTTCATTACGGCCGCTTCATTTCCACTTACCTCTCTAAATCCGCTAAACTCGGTTAAGGAACCTTCTCTATTTACTGGAACTAGGAATACATCTTTTTCAAGAACGTGTGTTTCAGGGTCAATCTTATGTCGCATAACGGTTACACCATCCTCCAAAAGATAAGCACCGTGCTCGGTTCCATGTATAAAGTGATACCACTCCCAAGCTTGAGAACCAACGAAAATGGCACCACCAAGAATAGTGAGCACCATCCAAAACTGAACACTTTTCTTTTTCATTCGATGTCCAGCTTCAACGGCTAATACCATTGTTACTGAAGACGCAATAAGCACAAACGTCATAAAAGCTACATAGGCTAGCTCAATATGGCCATCGTACATTGGAAAGTGCGTAAACACATCGCCAGCAGTTGGCCATATATCTGCATACTTATGGCGCATAAAACCGTATGCGGTAAGAAGTCCTGAGAATGTGAAAGCATCTGAGATGAGGAAAAACCACATCATCATTTTTCCATAACTCACTTTGTAAGGTGAGGTTCCTCCGCCCCACGGAGATGCGCTGTGATCGCTATGCGATGGTGCGGCTGTTTGACTAACGTGTCCTGACATTATTTAGAATGGTTATAAAGACCTGATTTTTAAGTCGATGCAATTTTAACGAATTAATAACAAAAACAAGAACAGATATACCCAGAGAATATCAAGAAAATGCCAATAAATAGAGCCAAGCTCTAACCCTAGTAGTTTTTGTTCAGAAATTCTACCAGAAAAAGCTCTTGCTAGAAGTGCAATTAGCCACACCAATCCACCCAAAAGGTGAATCATATGTAATCCTGAAAAAAGATATAGGAAGGAACCACTGATGTTGAAAGTTTGATTTACTCTTTCATTTATAGGTTCTGAAAAAGAGATATCTCCAGGCTTATAGAAATTACCGTTATCGTAAAGAACAAGGTCTCCCTTCATGAGTATTGTGTAATCTACACCATATTCACCTTTTATATTGCTTAAGTCGCCAACTAGGAATTTTCCTTCAGATCTAAGCTGATTCCAACCTAAATACTGGGTGGCGGTAAAACCCAATCCTAATACGAGTGTGACTACAAGCCATAGTTTTAATCCTGACACATTCCCTTTTGATATACTTGCTTTGGCCAAGTACATGGTTATGCTACTTACAATTATCAGGACTGTACTAATACTGAACATTTGTGGGAGCTGGTTTTGGACCCAAAGATGATCCGCCTGCAGAACAACGTGTGCGCTTGTTAACCCGAAGAAGAACATTGCAATACTTGCAACGCCAATCCAAACGAGCATTCTCTTTGCTCTGTCTTTACGGATTTTTAATTCAGAATTTGACTCCATGGTATGAGTGTATCAATGAGATAAGCTAGTTGAACAACCGGCAGGTATATGAATGAACCAAACATCAGTTTCTTGGCATCTTCCGAATCGAGAGATTGATAGAGTGTAATTGCCTGCTTCGTAAAAATCAAACCCGCTATAATTGCGATTATAGCTGAAAAAATACCAGTATATCCAAAAAACATAGGCAACAAACTGACTGGTATCAGCCCAATAGTGTAAACAACTATTTGGAAGGCACTGGCTCTATCTCTGCCACCAAGTGATGGCAACATTTTGAAACCCGCTTTCAAATAATCATCGTTAACGCGCCAAGCAATGGCCCAGAAATGTGGGAATTGCCAGATAAATTGCACTGCAAACATCAGCCATGCAAGTAAGGTGATTTCTCCAAACCCTTCGGTGGCAGCCACACAGCCCAGCATGGCTGGAATGGAACCGGGGAAAGCACCAATAAACACGGCAAATGGTGTTTTCCGCTTCATTGGCGTGTAAACTAGCGCATAAAGCACTATGGCAATAAATCCAAGTATGCCAGACATTGGATTGATAAAATAACTTAGAATGGCAATCCCAATGATTCCGAAGCTTGAAGCAAGGGTGATAGCTTCTGCTACCGTCATTTTACTGGTCGGAAGTGGACGGTTCTTTGTTCTATCCATCAAAGCATCGAGATCTTTTTCGATGATTTCGTTGAAGCCGTTAGAAGCACCTGTGAGAAGTGTGCCACCAACAATAAGGGCAGCCATGGTATATAAGCTGAATTCAGTTGCTGCTAATCCATAACAGATAATGGACGACAACACAACCAATGAGGCCAAACGAAGCTTTAAAAACTCCGAATAATCTTTGATTTTTCCCATGAATGTGACGCCCGTTGAGGCTTTTGTCAATTCTTCAGTGGTCAACTAAATGATTCTATAATTACAGCTTGGCTTTAACTTCAATGATCTCATAACCCTCGATGATGTCGCCAACTTTAATGTCGTTGTACTTATCGATGTTAAGACCACACTCAAAACCTTTTGCAACTTCTTTAACGTCTTCTTTAAATCGCTTAAGAGAAGCTAACTCGCCCGTGTAAACCACAATACCGTCTCTAATGACACGTACTTTGGTGTTTCGGCCAACTTTACCATCAAGTACCATACAACCAGCAATGGTTCCAACTCTGGTAATTTTGAAAGTTTCTCTTACCTCGATATTACCCATAATCTTCTCTTCAAATTCTGGTGCAAGCATGCCTTCCATTGCAGACTTCACTTCTTCAATAGCATCATAAATAATGCTGTAAAGCTTAATCTGAATTTGTTCTTGCTCTGCTACTTTTCGAGCGTTAACAGAAGGTCTTACCTGGAATCCGATAACAATTGCATCTGATGCCGAAGCAAGAAGTACATCCGATTCAGAAATTTGTCCAACACCTTTCATTATGATGTTGATGGCAATTTTCTCGGTAGAAAGTTTCAATAACGAATCTGAAAGTGCTTCGATAGATCCATCCACATCACCTTTCACAATCAAGTTCAGTTCTTGGAAATCTCCGATGGCAATACGTCTTCCAATCTCATCAAGTGTAATGTGCTTCTGAGTTCTGAGACCCTGCTCACGTTGTAATTGAAGTCTTCTTGTTGCAACAGAACGGGCTTCTTTATCATCTTCCATCACGTTAAACGTGTCTCCTGAAGATGGAGCACCATCCAATCCAAGTACCTGTGCAGGCATGGATGGTCCTGCCTGATCCATTGGTAAACCTCTTTCATTATAAAGGGCTTTTACTCTTCCGCTATGACCACCAGCTAGAATAATGTCTCCTACTCTAAGTGTACCACCTTGAACAAGCATAGTAGAAACATATCCTCTACCCTTATCTAGTTGGCTTTCTATAATCGTTCCAACAGCACGCTTGGCTGGATCTGCTTTCAATTCTAGCAATTCGGCTTCTAGCAGAACCTTGTCTAATAATTTGTCAACGTTCAATCCTGATTTTGCAGAGATTTCTTCGCACTGGAATTTTCCACCCCAATCTTCTACCAGAATGTTCATGGTAGCCAATTGCTCTTTAATTTTTTCTGGGTTTGCTCCGTCTTTATCAATCTTATTGATTGCAAAGATCATTGGAACACCTGCTGCTTGAGCGTGGTTGATTGCCTCTTTGGTTTGTGGCATCACGGCATCATCTGCAGCAATTACAATAATTACAACATCGGTAACCTGCGCTCCACGTGCACGCATGGCGGTAAACGCCTCGTGACCAGGAGTATCGAGGAATGCGATACGTTTTCCATCTCCAAACTCAACGCCATAGGCTCCAATGTGCTGTGTAATACCTCCGGCTTCGCCAGCAATTACGTTTGCGTCTCGGATGTAATCGAGTAAGGATGTTTTACCGTGGTCAACGTGACCCATGATTGTAACAATAGGCGGACGCTCAACCATTCTTTCGGCATCGTCCTCTTCTTCAAACACAGAATCTTGAACTTCAGCGCTCACAAATTCTACTTCGTGGCCAAATTCTTCGGCAACAATAGAAAGTGTTTCAGCATCCAATCTCTGGTTGATGGAAACGAAAAGACCAAGACTCATACATGCTCCGATAATCTCGTTTACGGGAACATCCATCATAATGGCTAATTCGTTTGCCGTAACAAACTCGGTAACCTTTAGAATTTTCTTTTCTAATTCTTGTTTCTCTTCCTCCTGCTCTTGCCTTTCAGCATAAGCTTGTCGTTTCTCTCTTCTGTACTTAGCACCCTTCGACTTGGTATTTCCACCGCTTAGGCGTGCAAGCGTTTCCTTAATCTGCTTTTGAATTTCTTCATCTGTAAGAACCGGCTTTTTAGCTCGTGCGCCTCCAGATGCACCTCCACCACCACGCTGGTTTGAACCTCCGCCTGTAGTTGTTGGCGCTCCACCTTCGGCAGGACGTCTTACACGTTTTCTCTTTCTCTTCTTATCAGCAGAATCGTTTGAAGTGGCAACAGGCTTTTTCTCTCTCGGCTTCTCTACAGGAAGTTCCATTTTTCCGAGAATTTTGGTACCTGCTAGTTTCTCAACATTCACCTTGATGACCGAATCTTCCACCAAATCAGCCTCTGCTTTCTTGGTTGCTTCAGCGGCTGCCTTATCTGCAGCTTCTTTTTCAACCTTGGCTTTAGCAGCTGCCTCTTCTGCTTCTTTTGCCTTCTTAGCTTTTTCTTCTTCTAGTTTCTTTTTCCTAGCCGCTGGTGTAAGGTCATCTAAATTAATAGTGCCCATTACTTTAGGACCAGCCACCTTACTAGTTTCTGCCTTAACTACCTCTTTAGGAACAGGTGCTACAGGCTCTGCTGGCTTAACTTCCTCAGGCTTGGCTTCCACCACTGGAGGCACTTCTGCTGGAACTTCTGCTTTTGGAGTCTCTACTTTTGGAGCTTCAACTACTGGCGTTTCTGCCACTGGAGCTGCAACTGGCTTTGGTGCTGGTTCTGGTTCTCCAGATGCTGCCATTCGCTCATCCTTACGCTTTTGAAGCACTTCGGCTTTTGCCTCGGCTTCCATCTTGAGCTTTTTGTCGGCAGCAAATTCTCCCAATAGGATACCGTACATCTTGTCGTCCAACTTAGAGTTGGGGTTGACATCAGCGTAGCCATTATCCTTCAGGAAATCAACAATTGTTGCTTTACCTACATTCAGGTCCCGGGCAACGGTACCCAATCTTCTCAGTGTTCCTTCTGACATGTATGGTGGTTACTTATATTTTATTCAAGTCTAGATTGACAACCATTATCAATCTGTAAATTCTTCTTTCAATACCTTGATGATATCATCAACGGTTTCTTCTTCAAGGTCGGTTCTTTTAACCAACTCTGCTTTTCCAAGTTCCAAAACGCTTTTGGCTGTATCGCAACCAATTGCTTTTAACTCATCAAGAACCCAGCTTTCAATTTCATCTGCAAATTCTTCTAGGTCAACGTCTTCCACATCAACATCAGAATCTCTGTAAACATCAATTTCATACCCAGTAAGCTGACCAGCCAATCTGATATTAAAACCGCCTTTACCAATTGCCAACGAAACTTGGTCTGGCTTTAGGAAAACATCTGCCTTTCCTGTCTCATCGTTCAATTCCATACGCACAATCTTAGCTGGGCTAAGCGCACGCTGAATAAATAGCTGCGAATTGGTAGTGTAGTTAATAACGTCAATATTTTCGTTTCTCAGCTCACGTACAATTCCGTGAATACGAGATCCTTTCATACCTACACAAGCTCCAACTGGGTCAATTCTATCGTCATAAGACTCTACCGCTACTTTGGCTCTTTCGCCTGGTACACGTACAATTTTCTTGATGGTAATAAGTCCGTCAAATACTTCTGGCACTTCGTTTTCGAACAAACGCTCTAGGAATCGGCCATCGGTACGAGACATGATAACAACTGGGTTGTTGTTTCTCATTTCCACTTCTTTAATAATGGCTCTTACGGTATCTCCTTTCTTAAAGTAATCGCTCGGAATTTGCTCTGTTTTAGGAAGGATTAGTTCGTTTCCTTCATCATCTAAGATGAGAATCTCGCGTTTCCAAATTTGGTAAACCTCTCCTGTAATAAGCTCTCCTTCTCTGTCTTTATACTTTCTAAAAACGTTGTCTTTCTCTAGATCCATAATTCTAGAAGCAAGATTCTGACGAATCGCCAAAACAGCTCTTCTTCCGAAATGCTCTAGTTTAATTTGGTCAGAAACTTCTTCACCAATTTCAAAGTCAGCCTCAATCTTAAGGGCTTCAGAAAGTGGAATCTCCAATACATCGTCTTCCAATTCTTCATCGGCAACAATGGTTCGGTTTCTCCAAATTTCGAGATCACCCTTATCCACATTGATAATAACATCAATATGTTCGTCTGTGCCATATTGCTTTATGAGTAATGAGCGAAAAGTATCCTCTAGGATACTCATCATGGTTACTCTATCAATGTTTTTGAATTCTTTAAATTCTGAAAACGACTCTATGAGATTTAAACTGTCCATTGCTTCTTATTTGAACGATATTACTGTCTTAGCTTCTTTTATTGTTTCTAGCGGAATTAATACTGAATCCACCGTTTCTTTTTTCTTCTTTTTTTCGGGTGCTACCGTAATAGCTTCTCCATCAAATGCTACCAATTTGCCTTTCCAAGTTTCCCCTTCTAGCGTAGTAACCTTTATATCTCTCCCCACATTCTTCTTGTACTGTAGCGGATGACTGAAAGGCTCCGTTAAACCCGGAGACGAAACTTGCAGTTCGTAGTCCTCTATTTCTCTATCTAAATTTCCTTCTATGTGTCGGCTTACGTTTACGCAATCCTTCACATTTAATCCTTCTACGGCATCTATAAAAACTCGGATGCTGTTTGTAGACGAAACCTTGGCAGCCACAATAAAGATGTCTGTTCCTTCCAGTTTCTCTTCTACTAATGCCCGAATAGTTGCTTCTGTTATCATCATTAAAAAAGGGACCTGCTGGTCCCCTCTATCTAATAATCCTCAAATCGGCTGCAAATATAGGTGTTTTGTTGTGAGTTGCAAGACACTCGTAAAGCGTGGCTATTTAATGTCCAAAAAACCACCATTCCTAGTTTCTGCCGTCTGCTAAACAAAGGTGTTATTTTCAAGTTGTTAAATTTGCGCGCCTTACAAAGGAAACCTACGCATGAAAAGAACGATAATTAGTGCCCTTACCGTTGTTGCATTTTTAGCCTTCAACGTGTCCGTTTTTGCACAAAGCAATGCCGATTTTGATTCAAGATTACTCTCAAAATTCTCTAAAAAAGAGATAAAGAAGCTTTCTAATGCCGAGTTGGAGTACTGGACATACTACCTCGAAAACAGCTTTGAGATTGTAGATATTCCGAAAGAAAAGCCAGACGCTGTACCTGCTACTATTACCCTTAGCAGTATGGATAAAAGTGAGATAAACGTGTTTAAACTTGGGCTTAAATCGCACGAATTTGCACGAGATTACGTACGGATTGAAGGAACAAACAAGATGCTTGTTATTCTTCCTCTTTCTGAAATTGACAAGAATTTTAAAGCACACTAAGCAATCATGAAAAGAATTGCCCTTTTTATTGCCCTATTCGTTAGCGCCAGCGCTTTCGGACAGCAAACAATTTCTATTACCGATGCAGGTCCTGTAACACTCGATTGTGGGTTTGGACCAGCCTACGAACACACCTTTCAGGACGATAACCCAGCAGGGCCTTATCCTTCTAGCTCAACCTTTACCATTACTGTTTGTCCGGATGGATTGGCGGGAAGTAAGGTGACCTTAAGAATGTTTCCGGAGGTTGGAGATGTTTGGGATGTACACGGTTCTGATACCCTTTTTGTGTACGATGGCGACAACACATCTGCCCCACTCTTAGGAGCATACAACAGCGATACTGATACCAACGGAATTAGCGTACAGGCAACTTTTGGTAACCCTTCTGGTTGTTTGACTTTCCAATTTGTGAGCAGTGGTGCTGATGAAGGCGATGGTTTCCAAGGTTTAATTACTTGCGGCTATCCATGTCAGCCATTCAATCCTTTTGTAGTTACAAACCCAATTCAAGTACCAGCCGATACGGGTTGGATAGATATCTGCCTAGGAGATACGGTTTGGTTAAACGGTAGTGCCAGTTATCCATATTCTGGAACCCAAGGCGGCCTTGGCTACGACCAACAAAACATCACAAGTGTGTTTGATTGGGAGTTTGCTGATGGGACAATTTTTGAAGATTCGGCCAACGTTTATTTCGTACCACAAGTAAGAGCAGGCTATTTTGTAGAAATGCGTGTTACAGATACGCTAGGTTGTATTGCTGCTACATCTACCAAGATTCGGGTTTCTACTATTCCAAGTTTTGCAGAAACAATCATTCTAGCAGAAGACACGGTTTGTATTGGCGAAAGCACGCTTCTTTTAGGGGGTGTTTCAAACACAGATACTGTGGGTGTTGAACCAACAACAGGTGCCTTTATTAACGGAGGTATTTTTGCCGGCCTTACTTACTTGCCAGATGGTTCTGGTGTGAACTACGAAACAGATATTGAGATTTCGCATTTCGATACGGGACAGGTGGTAGAAAACGCTTCTGATATCATTGACATTTGTATTACCATAGAACACACCTATTTGGGCGACTTGGAAATGATGCTTACTTGCCCAGATGGTACAAGCATTATTCTCTTTAACAGCTACACGGGTACTGGTATCGGACCAGAGTTTGCTGGTGGATTTGGCGGTGGTGGAACCTTCTTAGGCGACCCTATCGATAACACAAGCGGTCAGCCTGGTATTGGTTGGGAATATTGTTTCGATGCCAACGCTGCATGGGGAACCTTGGGCGATGAACATCCTGGAAATACTATACCTACTACAGTTAACTCTCCCGGAAACTCTATGGCACCTGGTTCTTATTTACCAGAAGAGTCTTTCGACAACCTGATTGGATGTCCAATTAACGGAACATGGACTATTACCGTAAGAGATAACATTGGAGCAGATGATGGGTACATTTTTGAATGGGGTGTATTATTTAACCCAGACATTGACCCAAATGCAGAATTCTATTTACCATCTATTGTAGATGCTTGGTGGTCGATTGACCCAACCATTATTGTAAACCAAGGTGATACGTTGATTGAAGTTTTACCTCCAACTCCTGGAGATTATTTCTACCAATTTAATGTGGTAGACAACTTCGGGTGCCCTTACGATACAACCTTGCAAGTACACGCAGTACCAACACTTACATCGTTTAGCGATGATGATGTGTGTGCTGACGAATACGCTCTTTCTGCTGCGGATTATGAAATTCTTGGAGAGTGGTCATGGACTGGTCCTGCTGGAGGAACAGCTTCTTTCAATCCTGGACCAGACAGTTACCAAACCACTGCTAGTATTGATGTGTATGGCGATTACCAATTTATCTACACAAGTGATTATTGCGGACAGAGCGACACGGTATTTGTAGACTTTAACCCTACGCCTTCGCCTGTAGATTTATTGGACCAAATCATTTGCCCAGGTACCGATTTGGTGTTTGATGCAGGAAACGAAGACATAGGCGCTACTTACGCGTGGTCTCCAGGTGGAGCAACAGGTCAAACAATTAGTTTGGATTCGGTACTAGCTTCTGGAGGTATTCAAGTAACTGTAACCAACGACTGTGGTGTATCTAATGGTGCTGCGTCCATTACTGTTCACTCATTAAGCGTAAGCGGTCCGTTAGAAGTTTGTTTGGCAGACCAAGCAGACCTTGCTGCTACTTTCACCACTACTGGTGGTTCTTGGAGCTACACTGGCCCAACAGGTGCTAGCGCAACATTTACTCCAGACATGACAGATGGAGCTCCTTCAGTAAGTGTAGATCAGCCTGGTTCTTACCAGTTTGTGTTTACAGATGATCAGTGTGCAATGGTTAAATCTTGGGATGTGTTCTTCGCGCCAGCCCCAACAATCGAAATTGCTACAGACACAACTAGAATCTGTATTGAAGACGATATGGTATTGGTTTACACTACCAACACAGATTTCTACGATAACCTACAATGGAATCCGTTTGGAGTTACTCAAGACACATTGATAATTGCTGGAGACGACCCAACAGCACTTAACACTATTGATAGCCTTTACCACGTAACAGCTACAATCAGCAACTTCTGCGGAACAGACCAAGCGGAGGTTATTTACGAGGTAATTGATTGCACGCTTGATGTACCAAACGTATTTAATCCAGAATCTTCAGAACCTGAAAATCAGTATTTCAATATTGTTGCATTAGACCTGCATGCAGGAAATAATGTGAAGATTTTTGACCGATGGGGACGTAAGTGCTATGATGTTGATGATTATCATTTAAATCCTTGGAGAGGTGATAAAGAAGCTGATGGTGTTTACTATTGGGTTCTTACTAGATCTGGTTATGAAGCCGAAACAGGATATGTGCACTTGCTTCACGGACAAGCGCAATAAGCTACGGCCTATAGAAAAACAGTATGAAAGTTGTAGATCATTTAAAGGGTGCTAAAAGCACCCTTTTTTCCATCGAAATTCTACCCCCACTAAAGGGAAAAAGCATTGATTCGTTATTCAACGGCATAGAACCTATGCTGGAATTTAAGCCTTCGTTTGTGGATGTTACCTACCACCGCGAAGAATACGTTTACAAAAAGCGACCAGGTGGGTATCTTGAACGTGTAAGCATTAAGAAAAGACCCGGCACCGTTGGTATTTGCGCTGCCATTATGAATAAGTATGGTATTGATGCGGTGCCACACATTATCTGCGGTGGCTTTACCAAAGAAGAAACCGAAAACGCACTTATCGACCTTAATTTCTTAGGGATTGACAACGTTTTGGCCCTTCAAGGAGACTCCATTAAAACGGAGCCAAACTTTATTCCTGAACCAGACGGACATGCTTATGCAAGCGAGCTGGTAGGTCAGATTGTTCAATTGAACAATGGCAACTATTTGGATGAGGATTTGACCAATGTAAAGGAGACAAACTTCTGTATTGGCGTAGCCGGATATCCAGAAAAGCATATTAAAGCACCTAACCGTAAAACCGATTTACGCTTCTTGAAAAAGAAAGTAGATGCTGGTGCAGAGTACATTGTAACGCAAATGTTCTTCGACAATAAGGCGTATTTCCGTTTTGTGGAAGAATGCCGTGCAGCTGGAATTACGGTTCCAATCATTCCCGGGTTAAAGCCTTTAACAACAAAAAATCAGACTCATATTTTGCCAAGCATGTTCCACATAGACGTGCCTGCAGATTTGTATGATGAGGTTGAAAAGTGCAAAAACAACGAAGAAGCAGCCCAAATTGGAACGGAGTGGTGCATTGCACAAAGCAAGGAACTAGTAGAAGCAAACGTTCCATGCTTACATTATTATACAATGGGAACTTCGGGCGCTACGAAAGCCGTAGCATCCGCCATCTTTTAATTACCGCTTAGTCATTATTCGGGCAACGTACTTGCCAATAATGTCGAACTCCAGATTTACAGAATTCCCCTTTTTAAGATTACCAAAATTGGTATGATTAAACGTGTACGGGATAATGGCAACAGTGAAGCCAGAATCAGAAGTATCAAAAGCTGTTAGACTCACTCCATTAATGGTAATGGAGCCTTTATCAACGGTAAAGTTTTCGCCTTTTTCGTGCTTAAACGTAAACAAGTAACTGCCGTCTTTCTTCTCCACAGAAACTACTTCGCCCAATTGATCTACGTGCCCTTGCACAATATGCCCATCAAAGCGACCATTGGCTGGCATGCACCTTTCTAGGTTGATTGTATCGCCAATCTTAAGCTTACCCAAATTGGTGCGCTTTAAGGTTTCATCAATGGCTGTAACTACATAGCTGCTCTTGTTCAATAGTTTCACAACCGTGAGACAAACGCCATTATGCGCCACGCTTTGATCAACTTTTAATTCGCGCGCAATGGGAGCGATAAAAGAAAAATGGACGTTAGAGCCTTCCTTTTCCACCTCAAGCAGTGTTCCTAGCGTTTCAATAATTCCTGTAAACATGTTCTTTAATTCGGGCTAGGCGAAGAGTTTCTGAGAAGATGAACAAACCCGTGTAGATTACGCGGCACCACGCCTTCTAGCCTTATCTCATTTACAGTACATACGTAATAGTAAACTCCATCGCTGCAAGCCAATTTTGTTGACTGGTTCGAACCGTCCCAAAGAATATCTGGGTCGGTTGTTTCAAAGATTTTTAGTCCCCATCTATTGTAAATTTTCAATTCTATACTCTCTACAAACGCATACGGAAATGGTGTGAAGAAATCATTGTACGAATCTCCACCTGGCGTGAAAACATTCGGCAACTCATAATTGGAGCAATTATCTATACATACCGTATCGGAAGTGGTTACATTTTGGAATGAATCGACCGCTGCTATTGCATAGCATCCAGCCATCGTAAACTCCAGCGGTCCATGTTCAAAAGCCGCCCAAGGATAGTCATGTGTGCTTATCACATTCAGCTCTCCACCGTAAACAGAAGTATACAACACGCGATATTCTACAATGTCGTTCGGGCATTCGGGGCTTTGAGTCCAAGTCAGATTATTGATTAACTCAACACAATCAGATTCAATAGTTAAGTCTTGTGCACATGGCGGAATCGTATCTACAGGTGTAGTGCAGGTTTCCTGAGACCAGTTGAAAATTGGGTCAACAATTCCGTCAATCGAATAATGACCTCGGCTTTCAATCTTGTAGCATTGCTCCACTCCATTGGCAAGGCCTGTATCTAAATACGTATGCTCGATGGTCGAGTCAATCAACACAAATGATGACAAATCTGGTAACAGTCGATAGATGTCGAATGTGTCATTAATCCACGGCACGGTTTCGTTCCAAACCAACTGAATCTGATTGTCTGTTCCAATGGCGATAAGGAATACTGATGAGGCGGAATCCGACTCTCCAACCACAAACTCATTACCTGCTTCGGCATTAAACAGCTCAATCTTATAATAGAATTCCAATTCTTTTGTATTCAGAATGGTGTCTATAAAGATGGTATCGTTCAAATTGAAGAACGTTTCTTTCAACTGATAATCGGTTGGATTAGTCACATCGGCACGCAAAACTCGATACTCATATGGACCAGGAATTTGGACTGTGTCAAGCTCGGTTGGTTTGCTCCAAGCCACATACATAGAGCCGTTAATTAAATCCGTATTTCTAACAGAAACGTTGGTAATTATAGGTAAGTCTCTATTCAAATAGGCACAAAATTCTTCAGATGCATAGCTCTCAGCTCCATCGGGGAAACAAGCCACTACCATGTAGCAATACTCAATTCCCATGGTGAGGCCTGCCCCACCATTATCATCTAAATAGGATGTAGAAGTTAGACCAGACGTAGAACCTATATATCCATAGCCCGTGTAGGCAGGAACGCCAACCTCACATGTATCCGGCTCAAAGCCATATTCTTCTATTCTTCTATAGATTTTGTAGCCAATTACCTCGCTACAAGCGCTCTGATCCCAACTGAGTTGGATTGAATTTCCTTGCGGGTCTGCCGCAGGATTCTCTGGAGCGGGTCCAACCACGGTAATGAAGGTTGTATGATAATCAACAAGAGAAATGTCATTTAACGGAGGGTCATCTTCCGCCCTAAACGACATGGTATATGGTTGTATCTGAACATGGTTACACTGCGGAATCCACCTAAATGTACTTCTGGCCGTGTCTTGAGAAGATGTTGGTTGACTGAACGTTGCCGGACCAATCAATTGCTCCAATGGTCCGCCCGTACCAGTTAGCGTAACTGGGTCACCGTTAGGGTCCCAAGCTTCCACCAAGAATTCCAAAGTGTCGCCCGCTTCAATGCAAATCTCATCGATGGTTTCAACAATTGGTGGGTCGTTATTACACGGTAGTACGGTTACCTGCATGTCTCTGATGGTATATCCAACGGGCACATAGCTACCATCTTCCAATCTCCTCCATTCAATAATGCGTATCGCAAAGTTGTATTCACCTTGATCGACAGGTGCATCCCATACAAGGTCACCCGTAACTGCGTTTATGGTTACACCAGTCGGAAACGAATAACCACCAATCGGCTCTCCGAGCTCTCCTGCGCACACCACCAGCTCGTAGCTCAAACTATCGCCATCTGGGTCGTATGCTCCAGGGTTGTGCTCATAAATGCGGCCTACACATGCATCATCTACTGGTGGATTAAGCAATATAGGCGTGCTACTCGCTCCAGCAAATGGCGAAATAATTATCTGAGTTTCGATGTAAAAAGGCACATTAACAGAATTCGGAATATTGTTAATCCCTCCATTTCTGTTCGGGTCTTCCATATAAATGCTATATGTGGACGGGCTTGCATATGTGTGCTCGTATATGTAGATATTCTTCTTAACGCCCGGAAGAATTACTACACCCTCTCCGTTTCCGTTTACCCTTGGAACTGTATCTATATTACCATCACCCCAACCTACTTCCAAAAATGGCCTATCTGCTGGGCTCTCTGGTACTGTATAGGTTGTAACCGTTGCCCTAACCGTTAAACCGCCCAAAAACTGAATCGAAATTTCTCCCGCCCTGTTGTGCGTTGCCTTGGCCCCGAATGAGGCAAGAAGAACACACAGAAGTAGGAGGATTTTTTTCATTCGGGAGACAGCTTAAGTCTAAACCTATTAAAGTTACCGTTTATTGTACTTAGAGTTTGTCAATAATCAATCAATTGTTGCTCCATATCCGCAGGCAATTCACGGTATTCGTATTGTTGTGTTCTCAGTTGAGGTTCAAACCCTGCTTCGCGAATGGCCTCTTGAATGGCATCAGCTGTAAATCGGTGAGGCGCACCTGCAGCCGAAACAACGTTTTCTTCAATCATGATTGAACCGAAATCATTTGCACCTGCATGCAAGCACATTTGAGCTGTTTGTTTTCCCACAGTAAGCCAAGAGGCCTGAATGTTATCAATGTTTGGAAGCATGATGCGCGAAATGGCAATCATCCTTACATATTCATCGGCCGTACAACTATTTCTGATTCCTTTCACTCTTCTCAAAAGCGTTCCATCATCTTGAAACGGCCATGGAATGAATGCAATAAACCCTTTCGCGTGAGCGGGTTTCTTAGCCTGTGTTTCGCGTAGCCATACCAAGTGCTCAAAACGTTCTTCCAAAGTTTCAATGTGCCCGAACATCATGGTTGCCGAACCTGTAATGTCTAATTGATGCGAAGCCTCAGCCACTTCAAGCCATTCTCTACCAGTACATTTTCCTTTCGAAATCAATCTGCGAACGCGGTCATTCAAAATTTCAGCACCCGCTCCTGGTAGACTATCCAAACCAGCATCTTTCAATTCGGTGAGAACCTCCGTGTGCGTCATTCCTTCCAACTTGCTGATGTGCGCAATCTCCGGTGGACCTAATGCGTGCAATTTCAAATTTGGATAGAGTGATTTTAGTTCTCTGAACAAATCCGCGTAAAATTTTAGCCCTAACTCTGGATGATGCCCTCCTTGCAAAAGCAGCTGTTCACCACCATATCTGAAGGTCTCTTCAATCTTCACCTTGTAGGTTTCGATGTCAGTTATATAACTCTCGGCATGACCAGGAATACGATAGAAATTGCAGAATTTGCAATTGGCTATGCACACATTGGTTGTATTCATGTTGCGATCAATAATCCAAGTAACCTTGCCATCATTTCGCTTGGTCTTTCTGAGTTCATTACCCACGAACATCAAGTCGGCCAGATTAGCATGCTCAAAGAGAAATTGTCCTTCTTCTGCAGAGAGAAATTCGGCTTTTAGCGCTTTATCGAGTAGTTTGGTACAATCCATATTGAGCTTAATAAACAAGGATGAATCAAATGTGTTCGGACTGAACCACCCGATACTACCTGTGTTAAAGTTGGTACTTTTGCGGGCACGAATTTACGAATTGACAGGGGCTTTCCTGTCGGGTTCAGAACAGATAAAAAAACAGGGATTGAAATGAGCAGAGAATCGGAGAAGATTAAGGTTGGAATTTCGTGTGGCGATTTGAATGGTATTGGTCTTGAAGTTGCCATTAAGACGTTCTTGGACCCACGCGTTTCTGAACTCTGTACGCCAATTCTGTATGCTTCAAAAAAAGTTTCATCCGCGTATCGAAAAGAGCTGGACATTAAAGATTTCAGCTTTGAAGAGACCAAGTCTGCAGAAAGTGCAAACCCTAAGCGCGCAAATGTCATTAACGTTTGGAATGAGGACGTAGAACTCAACTTAGGAACGCCAACAGAGGCTAGTGGAAAATACGCGCTTCAGTCGTTACAGGCTGCAACCGCAGACCTTAAATCTGGAAAGATAGATGTGTTGCTTACCGCACCGATTGATAAGCATAATATTCAATCAGAAGAATTTGATTTCCCCGGACACACAGAATTTTTCGCGCATGAATTTGGCGTGGAAGAATATGCCATGCTAATGGTGAGCGAAAACCTGAAAGTGACATTCATGACGGGCCACTTGCCGCTTTCGCAAATCGGAAAGAATCTTTCGTTCGAGAGCATCATCAAAAAAATCCGTTTTCTCGACCGTACCCTTCCGAAGGATTTCGGCATCAGAAAACCGAAGATCGCTGTTCTGGGATTGAATCCTCACAATGGCGATGGGGGGGTGATCGGGTCTGAAGAACAGGAATTCATAGCCCCTGCCATAAAAAAGGCCAAAGAAGATGGCATCCTTGTGTTCGGTCCTTTTGCTGCCGATGGTTTCTTCGGATCAGGCGCTTACAAACAGTTCGATGTGGTGTTGGCCATGTATCACGACCAAGGTCTCATTCCGTTCAAGACCTTGAATTTTGACCAAGGCGTAAATTACACTCTTGGTCTTCCGGTGGTTAGGGTTTCGCCCGATCACGGAACCGGGTTTGACATAGCCGGAAAAGGAATTGCCAGCGAGCAGTCTTTCAGAGACGCTATGTTTTTGGGCATCGACCTGTTTAGAGAACGGAAATTGTATGAGGAATTCAGTTCTGACGTGTTGCAAACTCAGAAAGAAACACGTTCGGAAAGTGGCGGAAGAAGGCCCGCGGGCGGTTCCAGAAACTCGGGACCAGCAAGAATGGAGCGTTTTTCTGAGGAGGACAATTAGCTGTTGCAGCATCAATTCTAATTTTTTCCCAATTCGTGTTTGTCCAGCCTACCCAACTCCCCCATGTAGCGTAGAATAATCATCCAACTTACTAAGTGTTGCTTCATCCAGACTTGATAGGTTGGTGGTAGAGTGATTTCTTATTGGTCTTTCATTCATTCCTTCACGAATTTACGCGATGCATTTCTGCCATCATTAAATTGTATGGTAAGTATGTAGATGCCCTTTTGGAGTCCTTGTAAGTTCATCGTGTGAATCCCCCGTCCGCTTGAAGCGGCCACCCCCTTTTCAAGAGGGAACTGCTGCGCTCTGCCTAGCACATCCGTTATGCTGATGTCTGACATCTGACCTCTCCCATCTAAAACCTCAATACTCAGTACATCTTTTACGGGGTTGGGGTAAATTTTTACCTCTGTTGGGTTTATTAACTCGGCCACTGTGGTGCCAACAGTATCTGCCAATTGGCAATCGGGTTCTAAACAACCGTATTCATCTACTTTTAGTGCAAAGGCACTCTGAATGCCGTTGGGGAAAGTTGTTCCTGGGTTGGCATTGTATTCTCCTGCAATGATAAACCCTCCGTCTGAGGTTTCTGTAAAACCGAGTAGTTCCATCTTTTGACCGAAGCCAGGGTCTTGGTCTAACGAAAAGCCGGATGGTAGATGTTCCCGATGCCAAATTAGACTGGCCTCCTCATCCATTTTAAGCATTAGCCCTTTGAATCCTTCTGTACCAATTAACAGAATTTTTCCATCGCTAAGCACATCCATTTGTGTAAGCTGATAAGCATACCCTCGTTCAGGGTCTTCGGTTGATACGGGCAAGATTCCACGCAGGCTCTTTTCCCAAACGGTTTCTCCGTCTGCCAATGCCAGTTTTACAAAACGAACGGTATTGGTGTCATTGCCCTGCGGAAGGCATTCGTTGGTGTAGTTATCGGTATAAGCAAAAAGCAGATTGCCATCGCTTGTTTGCACCGTGTAAGGACCTTGGCGGTAGGTACTGCTGTCTGAGCCGGGCCAAATACGCCAAATCTCGTTGCCTTGGCCGTCTGTACGTATAAGGGTGGTTTGTATGTTCTCTAAAAACACACCATTAGGGCAGGGGTGCTCTTCTTGTAGGGTAAAGATGTAACCGCCATCGGTAAGAGGGAGGATGTGGTAGGGGAATGGATTGCAGTTGCCAGGGCTACACACAAAGTCCTTACGCCACCTGACCAAACCCATGGTATCTACCTCAACCAAACTGGCAAAATCTGTTGAACTCCCTGTTCTTGAAATTGAACCTAAGACAATGGAGGAGTCATTAGGAATAGCAGACGATCTAATAAAAGTGCGGCTGTCCCCAAATAAATAATCATACTGATTGGTGAGATTTTGACAACTGGAGTCAAGTTGAAAAACGGTGCCAATTGCAGTATCTCCTAATTCATTTAGCCTGATCCCCGTTATCGTGAGCCCATTGGCCATCTGGTGAATGTCATTGGTAAGAAATGATTGCGATGTCGAACTTTCGTTCAATCCAAATTCCCAGAAATTTCCGAGTTCTCCGTTATAGGAGATAATGCAAAATTGATAGTTACCATACGAGCCTGAAATAGAAGTGGAAAGTCCTACACTCAGAAAGGAACTATCAGGTTGTTCGAGAACTTTTAAGGAACGCCACCCTTCAGTAAATGTAAAAAATCGTTCTTGTGCTTGGATGTTTAACCCAAGGCACAAGAACAATATTGTTAACCAGAAGTAACACATGGAGCTTTACTTTACAATGGTAATCTCTTGTGTGGCCAAGATTTTGGCATCATCCATTAGATTGAAATAGTATTTCCCAGTAGCCAGACCGTTGATGGTAAAAATTTGCTGGTTGGTAAGCTTAGTTAAACTAAAACTTGTGATTCTCTTGCCTTCCAGATTGTTTACCACAACAACAGGTTTAAGCGCTTTGGTCTGTATAAGGTCAAACTCAAGGGTTATATAGTCGGTTGCTGGATTGGGATAGGCCGCAAAAACATGTCCAGCAGTTGGCTCATCATCATACGCCAATCTGGCCTGTGGCAATGGTGGCGGCATAGATACTGGCTCTCCATAAGTAAGCGCACCATTAAAGGCCAGAAGTTGCCTGGCCTTGGCTGCAGCCTTACCAGTAAGGTACTCAAAGGCATACAGTTGGGCTAGGTCTCCTGCAGTCAAGGCATTGAGCTGTTTGCCCTGTTGTTGCCATTGCAGTTGCAGGTCGCGCACTTCCAACAGGTCGGTTGCCTCGGCAATCTGCTTAGGTGTAAGGTCTGTACGGGCCAGCAGGTCGTTCAGCACATTGGTGGCATCTTGGGTTTTGCCTGCACCATCGTACAATGCCGCCAGTCTGTAAACATGAGCCACTTCCTCTGTTTCTTTCAGCAAAAGAGCCATCTCGTCCAATCTGTCGGTACTGTCTTTTAGTAGTGTACTAATGGTATTGTCTATGGCCTTGTCGCGGTCGTAAATATCCTTTGCCAAGAGTGCTTCCTTATTTTCTTTGAACGAAAGCAGCTCTTTACCGCCTTCTATCTGCGCACGCATGTAATTTGGCAAGGGGTCAATTCTATTGTTTAGCACTTCGGTAATCTCTGTGCTTTTTGCTGCCTGCGGGTTGGCCACCAGCACATCGCGTACCATGGCTTCGTTGAGGCCTTGCTCTTTGGCGCTCACTTCTTTCAGAACGGTTTCTGATACATAGCCAGCGTTATCCATCAGTTCGCTGTACTTGTTGTAAGCATTTTGGTCGGTGGCCAGTATCACATCGAGTTTCAACACCTCGGTGTTACCCCCATCTACCAGTAGTTTCAGCTCGGCATCCTTAGCATCGGCTTCCAATTGCTTTTGCTCCTTTTCGCTTATACCAACTAGGAACTCCAAATTACCCGGACCTCCGGTTTGGTGGTCAGGGCAGGCATTGCCTTCGGAATAGGGAGGAGTTCCTTGAACCAGCGTCACACTCCCAAACACATTATCAGGCCGAACCCTCGGCTCGGTAGCAGGGTCGTGGTGGTGGTAGTTGAAATGCTCGCCTGCATTATACAAGTTGAGGAAACTCTGCGGGTTGCCGTTGCCAAAGCGGTTGCCGGCCAATGTGGCCGTGCTTCCGGGCGTACCTTGGTTTGTTGCAATTCCCACCACAGGGCTGGTTGCACCGGGCGCCTCTAGCACCACCATATCTACAGGGCCATTGTTTATATCGTTGCACTGAAATTGAAGGCCTTTTGCAAGTGGGTCATTCGGTAGGCTCTTATTCTGCCCAAGAGCTTCCAGTCCCACAAAGATTCCGTCAAGGCTATTCTTGTATATATCCGTATTTCCATCGTGCTGGTTATAGGCTACTATACCCGCTGCATAAGCGCTTGGATAGGTGGGGTTATCGCCAAAAAGTTCATTGTTCTCTACCGTGTAGTTGTGGCTGTTATCTAAATAAATGCCGTACGGCCAATCATCTAGGTCGGTGCCTGTGCGGCCATTAACCGTTAGGTCGTTACCCACTACTTTTAAGCTACTTTGGTCGCTTAGGTAGATGCCGTTGTGGCAATTAAACGTGGAGTTTTCTACAGTTATGGCAAACCTTGCAGGGTTAAGCTCTCCCAATGCCCGTATGCCGTATTGCATGTTTTCAAATACAGACTCTTGGCCTTCGCAGGTAGGAGGTGGTGGAAAGGATTGTGGGCCAGAACATAGTTCATTGACTGCAAATGCAGACCAAAGCGAGTAAATACCTGTACGGCCATGGTCTTTTCTCCACTGTTGGTCGGTGGCTTCTGGCCGTGTGTCATCAAAGGTGCAGCCTTTAAATGGAATGCCGTTTACACCAAATAGAATAGCAGCTCTGCCATTATCTAATCCCCTGAATGCGTGGTCGGTTACAAACTGGCAATTGGTAAAAAACGAGCGGTTGTTCCGTTCTATGGTTGGCGCGGTGGCGCGGTAGTTTCTGAATGGCATAAACAGCACATCGGCAGTGTTATTCTCAAAACGGGCGTCAAAAGCCTGCACAATTCCGCCTGTATGGGCAAACTGGTCTTGGCTGTTGTCTGCCCTTATTGCCAGATGTGCGTTGGCAATGGTAGAAACACCTTCAATTCGTATGCGGCCTTGGTCTGCATAACTCTGGTAAACATCGGGGTTGCCGTGTACCTCAAGCCCTTTCCATAGTTTGTTGCTTCCACAATCGTTTAGGTTGGTAAGAGTTGCACCATTGCGTATGTGTAAGAAAGCTCCTTTTTCTACCACTATCATGGCTTCAAAAGGCGGGTCTATGGCATAGCTTTCAAACCCGGCCATATCGCCTACACCGGCAAATTGTATAGTGGCACCATCAATAATAAGCGTAGAACCGCTTTCTACGGTTACTTTATCATATACAGTCTTGTCGGTATTCCATGTTTCGATGGTATTGAAAATCCAATAGTCTTCTACAATGTCATTGCTGATTCCAGCATTAACATCAGCAACAGCAGCTAAATAGCTATTGGCCGGACAATCGGATTTTACCTTTGCTAGATAGAAATCGTCAAAGTTTCCACCTGTATTTCCGGCCACCACAAGGCCACCATCTTCTGCTTCGCTAATAGAATACATGCATTCTTGTCGTTTTACATTACCCGGAAATGGTTGGCGCGTAGGTAAAGGGTAACTAATGGCATCAAACTGCTTTTGCCATAATATATTGCCGTTGCCATCCAGTTTAGCAATTCGGGCATCGGTATCCCAATATTTCCAATCTGTGCCTATGGTTGCAGCTGGGTTTGTTGGGTTTGGTGGAAATATGTTGTAGGTACCATCGGCAAAGTCAGCAGCCTGTTCGTTTGTGTATACCGTTTGCGATGTAAAGCCAGGAGTTTTGGCAGACGAGATAACGGCAATTCCACCATCGGAGGTTTCGCAAGCATCGGCCCGAAGGTCGAAGGCAGTGGCATCGAAAAGCTGAGTTGAGCCTGTCAGAGTTCCTGTGCTGGCATTTAATCGATTAAGGTAGAGGTCACCAGCGTTTTCGCCAGCAAAATTGCACGTGCTGCAATCCGTTATCACGGGCACTAAGAACTCCTCGTTTGCAACATGGTAGGAACCATTCCAACACTTTGAATTATTTTGATTATTTCCGGGAGCAAAGTAGATGGGGTTGGTTGCCCAATCTGGGTGAGGATTGAGGGCATCATCAATACATAATACGAATCCCACATTTTCGGTGGCTCCACCGCGCATTTCGGTTCCCATCAGCAGATTGTGTCCTTGCTTATCCGAGCTTACACTAGAAGCAATGCTGTATTGAGCGCCAGAACTTGGAAAATTGGTGTATTGAGAATCAAAGGTGTTTTTGTTTAGTACCTCTCCGTTCTCGTTTATCGACACTACAAAAGCGTCAATCTCCACTAAGTCATTGTAATTTCCAGCCATTAGGAAGGTGTTGGGGGAATTGGCGATGATGCCATATCCCACGCTCACGTGGGTGTATGCTTCCAATTCCGTTTCTGGCATGGTGTACATGTACTCCCATTGTAAAACTCCCTGAGCGCTGACTCTGCAGGCATACATTTTCTGCCGAAACTGTTCACCCTCAATACAACCAGAAAAATGAGATGCGCCAGCGGCTGTTGGATTGTAGCCCAGTGTACCGCTGTTATCAAGTTTGAGAGTCTTACTATGAGAACCAAGGCAGATAAAATCGCCCCCTGGTTCAATTTGCACCGCATCCTGAAAATCGAGGGTATTGAAAGGAAAGCACCATTGCATTTTACCATCAAGATTAAAGAAGGCTATGTTGCCAAATTGATGGGCTTTACGTCTGGTTGACGTTTCGAATGCCTCCCATTCCCATTCTGACTCACCAGCTTGCCATTCGCTTCCAAAGTTTCCTATGCCGCCTTCTTCACAGCCTTGTGTAAAGAAATTGTTGTGAGCGTTTAATGACGCTTGGCTTGCTACCGCTTTGGTGTGGTAACCCACAGCCAAGTATCCATTTAGATTGCCGCTGGCATCGTAAGAATTCGTGTGGTTGTACCACCAGTCTTCGCCAGACTGGCCTTGGGTGACGGGTCCAGTCCAACCGTTTGGTGCCCAATCGATGGAGCGCCATGCCACTTCGGGGGCTTGGGCACTAGCGGTAGAAGCGAGCAAAAGGCAAGCGTAAGTAAGCGTAAGTAAGCGTAAGTAAGCGTAAGTTACAATTCATGATTTCCGAGTTTATAAAGGTTTACGTAAACCTATTGACGAAAATCCAAACATGCAAGTGCTGCGTTTGTGCCTTCAAAACAGCGTTTTTCTGAGGAGGACAATTAGCTGTTGCAGCATCAATTCTAATCATTACTTTTGCAGCCCTCGTTCTGAAACATGGAAAAGTCTAGTGCATTCATAGTTCAATTCTCCGGATTGAAACTTGGAAAACACAACTTTGAATTTGTTGTTGACGATACGTTCTTTGAAAAACTCGAATATTCTCCAATTAAAAAGGGAAAAGTTGACCTAACCATTGTGATGGATAAGAAATCATCCATGCTGGTTCTAGACTTTAAACTAAACGGATGGGTGGCAGAAAACTGTGATCGATGCACAGTAGAATACAACCAGCCTGTTTCTGGAGAACACAGATTGTATGTGAAATTTGGCGATGATTATGATGAACCGGACGAAAACCTATGGGTTATTCCGCATGAATCGTATGAAATAGACGTTTCGCAACTGATTTACGAGTTTATAGGACTAAGTATTCCATTAAGGAAAGTTCCGTGTGATGAAAGTGGAGACACAACGATATGTGATCAAGAAACTTTGAAAGTGCTGGAACAATCGGAAATGGACGAGAATAAAAACAACCCTTTATGGGCTGAATTGAATAAGATCAAAGATCAACTGAACGATTAACAAGTATTAAGTAGAGTATTATGGCGCATCCTAAACGAAAGATATCCAAGCAACGTAGAGATAAGAGACGTACGCATTACAAGACTGAGGCTCCGACAATAGCTATCTGTCCTACTACTGGCGAACCACATCTTTACCACCGTGCTCATTGGTACGAAGGAAAGCTTTACTACAAGGGAAAAGTAGTAATGGAAAAGGCATGACACATTCCGATTATCGGATTTGTGTATGAAAGGATTGCGGCTAACTTAGCCGCAATTTTTGTTTAGAGGGGTACGGAAAAAGCAACGGAATGACGAAGACCAGAGCGTCCATTACAGGAATAAATACTTGGGTACCAGAGTACAAACTCACCAACGCTGAGCTTGAAACGATGGTTGAAACCAACGATGAGTGGATTCAATCTAGAACGGGTGTTCAAGAACGAAGAATCCTGAAAGGGAAAGACATGGGAACGTCTAAAATGGCAATTCCTGCAGTAAAAGGTCTTCTCGAAAAAACCAATACAAACCCTGAAGATATTGATTTGGTAATCTGCGCAACGGTAACAGCCGATATGCAGTTTCCTGCAACAGCAAACATAGTTTCAGACAAATGCGGCATGGTGAATGCCTTCAGCTACGATATAAACGCAGCTTGCTCAGGATTCATTTACGCCCTTACCACAGCTTCCATGTTCATTGAAAGCGGGCGCTATAAAAAGGTTGTGGTGATAGGGGCAGATAAAATGTCATCCATTATTGACTATACAGACCGAGCCACATGCATCATTTTTGGCGATGCAGCGGGAGCGGTTCTCATGGAACCAACTACAGACGGAAACGGTTTAATTGACCACCAACTGCATACCGATGGTTCGGGCGTTGTGCATCTTCATCAAAAAGCGGGTGGCTCTGCAAGACCCGCATCGCACGAAACAGTTGATGCAAGAGAACACTACGTTTACCAAGAGGGCGCTGCCGTTTTCAAATTCGCAGTAACCAAAATGGCAGATGTTTCGGAAGAAATAATGAAGCGGAACAATCTTACAGCAGACGATGTTGCTTATTTAGTTCCTCATCAAGCCAACAAACGAATTATTGATGCAACAGCATCAAGAATAGGGTTGGATGAGAAAAAAGTAATGCTGAACATCATGAAATATGGCAACACAACAAACGGGACCATTCCATTATGTCTTCATGAATGGGAGCCTAAACTGAAAAAGGGAGACAATCTCATCATCAGCGCTTTCGGAGGCGGTTTTACTTGGGGAGCTTTGTATTTGAAATGGGCTTACGACACCACAGAATAATACAACCTACTGCCCTCAGAAATTTATACATTTGAACCTCAATTAAGGGAAAAAGCATGGATATTAAAGAGATCCAAGAACTGATAAAATTCGTGTCCAAATCGGGTGTTAGCGAGGTTGAAATTGAATCAAAAGGATTCAAGATTAACATAAAGACACCTCCTTACAAGCGGGGCGGACAACCAGAGGTTCAAATCGTACAAGCAGCGCCTGTAGCGGCAGCACCAGAAGTTGCGCCAGCTGCAGCAGCGCCTGCAGCGCAGCCAGTTGCGGCTGCACCAGCACCAGCTAGTGCAGAAGCTGACAAGGATGCTGGAAATTTCGAAGAAGTTAAATCTCCAATGATTGGTACATTCTATCGGTCTTCATCTCCAGACAAACCACCATTTGTAGGAGTAGGTGATGAAGTAAAAAAGGGAGACGTGATTTGCATAATTGAAGCAATGAAACTCTTCAATGAGATTGAAGCAGAGGTAAGTGGAAAAATCGTGAAAGTATTGGTGGATGATTCATCTCCGGTGGAGTACGACCAACCACTTTTCCTGATTGAGCCGCATTAATTTTAACGCAATTCTCACTTCGTGTTCAAAAAAATACTCATAGCCAATAGAGGCGAAATTGCTTTGCGCGTTATTCGAACGTGTAAGGAAATGAACATCCAAACGGTTGCTGTTTATTCTACAGCCGATAAGGAAAGCCTACATGTGCGCTTTGCAGATGAAGCTGTTTGTATTGGTCCTGCTCCAAGTTCGCAGAGCTATCTGAACATTCCGAGTATAATTGCCGCAGCAGAAATTACGAATGCAGATGCCATTCATCCAGGTTATGGTTTTTTAGCCGAGAATTCAACGTTCTCCAAAATTTGCGGTGAACATGGGATTAAATTCATTGGAGCTTCACCAGAAATGATTGATGGTATGGGCGATAAAGCCTCGGCCAAAGCCACCATGATTAAAGCAGGCGTTCCATGCATTCCCGGCTCAGAAGGGTTACTCAAAGACCTTGCTGATGCCAAGAAAACCGCCAAAAAAGTGAAATACCCAGTTATGATAAAAGCCACCGCTGGAGGTGGTGGAAAAGGCATGCGGGTTGTGTGGAGCGAGGAAGAAATGGAAGAAATGTGGGATTCTGCCCGTCAAGAAGCAAAAGCTTCATTCGGAAATGACGGCATGTATATGGAGAAATTTGTGGAAGACCCTCGCCACATTGAAATACAGATAGTTGGCGATCAACACGGAAATTACTGTCATCTATCTGAACGAGATTGCTCTATCCAAAGACGTCATCAGAAACTGATGGAAGAAACTCCTTCCCCATTTATGACTGATGAGCTGCGCGATAGAATGGGTGAAGCAGCTGTAAAAGCCGCTGCTGCCGTTAACTATGAAGGAGCAGGAACGGTTGAGTTTCTTGTAGATAAGAATCGCGATTTCTACTTCATGGAAATGAATACGCGAATACAAGTGGAACACCCTATTACCGAAGAGGTAATCAATTACGACCTGATTTGGGAGCAGATAAAAGTGGCCGCTGGAATTCCAGTTTCTGGCAACAATTATTTTCCACAAATGCATGCAATTGAGTGCCGAATTAATGCGGAGGACCCGTACAACGATTTTCGTCAATGCCCAGGTAAGATTGTTACCCTGCATACTCCTGGTGGCCATGGTGTACGTGTAGATTCTCACATTTATGCAGGCTATACCATTCCTCCGCACTACGACTCTATGATAGCAAAGCTGATTACTGTGGCACAAACACGCCCAGAAGCAATAGCTAAAATGCGAAGAGCGTTAGACGAATTTGTGATTGAAGGAATTAAAACAACCATTCCTTTTCACCGTAAACTGATGGATGACCCCGACTTTGTGAAGGGTAATTATACCACCAAGTTTATGGAGACGTTTGAGATTTAATCTTTCCGTTTAACCTGATGGCGCGCGTTTGTAACGCGTGGCCTTGCCAAAGCCTTATGTATTTTCTAACTTTCTGTCATGTCAGAGAGGTACAAGGTTCGAGACCATGAAAAGGCACATTACATGACGCTGACCTCTACTGGGTGGGTTGATATTTTCACGAGAAAGAATCATCGATTGGTGTGATTGTACCTGATGAAGCCAAACACGATATATGACAAACGGTTTGACAGACTAGGCACGCGTTACAAACGCGCGCCAGCGAGGAGCATGAAAAAAATCATAATCATAACCCTGTTAATCTTTGTTGCCATTAAAGGGAACTCTCAAAACTGGCAATGGGCTGCTCAAATGGGCGGGACAGATTCCGAGGCGGTCGGTAATACGTGTGTTGATTCAATGAACAACCTTTACCTAACTGGTGGTTTTTCTTATAACTCTATCATTGGCAGCGATACATTGCTATCAGGCTCTAATCGGTCTGGCTTTGTTGCCAAGGTAACTGCCGATGGGGACGTAGTGTGGGGTAAAAAAGTGGAGGGATATGAGATAACAAATGGCTACAGGCCTGGTTCCCGCGTTTATTATGACCAGCACGATGGCTCTTTGCTGGTTACCAGTCGAATGTCAGGGCCTGATCAAGCCATTGGTGATTGCGTACTATTTGCTAACGGGCAGATGGGCCAGAATAAAAATTACATTACCAATCTTGATACAGATGGAAACTGTAATTGGACAATTAACCTTGATGATGTTTTTGTAATGAATTTAACGTCTGACGGAGTCGGTAATTTTTACACAATTGTACGGACCTCTTCCTCTGGCAGTACTCTGGACGGAAACTTTCTTTCAGCCGGTATTTATCTGGTAAAACAGCGTTCACAAAACGGATCTGTAGTTTGGACTAAAAAAGTTCTCAGTCAAGATTTGTCGGCAGTCAAAATTGAATACGAATACGAAAATCTATGGATAGGGGGAAATACAGGAACCGACACCAATTTCATGTTGGATACAGTTGAGATGATAATACATCCTTATGACATATTTGTTTCGAAATTCGATACCGCGGGTACACTAGAGTGGTTTGAGGTCTTTGGAGGAGAAGGCATAGAGGCTCTCTCACATGCAGGGGTGGATTCTGAGAACAATGCTTACTTGAGCGGGTTTATCACATCAGACACCTATTTCGGTGATTCACTACTAACAACTGCTACTGGAAACGACATTTATCTTATGAAGTTGGGTGAAGATGGCGAGCAAGTATGGATTAGCCAGTCAACTGCTAGTGACGAAATATCCTACTACAATGGGGTTACAGACGATGCTGGAAACTCTGTGTTGGTTGGAAAATTCACAGGTACAGTAACATTTGATGCGTACTCGCTTACATCTATTGGTGGAGAAAATGGGTTTGTGGTCAAATATGATAGCACAGGCAATTGTGTGGGTGCAAAGACGATTGAAAATATCGGATGGAGTTCACTTGAACCTGCCATTGACATTGATGGCAACACTTTGGTAGCGGGAGGGTTTGTTGGTGTTACTGACTTTGATGGCAACATACTTACCTCAAACAGCGGAAGTGATGATGCTTTTGTAGCTAAAATTGATCTTAAAACGGGCGTGCCGGAGGCCCGGTTGGATGGAAGTAGCGAACTCTTCATTTACGCAAACCCCAATGAAGGAAAATGCACGATTGATGTGCCAGACGACTTTTTATACGAGCATAACCTAGTCCTGAGAATATTTGATACAAGCGGGAAACTTATCCGCCAGACACCGCTAAACATGAACCACGGGCGCATACAACTTAGCTTGGAGCAGGAGGCCAAAGGCATTTATACTGCCACACTCAGTAATAGTGAGAAATCCTACCATGGTAGGATTGTGTTTGAGTGAGTTCCCGCTGGCGCGCGTTTGTAACGCATGGTCTTGCCAAAGCCTTATGAAACCATCCTCCTAGATTAGCGCAACCGCCCCACCTACATGCACTTGCTAGATACTGAACGCTGCAACCCTTACCCGTAACGTACTTTTTAGCAATTGTAAGACGCTAACCCATTGCCCTACCATTAGGTAATGCTATTGTTGCCTTACAACCCAAACACATACATGTATTTGTATCAGTTGCACGGCTGCAACTACTTGCCGTATGCGTAGGTGTAGCAATTGCACCACTGTAAGTAATACACAGAATATTCCGTACATCGGTTGCAGCATTACGGTTCATGTCCGTAGATCTTGGATTGCCATGTGCAGTTGTACAACTTATAGAAATACGGGCTTTTTAGGGGTCTTGAAACCTTCTGTATCTCAGTAGCAGAAAGGATTACAGGCTTTTTTCAAAAAATTTTTCAGTTTAAATAATAACAATGGCGTGTACGCTGTTTCATAGTGTGTATTTCAATCATATGTTTAATTAAAATCAATCGTATCATGGAATGGCATTATCTGACTAACCAATTTGACAACGTTACCAAAAGCAGCAATTTGCAAATGGTAATTATTACCAACGACCATCACGCCAAGTTGATGGAGCAACAAATAGACCCCGACATTCTTGCCTTGCTTAACCGCACCAATCCGGTGCACAACAATTTTCTAAGCGCATATAATGATGCAAAAAGTGCCATTGCTTTCCGTAAATCGGGCACGCAATCAGTTACAGAAAAGTTGGGCGGCCTGCGCAGTACTTGGCTACGTAAATGGGATGCACAGGTACAGGTAAACTACCTAAGCGGCAGTGCAGAATACACGGCTGTTTTCCCAAACGGACTTACCGCTTTCCACACCAGTACCATAGACCAAACCGTCATTATGCTGAAAGGTTTGTCTGACCGCATGGGCAATTTCGCACCACTAGCGGCTGTAGCTACCGATGTAGATACGTTTTACACAGAACTTAAAGACCTGCGCGATGACCAACAGGGTAAAGAACAGTTAGTAGGGCAAACATCTACCCAACTTGAGCAGGCACGCTTAACGCTGGCAATGCTTATGTATGGCAACCTTGGTGTGTTGATGGACAAGTATTCGACTGTTCCAAACAACATTGCCAATTTTTGGGAGATACAGCTGTTGCAGCGCGGTGGTACAGGCAACAGCACCAATCCCGAATCAGAAGAATTTAGCGGTACAGTGGCACCCAACAGCACGGTAAACATTACATCTAATATTGCTAATAATGCCACAATTGTATTAACCAACACAGGAGGCGTATCGCTGCTGTTTTGTGCTGCACCCGATGGTGTTTCGGCCTGTAGTATAGAGTCGCTCACGCTCATTCCGGGCCAAGTGTATCAGGCTACTGGGGCCGATTTCAACATGGCTGGCACCCACCTCAATGTTAGCAACACCGACCTCGCAATGGAGGGCGCCTATAACGTAGAAATACAAAAAGCTCAAACCCCTACCATGCCCTAAAGCGGCATCAGCTGCCTTTGGCTGTTAACTTCTGCTCCAACCACCCATTATAATTTACCAACTCGGCATCTTCACTTCGTGGAGATGTCGTTTTTGTAAACAGTTTAATGCGGTCTTTCATCTCTTCGCTTCTCCGCGATTTACCCTTTAAAAACATATCAGAAATAAGGTCTAACAGCATCTGTTCTCTTACGTTTTCTTGGTTTTCTAGCTGCTTGCCAAACTCCTTTCTAATCTGTTTCATTCTGTATTCTAAAAAGTCGGTATCGTCCAACTCTATTCTTATCAGCAGTTCTAAAATGGCAATCCTAAACTTGAGGGGCTCGGCTGTATTCCCAAACTTTTCGTGATGGTAAAGCTGGTTTAGCCTTTTAATTGACTGGCGATAATCGCCAAGGTCGAAATGAAAGATGCACAGATTGAGGTAGACAAAAACAATGTAGAAAGGGGTCTTCTTTAGCTTTTCGTTGTGCTCTAAGTCTAGCAGAATGGCAATGGCCTTTTGCATATCAACCTTCGAGTAATTGATAACCAACGAGTTGTAATAGAAGAACATAAACCGATCGTAATGCAGTCGGTCAAATTCCTCCATTCCCGACTTTAACTTATCGGCCCACTGCAACGATTCTTCTAGTTTATCATTCTTAAACAGTGCATTTACCATGTAGGTAAGCATCTGCAATTTGGTTTGATGATTGGCTTTTGTAAAAAGTTTTTCGGCTTCAAAATCGGTGTAGGTGGTGCGTAAATAATCTTCTAGATTCGGAAAATCGTGCTGCGAGAGAAGAATTTGGCTTACCGCCTGATAGATTTTAAACCGCAGGGCAGAGCTACCCTGCAACTCTGGGTTATCGGTTAGGTTTTGTACCGTATCCTGTAGCATATCAACCACAGGATTATCCACCGGAGAAAAATTCTGAGTAATCTTCAGCTTGTATTTAACGGTGGCTAGAATATCATCAATTTGCCGAATAGACTTTAACCTCGACTCGTTTTGCTGCCGCTTGAGTATGTAAGCCTCGGGGTTAATATTGAGAATATCTTGCGATAGTCGGATGTACTCGGTGTAAATCAAATCCAACAGTTCTAAATTCTCAATTGACAAAGCTCTTTTCTCTGCTTTGCCTAAAAAATGTTCGGCAAGTGTAAAGAGGTTTCGAGACATGTAATGCCTTGCCATACTGTACAAATTAATGGCTTGCGTTACATCTTCATTATCAAAATGCTGAACCATCAGGCTCTTACTCAAATCAGATTTGAGCCTATTTTTTAGTCGGTAGTAAGGATTCTTATTTCCATCTGGGTATAATTTCTCACATGCGGCATCCTCCTTAAACCGTTCGCGTTCTTTACGTATAAGGTCAAAGAGTTCGATGTCTTTTCTCGGTTCATTGGTGGCAATTCTACCTGCATAAATCTTGAAAAAACGTATCTCTTCCTTGTTCAGTCCGAGTACCATTTGATTAAGTGTGTCCATTTTGAGCGCGTAAGAAATATCGAATTTATAAAAGGATACTTAGAATGATGAGATTACATTTGAACAAACGATGCACAAAATGAAGCTTATACTCAAATCTCTGGTGCTTGCATGTGTCTGCTGCTTGGTGTCTAACCAGCTTAGTGCACAGGTAACTTACGAACTGCAAATAGACAGTATTGTTGGGCTTCCCGATACCATTGAAGATGGTCAGGAAGTAACCTTCTTCATGATTGTATCTATGAACAGCGCCCTGTTTTACCAAGGCGATATTTTTGTTGAGCTTGAGTATGGCGGACAGTTTTACAGAGTAGACACGGCTATCTCGGTTAATGGTTTTCTTGGACCCAATTCTCCAAATACCATTCAAGCGCATCACCGATTTTCTACCGATGATGATTTAAACATTGGCGATAACGTAGTGGTGGTTTGGCCACGAATTGGAGATGGAACCACCCCTTCGCAAGAAGTGATAAATCCACACACACAAATAATAAACTTGGTTGAACCGGATGGGATTTCTCTTCAACCAATTGCACGTATTAGAGAATCTTTTGTGTCTCCCAATCCTGCCATTACGGGTATTCAGTACAACTTAAATCACACGGTTACTGTGCTTGAATCAATTCTGTTGGATGTGTCGGGTCGGGTAGTAATGAGAAGCCACGCAAGCACACAAATAGACATCTCTAGCTTACCTGCGGGCGTATATTTTGTGGAGGTGATTACAGAAAAAGGAGATGTTTACTCAGATAAGCTTCTCATTTCCCGTTAATTCATTTTCCTGATTATTAGGGCTCAATCGATTGGCTAATTTTGCGCCAAACTTCGGCCATGGCCAATCCAACATATTGCAATAGTCTTACAAGTTATAGCCGTCTTCGCACCCGCGAAGTGATGGTTGGTAATCTAGGAATCGGTGGTAATAATCCCATCCGTATTCAATCTATGACCACTACCGATACCATGGACACCGAGGCTACGGTTGCCCAAAGTATTCGGATGATTGAGGCAGGTTGCGAATTGGTGAGGATTACCGCACCAAGCATTAAGGAGGCTGAAAACTTGGCCAACATTAAGGCTGGGTTGCTCGCCAAAGGCTACGAAACTCCTATCTGTGCTGATATTCATTTTACGCCAAATGCTGCTGAAATAGCTGCAACTATCGTTGAAAAAGTACGGGTTAATCCTGGCAATTACGCAGACAAGAAGAAGTTTGAAACGATTGATTACACCGATGAATCGTACGAATCTGAACTAGCTAGGATTAGAAAACGCTTTATTCCACTGGTAGAAATATGCAAGAAGCATGGAACTGCCATGCGCATTGGCACCAACCATGGTTCTTTGTCAGACCGTATCCTCAGTCGGTATGGCGATACGCCCTTAGGAATGGTAGAATCTGCCATGGAATTCCTTAGAATTTGCCGCGAATTAGACTACCACAGCATAGTTCTTTCTATGAAGGCAAGTAACACGCAAGTGATGGTGCAGGCTTATCGTTTGCTGGTTTCTACCATGCTAGAAAACGGAATGGATTATCCGTTGCATTTGGGAGTAACTGAAGCGGGAGAAGGAGAAGATGGACGGATAAAATCGGCTGTGGGTATTGGTACGCTCATGGAAGATGGGTTGGGGGATACGATTAGAGTTTCTCTAACGGAAGACCCAGAATTCGAAATTCCTGTTGCCCAAGCCTTGGTGAATAGGTACCAGCACCGAAACGAGAATCAGGAAGAGATAAAAGCATTTGAGCGGTATTTGATTGACCCTTTCCAATTTGGTAAGCGATCTACGCAAAGCGTGCAAAATATTGGTGGTGATAATGTGCCGAGAGTTATTGCAGATTTATCGGACAAGGAGCAAATAACGCCTGCTAATTTATTTGCCTTTGGCTGTAATTATTCTGTTGATTCAGATAAATGGCACCTGACGGACCAAGCTTGCGATTACATTTTTGCGGGCGCAGCCAAGTTGGATTTTGAGATTCCAGGAACGCTTGGAATCATTCAGAATGTGGCGCATTGGGATTCAAATCGCGTGCGACACTACCCACTATTTAATACGGATGAATACTTAAGCGCTGAAAGGAAGTCTGAAGAGTTGAATTTTATTCAGGTAAACATTCATGATTTATCTGATGCCTTCCTTACACAGGTTAGTAAGGACGAAACCGTGGTTCTCGTCTTGTTCTCTCAGCATTCAAATGCACTTGCAGAACTAAGAAGGGCGATTTCATTGTTGATGGAAAGGAATCTTGCTATTCCAGTAATCATTAAAAGAGCATTCGAATTAGATGAAAATGCTTTTCAGCTCTATGCTGCTACCGACCTTGGTGGGCTTTTAGTAGACGGATTAGGAGATGGCTGTTGGTTAATCAATCGTGCATTGCCCAATAAGGTGCTTAACGCCACGTCTTTTGGCATTTTGCAAGCTGCAAGGGCTAGGACATCAAAAACGGAATACATATCGTGTCCGAGCTGCGGACGTACCTTATTCGACTTACAGGAAACAACGGCTAAGATTCGTAATAGGACCGACCACCTAAAAGGACTTAAGATTGGAGTTATGGGCTGCATTGTAAACGGCCCTGGAGAGATGGCGGATGCAGACTATGGTTATGTTGGAACAGGTGCCGGAAAGATTACCCTGTACAAGGGGCAAGAGGTGGTGAGAAGAAATGTTCCAGCGGCTGAGGCCTTAGAAGCTTTAGAGCTTTTGATTAAGGAGCATGGCGATTGGGTAGAACGCCAAAACTTAGAAGCATAAAAAAAGGAGCCGTTTGGCTCCTTTTTTCATTTACATCTTTTCAACTTTCTCTTGGTGTTCCCAAGACTTTCCGGTTAACTCTTCCCATTGGGCTTTCATCTCGGAAATCCTTACTTGCTCCGCTTCATAATCAACTGTTTCGTTGCTTCTGTTTGCTTCAACTTTAGCAGCATAATCAGTGATTCGCTTTTTAAGTACATCCGCTTCTTTCTGAATGTTTTCGGCAGAACGTTCTTCTGTTTGAACTGCTGCAGTCTTATCCTGTGCAATTGCTTCAGTGGCAAACAAACCTAAAGCCGCTACGGCAAGTGTAAGTGTAATTTTCTTCATGATTGATTAATTGATTGTGGATTAAAAATAGGTATAAAAAAAGAGCCGCACCATGTGGTGCGGCTCTATTAAAGAGAATTCTTATTTATCTCAGTGAATCTGAATCTTGCGAGTAACAAGTCCTTCTACTGTAGCAATCTGTAGTAGGTATGTTCCTTTAGCAACATTTAGGTTAAGCTCCTTACGGAAGCTGTTGTTCAATGTAGCTCCTTCGTTGTAAACCTGACGGCCTGCAACATCCATAACTACAATCTGAACGTCTGCCTCAACTCCTCTAACTTCTAGTACAAACTGTCCGTTAGATGGGTTAGGATAAACTTCCAATCCGCTTTCAACTGCTTCAGCAATTGTAACTGGATCAGTAACCTGAATCGCTTCGCAATACTCAGAAGTACAACCGTTCTCATCAGTAACTGTTAAACAAACAGTGTAAGGACCAGCAGCACCATAAACATACGTTGGGTTCATATCCGTTGAAACTGGACTTGCGTCACCGAAATCCCAAGAGTAAGAAGCAATTGTTGTTGACGTTGCAGATGCATCTGTGAAATCAACAGATAGACCAGTTGGTGCGTAGGTGAACCCAGCATCAACAGTCGTTTCTGTAAGATTCACAACAATAGCTCCTTCAGCTCCACCGTAACCATCAACCTGCAAGTAATAAGTCTCGCCTGGTGTTAAATCACACAGGAATACAATACTTGAGAAGATAGTGGTAATCCAGTCAGGATTGTCATCATTAGCAGCAAGCTGCACAGCAGAAGCAGTAGAGAAATCTTGACAGCTAACTGCAGAGTAAGCAGCAATTTGAGTGTCATCATCCGAACCGTCTGTATCAATTACAAGGTTTCCAGAAGCTGGTCCTTGGAATGTGAACCATGTGGTATTGTCTAGTCCACTTTCGAAATCACACCATCCGTCTTGAACGCCACATCCAGTTGGTAATGGCAAAGGCTCACCAACTTCAACAGTTGCACCAACATTAGTAAACCCAGTGTTTGCTCCTAGCACTAAAGGTGCAGCGTTACAAACATCATCGTTAGCTGGTGGAAGTGGTGGAGCAACACAAGTAACAGATAACTCAAAGTTTCCAGTAATGGTTCCATTGTAGCTAGATACTTGTATGTAGTAATCCTGACCCAAAACAGATGAGAACTCAATCATCGAAGTTGTTCCAAAACCACCATCATCATCACTTGCAAAGCAAGCACCTCCACAAGATTCAGTAACTCCTAAATAGGTGTCGAAATCAGTTCCTGCATTGTCGGTAGAAATGGTTACATCGTCTCCAGTTCCTACGAAAAGATACCAAACTCCCAATCCTGTTGGTTGGCAATCTGAAGCGTCCGTTGCAGTAGCAGTAGCAGTTGAACCTGTTGCAGTTCCTCCACATAGAATAGCTTCTGCATCTACACAAAGGTCGTTTGCAGGAGCTGGAGGAGCGACCGTTACAGCCACACAGCTTGTATCTCCATCTGTATCACAATCATTGATTGCAATTAGACATACGGTGTAAGTTCCGCCTGCACCATACGTGTGAGTTGGATTTTGTAAAGATGATGTGTTTCCATCACCGAAATCCCACATCCATGATGTTGGCGTTTCTGTACTAACATCTGTGAATGCTGCATCTAGTCCAGTTTCAACAGAAGTGAATGCAGCCACTGGAGAAGCACCAACTGTTACCACTGCACCTCCTGTACCTACTGTAGTACATCCTGTAGTTTGATCTGTAACAGAAAGGAAAGTGTACGTTGCAGCGTCAGTACTAGTGAACAAAGCAGGAGTTGGAACATCCGTAAAAACTCCAATTGAAACACCATCTGCGGCAACTTCAATTGTCCAAGGACCAGTTCCGGTGAAGTCAGCAAAAATGTCAACATCAGCGCCATCGCAAGATAGACCACCTCCAGAAACATTTCCAGAAACAGCTACTCCCCCGTTGTCAGTCAATTCAACCATAACTGGTCCGAAATCACCATTATAACCATCAACCTGAACATAATAAGTAACTCCAGGCGTAAGACATGGTAGATCTACCAAACTTGAGAATAGAGTTCCGATATAAGCACTATTGTCATCATTTGCAGCAACCAAAGTGGCACCACCAGCAAGTACATCTGCACATGAAGCCGCTTCATAAACAGCAAGCTGTGTATCATGATCAGAGAAATCTGTGCTAACCGTTACATTACCAGAAGCAGGTGCAACAAAGCTGTACCATGTAGTATTGTCAAGTCCATTCTCAAAATCACACCATCCATCTTGAACACCACAACCTGTTGCAGGTGGTAATGGTTCGCCAACTTCAGCTGTAGCAGTTTCGTTGTAGAACGGTCCGTTTGAACCAAAGCTCAAAGGAGCCGCAGCACAAACATCATCGTTTGCAGGAGGTAGGCAGTTAAGAGTAAGGTCGAAATCAATAACTCCTGGGAAACCAGCAGCTTCTGTAACAGTCACATAATAAGTTGTTCCCGCAACTGTTTCCATCTCAACCAGTTGACTATTGGCAAGGCCACAGTCTGGGTCAGCACCTAAGTTTAGAGCACCACCTGGTTCACAAACCAGAGCACCACAAGTACCTTCGAAAACTGCGATATATGCTGCTGAAGAACCATCAGTTGTGGCTCCACAAGTAGTAAGCTGTACAGGGTTTCCTGTACCTACAAAACTGTACCAAACGGCAAGGTCATCGATGAACTGTGCACATCCTGTTGCATTTCCAGCATCAGTTGAAAATTCTGTAGTTCCTACAACTGGAACACCACATGTAAGTGGAACCGCGTTGGCACACTCATCATTAGGAGGAATAATACCAACAGTAGCTTGGTCTGTTTGCGTTGCTGCAGTAAGACCAGAAACTGGATTGTAATAAGTGAGGTCGGCTATGTTGGTTACTTCAGCATTAATCTCAATAGGCTGACCTGACCATGGAATAGCTAAAGATGAACCAACCAGAAGATCAAATCCAGGTACACCAACAAGTCCTCCAGGGATAAGTTGATCATCCATAAAATCGACTAAATCGAAATCTACATCACCTGTGTTAGTTACTGTGTACCAATAACAAACAGAGTCTCCTGGGTTTACTCCAATAGACTGTTCAGTTCCAACAGGAATGTCAAAACAATCTAAACCACTTGGGTCTGGTTCAAGATTTACAGTTTTAACCAGTGTGAAAGATGGGCTAGCCGTTGTAATTGTAATTGACCAGCTATCAATTGAGCCTAAATCGCCTGAGGCTGCATCTCCAGCATAAAGAGTCCATGTTCCGTCCATTGTTTCTCCGAAGAAATCGCCAAACGCAGTTGCAGATTCTAAAGTAGCACCTGGACTTGGGAAATAAGAACAAAGAAAGTCGCCAGAACAAATATCCTCACCAGCATTACCTTCTCCGAAAAGACCCAGCTCTTCACCGTCTGTTGTCCCATCGTCTGAGAATGTAACAGCAGCTCCAGACCATCCAGAATTATTTCCGCAACAGTCATTACCGTCATCAAGTGTCTCTGCCAATCCTGGTCTAGACGCCAATGTTAAAATGCTTCCGTCAGGAGACTGAAGTTTAAGGGTAAGGTCTCCCTCCCAAGTATGGGTGATAGCTACATCCACGCGGATATCAACCACAGAGGTTCCTACCACACCAGAAACCGCAACAGCACTTGAGCCCATAGAGCCTATCGTACCATCGTAAGCCCCATCTACGGCTGATAAATCTACCGCTCCTGTTGAGGCAAACGGTCCATAAGGAGTTTGCGCAAAGACTGTTGTGCAACACAACAGTGCGAACGCTGTACACACTGCAAAAAGCGAAGTGCGCCACGTTTTATTATTTGTATATGATGTCTTCATTTTTTTGATTTATCGGGTTCTTATTTGTTCGGCTTCGTCTCGTTTGAAGGCGCCTTGTAATCGGCAGGAAGAGCGTTTACCGTATTGTTAACACGTTCCTTCGTTACAACTTCAACTGTTGTTGTTTCAGCAACTGCAGCAGTGGCCTTAGTAGTATTAGCAGGAACCTGCTTTACAGCTTTAGGAGCAGCAACCTTTCTCTCAACTGGAGTAGCAGATTGCACAGTGTTAGTACGTTTCTTAACAATTGGGCGCTCTATAGGATTGCCTGCTTTATCTACAGCCTTCACATCTTGTTCAGTAGTAGCGCTTGGCGTACGGTAAATATCCTTCTCCGTATCTACCTTTTCAACTTCAGCTTCAACAGCCTTAGCTGTACCAGCCGATTTCAAAGTCAGCGTCTTTGATGGCTCGTAAGTGTTGGATTGCCCTTGCGCAAAGGCGCAACTTCCAGCAACCGCAACAACCAAAAGGGCCGAAGACAATTTTCGTAGCATTTTTTTCATGTTTGTTGTAGATTAATTTATGGTTTGTATTGATTTTTTGTAAGTCGCGCAAAGTAAGTATTTAGCCTTAGGTTACAACATAATTGATAAAATTCAGAGCAAAACATAGTGTTTACGAAACCCCCATAGTTGTCACTAACAAGTTTTTTATTGTCCCATTTTAACCTCATTTTGGGGCAATGTCAAACGGATTACGCATCAAATTTGAGAAGAATGAAGACCTCAAAGAACTTTTGAGGACCCACAACATAGTTAACAGTAAAAAGCCCCGCATTTAGCGAGGCTCTTAAAATAAACGTGTCTTTCAATTTTTCGGCCTACGACTTTCCAAATAGGCTATGCGCTTTTGGTATCCGGAAAGGTTGAAATTCTCAGTCCCTACGTTCTTATCAATCACCTTCTGAATCTCAGCTATCTGATGATCAATATACTCATCGGTCATTTCAATAACTGGACGTTTTTGAGTAACATCAATACGCTCCGCAGTTTCAAGCTTTCTCTCAACTTGAGCATTTTGTACGGGTGTGGCTTCTGCTGGCGCTACGTTTTTCAATGCTTCTTTTGAGACTACCACTTTAGTTTGTGAAGTGGTTGGTTGGTCTTGCGCATAAGCACTCCCTAGACAAAAACTGACTAAAGCAACAAGTGTAAATAGGTTTTTCATAATTGAGGGGGCTTTTGTTTTGTTGTTGGCTCTAAAATTAAGAATACAAATCAGTTCAAAAACGTAGTATTCATCCTACTCAGAGAGGCAAATGAAGTGAGTTGGCCGTTGAATCTAATTTTAACACAATGGCTTCAAATTTTTTGCGCGAAGCTTTACTAATTGGGTCTGAAGCTGGTAAATCTTCGTTTCTATGATTCACCTGTTTTCCGTTTTTCCAAAAGCGATAGCAAACGTGTGGACCGGTGGCAAGTCCGGTGCTTCCCACAAACCCAATAATATCTCCCTGACTAACACGAACCCCCGGCTTAATACCGCTTTTAATCTTAGACATGTGCAAATACTGGGTTGAATAAACACTGTTGTGCTTAATCTTCACATAGTTCCCATTATTGCTTTTAAAACGCGCTTCGGTAATCACGCCATCTCCAACAGCCATTATAGGTGTGCCAGTTGGAGCCGCATAGTCAGTACCCAAATGCGCCTTGTAACGCTTTTGAACTGGGTGAAATCTGCGCATACTAAAACCTGAACTTATCCGAGAGTATTTGACAGGTGCTTTGAGGAAAGCCTTTTTAAGATTATTCCCTAATTCATCGAAATAGCCCTTTTCATCATCAGACTCGAAATAGTATGCCTTAATTGGCTTCTTGAAGTGTGTAAATGTGCTGGACAACACACGATCAACTCCAATAGAAACTCCATCCACGTAATTTTCTATATACAACACTTCAAATTCGTCTCCTTTCTGAATACGATAAAAGTCGATGGTCCAAGCATAAATTTCAGATAACTCGATGGCTAACAAAGGGTCTGCTCCTTGCTTTTTGAGGTTAACGTAAAGCGAAGAAGTAACCACCCCTTTTACATATCGAGTCCGTTTTTCAATCTCCTTTTGCCCTTTATATATATGAATGCTATCGCCAAGATTGAAAACCACATAATCAGTTGCATTAGGCTCATAAACAAAACATGTTGCCTTGCCTGTCGAATCCTTTTTGCAGTAAATCGTGTAGGGCTTTCCGCTAGCCAATTTTCTCACATCAAATATTTCTTTCGATGCTTTGGCTAATTGGTCGATAGTGGAATAAGGAACTCCGTACGGAAGGAGAATAGACGAGAGATTCTGATTGGGACGGATTTTGTCTTTAATGACAAGGAACGAATCGGTAGCTAACCCGTACTCAATATTAACCTCTGAAACCTCTTCTTGGTCTTTTACAACAACCTTTTCGGGACCAGAGCCGCAGCCCAAACCAAACAAGAACAAACTAAATAACCCATACCGCACAAATATTTCCATCTCCTCTTTCTTTCCCAAGCTACCTTACTAGAGTAACGGTACCGTGTTCAGAAAAATTGTTGCCATCCGTTCCTTTTAAATCGAGGATGTAGTAGTAGGTTCCTGTAGCAGCTTGAGCGCCACCATTTATGTTGCCATCCCAGCCCCAAACATCAACTGGAGGAATGAGTCCGCTGTATTTGTAAACTGGTCTTCCCCAGCGATTGTAAATTTTCATATCGGCTTCAACCATTGCATAGGTGTAAGGCTGAAATCGTTCATTAAACTCGTCTCCATTCGGGCTAAATACATTCGGAACTTCATACTCGGGAACGCCTTCTACAAACACAGAATACTGAAATACATCGGTACACCCGTTTGCGCTGGTAATAGTTAATGTGATGTCATACCAACCGCTATCTGGGAAAGTGTAATTCACAATATCTAAACCTGCAATGGTGGTGTCCTCAATGCTCCATTCTGCACCTTCCCCTGCTTCTAGAATAGTGGTAAAAACCACATCTAAACTTGTGGCTTCGTGAGTGGCATTTGCCGTTGGGTTTTCAAACACTGTTACGGTGGCATTTGCAGTGTCGACACAGCCGTTATTTGAACTTACGACAAGCGTTGCATCGAAATTTCCTGCCGAAGAAAATGTTGTTGAAGTTGTCTCGCTGTTGGCAGTTGTTCCGTTTCCTAAATCCCAATTCCAGCCTGTAATCGAGCCAGGTGTTACGTTCGATTGGTCAGTAAATACGGTTTCATCTCCTTCACAAACTTCAGACACATCAAATGCAGCCTCAGGATTTGGATTAACCACCACTTGAATGCTATCGCTTGCATCGCAGCCTTCAGCATCTTCAATGGTTTGGGTTACCCAATATGTTCCTGCATTCGGAAAAGCTATGTCTCCAGGGCTTGAAACAGCTGAAACTTCGCCCGTTCCAAATACCCAATCCCAGGATACAACATCTCCTAAAGCGCTGTAAGAATTATCTCCGAAATTGATTGTTTCACCTTGGCAAATTTCAGTTTCACTTGCCGTAAGACCAGGAATGATTGAGAAACAAAACTCTTGACGGTTATTCAACCCCCCAGTGCTACCAGTAAATCCCCAAAATACGTTTGGGTCTCCACCAAAAATATTGGTGATCACATCTCCTGTGTACGTAGTTCTTAGAGAGCCATCCATGTAGAAATCAACAACCATCGTAGTTGGATTCCAACTCACTCGCATTACGTGCCATAGACCATCTTCTATATTAGCCCCGCTAACAAGCGCAATTTCTGGCCCCGCTAGATTATCAATCGAATTATGGTCAATTGATCCATTAGCCATAATTGCCACATGGTCTGCAACAATATCTCCTTGTCCTACACCATTATTGTATGTATCTATTGGCATAGCTAAAGACGGAGTTATTCCTTCGTACCCTAAACCACCTCCAGTTGACCCAACTAACGTACTTACAGGTTGAAGAACAAATGCAATTCCATCCGCTCCTCCTGGAATATCTCCTAAATAAACATCAAACGTAAAGTCGAAATGGTCAGATAAATCGATTTGAGCATTGTTCCACACAGAACCACTTTGTGTGTTTACGGCTTCTGTTAGCCTAAAGCAATTACAACTTAACTGAACTGCGTTTCCGTTTATCGCCTGTGCGTAAATAGATTTGATTGGGCTTGAAACTAAAATTGCTGAGAAGACAATTAACACAGGAAACACCTTCAAAGATGGCTTTAACATAGGTTAGGTTTTAGTACATCACAAATTAAACGGCCTGAATAATACCAGCCGTTTTATTCAAGACGAATTTACTGACCTAAGTTGCCAGAAGGAAATATGAATCTACTTGTTTTGAACAAGGTCTTCAACCCATGCCTTACCCCAATTTTCTTTCTCTTTCTCCGACCATAATTCTGGGAAAAAGATTCGTTTCATAAATCGAGGAGGAAGGTATTTCTGCCAGTTAGTTCCTCCAGTGGCAGGCACCCCACTTTCATCTCGTAAAAGATAACGTGCAGCTGTTTTGTAATGCTGAAGCGGCCAATTAATGTTCACGTTTGCATCAAGCATTTTCATCTGAGCAATCAAACCTTCATCATTCCTTTCTTCTTCCGGAAGTGAAAGATACTTGGCCCATAAGTTCTTGTCAGAATAATCGACCGCCAGATTGATTAGTTCGTTTGTATACTTCTGTTCAAACTGCTTAAGAGTGAGTGTTTTCTTGCCTGTTTCCAAATCAGTTGCACCTGTTTTCCAATAAATAAATTGGAACATCTCTTTTACGCCCTCAAGATTGGATGGGGTGTCTTTAAACTTGTTACGGTGGTCTACATGCACAAGGTTGTTCAGGGTAGTCGAACAAATCTCAATTTTTCTGTACTGTGCACTTTGGAAGCCACTGGCTGGCAGAAGCGCCATTCTAAACCGCAAAAATTGCTCCTTTTCCATGCCGTGTTCCATAACCCCATAACTGGTGGTTAGTGCATGGAAATAGGCGTTTATTCTTCTCATTCTCTCCTTGAAATAACCCGGTTCAAACGTATCGCGCCAGCCCTTGTCTTCGCCATTTGGCAAAATATTTCTACCGTTGTTTCCAATCTGCTCATATTCATGCAGCGCCAATCGGAAGTATAATTCGGTAATCTGATGATAAATGATGAAAATGAGCTCATCAGGAAAATCTGTTTTTGTTTGCTGCAAAGACATCAAAGAATCTAGCCTAGCATATTCCCAATACGGCAGATAATTGGATAGTAGCAACCCGTCCAAGTACGAATTCATATCCTGCCCCATGGCCTCATACTTTTCGCGCAGCTTTTCTAATTGATCCTGAAGGAGTTCTTGATTCATTCGATTTGTTTAGGTGTCCGAAAGTAGGAAAATGTACACCCGTAATAATGACTGGGGTCATCAACAATCGAGGGCGCTATTAGTTAAATTGCCACGCAATTAGGGAAAATATGGAGAACAACATCATAATTGGAGCGGGATTAGTTGGTTCATTACACGCTGTTTATTTAGCAAAGAGAGGTGGTAAAGTGGAGGTGTACGAGCGTAGACCAGATATGCGAAAGACTGATATTAGCGCAGGACGTTCTATCAATTTGGCCATATCTCATCGAGGACTGAAGGCACTGGACCAAGTGGGTCTGAAAGAGAAAGTGCTGAAAATGGTGATTCCAATGCCAGGCAGAATGATTCATGATGTAGAAGGGAATACCAATTTTCAACCTTACGGGAAAGAAGGACAACACATTAATTCTGTTTCTCGTGGTGGATTGAACGCCATGCTGATGGATGAAGCTGAAAAATTAGGCGTCAAAATTCATTTCAATCAGCGTTGCGTTGCTATGAATTTGGAAGGAGGTGAGGCCACTTTCAAGAACGAATCAGCCGGAAGCACAACAAAAGTTGTTGCCGACAGATTGTACGGAACAGATGGGGCTTTTAGTGAAGTGCGTCATTCCATGATGATGACTGAAAGGTTCGATTATTCTCAATCCTATTTGAAACACGGATACAAGGAATTATCTATTCCAGCAGCAGAAAATGGAGGTTTCCGCTTAGAGAAAAATGCCCTCCACATTTGGCCACGTGGTGGATACATGCTCATAGCTCTTCCCAACCTAGACGGAAGTTTTACCGTGACCCTTTTCCTGTCATTTGAAGGAAAACACGCATTTGAAAATCTTCAAACCGAAAAGCAAGTCCGCGATTTTTTCAATGAGATTTTTCCAGATGTGGTTCCTCATATGCCAACACTTATTGATGATTTCTTTGGCAATCCAACCTCCTCTTTAGTTACAGTAAAGTGTTTCCCATGGCGATACAAAGACAAGGTGATAATCTTTGGAGATGCATCTCACGCCATTGTTCCTTTTTACGGACAAGGAATGGTTTCTGGCTTTGAAGACTGCTATGTTTTTGATCAGTTAGCCGATAAACTTTGGGATGACAAGGAAGCCCTTTTCGAAGAGTTTCAGCAATCCAGAAAACCTGATGTAGATGCCATTGCCGATTTAGCCTTGCGCAACTTTATAGAAATGCGCGATTCTGTTGCCGACCCTAAATTTCTGTTGAGGAAACAGATTGAAAAGGCCATTAATGCAAAGCATCCAGAAAAATGGATTCCGCTTTATAGCATGGTCACATTTTCGGAAATGCGCTATTCCGAAGCGCTTACCCGTGGCAAAGAACAAGACAAAATCATGGAAGAAATCCTGTCTTGGGATGGGATAGAAGAAAATTGGGAAGACCCAGCTGTCTTTTCTAAAATTGAAAAAGTTGCGCTGGGTTAATCTCCGCTGATTATACTTCCAAGTAAATCTCCTCCTAGACCAGCAGCTCCTTTGCGCTCACCTTTTCGTTGGAATCGGGCTGCGGCAGAAATTCTATCGGCTAAACGGCTAAATGGTAGACTCTGTAAATAGACGATCCCTGGTCCGGTAAGGTTTGCAGTAAACAAGCCTTCACCACCAAAAAGCGAGTTTCTAAATCCGCCAATAAACTGAATATCATAATCAACTGTTGGTGCAAACGCAACCAAGCAACCTGTATCAACACGAAGACGCTGGCCAGCAGCTAATTCCTTCTTAATTATGGTGCCTCCAGCATGAATAAAAGCTAATCCGTCACCTTCCAAACGCTGTAGAATAAAACCCTCGCCACCAAACAAACCTGCTCCAATTTTCTTAGTGAATTCCACCTCTATTTCAACGCCTTGGGCAGCACATAAAAAACCATCTTTCTGACAAATAAATTTACCTCCAAGTTCCTTTAAATCTAACGGGATGATTTTTCCAGGATAAGGGGCGGCAAAGGCCACTCGGCTTTTTCCAGCACCTGTGTGGGCGAATGTTGTACTGAAAAAGCTCTCGCCAGTAATCAGTCTTTTAAACCCTTTAAAAATACCACCACCGGTATCGGTTTGCATCTGAATACCGTCTTCCATATAAAGCATGGCTCCAGCCTCTGCACGTACGCCTTCATTTGTGTCGAGTTCTACCTCAACCGCCTGCATATCATCGCCATAAATCTTGTAATCAATTACATCTGCAGCCATTGTTTTTCTTTTTGGTTTGGGTCAAATATGGCAAACAGAACCATCATCTACCTGTATCAAGCTTAAAAAGAATGTTAAATCAGGTTCACGAGAATTACATTTGCTTCATGACCAAAATTGTAGGCATCATTCCTTCCCGCTACGCATCTACCCGCTTTCCTGCTAAGCCATTGGTAGATATTGCTGGAAAAAGTATGATTCACCGAGTGTACGAACAGGCTTCTAAGGCCAGTTTGCTGAGCGATGTAATTGTGGCTACAGATGATCAACGGATTTTTGAGCACGTGGCTTCTTTTGGTGGAAAGGTGGTAATGACATCCACTTCACATCAATCAGGAACTGACCGCTGTGCCGAGGTAGTTGGAGGATTAGAAGGAGTGGATGTGGTCATTAATATTCAGGGTGATGAACCATTTATTGAACCGGACCAAATTGACCAGCTTGCAGCTTGCTTTGAGAACGCGGAAACCAAAATTGCTACTCTCATAAAGAAGATTACCAACGAAGAAGACCTTGAAAGTGACACAGTAGTTAAGGTGAACACAGAAACGGTGGATTTTAGTCGAACGCCTTTCTCAACCTTAGACAAATCATACAAGCATATCGGCATTTACGCTTATCGCGTTGATGCGCTGAAAATCATTTCAAAATTGCCTCAATCAGAGCGAGAATTGACCGAAAGACTGGAGCAATTGCGTTGGTTAGACAATGGATTTCAAATACAACTAGCTGAAACAGAACACGAAAGCAATTCCGTAGACACTCCGGAAGACCTTAAGCGACTTTTACGTGAAAAGAACCTATAATTTTCCCGTAATTTGTTGCGTTACAATGCCATGATTTCAAATCAACTCGGACATATTATTTCAGAGACCCTTTCGGAAAAGCCGATGGCGGTTCTTCCTGGTTTTGGTGGGTTTGTAAAGGACCATGTTGGGGCTGAGTTGGACGAACAAAGAAATCGGATTCATCCGCCAAAAAACACTGTCATTTTCAATGCACGATTAGTGCACAACGATGGTCTTATGGTTGCTTCCATTTCTGCTGAAAGTGATATTACCTATTCAGAAGCCGATGCGTGGCTAACAGACGCCATCACCGAACTTCGATTTAGACTGAACAATTCTGATGTGGTTTCTTGGGAAAATCTTGGGCAATTACACAAGAATGAAGCTGGTGCTGTTGAGTTTTTAGCTGTTGACACGGCTTCTTTACAAGACGAATTCTTCGGTTTAAAACCCGTTACTCTTCGTCCAGTTCAGAAAGACAATGTAGATAAGGTGAAAGAATTGGTTGCTGCAGATGGACCTGTTGCTACTACTGTTCGAAACCTACCAATTAAGAAATTTGCAGGCTATGCAGCTGCGGCTGTAACCGTTGGTTTTTTACTGTGGATACCTATCCAAAACGGTGCGCTAGATAACGGTAAGATGCTAGTGCATCAGTTAAATCCATTTGCGCCTAACACTCAATCGAATTACTCTGCTAGAACGTTTAACGAAGCTTGGCTTACCAAAGGATTTGAAACCGATGATGCTTTATCGGCAAAATACGAGCACGAATACCTAGACCTGTATCTAACAAAGGGGTCAAGAAAACCAATTGTGGTAAAGACTGATGCCATTCCTTCTACAGAAGTTATGACCGAAGTTGAAACCTTAAAAGAAGCTTCTTCTTATATGGTTATTGCCGCAACTTTCAAGAGCAAATCAGAAGCCGCGGATTACGTTTCAAATATGATTAAGCGTGGATTCAGCGCTCAATACGCTGGTCGAGATAATTCTGGTCATTTGGTTGCTTATGGAACGTACGATTCTAAAAGCGATGCCGAAAAAATGCTTTCGTCTGTAAGTCTTTCAAACAAGGAAGCTCGAATCGTTTTAGTTAACTGATTCGTCTTTCGACTTCTCCACCACCTCCTTATTCTTACCTCTAGCCTTTCCGTAAAGCTTGATGGCTACCATCATAATTACCGAAAGCAATACTAGGCTAGCCATACCCCAAATCCAAGTAATCGAGCTTTTCAATACCACCACAAACACTATGGCAAAGAGGAAAAGTGTAGCTACTTCATTCCATATTCTAAGCTTGGTAGAGCCCCATGTTTCTTCATTATTCTGAAACTTTCGAAATATCTTATGGCAATACATCTGATAAGCGTAAAGCCCGATAACCATGGTGAGTTTTACGTGCATCCACGGGCTTTGCCAAGCACCAGTACCAACCATTAGCCAACTACCTAAAACCAAGGTGATTAAAGCGGATGGCCAAGTGATTATGTACCACAACCTCCACTCCATGAGCGTGTATTGCTTTTGCAGAATGCTAGCAGCTGGCTCTTCCTGTGTTCGTGCTTCGGCATGATAAATAAACAGTCTTACGATATAAAACAGCCCCGCAAACCACGTGGTAATAAAGATGATGTGAAGGGCTTTGAGATACAAATAGATGCTAGCGAATTCCATAATTGCAAAGTTAGCTAATCGTGTTTGGCAGACTCTCTATTGTGTCTTTTTATCTCAGACCTAATCTCCGAAAAAGAAGAGTACTCGACCCCATTTTGATGGTTTGCTATGCTTATTTGATAGATGCGCTTCCAATGGGTCAGCAGGTCGGAAATGCCAGAGACCAAGCCCATTCCTGGATCATAAATATGGCATGGCTCAGAGTTTACTCCGTTAACCTCAATTACCTTGAAATTGCCCTTCAATAGAGCAGCCATGGAGGACGCACGAATATCAAATCTGCCGATAAAGAAACCTGGAATCTGCTTTGCAAGAGAATCAAACGCGCCCTCTAACTCTAGTGAAATAAGGTGATTTCCATTATTGAAGGTGGTTCCTAACATGTGGTTTCCTATGGTGACTATTCTTATCTCTTCGCCAATACTTGGCACGGTGTGTAATCGGTCTGCAAATCTTCTAAAATGAACCTTGTAGCTAAGTCTTGTTCTAAGGTTTGATAGTATGAGTTGACTCAATGTGCTTTTCCCATCTCCAACAACAAACGGAAATTCTTTGATGACGATTGATGTAATCTTTCCATTCACCTCACTTGGATGACGGCTATACATTATTCCCATTTCAATTGGCAAATCAACATAGGTTTGAATCATTAATTGTTCTTTCCTATTCTCTAGAGCCCTACTGAAATCAGAACTATTTCTTAAGATTTTCACGCCTTTTCCGCGCTCACCCATATCTGGTTTTATAATGAGTGGAAAACTCATGTCAGCCTCATTAAGTTGGGTTTCTACTTCGGTAATAGTGTCGGAAATTGAGACTGATATGGTCCTTGGTAAATAATTTTCGGGTACCAAGGTTCCCATTTCCACTTTTGAATAGGCAATCAAACCGCCAAATTTCATACAAGGATTTGCCGCGCTAAAGAAAACCCAACCACGTGCTTTTAAGGCTAGAAAAAACCAGAAGACTGCTACTGGTAAGTAGACCACCTGCCATGGCCAAAATTCCCAACGTACCAAACGCTGCAACCATATGTGCAGTTTAGTAAGGGTGGATACGGAATTCATTGTCAGCCGTTGGCTTCGTGGCTTCTATAAGCCAAGGTTGAATAAGCAACTCCAAAGGAATCTTCCAATTCGAATGTTGGCGCTTCGTCTTTTATAAGAATCCGAATAAGTGCCATATGATGAATGGCGTGTTCCAAAACATACAGCAACTCCCTTGCTAAAGACGACTTAACGCTTATTGCTTCTTTTAGGTCTGAAGGAAGCCCTGCGATTAAATCCAATGGATAATCATCGTTTACCAGCTTAACTCTTTCAATAATCAAATCGATGGTTATCATAGCATGCTGGGCGCTAGATTCAAGAAGAATATCTCGTTTTCTTGAATCGTAGTTTACTACACTAAGTCCATCAAAAAGGCATGTATAGAACTCTAACGTGTGGCGCACGTGTTGTCCTACAGAGGCGTTTCCTTTAGAATTTACTTTGGTGTATAACGTTTGATCTATGCCATCGAGCACAGAACGTAAGGTTTGGAGTGTTTCAACATTAAGCTGCTGAAGCACGGATATTGTTTGCGCAGTTACCATTCGTAGGCCACGCCTAGGTTGTAGCTTGGTACAGCAGCAACCATCTTTCCCATTCCGAAATAAACACCTGCATTAAGGTGGACCTTATGCTTGAATTTCTGAATGAATTTTAACCCATATCCAACATATTCCTGATTATTGGGATACAAGGACGTGTGTAAGTCTCTCCCGTTAGGATGAATTGCCGTTACATTATTGTCGTAGCTACCATCCTTTAGAGAGAATCGTCCAGCAACGTTAGCTATGAAGTACGTTTTCTGATTCCAAGAAAACCCTAATTCGAAGTTAAAGTCAGCTTCATCGCTGTAATTCTTCAATCTAACTCGGTAGCCTACATCAAGTAGCGTATAAAACTTGTCCTTGTAAAAGGATGTTCCAACGCTTAAATAGGGATGCAAAACAAACGTGCTCGGACCTGTTCTGAGTGTAGTTAGAGAGTCGTACTTGGCTACATTGGCTTCTGCATTGAACCCAGCGGCAAACACCACTTTCTTATTAATGATGGTGTATTTAAAACCAAGCATAACGTTGTTTAGCCCGAAGAGGCCACCAGAAGGCACAGTATCTAAAAAGCTAACCGTATCTGAACTGGCTATTTTATCGCTGGTAGCTACATACTTAAATGGCAGGTTTGCTGTCATTGTAAGTCGGTCGGTAAGACCAAAATCTATGTATAACTGCGTAGTGAAATCGGTAACATTTCTACGCATGTTAACCACGTCTCCATCTTGATTGAAATACTTGGAATAGCCAACATAGGTGAATCCTAATTGAGCGTATCCGCCATTCTTCTTTTTAGGCCACGGGCCACCAGCAGTTACCGACTGCGCAACACAAACGAAAAGAAGTAGAAGTGTAAAAAATCTTGTCATACTGCTTGTTTACAAGTTGAACAAATGTAGGCAACTGATCTATTGTGAAAGCCGTGCACAAGACATTATTACTTGAAGTTTTGAAACTTACTCATCTTATTCATGTGTGTAAGCTTATTAAAGTAGTTGCCCATATTGACCGCCACAGCAATTGTATGGGTATTATACCCACTTCCTTGCAGGTGGTAATGAAACATGTATCTGATTGTGAGACTGCCTTTAAAAAACCAAGTCCTAGCAGCTATTGTAGAAACAAGGCCCGAGCCCACGCTTGTCCCCGCTATTTGTGCACCGTACCCAACACCCAATCCCATACCAACGTTTGAACGAAAATCCCTGGTTGAATAATGGCCAATATTGGCTTCTAAAACTGCGGGTATATGTCCGTAAAAAAACGTCTTTTCAATCCAGCTGTCCTTTATATGAACGCCTAGCGAAATTGGCATTGTTGCAGCCAATGAAAAATCCATGTATTTGTTAACGATGTTTATCTGTGGATTGAAAAAAGCACCGAAGGCAGGAGTAACGTTTTCCTTCACATGTAACAAATGCACAGATGCACCAATCGAACTCCTCCATCGATCTTTTAAGGTCGATTTTTTTTGAGCGAAGCCGATTGATGGCAGTAACAAAACGGCTAATAAAACAACTAGTCGGTTCAAGGTTTGTGGTTTTTGGTCGACTCTTACAACGAAGAGTAACAGGAATTGTTACTTGAATTTGTTTGGGCGAAGCGAGGAGCTTACCTCAAAAGCATCACCGAGCCAGAATAATCATGACGATTTCTTTGCCAATCGATGATGACAAACTTGAACACATACTGGCCAGCTTCTACCTGCTTTCCTTTGTATGAGCCATCCCATTTGAAATCTGGTTCGTTCGATTCAAAAACAATCTCACCCCACCTATCAAAAACCTGCATGCCATACGTTATTATGTGCTCTCCAGACCCGAAGAATTCATCATTTACACCATCTGCATTTGGTGTAAAAGCATTCGGGATATAGAACGTGAATTGCGGCTCAACAATTACTGAATAAGACACGGTATCCGAACATCCAAAATCGGTTTCTACAGCAAGCGATACGCGGTATGTTCCTACATCGACAAAAGAATGCGAAGGGTTCTCTTGATTGGCAGATAGTCCATCTCCAAAAGTCCAACTCCAACTAGTAACATTTTCAGTACTTAAATCTGTAAACCCGAAAATTGGATCGATAATGCTGGCAACATTATCAGGATCTACACTGAATAAGGCGTAAGGAACCGGGTGAACCGTAATTAAATCTGGAATAGCAAGAGAACTAGTACATCCGTTTCCGCTAGTCACAATTACACTAACCCCGTAGCTTGCAAAGTCGTTAACCCCAAGGTTTTGGACATTATATAAGTAATACGGATTTTGATTGGCAGGATAAGCAGATGAATCTCCCAAATTCCATTGCCAACCAGTTAGTGAGTAAGGAGCAGGAATAGTAGACTGATCAAGGAACTGCACAGACAATGGATTACATCCTTCCTTTGGGTTTGCATCAAATGCAACTTCTGGTAATGGATAAACCTCAATGGAGTTTAGAACAACATCCTGACATCCATGATTAGTTGTAACCTCCAATTCAAAATCGTAGAACCCTGCAGCGAGGTAATCGTGTGTTCCATCAGGTCCGTTTGCATTGGCGCCATCACCAAAACTATATTGCCATAGAGCAATTTGATCATCCGATAATACCTCAAGTGTCGATTGATCGGCATAAGTCATAGTCTCTTCAAAACAATGCTTGAGATCCGATGAATAAGCCGCCACAGGAACTGGATGAACCAAGGCATCCCCAAGCGTAATTTCATCCTTACATCCAGCAAGATTGGTCACAGTCAGCGTGGCACCATAAGCACCAAACTGAGCGAAATTAATTGCAGGTGAGGCTACACTAGATGTTTGCCCATCGGTAAATTCCCAGGCCCAAACTGCAAGTGGGTAAGCGCCATTTGGGTTTGTTAAATCGGTGAACTGAACAGCCAGTGGAAAGCAAACACTATCAAACGAAAAGTTTGCAACGGGCGAAGGGAAAATCTCTATTACATCGTCAAAAACATGAGCACAACCACTATCTGAAGTGACCGTAATCTGTATTGGGTAAATTCCATCTGCTGGATAAATCTGATAGGGTGCTATCTGCGTATTAGACGTTTGACCATTGCCAAAATCCCATTGCCAGTCTACAATGTTCCCTTGTGCAATGGCGGATTGATCAGTAAAGAGAACAGAGTCGGTTTCGCAAATATCAGTGAAGCTAAAATTAGCAGTTGGCGTAGCATGCGCAGAAACAATGTATGACTCAGAATCTGTGCAACCATCTTGCGTTTCCGTGTCTAACGTAATTGTATAATCTCCGTATCCAGCATAGGTATAAGCAGTAAGCACCGTGTCGTTTAAAATTGTACCGTTCCCTAGGGTCCAGTCTGAAAGAAGCAACTGACCTGGCGCAGGCACAGTGGTCGTTTCGTTCAGCACAATGGCCGTTCCTTCACATTGGTTTTGCCATGTGAAATTTGCAGCTGGATTTGGATAAGCCGTTACTTGAAATGCAGTATCTGCAGCGCAACCCAGATCGCTAATAAGCTGCAATGTGACATTGTAAGTGCCGTCTGCTGAATAGGTGTTTGTTGGGGAAAATGTGGTTGAAGTATTACCATCGCCCAAATCCCAATCTGAAACGTCTATTGTACCTGATGGTATTGTAGATGTATTGGTAAATACGAATTGCTCTCCCGCGCAATCATCAATTACGCTCAATGCAATTTGCGGTCTTACACTAATCGTTAATTGTTGAGTAATGCTGTCCACACATCCAAACTGATCAGAGACTATCAATTGAACAGGGAAGCCGCCTTCTGCCGAAAACGTGTGTTGAACAGTTGAACCATTCAATACCACTCCATCTGTATTCCAAGTCCAAGAATTAATTGGCCAATCTCCATCGGTAGAATTGTCTATTAAATCTGTTGGGTCATTTACACATGTGGCTGGAAATGTAAAATCTGGTTGAGGCAAATCATAAACATCAACGTTGGTTTGAAAGGATTCGAAACAACCATTTGCTGATGTAGCAATTAATTCAGCGACAAACGTTCCCGTACTAGCGTATTGATGGGTCGGATTCTGCACCGCAGCAGTAGCCCCATCACCAAAATCCCAACTCCAAGAAGCAACACTTCCAGATGAAATTATCGTAGCATCAGTAAAAGAATTAGCGTTACCAAAGCACTCTGCTGTAGCAGCAAAATCAACCTGTGGGAGTGGGTCAACGAAAACCTGATTTTCTAGGCTATCTACGCAACCCAAATCCGTGGTAACCACCAACTTTACATCGTAGGTTCCGGCAGTGGCGTATAAATGTGTTGGGCTCGAACCTTGACTTGTCGCACCATCGCCAAAATCCCATTCCCATGAAATAATGCTACCATCTGATGCTGTAGAGTTATCAGAGAAATCAAATGTCTCACCCAAACATATTGATGCTGGATTTGTATTGACCGTATTCACTCCGCTTGGGGTAAAAACTGGGCTTGGGGTCTCATAAATTTCAATCGAATCGATGTAGGTTCTGCAAAAAGCATCGTTAACCACATAGGTATAAACTCCCGCAGGCAAGCCCGTAATTGGATTTGTGGTTTGTCCGCCAGGAAGCCATTCGTATGTGTAAGGAGATAAGCCCCCTGCTACGCTAATTTCTATACTTCCAGTTCCGTCACAAGCGTTATTCGCAGTTGCCGTAATGGCTGGGGGAGGATTACAAACAAAAGGAAACGAGCCAATAAAACCATCTCCACAAACCAACAATTCACCATTCGAACCAGTGATAATATCATACACATCTCCAGGTGTAGCAATGGTAGATTGATAGGCAAGCGTTGAATCGAAAATTGCAATGCCATTTTGCGTACCAGCGTAAATATTGCCGCAAACATCAGCGCTTAACCCGCTGTTCATCAGTTTCTGACCTCCTGGAACTACTCCCGTGTTTACCAACCCAAGCGTCTGCTTATCTACTCTTCTAATAGATACTCCATCCGACATATAAACATGATTACCGCTTACCACGAGACCGTTGAAGCCCTGATAAATTGAAGTATTGTAAGACGGGTTTGGAGCATAGCCAGCAGTAGGTTCTAATTCTGAAAGCAGAAATCCGCTTGGAACAGAGCCGGCAGTTGTAAAATCTGCATTGGTTTTAATTAATACGTTTCCTGCGGCAGTACCTGTCCCACCAAAAGTTACGTGCAGGGCGAACATGTCGCCATTACAATCTGTTGCTATAGATCTGGTTTCTAAACCATACACTATTTGATTGGAAACTGCACCTGTGGCAAGGTCAAGCCGAGCCAAGTTGTTCCCCCCAGGATTGACAAAATAACCCCCGACCGTAAGCACGGTCTTTGAGTAATTGAAAGCTAAGCGCCATTCCTCCACTAAGCCAGGAAAAACCCACTGCTGCACACCAGATGGGTCTAGTTTTTGTCTTTTACCAGCGGCATAACCACCTACGATATAAACGTTGCCCGGGTCATCAACAGCTATGTCGCCCAAAAAAGTGGATGCAGTGATGTAAGTCCACTGAAGAACCCCCGTTGAATTGAATTTTTGAACTTGATAATTCGTGTGATTTCCATGAACCACTATGTTTCCAGCCGCATCTTCCTGTATATCATGAGCTCGGTTTACATCGGGATAGCTCGTATTCACAACCCATGGATCAATTATAAATCCTTCGGATTGTGCTTGAGATGAGGCTTCAATGTTAAACCTAACCTCATTACCAATCAAAGCGTAGGATATTGGAACAGCAGTCTTCGACAACGATGTTTCGGCAGTTGGCGCCATATCCTTCATTAGCGTCATCAAACTCTTAATGAGCAAATTTCCATCGTCATCTAAGGAAACCGATTCCGCTCCATCCCAAGATAATTTAATAGCAGGAGTCTCAGTTCCTGGAGCAATCTCAAACCGATACTTGATACCTCCTTCTTGAGGAAGCTCAAAAACCATATCAACCCCGTCATAAACATTCTTGTATGTAAGTTGATTAAAGGCTGGAACAAAGTTGATGTTGGGTTTAGTCCCTAATCCTGTGTAGTTGTAATATTCGTGAGCCTCATTAAAGGACAATACTTCGGGGTTTTGATTGGCATCTAACCAGTTTAATACAACCGAATGCCAGGTTGTTTCAATTCCTCTTTCCTCGGGTTCGTTCGGTAGTTTAACTCGTTCTCCTTTCGGAATTACCTTTCTTTCTGGAAAACGAAAAATGATGTTTTTATGAGTGAAATATGCATTGTACTCTGAGTTTTCGAGTGCAAACAGCACCTCATCTTCTAACTCAAGCCCTTGTCTTTCTAGCTTATCTTTAAACTGACCCCTTTCTTCAATAAAAACGCGATTTACAAACGGTTCTACCAGCAAACTTGGGGCATTAGTCTGACCTACAGCCGAACTAAAAAGTACCGCTGTAAAAAGTAAAACTGCCAAAAACCTAAATTGGTTCATAGGGGTTGCAACCAAGAGTTGGGAGAATAAATTTAGTCTTTATCCGCTACCGTACTAGACCGAATAGATTGCTAGAGGTTGCTGAACGGACGTAGTAAGTTGCTCCAAAGAGTCTCATATTTAGAATCTTCGTGCATTCCAAGCCCAAAATCAGCATCAAAATAGCTTTAGAGCCCTCTATTTGTGAAGATGAACGTCCCTCTGTGGGAATGGAATCGTAATCTGGTTATCCTTAAACGCCTTGTCTATCAAAAATCGGATATCGCTCTTTATGTACTCAATTCTGAACACCGACCGAGAATAAAACATGAGTGTAAACGTTAATTGAGAGTCCGCAAAATCTGTGAAGAATACGTGTGGAGCTGGGTTTCTTATCACCTCATCATGCTGCATGGCACAATTAACCAGCACATCCCGTACTTTCTCAACATCCGAACCATAGGCTACTCCCACTACAACACTAAATCGGGTAAGTTTATGATTGTGAGTCCAGTTGACTACGTTTCCTGTAATAAACCTAGAATTCGGAATAATTAGAACGATTCCTTCTCTGGTTTCAAGTTCTGAGGCTCGCATTCTAATCTCTCTCACTCTACCAACAGTGCCATCAACTTCAATGACATCCGAAACACGAATTGTACCATCAAACAAGAGAATTACACCACTCACGAAATCCTTAAAAACCTCTTGCAACCCAAGACCAACACCAACCAATAAAGCAGCCGAACCCGCGAGCAACACCGTTAAATGAAAACCAACAGATTCTAAACCTAGCAGAACGGCAAGTACCCACAATACATATTGTAGAAGCTTGAAAACGGAAAGCCTTCGACCTCTTTCCAATTCGGAGTCAATTCCGCGGTTTACGATTACTTTCTTCAAACCCCAAGAAATAACCCAAGTAACGGCTACTATGACCACCAATGCCACAATTTGTAACATGGTTAACTGATAATTGCCAATGGAAATAAGATCGCGTTGAAGAAAATCTTTCATAGGTGTGATATTGGAGACAAAACTACGTCAAGCAAAAGTAGGTTCGGCTCAATTACCATGTTTGAAGTATGAGTTCCCCTATAAATCAGGTTGCATTTCAACAATAATGCGCAGCATATATTCTTCATTTTCCTACGTGATTCTCGGAGTTTCAATTAAACGATGACCACAATCATTCAAAATTTGATGTCTTCTTGTTGACAAGTTTCAAAATGTTTGTAATCTTGACGCACCTTAACAAATCAGTTAAACAACCCCAAGCATATGAGAAAAGTCTTTACGCTCCTCTCTTTATTTCTTCTCGTTTCAATTGTAGCATTCGCACAAAACAAGACCGTTACGGGTACTATCAAGGACAAGAAAAGCGGTGAGACGCTAGTTTCTGCTTCTGTAATTATAAAAGGTACAACTACTGGAGTCCAGACCGATTTAGACGGAAAGTTCTCCATTGAGCTTGATTTAACCGACCCTCAAACCCTTGAGATTACTTATTTGGGGTATCAAACCTTCGAGATTGTAGTGGACAAAACCTCTACTAACCTCACTGTTGAAATGGAAACCGTGAACATGATTGGACAAGAGGTAGTTGTTTCTGGTTCGAGGGTTTCGGAAACAATATTGGAGTCCTCCGCCTCCATCCAAAAAATGAATACACGTGAGATAAATGAGATTGCATCGGGTGATTTCTACTCTGGTTTGAGCACGCTTCAGGGGGTGGATGTTACCACATCAAGCCTTGGGTTTCAGGTAATTAACATGCGTGGTTTTAACACAACTGCTCCTGTTAGAATTGTTCAGTTTATTGATGGAATGGACAACCAAGCGCCAGGTTTGAACTTTCCTGTTGGAAACATGGTTGGTGCCAACGATTTAGATTTGGAAAGTGTTGAAATCATCAGCGGTCCTGCCTCGGCACTTTATGGACCAAACGCTTTTCAAGGGGTAGTAAGTATGCGGACCAAAAACCCATACGATTATCCAGGTTTGTCTGTTAAGATACAAGGCGGTATGCGCGACTATGTGGATGTACAAGCACGCTACGCTGGTGTTTACGGTAAAGAAAAACGTCTAGGATTAAAAATTACGGGTCAGTACAAACGTGCTTACGATTGGCTAGCAAACGATACAACTTACCGCCCTGTTTTTGACGACCCAACTGATAGTACTGCCGCCAACTTGTACGGTGATATTGAAACAGACATTGATCTTTCGGCTATTGTTGAGCAGGCACAGACTGATCCAGAAAACACACAAGAACAAAGAGATGATTTTGTGGCATTGAACAATTGGCTTGGGCTGGTTTCTCCAAATGCCTATCCAGGAACTATTAATGTTCGTGCACCAGGATATAAGGAGACCGACCTATCCAATAACCAAACCTATAGTGCAAAAGCCACAGCCGCCTTGCATTATCGATTTAAGAAGGGAATTGAGGCCTCACTTACCTACAAATTTGGTATTGGTACAGCTATTTATCAGGCGTCAAACAGGTACAGCATTAACAACATTCTTTTCCAACAAGTAAAGGGTGAGGTTACAGGTAGAAACTGGAGTTTGAAGGCATATTCAACCTTCGAAGATGCAGGAGACTCTTACGACATTGTCTTTACGGGTATCAACATTTCTAAGGAAGGAATTGCTGATTACGTTGGAGAATATCTTGGAGCATACTTCGACACATTGAAGATTATGACAGAGGATTTTGATGATGATGCAACCAACGAAGAAGTTGCAATTGCTCATGCTCATGCCCTTGATATGGCAGAAACGAATGGCTGGATACCTGCTGGCTCGACTAAATTCGATTCGCTTAGAAATGAAATAGTAAACAATGCCGACCTTGAGAAAGGTGCCAAGTTCACGGATAAATCAAACCTCCAGCATGTGGAAGGTCAGTACAACTTTGATTGGCCGTGGTTAGACGTATTGGTTGGTGCTAGTTTTAGACGTTACGACCCCCAATCATTCGGAACCATATTTGCCGATACACTTGTAAATGCTGGAGATACGTTAGCCAATGGTTCAGCAGATTTGAACGCAGAATTCGTAGATCTTTCTCTTTGGGAAACAGGCGGGTTCGTTCAAATTTCCAAGAAATTCTTCAAGGATAGATTCAAGGTAATGGCTTCTGTACGTGCAGATAAGAACAAGAATTTCCCTGTTCAGTTCTCACCACGAGCATCGCTTATGTACAACTTGAAAGGACACATTTTCCGTGTTTCTGGACAAAGCGCCTTCCGAACACCAACACTTCAGAATCAGTTTATTCGGTTGGATGTTGGTCCGCTTACCATATCTGGAAACCTAAATGGTTGGGATAATCTTTATACACTTGAGTCGGTAACTGATTTTGAGAACTACCTAGACAGTGTTCAAACAGAGGGTGTTTGGTACGATTCTGTTTATGACGATGCCTCAGGAAAACTGAAGACCTTCTCTGCAAAGAAAATCAGACCAGAACAGGTTAGAACGGTTGAAGTTGGATACCGTGGTGTTGTCTTCAAAAAACTATACATAGACGCAAACTTCTATTACAACTGGTACACAGATTTCATTGGAGAAATCAGAGTTGTTCAACCAGAAAATGCAATAGCAGGAGAACAAAGTGGTGTTGATCAACTTCTTTCTTACTCTCCAAGTAATGAGAGCTACACTCGGTATCAAATTCCTGTAAATGCAGAACAAGAAGTACGGTCTATGGGAGCTACCATCGGGCTTGTTTACTACATAAACGATACCTACTCGGCATCTTTAAATTACAACTGGGCTAAGCTTGTAGATGACGACTTAGATGATCCAATTATTCCTGGATTTAACACACCAGAACACAAGATTAACGTTGGTATTAAAGGCCGTAAGGTTTGGAAAGGGCTTGGTTTTTCTGCCAACTTCCAATGGGTTGACCAATACACTTGGAGAAGCACTTTCGGTGATGGAATCGTTCCATCCTACTCTTTCTTAGACGTTCAACTGAGCTACGAAATACCAAAATGGTTTTCTACGCTACGTTTAGGAGCCTCAAATGTTTATAACTTACAACGACAAGAAGCCTACGGTGCGCCAAGAATTGGAACCATGGTTTATGGCTCAGTTGTATTTGATATTAAAAAACTCTAACCCCAAATAATTATGAAAAGAGTTCTCCTTTCACTCATCCTTGTCGGAACGTTTTTCAACGCGTCCAAAGCACAGGATATAATACTCAATGGTCAGATTGACAATCTGCTTGAGTTCTGTACTCCATTCTCGGAAGAGTTTATCATGTCTGACAGCGTAAAGCTGATGACTGATGTTTACTTGCCTGTAATGCGAGATTGTCTTATGGTGCCAATTAGCATTGAGCTACCTGCCGAATTACAAGGCATTTTTGGTAGTGCTCCAATTGAGTACAATTTGGAATTAATACCTCGCGGAACGCAATACGTTATCTACGATTCGTTAAACGGACAGCCAAATCCTAATCCGTATAAGCTGCCGATGGTTCTTACAAGAACTCCGTACGATAAAGGAGATTTAGACGCAGAAGAGGCTCCAATTATGTGTCTTCTTGGCTACGCATTTGCCAAGCAAGATCAACGTGGTAGGTATGCTTCTGAAGGTGTGTATTTGCCGCTTACAAGCGATGGTTGGGATAAGGGTGTTTACCATCCAAACTTCCAACACGTTTTGGACAACACAGACCCGAATGACCCTAAAAACGGAAACCGTCATGAAGATGGTTATGACACCAAAGAATACATTAAGCACCGCCTTATGCGTGATTATGATTTGGATGGTGATGGTATCATAGACACAACAGACTTGCTTTACACTGGGCGTTATGCCATGTTTGGTGCATCTGCTTTGGGGTACAACCAATACCAAGCTGCTGCTGCGCATATGATTGATGTAGACGAGCCTGGACTAAAATGTATCATGCCAATTGTTGCTCCTGCAGACTTCTACAAAGGGGTAGGTTATCCGAACGGAGTACTTAGAGACAGATTGGTTACTGGTTGGTTGAAAGGTCAAATCTTTTCAGGAACTGATGATGATTTGATTCCAATTGATAATGATGAGCAGAACAATATTCATAGTTCTGCCGATTACAATTTGCCACAAACCATTACAGTAAATGGGGTAGAAAAAACGTTCCAGCAAAACAAGTTTGATGCAGCCAACTTGGCTATCGACCACTTTGCTTCGGTTCAATATCCAGACCCCGTTACTGGTATTCCAACATGCGGTTACTATCCAAATGCATCTGGTCGTCCAGAAATTGACATCAGCCGTGCTGTTACAGACGTATTTGGAGAAGGACAACTAGACGGGCAATACAGCCGATTTAGAAACATGGAAGTGCCAGGATATCACCTTTGTGGTTGGTGGGACATTTTTGTGGATTCTCAAACAGAGAGCTGGGCTAACATGCGAAGACACCTGAGCAACGATAAATTCAATCGTCCGGGTGTTACCAACCGTGAGTTGCAGAAGTTGGTTCTTGGACCATGGGCTCACCAAACAATCGGTTCTACTACTACTGGAGACAGAACTTACCCTGAAAACGTAAACGATCTTCTCGGAATCAACTTCGATGATTTTAGCGAAACGAATATTCCAATTGACAAGGCGCTAAACTCTGAGGTAATTGGTTGGTTCCGTTACAACCTCAACTATCATCCAGATGAGTTTATTGGAGAGCCAAAATTTGTGCTTCCAGAATCTGATAACCTATACCCTTTCATTGATTTGGGCTTACTAGGAACCATCGATATTCGCGTTCCTTCAGAACCAGTAAAGCTTCCGTACACGCAGCTCATTGGTGTTCTTACAGGTGTTGAGCCACTTACGGGCCTTAAGGCAGAATTGGTTTACAACTCGCCACTACTTGGTACTGGAAGTATTCCAATCGACTTACCAGACATTCCATTGGACAACGTAATTCCTGGTTTGAATGCTCAATCAATCGACCCAATTCCTTACAGAAACTTTGCAGATCAAAACGAGATTCCTAACGTTCGTCTATACGTTATCGGACCAAACAACGACTCGGAGCCACAAAACGTTGGACTTTCTAACTACTGGTTGGGCGTAGATACATTCCCACTTCCAGAAGGAAGAGATTGGGATGCTATTCAGCGAGAAACGTATTACATGCACCAAAACGGAGCATTAAACCATCAAGCGCCAACTACAGATGAAGGTTGGAAAATGTATGTACACGATCCAGACGATCCGATTAGAACAGTTGGTGGAGCAAACATGATTGTTAAAACGCCTGATGGAGAGCGTGATGCTCAAGGTCAGTTTAACTTGAAAGACCCACGTTACGAACCGTTTACCATGAACCGTCCGGGTGTTATTTCTTTCGAAAGTGCAGCCGTAGAAGATTCAATGTGTATCGTTGGTTTCCCTCGCGTTAAGCTGTACGCCAAGAGTAACATTGGTGGCTTAAATGAAGGACCAACAGACACCGATTTCATGGTGAGAATTGTAGATGTTTATCCTGATGGAAGAGAGTATTTCGTACAGGGCGGAACAGTCAATGCACGTGCAAGAGACTACGTTAGAATGTTAGCCTTAGAGCCTTGGAAAGATTACAACATTCCATTTGAAGGTGACGATATTCCTTTCACAAACATTGAGATTGGACAGACCTACGAGTATATTTTCGACCTACTTCCAATTGCGTACACGTTTGGAGACGGACACAAAATCAAAATTCTGATTAGCAGTAGTAACTACAACCGTTTTCAGGTTAATCCAAACATTCCAATTATGCCAAACGAATTCTTCAGAAGAAAGCCTGGAGATGGCCAAACGTACATTTTTGAAGGAGAGGAATATTCACCTCGAATTGCCATTCAGCGAGTTCATTTCTCTGACGAGCACCCTACTCAAATTACCTTGCCTGTTTACACCAAAGGCTATGCTACAAGTGTAGAAGATGCGCCAACGGCAGAAAACGAAGGACCGCAAATGCTCGTCTATCCAAATCCATCTTCAGATGTGGTTACGGTGTATATAAACACAGCCGAAGACTACGAACTAAAGGTTCTTTCTTTGGATGGTTCGCTTATTAGAACCGAAGGTGTTTTTACCGACAGCAAGATTATGGATGTATCTCAGTTAGCTGATGGATTCTATTTTATTGAACTCACAAACACTAAAACCAACGAAAGGTTAGTGCAGAAGTTCACCAAAATGTAAACGTTTTTTATTCCGTGTGTAAAGCCCCGCTAGCCAATTGGTTAGCGGGGCTTTATATTTGCGCAAAATTGCACCATGCCCGAAAAACGTACAGCAGCATCTACTATTGCCATCAATACAGAGATTGTTCTTCCTAACGATACCAACACCTTAGGAAACCTGATGGGAGGCAAGCTGCTGCATTGGATGGACCTCATAGCCGCCATAGCCTCTCACCGACTGTGCAAACGCGTTTGTGTTACGGCTTCGGTAAATAATGTATCGTTTACCAGACCCATTGCCTTGGGTGATATTGTGACTCTAGAAGCCAAGGTTTCGCGGTCTTTCAACTCTAGTATGGAAATTTTTATTGATGTATTTGTAGAAGACCGAAGCACAGACGAATTAATAAAGGTGAATGAAGCCATTTACACCTTTGTGGCGGTAGACCAAAACGGCAACACCATTCAAGTGCCCGAAGTAGTGCCCGAAACCGAAGAGGAAAAACAACGCTACGAAAGCGCCCTCAGACGCAGACAACTCAGCCTTATTCTGGCCGGCAAAATGAAACCCAGCGATGCCACAGAATTGAAGGCGCTGTTTGCGGATTAATTACTCTACCACCAACAACTGCCTATAGGTGTGTCCCCCGCTAGCACGCGTTTGTACCTCATTGACCTACGGTAACAAACTTGTTGGTGGCTCCAACGCCTAAAATCGTCTGTACATTACAGAGGTAGGTGCCAATTGCAAATTCTCGGATTGAAACATTTACATGGTCTGTACTTCTATCGATATTTAATCGCTTTACTTCATTTCCGTTGGTATCGTAAATGGTTATTACACCTGAACTTACACCCTGAGGCAACGCATAGTCAATTCTTACCTCATCTGCTGTAGGATTAGGATAAACAAGCAACGAACTACCATCATTCATTTGACCAACAGGCCCTGCTTCAATGCCTACCTGTAGCGCACCTGGCAGTCTATACACATACGCATTTCCATCAGAACTATTTGCACCACTCAGTATAATAAACGTTCCTTCGCTTGTATTATAAATGGGCTGCTGATTCTGCGGCACACTTGCGCGAAGACGCGGTGCCTGATCATTTGCCGTAAACAGAATAGCACCATCCTCATTGACCACCTGAGTTACCCCTACATCTGTATCTGCATCGATGTAAAGAAATTCTATTTCATCATCCAGATCAAATAGGTGCTGAGAGACATACATGATATTGGCACTATTATAATTGGGATTCATATCCGTGCCTGAACTAGACGAAATACTCTTCCATAAAGTATGGTCAAGATTATAGAATTTGAGGATTCTGTTCTCATTGTCTCTGAATAGGAACTTATCCCCGTCCAATTCTAAATGAACCACTTCCAGCACCTGTCGACTTGAAGCACCTCCATTATGTCCAGCATTGGCGTAGGTTTCATCCAGCGTAATCTGTGCACTTGCCCCAAGACAAGTGCACACCATTAATAATAAGATCGCGTGTTTCATATTGTGCGGTTTAACTGTTTATGTTAATCTGTTTTGGTCATTTTTTTGCTGTCCACCACCTTGCCATCAATCACTAACGTATAGGTATAAATTCCTACACTATCAAACCGCAAGTCATATATCGTGTTTAGTTTCATCCAGTACTATCACATCTAATAAACCATCTTCCCCAGCGTAGTTCCTAGCAGAACTGAACATCCAATCTTCGGGATGCTCAACAAGATACGCCTTGACAGGGTTATTGTGAATATAATCCACTTTTTCTTTAATGAATTTGTTGCTGTTAAGTTCTGTTGGCCTAAAGCCATCTTGCCATAATTTGTACTTGCTAACACGTTTTAATTCACCCGCCCGTTGTCCGAATAGGTCTAACATCCACTCGCGTCTGCTTTCAGGCTCTTCGGTTATTTGTTGGATGATTGTTTTAGCAGTATGCTTCTTCAAATCACGGATAATCTCTGGAAGAGTTACCGCCCCTACTGCTCTGCCGATCAGATGCAAATGATTGCTCATTAAACACCAAGCGAATAATTCAAGACCCTTGTGTCGCTGACAGTATTCAAGAGATTCTACCACAGCCAATCGATGATTCTTTCTAGTAAAAACATCAACCCACCCAGTAGTGGTAAGCGTCATGTAATGTGCCTTTTCGTGGTCTCGAACCTTGTACTTCTCTGACATGACAGAAAGTTAGAGATTGCCTAAGGCTGGGACAAAGCACGCGTTACAAACGCGCGCCATCAGAGCCTACACCACCAGCACCATAAAACCAATGTTTTGTGCTCAAAACAGCAAAGTCCGCCTTCATGGGCGGACTTTTTTTGTCTAAAGCCCTAGTAATTCTTTTGTTTAACTGAGCAGTTTTTACGAATAACTGAGGAGCTCTTACCAATAACTAAGGAGTTTCTTCCTTTTTATAAGGAGCTCTTTTGTTTAACTGAGCAGTTACTCCCTTTATCTGTCTCTTTTTTACCTTTTAATGAAGTGTTATTACTTTTAACTGAGGAGTTTCTTTGGTTAACTAAGGAGCTCTTACGAATAACTAAGGAGTTCTTACCTTAATATACCTAGTGCATGAAAAAAATAAGTCAAGAAGAATTTGAAGCCATGAACTTGGTAGGCCATGGAAGACAATCGGAATTCTCGAGGGCTGTAATGCAGCTTGAGGTAAATGAGATTCTATTCCTGCCCTCCCAAGAATGGAAAAAGAAATACCACCCAAGCTACTCGGTACGCAACATTGCCAAACGCTACAAACGCAAATTTGAAATCCTTAAAGAAGCAAACGGAAAAGGCTGGACCGTGAAACGAGTGGCCTAAATTTAATTGCAGATTACCCCAACTGCTTATCCAACGAAATCTTTCCTGGTCCTGTTAAAAACAGCGTGATATACGGCACCAAATACAGCAGTCCAAACTCTTGTTTGCCAAAGGGGTCATCGGCATGAATAATAAACACCGCCACCACCATGGTAATAATTAAGGGTACCAAAGCTGCCCGTGTAAACAAACCAAGGGCTACTAAAATGCCGCAGAAAAACTCGGCAAAAACCACGAGAAACAAAGACACTTCTTCTCCCACACCTATAGGGTCGGCAAAGGCCATGTCTCCGGCCATCAGCTTTTGCAACTTACCCCAACCATGGCTGTAGGCCATTATACCTCCGGCAGATAAACGCAAAAACAGCAATCCAAGGTCTTGGGCAATAGGGTTATTGGAGAAGAGTAGCTTTTTCATTTTTTGAGAAATTGATGTGTTTGTAAAATCAGCTGTTTCATATCCTGCTTTTCCATGCACTTAAAATGCCCCTTTGGACACTTGGCATAGCCAATCTTACTGCAAGGTCGGCAATTAAGTCCTGCTACCTGCGCTAGGTGTGCGGGTTGGTTATTGCCCAAATAAGGGTACATCCCAAACTCTGGAATAGTGTTTCCCCAAACAGAAATAATCTTTTTGTTGAAGGCAGCCGCAATGTGCATCATGCCCGTATCGTGGGTTATCACCACATCTGCCTGCTTTACGATAAATGCCGATTGATGAAGCGAATAAACACCACAGCCATTCAACAATTCGGCTCTCGATTGGGCAATAACAGCATTGGCCAAGGCAGCATCTTCCTTACCTCCCACCAAAACAATTGGTTTGCCCAAGCCATTGCAAAGCGCCACCAATTTGTGGGCGGGCAATTGCTTGGTTTGAAATTTTGCGCCAATCACAACCGCCACATAGCCGCCCGAAAACGGGTTTGGCAACACAGGCCCTTCAAACTCCTTCGGAAAAAAGTAATCCAAGCCCTTACCATCATTTACTACCCCTAAAGGCTTCACCGTTTCTAAATACCTATCCACAATATGAATAGCAGGCAGTTTATCCACCTTAAAATTCACCTTCAACCACTTTTCTACGTTCAGTTTATCAAACAAAAGCCACTTACCGCCCAGCAGCGTTTTCAGGATGCGGGTCCGTAAATTATGATGAAGGTCTACCACCACATCTGGCTTAAAGGCTTTCAATTCTGTAGCCAACGCCCGAATGCCTTCGTTCAGATAAAACGCACCATCTAAATACGGACTGGAAGCTACCAACTCCTTAAACTCCGGCTTGGTCACAAATCGGATATCTGCCTTAGGGTACTTGGTTCTAAGCACCCTAACCACAGGTGTGGTTAGCACAATATCTCCAATAGAGCTAAATCGTATTATAAGTATGCGTTGCATGCTAGGCAAATGTAGAAACGCGAAGTACTATTTTTGGCCGCATGGTGCAATTGGTAGATACTCACGCTCATTTATATGTAGAACAGTTTGATACTGATTTGGATGAAGTCATGCTTCGAGCCGCAAATAACGGGGTCAATCGAATTCTATTACCCAACATTGATAGTACTACTACCGAAAGATTGTGGAACGTGGTAAACGCCTATCCACAAACGTGTTTGCCCATGATGGGCGTGCACCCCTGTTCGGTAGAAGCCAACTATAAAGAAGAATTGAAGCATGTAGAGGAAGAATTAGCCAAAGGCACCTACATAGCCGTTGGCGAAATTGGCATAGACCTTTATTGGGAAAAGGGTTTTATTAAAGAACAGATTATTGCCTTCGAGCAGCAAATGGAATGGGCCAAGGAGCTCAATCTGCCCGTGGCTATTCATTGCCGAAATTCCTTCGATGAGATTTTTACTTCCGTAGAAAAAGTACAAGACGGACGCTTACAGGGCGTGCTGCATTGCTTTACGGGCGATGAGCAGCAAGCACAAAAAACCATCGATTTAGGTTTGCATATTGGCTTAGGTGGCGTTTTAACCTTTAAAAATAGTGGGGTAGATAAGGCTGTTGCTAATGTTCCAATGAACAAGATTATCTTAGAAACCGATTCCCCTTACCTTGCTCCTACACCTTATAGAGGCAAGCGCAACGAAAGTTCGTACACCAAGATGGTAGCCGAAAAATTGGCTGAGGTCAAAAACCTTTCGTTAGAAGAGGTTGGAAAAATAACTACTCAAAATGCCGAAAGGCTTTTCAATCTTTGAGCATGTCAAAACCTAAAATCCTTATCATCTATACAGGTGGTACCATTGGTATGATACGAGATGAGGTGAAAGGAACCCTCAAGCCGTTTCGCCTGCAACGGGTTATTAAGTCCATTCCGTCTATCCTTCATTTGGGCATAGAGCTCCATGCTATGGAGTTAGACCACATCATAGATTCATCCAATGTTACCCCTCAAGTTTGGATACAACTTGCCGAAATAATAGAGGAGTATTACACACAATATGATGGTTTTGTCATTCTTCATGGGTCAGATACCATGGCTTACAGTGCCTCTGCGCTTAGCTTTTTACTAGAGAATCTGTCCAAGCCCGTCATCTTTACAGGAAGCCAATTACCCATTGGATTACCAAGGTCGGATGCAAGAGAGAACCTCATTACCACCTTACAAATAGCGGCTCTTCAAAATGCAAAGGGCCAGCCAATGATAAATGAAGTTTGCATCTACTTTGAGGACAAATTGTACCGTGGCAATAGAACGCATAAGTTCAATTCAGAGAATTTTGATGCTTTTCTATCCCTCAACTATCCCATCTTAGCCGAGGCTGGAGTTCACATTCAAGTGTACCAAGAAAGACTGCTTCCACAATCTAAAGCAGAATTAGTCGTTCACACCAAAATGAACACCAATGTGGCCATACTCAAACTATTCCCAGGACTCAACGTCTTGCCGTATGTGCAAGCCTTTAAGTCGTCTGGAATAGAAGCGGTAATTATTGAGAGTTATGGTTCTGGAAATGGCCCGACAGATGAAGTGTTTCTTGGAGCTATTCAAGAATTAATTAGTAACCAGATTATAGTGTTAAACATTACCCAATGTAGAGAAGGAAAGGTAGAAATGGGGAAATATGAAACCAGTGCTGCACTTGTAAAAATGGGCGTCTTAAGCGGAACAGACCTAACCGCGGAAGCAGCAATAACCAAAGCTATGTTCGTTTTGGGCAAAACAGAGAAGTACGATGAACGTGGTCGCCTGCTAACAAAAGCGCTTAGCGGAGAAATGTTTGGATAAAATTTGCATCCGTGTCGAAATACATTTTTTGTATTTTGCGCGCCAAATTGGGGGGTTGTGAAGTAAGGGAGAGGTGGCCGAGTGGCTGAAGGCGCACGCTTGGAAAGCGTGTAAACCCCAAAAGGGTTTCGAGGGTTCGAATCCCTCTCTCTCCGCAAGGAAAGAGTAGTAGAAGAGTAATTATAGAATAGAAACAATAAATAATAGTTGAAAAACTAACCATAAACAGAATCATGAAAAAGTTGTTTGCCCTTATCACCTTTGCCGCTGTACTGAATTTCAGTTACCTACCATTGGTAAATGCTCAGGATACCTCGGGAGTAGAAACTACAGAAATTACCACCGAAGTTGAAGATGCACCTGCCGCAGCTCCCGCTGCATCAGCAGTTGAGAAATCGGAAGAAGCTCCCGTTAGTTTCCATCAAACACTTAAAACCAAATTCATCGAAGGTGGAGCTGGGTTTATGGGCGTTGTTCTTTTGGTGTTGATTCTTGGTCTTGCTCTTTGCATTGAAAGAATCATCTACTTAAGTCTTGCAACAGGTAACTCTGAAAAACTTTTGGGTGAGATTGAAAGCAGCCTTAAATCTGGTGGTGCTGATGCAGCCAAAGAAGTTTGTAGAAATACGAAAGGACCTGTTGCTAGCATTTTCTACCAAGGTCTTAGCAGAAAAGATGAAGGTATGGACATGGTTGAGAAGTCAATCGTATCCTACGGATCTGTTCAAATGGGACTTTTAGAAAAAGGTCTTTCTTGGATTTCTCTTTGTATCGCACTTGCACCGATGCTTGGTTTCATGGGTACAGTAATCGGTATGATTGGAGCATTTGATGCTATTGAAGCAGCAGGAGACATTTCTCCATCTTTGGTTGCTGGTGGTATTAAAGTGGCACTTTTGACCACAGTATTCGGTCTTATTGTAGCAATGATCCTACAAGTATTTTACAACTACCTAATTGCTAAGGTTGATAGCCTTGTAAACGATATGGAAGAGTCTTCTATCACGTTTATGGACATTCTTATCAAGAGTGGAAAATAACCAGGTTGATTAATCGTTAAAAAGACAAAATGGAATATTTCTTTGTTAATATCTGTATCCCCTTCTGTTACCTTCTGCTTGCAGTTGCTACAGTAACAGCGATTCTTTTTCCGGTAATACAATTGGTGAAAAACCCTAAGAATGCGATGGGTGCATTAGCGGGAGTTGTTGGGTTGATTGTGATTTTCGGAATCTCCTATGCACTTTCGTCAGGCGATGTTGATCCTAAGCTTGAAATTACATCACAGGGAGCAAAGCTTGCTGAGACTGGAATCTTTGTTTTTTACATTCTGAGTGTAACCGCCATTGTCGGTGTTATTTATTCAGGAGTATCAAAACTCTTTAAATAATGGCCAGAAAAAAGAGAGAAATCGGGGAGATTAATGCCGGCTCAATGGCCGACATCGCCTTCTTGTTGCTCATATTCTTTCTGGTAACTACAACAATGGATGTTGATACTGGATTGATGCGTGTATTACCTCCGCCAATTCTAGAAGATGTTCCACCTCCGCCACCGGTTAAGATGAGAAACGTGTTTGTAGTATTGGCAAACTCAGCGGATAACTTGCTGGTTGAAGATGCATACATGCAGGTAGAAGATCTAAGAGCAGCCGCTAAAGAATTCATTATTGGTCAAGTAAATAATCCAGGAAACGAGCGGTTCCCTGAATTCAAAGTAGCTACAAACCCACTTATCGTTAAGTATTACGGTGGAAACCATTTGGTTTCTAAACAAATTGTATCCCTACAAAATGACCGTGGTACTTCTTACGAATTGTACATAGCTATTCAGGATCAACTGGCTCAGGCTTATACTGAAGTGAGAAATGAAGAGGCGATCAAGAAATTTGGTAAGACTTATGACGAATTGAAAGACAGTAAAAGTGCTGTTGACAATGAAAAGGCTAAGGTTATTAGATTGTTGGTACCGCAGAGAATTTCTGAAGCAGAACCAAAAGAAATAGGAAGCTAATGCAGATTAGAAAGAAAGGCAAAAAGACTGTTCCTCCGGTGTCTACGGCATCTTTGCCAGACATCGTTTTCATGCTGTTGTTCTTTTTCATGGTAACAACCGTTATGCGAGAAACTTCGCTGAAAGTTCAGCACGTAATTCCACAAGCCAAGGAAGTAGCAAAACTGGAACGTAAGTCGTTGGTTGCATACATCCATATTGGACCACCGCTTACACCTTTACAGGCTGTAATGGGAACAGAACCACGTATTCAGCTAGATGATGCATTTGCTACACCTGCAGACATCCCAACGTTTGTAGAATCTGTTAAATCTCAAACAGATGAAGCGGAAGTTCCACTTTTAACGTACTCACTGAAGGTTGATTCTAAAACTAAGATGGGTATCGTTGTGGATGTGAAACAAGAATTGAGAAAGGCAAATGCTTTGAAAATCAATTATTCTACAAGAAAATCTAATACGAAGGCTGTTGAACTGTAGTTAGCAGCAGCCAGTGAAAATTTTAAAGGAGCCTTAGGGCTCCTTTTTTATTGAACTAAACCCAACTTCTTGGTGCTGCTTAAATAGATAAAGGAGCATCATACAAAACACCAAGGAAAAGCAAGCAACTATTGGGTTCCCAATTCCAGCATCTTCAATTCCTGGATTGATTAGCGAATGCTGCGACCCGTAATTGAGTAATACCGCACCCGCGTTATTCGTAAAATGAGCTATGATTGGGTACCAAAGGTTCCCACTCCAGTAAAACAAATAGCCCATTGCAACCCCCATCAGCATGCGCGGCACGAAGCCCAAAAACTGAAAATGAAATGCACTAAAAAGGATGGCTGCAATCCAAATGGCTACATGAGGGTTTCTCACTTTTTTAAGAATGCCTCGTTGCACAATACCCCGAAAGATGAGTTCCTCACCAACTGCTGGTAACAACCCAATCATAATCAAATTGAACAGTAGAAAGCCAACGTTGGGCATGTCTAAAAAAGATTCGGTGAGCTTACCCGCCTGTTCTTCTTTGCCAACCATCCACTCGCCAATGAAAGTTGGAATGTCCCAATTAGAATTCCATTCTGACAGGTAGTTAACCAAAGGAAGGGCCACCATAAAAAACGCGATGCTGATAAGTACTGGCTGTCTCACAGGAACCTGAAACATGTACTTGAGCGCTTCCTTCGATTTGGAAACCCAGAGATAAAAGACAGCCGGAAAAACGAATACACCAATTGGTTGAAGAATGCCAAGTAGCTTCAAAGCTGGAGCTAAAGCTGGATTGGTTAAATCTTCCATCAGCTCTTTTTGACTGAAGATTGGAATGCCTAAAAACAACTCAGAAAAAGCGGCCCCCAGAAAAGTAGATACCGCAGCTCCAATAAAAACCAACAATATGAGAAACAACCCTGCGTGTAGCGATGAGTGGTTTACGTAAGAGCGTAGAGATTCAATCAAGGTCAGATTCAGTAGCTTTGTAGCCGATTTTAAGCATGGCAAAGATAGGCGATATAGACGTAGGCGAATTCCCATTATTGCTTGCACCGATGGAAGATGTGAGCGACCCTCCGTTTCGAGCGGTTTGCAAGGAGAATGGTGCTGACGTGATGTACACCGAATTTATATCTGCCGAAGGCTTGATTAGAGATGCCGCAAAAAGCGTCCAAAAGCTTGATATTTTCGAATACGAGCGACCAATTGGCATTCAAATTTTTGGCGGAAATATCCACTCCATGCGCGAGTCTGCCGAAATTGCAACTGCTGCCAAACCAGACATCATCGATATTAATTATGGTTGTCCGGTAAAGAAAGTGACCTGCAAAGGAGCTGGGGCTGGCATACTAAAAGACATTCCGAAAATGGTGGCTATGACTGCCGAAATTGTCAAGAGTACCCATTTACCCGTAACCGTCAAGACAAGACTTGGGTGGGACACCGAGTCGATGTACGTAGAGGAAGTAACCGAACGCTTACAAGACGTTGGTGTAAAGGCAATAAGCATTCATGGACGAACGCGTGTACAGATGTATAAGGGAGAAGCGGACTGGACGCTAATCGGAAGCATTAAAAACAATCCACGCATTCATATTCCTGTTTTCGGAAACGGAGACGTGAACAGCCCCGAAAAGGCAAAGTTGATGAAAGACAACTATGGCGTAGATGGAATTATGATTGGACGAGCGAGCATCGGTTATCCATGGATTTTTAACGAGATAAAGCACTTTCTTAAAACCGGAGAGCATTTGGCTCCTCCAACAATAGACGAACGGGTGGATACATGCTTAAAGCATCTCGATTTTTCAATAAGATGGAAAGGCCCATCCTTGGGAAACGTTGAAATGAGAAGACATTACTCCAACTATTTTAAAGGCTTTCACGGTTTTAAGCCATATAGAACACAACTAGTTACAGCCAACGACAACTCCGAAATAGTGGAAATTTTGGAACAAGTAAGAGAGAATTACAACCGCCTAGATGTAGCCGTTGTTTGATTGCATTTGTTGCATGTAGCCGTATCACTTCAATAGCATTTACTTAGGTATATTTGAACTCACCCAAAACAGGCTCGTATGAGTGAACTATTACGATTGAAATCAGTACTCAAGATTGTTGCCACGTGTATTGCGATAGTTGGATTATCGCTTCAATCTTATGCACAAGAGTTTAGCGGAACCATTACCGATGAAAAAACTGGAGAGCCTCTATATGGAGCAAGTGTAGTTCTTACAGGTACAGCTGTTGGCGCCACAACCGACTTTGACGGTAAGTTTAAGTTCAATGCTGGCAAACAGCCTCCTTTTCAAGTTACCGTATCTTACATCGGTTATTTGAAACAAGTAATTGAGGTTACTTCATTAACCCCACTCACTATAAATCTAGCTTCCGATGCAGTAATGCTTAAAGGCGTTACAATCTCCGAACAACGGGTTACCGATAAGCAGAAGGAGTCGGCACTTACCGTAGAGAGCATGGACATTTTGGCGATTAAAGAAACACCTGCTGCCAACTTTTACGATGGACTTGGTAACCTGAAAGGGGTTGACCTTACTGCCGCCAGTATTGGTTTCAAGGTGATTAACACGAGAGGTTTTAACAGTACTTCTCCAGTTCGCTCGCTTCAAGTAATTGACGGTGTAGACAACCAGTCTCCAGGTTTGAATTTCAGCCTTGGAAACTTTCTTGGTTCATCAGAACTTGATGTCTTAAAGGTTGATATTGTACAAGGAGCCAGTTCGGCATTTTACGGTCCAAATGCGTTTAACGGAGTAATTGATATGAAGACCAAGAGTCCGTTTATCAAACCAGGACTAGAAGCACAGATTAAAGTTGGAGAAAGGAATTTAGCCGAGGCCGCAATAAGATGGGCACAGGTATTCAAGAATAAAGATGGAGAAGACAAATTCGCCTACAAAGTGAACTTGTTTTACTTGCAAGCAAACGACTGGGTAGCCGATAATTTAGAACCGATTTACGACCTAGGTACATCAGCAGACAACCCTGGCGGATATGATGCTGTAAACCGATATGGCGATGAGGATCTTGCTGGAGGAAACGATTACTCTACACAAATTGCCAACTATCCAGGACTTGGAACTTTCTACCGTAGAGGCTACATGGAGCAAGATTTAGTTGATTACAACACGCGAAACTTCAAGGCTAATTTGGCCATGCACTATCGCATAAAATCTGATGTAGAGCTTATTTATTCTTTCAATTTTGGTTCTGGAACCACGGTATATCAAGGTCAGAACAGGTTTTCGCTTAAAGACATGTTGTTCTTTCAGAACCGCATAGAGTTGGCAAAAAGAGACCGTTGGTTTGTAAGGGCTTACTCTACTAATGAGGATGCTGGTAAATCGTATGACGCGGTTGTGACGGCTTTCAAACTACTTAACAATCAGAGAACACTAGAGAGTTACAACACTGCTTACGCCAACTATTGGGTGTTTAATATTCGGTCGGAGGTTAGAGAACTTTTGGCTCAGAATGGAATCTCGGGCGTTCTAATCGGCAGAGAAGCTGAGGTGCAAGCAGTGCTCGACCAGCACCCAGACCAATTGCTTGCTTGGCATCAGCAAACTACAAACGCACTTTCTGCAGATCCACTTCAGGGATATCCAGCGCCTGGGTCAGCCACATTTAACGAATTGTTTAATGAGATTACAAGCACTGTTTATACAGATAATAAATTGGATGGTGGAGGTTCTCGTTTCTACGATAAATCGGCCCTCTATCATTTACATGGCGAATACAAGCTTGACCCAGAGATAAAGGAAGTTGCCCTCGGTACATTCACTTTTGGTGCGAACGGAAGATTATACGCGCCAAACTCTAGAGGAACCATCTTTGATGAAATGGAAATCAATCGCGTGCGTGTGACCGATAGCGTCACTGGAATTGAGACCAGCAGATACGACACCACCTTCAAAAAGATTTTCAATTGGGAAATGGGACTTTACGTAGGTTGGGAACGTAAGTTCTTCAACGAGAAGTTGAAAATCAGTTTTGCTGCACGAATCGATAAAAATCAAAACTTCCCAGTAGTTGCATCTCCAGCCGCATCACTGGTTTATATGCCAAGCAAGAACCACACTATCCGAGGTGGGTTTTCCGCTGCCATTAGAAATCCAACATTGGCAGATCAATACTTGTACTATGATGTTGGTAGGGCCGTGCTTATTGGAAACATCAACGGTTTCGAAGACCTGATTGATGTCGATTCGTTTGTTGATTTCTTGAACAACGGAGCTGTTGACAAGGACGAACTTGTTTTCTTCGATGTTAATCCCATAGTGCCAGAAAAGGTAAAAACCGCAGAAATTGGCTACCGTGGTTTCTTCTTCGGCCACATGTATATTGACGCGTCATACTATCTCAGCTTCTATGATGATTTCATAGGTTACCAACTGGGTGTGGATGCCGATTTCCCTTCCGACACCACAGTACAGCCGCTTCCAAGCAACATCCAAGCTTATCGTGTTGCGGCCAATAGTACCAACCAAGTAATAATGCAAGGTGCTTCTATCGGTTTGAGCTATTATTTTAAAAACAAATACACGGTTACCGGTAATTACTCTTGGAACAAGCTTCAGAAAACCAATGCAGACGACCCAATTATTCCAGCCTTTAACACACCCGAGCATAAGTTCAACCTAGGCTTTTCTGCACGAGAATTAGGTAAGGACAGGCTCGGCTATTTTGGATTTAGCGTCAATTATAAATGGATTCAAGGGTTCATTTACGAAGGCTCTCCCCAGTTTACCGGTCTGGTCCCTACATACGATATGTTTGATGCACAAGTCAATTATAAAATCCCAAGTAAGCTCATTACATTTAAACTCGGGGCCTCAAACCTATTTGGTTTACAGCCTTTATTTCAGGACGGAACCGCTGGCGAGCGCTTCGGAAATGCCTTTAATAACCTCAATTCGCAGGTGTACGGTGGACCGAGAGTTGGTCGTATGGCGTACCTATCAGTATTATTCGAATGGAATTGATCTTTTGCTAACTTTAAACCCTAAACCTTGTTAATACTAAAAACTATGAAAAAACTAATACTATCATTCTTAAGTCTCACCATTATGGTTGGTCTGTCTACGGCACAGACCCGTTATTTGGATGAGATTTTCACAGGTGTAGATGTCAATACGAATGTGAGCTATGGTGAAAACTACGGTTTCTTAACAGGAAGTCCTGTACCTGGTTGGATTCTTAAAACAGATGTTTACAAACCGACTGGAGACACAGAAACTGGACGAGCAGTTGTTATCGTTCTGCACTCCGGAAACTTCCTTCCTAAGTATTTGAATCAAAGCCCTTCTGGAAATAACGGAGACAGTTCGATTGTTGTATCTGCCGAGCTTTTTGCTAAAAGAGGATATGTTTCTTTTGCTCCTAACTATCGTTTAGGATGGAATGCTACTACTACAGATCCTGTTACAGGTGCTGACGTTAGAAGAGGAACGTTGATTACAGCAGTTTATCGTGCTATCAATGATGTAAAGGCTCTTGTGCGTTATATTAAAAAGACCGTTGCAGAAGATGGAAATCCTTACGGAGTAGACCCAGACAAAATCATTATCTACGGGCAGGGTTCTGGAGGTTATATCTCGCTTGCTTATGGTTCTTTCGACCGAATTGAAGAAGTGCAAAACGAAGCTTCAGGTAAATGGTTAAGCACAGTTGACGTTCCTGCCTACGGATATGTTGCAGGTCAACTTTACCTAAATCCAGCCGTAGTTGGTGATGTTGACGGTTTTGGTGGGGTTTATAACGATACAAATCATTATGGATACACCAACGATGTTTTAGCAACTGTTAATGTTGGTGGTGCTTTAGGAGATTCTGCTTGGATGGAACTTGGAGAGCCACCAGTAATTTCTTTCCATTGTCCAAATGATGGTTTCGCACCGTTCACAGAAGGAATCGTAATTGTTCCTACCACGCAAGAATCGGTAGTTGACGTTGTAGGTAGCCGTTGGGCCATCGGCCGCGCAAACGAGCTAGGAAATAACGATCCATTGTATAATGGTAAAGTATTCAATGATCCATATACAATTGCTGCAGAGACTGCACTAGCTTCAAATCACCCAGATTTAGGTCTGAACCCTGCAGATTACAAAGGCCTGTTCCCTTTCAACCGACCAACAATTGCATGGCCATTCCAAGAATCTTCTCCATGGGATTGGTGGGATGAAGCAACTCTTGTTGCTGCCGCTGCTCCGTATGTAGGAGCTACTGCTGCACAAGCAATCCATGATAATGGAGTTAGCGGCAGCCCAACCATGTCAGCGGCTCAAGGAAAAGCGTACTTGGATTCAATCCAAGGATACTTAGCTCCAAGACTTCGTGAGCTTTTGATGCAAGATGTTAGCGTTGAAGAAGGTGATTTCCTTAACAGCAATACATTCGTTTACCCAAACCCAGCTAGCGACTATTTGGTTGTTAAAATGCGTGAGGGAATTCGAATTACAGATGTTGAGATTTATGACATCACTGGTAAATTGGTGAGAGCTGAGAACGGTCTTAACAAATTCAGTCATCAGATTAATGGAATTGATCAATTTATCCCTGGTCTTTATTTGGTTAAAACAACCACAGACCACGGTGTGATTACACGCAAGGTACTTGTTGACTAATTCTAGAAATAGATAATGCTTAAAGCCCCGCACTTTTGTGTGGGGCTTTTTTTTACGCTCAGCTCAATCGAAAATTGATGGCGAAATTCTTTAATTGGCTTACCTACTCCGCTATTCTGTTGGTGTACGTCATGGGTGCCAACCTAGATATAATGGAGGTTGATGCCGCTCAATACGCTAGCATTTCTATGGAAATGTTGAAGTCTGGAGAATTCTTGCAAGTGCTTGACCGAGGACAAGACTACCTCGACAAACCTCCACTTCTCTTTTGGTTATCAGCTGGTAGCTTTAAGCTATTTGGAATTGGTAGCTGGCAGTACAAACTGCCATCAATTCTATTTAGCCTATTAGCGATCTTCAGCACCTTCAAACTTGGCAAACGCCTGTATAATGCCAAAATTGGGCATCATGCTGCTATGATTCTTGGAGGGTCTTTAGCCATGATCATGATTTCAAACGATATTAAAACAGACACCATTCTAGTGTCTTCTATCGTGTTTTCAATTTGGATGCTTGTCTGCTACTTAGAGTCTCGACACCTCAAGTATATTCTTGGTGCTGCTATAGGTATTTCCATTGCTATGCTTACCAAAGGTCCAATTGGATTAATGATGCCTGCTTTGGCCATTGGAGGTCATGTTGCACTCAAAAAACAATGGAAACTGCTATTGGATTGGCGCTGGTTACTATTGATTGCTGGCGTAGGAGTACTTCTTTTACCAATGTGTTTAGGACTCTATCAACAGTATGGTACAGATGGTCTAAAATTCTATTTCTGGACCCAAAGTTTCGGGCGAATTACCGGAGAAAGTAATTGGCAAAACAACACAACTCCACTTTATTTCTTTCATGTGTTTTTATGGTCATTCTTGCCTTGGACACTTATTGCAATTGGAGCCTTGTTCCATGAATTCAAGAACATTCGAAAAAACCTTGCAAAGGGTAATTCTGAATTTTATTTGATTAGCGGAATAACATTGGTTTGGCTCGCTCTGTCTTTTTCAAAGTTCAAACTGCCACACTACATTTTCGTTGTTTATCCACTTATTGCCATTCTTGCGGCTAAGTACATAAACAACCTAATCAGCTTTAGTAAATGGGCTTGGACCCAACTAGCAATTTCGGTAACGGCTGGTTTCTTTCTAATTTTTGTTCTGATTTATTGTTTCCCAGATGGTGGTTTGCTTGTTCCAGTAATCATTTTTTTAGCCGCAGTGGGCGCAACGATTGTCTTCTTTATGTTCTATCGTTCCACACAAGTTGTTTATCCAACATTTATTATGAGCATTGCCATCGGCATAGGAATGAACCTTCATTTCTACCCTCAGTTATTGCCGTTTCAAGCCAACGCTCAAGTAGGTAAGTGGGTTTTAGAAAACGACATCCCCGAAGGGAAATTCATCGACTTTTCTACCGGAGGAAGAACGTTAGATTTTTATGCTGGTGGATACGTTCATTGGGTGCAAACTGCCGAAGAAACAATTGAGGCCATCGAACCAGGTACTGTAGTTTACGCAAACCGCAATCGGTATGACGATTTGCTTGCTTACGGGGCAATCCCGAAAAGTGAAATTGAGTTTAAAAACTTTGAGGTACAGAAGCTGAAACTTCCGTTTCTGAACCCAAAAACAAGAGAGCAGTCTCTAAAGAAGCACTATCTGCTTTTCTATTAAGAAAGTTGCTTGTAGGCTAAATAGGTCATTAGTCCGGTGCCTACTTCCAGACAAGATTCGTCTACATTAAAGGTTGATGTATGCAATCCTGAGTTTATTCCAGCTGATTTGTTTCCAACTCCAAGTCTGTAGAAACAGCCAGGCATATGGTGGGTATAAAAACTAAAGTCCTCCCCAGTCATCCGCATATCCAAATCAACCACGTTTTCGGCTCCCAAATAATCAATTGCCGTAGCTTGAGCAAAGCCAGTCAAATCCGCATCGTTGTATACAAACGGATAGCCAACATCAACTCTAAAATCGCAAGAGCCACCCATGGAGGCCGCCATTTCTTCTGCCATTTTTTTCATGATGGCATGTGCTTCCATTCGCCATTCTTCATCCATGGTTCTAAAGGTTCCTTGAACCTGTACTTTATCCGGAATTACGTTTGTCGCACCATTTGCATGAACACTTCCGAAAGAAACAACACATGGAACGCCTGGCTTACATCGTCTGCTAACCACTTGCTGCAAAGCCACAATAATGTGGGAAGTAATAAGAACTGGGTCAATATTGTAATGAGGCAAAGCAGCATGGCCTCCCTTGCCTGTAACGGTAAAATGAAGCTCGTCTGCAGATGCCATGTACACACCAGAACGGAATCCAACTTTCCCAACTTCGAGTTCTGGCAATACGTGTTGACCAAGAATTGAACTTGCTTTTGGGTTTTCTAAAGCACCTTCTTTTATCATTAAAGACGCTCCACCTGGTAGTCTTTCTTCTCCAGGTTGAAAGATGATTTTTACGGTTCCTTCAAACTCATCTTTTATCTCATTTAGCGCCTTAGCCACACCCATTACGCACGATGTATGTACGTCATGACCACAGGCATGCATTACACCTTTATTGGTAGAACAATACGGTACTTCATTTTCTTCTAAAATGGGCAAAGCATCCATATCACCTCGCAGCGCAATAATTTTCGAGCTCGGATTTTTGCCTTCGATGTGAGCAACAATCCCTGTTTCTACAAAGCCATTTTTGTACGGAATACCCCATTTATCTAATGTGGCACAGACGTACTTACTGGTTTCGTATTCCTTAAAAGAAAGTTCGGGATGAGCATGAAGGTGTCTGCGAATGCTTAGAATTTCCTCAGCATTTTGCGCGACTAGTTGCTTTATTCTATCCTTCATCATTTACTAATAAGTAGTTTGAGCGAGGCTAAAAGCATAACAACTCCGAATATTTTTTTGACCACTTTCTGATCCAACGAAATAGATAGTTTACTTCCGAAATACGCCCCCAAAACGAAGGCCACGGCAATGACCAAGGCCGCATAAATGTTGGTATTCCCGCTTTTGTGATAATTGTAAAACGCCAGCAAACCGATTGGCGGCAACATGAGCGTAAGACTTGTTCCCTGCGCCATATGCTGAGAATAGCCCAAGAAAAAAACCAAGGCTGGAACGATGATAATTCCTCCGCCTACCCCAACGAAACCGCTGAGCAAACCTGCACTAACTCCTATTAACAATAGGATGAGAATGGTTGGTGTTGTCATTTTGATTGGTTTGCTTTCCATTAGAAATCCATGCTGAGCGATATGTACCAGAACCCATCATTAATGGCTCTGTTTTCAACTCCCCAAGCATAATCTACTCGTATAAAATACCCAAGGAATTTGGTTCTAACCCCAAGTCCAAAGCCACCTACAATTGGCTCTCTTCTATTCTGAACGGTAATCAGCACAGAACCTTGCTGAATTTCCTCACGATTAAGAGAGTTTTCATCAGAGAAAGGGTGCAATCCTGTCCAAGCTGTGCCAATATCTCCAAAGCCAACAATCTGGAAATTGTAAAGGAAATTGGACTTGATAGGACGGTTAATCAGGTATCTGAAAATAGGCCATCTCAACTCTGAATTAATTACAGCAAAGCTGTTTCCGTTCCTAATATTTTGTGCGTGACCACGCATGTTGGTTGCCAGTGTTTGGTAAGCGTAATTCTGATCAAAATCAACAGGAATGTCGTTGTTATAGGATGGAGCAATCCATTGATCAACTCCGCCTAAGAAATATGCCAATTTCTGATTTCCAAAAGATGTACTTGCTGCCAACCTGTTTGCCCAAATAAGTTCTCTATGAACCTTTATGTAATTACGTGCGTCAAGCCCAACCACAAACAAATTCTTGGCATCTGAATCTATGTCTTGGTAGTATTCGCCAAATATCTTAAGTCGTGTTCCGCGGTATAAATTCAAGCCAAGCGATAGCGTATTATCGAAGACGTACTCAACTTTTAAGCCGCCCGTCCATTGCATATCGTCTGGTCGTTCTAAATTTCTATCAGAAGTACTCTTATAAACCGTTCGGTCATTTCTACCCAGAACGTTAGCCCTCACTGCTGAGAAATCGCTAAACGGCCAGTTCATTTTCCAAGTAAGGGTATGCGTATAAACCTTAGCTAAGGTTGAAATACTCACCAAGTCTTCAAATGTCTGACGATGGAAAACCAACTGCTTGTCTAGCCTTCGCTTGAAGTTTTGGGCGGAAATAAACACTTCATTCGTTCCTAAATTTCCTGTAATTCTGAAACCACCTACAACCTTGTAATCATCTAGAATATCCGTAATACCAGTTTTGAAAAATCCGTTTAGTCCAGGATTATTGAACGATCCACCACCAGTAAAGCGCTGGTAAGTGCTATTCACAAAAGCGTTGTCTAACTGAGTTACAACATACTCGCTTCTAAAGGCTACATCGTAATTACGCTGTGGCGGTAGTTGCATTTCTACAGAGACATCTTTAATTGCCTCCAACGCTGCGTGCAAACTATCAATACGAGCCATCACCTTATCCCTCTTCCTGTCTCTTTTTGATTTGGCAGGTTCGTCAGATAAGATCTTCCCCGAATCATCATCATCAGCAGCAGGCTCCTCATCAAAAGAATCGACATCTACGTCAAACTGATAATCGTAAATGTTTATCTCACCTGGCTCCCTTGGTACAGTATCTCGTTCTATTGGTTTTTGACTAATCACCACCGGCTCTGGCTCAGGTTCTTCCAGTATAGAAGTTCGCTTTCTCTTTTTCTTCGGAGGTTCGGCTGCCTTGTTTTTAAAGCCAGAAAAACCAATATCGGTAAGTACAACTGCCTTTTCCGCGTCTCTATCCTTAATTGTTAATCTGTAATTGCCTTTGGCAAAAATGACTTCAGCAATCTTTCCGTGAACTGTATCTACATCATACGTATTTATGCCCCTCGGATACTGCGTAAGTGGCTCTGCCAGCGTAAAATAAGAGTAGTGAATACTGGTATCGATGTAAGCAATATTGCTATCCAGCTTGGCAATGTACCTGTTGAACACACCTTTCTCATCACTCAAATAAGACAAACTATTCCCGTCATATTCTTGTGGTGCAAACTCATCAACAAACGGTGTATTTGTAACTCGTCTGTAAGTCTGTTCTTTCGATTTACGGTCGTAGATGAAAATGTTGTGATCTAGATTTTTGGGCAACAGTTTGATATCGAACTGCTTGATAGTATCGTTGGTTCTATCTGAACTAAAAATCACCTTCCTCGACTTATCAATGAAACGGGCATCAACATCGGTAAAAATATCATCCGTGAGCTTCTCATATACGTTTGAGATGATGTTGTAGATATACACATCGGACCGACCCATTTGCACAGCCGTGAAGACAAATTCCCTTCCATCGTCCGAATAATCGACCGATAGAATCTTCTCGAAATAGAATAATTCGCGCTTATCCTGCTTGCCCGTTTCAAGGTTATAAAGCACCAGCTTAATCTTGCCTTTGTGCTCCGTGATGATGGAAACCAACTTTCCGCTGGGGTGCCACGCCAATATGGGGTAGCTATCATCCAATTTGGTATGCGCCCTATACCCCTGCCGATAAATTGTTTTCTTTTTCTTGCTTTCAAGGTCTTGCAGTTTGACCTTAATTTTTCCCATATCGTTCCAAACGTAAACCAACTTTCTACCATCAGGACTTATCCTAGGCTCATCGATTACGCAATATGGCTGTGGTCTTTTTCGAACTCTATTTAATGGTTTCCCATCAGGTAAAGACAGCTTTCCTTCCTGCTGGTAGTACATGTTATCGTAGTAATGCAACCACTCTGCAGCTAAGTTTTTGAGTGAAACACCCAGTACGAATAAGAAGCCATTGTCGGCATTTCGGCTCACTCTGGTCATGTACAAAATGTTGCTGATAACCGATTGGCCATAGCTCTCCACCACGTATTTCCAAATAGAGTGACCTCCGTAACGTGCATCCTTTCCTGTAAGCTGACCGAACTTTTCCCATCGCCCGCTCATCACGGCATCCTTTACCTCATTATTCACATCGGTGTCCCACTCAGTAGATAAATATGACACCAATCCTTCCACATACCATTCTGGCAAATTAAGTAGCGTATTGTTCCTAATTACATCTTTAAAACTGCCGCCATACATCATTTGATCGAGCATCACTCGGGCTAGACCAGCACGCAGTTGTTCTTCGTAATTCTTATAATCTCCATCGAAGTAGAGCATCAGTTTTGTGCCCACAATGGAGGTTATACCACCCACGTTATACTGCTCATCTGTAACAAGACCGATGTTACTTTGCTTTTGCTCCGAAAGCTTATTGTAAATGACAATTTGAATGCGCTTATCTAGCGTATAGTCGAAGGTTTTCTCCAAATCTCGGAGAGCTCTATCGCTGGCACGCATGGTGTATTCTGCAAGGTTTTCTCCTCCTTGGTAGAAATAAACATCAAATCGATCGAAACGATAAAAAAACCAATCCGTCTTCTCATATTGAACTCGGTTCTTCCCGAAATCCATTTGAGAACCATTGTAAAACTGAGCAAAAGAAGGGACGCTTATCAGCAGGAGCAATAAGACAAGTAAAGCGGCTTTTGCCGCCTTTGTTCCGTCAATTAAAACCTTGTTGTAAATCTGCCTCATTTTGAAGGGACGTAAAGATACATTTTATAGTTCCTGAAGGACTTGATGTAAGAACCGTGTTGAACAGGAAATAGTGTGCGACATTGGAGATTATAAGCTAACCATAGATTACTATCTATTCTAGTTCTAACCAAGAACTGACCTTCGAATTCGATATTATTGCACAAATGACAAGAACAACAGCAGCGGCATTGAGTTCAAACAATCAGGTCGTTTATGATGTGCTGCTGAGTTACAGCAAGGTTAAACTGAGTGCTGAAGAACGCGTTCATCTTGAAAATGCTGTTTCAAAAATTTCTGATTATCCGTTGTTTGTGGAGCGAGGGTTGGCCTCTTATTTGGGCCCGTTGCTTTACAAGGCACTAGGTTCTATCAATCATTCTCTTCCTCCTAAAACAGCCTCAAGTTTTGCTTCTGCATACAACCAAGTCCTCATACGGAACATCAGGATGTATGAGGATTTCAAATCTTTGCTAATAGAGTTGAATCGAAAGGGGATTGATTGTATTCCGATGAAAGGAATCTATCTTGCTGAGGCCGTTTATCAAGACCTTGGCCTGAGGCATTTAAGCGATATCGACCTACTGGTGCGCGAACAAGACACAGAGGCTGTGTGCCAGATTATGCAATCGAAAGGTTGGGAGCTGAAGGTGGCCGAATTGCGCTCGGAATTTGAACAGGAGCAATTCTCGCCAGCAAATCCTTTCACGTTTATGAAGAACGGTGTTGTGATTGAACTCCATGTGCGGCTTTTCAATCTTAATCTTGGTTTGCAACTCAGCGAAGAGGCACTTTGGAACCAAACGAGGAATGAGGAATTCTGCGGTGGTACCATAAGGCAACTTACTACCGAAACGCTAGTGGTGTATCTCTGCATGCACCTCCACAAACACCTAAGAGGCTGGGAGGCTAAAATGGTGAGTTTTTGCGACATCCGAGAGCTGCTCATTCAACGAGGGACAGGTTTTGATTGGAATGCGTGCAAGCAGTTTTGCCAAGAATCCGCGTGCCACAATGAGGTGGCTGAGGTGCTTGAAATATGCCAGAAATACTGGTGGTTGGAGGTTCCTGCCTTCTTTTTTGATGGAGCCACAATCGACCCAAGCATAGAACTGAAATTTCGGCAGTTCCTTACTGGAGCTTCTGGTCAACAAGGCCAGGTTACTGAGAATCTCATCAACAGATCATGGAGGCATATGATGTCGCTGAAAGGAATCCGCGCCAAGATTAGCTTTGTGGTGGGTTATGTATTTCCTCGACCTATTTTCATGTATCGCCACTTCCAACTTAAGAAAGGGACCTTCCTTCTTCCATGGTACATCCTACGGGTATTCATTCTCTCCAGAAAACTCCTTATCGGAATTTTAAGTAGAATTCGAAATTCGTTCAGAAAGAATTAAGCGCGAAATAATCGGTTCGTTATTCGCAGGTATAAACGAATAACATGCTGAGGAATCGGACGAAGATTGACCATGGTCCAAGCCATTTGTCGAGCAACAAAACTGTTCATTTGATGCCTTTCTCCATTTCGACTGAAGCTTTCTAATACCCCCAGATAATCATCCTGCCCAATTGGGCTATCAACTTTCAAGGTGCTATCGCCCTGGCAAACCAACGTTAATCTGGAATCTGCTCGATGGATTGCAACCAATCGGTGGGCAATCCATTTTCCTTGCTGCTCAAAGACTACTATTTGTCCCAGTTTCAGATCTTGCATGGGAAGGTTGGCAACCGTAGCAACATCACCGTTTCGCAGATATGGATACATGCTATTTCCGCCCAAACTGAAATTGGCCCGCTGACCCGACTGAAGCAATTGCTTGCCGAGGTCTTTCAATTCGTTTAAATCAAGTGTTCGTTCTGCGGATTTCATGTGCTCTGATGGTTTCTACAACCGATGCGTTGGGAACAAAGCCCAAGGTAGCCACCGAAACATGAGCAACCATTTCGGAAACAAAATGGAGGTGATGTTCCATCATTTTACGGTCGTAACCGTGCTGTATGCAATTGGCCAACAGCTGCGAAACTGCTTCTACACCTTGAATATCATCCACCACATTTTTGGTGTGATGCCGAATAATGTATGCTGAGCGAAGCTGGGCCGAACGCGGCTCATCGGCATAGAACATGGGTGTGTTGAAGATGAAGTAACCCTTATCCGTTTTACGAATCATCAGTCGGTCATCGTTCAAAACCTCTGCTCCTGCTTCAAACCAAAGTCTGGCAGATGTACTCTTGCCTTTGCCCGAAACTCCGGTAAACAGACGACCAACTCCCTTATCGCTGATTGCCGATGCATGAATCATGATGGCATCATGGTTAATCGTTAGATAGTACATAAGCAAAGGCCCAAGCGGGTATTTGAGTGGTTCTATTGTGGAACCGTCTTTACCACCAGAAGCCATGTACACGTTCCATTCCCGAAAATTGGAATCTACGGTGCAAAATTGTTGCAGCGTTCCTAATTGTTCGGGATTGTACACGCGGATAGCATATCCCTCATCCCATTTGGCTATGTTCCAGAGCTCACCCTCTGTCATTTGAGCGCTGTAGATGGGCTTTTGATTCGGTAGCTGCGCTGGCAACTGACCGAATGCATTCACTACCATATCGGGAACCATTCCTTCAGCTTTTACCACAAACGGCAGATAGCCTTCATCCGCCTTAATCGGATGGTCGTCCATCTGATTAATCTGAATCAGGAATTCTGCGATACGGATGACCATTCTCTTCTACTTTTCCTTCAATAGAAAATTGCTGAGTTTGGCAATGAACACGGTTACGTCTTGCTCTGCAGTTGGTTGATCAATGTCAAATTCCTCTACCACTTTGTAGGTTAGCTCTTCTAGCGAATCGGAAGCATCTAAGGAGTCCCAAATGAACGAGCCAACTTCATTTAAGGTGAACATTTCGTTCAAATCGGCTACGTTACCTTGCAGCGGAACAAGCACCAATTCGTTGCCTACCTGCTTGGCGGCCATCTCTGGTTTTCTGGCCTTTAATTGCGTCAATTCATTCATTGTATTGAATTTAGGTCGAAGCTAGAAAAGTAAAAGGACGCAGTTGCATCCTTTTACTTTTCATCTCACGTTAACTCAGGGGTTTACCTCCACCACCTGAGCAGGTTCAGCAACTTCATGCTGCTCAATGCTGTTAGGTATTAGGCGATAGCCGTTAGCGGCACTAGGAGGAACGGGATAATCCATGGTCATAAGTATGAAGATTACTGAGTCCAACAGGTCCTTTGTAGAATGACCCGCTTATCCAGAAAACTGTCAGATTGCCCCTTATCTAATCCCTAAAGCCAACTATCTTCGCGGCCATGAACCTGAAGAAATTCACCTTCAATCCCTTTCAAGAGAACACCTACCTCATTTGGGACGAAGAAAAGAACTGCGCCATTATTGACCCCGGCTGTTCGGATGAACACGAGCGCGAAGAGCTTGTAGATTTTATTGAAGCAGAAGGCCTAAAGCCAGTTAAACTGCTGAATACCCATTGCCACATAGACCATGTTTTGGGCAATCGGTTTTTGGCTGAGAAGTACGATTTGGGTCTGGAAATGCACAAATTAGACCTACCCGTGCTGAATGCCGTGCCTAATTATGGCAAGAACTTCGGTTTTGATACAGGCGAAATGGTGCAACCATCTGTTTTCTTGGAGGAAGGAGAAACCATCCATGTTGGTTCGGTTGAGTTAGACATTCTATTTGTTCCGGGCCATTCTCCCGGTAGCATTTGTTTCTACCATGTTCCTACAAAGCAAATAATTGTAGGCGATGCGTTGTTCTACGGTAGTATTGGCAGAACCGACCTGCCGGGCGGAAATCATGAACAGCTGATTGCCGCCATTAAAAGTGAACTACTCACACTTCCTGAAGACACACAAGTACATTCTGGCCACGGGCCATCAACCAGTATCGGATTTGAAAAAAAGAACAATCCGTTTCTTCAATGAGATTGATTTTAACTTCAATTTTCACACTTCTTTTCATTCTTCCCGAAGCCAAGTCGCAAGACCGTAGGCCCATAAAGGTGCTGACATGGAACATTTACATGCGTCCTCATTCTATCACATTTGACGGACAATTTAGAAGAGCTAAGGCCATTGGAGAGCTCCTTAAAAAAGAAGATTACGACATCATCCTGTTTCAAGAGGCATTTGGAAAAACCAGCAGAAAAAAACTTCGCAAAGCATTGGGCGATGCTTATCCATTTGAAATTGAACCTAAAAACAACAAGAAAACGGTAAACAACGGCCTTTGGGTTCTGAGCAAACATCCTATCGAAAAACCGGAGTTCATCTTTTTTGATGACTGTCTGGTTAGTGATTGCCAATCGGCTAAGGGTGCTGTCCTGTTTGCAGTCGAAATACGCGGACAGTTGTATCACTTCATAAATACACATGTTCAGGCAGAAGATGGCAAGGAGTTTGCCTTCGTTCGAGCAAAACAATTCGCATTGATAGACCAACTTGTCTCAGAGAAAGTGACCAAAAAACTACCTGTCTTCCTTTTGGGCGACATGAACACTGCCAAGAATGTGGAAGAAGAGTACAGCGGAATGCTGGCAACTTTGAATTCCACGGATGGCGATGTTTCCGTCATGGACGCTTCTGAATTAAGTGTAGAAGAACCAATTACGTGGGGCTGCGCCAATAACGACCTCATCAAAAAGAAATGGAAAGGTCAAGTTCAGCTGCTCGACTATGTACTACAACGCAATACAGGGTATTTATTCAAACTTAGACGAGAACTAAAAACCTATACGCAACAATGGTCGAAAAAACGGAAACATCTATCCGATCATTACGCCATTTCGCTAACCATACTTCCTTAAATTCGAACCGAAATTCACAACCATGACTAGATTACTCACCATCCTTTTCACAGCCCTATTATTCAGCGGGTCATTGTCTGCTCAAGAAATTGACAAACATGAGATGTTTCGCAAGATGATGACAACCATTGAAGGTATCAAAACACTCAGTTTTAGACTGGATAAAACAGAAAGAATTAAGGGTAAAATGATGCCTGGCGCTCAAGATGTAAAACTGAATGTAAGCCCGTTCAAAGCGTATTTAAAGATTCACATTCCGAACAAGGGTGCAGAGGTATTGTATATAGAAGGTGCAAACAAGGGGAATTGTAGGGTAAACCCGAATGCATTTCCGTACATGACTTTGAACTTAGATCCTGATGGTGACATCCTTAGAAAAGACCAGCATCATAGCGTAAAAGAGCTTGGTTTTAAATACACCGGAGACCTTCTAAATTATGTGTACACCAAGTACAAAAGTAAGATTGACGAATTCGTCACCATAAATGGCGAGGTAATGTATGACGGCCGCATGTGCTTGAACGTGACACTTACCAATAAAGAGTACAAAATTGAATCTTACACGGTTCTACCTGGCGAGGACATTCTTAAGATTGCCCGTAAGCTTAGATTAGATGAATACGCCCTTCTAGAATTGAACAACGTCAAAGATTTTGATGATGTAAAAGCTGGGCAAAGCATTAAAGTAATGAACTCGCTTTGTAAGAAGATTGAGATGTACATAGATATGGAAACGTATTTACCGTTATACCAGAAATTATTTGATGAGAAAGGTTTAATGGCTACCTACGAATACACTAAACTTAAGATAAACCCACATTTTCACGCAGAAGAATTTACAGAGGATTACGAGGGATACAAATTCTAATGTTTGAACTCTGAAGTTTGGTGCCTAACTTCGCGGCTCGTTCTTTATTTATTCTTATCAAGAAAGACTGAGGGATAAGGCCCTACGAAGTCTTGGCAACCCCTGAAAAGGAAGGTGCCAAATCCTATTCTCCGCGTAAGCAGAGAAAGAGATAAGCAAAATGTGAGAACATTAAACAGAACAAACAGGGCCTTCAACGAGCAATCGTTGGAGGCTTTTTTATTGGATTGAAATGAGCAATAGAACAGAGTTATTAGAGAAAGCGCTGAAGGAACGAATACTCGTTTTGGATGGTGCCATGGGCACCATGATTCAACGGCATAAGTTGGAAGAAGAAGATTATCGTGGAGAATACTTTAAAGATGCGGAGAAGCCATTGAAAGGAAATAACGATCTCCTTTCAATTACTCGACCTGAGATTATCAAGGATATTCATAGACAGTATTATGAAGCGGGAGCAGATATTGCTGAAACAAACACATTCAGCGGAACAACCATCGCGCAAGCAGATTATGGCTTAGAAGATGCCGTCTACAAAATCAACTACGAATCGGCCAAGATTGCACGTGAAGTAGCTGATGAACTCACAGCAAAAGAACCGAACAAACCACGCTTTGTGGCAGGTGCAATGGGACCAACAAACAGAACGGCATCTCTTTCTCCAGATGTGAATGATCCAGGATTTAGAGGCGTAACATTTGATGAATTGCGTATAGCCTACCGAGATCAAGCAAAAGCATTGATTGAAGGTGGAGTGGACATTCTTTTAGTGGAAACCGTTTTTGATACACTCAACGCCAAGGCAGCTCTTTTCGCTATTGACGAATTGTTTGATGAACTCGGTTTCCGTATTCCGATTATGGTTTCAGGGACAATAACCGATGCAAGCGGAAGAACGCTTTCTGGTCAAACAGCCGAGGCATTCTTAATTTCTGTGTCACACATTCCGCTGATGAGTATTGGCTTCAACTGTGCCTTAGGAGCTTCACAATTGAGACCTCATTTGCAAGTGCTTGCTGCCAAATCTCAGTATAACGTTAGTGCACATCCAAATGCTGGTTTGCCAAATGAATTTGGGGAGTACGATGAGACTCCAGAAATGATGGCAGAACAGATTGAAGATTTCCTTCGTGAGAATTTGATTAACGTTATCGGTGGATGCTGTGGAACAACTCCTCCACACATTAAGGCTATTGCAGATATGGCTTCGAAATATAGTCCACGGTCGATAGACGACAGTCCACAGATACTTGAATAATTGAACCCTTCCATGGTCTATCGACTGTTGACCGTGAACTAAAAAACAACAAATGGCCTTCAAGTTTGAAAATCTTAAAGTGTGGCAAATGTCCATTGACTACACCGAAGCGATTCATAAAATGACTCGGAATTTTCCAAAGGAGGAATTATTCATTCTTACTTCTCAGATAAAACGAGCAGCTGATTCCATTGCCCTCAACATTGGAGAAGGATCAACTGGTCAATCTGATGCTGAGTTCTCGAAATTTTTGGGCTACGCCATCAGGTCAGCAATTGAAGTTGTCACTTGCCTTTACATTGCCAAAAAAAGAAAGCTGATAAATCAGGCTGTTTTTGACGAGCAGTACCGAGAGGCCGAATCCATTATTCGTATGGCTCAAGCTCTGCGTAATTCCATCAAACCAAAGAAATAACCATCCCGTGGACTATCGACTAAATATGTCAGTAAAAATTCCTCCTTTACAACTGAGCGGCCTTGAGCCACTAACAGTATTTGCCGGTTCCAATTTTATAAATGTCGGTGAACGCACGAACGTCACAGGCTCGCGGATGTTCCTTCGTTTGATTAAAGAGGAGAAATTCGATGAGGCGTTGGCTGTTGCCCGCGACCAAGTTGAAGGTGGCGCTCAGGTACTCGACATCAACATGGACGAAGGGATGATTGATGGCAAAGAAGCCATGGTCAAGTTTCTGAACTTGCTTGCAGCCGAGCCAGATATCTCTCGTATTCCGATTATGATTGATAGCTCCAAATGGGAGATTATTGAAGCTGGATTGAAATGCGTTCAAGGGAAATCGGTGGTGAATTCCATCAGCCTAAAAGAGGGCGAAGAACAATTCATTTCTCAAGCTAAGAAGATCAAGCGTTACGGTGCAGCAACCGTAGTCATGGCTTTTGATGAAGATGGACAAGCAGACAGCTACGAGCGCAGAATTGAAATCTGCAAACGCTCGTATGATGTGTTGGTAAACAAGGTTGGCTTTCCTGCTCAAGACATCATTTTCGACCCAAACATTTTCCCTGTGGCAACGGGAATGGATGAGCACAACAATAACGCTGTTGACTTTTTTAACGCCACCAAGTGGATTAAAGAAAACCTTCCTGGAGCCAAGGTTAGTGGTGGAGTAAGTAACGTTTCGTTCTCATTTCGTGGCAACAACCCTGTTCGCGAAGCCATGCATTCGGCCTTCCTGTATCATGCCATTCAGCATGGAATGGATATGGGAATTGTGAACCCAACCATGTTGGAGGTTTATGATGAGATTCCTAAAGAATTGTTGGTGAGAGTGGAAGATGTGTTGCTCAATCGGAATGAGAATGCAACCGAAGCACTCTTAGAGTTTGCCCAAACCTTTGTTGGCACAACAAGAGAACGAGTAGAAGACTTATCGTGGAGAGAGGCGCCTGTAGAGGAGAGACTTTCTCACGCCTTGGTAAAAGGCATGGCCGATTATGTTGAAGTTGATGTGGAAGAAGCCCGTCTGAAAGCAGAGAAACCGTTACACGTGATTGAAGGCCCATTAATGGCAGGAATGAATATCGTGGGCGACCTTTTTGGAGCTGGAAAGATGTTCTTACCTCAGGTGGTCAAGAGTGCGCGGGTAATGAAGAAGGCCGTAGCATACTTGCTTCCATATATGGAGCAAGATGCTGATGGAACGGCATCCAAATCTGGAAAGATTTTGCTAGCGACTGTAAAAGGCGATGTGCACGACATCGGCAAGAACATCGTTGGAGTTGTACTTGCGTGCAACAACTACGAAGTGATTGATCTTGGTGTAATGGTTCCTGCAGAGCGGATTCTGAAAGAAGCCAAGGAGCAGAACGTAGATGTCATCGGACTTAGCGGTTTGATTACACCATCATTGGATGAAATGGTTCATCTCGCCAAAGAGATGGAGCACGATGGATTTGACATTCCGCTATTGATTGGTGGTGCGACTACCTCTCGAGTTCACACAGCAGTAAAAATTGAAGAGAAATACAAACGTGGTCAAGCGGTTCACGTATTGGATGCTTCCCGTTCGGTAACCGTAGTTGAAAGTTTGCTTGGAAGCAAGAAGGAAGCTTTTGTCGCCAACCTAAAGGAAGAATACGCACACATGCGCGAAATGCACGCTCGAAAACGTGCTGATAAGCAATTCGTGTCACTAGCTGTTGCCAGAGAGAACAAGTTCAAGATTGATTGGAACCAGGAAGATATTCAAGCTCCAAATAAATTGGGACTGACAGAATACACCGACTTCCCGCTAAGCGAATTGGTCGATTATCTCGATTGGACACCCTTCTTCCAAACGTGGGAGTTGGCTGGGCGTTATCCAAGGATTTTGGAAGACGAAGTTGTAGGCGAGGCTGCCACCAAAGTATTTGCCGATGCACAAGCAATGCTCAAGCGCATTATTGATGAGAAATGGCTGACTGCAAACGGGGTTGTAGGTATTTGGCCTGCCAATGCCGTTGGCGATGATGTAGAACTCTACACAGATGAAACCCGCAGCGGAGTGCTTTCAACGGTGCATACATTAAGACAGCAATCTAAAAAAGCAGCTAGTGTCGCAAACATTGCTCTGTCTGACTTTGTAGCTCCAAAGGAAACTGGCCTACAAGATTTCATGGGAGGGTTTGCCGTTACCACTGGTTTAGGAATAGAAAAGAAACTGGAAGAATTTGCCAAAGACCATGACGATTACAGCAGCATCATGCTGAAATCTTTGGCAGACCGATTGGCAGAAGCATTTGCCGAAAAGCTTCACTCCATCGTACGAAAAGAAACATGGGGCTACGAACCGAGCGAGGCACTATCAAACGAAGAACTCATCAGAGAAAAATACCGTGGCATTCGTCCGGCTCCAGGTTATCCAGCTTGCCCAGACCATACCGAGAAGCCAGAATTGTTCAAGCTCTTAAATGCTAGTTCAATTACCGGAATGACTCTTACTGAAAGTCTCGCCATGATGCCAGCATCATCGGTCAGTGGGTTCTATTTCGCGCATCCGCAAAGCAAGTACTTCGGCCTTGGAAAGATTGAAAAGGACCAAGTTTCAGATTACGCTACGCGAAAAGGAATGGAAGTTCGGGAAATAGAAAGGTGGATGAGTCCGAATCTTAATTACGACTAAAACTCTTATCGTCAGAGCCTAGCTGAGTCCAAGCAATAACTGTACTCTTCATGACATTTGCTTGAAATGGTTGGCCTGCCCAGCCAGAAACTGATTAAATCAGGATATTTTTTATGATGTATATCATCTTTTAGAGATTGAAGTGCCCCTATTTTCGACAGAACTTTGAATTAACTAAGGCTCATTTTCTTCACTCTATCTACTAACAGATGAAAAGACTATTTACTTTCCTAAGCATTGCTTGTCTTCCTTTCTTGGCAAATGCCCAATGCTCCACAACCAATGCTACAAGTTGCCAATGCCCAGATGGGGTATCGCAAGAATGTGACCTCCTACCGGATATTACGATTTCATGGCAATGTCTGAGAGATGGATCAAGTGGACCGAATGAAACACCGGGAAGGCTCGAAGTCTCTGGTTCTACCCCAAATATTGGTCATGGCCCGTTGGAAATGCGAGGTGCAGACCAAAACGGCAATCGATGGTTCGTATGCGGAACAGACACGGTTTCTATAAACGACCCTAATTCAAATGTTCAATTTGCGTGTCCGAATGGTGCCGTTCCAGAGCATATTCAGTTTCAACGTATTTACCATAAAAATGGAAATACCATGTCCTTTACGGAGCGCATGATTCCAAATGCTGCTACGTATCACCCATCACACGGCCATAATCATTTTGACGAATGGGGTGTGTTTACGTTAAGATATGAAGACGTTACATTGGCAGACCCGCGTAACTGGCCAATTGTTGGAAGAGGCCATAAATTGGGTTTCTGCTTAATGGATTATTACACCTGCTCTGGGGCTCCAAATGATGATTGTAGAGACGACAATACTGTTTACCAACAGGGCAACGTACTAAACAACAGCGATTTCCCAAACTACGGCTTGGGTGGTGGAAATTATGGTTGCGGTCAGGTAAGACAAGGAATTTCTTCGGGATATACCGATGTGTACTATGAGTACTTAGACGGAATGTGGATTGATATTCCGGAAGGAACATGCAATGGCGACTATTGGATTGTTTACGAGGTAGATCCAAACGATATTGTGCTTGAAGAGAATGAAGAAAACAACTTCACAGCCATTCCTTACACGCTCACAGAGCAAGGAACGAGTAACAATCCAGTGGCTGTTATTCAAGCCGAACAAGGACGATTTGTTTGTGAAGATGATTCGGTTCTTCTGCGCGCTACTGCTGGCTCTTCCTATTTGTGGTCAACGGGTGCAACTTCAGCCACCATTTATGGTCATCCGAATAATGCTTACTCGGTTGATGTGACAGGGTATTGTGGAACTGCTACTTCACAACCCGTTTCAATCGAATCTATTCCGAAACCAGATGCTCCTACAACCACAGATGCCGATGTGTGTATTGCTGCCCCTGGAAACACGGTAACGGCAACACTCACAGCTACTGGAACAGACATTGTGTGGTACGATGAATTTGGAAATACAGTTGGAGCCGGCAATTCATTCACAACCCCAGAGCTTACAGAAACCACCGATTTCTATGCGGCAAGCGTAATGAATGAGCAAACAAGTACCTACGGAGGGAAAATTGATAACAGTGGTGGAGGTGGCAACCTGAACAGCGATCAATCACTGCTATTCGATACCTATATGCCAATTACCATTAAGTCAGTTAAAGTTTATGCGCAGGGAGCAGGAAATCGGACAATACGCGTAACCGATCAAGTACAGATGTATATAGCTTCGGGTGTATTCTATCTACAAGATGGCGAACAGAGAGTAGATTTGAATTTCGAGATTCCGGTTGGGGTTAACTACCAACTTGGTTTGTTGGGTGATATCAATCTGTTTAGAAATAATGCAGGCGTTAACTATCCTTACACACTTCAGGACACTCTTTCAATTACTAATTCATCAGCAGGAGAAGACTATTACTACTACTTCTACGATTGGGAAATTGTGGCTGGTCAAACATCTTGTAGCAGCGACATGTCTGAAGCCACTGCGGTTGTATCCATTTGCACAGGTGTAGTTGACGACTACGATATGACCAATCGCATAAGTGCTTATCCAAATCCATCTGAAGGAACGTTTGCTTTGGATATTCGGATGCCTGGCACTGCAGATGTTAAACTGAGTATTCTTGACCTAGCTGGAAGAGTCGTTCATCAGCAACTATTCAGTTCGGTTTCTGGCAATTTCCTCGAAACCATCTCTATTCCTAATGCCTCGGCAGGAGTTTATGGTCTTTCATTGGAAATCAATAACCGAAGATATTTCAAACGTCTAACGGTATATTGAGACTCCTATCGAAGAACTTGGGTTAATCGGTTCTCTCGGTCACTTGGTTCAATAATTGATTCGGTATCATTGCAACTATGGCCGCGAACACGCATCCAGATTATTCAAAACGAAGGGCATGGACGCTCTTCGGAGTTTGGATATTCTTTGCCTTACACATGATTCATTGGCGGCTGAACAAGACCACCTTAGCTCCGCTCGAACTCAATGAAGTGCTTTACACGATCCATCAGGGAATAGTCACTGCTGGTTTCCTGTTGATGGTGGTGATTATGATTTCCACGCTCATATTTGGCAGATTTTTCTGTGGTTGGGCCTGTCATATTCTCTCATTAGAAGATGGAAGCGCTTGGATTCTGAAAAAACTCAAAATCCGTTCTAGACCCATTCGTTCTCGAACAATGATTTGGGTTCCAATGGGCGCCATGCTCTACTTGTTTGTTTGGCCACAGATTGATATGATGATTAATGGCGTTCAGACGGAGGCTTTCCACGTAGTGGAGAATACAAATGGCAAATGGTCATCGTTTGTGACCAATGATTTCTGGAGAAACCTTCCTCCCGTAGAAATTGCACTCAGTACCTTCTTTATAGTTGGATTTTTGATGATTTACCTGTTAGGCTCGCGTAGCTTCTGCTTTTACGGCTGTCCGTACGGAGCGCTGTTCAGCATAGCCGATCAAGTTGCTCCAGGAAGAATAGTAGAAACGGGAACTTGTGTTCAGTGTGGTGTTTGCACCGCCAATTGCTCTTCTGACATCCTCATTCATCGAGAGATTAAAGAGTATGGAATGGTTACTAATTCCAAGTGTTTGAAAGACCTAGATTGTGTAGCAAGCTGCCCCGAGAATGCACTAAGCTTTGCGTTTACAAAGCCACCACTTTTTCAGAACAAATTGCCAGATTACGGCAACCGCTACAGTTTTACGGTTGTTGAAGATGTTTTGATGACCCTCGTGTTTGTTGCAAGCATTCTCATTTTCAGAGGTCTTTATGGTATTATTCCCTTCTTGATGTCGGTCGGGATGTCGGTCGCCTTAGCCTACTCAGCGGTTCTACTATTACGAATCTTCACGAAATCCAGCGCAAACATCAATGGAATGCCTTTAAAAATATCGAAGCAGATAAAGACGCCTGGTTACATTTTTATTGGAGCAATGGTGGTTGTGCTAGCACTGTCAGTTCATAGCGCATTTGTTCAATACCACACGCAGGTAGGGCAACATTGGTATGAAAAACTTAGCTCTAACCTAGACGAAGAAGAAGCAATTACTCCCGATAAAGAAATGGCTACAAAAGCCCTCAATCATTTCGAGCAAGTAGCCGCCATCGGACTAATTGAGCCTGATTTTCTAAAAATGCAAATGGCTTCGCTGTATTTGGTATTCGACCGTACCGAAGATGCGCGTAATCAACTTGAAAGACTCACCGAGGATCCTCGCGCAAACCTCAAAGCGCATTATCGGTTAGCCATTCTCGAAAGCAAAGAGAACAACCTCGAAGCTGCTAGCACCCACTTTAACCAAGTAATAGAAGCAGAGCCTACAGATCCTGAGGAATACTTTATGAAAAGTGCGTCTTTGGTGAGGATGGCCGAATTGGCGCAAAATAAAAACGATGAGAAACGTGCGGTTACACTTCTAATAGCTGCCACCGAGGCATACAATCAGAACATGGAGGCGTGGGTGGCACTTGCTTCACATTATGTACGAACCAACGATTCAGAGCGAGCTATCAAATCTTTGGAAAAAGTTTTAGCACTAGATGCCGAATCGGCCTTGGCGCACAATAACCTAGCGGCCGTTTATGCGCGTTCAGGAAACACCAAAGAGGCGCTAAAGCATTTTGAAATCCTTGTGCAGCTTCAACCAACCAATCATCAGGCATATTACAATTTGGGGATGATGCAAATGAAATTAGGACAAGCGGATGCGGCACGAAAAAGTCTGAGCAAAGCATTGCAAATCAATCCGAATTACGCTCTTGCTGCCAATGCCTTGGAAAAATTATCACCACAACAAACGGAAAACACACCATGAGAACACTCATTTTAGTTGGATTTCTTTTCGCCCATGTAGCAGCGTTTGCCCAGAATGGCTGGCAGGCCCCAGAAGAGGCGATTTCGAAAAAGAGTCCGATAGATTTAACAAACGAAAAAGTCATTCTTAGAGGAGAAAAACTATTTGGCAACACCTGTTGGACTTGCCATGGCGAAGAAGGAAAAGGAGACGGAGTGGCCGCTGAAGCATTGGATCCACAGCCTTCAGATTTGACATCAGTCGCTTCCCAATCTCAATCGGATGGTTCGTTCTTTTGGAAAATAACCAAGGGCCGCGGAAACATGGTGGGTTATGAAGATGCCCTAAGTGAAGAACAACGCTGGCAATTAGTAGCATTCATACGATCCCTTGCCCAAGAACAAGAACAGTAATGAAACAGATGAAATTGAAATTACCACTGGCAGTTCTTGTTTTTTGTTGCGCAATAGGGTTTAATGCACGAGCTCAAGAAACCGATTCGGTGGAAGTGAAAAAGCCGAAGGAATATGTAAAACAGACTTTTGATCATCCGCAGCTGTTCAATCACCAAACGAATGAAGTGCTGCCAAAGCGAAGCATGCAGTTCAGGATACAACACCGATTTGGTGCGGTTGGGGTAGATGAATCATTCTACAAGCAATTTCTTGGCTTAGATCTTCCTGCTAATATCCGCCTTGGGTTCTCCATGGCCGTTACCAAAAACCTCATGCTCGGTTTCGGGCGAACCAAGATTGACAAAGTGTGGGATTTTGAAGCGAAGTATGCTATTCTTAAACAAACCACGGACAATAAAATACCGCTGTCATTCTCTATTTATGGCAATCTCGGAATCAATTCGGACGATGCTCCAAAGGCAGACAACATGCTCTTTTTTGCAGATAGCACCACTTTATTCGAGCCGAAATTTGCGCATCGGATAACCTACGACCTACATCTAATCCTTTCGCGAAAATTTGGGAAATACGCTTCGGCAACCATCGCACCAACTTTCATTTACCGCAACTTATCAGCTCCTGGGACAGACAACTACACATTCGCGCTTCCACTATCGGCTAGGATTCGGGTAAGTGCGAAAACTTTCGTTGTGCTGGAGTATGCTTACGTATTCAACAATAGAACGAAGGGTTTCAGAGATCCTATTTCGATAGGAGTGGAGATGAGCACTTTGGGTCATGCGTTCCAAGTTTTTGTATCCTCATCCGACAACCTTCTAGGGCAGGATTTATACACCACCAGTTCCTATGATTATACCAAGGGTAAATTTCTTTTCGGGTTCAACATAACCCGTAAGTTTTGGATTAAGAAGAAGCGAAAAAAGAAGAGTAAGGAATGATACGAATTGGGTTGAAGAAAATGGCAGGGATGATTTGCGCTATATCAGTGGCGCTTTCTTCATGTACGAAGGATTCTGGTCCTATCGTTATTCCTCCACCTGTAAACGACACCGTTTCCTTCTCCAACCACGTGATGGTGATAATGCAAGCCAAATGCTGGTTTTGCCACCCAACATCGGGCAATTTAGACCTTGGCCACGACATGGCGTATGACCAATTGGTGAATGTTCTGTCTGTGGGTTATGCCCCTTCACTCCGAGTGGCACCTTACGACACGGCAGGCTCTGTTCTGTATCAGAAGGTTATCGGAAACCAAGATTTCGGGATCGAAATGCCACCAGGAAACTCTGCAACACTAACGGAAGAAGAAAAACGTGTCTTTCAGAAATGGATTCTACAAGGAGCGCTTAATAACTAATCGAATGAAAATCATTGGAAACAGTTTAGCAATACTCGTCTTACTTCTAGTATTTCTATTGAATTCCTGTACAAAGGATTCGGGTCCCATCATCATTCGGCCCCCAGTGGATACACTTTCGTTCAGCGACACCATTCTACCAATACTTATCGGCAAATGCTATAGCTGCCATCCGGGATATGCCAATTTAGACCTTGGCGCCACCAATAGCTACTCAGAGTTGGTGAACGTTTCGGCAGTCAATTACCCATCTTATTCCAGAGTCGTTCCTTTTGACCCAGAAAACTCTGTGCTCTATCAAAAGGTTGTGGGTAACAGCCAGTTCGGAAGCATAATGCCGATGTATGCTGATCCTTTGACGGAAGAGGAAGTCTGGTTAATCTACGATTGGATAGCGCAGGGAGCGCTTAATAATTAATCGAAACCAGCAAGGAGCACGGTCCAAGAGAAGGGTCCTTTCTCCATACCACCCCGGTGGCATTTAGCACACTCCGCTAAACCAACCGCACCATTCCTACATCAATAGAATAAAAGCCTTCAGAGGTTACTTCTATATCGCCCATTTCCAATTCATATCCATCGGCAGATAACTCACCTTATTGAAGAGAAGAGTCTCTCATCTTATTCACCAATTTACCAACAGGGCAACCAAAGGGAAAAGCACAATTAACCTACAACAAACCGTAGAGTCCTGTGGAAATACCCATCATCATCACCCGTGGGGCGTGCCATGGCACGCCCTTCCCACCTGTCGCCCTGACGAAGGAAGGGTCTCACACCTTTCGCATCTCCTTAAAGGTCTGCTTGTTGTACATCGCTTCAATTACTTTTGCAATGCGGTTCACCCGTTCATCGTCCGTACGCGCTTTCCAAATCCATTCATGATAGCGGTGCTTATCTATATCGCTTAAAAAGACATAAAAGTTGGTCGCCTCACCCGACTCTTTGAAAAACACCATCATAAAGTCTGGGTGCATCCCATAATACAGACGGTCTTTGTGAATATCAAGGTTAACTCCATCACCCGCCTTTTTCTTCATCTTTCTACGAATGTCTGTTGGAACAGGAAAAAGAAACGAACCATCTTCCAGTTTAATAAGCCGAACCATTTTCACATGGTACCAATCAATCTTGCCTTTTACGTAAAAACCTGCCGGATACGACCATCGGTTCTCACGCATCGGAAAATCTTTAGACACTAGAACACACAACGCCCCCTTACCTGCACTCTTGCGCGGGTCAGCAACAAGCACATCCCTAAATCGTGGCTCATATGCGTACATGGTATTAAAGATAAAGAGTGGATGAATTGGTTGTGTCGGGTGGGAGGAAGTGTTTATTCAATACGCTGGTAAAGCCATCTATGAACCAAAGAAATTCTGGCCAGAGTCTGCTTGGCTAAGACGTCATAATGAGACACGATTCAGACGTTAGATTTACACAGCGGAGCACCACACATCATTCCACTCATTATCTTAGTGTAACCGATTGCAGCCGTTTGCTCGGAGTAATTGATACGTCATGTCCGCTTCCGCAGAAATACTACTTGGCATGTATGAGGCATCTGAGCCCATCATCACCTACGACAACATCCAAGATTCCGCACTTAACCTCACCAAGACCAATAAAGCCCTCACCGAATTGGTGATGCAGAAATGCAAGAAGGTGGTGGATACCAGCCATGATGCAGAGCGCATCGTCCTTATGAGCGCACCAGCCATAGACCTGATTGTGCTACGTTTAGAAGATTTGGGCCAAAAGCCCCGCACACCACAGGCCATTGATTATGAATCAGCCCTGTTGGAAGCGTTTGACAATGCTGACAATGAGCTATTGACCCGATGTTGGAACGAAATGATGATAGATGGCGGGTGGACATTCATACAAGACGGGCTCAGTGGCCCAGAATACCAACCCTATGCAGGAGAGAGAAACGGCTGGTTGGTCAAAGACATGGAAAAGATTGCACCCACCACCGCTATCGAAAACGTGATGATAGAATACGTATACACCATTGATAGCTGGATCAATCGTTTCACCAAAACACTCTACCTGAACACCACCACCCAAGAATGGGCAAAGGTATTTCAAGTGGATATAGCCGATAAACAAGCGGTAGCTGATATGACCGCTCGGATAAAGAAAATACTGATGGGCGAATAGCGTTCATCTTTGCCAACGGCACCACAACAGATGAACCCCACTCAGGCACGTGTTCCCAAAAACCACTTGTTTGAAATCCATACAATCCCTCCACCACAACTTCACACCTCCATTCTATTCCCCTCCGCCACGCCTCCGCGTACAACCCGTGAGCATAGCGAACCTTTGCGTCTTTTCGCCTCTGCGCCTCCGCGTGAAACAAAACGAGCGTAGCGAACCACCACATGAAAGGCGAATCGTTCCACCAAAAAAAAAGCAACATCGAGTATCACCGATTATAGAACTCGTTATCTTAGACTGTGTAACCCTACAATTATACGGGCAATGTCTATACCTACAGAAATATTCAAGCGCTTACTCAAAGTAACCGACCCCACTATAACCCTCCACAATATCCAGGATGTAGCACACACACAGGCGCAGACCAATGTAGCTCTTGCCAAACTGGTGCACCATAAATGTCATAGGTTCATGACCATACTCGATTTTGGCGAATCGGTGGAAGAGAATACCATCCCTTCCATTAATCTCATCATCGAGTCACTAGAAAATCTTTATGATGAAAATCCAACTCCAGCAGGCAGCTTTTACGAGGAAGAGCTGATTCAAGTGCTCAAAGAAGCTGATAATGAGCTACTCACTACGTGGTGGAATCAATACTCAACATACGGTGGCTGGTCCTTCACCGACCAAGGAAAAGACTTCACTAAGATGCTTCCAATATTGAAATATAAGCATGGCTGGTTTGTTCGTGAAGAGGAACGGATAAACGTGTCTGATGCAATTGAAGACATGCTTGTAAGTTGTATGAACTACATCGAATACTGGATTCATCGTTACACCAAGACCATCTATCTCAATACCACCACAGAAGAATGGACGATGACTTTGCACATAGACCCAACTGACCACAAGGCTGTGGAGGAGATGTACCTTCAGCTAAGGCTTGTTCTCATGGGCGATGAGCTTGGCACTCCTTCTTAGGCGAGTATTCCATTTTTCTCTTTCTCCAGGTCAGCTGCGTTCTATTCGTGAGCGTAGCGAATATCAGTCTTCATCAGTCCAATCTGCGTCCTCTTTTTTTCCGTGAGTGCATCGAACCTTTGCGTCTCTGCGTGCAACCCTGACCAAACATTCTCAAGGAGCTTCTCCCAATTGATCGCCAAAGACTCCCAATCACTTGTCAAAGAGTCCCGATCGATCGCCAAAATGCCCCAAGTAAGTGGCAAGGAGTATCCATAAAATGGCAAGCTCATACACAGCATTGGTAAACGACACCAACCTGCTGGAGGCAGGTCACACAGCACGGAGCATCTAAAACAGAGCTACTTCTTCTTTCTTGCTTTAATTCCTCGGACTATTTCGGTAAACAGAATGTTCAACCGAATCTGGTAATAGGGTGAATTGAAATTCTCCTTCACCTGTTTGTTGCCCTTTAACAAGACCCTGTAGCCAAGTCCTACGCCAAAGCCAACCCACTCTGTAAAAAGATAATCTACGGCCACACCGGCCTCCATAGGCACTACTAGGCCATTTGCAAAACGGTTCGACTCACTGCTTTTATAATACGTTTCTCCAAAACCGATTTGAATAGGAACAGAAAGCGTCCAATCATCTTCCTGATAAAAACTATAGTCAACATAGCCAAAGGCATAATGCATGCGTGGCTGTGCCGTTGGGTCAGTTAGGCCGTAATCTGACGGTTTATACAACTTAGAATCAATGTTGGTAAGGGTCCAGTAATATCCGATACCACACCTTACAGGGAATTTAAACTCAAAACCAGCTCTAACCCCAAGCATGGTTACATGATGGGTTTGAAAGAAAGTGTTTCGGGTTTCAATCTTTGCTAGAAACTTAATCTTCTCGTTCTCGGCCTGCTGGGCAGAAGTGAAAAAAGAAGAGAAAAGGAAAAAAGAAAAAAGGATTAGGTAGCGCAGAGAGATTGCCACAGAATGCCGAAACGAATTCCTAGCAATTACGTGTGAGCCCTTATCTATGTTGAGTCGAAACTTCATGGCAAAAAAAATGTCCCTAATTACTTAAGGACATTTTATACTCAAATATTGTAATTCTAACCAAGTTCTTCTTCCCCTTCTTTCAAAGGAACGTTCTGGGGAATGAAATCGTCATCCGCTCCCGGCTTGCTATAATCATACGCCCAACGATAAACGGTAGGAATTGCTCCTGGCCAGTTTCCATGTCCAGGATTTAAAGGCGTTGTCCATTCCAATGCGTTCGACCTCCAAGGGTTCAAACTTGCTATTCTTCCTCTAAAAATACTGTGGAAGAAATTGAAGAAGAAGATTAATTGGGCAATTCCACCTAGGAATGCAAACATGCTGATACTTACGTTAATGTCCTGAAGCGCATCAAACAATGGGAACGCCTCATTAGTATAATATCTACGCGGTACACCTGCCAAACCAATAAAGTGCATTGGGAAGAACACTCCGTAAACAGAAATAATGGTTAACCAGAAGTGTAGGTAACCTAACTTCTTGTTCATCATTCTACCGTACATTTTTGGGAACCAATGGTAAACCCCCGCAAACATTCCGAAGATGGCTGATGCTCCCATTACAATATGGAAGTGAGCTACAACGAAATAGGTATCGTGCACATTAATATCTAAAGCTGAATCGCCTAGAATAATACCGGTAAGACCACCCGTAACAAATGTTGAGACAAGTCCAATTGCAAACATCATTGCTGGTGTGTATACAATATTTCCTTTCCAAAGTGTAGTGAGGTAGTTGAATACCTTAACTGCAGACGGAATGGCCACAAGAAGTGTTGTGAACGTAAATACAGACCCCAAGAAAGGATTCATTCCTGTTACAAACATGTGGTGACCCCACACGATAAACGAAAGGAATGCAATTGCCATGATTGACCCAACCATAGCCTTATATCCAAAAATTGGCTTACGCGAATTCGTAGCGATAATCTCTGACGAAATACCAAGTGCAGGTAATAGGATAATGTACACCTCTGGGTGGCCTAAAAACCAAAATAAATGTTCGTAAAGAATTGGGCTACCCCCGGTGTGTTCCAATGCTTCTCCTCCAATAAAAATATCTGACAGGTAGAAACTCGTACCAAAACTTCTATCGAAAATCAACAACAAAGCTGCAGCTAGAAGAACTGGAAAGGAAAGCAAACCGAGAATTGCTGTTGTCAGCGTTGACCACATAGTAAGTGGCATACGAAACATAGACATCCCTTTTGTTCTTAGGTTAACAATTGTAACGATGTAATTGATGCCACCAAGAAGGGATGAAACGATGAATAACGCAATGCTTATCAGCCATAAGGTCATTCCCAGACCAGAACCTGGCATTGCCTGCGGCAATGCGCTTAAAGGTGGGTAAATAGTCCAACCACCTGATGCTGGCCCCGTTTCAATGAACAATGACGCCACCATAACTGCTGATGATGCAAAAAAGAACCAATAGGAAAGCATGTTCATGAATCCTGAGGCCATGTCTCTTGCTCCAATTTGAAGTGGAATTAACAAATTTGCAAAGGTTCCCGAAAGTCCACCAGTAAGTACCATAAACACGATAATCGTACCGTGTATCGTGACCAAGGCGAGGTACATATTCGGATCCAATACTCCCCCTTTTCCCCAATCTCCTAAAAGCAATTCAATCACTTTAAAAGATTCTCCAGGCCAACCTAACTGCAATCGGAAAAGGATTGACATAACCATCCCAATAAATCCCATAACCATCGCTGTGATCAGGAATTGTTTTGCAATCATCTTGTGATCCTGACTGAACACATAGTGCGTCCAGAAATCAGGCTTCCCGTGATGGTGATGCGCGTGGTCTTCGTGTGCTGCGTGATCTGACATCTTTATTCTTTAAAGCTATTAATGAACGGCTGGATTCGCTGAATGGTTTTCATCGGCTTGCTCAACTTCAACAAGCGCCTCATCTCCCTCGCTAATTACTTCCGCAACTACAACAGCAGCCTTTTCCTTGGGAGCATTGCTTTGGGCGAATGTCTTTTTATCAGCCAACCATGCTGCATAATCTTCTTCAGATTCTACAATAATATCCATCTGCATATTATAGTGAGCTGCGCCACAAATTTTATTACAAAGCAGGATGTAATTGAAATCTGGATTTCCAGTAATTTCCTTCATCTCCTTGGTGGTGGTTTTAGGCACCATATGAAATTGGGTAGTCATACCCGGAACACAATTCATCTGTAAGCGGAAGTGCGGCATGTAAGCGCTATGCAAAACATCTCTTGCATGGAACTTGAAAACCACTGGTTTACCAACCGGAAGATGAATTTCACCCCTTACAATCTTATCATCATTAGCTGCTGGATCTTCAGCACTAATACCAAGAGGATTGTCGTTTGCAATCAACCTATAACCAGACTTTCCAAGAACGTTATCGCCCCCAGCATAACGTGCGGTCCAATCGAACTGCTTTGCGTAAAGCTCAATCTCAATGGCATCATCTGGTTCTTGTGATGTCACTTTGTTCCAAATACTTAGGCCATATACTATTAATGAAGTAAGTACTACGGTCGGAACAATTGTCCATATCATCTCCAGCTTTGTACTGTGTGCAAAAAAGACAGCTTTATTATCCTTTCTGAAATAGTAGCGATAGGTAAAATAAATCAACAGAACATGAGTCACGAAAAATGCCACACCAATTACTGCCCATGTAAGGGTCATCAGCCCATCAATATCTTCTCCATGAACCGAGGCTGATTCTGGCAAACCCAACTTTCCCCAAACAACAATGCCATAAATCACAAAAGCAAGGTAACTCACCCCACCAATCAAAAATAAGGTGGCTTGAGTTCTACTATCACTTTCTGTAACAATCGTAGGGTCGTCCCCTTTTAGGTCTGTGCTGAGCTCAAACACCCGCAGTACCTTCGCCACTACCAAGATGGCGAGAATTAGAACTATAGCAATAAGCAGATTAATCATATCTCAGTTGTCTTTTACGGATGGTACTAAAGCGCCTGATTATACGTGATGATGTTTGGCTTCATCCAAATACGGATGGTTCTTCGCCACGAGTGGAGCTTTTGACAATGCATTATGCACCACAAACAGGAACAGCCCTAAGAAGCCCAGGAACAGCCCAATTTCCAACACCCCGATTCCCCAATCAGCTTTTACCGTGCCTGGCATCACCATCTGAAACACATCCAACCAGTGTCCAACCACAATAATCACCCCTGCTACCGTCATAATGGTGTAATTTCTTTTGGCCGCTTTATCCATTAGAAGCAACATTGGTAGTAGAAGGTTTAAAACAGGTACAGTCCACCAGATTACCAAATAGTTCTTCCAGCGATCTTGGAAATAAGTTACCTCTTCAGGGATATTGGCATACCAAATAAGCATGAATTGAGAGAACCATAGGTATCCCCAGAACACGGATGCTCCGAACATAAACTTACCAAGGTCCTGTATGTGTTCCTCATTGATGTTCGGCATGTACCCATTTCTCTTCAAACCAATCGTAATCAAGGCGAACATGGTAATTCCCGTCACAAAAAATGTAGAGAAATTGTACCATCCAAAGAGTGTACTAAACCAGTGTGTGTCAATCGACATAATCCAGTCCCAAGAAGAGGTTGATGACGTTACTCCGTAAAACACAAGAAATGCAGCAGCTACACCGTAACTCTTCTTATGAATACCCACTCCCCCTTCAAGGTCTTCTTTCAGTGACGATCTTCTAAAGAATACAGTGAAAGCAATCCAAATAAATATGTAGGCAACAGACCGTGCATAGAAGAAAGGCTCATTCAAAAACGCAGACTTTCCTGCAATAATAGAATCGTAATGGTCACTGTTCGGGTCAATCAAATCCGGATCCATCCAATGGTAAATATGATGCAATTGAAAATTGTGACTTCCAGCAAATAATACCAACAACAAAATCGGCCCTCCAATTAATAGGAACTGTGATATGGCCTCAGGAACTCTCTTAAACCCGGTGGACCATCCAGCTTCGGACGCATACTGGATTGCCATCCATAACGTTCCCATAAGGCCAATGCCTACAAAGAAGTATGAGTTTACTAACAAGTTTGCCCAGATACGCTGACCCGGAATGCCTGTTAAAACCGCATACACAATAGCAAGAATACCTACGCCTACTAGGCCAAGGGTTAATCTTTTAGTGCTTGATTTAAATGTATAATCCATTACTGGCTACTGTTTCTCTGTTTTAACTATAGCTTCTGAAGCTCTTGGATGTAATGTATAACCTTCCAACGCTCTTCTTTTGTAAGCTGCGATGCATGTGATCCCATCAATCCTTTTCCATACGTGATAGTATGGAACATCTTTCCTTCAGGTAGTTCTTTCAATGCACCTCCATTGTAAGCTGGTGCTGGTGGGAATTTTCCTGTTTCTATCAACTGACCGTCTCCCCCGCCTTTTGGTCCGTGACAGTGCATGCACATCTTTTCATAGATAACTTTTCCTTCCGCGGTGTTTTTTTCAGATTTCTCAAGCGGATTAGTCAATTCCACCCCTGCCGCAGTGTATCCTTCAAACGTGTTTGGATAAGCATAAGGAAGCGAATTTATCAAGTTCCCATCAGCTGGCCATTCTCCCCGACCAATCGTTCCTGCAACAGGCAATTGAGCAGTCATGCTGTCTTTAAAGACTGGATTGCTGCTATACGTTTCGTAAGATGGCGAACGGTACATGTCTGGCATATACTCCACACCTGGGCTATTCGGGTCTGTAGTACAAGAGCTCATCAGTACTACGATGCAAACCAATGCACTTCCTACTAGCGAAATATTGTATTTCAATGCCTTGTTCATTTTTGAGTTATTTCCTCTACACCTGTTTCCTTCAAAATTGCGGTAATCTCTTCTTCGCTTACGCTGTTTTCTCCAAGATTAATCTGAATCAAGAACTTATCATCAGTTGTTCTTAAATCTGGATTCCAGCTTTTCTTTCCAGGGTAGGTCGTGTTGCGGATGAAGTACGTAACAGCCATTCCATGTGCTGCACAGAACACGGTCATTTCAAAAGCTATTGGAACGAAGGCTGGTAGGTTATGCAATAAATCGAAATTAGGCTTACCCCCTATGTTCATCGGCCAATCCACGATAAGCGTGAACCAAAACATAAACAGCGACAATCCCATGCCCACCAATCCATAAATGAAACCAGCGATATGCAAACGTGTTGGTGGGACACCGATTACAGGGTCAATTCCGTGTATCGGGAATGGCGAGAATACATCTTTGATTCTCACCCCTTTGCTCACAAGCTTTTTGGCTGAGGCAAGCAGTACTTCCTCATCTCCAAACAGACCGTGTATTTCTTTCGTGCTCATTATCAGTCTGAATTATTTCTTGTATTGTGATCCAGTTGATTTCAAAATAGACTTCACTTCTGCAATTGGTAGAACAGGGAATGTTCTTGCATACAATAAGAAGAAAGTAAAGAAGATTCCAATGGTTCCTACGAAGATACCGATATCAACCCAGCTCGGATAGAACATACTCCAACTTGATGGCAGGTAATCTCTGTGTAACGAAGTCACAATAATCACAAATCGCTCAAACCACATACCGATGTTAACAACGATAGAAAGGATGAATGTGAACGTGATATTTCTTCTCAGCCTCTTAGACCAGAAAAGCTGTGGACTGATTACGTTACAACTCATCATTGCCCAATAGGCCCACCAGTATGGTCCAGAAGCTCTGTTCAAGAATGCATACTGCTCATACGCAACACCAGAGTACCAAGACATGAAAAGCTCGGTGATGTATGCCACACCAACAATAGATCCTGTGAGCAGGATAATCTTGTTCATAAGCTCAACGTGGTTGATTGTGATATAATCTTCCAAATTCACCACTTTCCGCATCACTAGCATCAAGGTAAGCACCATGGCAAATCCAGAGAAAATCGCTCCAGCAACGAAGTACGGAGGGAAAATCGTGGTGTGCCATCCTGGAATTACCGATGTGGCAAAGTCCATGGATACAATGGTGTGTACAGAAAGAACCAGTGGTGTTGCCAAACCAGCAAGTACCAACGAAATCTCTTCAAATCGGTGCCAAGCACGTGCGTTTCCGCTCCATCCAAATGACATAATTGAATAAACTGTTTGCGAGATTGGTTTAGATGCTTTCTCCATTCTATCACGAATGGTAGCAAAATCAGGAATAAGACCGATATACCAGAACACCAACGATACGCTGAAATAAGTTCCGATTGCGAAAACGTCCCAAAGCAGTGGTGAGTTGAAGTTAATCCAAAGCGAACCAAATTCGTTCGGTAACGGAAGAACCCAGTAAGCCATCCAGATACGTCCCATGTGAATACCAGGGAACAAAGCAGCACAGATTACCGCGAAGATGGTCATTGCCTCTGCAGATCGGTTAATCGCCATACGCCATTTCTGACGGAAGAGGAGAAGTACTGCCGAAATCAATGTTCCAGCGTGACCGATACCCACCCACCATACAAAGTTGGTAATATCCCAAGCCCACTCTACGGTCTTGTTCAATCCCCAAGTGCCAATACCTACACCAATAGTATACATGATGCAACCAACACCCCATAGCATTGCAGTTAATGCAATTGCAAAGGCAATCCACCATTGCTTGTTTGCCTTTCCTTCAATAGGCCTTGCTATGTCATTGGAAATATCGTGGTAGGATTTATCTCCTAATACGAGTGGTTCCCTAATCCAAGCTTCGTGACTCGACATTTATCTTGCTTTAGTCTTAATTAAGCTTCGTTTGTTTCAACATTCCTCACCTTGGTCATGTAGAAAACGTTCGGTTGAACACCTACTTCTTCAAGAAGGTGATAACTTCTTTCATCCTTTGCATTTCCAGCTACCCAGCTTTCCTTGTCGTTCAGGTCTCCGAACACAATAGCATTTGTTGGGCAAGCCTCGGCACATGCACTTTGAACTTCCTCATCGGCCACTTTACGCCCAGCTTTTTTAGCTTTCAGTTAGCTGCCTGAATACCTTGAATACAGAAGCTACACTTCTCCATTACACCTCTATCTCTCACCACAACATCCGGGTTCAAGACCATTCCTCCAAGGTCATCATTTGCTGGATTCTTACTGAAATCCTTACTTCCGTTGTGGTACTGGAACCAGTTGAATCTTCTAACCTTGTAAGGACAGTTGTTTGCACAATAACGAGTACCGATACAACGGTTGTACGTCATCATGTTCATTCCTTCGTTACTATGTGTTGTTGCAGCAACCGGACAAACCGTTTCGCACGGTGCGTGATTACAATGCTGACACATCACTGGCTGATAGGCAACCTGCGGTGCTTCAGCAGCCGCTTCCATCATGGTGAACTTATCAATCGCTCCTATTCCTTCTTCCTTAGCTCGTTCTTCGTTCATATCAGAAGAATAATAGCGGTCAATACGCAACCAGTGCATATCACGTCCGCGTCTTACCTCTTCTTTTCCAACAACCGGAACATTATTCTCTGAACCACAACCTGTAACACATGCACCACAACCGATACACTTGTTCAAATCGACAGTCATTCCCCATCTGTGACCGCTGCCAATAGCGTGGTCATCCCAAAGGTTTACTTCTGCAGCAGGAAGGAATGGGCTTGCATGCTCTTCATGAGCAGCCTCTTCGCCTCCATGACCCTCAGCAGCGTGTCCTTCTTCACCATGACCTGCACCATGTGCATCTCCATCATCAGCAGAACCTCCAGCACTTGACACATAAAGCATCAAATCAGGATTCCCTGCTTTTGGGTCGTGCTTGTACTCTTCAAGAGTAGTCTCCTTCAGAATAGCGCTTCTTCCCATCAATGTATGATGAGACTGAGTTTGTGCAATTTCGTACTCTCCTTCCGCTTTTGATACAGAAACCGCACCCACTGTAAATGAACCTGACGCTAATGCAAAAGCATTCACTCCAACACCATCACCGCATTTACCAGCAGCAGTTCTTCCGTATCCAACAGCCAATCCAATTGTACCAGCTTTTTGGCCTGGTGATGGATAAACTGGGGCTGTAATTTCTACACCGTTCACAGAAACTGTCGCAAGATTAGCCATGAAATCTCCACGCTCCAATCTGCTATACCCATCTCTCACCATATCAGATGGCGCCATGGTAAAGTAGTTGTCCCACGTTACACGAGAAACAGGGTCAGGAAGCTCTTGTAACCAAGGATTGTTGGCTTGCGAACCATCGCCCACGCCTGCTTTTACATACAATTCGAGTTCAAAATCGCCAGCTGTAACTTTCTTGATTGCCCCTGCCGCAGCAGCAACATCACCCACAAATGTTGGTGTTTCGCCTACTGTTCCTGAATCAAATACGCCATTGAACAATGCTGTATTGAAGAAGTCGTTGAATAGCATACTCGCATTTGAACTTGCCGTATGTATTGTAGTCCAATTGGCTTTGATAAAATCGTAGTAACTGGCATCATTTCCAGACCATTTCAACAAAGACTCTTGAAACTGTCTTGTGTTAAATAGTGGTTTGATGGTCGGTTGTGTCAAACTGTAGCTTCCTGCTTTAGGCTCAGCATCGTTCCAGCTTTCCAAATAATGGCTGTCTGGGCATAGATACTTCATGCTTGCCGCAGTTTCATCCAATCTATCAGCAAATGAAACTGTTAGGCCTACTTTACCAAGTCCGGCATTGAAGCCAGCAGCATCAGCGTAAGAGTAGCTTGGATTTACTCCATGCAACAATAACGCTCCAACCGTTCCGGCCTTCATGTCAGCAACCAATTGCGCCATTTCAGAGTCAACTCCTGCTTTCACGTATAGCGGTTTGGCCATATCCAATGTAGAGCCATAGTTGCCCAACATATTATTGATGGCATTGACCGAGGTCTGAACGCTAGCATCGTTCGAATTGGAAACCACAATACCTTTACCCTTGGCAGCAACCAATTCGTTGGCGGCTTTTGCAATGGTATCGTCATATGCAGATTTACCCCCAGCAACAGCGTTTCCGCCAGTTGCAGCTGCAACCTTATTGTATAAGCTGAATACAGCTTCGGCACTTTCAGATGGCTTAAGCGCAACGCGAACATCAGCGTTACTACCAGTAAGCGACATATTGCTCTCAAACTGGAAGTGACGGGACATCTTCCCTCCTTTCGGATCGCGCATTTTTCCGTAACCCACTGCGTTTGCAGGTCCATTAGGGAATCCTGCCAAGAAATCGGCACCAAAACTGACCACTACATCCGCAGCAGCAAAATTGTATGCAGGAAGTGCACGAACACCGAAACATGCCTCGTTTGCTTGTAAAGAACCTGAAGCTGATAGCGCATCATACGTTACGTGCTTCACACCTTCGCCATACTTGGCAGCAAATTCAGCAATGGCCTTCTTAGTAGAAGGACTGATGATTGTTTCTGTAAGAAGAACGATAGAACCGCCCGCTTCGCCTAGCTTAGCAAGTGCTGCTCCAACTTCCTTATCAACAGTAGCCCAATCAGTAGTTTCACCACCTTTTAGAGGGCCAGCAGCTCTTGCAGAGTCATAAAGACCAAGAACCGATGAGTTTACACGTGCATTTACAGCACCAGATGTAATGGTAGATTTCTTGTTTCCAACAATCTTGATTGGGCGACCTTCTCTCGTCTTAACAAGAATGCTTGCATAATCAGTTCCGTCAAAGAACGTAGATGCATAATAGTTAGGAACACCCGGAGTGATTTCCTCTGGCTTGTTCAAGTAAGGAATAGCCTTGTTTACGGGTGTTTCGCAAGCCGCTAATGTTGCAGCTCCAACGCTAAACCCTAGAAACTTCAGAAAATCTCTACGCTTGGTTGTCCCTTCGTCAAGATTCTCACTTTCCAATAAGTTTTTGCCAGTCAAATCGGTGCCAGCAGCTTCTGGGGCAAACTCGTTTTCAGCACTAGCCTGAAACTCAGGAGTGTTATGAAGCTGATCTAGCCCTGTCCAGTATATTTTGGTTTTGCTCATGTTAGAGGCTTTTCCAAAAATCTTTATTCGTTAATTAATAATGACACTTAGCACATTCCAAACCACCAATTCGCTCTACAGTAACGGGGTTACCATCGTGCCAAGCTGGAGTTCTTTCGTGTAAGTCTTCGTAGTATTCGTTATTAGCCACCTGTACCGATGTGGTTCGGTGACAATCAACACACCATCCCATAGTAAGTGGAGAGTGTTGCTCTGCAACGCCCATTTCTTCTACAGCACCATGGCATTGCTGACATTCAATTTTACCCACAACTACGTGCTGTGAGTGATTGAAATAAGATAAATCTGGAAGATTATGAACTCTAACCCACTCTACAGCTTTCGGATTATCTCCGTAAGACCTCGTTTCTGGGCTGTAATCCAACGCGGCATAAATCTTAGCTATCTCAGCCGTTCCGCTTGGTCCTTCGCTCACATACGAGTGACAGTTCATACAAACATTCAAAGATGGAATTCCAGCAGTCTTTCCTTTTTCGGCACTTGTGTGGCAGTAAACACAATTAATACCATTCTGCCCAGCATGAATCTTATGCGAGAACGCTATTGGTTGCTCGGGCTTGTAACCAGTGTATACACCGATTTTCATTAGCTCAACGGTTCCCCATCGAAGGAATGCCAATGTGGCAACCAAGAAGAAAACTCCTACCCAACCACGGTGCATGTTCATCCAATGCAAGACAGAACCCACAGCACCACGCTCCTCAGGAGCAGGAACACCTGCTTTCTCACTTACCAATGTGGTTAAAGACCTTCTTACATTGCTTAGAACCAAAATCAGAACCACCAACAGACCAGCAATACCAATCAGCACATTTCTTAATGTGTTGGCATCAAGAGTGCCAGATTCTGCTTCTCCAGCAGCTGAATCAACAGCCACAACCGCAGCTTCTTTCGGTGCAGGTGGGTTAGCAATGTAATCTAGAATGGCTAGAATATCACCTTCTTCCAAAGAACCAAAAGCGGTCATGTTTGAAGGGCTGAATTCCTTAATGGTATTCGCATAGGCGTCTCCGCTAGCAATCATACCATCTGGGTCTTGCACCCAATTTACAAGCCACTCACGCGATGGAGCTCTTTCCTCAATCCCAGCAAGACCAGGACCAACTAAGGTCTTATCTGTGGCAAGGTGACAAGCAGCACAGTTTTGTTTGAAAAGCTTTTCTCCATCTTGTGCTGTAGCACCGAATGCTGCAAGCAAAAGCAGGGATGAAAATAGAATTGAAGCGATTCTCATTGAGCTACTTCTATTTAATTTCTTATCGTTTACCAACGCCTTGATTTAGTTGACTTTTACAGCATTTTGAGGCTGTTTTTTGGCTGACGCAAAAATAGTACTCAAACAATTGGACGGTAGAATTTTTGTTAAAATATTGCAATTTAGAACCGTTCTAAATAATAGAAGTGTGATTATTGCCGTAATCGCAGTTACAAATGATTTTTCGTTACTTGCCCCTCATGTTTAAGCACATTGGTTTAAGTATAATTCTAGCTGCTTTGGTCAGTGTTTCTGGCCAATCCTATGCTCAGGAATACTTTACTGACCTAATAGATTCTACCCAAGTAATTAAGCGAGATGTGCGTTTAGACTCTCTGGTAATGAAGCACATTCGTGTAAATAGGGTAAAGGATGGATTTGACGGATACCGTGTTCAGCTTTTTTCTGGTTCGGGTACAGAAGCACGCTTGCAAGCCAATAATTTGCGGGCAGAATTTATTTCTATTCACCCTAACACGCCTGCTTATCTCATATATCAAGAACCTAATTTTAAAGTTAGGATTGGTGATTGTAGAACAGAGCTTGAAGCCATTAGACTACAGCGCGAACTATCCTATCAATACCCTGGCGCGTTTGTAGTTAGAGACCTGGTTAAGTTTCCAAAACTGGCCATTGAAATGGAGAAAGAAGTTGAGGAAGAGGGAGAAATTCCTGGAGAATATATTCCTACCGATTAAAAATCATCAAACGGTCGGGTGATATCCGAACTAATACCAAAGAAGAAATAGAGTTCTTCTTTTCTATGAATGGCAGATTGCTCAACTCGGGTGGTTAAACCAGCCATAAGCCGCATATCCCAAGCAGCATTAAGCACGTATTCGGCTTTAAACTGCCATAAGTAAAGTTTGGTATCCAACCCTTGTATCATTTCATGGTTGTACTCTCCATCGCGCAGCAAATACGATTTGTAAATATTGCCACCATAACTGACATTATTGGTATCTAATCCGTAATTGGCGTAGATGAATTTGCCCTCAATCAGCCAATTGTCCTTTCTATATCTAATCACATTTACCGACTCCATAAAATTGGCTCCCATAGGATGAGCCAAAGACTGATTGTAGTGGCCGTAATTCTGTTCTATTGTTATGTGGGTATAGGTAAATGGCCGTACCCAATTGAACTCAAACTGATAGAACAAATCTTTTATCCAAAGTAAATTCCAGCCTTTTATCCCGACTTGAAAACCTTGTTTGTTTCCCCAAAAACCCTTCTGAACAGTAGAATCATTTTTTGCCGTAATGTTTTTAAACACTTCGCCAAGTAAGAATTCATCTAGAACAAGTTGTCCGTAGAGGTGATTGTTTTTGCCTATTCGATACCGAAAATCGAAACCTAGAACCACGTTATCTGGAGAGTTTACAGAGAACTCAACAGGCCGATAAAAGATAATTGGATTGATATAATTGAGTTCGAAACCACGCACACCAGTAGAATCTGCCCCTTGCCATATAATGCTTTCAAACAAACCAATATTGAAGCGCTTAGCAATGTTTAGAGAGAGGTAATGGAATGTGCCTAGTTTGTTCCTAAAAGCACCAGGTCTCACATCCTTGAAATTGGTAAAGATGTTTACATACCTCAGTCGCCAAACCCGCGTGTCAAGCTTCAGAAAAGAGTATTGCTCAGCATTATCTGAGAGAAAAAGCGTTCTGTAGCCGTTACCAATAAAGAGTTTGTCGTATCCGGCCTGCACATTAAAATGCTTAGATGGAGAGTATGACAGATGGCCACTTGGATCGAAAAATGTATTGAAATACCCGTTTTGCTTAAAGTCTCCTTGCCCCGGATTTACATTATTGGCACTCATAAATTCTTCTACATGCGCCACAGGCTTAAAGGCACCCCCGCGAATAGAAAAGTGAGCCACAAAGTTTTTCCCAAGAAGCACATCACCCCTTAAGCCGCCAATAAGCTCGGTGGTAAAGCCAGATTGAGTGCCATATCGCGCTATGTTGTGGTAAATGGGGTCCATTTCTATCCCAAACCATTTCTTTTTATAGTCTAAGAAGTGCCCATCAGAAAACCTGCGTAGCGATGAACTGTCTCTTGCTACAAAAGACTGTAGCAAATTAGCTCTAGCCTCTTGGAACTTGGAATCTAACACCACTGGTCGGACGTTATGGTGAGAATTGTAAACTCCGCTGCCCATTGGCTCTGCCTGAAGAAAGGTTTCAAGCAATGGCGAATGCTCGGTTATAAGCCGTTGTGCCTTGCTTTGCAGCGGAAGCCACAAAACGAACACAATTATTATTAAGCGAATCAACCTAAAAATCATGATACAGATTTCTTAACGTGGTTCTCATACCAAAAAACAGGTACACGTTTTTTTCGGTGCTTAATTCGTTCTTAGATGAGCGGTGTCTCATTCCTAAAATAAGGTGAAGGTTAGACGCTCGGTTAACCACATAAGCCAATTCTAATGTTTGATAGGTAAGGCTGGTTTTAACTCCCTGTCCAATAGAGTTTCCGTAGGATTGGGCACCCAAAAACGCATCAGTATCTGGGATATACACATCATTTCCGTAGTTCCTTCCAATGGAATCTCGACCAACAGAAGCGAATGTAATTCTGTAACTCAGTCTTAAATCGCGCCAGCGATACCCGACTTCACCCACAAACTCATGAAAATTAGCCCCAAGTGGATGCGCCAATGGTTGGTTGTAATGTGTGTAGCTCTGTAAAGATGATTCATGAGAATATGTGTACGGTCTGGCACCGTTGTATTCTAATCTTGCATACAAGCGATCAATTCCGAAGGCATCGAAAATCTTAAACCCTACTTGCCATCCTAAACGTTGATCTACATATCCACTCTGCCCAAACTTGGTGAAATCGAGTTCATCAATTGCTAATTGGCCATAAAAGGCCGCTTTTTCGAATGGCACGTATTTAACGTTGATACCCGCCAAAGCATTATTTCCAGAACCATCATAGGCATACTGTACCGACCTAAATAGCGTAACTGGATTGAAGTAATTCCAATTGAAACCTCCGTTTCCAACGCTATCACCTTTGAATATAACGCCTTCAAACAGGCCCACTTGAACCCTCTTACCAATGTTAACGCTGAGGTAGTGGAAAGAAGCCCACTTTTTCTTAAATCCAGATTCGAAGGTTGAAAACAAGCGCGTGTCTTGTAGTTGCGTGAAGACAAAATCGTACTGAAACTTCCAAAGATTAGTGCTTATTTTGAGATACGGATAGTTATAAGCGCCATCAGAAAGTAGCATAGAACGGTAGCCTTCTCCAACAAACAACTTATCGTGCCCCAACTGAAAGTTGACTGCTTTGATAGGCGAATAAGAGACGTGGCCAGCAGCAATCGAAAAGTCAAATCCCTTGACTTTAACGCCAAGGAACCGATACATGGCGTTGTCAAACTGAAAGTCCTTAACCCGTCCCTCTCCAGGAACGACCTGATATTTGTCTATCCAAGTGTTGAGATAGGGCATGTATGTAGCCTGATTTTCCCAAAATGCTGTGTAAAAAGAAACCGTTTTTCCGATGCTGCCTTTAAACACCAGACCCTTTGTATTAACAGTTAGGCGTTCTTTATTTATTGCATCCCAACCAATTTCAAGGTTCAAAACTGGGTCCACAAAAAATTGATACTTGGCGGAATCTACCCGAAGCAAGCTTTGTCTAAAGAGCTTTCTACCAACCAAAGTTTTAGAAAATTTACTCTTATGATGGTTGATTGATCTTATTGAATCGAATGCACAACTTTGGTTCAACTGCTTAACTCTAAATGGTTTCATTCCAGAATGGAATTCAGAGCCTTTTACATGTAAGTACCCTTCAAACTCTGCGTATTGCGTATGGTTGAAAGGGTGATTGTACTGCTCTTGAGCAAAGCCCGGAACAACACTAATGATTGATATGACTAGAGCAAAAAAGTATCCCAAGCGCATGGTGAATGGCTTGAGACAAAGGTATTACTTCGCTGCAACGAACAACGGTATATCTATTTGATTACAAATCGGACCGGTAACACAAAATACACGTCAACCATCTTACCTGCTTGCTTACCAGGAGTAAAACAATCCAACATTTTAGAAACACGCAGAGCTTCCGCGTCTAACCACGGGTCTAGAGGTCGTACCACTTTGGCATCTCTAAGCTTACCGTCTTTACCAACCACAAACTTGACATAGACCGTTCCCTGCATTCCATTATCCAACGGAACTTTAGGGTACTTGAGGTTTGACATTAGAAACTGCATTAACGCCACATCTCCACCGCAATAAGATGGATTTTCATCAGCCCTGTCGAGCGGTGCTAGAGGTGGGTCTACAACTTCTGGTTCTTCTCCTCCCGCATCCAAACCATCTAAATCTGGATCGTAAAATTCAAGCTTGGTGTCTGACGCCTTTTCTGCGGTTGCGTTATCTGTCAGCTTAATTTCAGACGATTTTTCTACCGGAGGCTTAGGTGGCTCTGGCTCCTTAATCTTTTTCTTGGCATCTGGAAGAATGACGATATCTCCTCTCGGGCTTTCAGGAATATCTGAAATGGGCTCGGAAACGATTGGTTCAACATAGGGTGTTCTCCATTCGAAAGAAACAAGGGTAGCTGAAAGAGCGAACATTAGCCCAGCTGCTAAAAACACAGGACGTCTTTTTTCTATTAGCGCATTTGATAGTCTCATAACGGTAGGAATTAAAAGTTAAGTATGAGTGCACCATATAGCTTGTTTGGCTTTTTAACGCTGAGAGCAAAAGTTTATTGCAAAAAAAATCCCCCTTAACACATAGCTAAGGGGGATTTTGAAGTTTTTTGTTTCGTTCTAGTTAAGAACGTACCGAATAGGAATGGTAAACTGCACAGGTACCGGCTTACCTCTTTGTTTTCCGGGCTTGTAACCTTTAATGGTTTTAACAACTCTAACCGCTTCCTTGTCTAGGAAAGGGTCGGCTCCTCTAACCACTTTTACATCTGTTACATTTCCTGTTTTATCAACGATATAACTCACGTAAACAACACCAGTAATTCCGTTTTCTTTTGCAATTGGTGGGTACTCTACAGACTTGTTAATGTATCCAAGTAAAGCGGCATCTCCGCCAGGATAGTTTGGCATGTCTTCAACAATAGTAAAGAAATCTGGACCGGCTTCTTCTTCTTCCTCTATTACCTCTTCGATAATAGTCTCTTGATCAGCTTCAACGTCCATAATCTCAACTTCTTCCTCTATCTCAACGTCATCTTCCACAATCTCAATTTCCGGAGCAGGCGGTGGGGGTGGAGGAGGTGGGGGTGGAGGATTGTTCATCTCAGTAATAGGAATGATTTCTTCTTCAATATCATCCACTACCAATTTTCCTAGACCGTCAATACCTTTTTCGAAGGTTTTCCATTCGAATGCAGTAAGCACGACAGCTAACGCTACCACGTAACCTGCAAGTAGAAACAGTGATCGTTTCTTCTCTAGGTCAACTTCAGGATTCTTTTTAATCTCCATAATGTTCTTTTAATGGGTCCGTAAATTTAAAATTATTGATGCAATCACAACAATCGCATTTTCACTTATATAGATGTTGTGTTCAGCAAGATTCCACAAACCCTTGAATTATTTCTTTTTGAGGCGAGAGATGATGGCAAAACCGATGACAGCCCCGAGTGTATCTGCCAGTAAATCCACCCAATCTCCAGAACGCCCGTTTACCCAATAATGTTGGATGAGCTCTAAAATTCCTCCCAAGAATACGCACCAAGCCAAAATTAGTAGGCCAATCTTCAGGGTTCTTGGTTTAGCAAAAACAAGGGTCAATAACGCTGCTTCTACCAGAAACAGAATGGCGTGAATGAGTTTATCAACGCCTTCTATTGTTAGCCATTTAAACCGGGGTATACCTGAAGGCTCAGATAGGAGCCCAAAAACAATAAAGGCCGTCCAAAGGACGGCCAGTATTACTTGCATTAATCTTAAATTTTTGGTCAAACTATCCTCCTATCAATTCTTTGTAGGCGTCTGCAGATAATAAATTATCAATCTCAGAAACATCCGACATCTTAATCTTAATCATCCAACCAGCTCCGTACGGGTCTTTATTCACAGATTCAGGATCTGTTTCAATACCAGAATTCATCTCTAACACTTCTCCAGACAATGGCATAAACAAATCAGATACTGTTTTTACAGCTTCAACCGTTCCAAAAACTTCATCAGCGTCTAATGATTCACCTTCTGTTTCAATTTCTACATAAACGATGTCTCCCAACTCGCCTTGCGCAAAATCAGTAATGCCAACAGTGGCTACATCACCGTCTATTTTAATCCATTCGTGTTCTTTCGTGTACTTAAGTTCTGCTGGAATATTCATTGTATCTGATTAGAATTAAACGTTGGCCAAAATTATGTTTTTAGGCAATCTTTCTATCAATCGGCCAAAGTAAATCTCAAACTAAGCCCTGCTGCGTGGTTTTGCGTAGGGAAAGATGAAGACACAACTGGCTCGTTTATCGCTGCATCGTAGAACAGCCTAATGTTGAATCGTTGATTGATAACATAATCGGCATTTACTTTAATACTGATGAGTTTCTGACCTGAAGTAGCCTGATTTACATCCTCATCTATCTTACGAATCATTGTTCTGTTATCTCTCATTGAAAAATCGATTCTGAAATTCAAATCAGACTGAATCTTCTTTTTCCCTTTTCCAAATCTGATTGGAAATTTCACATTCTTGAAAGTGTAACCTGCACCTACAATGTATTCCTCGCTAGTAACTTCTGTCAACTGATTGTTTGAGAAATTGAGTGACAGCGTTCTACTTGTTTTCACCTCTAACTTGGCTGTAAGGGAGTTTTTAAAGGTGAAATCTAAACTTACTAATGGACTAAACTGCTCGCTGATTGTGATTGTACCGATTTGCAATCTTGGAATAAAGTTGTCGCTGCTATCCTTGGTGTTTGGAAAATCTTCTCCGTCTACCAACGCTTCAAAACCTAGGTTGGTTGTAAAGTTGCTTACGCTATACGTTGACCGATATGCATGACCAAGCGTTACGTTACGTGCAATCTTTTTCATAAACGGAATCTTACCAATTCCATCATAATTTATACGCCAGTTTGGTAGCGGAATTCGTGGAAATGGGTTTTGACTAACGCCATCTGCATTATAGACTCCGTAGGCAGATAAGAAAGCTGGAATAAGCACTTCTTGCTGAGTTGGACCATATCCTTCTGGGTATTCGCTAAACTCTTCATGAGAACCCAACGTTCCTGGATGATCATCAGCCAATCGCTGCGCAATTGTTAATCTGTTCGCTTTAAAATCATCAAAAACAGGTGACGAATTATCGTCTCTTGGACGGACAAACGTTGTGTTAATGGTGATGTAAGACATGCTGAAATTACCCGTTGTAACAGGATTGAAGCTAATAGGCGATTGCAAAGCCTCATCCCATCTAAAGAACTCGCTGATGCTTTCAGTATAGGTTCTTGTAGCAGTGAGGTCAATTCTAAATCCTTTAATTGGTTCTATCGTGGCTCTAATGTTTAAGGAGCTCGATTGTGTTTGAACCAGCGGATTACTCTGCAGCGTATCGTTGGTAATCCAATTACCCCGTATGGCCTCTTCCCTAATATCGTAACCAGTGCTCACATCATCAAAAGCTCGTCCTTGCCAACCGAATAAGAAGGGTACAAAACCACCCATGTTGCTCATTCCATCATCTAGTCCCATGTACTTAGATTTTGGCCTATAGCCAGGAAGCATGGTGCCGTTCGTTTCTGAATACGTAACGTTTACCGACTTCACCATCATGATAAATGAGGCTACTCCTTCGCCAATTATCTTTCCGATGTTTGGTTTGTTCTCATCGGTCTTAAGGCTGTCTGGCACATTCTCCTTGCCACCAGCTTTCGCTTTGTTCGACTTCGATTTTGCCGCTGCTTTTCTTGCCCCAGCAGTTCTTCTTTGGTTCTGATTAATCTTCTTTAAAAACGGCACCTTATTGTACAACTGAGTAAGGTTTGCATTTCCGTTAATCTGCCAGTTTTGCGAGTTCTGTACCGTATTTCCGAAACTCGACTGTGTGAAAGAGCCATCGTCCTGTCGCTCTAGCGGTGCAGCGTTCCACGTATAATTACCTGTGTAAGATCCGGTGGCAGTAACCCAACTCAAGATTGGGAATTTGTTAATTGGCAGTGTCCAATTTAAAGTTGTGGTGTGGTTATACTGCGTTGTTCGACCTCCTCTTAGCACGTTGCTCCAAATAGAATCGCGCATGTGCTCCCAATTGTCAAACTTTCTATCTACTGGTCCTTCTGGTTCGTCTACCCTACCAAAGTTGAAGGCATCGAACTGAATTTTGATGGCCTTAGTAAGGTCGTATTTGAAGTGGTAAGACCTGTTCCATAAGAATGATTTCTGGAAAGTAGAATCAATCTTAATGTCGGCATAAGACGTAGTGTTTCTAAGCTGCTGCTCGGTATATCGCCTATCTGCATTGGTTCTAAACCCAAGTCTGTTTGGTAGATAATTGAAGTTGAAATCTTTAATTGGACGCCACCAATCTGAACGAAGCATGCTTCTCGACCACTTGTTGTAACCCTCTTTTCGCTTGGCGTATTTCTCCAATTTATCTTCGGCATCGCTCAACTCTTCTCCTTTCACTTTTGCGCGCTTCAGGCTATCTACCACCGCCTTTTGATTGGCGTGCTTCTCTTGTTGTTTTTCCTTGGTTGCATCAACCATGGCATTCACCAACTTCAGTTTGGCAAACGGCCTAACATTCTTTCCACTCGGGTTGTAATCGTAATTCATACCTCCACGATAGGTTCGTGTTTCTCGGTATTGCGTGTTTATATCGCGATAATAATCTTGATTGTAGGAGTAGTTGAATCCGAAGTTGGCAGGATCCCAAGGCATTGGTTTTTTGCTCTTGATACCGATTTTAATATCGGTAAAGTTCATGCTCCTCCGTTTGTTGTATCGCTCGGATTGCTGCTTTAATGCTGTTCGTGCAGAGTCAGGATTTGCCGAGGTCTCATTTAGGTTTGAAAGCGAAGCCGCCATCGTAATATCAGGGTCGAGTGGATTGTACTCTGGAGTTCCGAAAGTTTCTCCGTATCCTAAATAAATTGGCACGTTAATTCCCCACTTTTTAGGGAAGAACATACCTAGCTTAATCTGTGCAGAAAGGTCGTAGTTGGCAACACTTTCACGGTTTCTTTCGCTTGGCTTACTATCAAATGCGCCAAATCCGAACTTGGTGTAATCAGCAGCACCATTCAGCGTTGCAAAATCGGCAAGCTTCACATTTACCTGACCGTTGGTAGCCCAACCTCCTTTGTTATCGAAATCGGTAAGTCTTAATTCGTTTACCCAAACCTCTACACACTTAGTAAGACCATCATCGCCATCGTGTGCATTTTCTTTTTTCGGGTTTCTAATTCCAATAATCATCGACTTGATGTTGGCCAAGTTTGGATTACCCTTAATTACAATCTTGTTTCGTGGTCCGTGGTCAATCTCATACCGTTTGGTAATGGAAACTTCAGGGTTTGAGACCAAATCTCTATTACGTTGCTGCTTGGTTCGGGTAAGCTCCGCGAAATCTAAATCTATGTTGTTTAGTAGTGGCCAAACATCATATCTGTCTGACGAAATATCTTGGCTATAATCTCCCGGAAGAGTAACCGTAAGCGGCACTTCGTATTCGTAATAGTTGTTATCGAAATCTGTTCCTAATCGAAGGAAAACGGTAACATCATCATCATTGAGCAGTTCATCACCAACCGCCTCGGCATGAATGAACATTTTCAATTTCTTGTACGAACGAATATCAAATTCGGTGTTCTTGTATGCGGCCCTCGCATCGCCATCGGCCAAATCGCAGACTTTAAGCAACAAGGCTTGCTCGTTTAGCTGACGAAGCGTGGTATTACTCGAAGGCGTTTGCTGTCTGTCAATTCCTGGAGGGAGGATGTAGTTAATTGGCTCCTTTTCTCCGTTTTCTTCAATGTTTACAACAGAAATGTCGAACGGTGTTTCGTCACTTGGGTCTCCTGGAATGTACTCTCCTGGTTCCTCTAATGAGAATAAATATCTTCTCCACTCTCCACGAACCAATTCTAATCTTGCAAAACGCGTAACAATAGAATCTTCAAATCCTTTGTAGAACATTCTCATAAAACGGATTGAACGGAAATCTTGAATGTTACCTACAATACGGTCTGGGTCTCTAACCGGAATTTTGAACTGATACCACTTTACCGTAATCGGGTTTCCGTTATCCAATGTGCCTCGTCCTTCAACCTCATTGGTAATGTAATTACGCCCAACCACAAGGTCTTCTTTTCTCAAACTCACCTTGTACTGAAAGTAGTTTTCAGACTTATTCATGGTGTAATCTCGGTTGATGTCCTCACCATCAGGAATAGTAGTTGAAGATGCTTGGAAAGACGTTCCCGACTGCTCTGCTGTTGGCGAGTTATTCTCTAATCCATTGAACTGCTTGTAACGCTCTAATACAGATGCTTGCTGCGAATCCCATTCATCACTACGATAGTAGAGGAAGTTGTCAGAAGAGATATCCGAAATCAACTTATCGTAAGCGGCTTGAGACAAGGTTCCTCCTCCCAATCGGTCATTCAGTCTTTGAACGTAATCTGAGCCACTAGTAGTGTGAAATTCAAGCTCTTGCTCATCATTCATACCATCCAAACCAACATCCTGAAAAGGACGAGCGGCAGGGTCATTATCGAAAACGTTAATGATGTTTTGAACACTAGAAACGATTGCAAGATTTGTGGTGTCAGTTGGGTTTTGATTCGTTGGAGTTGGAAGTCCGTTTTCAAACGCCTTTTGCCCATCTCTCAAAATATCTTCAGACACGTTACCAATGTTGAAATAGAGGTCTCCACCCGTGTGTGCGTTTATTTGTTGGTCATCATGGAACGGGTCCATCATCCAAAACTGAATGAACTCGATGTTGTTCGACTCAAAATCGCTGGTTTGAATAGGCCTCATAATACCCCCCCATCTCGATTCCGGGTCGTTCAGTCTTCCGTCTCCATCAACACCCGCAGCAACAACTTGTCCGCTTGGCGTAATACCATCAGCATCATAATTATAGGGTCCTTTTTCGTTAGGATAAAATGCCACATCGAACATTGGTAGGTTCGTTTGCTGATTGGCAATTTGCGATTGCTTATTTGGGAAAATCTCTTGTTCTAGTACCTCTCTAGAGTATTGAATAGATCGGTCCTCTGCCGTCATGTGGTCTGGCGTCAGCGTATTATTTCTGTAGAAAAGTGGGTCAATAATGTACCAAGCCAATCGCGCTCTGTTCATACCGTTTCCAAGGTCGTTGCTCAGCAATCCTTCAGGAAACATTGAGGATTCTGATTGACCTTGTGGCGTACTAGCCAACACCCAAGACTGTCTGCTTTTAAGGTCGATAAAGTTTACACTTCCCTCAAAGTCATCGATGTACGCGATACCGCCTTTTGTAATGGCTTTTGCGTTGCCAGGAATTAGATGAGCAAACTCTCCTGCAACCGAAATAGTTGAAATTTCCTTGGTGTTAATCAGTGGAATCTTATCCACCATTTTGGTAAGGAAACGCGACTCTGTTCGATAGTTTCCATTCACACCCCAAATGGTGTTGTTAATTGGCTCATCGCCCATATTTACCTTTTGGGTGAGTGGCCGCTCACTCAAGTTTAAAACGGTAGCACCAAATACAAGGTCATCGCTAATCTTATAGTCTAAGTGAACCCCACCCAAGGTTTTCTGCTGAATATTGAACAAGGAATTACTCTCAAACGTGGCGGTAATTTTCTGTCCAGATGCAATGATGGCTTCATTGATAATCTTCACTCGGCCCAAGGTGTAGTCTACCGTGTAATCCTGATTTTCCACCAAGGTTTGACTGCCGGCAGTTACCCTAACACTTCCTTGCGGAATATTCATTCCGCCCAAAGAAATTTCCGAACCGCCTGCTCCTTTGTAGGTACCTGCCAGAATAAATCTGTTCAGCTCCGGGAAGTTGAGAGCAGCCTGTTTGGTAGAATCGTAAAGCTGCTTGAAAACATACTTGTCAGCAATTGCTTGCTCGCCAGGCGCAAACTTGCTCTCTAAATATTCTCCAAAAGGTTCTTTTACAGGGAAGATAATTCTACCGTTTTGGCTGTTGATGGTAATTCCTTCTACATAATCGAAGAAACCATCGGCATACGGGTCATTGTTAAAGTTGAGTTGGTCTAGATTAAGTGTACGCAGTAGAATCTGACCATTAATCGCTCCTTCTGTAAGGTAATTGGTTCTTGTTCCTGCCTCAATGTTATCATAAATCACATCCAGTCTAAAGTCTTCTTTAGATACCTGGTAAGCACCAATGTTGTACACGTTTTTCATCATCAAATCCCAAAGTGGAATTTTAGGATTGGTAACGGTACTCTTCAGCAATTTTACATAGAGGGCGTTATCTCCAGAAATACCATCTGTGGAGAATTCACCTACTTGATAAACCTGACCGCCATAGGTGTACTGGAAAGCTACTGCCAACACCTCATTCGGCTGCATTTCTCTGTTAAGCGAGATGTAACCCAATTGCGGGTTTAATCGGAATTCTGATGAGCTAAGCGAGGTTGCAAATTCTAACCCTTCATAATCTTGAGAGTTGACAAAATTGTGCGTTGAAACAAGCGATGAGAACACGTTCTCCACATTATTTACATCTCTAGCCCCTATGTAGGTAGAAGTAAGTTGCTGATAAAGGTTGTTGGCGCTGTTGTTTGGCAACGATTGGTTTCCAGAACCTGGCCCAATAAGCGTTTGGTTATACGCCTCGGCAAGTGGTTCTCCAAGGTCCATAAAACTTACAATGTCTCGCTGGCCTCCATCTGTTTGCGCACTTGTATTGGTAACCCAAACCTCAATTCTGGTAATGTTAATCGGAGATTTTACCAATGGAAGGTCTTTCAACCATTCATCATATCCGTCTCTAAAAAACTGAGAAAGGAAGAAGTGACGGTTAGACTCGTATTCATCTGCCTTCACCTCAAACTTGGTAACCTGCGCACCGCCTTGTGTTTCTACCGAGTTGCTTTCACTCTTTTGCTGAGAGAAAATTCCAGTAACAGTCAGTCTTCCAAAGCGAGTAACCGCTTTTACTCCAAACAGGTTTTGGCTACCCGAAATCAACGACCCTGTAAGTGGCAACGAAACGTTACCTGCTTCAATACTTCTAAGAATGTTGTCTTCATCACACGCCTCCCACTTTAGCTTCATCTGATTTTCAAAATCGAATGTTGCATCTGTATTGTAGTTAACACCAAGCGTCATGGCGTCTCCAATTTTACCCGTTACGTTTAGCTGAATGCTTTGGTCGAAATTGAAGGTGGTGTTCGTCTTCTGATTGTCTGGCAGTGCCGGATTATCAATCTTAGAAACGTTTACCCCAAATATGAGTTCTGCCGAACCTTGCGGACGGATTTCTACGGTTGAACCACAGAAAATGGTCTCAAACAACTTGCTCTTAATATTAAGCTTTGGGATAAGTGGCTTTCGCTGGCTTTCCGATTGAGTTGCCGCTTTTTCTCTCCAATAATCTCTTAGTGCCTGACTCGAATTATAGTCCTGAAACTCATCGAAAGACATATATGTTGGCGGACGAAAGTTGATGTCTTCGCCAATACTCTGATTGATGTTGTACTCTCCACTTTCTGGGTCGTACTCAATTTCGGTTTGCACGTTAGATGGGTCGCTGAGGTACAGCCCATTTTCATTTCCGGTAGGAGTTGGGTCGTACGAATCTTGCAGCGGGTAAGGCAAGGCCAAGGAATCTGTATCCAGCGCAAAAAGCTGCATATCTGTGTTCCACGACTTAGAAGAATGCTTTGAGATTGAGGCGTCTGAAACCGCAGCGAAACCGAGACCGGTAACACCTGCAAGTACAAAAACCATCTTATTTATAAATCTCAGCATCAAGTACTACATCTTAGCTTAGAAACTGCTTAAAGCATGTTTCACTATTTCTTCGACACCGAGGTCGTTACCGTATTTCTTCAGCACTTTTTCGATGGCTTTTTCTGCTGCATTCTTGGCAAACCCTAAGGTCATGAGGGCGGTTAACGCTTCTTCTCGTCCTTTATTTTGCGGAAGTCCCAACGCCAATTCTCCAACCTCCACTTTGCCCATCTTATCGCGCAGATCCACAATTATCCGTTCGGCAGTTTTGGGCCCAACGCCTTTAATTGATTTAAGCGTAGCCACATCGCCATTGGCAATGGTGGTTTGCACGCCCGATGGATCTAAACTGGAAAGCACCGCCAAAGCCGTGTTGCCTCCTACCCCCGAAACGGAAATAAGCTGGCGGAACAATTCGCGTTCTGCCTTGTTGTAAAAACCGAAGAGCACATGCGCATCGTCTCTAATAGCCAAATGTGTAAACAAACGGCAGTTGCCCTTATCGGGCAATTGAGCATAGGTATTCAGGGATATCGAAAGCACGTATCCTATTCCACCACAGTCAATGACAGCACTTGCAGGCGTCTTTTCTTCCAAGACACCGTGTAGGTGTGTTATCATACTTTAATTACTTCAGTTCAGGTAGAGTAGAATCTATATACCGTGCTTTAGATTAGAAAAAGGTTGGCAAAAGTAAATATTTTTAGATCAAGCTCGAACTGCGCTAAGAACAGCAGATAATGTTTTCGATGAAGGGAAAGGGTCGAATAGAAGCTTAGGATATTTCCTTTGTAAGGCACGCGTTACAAACGCGCGCCATAGGGGGTTGCAATAGTTTCATGGATTTCCAGATTTATTTAGAGCCGCCTAAAGCAGGCCTTCTTTACCAGTTGCCCGTTGAACATTACGTTATCAAAAACCAGCTTATCTTTTTTTAAGCAAACAATGGGGTATGCTATATTCAGCCTACCATATCCAGCCGTGTTGCCAGTTGTATGAATCAATAGCTTTCCTTCCTGAATTTCCCATGAGCAGGTGCAATAACCATAGGAGCCACAACTATCTTCAACACAGTAGGCATTGAACCCTTCAACGTATCTTCCATCTGCATAGAAGGTCATTTTACCGTGAATCGGAGAGGTCCCAGTAGCTTCGTCAGGGTCATTACAGTACGGATATTGGCAGTCCTTTCTGCCCCAAGTTCCAATAATATCCTGCCTCAACTCTTCATCCGACTGTAGCTCGTAACAGGCGCTAAGCGATGTAAGAATCGGCACAATGAAAACGAGCTTGATAGTTGTTCTGAATTTCACGATTACCGATTGTTAAGTTTCTTTTCCAACTCTATTATATAGAGGGTCAATTCCCTCGCTTGCCTTTAGGTTTACACTTTAAATTTGAAGAAAGGAAAGTAACAAACTCATTCAAAAACAATCCTACCATGGTAGCTTTTCTCGCTGTTGCTCAGCGTAGCAGTATAGATGCCCTTGGCTTCCTGTTCTAAGCTGAGTTGTATGCGCCCTTGGTTCATGTTTAACGGTGTTTGGCGTATTAGTTTTCCGCTGTTATCAAAGATTCGGAGTATCAGGTTATTCTCATACAGAAAATCATCGGGCACATCAATAGTACATTTCCCTTCATTAGGGTTGGCATAGATGAAGAGTTCGTTGTTACCATCAAACCGCGCTTCTGGCACCCCGGTCTTGAGGTCTATTTTGGCTACAAACACATCATAGCCACCATCAACAGAAGTCACGATAATCCCATCAAAATTGCTCTCTTCTGCAAATGAACCAGCAACCAAAGTGCTTGCCTCATGGTCAATTGTCGGAATCACTCGCCCCGTAGCAATATTTGGAATCGTTTTTACCCCAACACACAATCCAGCACTGTCGTATTTGACCACTAAGCCACTTTCATCATTAGCTGTAACCGTGTATGGGTCAAAAGTGATTGTTCCTGAAAATTTTCCGCAAAGAACTGAATTTCCAATGCTATCAGAAATTCCAGAATAGTAGTTGACATTGCCCACCGCAACCGATCGCTTTAACCACAGCCGGTGTCCCTGCCCATTCAGTTTCATTAGAAAAAGATCATTATCGTTGGTTGCAGTCAAGGAGGTGTCGTCAAAAAACGCCTCGTCCCCAAACTCCCCGCTTATGTACAAATTGCCTTCATTATCGACACCTAAATGTGCTGTGCCATCTATGCCTTCACCTCCATAGGTCTTCAGCCATTGAACCGATGTCGAGGTATCAAGTTGTGCAACAAAAACGTCATTAGGAAATGTTGTTTCTGAGCTTCCTGCAAAAGAAAAAGTAGTTCCGGTTCCAGTATTGCCCGCAATCCACAACTTACCACCTTGGTATGCTATTTTAGGAAAGCTATACGAGAAATCGAGGATTCTAACATTCCAAACCACCGAACCATCAACAGACTTCAGCTTAACTAAGTAGCGCCCCTCACTTAGAAACTCACCGTTGAACATACTCCCCCCTGGAACCACCCGCATAATTAGATAAAGATTACCAACCCCATCACCAATAAGGCTGGTGACAAACTCGTCACCATAGTTTACTGTCCAAACACAATTACCATCTGTATCTAGCTTGGTAAGATGATAATTAGATTGTTCTGGTTGTCCTTGATAGGGAGTACAGTTTCCTACGGCCTGATTCAACCCTGACATCCGGCTAGAAACAACAAGTGAATTGTCGTAACTATCGTAGAAAACTTCGCACCGTGCGCCAGCACCAGGAGAAGGGTCATCTCCTCCGGCTTTCACTGCCCATAAATGATTACCAGAGGCATCCAGTTTTGCTAAAAACGAACTGTAATCAGATGAAGATGATAAGGTGTCATTCCCAAAATAAGAGCTGGACGAGAACCCACCTGTAAAGTACAGGTTTCCGCTGTTGTCCACACACGAACTAATTAGTGATTCCCCGTTGGGGCCGCCAGCGCTTGTAGCCCATTGCCAAGTTTGGGAAACCGAATATCTGCTAAATAGCAGTAGTAAGATTATTAGGATGTGGTTTTTCATGACTTTTTATTGAAGAATCAACCCCGATGGCGCGCGTTTGTAACGCGTGCCTTGCTATCGCCTTCCGTTCGTTTTTCAGATCAAACTGTTGATCATACATCATAGTTGGCTTCATCAAGCACAATCACATCCATCGGCATAATTGCTTGCGCTGCTATAAATATACTGTTAAGCACATGTTTTTGCATCTCTCCCAATAGTCGGGTCTTTCCTCACCTCCTCTGCGGGAAAAGTACCCTCCGCAACCTCAAACCGATTGCCTTTGGCTCTGCGGACAGTGCTTTTACCTCTGCGGACAGTGCCGCTGGCATTGCGGACGGTACCGCTGACGTTGCGGACTGCTCTGTTGGTTTTGCGGACTATGCGCTTGACTTTGCGTACAGCCCTTTTGGTTCTGAAGACCGATAAATACGGTAACGCAGGTGTTCTCCGTAGTTTTATGACCACATGAAGCAGCGAATTACCATTTTAAGCGGTGCGGGCATTAGTGCCGAAAGCGGCATTTCAACTTTTAGAGATGCAGACGGGCTGTGGGAGAACCATCGGATAGAAGATGTAGCCACACCAGAGGCTTGGCAACGCAACCCGGCATTGGTGCAGCAGTTCTACAACCAGCGAAGAAAGCAGTTGTTTGAGGTTGAATCTAATGCGGCCCATTTTGCCATAACTGAGTTGCAATCCAAGTTTCAGGTTCATGTCATCACCCAAAATGTAGACGACCTGCATGAACGAGCAGGCAACGAAAACGTCTTGCACCTACACGGTCAGTTAAAGCAGGTAAGAAGCACGGGTTATCCGTATCAGGTTTACGACCTAGATGGTTGGGAAGTGCAAATGGGAGACGTGTGTGAAGACGGACATCAATTGCGCCCGCATATTGTTTGGTTTGGCGAAGAAGTCCCGAATTTGCCCGTTGCGGCAGAATTGGTTTCTCGTTCAGATGCGGTTATTATCGTGGGTACATCGCTTAATGTTTACCCCGCAGCTAGCTTGTACCAATATGCACCAACGGGCTGCCCTATTTGGATTATTGACCCAAAGGCGAATGAGCTCAGTTATCCTCCTTCCATTACTCCAATAAATGAAAAAGCCGGAGCAGCATTGCCCCGGCTTGTCCAGTCTCTATTGAAAGAGGAAATTATTTTGTGACCAACATTTTCTTGGTGCTAATGGCATTCCCGTCAACAGTAAGTGTGTAGAAATACATGCCTGATGGCAATGAAGAAACATCAACCTTCTTTGTTCCTTGGTCTTCGGTAAGCTTAATCGTTTTCACCTTAGAACCCAGCATGCTGTAAATAACAATTTCGGCCTTGTTCCATCCTTGCGCCAAAGCGTAATTGATGTTGGCAACCCGCTTTGCAGGGTTTGGATAAGACTCTGAAATACCAGACTGTTCTCCTAAGAATACATCTTGAACGCCCAATGGACTAGCTGTAAAACGTACGGTTGCACATACAGAATCGGTTGGGTTTGCATCGTCATAAAAGCAATAAACCAAAGTGCTTACACCTGCAATTCCGTTTGGCTTGTAATCAGCATAAAACTGATCCATTCTTTCTCCTTGGGCTAATGTGATTGTGGTTGGAGAAACGCTTGTTGGCGGTTCGTAGCATTGTTCCCAGCAGAAATAATTCTGAGTTCCTGGTACAGTATCAATGGTAATTCTTGAAGCTCGTACAGCAATTGGTGCTGTTCCGTTTGTGTTTTCAACGGTACCAATAGACTGCATGATCGTAGTTTCTACTGAACCCCATACTGCTCTATTAAGTGCGACTATAGAAAGGTTACTCTGCGCTTGTGCTCCAAAAACAAGAACAATGGCCGAAAGTGTAAGTACAATTTTCTTCATGTGAAGGATTATAAGATGTTAATGCGTTCCAAATTTACATATTCAAATTCCATTTATGGTCGGTAGGAATACAAAACGAAATCATTTATCGTTTAAGTTTGTGAGCAAATTTGGATAAATTTGATATTCTCCAACTCAATCTAATTTTAAACAACTATGAAAAAAAGTCTACTACTAACCACGCTTACCGCTTTTGGTTTTGCTGGTTTTGCTCAAACTTTTGTGGGCACATCTCCTGAAAACAGAAATGCTGTTTTGGAGGAATTCACAGGTATCTATTGTACTTTTTGTCCTGATGGGCACTTAAGAGCACAGCAGTTATATGAAGCTAACCCTGGCGATGTTGTTCTAGTGAACGTACACACTGGATCTTATGCAAATCCAAGTGGCAACGACCCTGATTTCAGAACTGCTTTCGGGAGTCCACTAGCCAACCAATCTGGTGTATGTGGTTACCCTGCAGGAACTATGAATAGAGAGTATTTCCCAAATTATTTCCAAACAGACAATAACGGAGCCCCTTGTGGTACTGAGCCAATTGCTCAGGGAAGAGCAACATGGCAAACCACTGGTGCGCTTGTAATTGGGGAATCATCGCCAGTAAACGTTGCTGCACAAGCTGTACTTGACCTTTCTACTAGAAAACTGACTGTTGTTGCTGAAGTTTATTACACTGGAAACGCTGTTAACCCAACTAACAAGTTGACTATAGCAGTTCTTCAAAGCGAAGTAGTAGGACCACAAACTGGTTCTGGTGCTAACCCAACTCAAGTAAATCCTGATGGATCTTACTCTCACAACCACATGCTTCGTCATTTCATGACTGGACAGTGGGGAGAGGCTGTAACACCTACTACTACTGGTTCTTTCTTTACTGAAGAGTATGTATGGGACGTTCCTGCTGATATCAACGGAGTTCCTCTTGATTTGAACAACCTTTCTGTTGTAATCTACATTGCTGAAGGAAACAAGGATGTTATTACTGGAGCTGAATCTTCTCTTTCTGTAGTTTCTCCAAACGCATACGATGCACTTCCAGCAGCAATCGACATCGCTGATTTTGTTTGTGGTGATGAAATTACTCCTAGAGTAACTATCCAAAACATGGGTAACGCTACCATGACTAACCTAGCTATTAGCTACAACGTTAACGGTGGTGCAATTCAAACGTATAACTGGACTGGTTCACTTTCTACTGCGGCTACCGAAGTAGTATCTCTTCCTGCTGTTAGCTTCACTCACCTTCCAACAAATACTTTCTGGGTATCAACTTCGAATCCGAATGGCCAGTATGATCAAGTTGCTTCAAACAATGATGCTACTAAAACTTTCCAGCCAGCTAAGAACTCTGGAAACGCTGTAGACATTACAATTGTTACTGACAACTACGGAAGTGAAACTACTTGGAGATTGCGTGATCCTAACGGAACTATCGTTGCTTCAGGAGGTCCTTACACAGATGGTTCTAGCCAGACTTTCACGGAAAACGTTACTGGTCTTGCTAACGGATGTCATACGTTCGAAATTGATGATGAGTACGGAGACGGAATCTGCTGCCAGTACGGAAACGGAAGCTTTACCGTGGCTAGTGGAGGTGCTAACCTTTACGTAGGCGGAGAATTCGGTTCATCTGATGACAGAACTTTCAATGTTGGAGGTACTTCTGGAATCAACGATTTAGAGCTTGTAAGCAATGTATCTGTATTCCCAAATCCATTCAGCGACAACGCTCAAATCAATTTCAACCTAGTTGAAAATGGAGTTGTTTCTCTTGAAGTTTACAATGTATTAGGTGCTAAAGTTATCTCTGAAAATCTTGGAGAAAGAGCTGCGGGAGCACACACAACTTCAATTTCTGCACAAGGATTGGATGCTGGTGTTTACATGGTAAATCTGATGGTTGAAGGTTCTATTTACTCTACTAGAGTGAACATTATCAAGTAAATCAAAACACATAATTTGAAGGCCACAGTCGGATACGGAACAGTATTTGACTGTGGCTTTCAAACTTTAACACCTTAATATTGAAAAATGAAAAACACAATTCTTGCCCTCGCAGTACTTTTTAGTGCATCAACAGCATTTGGTCAGGTAGCTAAAAAAAGCTGGGACCTTCCATCTGCCAACGTTAAAACCTTAGATGGTGCTACTGTTGACACCAAAACATTTGAAAATGATGGTAAGCCAATCATCATTAGCTTTTGGGCTACATGGTGCAAGCCTTGCGTGTTGGAGCTAAATACCATTATGGATGAGTATGCCGATTGGCAAGAAGAAACTGGTGTGAAAATTATTGCCATTTCTATTGACGATGCTAGAAACACTGCGAAGGTTGCACCATTCGTAAATGGAAAAGGCTGGGAATATGAAGTATACCTAGATCCTAATGGTGATTTTAAGCGGGTAATGAACGTAAATACGGTTCCGCATACCTTTGTTCTAAACGGAGACCTGCAGGTTGTATGGTCGCATAATGCATATGCTCCTGGAGATGAAGAACATCTCTACGAAATAGTGAAAGAGTACACCGGTAAGTAACTAAAGCACATACCTTTTGAATTTATCCTCCTCCTCCCTCCTAACCACGTTTTTTCTTCTTGTTCTATTTACAGAATCTGGCTTCGCTCAGGAGTCTGGTAAATGGGGAGAAGTGCATGGAAACGTGCAATTTGATGCGCAGTACTACAATCCCGACTCGGCAATTGGCGCTCCGCCTGTTCCTGAAAAAATGTTGATGAATGGTTTTACCAATCTCATTTATACAAAAGGCAAATTTCAAGTTGGAATACGGTACGAGAATTACCTGAATGCGCTGCAAGGTTTTGATACCCGGTACCAAGGGCAAGGAATCACCTACCGGTACGCTACGTTTGATGCAGATTTTTTAACCATCACGGTAGGTAACTTCTACGAGCAGTTTGGCTCTGGAATGATTTTCCGCTCGTACGAAGAAAGAGGTCTAGGGCTAGATAACGCCATGGATGGGGCGCGGGTTAAAGCGCACGTTTTAGGAGGTGTCTACATGACTGCACTTATTGGTCGCCAACGTTCTTTCTTTGATTACGGAGAAGGTATTGTAAGAGGATTTGATGGGGAAATTAACCTCAACGAGACCTTCAAAGGCATTGCCGAATCAAAACTAAAGGCCACCATTGGCGGTAGTTTCGTGAGTAAATATCAGAAGGATGAGGACCCTGATTTTGACTTGCCAGAAAACGTAGGAGCTTGGGCTGCACGAGCATCTTTGCTTTACAGCGGATTCAATCTTTCGGGAGAATATGTAAGCAAGATTAACGACCCTCAAGCAACAAACGCATTTCTGCATGAAGGTCAATTAAGAAAAAACTACAATTCTGGTTCTGGTGCATTAGCCACCCTGGCTTATTCTAGAAAAGGCCTTGGAATTGTTATTGGAGCGAAACGAATTGACAACATGGATTTTCGTTCAGACCGAACCGCAACAGGTTTCAACTTGAACGTAAATTACCTACCAGCACTTACCAAGCAACACACCTATCAGTTGGCGGCAAGTTTATACCCTTATGCAACTCAGCCTAATGGCGAGTGGGCATTTCAAGGAGAAGTTAGCTACAAGGTTCCAAGTAAGTCGTTGGTTGGTGGCAAGTACGGAATTGGCCTAGTATTCAACTATTCTGAGGTACATGGTCTTGTAAACACCGTAGACGAAGCAGGAAGCGGCTATACAAATAACTTCTTTGAGGTTGGAGACCTTTATTTCCGAGACATCAACATTGAGATTAGTAAGAAGTTCAACAAGAAAATGAAGTTGGTGGGCAAGTATTTGAATGTTGTCTACAACAAAGATGTGGTGCAAGGATTGGTTGGATACGGTACGATTTACGCAAACATTGCGGTTTTAGACTTCACGTATAAAGTAACCACACATCATTCGCTAAGACTTGAGGTACAAGGCTTATGGACCAAGGATAGAGCCGACCAAGGAGATTGGGCAATGGCATTATTAGAGTACCAATGGTCTCCACATCTTTTTGTGGCGGTTACCGACCAATGGAATTACGGAAACTCGCATCATGAAGACCGACTGCACTATCCGTCAATCACGGTTGGATACATTCACAACGCGAGCCGAATCACCTTAGGATATGGTAGACAAAGAGCAGGAATATTCTGCGTGGGCGGAATCTGTCGCAATGTTCCTGCGTCAAATGGCGTTTCATTATCCATCACTACAAGCTTCTAAAACAGATGAAAAAGAGACTTTCAGAATTAGGGATATTGACTTTTATGCTGCTAGTAACTTTGGTTGCCTGCGATTCTATTGACCCGCCTCGCTATGGTTGTATCGATTCAAATGCTTCTAACTACGACCCTAATGCAACCCATGCAGATGGGCCGTGCCAAGGCGATTGCGACTACGATTCATCGGTAATCTTAGGATGTACGGATCAATCAGCACTCAACTATAACCCTGCCGCAACTTCTAATAACTGCGATTGTGTTTACGAAGGACAGAGAAATGTTTTGATTGAAGATTATACTGGCCATACCTGCGGAAACTGTCCAAGAGCCGCGGAAGTGCTGCATGACTTGGAAGCAACTTACGGCTCTAGAATTATTCCTATCGCAGTGCACGTTGGCTTTTTTGCAGATGTGCAGAACAACCCTGATGGAAGCTATGCTACCAATTTTAAAACTCCTGCAGGAAACCAATGGAATACTGAGTTTGGTTGCAGCGCCCAAGGCTTGCCAAACGGGCTTATTAACAGACGCCAAGAAGGTGGAGGTTATCCGCAATCTTACACCGCTTGGACAGCACAAGTAGCTAACATACTAGACGAAGAACCAGACGCCTCCATAGCCTTAGATGTGGCGTACGAGGAGTCTTCGAGAACAGTAAATGTTGACATAGATGTTACTGCCTTTAATGACCTAGCCAGCGGTCCATACAATATTGTGGTTTGCCTTACCGAAGACAGCATTGTGGATTGGCAAAAAGATTACGACCCATCTTTACCAGAAGAGAATTTAGAACACTATGTGCACATGCACGCTCTCCGAACCAACTTTAATGGAACTTGGGGAGACCAAATTGGAACTGGTAGCATTACTGCAGGTACAGTTATTAGTTCTAGTTATTCTCTTATGCTAGATGCCGCATGGGTAGATCACAACTGTAATGTTGTGGCCTTCATTTATCAGACGGGCAACAAAGAAGTTATCCAAGCGGATTACAAGCACGTAATAGAAGAGTAACTTTGCTCCGCAAATGCGGATTATCCTATTCACCCTTGTTCTATTTCCGACATGCCTTTTTGGGCAAGGATTTGGAGGTGGGGTGTATGGAGGAATAAGTACCTCTCAAATAACAGGAGATGGAATTGGAGGTTTCAATAAAGTTGGTGGTTGGGGAGGTGCTTTCACCGATTATCGTTTTACGCCTAGATCAACGCTACAATTCGAATTATCCTTTATTCAGAAAGGAAGTAGGCAAGCGCCAACAGTAAATAACAATGGAGTATTTATACTCTATAATCAGAGCATGCTCGAAATTCCCGTATTATACCGCTGGTACGGAATTAAGAATATGAGCATAGAATTCGGGTTGCAAGCTGGAATATTATTGAGCACGAAAGACTATGACGAAAGGTTCCAAGTAGATACTCGAAACTCGAGTGCGTACCCAAAAGCTGAATTCAGTGGAGCTGCCGGTTTGAGTTACTATTTCTGGAAAGGAAAGATTGAAATCAATGCACGTTATGCCAACTCCATACTAACCATGCGAAAGCAGGATTGGTGGATGAACCATGTCTTTGCTTTTTCTGTTCGGTATTGGTTCAAGACAACGCTGGATAGAGATAAGATTGACGCGACCAAAAAGAAGCAACAGGTTGATGTAAAACTGGACTTATGAAAAAGAAAGTTGTAGTTGGAGTTACGGGTGCAAGCGGATCGGTTTACGCCAAAGTGCTGTTTGATCGCTTGGTAGAACTTCAAGATCAAATTCAGGAAGTTGGAGTTGTTTTTAGCACCAATGCACGAGAAGTGTGGAAATTGGAATTAGAGAATTCAGACTTTGAAAATCTTCCATTTACCATTTACAACTCCAACGATTTTATGGCCCCCTTTGCATCTGGCTCCGCCAAATACGAAACCATGATTATTTGTCCATGCAGCATGGGCACAATGGCACGGATTGCCTCGGGGGTATCAAACGATTTAATGACTCGCGCTGCCGATGTGGTTCTTAAAGAGAGACGAAAACTCATTCTCGTTCCAAGAGATACGCCAATGAGTTTGATTCACATCAATAACATGAAGACGATTACGGAGGCTGGCGGAATTATTGCGCCTGCAAGCCCATCATTTTACAGCAAGCCTCAGAGCTTCGAAGATTTGGCTAAAACGGTTGTTGACCGTGTGCTAGACTTGGCGGGTTTCGACCTAAGTTCTTACCGCTGGAGCTCGTAAGGGCGTATAGCCATACGCCCTACCGTTGGTAAATGGCTGTTCTTAGTGTGTCTCAATTGCTTGTAAATAAGTTTCGGTAGATAATTCAGGAAGCAACGTAACGTTTATGGTTCGAATGTCTAATTCTTCGAATCATGAAAACGCTTCTCACCACTCTTTTCAGTATTACTTTTCTCGCCAGTTCTTTTGCCCAAACCATTCCAAGGCACAATGTGTTTTTTGCTTACAATAAAACCGAACTGAATGGCAGTCCGGCTCGAGTTGTAGAGTCGGTTTACAGCAAATTGGCCGCTGGTAAACAAATACGATTTGGCATCAACGGTCCCATTTCTCATGTGCATGATACGCACGAAAAGAATCGAATTACGGCTGAAAGAGCGCATAACATCATCAAGCTACTTGGGCAAATTGCCTCAGAAAATGATGTGTTTGAAATTGTTGATGTAACCAATCCTTATGGTCAGCAGGAAGTGGACCTAGCCGCCAATAAACCATTCGATCTTGAAATTCTGCTTACCAAAGCACAGGGATGGATTGAACCGCTTTTTACAAGCATTGATGAGTTTCTACCTATTCCTGTTCAAACCTTCAGCATAAACCCTCGCGAAGACAGCCGTTTGGTTGGTGAACAAGGCACGGTAATCACCATTCCTGCATTCACATTAGAACTAAAAAATGGTTCTGTCCCAGATCAGATGACGGTTGAATTAAAGGAAGTTTACGGTGGCGGTCAACTGGTTCAGGCCAATTTGCACACTGCTTCTGGAGGACGAATGCTGCGCTCAGGAGGAACAATTCATCTTAACGCGAATACGAATGGTAAACCCGCACAGGTTACAAATGGAAAACAACTTGAACTAGAATTTCCACATGGTGAAGATGTTGCCGAAAACATGGAGATTTTTAATGGAAGGGTTGACCGAGCTGGGAACTTTGATTGGGTGCAAAACGGCTTGGTAATAGAGCGCGAAGCACAAGTTCGTGAGACGTTCTATATCAACGAACAAAAGGTGACCAAGGAGGAATATTACGCAAGAATGCAGGAATGGGAAGACCGCAAGGCGGAGCGCGAGCGACAAGAAGCAGAATGGGCGAGAGAAGAAGAAATTAACAACCAGATTGCAGCTAATTCGAAGGCGATGGATGCCTATCTGCTAGCAAGCGATGAACTTGGCTGGATTAACTGCGATGAGTTTTACGATGTAGAGCAGAAAACGGATGTTATCGTATATGTAGACACTACCTACAGACCCTCTGTTAGAATGGTTTTCGATAATATCAACTCCGTAATGGGTGGTGATTACAATCAGCAAAGCGGAACTGTTACATTTCGAGATATTCCTGTTGGTGAATCGGTGCGCTTGGTTGGTTATTCCATTATGGACGGAACCGCGTACATGGCAAACCGCAGCGTGGTTGTTTCTAATGATTTGAAGTCAGACTTGAAACTTGTAGCAACAACAAAACAAGAAATGGAAGCTGAGTTGGCGAGCCTTAATTAGGCTTCAAAAACTCAATATTCCGCTTCAGTCCTGTAAACTTGGTTCGTTTAACGGCCGACTTCTGAAACACCTTTTTAAACACATCTTCGGTCAGTTCTTCCCAATCGCGTTTGGTCATATCCAACATTTCGGGGTGCGGATTGAACTGCGGTTCGGAATGTGGTTTAGAGAAACGATTCCATGGACAAACGTCCTGACACACATCGCAACCAAAGGCCCAATCGTCAAATTGACCTTTCATCTCAGTCGGAATTGCTTCTTTCAACTCAATAGTGAAATAGGAAATACACTTCGAACCGTCAACCACATAAGGTGCTACAATGGCCTCTGTGGGGCAGGCATCAATGCAGGCCGTGCATGTTCCGCAATGGTCTCGAATGGGTTGGTCAGGTTCGAGTTCTAAGTCCAAAATCAATTCGCCAATAAAAAAGAACGAACCGTTTTTTGGATGAATGAGATTTGCGTTTTTCCCACGCCAACCCAATCCGGATTTGGCTGCCCACGCTTTATCTAGTACAGGCGCGCTGTCTGTAAAAGCCCTGCCTTCTACTTCGCCAATATTTTCTGTGATAAACTCCACCAATTCGCGCAGCTTACCTTTTATGATGTGATGATAATCGTTGCCGTAAGCGTACTTCGAAATCTTTGGAGCCGTTGAATCTTTTTGTGTTTCCTCCGGGAAATAATTAATCAGTACAGTGACGACACTCTTGGCGCCATCTACCAATTTGGTTGGGTCTAATCGTTTGTCAAAATGATTGGCCATGTAGCTCATTTCGCCATGCATATTGGCGTTGAGCCACTTTTCCAATCGTGGAGCTTCCTCTTCCAGAAAACCAGCTTTGGAAATACCGCATTGCAGAAAGCCCAATCGTTGGGCTTCTTGTTTTATTAAATGTTCATTGGTTGGCTGCATTGGCAGCTTATTCGAATAGCGTTCCTTCCCTTCCTGGACTAACCTTTCCAAGATGTTCATAGGCACGTTCTGTGGCTTGTCGTCCACGAGGTGTTCTGGCTAGATATCCTTCCATAATGAGGAACGGCTCGTAAACCTCCTCAATCGTTCCTGCCTCTTCGCCAACTGCAGTAGCAATTGTCGTCAAACCTACTGGACCTCCTTTGAACTTATCGATGATTGTACTCAGGATTTTGTTGTCCATCTCGTCCAATCCGTGCTTGTCAACATTCAACGCGTTCAAGGCAAATTGAGAAATGTCCTTATCAATGTTGCCGTTGCCTTTTATCTGGGCGAAGTCTCTAACTCGTCTGAGTAGCGCATTTGCAATTCTGGGCGTTCCTCGGCTTCTTCTCGAAATTTCAACAGCAGCCGTCTCCTCAATTGGAACATCCAATATTCCTGCCGACCGCTTAATAATGCCTGAGAGAACCGAAGCATCATAATATTCCAATCGGCAAGTAATGCCAAAACGAGCTCTTAAAGGAGATGTTAGAAGACCTGAGCGAGTGGTTGCGCCAACCAGCGTAAACGGATTGAGATTTATCTGAACGGAACGTGCATTCGGTCCTGTTTCAATCATAATATCAATGCGATAATCTTCCATTGCAGAATACAAATACTCTTCTACAACAGGAGAAAGGCGGTGGATTTCATCAATAAAAAGAACATCATTCGGTTCGAGATTGGTAAGCAATCCCGCCAAATCACCAGGCTTATCTAGTACTGGTCCAGATGTCAGTTTTAAACTCACACCAAGGTCGTTTGCTATAATATTTGCAAGGGTGGTTTTACCCAAACCCGGAGGACCATGAAGAAGAACATGGTCTAACGCTTCCTCTCTTTGCTTGGCAGCTTCCACAAAAATCTTGAGGTTTTCTACCACCTTATCTTGACCACTAAACTCGCTGAACCCAATAGGGCGTAATGCTCTTTCGGTTTCGCGGTCTACGGGTAATTGTCCATCTGTAGATGGGTCAAGATTTTGGTTCATGGGCTAAAAGTAGGTAGGCGAAAATTGAATCATACCAAGATTACGAAGATTTACCTAGTTCTAATTGTAATTCTGGCAATACATTTGTAAGACCAATCACATTAACCAAACACAATTATTATGAAAACAATTAAACTTATTGCACTTGCAGTTCTTGTTTCTGCATCAAGCAGCGTGCTTGCACAAAAAACAAAAGTCACAAAAGGAGACTTCAAAGAATTGAAAGGTCAAACCGAAGTGAATGTAGTATGGGATTATTCTGAGGCTCAAGTTAGAGGTGGATCTCCTTTCGCTAAGTGGAAAGCACTACCTGAAGCAGAATGGTTACAGAAAATCGTTGACAAGAAGAACGAAAAAGAGGCCGGTACGGGTGATGACTGGAACAAAAAGTGGGAGGCTGCAAAGCCAGGTTCTTTTGAGCCAAGCTTTGAAGTAAAGATGGCCGACATGTGGAAAGGCGCTACCGTTAAGCGTGGGCTTGACAATGCCAAGTACACCATTCGAATCAAAGTAACTTACATGGACCCAGGTTACAGCGTAGGTGTATCGGCTTCTGACGCTTGGCTTAGCGGCATTATTTAAGTAGTTGAAACTGGTACAGACAACGTAATTTCTTCACTTACTATGGACCAGATTAAAGGTGCAAGTGCTGCCAAAAGCATCCCAGGAATGGCGATAGTGGCTGCTATTGACGGAATGACCTTCGAAAAGCGCCTTGGCGAATCATTCGAGAAAATGGCGAAAAGTTTCTACGCCAAAGTGCTTAAGAAAGCATTCAAATAATCTAATCAGACCTCATTAAAAACGGGCGGCCACTTGGTCGCCCGTTCTGTTTTTAACACATATTACAACACCTTTAGAACACTCCGATAAGGCGTTTTCTATATTTGCCGCTCTCAAAACCAAAAAACATGAAGCGTTTATTATTCGCTATTGCGACCATTTCCCTTCTTGCAGCTTGTAATCAAGGTAGCAAGAACACCAAACTTCCTGAAGGAGTTAAACTCGTAGAAAAAGTTGAAAAGGCCGAATCCGGACTTTCTATTCCTTACGAAAAGTATGTTCTAGACAACGGTCTGCAGGTTATTATTCACGAAGATCATTCAGACCCAATCGTTCATGTTGATGTGACCTACCATGTAGGTTCTGCACGTGAAGAGCCTTTCCGTTCTGGTTTCGCTCACTTCTTTGAGCACATGATGTTTCAAGGATCTGATAACGTTGCCGATGAAGAGCATTTTAAAACTGTTTCTGAATCTGGAGGCACGCTCAACGGAACTACCAACAAAGACAGAACAAACTACTTCGAAACACTTCCTAGCAATCAGCTAGAAAGAGCGCTTTGGTTAGAGGCTGATAGAATGGGATTCTTGTTGGATGCTGTAACTCAAGAAAAATTTGAAGTACAACGCGCTACTGTGAAAAACGAGCGTGGTCAGAGCTACGATAACCGTCCTTACGGATTGGTTGGCGAAAAAGTAATGCAAGCTCAATACCCACAAACGCACCCTTACAACTTCCCAACCATTGGTTATTTAGAAGATTTGGACAACGCAAATGTTGATGATTTAAAGCGCTTTTTCCTAAGATGGTACGGGCCAAACAACGCGGCACTTACTGTTGCCGGAGATGTTGATCCATCGGAAGTATTGGCGTTGGTAAAGAAGTATTACGGCACCATCCCTCGCGGAGCAGAAGTAGAAAACCAAACTCCTGAGGTTGTAACGCTTGATGAGGACAGATACATCTCTTACGGAGATAATATCCGTTTCCCGTTGCTTCAATTCTCTTACGCTACCGTGCCTAATTACCATGCTGATGAGGCTCCGTTAGATGTACTTTCTGATATTCTTGGAGGAAGCGAAAACTCTCTGTTTTACAAGAATTTCCAAAAAAGTCAAGTAGCTATTCAAGCTTCTGTTTCTCACCCTTGCCAAGAATTAGGCGGTCAGTTTCAACTAACTGTTCTTCCTTATCCTGGAAAAACATTGGTAGAAATGGAAGAGGGAATACGCGCTACACTTAAAGAGTTTGAAGAGCGTGGCGTAAACGAAGATGATTTGAAACGATTCAAATCGACAATGGAAAGCCAAACAATTAGCAGTTTAGAAACTGTTGCTGGTAAGGCATCTACCCTTGCGCGCTACCAATACGTGATGAACAATCCTAACTACGCTGGTAAGGATATTCAGCGTTATTTAGATGTTACTGTTGAAGACGTAATGCGCGTTTACAACCAATACGTTAAAGACCAAAAGGCGGTAATCCTTAGTGTTTATCCGAAAGGACAACCAGAATTGGTTGCTAAGGCAGACAACTTTGTATATGTAAGAGACACCACGCTTGTGGCAAATATGGCTCAATACGAAGGTCTTTCTTACGTGAAGCCAACCAAAGAGCAAGACGGATTTGACCGTAAAGTAAAACCAGCTTCAGGTCCTAGCCCAGTAATCAAAGTTCCAGATTCTTGGACAGCCAGTTTTGACAATGGACTTAAAGTAATTGGTGCTAAGAATGATGAAATTCCGAAGGTTTACCTCAGAATTGGAATCAAGGCTGGACACAGATACGAAGACCCAGCAAAGGCAGGTATTGCCGAATTGTTTGGTGCTATGATGGCAGGAACTACGGAAAGCTATTCTACCGAAGAACTTTCTGGAGAGCTTGAAAAATTAGGAAGCTCTATCAATGTGTATGCTGGAAACGAGGAAATTGTGGTGAACGTTAGTTCGTTGACCAAGAATATTGACGCAACATTGGCGCTTCTTGAAGAAGTAATGATGAAGCCAAAATTCACCGAAGATGAGTACAACCGCTTGAAATTTTCTCAACTTGAGTCTATTGCAAATCAAGTAAACGAACCAACCACCTTGGCAAACAATCAATTTGACAAAGTTCTTTACGGAGAAGGTCATATCATGGCCATTCCTTCTGCAGGAACCGAAGCAACGCTTGGTGGAGTTACTCTTACAGATGTTCAGGAATTTTATGAGTCGCATTTCGCTCCAAACATCTCCAACCTTGTAGTTGTTGGTGATATTGAAAAAGATGCCATTCTTGGAAAACTAGCTTTCCTTAAATCTTGGGAAAAGAAAGAAGTTACTTACCCAACCGAGCCTGCAACACCAGCAGCTGGAGTCACTAAAATCTACTTGGTAGACAAGCCAGGCGCGGCACAAAGTGAGGTTAGACTTGGTTACCTTTCTATGCCATTTGATGTTACTGGAGATTATTACAAGGCAAAGCTGATGAACTTCAACCTTGGCGGTAACTTCAATAGCCGAATCAATCAAGACCTTAGAGAAAACAAGGGTTGGACCTATGGTACCTACACTTATTTCAGCGGAAGCGAGCACGTAGGGCCTTTTGCTGCTACTGGCGGCTTTAAGCGTGAAGCCACTGATAGTGCTGTTGCAGCCTATATCGATCACCTAAAGAACTTCTCTGAAAATGGAATTACAGATGACGAATTAACGTTCTTGAAAAGTTCAATTGGTCAGAAAGATGCATTGAAGTACGAAGCTGGATACCAAAAAACAGGTTTCCTAAACACTATTCTTCGTTTCGGGTTAGACGCTAATTACACCGATAAGCAGAACGAGATTCTTAAGAATTTGACCAAAGAAGAAGTGAACGCTTTGGCTTTCAAATACATTGATGCCGAAAAAATGGCTATTGTAGTTGTGGGCGATAAGGAAACCATCTATGAAGGACTAAGCAAGTTGCCATACGAGATTGAGGTGGTTAACCTAAGTGTAAATACTGCCAACAATTAGTAGGGTTTTGCCACGGCAAACCTGTAACGTTACAATCACACATTAAAAAAAGCCGCTCCGAATTATCGGAGCGGCTTTTTTGTTTAGACTATTGCGGCCAATAGGCCCGATGATTATTAACCGTTTTCACGTTACTAAACGAAAGATAAATTGAAATTTTTAGCCCTTCGGGAAGAGGTCATATTCGCAAAGTAGAAGGCCCTGAAAAATGCCACTGAATACACCTGCACGTTTTTACATATGGCTTCATAACGTTATGGATACACTTGCACGTTTTGCATAGTGCCTCCTGAACCTTCAGGATTGGCCTCCGTGTTTTGGGATGTGCCTCCTGAACCTTCTGTATGGGCATCCGTGTTTTAGGATGTGCCTCCTGAACCTTCTGTATGGGCATCCGTGTTTTAGGATGTGTCTCCTGAACCTTCTGTATGGGCATCCATGTTTTAGGATGTGCCTAAACTCTACTTCCGTTTCTTCTTGAAAAACAACTTGAGCAAATCGGCACAATCATCCGCCATAACGCCACTCTTCACCTTGGTTTTTGGGTGAAGAAGATTGCCAATGGTAGAGTAACCCCGCTTTTCATCGCTGGCGCCATAAACCACCGCATCTACCTGACTCCAGAATAAAGCCCCGGCACACATTACGCAGGGCTCAAGGGTAACGTAAACCGTGCAACCTTTCAGGTATTTACCTCCCACATAATCGGCAGCCGAGGTAATGGCCTGCATTTCGGCATGGGCCGTTACATCATTCAACACTTCTGTAAGATTATGAGCCCGAGCAATAACCCGCTGCTTGGCTACAACCACAACACCTACTGGCACCTCATCTTTATCGAATGCTTTTTGGGCCTCTTTCAAGGCTTCCTTCATAAAATGCTCGTCAGAAAACACGCTTAACTCCATGGGGTAAAAGTATTGACTTCACCTATAAAATTGTCCATGGTCCACAGACCACCGTCCATGGTCAGTGGACTATGGTCTATCGACTATTTCACACTATCTTCGCGCCCTCAAAATCAAGCACAAATGCATCGTTCACACACTTGCGGAGAATTAAGACCAGAACACATTGGTTCTGAAGTAACATTAAGCGGTTGGGTCCAAAAAGGGCGCGACTTAGGCGGAATGACCTTCATTGACCTTCGCGATAGATATGGCATTACACAGTTGGCATTTAACCTTGATGTGAACAAAGAACTGTGCATGCAAGCACGTTCTCTTGGAAGAGAATTCGTGATAAAAGCAACAGGATTTGTTGCCGAGCGAGAAAGCAAAAACAAGAACATGCCAACGGGCGAAGTTGAAATCATCGTCAACAAGTTGGAAGTTCTAAACGCTGCCAAAACACCTCCTTTCACCATTGAAAACGATACCGATGGTGGCGAGGAAATAAGAATGAAATACCGCTATTTGGATTTGCGCAGACAGAAAATGCGCGCCAACATGGAGTTGCGTCATCGTCTTTCTATCGAAACCAGAAAGTTTATGGATGAACAGGGATTCCTAGAGGTGGAAACACCATACCTCATCAAGAGTACGCCAGAAGGGGCCCGCGATTTTGTTGTGCCATCGCGTATGAACGCAGGGCAGTTTTACGCCTTGCCGCAAAGTCCGCAAACCTTCAAGCAATTGCTGATGGTTTCTGGGTTTGATAAGTACTACCAAATTGTGCGTTGCTTCCGCGATGAAGATTTAAGAGCTGATCGCCAGCCAGAGTTCACGCAGCTAGATTGCGAAATGGCTTTCGTAGAGCAGGAAGATATTCTGAACATGTTCGAGGCTTTGACGCGTCATCTTTTCAAAACGGTTAAAAACGTTGAGTTGAAAGAATTCCCTCGGATGGAATATGCAGATGCGATGCGATTGTATGGCTCAGACAAACCAGATATCCGCTTCGGAATGCAGTTCGTAGAATTGAACGATGTGGTTCAAGGCCAAGGATTCGGAGTGTTTGACAATGCCGAATTAGTTGTTGGTATTAACGTAAAAGGCGGAAACGAATTCACTAGAAAGCAGATTGATGGTTTTACCGATTTCGTAAAACGTCCACAGATTGGCGCCACAGGATTAATCTATTGCCGCCACAATGAAGACGGAACATTCAAAAGTTCGGTAGATAAATTCTTTGCTGAGGATAAATTGGCCAACTGGAGCAAAGCTTTCAATTCAGAAGCCAATGACCTTATGTTCCTTATGGCAGGAGAAACCGACAAGGTTAGAAAGCAACTTTCTGAACTGCGTTTACATGTGGCAGAGCTACAAGGGTTAATGAATGCGCAGGAGTTTGCTCCGTTGTGGGTTGTCAATTTCCCGTTGTTAGAATGGGATGAAGACACCAACCGTTTCCACGCCATGCACCATCCGTTCACATCGGCAAAGCCAGAAGATTTATACTTGATGGAGAAGGAACCAGGAAAGGTGAGAGCCAATGCCTACGACCTTGTTATTAATGGAACTGAATTAGGCGGAGGTTCGATTAGAATTCACGATAAAGGTCAGCAAAAACGCATGTTCGACCTTCTCGGATTTACCGAAGAAGAAGCTAAAAATCAATTTGGTTTCTTGATGGATGCATTTGAATTTGGAGCACCTCCACACGGTGGTATCGCTTTTGGATTTGATCGGCTTTCGGCCATTTTTGGTGGGCAAAAAGACATCAGAGACTTCATTGCTTTCCCGAAAAACAATGCCGGTAGAGACATGATGATCGACTCTCCATCAATCATTGATAAAGCTCAACTAGACGAGTTGAACATCAAGGTTTTAGCCAAAGAAAAGGCCTAACTATTAGGTGATTTTAAGACTTATATTTGCGCCATGAAATTTCGCCCAGCAATCCTGCTGACTTTGCTTGTCTCAGTTCTCATTCTTTCTCAGTCTTGTATGACTAGAAAGGACATTTCTTACTTCCAAGACATTTCCGATACGTTAAGCGTGCAAAAAATTACCCGCGACTTTGAAGCGATTATTCAGGGAGGAGACATTCTGTCGATTCACGTGACTAGTTTGAGCAAAGAGGCAAGTAGCTTCTTTAATGTGGTAGGAGAAACCACCGACCAACAAGTAGCAAATACATACTTAGTAAATGCTGCCGGCAACATAGAAATGCCATTGATTGGTACCGTTCAGGTTTCGGGAAAAAGTACGCAAGAGGCCAAGCTAGCTGTTAAGACAAAGCTTGAGCAATATCTGGTTGACCCTACCGTCAACCTAAGAATTAGAAACTTTAAGGTTACAGTGTTGGGAGAAGTGAAAACACCAGGGGTTTACACCATTCCAAACGAAAAAATAACACTTGTTGAGGCCATTGGTTTAGCTGGAGACCTTACAATTTTTGGAAAACGAATTGATGTGCTGGTGATAAGAGAAGAAAACGGAGAACGCAAATTTTTTAAAATTGATTTAAGGTCAAAAGCATTCTTCGAATCTGACTTTTACTACCTCCATAGTAATGATATTGTATATGTAGAACCAGGTAAAGGGAAAATAGCTTCGGCCGATGCTTGGTATAGAATAATCCCGATTGTACTAAGCGGACTTACGGTAATCGGACTATTCGTTTCTCGAATTAACTTCTAGGATGACTGAAAATAAGGACCACAGAGATTCCAACGCGGATGAGATTGATATTTTAAAAATTGGCATCCTTCTTCTAGAAAATTGGTTCCTTTTTACCGCATCTATTATTCTTTGCTTAGCTATTAGCCACGCCTATACTTGGTATGCGCATCCTGTGTACGAAATGACTACTACTGTTTTGGTAGAAGATGATGGTAACGACATCTCACAAGGCATCTTAGATGAGGTTGGGGTTATCGGAAAAAAGAGAAACATTGAGAATGAAATTGCCATTCTTAATTCGCGAAGCTTGGTAGAAAAGGCAATGACCCAGCTTGAGATCAATGTCAGTCATCTTGTGCATTTAGGACCACGGCAAAGAGTTTTGTATCAGAACACGCCAATACAACTAGATTACGCACTTACCGACCCAACCCAAAAAGCATTTGCATTTCATGTCACATTGAATGCAAATGGGAAAGCAGCCGTTGTTGAATATGATTTTGAGGACGAATCGCACGAGCAAACCGTTGAGCTTGGCCAGCCTTTTGAGAACATACTGGGTACGTTTAATCTTGTGCCTACAACCTTCTTTGATGAGTATGTAAATGCTGACGATCCGATTAGTTTAGAATACACGCTTATTTACCAAAGCAACGAGCTATTAACTACTAATTATCTAACCCAACTTATTGTGGGGGAAGCTCGAGAAAAGGCAAGTATTTTAAGGTTAACGCTTAGAGATGAAAGCGGTCAACGAGGGGTTGACGTGCTCAACGCTTTATTGAATGTCTACATCCAAAACAACATTGAGAAAAAGAATCAATTGGCTTCAAATTCTTTGAAGTTTATTGATAACCAGTTGAGCTTAATTACTACCGACCTCAGTTCGTTGGAATCTGAGATTAAGGCGTTTAAAACCGAGCATGGCGTATCTGACGTAAGTGCCGAAGCTAATTTCTTTCTAACCCAGGTAGGCACACTTGACCAGACTATTTCAGAACTGGATGTTAAGTTAAGCATCATCAACTATTTGGAAGAATACGTGTCCAATGATAGAGACTTGAAAAATGCTTCTCCTTCGAGCCTTGGGATAGAGGACCCACTATTGCAGCAACTTATTGTGACGTTAAGTCAGCTTGCATCTGAGAGAGAAAGCATGCTTCGTTTTACCAAGCAAGACAACCCATTAATTGCCTCGATTGATGCTAAAATTGAGGACGCCAAGCAATCTCTTACCAATAACATGGCTAGTATCAGAAATGGACTAGAGGCTTCGAAAAGAGAAGTTAAAGACCAGCTTGAGTTGGTGGAAAAAAAGGTAAAAACCTTGCCTAAGGCTGAATACGAATTACTAGCGCTACAACGTCAGTACACAATTAAGGAGAGTTTGTATTTGCTACTTCTAGAGAAGAAATCGGAAAACTCGATTATGCTGGCCTCTACGGTTTCGGACAATATGATTATTGACCGAGCACGGGCATCTGAAGAACCAGTGAAACCGAAGAAAAGCAAAATTTATCTGATGGGACTTGCAGTTGGCTTGGCCATTCCATCACTTTATATTTTGTTAATTCTGTTTTTTGATAACCGAATTAAAGGAACAGACGACCTAAATAAAGCAACCAACATTCCTTTTCTTGGAATCATTCCTCACTATGACAGTTCTGACTATCTAGTAGTTCAGGATAAATCGAATTCTGCCATCGGTGAAGCATTTAGATCTGTTAGAACTAACCTTTCGTTTGTCATCAGGCGAGAGTCATTGCCCGAAGGTGTTTCTCCAAAAGTGGTGCAACTAACTTCTGCTGTGGGTTCTGAAGGAAAGTCGTTCAGCTCAATAAACCTTGGAGCTTCCTTAGGGTTGGGAGGTGCTAAAACTATCGTTGTTGGTTTAGACCTCAGAAAGCCTAGACTAGCCGACTACTTTGCCATTTCAAATGATGTAGGGTCCAGCTCAGTCTTAGCAGGAATTAATACGTTGGATGAAGCTATTCGTGGAACAGAAAGCCCCGGGCTAGATGTTCTTGTTGGTGGCCCAATTCCTCCAAACCCATCTGAACTCCTAATGAGTCAGTCGTTACCCAACATGTTGAAAGAACTTACTGATCGGTACGACTATGTTGTTTTGGATACGCCACCAATTGGCTTAGTAACAGACAGCCTCATAATTTCAGAACATGCTGCAACTACCATTTATGTGGTTCGTCAGAATGTTACAAATGCTTCTAGCCTCGGTTATGTAAATGACCTTTACAATAGTGGCAAGATTAAAAGCCTGTCCATTCTCTTTAATGATGTGAAAATGTCTCGTTTAGGAAGCAATTATGGCTATGGCTATGGTTACGGGGGCGGATACTATTCAGAGCCAGAGGATTCTGGGTCACTACTAAATAAGGTGCGAAGATTCTTTGGCAGGTATTAATTAGTACCTGAATTACTTGGATAACACAAGACAATTCGATTAGTAACCGATAGTCAATCCGAGAGATAAATGATGTGGCCCACTAGCTCCGTAAGCAGCAGGCAAAAACGCGTAAGCGTCACTACCAGTCTCCTTTAAAAACTGGTAACCAACGGCTACGTTTACATCTTGTGCCACGGAATAGGAAACTCTCAATCTTGCGTCATACCTTCTTACCGTTTCGGTAGCAATAAACGGCAAACCTGTTCCGTCTCTACCCACATTATAGACATAATCAGTCCCTTTTCTAACAAGCCCAAAAGATGTTCGCACGTGTAATCTAGAAATTGGTTTGTAAACCAGAGACACGAAAAACTCTTCAGCGTTATCGCCTAAATAGTGCCCTATTCCATAGGAATTTGAAGCAAATGTGGTGGTAGACACAAAATGCTTGTACGCCATTGGGTTGGTTCGTGTATACTCTAGTATTAGGCTCAGATTTACATTACCCGGAGCCGTGAATCTAGCACCAGCTTTATAACTCATGTGATTGCGCGAATTGTTCTTGTCCGTAGTCGTAGAAAGCCTCACTTCATCCACAAAAAAGCTAAAATACAGTTGCAAATACTTGATGTTTCGAGACATCAAATTGAGGAACATTTGTGAGTTCTGTCCTCCAAAATTACTGTTGCTACTCGTACTGTTGAGGGTATGATCTACCGATTTGTAGAATAGGAATGGAATTAAGTAAACAGGATTAAACCTATCTGAGTAAATCACGCTATTACCCGCAGAAAAGTACAAGCCCTTAACTGGGCGAATGGTAAACATATTGGCAGCCATGTATTTGGACCTCATTATTTCTCGGTAACCTCCGCCAGAATTATAACTAGCCGCAGAATCAACTTCATCAGAAATTAGCCAGGCATGGATGTAGTGAAACGAAAACCAATCCAACGGATTCAAGTCCAACTTTATCATTGGAAATGAAGGTGTTCTACCTGAAATAATATTTGAACCATTGTAATTACTTCCCCACTGAATGTGGTCTTTTACCAATGAAAGAGACGCCCATTTTACACTGGCCGATATTCCAGCACGCATTTCGCTGTAGTCAAGCCCTGTTTTGTAATTGACTCCCATTCTTTGGGTAAGAAAGGTCTCGTCACTCATTACTTCGGTATCCGAATTATCTCGTATCTCGGCATAAAAAGAGAAATACTTAGAAATGTTACCATACATTCTGGCGCCCAATGAATATTGGTAATTGAACTCCGAGCCAGAAAGAACACCCTCTCCACCAAATATTGGGTTAACTGTAAGGTTGAAAAGTGAGTCTTTGTAGTGAACTATATCGTACCTCTTTGCGCGTTTTCTTAGCGGGAAAACATCGCCACGTTTTAATCCCTTCCCTAAAAAATCAAATCCATAATAGTTTGGAGATTCTTTGATAAAATCTTGCATATAAAACTTAAGTTCCTTTTGCTGACGCGCATTAAGCGACTCCATTTTTTCTTCAGCTTCGCGCAAATAACTGTAAATCTGCATTCGAGAAAGGGGCAGAACTACGTTATTCAACTGTATCGCTTTTAAAGAAGATAGTTCTTCTAAAAACTCGTAAACCCTATCGTTAGAAACGTGATAAGGAACGTTTTGGGCAAATGAGCTTAGTGTTATGCAAACCCCGAAAAGCAGACTCAACAGCGACTTGGTAACTCTCGGCATAAGTTGATTGTCTTTTTTCACGTGGTGGTGCATTGTATGAGTGTCTTATCCATTAAGCTCGGATAGGTTTCTCTAATTATACTGAATACTTGGCACAAAGAATTTCCGCTATTCTATCGGAAGTGTTACCATCCCAAAGCGCTGGAATTTCGCCCTTTTTCCACTGTCCTTGCAGCATTTTCTCAATCCATTGCCCAACGTTGGCAGGATTTGCTCCAATTAATTCATTCGTTCCTACTGTAACCGTTTCTGGCCTTTCGGTAGAATCGCGCAATGTGATACATGGAATGCCAAGCACCGTAGTTTCTTCCGTAATTCCACCCGAATCAGTTACAACTCCAGCCGAATTCTTTATAACATAGATGAACTCAAGATAGCTTAGCGGACCCGTCATAATTAATCTCGAATCAGAGAAGTTTGCTTTTTCCAACACTTTTGCTGTTCGAGGATGAACAGGGAAAATGATTGGATAATCTCCAGCACTAGCTAGAATATTTTGGACCAACGAAACAAGCTCATTCTCCTTGTCCACGTTAGACGGCCGGTGCAAAGTCAGAACTAAATAACCTTTTGGTTTTAGATTATTTTCCGCATACAAATCGGGCTCAATCAAGTAGTCTAACCGATGATACAGCGTATCAATCATGGTGTTTCCCACAAAATGAATATTCTCTTTCGAGTGACCTTCTTTCTGTAATATTTCTCCAGCCAAGGTGGTCGTGGTAAAAAACAAATCGCTGATAGAATCGGTAACCATTCGGTTAATCTCTTCAGGCATAGTTCTATCGCCTGACCGAATTCCAGCTTCAACATGCGCTACATCAATACACAGCTTTTTGGCAGTAACGCTGCACGCCATTGTAGAAGTTACGTCTCCCACCACTAGTACAATATCCGGTCTATTTGCTATTAACTCAGCTTCGAAACCCACCATAATGGCAGCTGTTTGCTCTGCTTGAGTACCTCCTCCAGCTTCTAAGTTTACATCTGGTTCTGGGATTTCTAATTGCTCAAAAAAATCTCCACTCATCTTTTTATCGTAGTGCTGGCCAGTATGAACTAGTCGTCCAATAATGTCCTTTCCTTCGCTCCTTTTTTTTCTGATGGCCCGAATAATAGGGGCAATTTTCATAAAATTAGGTCGAGCTCCAGCTACGATAGTAATCTTCATTTTTTATCTGTCAATTAGAATTTGCCTTTACCTGCTGGTTCATTTATCAAACGTTGAAAAAAGAGCGAACCGATTTTACAACATGCTCAATTTGAGCATCCGTTAATTCTGGGAACATCGGTAATGACAAGATTTCGTTTTGTGCTTTATACGCTACCGGAAAATCTCCCGGCATATGATTAAGGTAGGCATAAGCTGGTAGCAATGGTAAAATTCGCGGATAATGGATGGCTGTAGACACTCCATTTGCCTCCAAATGTGTGGCTAGTTCATCCCGTTTTTCTGTTCTTAATACAAACAGGTGAAACGAGTGTTTACTATTTGGTCTAATAACTGGAAGTGCTAGGCCAGGAATGCCAGACAATCCCTCAGTATACTTCTTTGCATTACGAATTCGCATTTCAGTCCATTTGTTTATGTACTGAAGTTTTACGGTTAAAACTGCCGCCTGAATACCATCCAGCCTGCTGTTTATCCCTTCTATTTCGTGCGCATGTTTTTTAAGAGATCCGTGGTTTGCATACATTCTCATTTTCTGAGCCAACTCATCATCATTGGTAACGATACAACCAGCATCTCCATACGCGCCAAGGTTTTTTCCAGGATAGAAACTAAATGTTCCAGCATTTCCTGTAGTACCTGCCAATACTCCGTTTAGGGCAGAAAAATGAGATTGTGCACAGTCTTCAACTAAAAAGAGAGAATGCTTATCGCAAATAGCCTTAATCTTAGCTATCTCGCTCATCTGACCGTGTAAATGAACTGGCACGATTGCCTTAGTACGAGAGGTAATCTTTCCTTCAATTTGAGCAACATCAATACTAAAGAACTCGTCCATATCAACGAAAACTGGAGTTGCTCCAGTCTGAGTTATGGTCTCCGAAGTAGAAATCCAACTGTTGGCTACAGTTATGACTTCATCTCCTTGTCCTACACCTAACATCTTAAGAGCAATGTAAATGGCATCGGTTCCGTTAGCTACAGAAACACAATTTCTTACACCATACTCCTTTTCGAACGCTCGTTCAAAATCCTTTACAACCTGGCCACCAATAAAAGCGGTTTCCTCCAGCACATTGCCAATGGCAGCGTCCATTTCTGGCTTGATTGATAGGTACTGCGCTTTAAGGTCAACAAACGGTACTTCCATGTATTTGATTAAAGTTTACGTAATAGTTTGGCCGGATTTCCTGCGTATACACCCGGTTCTGTAATATTCTTAGTAACTACTGATCCTGCTCCAATCACTGCATTATCGCAAATTGAAACAGGTAATATGGTGGCGTTGCTGCCTATAGAAACGTGATTGCCAATTTGAGTTTCCATCCAAAGAGATTTATCTCCTTGTGCTGGTCCGCCCTTGGCGAATAGGTCGTTGACAAACATTACCCCATGACCAATAAAGCAGTTGTTGCCGATGGTAACAAGCTCACAAATGAAGCTATGAGACTGAATTTTGCAGTTGTTGCCAATTGTAACGTCCTTCTGAATCTCCACGAAAGGGCCTACAAATGTTTTATCTCCAATTGTACAGCCGTAAACATTGCACGGCTCTACTATGGTGACATCTTCACCAAGTTGAACATTAACTACCCCAACCGACTTTCGATTAAACTGCATCTTTGGATGGCTAGTTTAAGCCCGCAGCGGTGTAAATCTTATCAATAATCTCCACGGTTTTTAGCCCTTCATAGGCGTTAGTAGAGATGGTTGCTTGATTAGTAAGCACGTCTATCAAATTCTCATACACTTTATCGTGGTTAGACATTGAACCTTGGTACTGACCGTAATTGTTTGCCGTATTTCCCTTTGGTAGGTCTTTGAATTCAAAACCTTCTATGTTCTGATACTCAAGCTCGTTGAGGTACTGACCCCCAATTTTTACGGTTCCTTTTTCGCCAAAAATGGTGAGAGAGCCTTCCATGTTCTTTTGGTAACTGTTAACCGTATAATTAAGGGTTCCGATAACGCCATTGTGAAACTCTAATGCTACCACGCCTGCATCTTCGAACTCAATAATTCCTTGATGAGAGAAGTTGCGCATAATGGCGTGCGCTCGCTTTACGTCTCCAATTAACCAATATAAGAGGTCGATAAAGTGGCTAAACTGTGTATAAAGGGTTCCACCGTCTAAGTCTTTCGTGCCTTTCCAAGAATTGGCGTAATAATCTTCGTTTCGGTTCCAAAAACAGTTTAACTGAATGCTGTAAAGTTTTCCAAAAACACCTTGTTCTATTGCTTTTTTTAGGGCTGCAATTGGTGGATTAAACCTGTTTTGCTTAATAGCAAATAGACGCCTATTTGCACTTTCAGCCGCCTTAATCATCTCACCACAATCGTGCACATTGATTGCCATCGGCTTTTCGCATAGCACATGAAAACCTGCTTTTAGCGCCTTAATAGAATGCTCTGCATGCAAGCCGTTCGGAGTGCAAATTGAGATTACATCAATTTCTTTTTCTGCCGCTAATAAATCATCAATATTGGTGTAGGCTTTAACTCCATATTCCGCAGCTAAGGCATCAGCTTTTTGAGAATCAACATCGCAAACAGCCTGTAATAGACCAAAATTCTTTATGTGTTCTGCATGTCTATTGGCTATTCTCCCACAACCTACCAGTCCAAATTTAATCTGCTTCATTTATGAGCTTCTTATTTTATTGCTGAGAATATTGTACACGGCTTTGAAGAAATATTTGGTGTCCGTTGTATACGGATTCGCCTCTTTTTCGTTCAAATACGTTCTCTCAGATTCAATGTATTCGCTTACTTCTTGTTTCAGCAAAGCTACATAAGGCGGAACACATCCGGGCTTATGTTTCAATCTTAATTTCTTCATGTCTTCTGGATATTCCTCCAAAAAACGCTGACTAACAGGTCTGATGCCAACCAGCTTCATTTCTCCTTTCAATACGTTGAGTAACTGAGGCAGCTCATCTAGCCATAATTTACGCATGCTTGCTCCCCACGATGTCAGTCTAAAATCATCTGCAGGTTTACCAATTTCTGAATATCCGTTTTTACGGATAACGTAGTCTTGCAGATATTCAGAATATGGGTGCATTGTTCTGAACTTGTAGACTCCTATAATCTTACCGTCCTTTCCAACCCGAGGCATTTTATAGAGCGGACCATATGACGGGTTCTTATCCCTAATTGGTTCTCCAGTTTTTCTAGCAATGAAATAAATGAGACCATCTATGGCTCTATCGTCCAAAATTTCAAACCCACAAGACACAACTCTACCAAGTGCTTCTGCTTTAGAAAGTGCTCTGTTTCTACCGTGTGTGATAAAAAAGTACAGTTTCTGTGTAAGCTTCAACTTCGGGAATATGCGCTTGAAGATGAAGTCGAAGAGATAATATATCTGGCGGATTACTGGCGGGTATTTCCTGTTAATTCGCTGATGCCTGAGTATATAACTTTCGACACAACCAACGTGAAGTCCACCTAAAGGCAACAAGTGATTTACTGCATTGAAGAATTTATTAATTCGCTGGATGTCATTGATTCGCTTGAGATTGATGAGGTGAAACGAATCAAAGCCATCAGCAACAGCGTTTTCTTCAAGACTTCGAATATTAAACGGGGTGGAAGTCTTTACAATAGTAGTCCTTGAGCTCGGGTCCTTGCTATCAAGATTGATATATTGACCAATGAAGTCCCTGAGCTCTGGGTTAATCTCCTTTACAATACGATTGGACTCCTTCATCCCAGTTTCAGAAGCACAAATATATCGTTTACAAGCGTGTTTAATTGGTCATCTAGTGACCCATTAAGAACAATTTACGATGCGATTTACTGTGGCAAATCAGCTCATAAAGAACTGACGGGAGTCAGGCTCGTTTCACCTCTTCCGTAATTACATCCGCAAAGAACTTAGCAACGTTTACTTTTTTACTGAGCATAGCCTCTTTTCGTTCCTGCATTTCCCCATCAGGCAGGTTGAGATATTCCTTGATTACTTCAATCAATAAGCCCTCTTTGTACGTTTCTACTCCTCTGGTAAGACCAAGGTCTTGCAACTCATTGAGGTAGCCAAGTTTGCCAACAAAATCATTGAAACGAACAGAAGGAACTCCAAGAACTGCTGCTTCAGCAGCCATGGTTTGGCTATCGCCAATAAACATAGATGCCCCTGCCATAACTTGATGAATGTGCTCGGGCGGGACAGGCATTCGATATTTCTCAAGTTCACCTTTTAAAGGTCTTTCCGAGGTAATATAAACGGAACCGTGAGGAAGCAAAATCTGAATAATGCTTAATGCCAATTCATCATTAATACCTGTTTTCCCAGAGTCATGATGAGCATCCAACCCAGAAAAACGAAGGATGAAGTACTTTTCTGCCAATCCGAATTTTACCTTGATGGCGGGGTCGAATTGAAAATGATCTGGATGCAAATATGCCAGTTCATGATACCCTTCATACTGCGTGGTCTTATGTTCCCACTTACCAACTCTACAGCTTACTGGGGCAAGTAAAAGGGTCATAAACGGGTAGCCTAATTTGGCAAAACGAGGTACTTGATCCGCATCATCCTCATTTAAAATAATGCTTGTTATGCCAAGCAATTTACCAACGTGAGTAATTTCTACAGATGTGCCTACCAATACATCTGGTTTGTTCTTTCTGCACCATTTAAAAATCTCCCAATCGCGCTCGGCAAGACCTTTAATGATTCCAAATGTGGTTGATTTTCTTCCTTCTGGCTGAATGTTGGTGTACGGAAACCCAGAAGCTTTAAGTAACGTTTCTAAAACATCCTTTTTCTTGATGAGAATGTGCGTTTCAATCCCGCGTTCGTTTAAAACAGGAAACACATTTTTAAGCATGTGAAAATGAGCAGGATGCCCAAGGTAAAACATGGCTTTCATTGGCTAGGTGCGTTTCGTTTAAGCGCTACTCGGTAGTACGAAAGTGCAAGAAACATCCAAGCTTGAGACCACCTCATAAAAGGAATTTTATTGGTGTGACTTTTAAAAATTCTATAGTAGAAATAGCCTTTTTTGTCTTGCATGTTGGCGATGGTCCAGTTGGTAATCTTTTCCATCAATTCTACACTATCTGTTCTGTATTCACTCATCATAGCCAACGTTATAATTCCTTGGCTTTGATTATGGATTTCTGCTGGATACAGCTTTGGCAACCGCCAGTAGCTTCTTCCACTCTCGTGAAACTGTTGGTCGCAGTAAAAATCAATTCCACTTTTTATGGATGTTTCCCACTTCGGGTCTGAATAATTCAGTGCTCTTTTAATCTCAAAAAGGCTCTCTAAAATATAGCCTTGGTGAAAATCTACCTGTTTTTGCTCCTTACCCGTTTTGGGGTCCCAATTGTAGTTCCAGCGCCCATCTTTTTGCTGATGCGCAATCACAAAATTGCCGCATTTTATGGCCATATCGCGGTAGCATTCCTCCTTTGTAATACTGTAGGTCTTAGCAAGCGTCTCAGCTGCTAGCAAACTTGCATTGTAGCAGATGTCTGCTTTTGCTGGCGTATAACTGATGCTTAATCCCGCTTCATCTTCATACTTCTCTAGCTCTGTATCCATAAATACTGAGGCGCCTTTTAGCAACTCAATTACTTCATCTTTTTTGGTGATGATGTAATATTCGTAAAGACCTTTTGCAACGGTACCAGTAACTACAGATGATGGGAAAAATGGCGGAATCTGCTTTTGTGGACTTGCCCATGAAAAATTATACCCCCAACAAGTTCCTTGGTAGCCTTTGGATGTGTTTTCCTTCAGCCATGTGTAGAAATAATCAGCTTTATCTAAATAATCTTGCTTACCAAACTCCTTGTAAAGGATAGAATAGGCATGCAAAAACAGACCAAATGCCTTGGGATTTATCTCTTTTTTAATTCCTAAAAGCGGGCGAATATTAATTGGATTTCGTTTCTGAACCTGGGTGGCCAAAACAGGACCCCATTTACCCAACCAATGAAACGGAACCCAAGAATTTAGGGTGTCATACGGATCGTATCCCCGATATTTCTCTTCGGAAATGTAGGCTTCTAGTTTCTCGAAAGAGGTTAGCATCAATTACAGGGTAATTTTTCTGTTTTGAGAAATGCTTTCAAGTGCTTTAAGCGTTGCTAACGTTGACAGGTAACTGTCTTCGAAAGAAATTGGCAATGATTTGCCAGTTTTAATGGCTTCTAGCATCAATTCCACCTCTTTTGCATGACCTTTATCTTGCCCGCCAAACTTTATTTTCTTGGTGGTTTTTCCATAAATGGTCATCTGCTTAAAGTCGTCAATGATGGCCACATCTCCACCGCAGAAAACTTCCATGTATTCCTTGCCAAGCGTTTTATTTCCATTCGAAAAGTAGTTAACCGTGGCTATGCTTCCGTTCGCAAATTCCATGTTCATAACCACAGAATTGTTGAGACCATTGGCATCTTTCAATGTATTGGCGCTAACCGAAGTTATATCCGCTCCAGCTAGGTACATGGCTAAGTCAACGAAATGACATCCCTCACCAATGATTCTTCCTCCTCCAACTTTGGGGTCGTTAACCCAATGGTCTGGCGGAACCAAGCCTGCATTTACACGAATATTGATTGACTTTGGAAGCTCATCAGCAAAACGCTTTTTTAGTTCCTGAACTGCTGGGGCAAACCTTCGGTTGTAACCAACCATTACTTGTGTTGCGCTTCCAGCGGCTTTGGCTTCATCATATTTCGCTTTAATCTCTTCTAGTTGCTCAACGGTTAATGCCATTGGTTTCTCAACAAACACAATTTTCCCGCTTTCAATTCCGCTCAGCACGTAACCAGCATGCGAATCGTGACGGGTTGTAATAATTATAGTGTTGATTTTATCATCTGCAAACAACTCTGCAGGAGATTCTGCGCAGTAATTGAAAGCATATTTTTCGCCAACATATCGAGCTGAATTACCCGTATTTGTAGCAATTCCAATCAGGTTACAATTCCCTTTCATCTTAGGAAGTAGCGTTCCTTGTGCGAAGGAACCTGCTCCAACAAAACCAAGGTTCGGTTCGCTGGCCTTGACTGCCGTATTGTTAAGCGGAACTCTTTTGCTAAGTTCCTTCTCAATATCGTATCTCACCACCACGCCATTGAAAGGCTCCTCACGAGACAAAATCATATCATACGCTTTAGGCGCGTTTTCAAGGTCGTAAGTGTGAGAAACAAGAGATTCAATTTCTAATGTGCCATTAGCCAATAACCGCACAAAACTTTGCATGTTTCGATTCTCTGTCCAACGAACGTAGCCGTATGGATAATCGATTCCCTTGTCTTCGTAATTAGGATCCTGTCGACCAGGCCCGTACGACATGGACATACGCAAATCAAGTTCCTTCTTATAGTAATTGGCCCTGTTAAACCCGGTTGGAACCGCTCCAACAATTACCACTTTACCCTTTTTACGAGCCATTTCTCCCGAAAACTCAATTGGATCCAAGGAAGGAGTTCCAGCTGTTATCAATACAGCATCCACTCCATAACCATCCGTGAAATTCATGATGATTTCGTTGATTCCTGCTTGATTTCGGTTATAAACATTCTCGATTCCACATGATTTGCAAAGTTCTATCTGCTTATCAGAAACATCAACTGCTATGGCATTTACACCAGATGCTTTCAGAATTTTTGCCGAAAGCTGACCGATAATTCCCATTCCAATAATGAGACAGTTTTCTCCGAGCGTAAGCTCTGCTTGTCTTATTCCTTGTATAGCAATTGAACCAATGGTTGTGAATGCTGCTTCATTCAGCTTTACGTTTCCAGGAACCTTCACGCACAAATTCACTGGAACCGAAACTACATCGGCATGACATGCAGTAGCACCTCCACAAGCAACAAAATCTCCAACTTTAAATCCCTTTACGTCTTCGCCTACGGCAATTACCTCGCCTGCAGAACTATACCCTAAAGAGGCCTTTGCCTCCAGTTTGTTCATTACAAAATTGTAGGTGGTGAGTGGTCCTTCGAGCTTTACTTTCTCGATAACCTGCTTCACTTCTTTCTGACGGCTTCTGGCTTTCGCGATGTACCCCTTTCTGGCGTCAGTTACCGTTTTTCCTTCGGTTCCTGCACTGATAACCGAAAAATGATTTCTAACGAGCAATTGACCTTTCCCCAGTGCCGGAAATGGCACCTCGAGAATTTCCATTTTTCCCGATTTAAGCTCTTGAGTCAGTTGTTCCATTTTGTATCAATTAAAAAAAGTGCGAAACCAGATTTCATTCACCATTAGCCTCCAAATGACTTGAGAATTATCTTCAATTCCCTTTTCGTTGTTAACGATTAGTTGCTGAACGTATGATGGATTATACATTCCTCTACGTTCCAGAGTTTCCTGCGAAAGTAAATCGTTAACCATTTCTTTCAATTCATTTTTTAGCCATCCCCGCATTGGTGCGCTAAAGGGTGCCTTGGGTCTATAAATTATTTCTTTAGGCACGTACTTTTCAGCAACCTTTTTGAGGAGGTATTTTTGAACATTACCTTTAATCCTCATTTCTGGCTGCATGCCAAAGATAAGCTCCACTATTCTATGATCAATTAGCGTAGGGCGACCCTCAACGCTGGCGGCCATCATTGATTTATCAGAATATGTAAGATTGTGATCGGGCATATAATACTTAGAATCGCTGTAGCAAATCTTGGCCAAATACGAACCTTGAGTTCTGTCGAAAAGGTCTTTTTGATATTGGTAATAATAACTCTTCTCAAAAGGCATTGCATTGGTATAATACCTACCAAATGTCTCAGCAGTTAAAGCTGAATTTTTTACTGCAATATGCCTGTCAAATTGAGACATTGAAGCGACTTCCATAAACCGCTTAACCCATCGTATATATTTAAAATTTCGCTTCGAGTTGTTTTCTGGAAGCTTTGCAATTGCTCCTGAGATTAGGCTTTGCAATCCTTTAGGTACAACTTTTTGATACGGATCGGCCTTTAGGCAAGCGAGCTGAGTCCGATATCCAGCAAACACTTCGTCTGCACCCATGCCATTCAACAAAACGCTTATACCTTGATCTTTTGCGGCTTTTGAAATGAGGTATGTGTTAATTGAGGCGGGATCGGCAATTGGTTCATCTAAATGGTAAACCATTTTTGAAACCAAATCCGCAACATCAGGAGTTAACTCAATTTCATGATGATTGAACCCCATCTTTTCAACCAAAATATTGGCATACTTCGAGTCATCCACATTGCCCTGTAACTTAAGGTCTTTTTGGGCAAACTTGATGGTGAAGGAATTAAGTGGTTGATTCATCTTCTGTTGCATCATTGCACACAAGATGGATGAATCAAGTCCACCGCTAAGCATTGCCCCTACCGGAACATCAGAAACCAAATTGAGGCGTACTGCATCATCAAGCAAATAATCCAGCTTTTCAATTGCCTCATTTTCGTTTATAGGCTGCTCGTTAATTGGTATATCCCAATACTGGGATAAGGCCGGTGAAGAACCCTTCTTGAACTTTACAAAATGCCCAGCGGGTAGCTTCAGAATATCTTTGAAGCCAGTGAATGGAGTTATTTGAAAGTGTACAGGGGTTTGAAGGGCAGCATGGTCGGGCTCTTTCTTATAAGCCTTAAGCTGCAGAATTGACTTTATTTCTGAAGAAAAGGCAAAACCTCCATCTTGATACAAATAGTAAAATGGCTTTATACCTAGTCGATCTCTTGCTGCAAAAAGTTCTTGTTTTGACGGATCGTAAATACCGAACGCAAACATTCCGTTAAACCTTTCAAGGCATGATTCCTTCCATTGAAGATATGCCCTAAGCACAACCTCGGTGTCGCTATTGGTTTTGAACGTATGACCAAGGCCTTTAAGCTCTGCCTGTATTTCCTTGTAATTGTATACCTCACCATTGAACACAATCCAAAGCCCCGACTCTTCATGAACCAAGGGTTGGTTGGCAGCATTTGATAGGTCAATAATAGAAAGGCGGGTGTGACCCAACCCACTTCCATCATTTGGAAACCATTTAACCCCATGACCATCAGGGCCACGGTGATTTACAACCTCTACAGCGTTCTGAAGCTCAGACTGATTTCCACAATTAATGAAGCCGACTATTCCACACATGGTCTATTATTCGGAAGCTACTGATTGATAAATTTTCTTCACCCTTTCGCTTACCATGCTAGACCAAAACGTTGATTTCGCTTTTTGATAGTTGTTTTGTGAGAATTTCTCGTATTCAACTTCGTTATTTAGAATATCGATGATGCAATCAGAAACCAACTCGTAAGAACTATCAGCTAATAATCGTCCATTTTCACCATCCTTGAATACGGTATAAATTCCGCCAACATCTGTTGTTATCACCGGTAATCCGAACGCCATGGCTTCTAGAACTGCGTTTGGCATACCTTCAAACTCAGAAAGAAAAACGAACATGTAAGCATCCAAGAACAGTTGTTTCTTTTCATTACCAGAAACAAAGCCAGCAAATGTCACATCTAATATTTGATTTTCAGCTACCATTTCCTTCAATGGCTCAAGAGCCGAACCATCGCCCGCAAAGGTAAGACTGATATCTGCACAGCCTCCCTTAGCCTTGGTATAGGCTTCTAGAATCTGAAACACGCCTTTCTCCCTTTCAATTCTTGATAGAAACAAAATGTTCTTTTGGCTTCTAGATTTTCTTAGTTCTAATTGCTTCTCAAAATTCAGGTCTCTAACAAGTTCTTCGTTCACCAAGGTGGTCTCTAAATAGGTAGGCCCCTTATAGCCCATCTCTTTAATTCTGGTCAAGTTTTTACCTGACAGGTCAATAATGGCATCGCATTTTAAGACTGTATGGTTGAACCAAACCTTCGTAATACCTCCAAGATTATTGGCAAAAGAATCATCCCAGCCTCTAAAAAAAACAATCGTTCTTGTACCGGCTAAATGAGCCAACAATACAAAAAGTCCATCCCTTATTATGGATTTACGGTCGAATGCTGTGGTGGTTTGAACCAACGCCACATCACTTTTAAAAAGTGCTTTCAGGAAATTGAGATAATCGTTGGCCAACCTTATTCCCTCACTTATTTTTCCAGTTCGGACAGGCCAAGTTCTAGCCCCGCGAGTGAAATACACAACATTGTCTGAAAAATGTTGTCTAATTGCTCCATAATAGTTGGTAATACCACCTCTAGCTTCCTTTCCTGGGACAAGTATTAAAATCTTCTTGTCGCTCATTTTTTCAATACGCCATCCAATACCGAAAGGCTCCAAATCAGGTTTCCATTGTCACTTTTTCCGCTGGCATTATCCTGGACAAGATGTGCAAGTACTTTAGTATTGAAAAGTCCAGTTCCAGCTCCCAAATTACACAGTCTATCTTGCAATTTTGGGTCTTTAAACCATTCCCTGACAGGAACCCTGAACCCTTTTTTAGAAGCTCCTAATAGCTCTTTGGGTAGTTTTTTACCAATGGTTTTTCGTAGAACGCTTTTACGCTCCCAACCTTGCATCTTCACCTTTTTATCTACCGTAGCCATGAATTCGATGAGCCGATGATCAAGGAACGGCAACCTAGTTTCTAATGACGCTGCCATGCTCATCCTATCAACCTTAACAAGATAATCGTTTGGTAGGTCGAACTTGAAATTCAAGTACATCTGCTTATAAAAATCATCCTTGTATGGCGATTTTGCCATTAATTCTTGAATGTAATCTTCTACACCCCAGGTTTTAATATCAGGGTTTATCAGTGCCTTCACCACCTCAATTTCGGGCTTTGCCCTTTTGTGCAATAACCGTGTGTTATAATCTTGAGAGGATGACGTAAATAGGTTTCCGTACCTGTTCAATTTGTACCTGAGTCCTCCTTTAAAAATGCTTGAAGTTGCGCTGAGCATTTTGGGAAGGCCTTGCTGAACAGCTTTTGGCATTTCTTGATATGTTTGGGCAAATTTTACTCCCTGATAGGTAGAATAACCAGACAGAACCTCGTCTCCACCATCTCCCGTTAAGACCATTTTTACTTTTTCGGCTGCAAACCTTGATACTTGCCCTGTGGGAATGGCTGAAGAGTCTCCAAATGGTTCGTCATAATGATGAACAATCCTATCCAAATTGACCTCAAAATCGTCTTGAGTTACGGTTCCTAGATGATGTTCTGTCTTGTACTTTTTGGCCACCAATTCTGCCAATTTGCTTTCGTCAAACTCGCTTTCGCTATAGCCTATTGTAAAGGTTTGAACAGGATATGGAGTTTGGCCCGACATAATCGCAACGATAGAAGCGGAGTCTAAACCACCACTCAAAAAAGCTCCAAATGGGACATCGCACCGCATTCTAATTCTAATAGAATCTGTAAAAAGTTCTTCAAATTTTTCATAAATCTGCTTCGCGTTGTTGTTCATATTTCCCTCGTCAATAGAGGGAAGATCCCAATACTTCTGCTCTTTTATGCCATCAGCAGTTGCAAGGATAAAATGCCCAGGCATAAGCTTTTTAATGTGCTTGAAAAATGTATTTGGAGCAGGAATGCTTTTGAAGACAGCATACACTTCTAGCAGTTCAAATTGAGGTTCTCGTGGAACGCCATATTCCAGAATAGACTTAATCTCGGAACCAAATATCAGCGTGTTATCCCAAATGGCGTAATGAACTGGTTTCTCTCCAATTCTATCTCGCGATATGAACAACTGCTGTTTCCTTTCGTCCCAAAGGGCAATTGCCCACATACCATTGAACTTGGATTGGCACTCTACGCCCCATTGTTCATATGCCTTTATTACAACTTCGGTATCTGAAGTTGTTTTGAACGTGTGACCCAATTGAGCCAACTCTTCTTTCAACTCGATGTAATTGTAAATCTCTCCGTTAAGCACAACCACAATCGATTTATCGTCATTGTACATTGGTTGGTCGCCAGAGGATAAATCGATAATGGACAGCCTTCTATGACCAAGACCCACATTTCGATTTAAATGAAAACCTTCTCCATCTGGCCCGCGGTAATCTATAAGGTCGGTCATCTTTTTAAGACGTTGACCATCTACTTCACGGCCATTCTCAAAATGAAATATTCCGGTTATTCCGCACATAATTACTTGGCCGTAGCCAATTTAAATTGGGAAACAATCTGCTCTGCAGAATAATCCGAGCCAATAGCCGATAAATGTTCAATTAATTCGGCTTCTGTAAAACGGAGTTTTAGAGGTTTTGCTGGGTTTCCTACTGCCACAGCATAGGCTGGAATTGATTTTACTACAACTGAGCCCGCACCTACAACCGCTCCTTCTCCAATTTTTACTCCTTTTAAGACGGTAACATTGCTTCCAATCCACGCGTTTTTTTCAATAACAATTGGTACGTTTTTCCCTCCTGTCTTCACAAAACGCATTGGCGTACCAACCTTGCTAATGTTGTGGTCTCCACCCATGATTGTAACGCGCTTACCAAACATTACATTATCATGAATTTGAACAGGAACCGTGGTGTTAATGGTAGTATCTAAACCCATAAACACATCATTACCTACCTCAATAAGTCTATGATCAACAAACTCAGAGTTATAACCGAATCTGAAATTCTTACCAACTTTTTTAAGCGATGCTCTAAGTATGAACCACCTTACGGGCCACATAAAATTGGGCAACGAGCGTAATATGAATCGAAGATACTTTGGAGAAATACTGGTCATCTAGGACGTAAAATTACCTCTCTAGCGGTAGACAGCTATCATTTGTGATGATAAAGTTTATAAAACTCGGTTATCATTTTTTCTATGCTGAACTTAGTTCTAACGATGTCTTTAGCCGCAGTTCCGAGTTTTTGTCGATAATCAGGTTGATTAAGCAGTGAAATAACGCTTTCTGCCAAGTGAACAGAGTCTTCCAATTTGAGTAAATATCCGTTCACCCCGTTTTCGATAATTTCTGGATTTCCGCCTGCATCAGTTGCTAAAATAGGTTTCCCCAGTGCCGAAAATTCGAGAAGTGCATTAGAAATTCCCTCACCGTAAGTACATAGCACACCTATATCGCAAAGGTTCATTATCGATTCAACACCAGTCTGTTTACCAAGGAACCTGATATTCGCTCTCCATTTTTTTGCTACCATTTTCTTGTATGGGGCATCGTCTCCATCTCCAATACATAAAAAGGTGACATCCGGAACCTGCTCCAAAACCATTTGTGCTCCCATCAAATACGTTTCATAATCCTTACGATAATAAAATGTTGCTACCATCCCAACAACATGCTTGGTGGTTATGCCAAACCGGTGGCGTATTTCATCAGGGTCTGATAAGTGTGCTAATCGCTTAAAATCAAACCCATTATAAATAACAGAACTCTTTTCCGATGGCGCATTGTACGCTTTTAGGCCAGCGAAACTGTTGGCTACGATTTTATCAGAAAACGGAAAAGTTATACGGGGACCAAGAAGAGCTATGGATGGGTTTTCAGGTGCGTCTGTAATTTGACTATTTATTAACTGGTAACCCCGTAGAATTCGAGTCGGTATTGCGTACACAGCCACCATATTTCCCCAAACATGAATTACATCTGGTTTAATCTTATTAACTAGGCTGTAAAACTTGAAGAAAACTCTCGGGTCCTTTTTTATCCCTTTCCGTTCAGTGAGGTGAATCTTTACGTCTAAGTCAAGAATTTCGGAATAATGAATCTCATTCTTCATCAACGCAATTTCAATCTCGATATCTGGATAAAGGCTTAAATTCTTTATTAGTTCTACGAGTCTGCGTTCCTTACCCCCAGAACCAAGATTTTCTATAAAATAGAGAATCTTCATTCGGCCAGCATTGCGGTTAATCTTTCTGAGTAGACCTTGTAGTCAAACAGCTTTCTGCCAAGCTTTTGCCCTTCTTTGCCAATATTCACTGCCATCTCCTCATTAGCATTAACCTGCGTCAATTTTTTCGCAAAACTAGAAGAACTTGTATCAGTTGAGACAAAAGCCGTCTTTCCATCCTCAAAATATACTTTCACTTCTCCAATGGCGGTGGTGACGATGGGATTGCCCGTTGCCAGGTACTCAGATATCTTGTGAGGGAATCTGGCCTTGTCTGTGATTGTGTCTCGTAAAGGAATAAGCAATGCAGTGGCGCATTTGTAGCAGTTTATCAGCTCATCAAAAGGTAGGTCTGATTTAAGCGTGATGCGGTTAGCCTTTTTGCTTTCAGCTATTTTTTCCTTCACACGTTTCATTTGATCTGCCCTACCATGGATGACAAGTACCAAAGCGGTATCCGCTACTTCCGATTGATTAAAAGCCTCTATAACTAAATCCAATGCTTCGGAGTAACTAGCACCTGCACAATAGAGAAAATACTTCTCTGGCAATTCGCTTCTGTCTCCCGCACCTTCGAAGAGCTGAAAATCTGTGAGCGGCAACACTTTAAGTTTAGGGTTGTTCCAAGACTGCTTGAGTAGGTTACCGTCAAGCACATCGCTTATGTATGTGATTCGGCCGCAATGTTTGGCGAAATTCTCATCAAACTTCTTATCAATTCCTTTAGATGACTTCATTGAGTCTATCTGTTCTACATAATCGAACACCAAATCAATACCTAAAATTCTAGCGAGTGTGGAATAATACTTGAGCTCAATGAAGGAGTTAGTATTCACAAACAAATGGTTAAGCCTACCAGTTAACCTCCTCCATGTAATGAAAAGAAATTCGCGTATAAGCCCTACCAGTTTTAGTGTGTTTCTAATTATAAAATTGGGATTGTAATATGCAGTTCCTGAACAGTACAAATAATCGATGCCCCTAAAAGAACCCTTTGCTGGAATACGTTCGGAGCTGAGGTTTGTGTTTCTGTGATTACCCCTTCTATTACAAACAGTTACATGATGCCCAGCAGCAACCAAAGCCAAACTAATATACAACTGCCGCTGCACCTGAGCCATGCCGTGCGGAAACCCATTTGAACCAACGTAAACGATACTTTTCAAGCTTCGATTTCTTTAATCACTTTAGCAGGATTTCCACCAGCAATGACATTTGCGGGAATGTCGCTTACTACAACGCTATTAGCGGTTATCACACTATTCTCTCCAATTGTAACACCCTTAAGTACTATGGCCCCGTAACCTAACCACACATTTTGTTTAATGTGTACTGGTTTTGATTTTGAATGTCCAGACTTATGCCTATCAGCGGGTCTTACAGCGTGCCAGTCGAAATCGGTGACTAGTGAATTTGCACCAAAAAGAACGTCATCTTCAATCGTAATTAATTCTGCACAGCCAATGACAGCCCCACTTAGTCCGCACCTATTTCCAATCGTAACTCTTGCCCCTTCCTTGTGGGTAGCAATGGTGCATTTCCTATTAAGACCAATCAAGTTCGACCGCGGACTCGACCTGAATCGGCAATTATTCCCAACTTTGATACTACTGTTATAAACACGTTGGACAATTGGGATTCCGTAAAAGTCACAGCCAGTACCGAATTTGATACCAGAAGCTCGCCAATACGATTTTGTGACCAAACCAGAGACTGACTTGCTAATCTTAAACGACCATGCCGTAATTCTTGAAAAAACTATCGCGGAGAAATCGAATCTCAATTTATCAAGTCGACTACCCATTTCTTACAAAGTTGGATGGAGCAGTTTTTGATTTTCTTGACTTTCCCATTGCGTTGATAAAACCCATTAATAAAAGACACCAAAATACGATGTTGGATTGAAGTGGATTAGAGAATACAGGAAGCAATATCAGTAATGAAATAAGGAGTCGCTCTACAACGGAAACGTTATATTCAAATGGGATAAACCCTGACAAACAGAATCCCAAAAAAAGCATTCCAACTAATCCAAACTTACCCATGAGAACCGCCAAACCATTTGGATTAGACCAGAGATTCCCTAGGCCGAGCATTTCGTAATCCTCATCCCATCCGTAACCTAGTATTGGCCTATGCTTCAACCTATCCAATTCAATTAACATTCCTGCAAACCTACCAATTGACTTCTTTTCACCTATTTCCAGTCTACGTTCGTAGATTGATTTGTAATCCACGTTCTTCTCAAGATACTCGTCAATCTTTCCTTTCATGAATGGAAGATTATAGACGGGTATGGCTATTACCACTCCGATTCCTAAAACCGAAATAAGTTTTACGCTTTGCCTTTTATACTTTTTATAATAGACAAGTGTCATTAAGGTAAAAAGGGCGAAAAGTGTAGTTGTAGAAATGGTGGTTATAGAGTACACGATTAGTATCTTCATTTCGCGACTAAATGTCATTGCGTTTACAACGACATACCTGTACGCCAACTGAAGAACTATCATAGCTCCGAAAGCGCCCGGTTCCCACATGAAGCCACTGTTTCTTACTACTCCATTGGCATAAACATCAGCTAACCAAGGGTTCATATTGTAGAAAAAAACATATACCCCACCTTCAATAGCCTGAACATGATAAGACATATTGAACGGAGATAATACGGCTTTAAGAGTTTGTTCACTGATTACATGAACGATGTAAAATGGAATGGTTATTAAAGTGAGGGCGTACAAATCCTTGAATAAAGTGTCTGTATAGGTTCGACCATGCTGCTTAACCATATGGTAAAGCGCAATTACCACTACATAAAACTTAATGGCTCCAACGGTGAAGACCCCATTGGAAACTAGGTGCCATACCCATACTAAAATAAATCCTCCTGCTAACCAACCACCAGCCCTGTCCTTGGTCCATGTAACGCCAGCAGTTTTTAGCAGAAAACCAATGGTTACCAAAAAGAAGATCAATACTGCTTGAGGGCTATTGGCAAAATCATTAGTTGCAGCTGCAATAAAAATGACATACATATTGTATAAAAACAGAAACAAGCGCCTTGATGAAACCTTCATTTTTGTGGCGTTTGCAATTGGCTCATTATAGCCTTCGGTGAATTTGAATAAGAGGACAATTGTTCAATTCTCATTTCAATTCTTCCGTCATAAGAAATTCCTCTACGTTTAGGAATTTGTCCTTGTTCGTCTTTATTTTTTCAATTGGCCAGTTCCACCAATTTGTTGCCCTTATATGTTCAATCTTACTTTGCTCAAACCTAAATTTCAAGACCTTGGCTGGAATTCCTCCTACCACCGCATACGGCTCTACATCTTTTGTAACCACTGCTCCTGCAGCAATTACAGCCCCATCGCCAATTGTAAGGCCCCCCATGATTATGCTGTTATTCCCTATCCAAACATCATTACCAATATGCGTTCTTTCATACTCCTGAAAATGGTCTTTATCAGCAAAATAATGGCTCTTCTTATTGGTGTAGAATGTGGGGTGAGTTGACACAAAGTTTATTGGATGAATTCCTAGTCCTATTGAAACCTGAGAGCCAATGCAACTATATTTTCCAATATCTGCGTTGGCAATAGACGAATTGCGATTTACGTACGAGTAATCTCCGATACTACAATTCGACATGGTAATGTTATCGGTAAGAAGAATGTTCGTTCCAAATTTCACTGTGCCAATAGAATTACCTGTGCCCAGCATCAAGTTCTTGCCAGTATTGCGCTTAAGCACAATTCGTTTATGCCTGAAATAAATCAGCCACTTTATAAAAGGAATGTTTTTTAGGTCTAAGAGCAATTGCATTATTTATTCCAAATTCCAGATGATTTCTTATTCAATGTAAGGTAGGTCTGGTAGGGCATGACAATCGCGAAAATCCCAAGAGAAATAATACTAGCTAAAATAACCCCAGAGTTACCCATACTCAAGTGCTTGGCAAAGTAAATAGAAAGTGGAATATTCAGTCCTGCAGCAATTACCAAGACAATCAGTTGCATCATTACTTTTCCAACACCATTTATGTAATGCAGAAAAATTTGAGAGAAGGAGGCCGTGCATACGAACAACGCAACTAAAGCAGACAACTCAAAGGACACCTTCTCGGCTAGTTCTACTCCAACCCATAACTTGTATAAGAAAGGCGAAGCCATCAACAGAACTACAGCAAGCAGACAAAATCCAGCCCAAACCTTTACAAGTTTTTTTAGTGTACTCTTAATCCAGGCCACATCGTCTGAAGCATGCGCTTGCGTAAACGATGACCACATAGGAACCATAATTATGCTGAATCCGAGTGTTATAACGCCAAAAACTTTTTGAGGCAAATAGTAGGTAGTAACGAACTCAGGGCCCAAAACCTGTGTGATTATCATGTTATCAGTAGCAAAAATTATGATGGATCCAGCTTGAAGAAAGAAGAACTTAATCCCTAGTGTGAGTAAACTTCTGACTTTGTTCCTGTCGAAAAATGACAGCGATGGTCGAATGGAATGATAGTCGCGACTGAAGAACCAAATAGATGCCAATATGTATACCAACACAATTGGAGCGGTAATCAGCAATCCTACCACAGTAATAGACCCTTTTTGGTACCATGCTATGAAGGCGAATAAGCCTAAAATGGTGAGAATGTTTCCTGCGGCCAGAAAAACGTTATTCATTGATGGTCGTAGGTCGGCAGTAAGAATAACTCCTATTAGTTTTAGCACAAAACGAACACAGAATAGGGCAAATACAATCCAAACCAACATATTGAGTTCAGATACAATTTCTACTGGTGCTTTTAGAATACTCCCCCAATCGAGAAAAAGCATAGTAACAGAAAAAACGGCAAGCATAATTGCTGAAACAGCCGCTATTGCGAAGTAAGCCGAACTAACATAAGAACGAGCTACGGTATTGTCTTTCTCTGTAAAAGCTTGTGTAAGATGATTTCTTAATCCATTACCTAGCCCGATATCCAAGAAGGAAAACCAGCCAATTACAGAACCAAGCGTGAGCCATACTCCATAGCTCGCTTCTCCTATAAAACCTAAAATAAGGGGGACTTGAATAAAACCGATTCCAATGTTTATCCCTTTCAACAAGAAGGAAAAAAGGATTTGCTTTTTGGCCTTTATGCTTCGCTCGTGACCCTGCGAAAAGAATTTTTTAATCCAGCCTAGCATTCAGACTACTCAAAATAATCAAGCGTTTTGTAGCCGTTGTTCTTTAGCAACTGATCTTTTTTGAAAATGGCGATATCGCCTTTCATCATATCTTCCACCAACGCCTGAAGGTCATACTTCGGTTTCCATCCAAGCTGTGTATTGGCCTTTGTTGGGTCACCAATAAGAAGGTCAACCTCAGTGGGTCTAAAATATTCAGGGTCAACAGCTACGATTTCTTTCCCTATTTCAATTTGGTATTCTGAGTTGGTGCAAGCAGAAACAAAGCCTTTTTCCTTTATCCCCTCGCCCTTAAATTCAAGTTCAATACCAACTTGTTTAAAGGCCATTTTTACGAAGTCGCGAACGCTTGTGGTCTTACCTGTTGCTATCACAAAATCTTCTGGTTTTTCTTGCTGAAGAATAAGCCACATTGCTTCTACATAATCCTTTGCATGACCCCAGTCTCGTTTAGCATCAAGGTTTCCTAAGTAAATTTTTTGTTGCATTCCGAGGGCAATTCTAGCTGCGGCTCTTGTAATCTTTCTAGTTACGAAAGTCTCTCCCCTAACTGGAGACTCGTGGTTGAAAAGGATTCCATTGCAAGCATACATACCGTAAGCTTCGCGATAGTTTACTGTAATCCAGTAAGCATACATTTTGGCCACTGCGTACGGAGAGCGTGGGTAAAATGGTGTTTTCTCACTTTGCGGAACTTCTTGAACTAAACCGTATAATTCTGAGGTTGACGCTTGGTAAATCTTGGTCTTATTGGTCATCCCTAAAAGACGAACGGCCTCAAGAATTCTAAGCGTACCAGTTCCATCTGCGTTAGCTGTGTATTCTGGAATGTCAAAACTCACTTTAACATGGCTCATTGCGGCCAAGTTGTAAATTTCGTCCGGCTGCACTTCTTGAATGATTCTAGTTAGATTCATCGAATCTGTAAGGTCACCGTAATGCAACTTGAACTGCACATTATCCTCGTGTCTATCGTGATAGAGGTGGTCTATTCTGTCAGTATTAAAAAGGGAACTTCTTCGCTTTATGCCATGTACCTCATACCCTTTCTTAAGAAGAAATTCGGAGAGATAAGCTCCATCCTGACCGGTTACTCCGGTTATCAATGCTACTTTTTTCATACTGAGTAATATTCTTGCTGATTAAGAAAATCAGCATAAGTCATTTCAATTCCTTCTCTTAGCCCAATCTTTCGTTTCCAACCCAAGTTGGTCAGTTTAGTCACATCCATCCACTTACGCGGAGTTCCATCGGGCATATCGGTATTCCAATCAATATCACCTTCAAAACCAACTACTTCTCTAATCAATTCCACCAATTCTTTGATGGAAACATCTTCTCCCGCCCCAATATTGACCAATTCTCTAGCGTTGTAATTCTGCATGAGAAAGATGCATGCATCAGCCAACTCATCGGCATACAAAAACTCTCTTTTGGGAGTTCCAGTTCCCCAGACCTCTACAGATTGGCTACCGTTCTCCTTCGCCTCATGAAACTTTCTAATTAGCGCAGGTAGCACATGAGAATTCTTCAAATCGTAATTATCGCCTATTCCGTAAAGATTAGTTGGCATTACGCTAATGAAGTTGCATCCGTATTGATCACGATAATTTTCGCATAGCTTAATACCCGCAATTTTGGCAATCGCATACGGTTCGTTAGTGGGTTCCAATTCTCCTGTAAGCAGATAGCTTTCTTTCAATGGCTGAGGTGCCATTTTAGGGTAAATACAAGATGACCCCAGGAACATTAGCTTCTCCACCTTGTGCTCATAAGCAGCATGGATTACGTTTGATGCAATCATCAAATTATCATACAAAAAGTCTGCACGGTACGTATTATTTGCATGAATACCGCCAACCTTGGCTGCGGCCAGAAACACAAATTCTGGTTTTTCTTTTTCGAAAAAATCGTTAACCGAAGCTTGATTTTTCAGATTAAGTTCTGAAGAAGTACGAAAAATTAGGTTATCGTAACCTGCTTGCTTAAGCAAACGACAAATGGCAGAACCTACCATTCCTCTATGGCCTGCGATATAGATTTTTGAATTGTGTTTCATTATCCTTTTGGTTCCGCTGGCAAAGCTAATTATTATACAATCTAAGCCCCGAAGCGGTTCTATGCATTTAACTCATCAACTCCGTTGTGGAAATCCCTTTAAGCAACGGTAAAATCACTACGTTTTTCACCAAGTCGTTCCCTACAACTTGTTCTTTGGAGTAATCTCCACCTTTAACAAGCGTATTGGGTTGTAATGCTTTTATGAGTTCGAATGGTGTGTCTTCTTCAAACACGATAATGCCATCTACAAAAGGAAGGGCAGAAAGTGCCTCTACACGCTGATTGAGTTTGTTTATTGGTCTTTCGTTTCCTTTCAATCGCTTGATGGAGTCGTCCGAATTAAGACCAACAACTAGCTTATCGCCCAAAGCCTGAGCTTCTTTTAACAACTGGCGATGACCTTGATGCAGCACATCAAAGCAGCCATTGGTGAAGACCACTTTTTGGTTTAAAGCTGCTTGTTTAAAACCGGAAATCGCACTCCTTTCAATCAGTTTAGAACCTTGGCTAACAAACGATGTGAGCTCACTCTGTTTCACTACTGCAGTACCTAATTTACTAACTACAATACCCGCAGCGGCATTCGCCAAAAAGGCACTTTCGGAAACCGTCTTTCCTTGAGCTAGGCTTACACCAAGCGTAGCTAAAACAGTATCTCCCGCACCGCTTACGTCATACACTTCTAGCGCTCTAGTAGGAATATTAAGCACCGCGTTTTCAGAAACCACAGACATTCCATAGCTAGAGCGGGTAGCAACAATATTTTCAACCTGGAACTGGTTTCTGAGCTTATTACAAGCCGTTATAATTTGGTTGTCGTCATTCTTAACGCCATTACCTGCAGCTGTCATTCCTAGCTCCAAAAGATTCGGTGTGACTAAGAATGCTCCTGAATAACTCGACCAATCGGCCCGTTTTGGGTCAACAAGCACGCGCTTGTTTTCTTTTTTTGCAAGCGTAAACACCTCCGCTAAAACCGCATCAGATAAAGTGCCTTTGGCGTAATCTGACAAAAGCACCACATCACAAACCTTGATTTGAGTTGAGAGAATGCTTTTTAGAGCGCTGATTTCGTCATGGCTCCATTCAATAAATTCTTCTTTATCAAACCGAACAATTTGTTGACCTGAGACCACGCGTGTCTTTACAATTGTTGGTTGATTCCCTTTCACAAACGCGGTTTTGATACCGAGCTTTTCACAACTGCTTTGAACGTCATTGGCCTGATTATCGTTTCCAAGTTTGCCTATAAGAACAGTCTCTGCTCCTAATGAAGCGGCATTACTAGCTACGTTTCCGGCACCGCCAAGTGTACTCCATTCTCTATCCACTTTTACAACTGGAACTGGCGCTTCTGGGCTGATTCTATCAACCTTGCCTGAGACGTAATGATCCATCATTACATCGCCAATAACCAATATGCGTGGCGCGTTTTTCAATTCCTGAATTAAACAATCATGCAGGCCCCAACAGTATTGTTGGTTGCCTCATCAATTAATACCATTGAACCCGTGTTTCGGTTTTTTCGGTAGCTATCTAGAAAGATTGGGACCGTAGTTCGAATTGTAATTCGAGCAATGTCGTTAAGGCCAATATTATTATCGTCCTCAATCTTGGTCATGGTATTGATGTTCATTTTGTACTTCACATCCTTAATAATGCACCTCGCATCCCTTGAAGTATGCTTGAGCGCGTACTTCCCACCAAGCTGCATTGGTTTATCGTCCATCCAACAGACCATTACATCAAATTCTTGCTTGGCTTCTGGCTGATTATTGACTTTAACAATCATATCGCCACGACTTATATCAATGTCGTCTTCGAGCGTAATTGTAACGCTCATTGGTGGAAACGCTTTCTCAATCGGTCCGTTCATCGTATCGATTGATTTGATTCTGGAAGTAAACCCAGATGGAAGGACGGAAACCTCTTCTCCTTTTCTGAAGATGCCACCAGCAACTCGACCAGCGTACCCACGATAATCGTGATACTCGGTGGTCATTGGACGAACTACGTATTGAACAGGAAAACGAGAATCGATATGGTTTTGATCGCTGCCAATATGTACTGTCTCCAAATTGTGCATTAAGGTTGGTCCTTGGTACCAATTCATGTTTTTGGACCTATCTACCACATTGTCTCCCATGAGGGCACTGATGGGTACAAACCGTACATCTTTTATGGCAAGTTTTGCAGAAAAATCTTCGAAATCGTGTCTTACTTTCTCGTAAGCTTCTTCGCTGAAATCAACTAAGTCCATCTTATTTACACACACCACTACATGTGGAATTTGAAGTAAGGATGCGATGTATGCGTGACGCTTTGTTTGTTCAATTACACCGTTTCTAGCGTCCACTAAAATGATGGCTAGATTGGCTGTGGAAGCACCGGTAACCATATTTCTGGTGTACTGAATATGTCCTGGTGTATCGGCAATGATAAACTTTCGCTTTGGTGTGGCGAAGTACCTGTAAGCCACATCGATTGTGATTCCCTGCTCTCTTTCCGCTCTCAAACCATCCGTCAGCAAAGCTAGGTTCACGTGTTCGTCTCCTTTTCTATCGCTCACAGCCTTTATAGCTTCCATTTGATCTTCAAAAATGGATTTGCTATCGTATAGCAGTCGACCAATGAGTGTGCTTTTTCCGTCATCTACACTACCAGCCGTAGTGAAACGAAGAAGCTCCATATCGAGATAACCTTTACTATCGTACTTTTCTGTTGTTTGTGCCTCAGCCATATCCTAAATCAAAAATATCCTTGTTTTTTACGGTCTTCCATTGCCGCTTCGGAACGCTTATCGTCCGATCTGCCTCCTCTTTCTGTTACTCGAGTTGATGCCACTTCGTCTATAATATCTTCTAATGTTGAAGCTGACGAAAGTGTTGCTCCGGTGCATGTTAAATCTCCAATTGTTCTGAAGCGAACTTGCATTTCCTTTACTTCTTCGCTGTCTTTCAACTGCATGAAATCTGCGTGGGCCAAAAGAGTACCGTCTCGTTCAAAACACTTGCGCATGTGCGTGAAATAGAGACTTGGAATGTCGATATCTTCAAGTAGAATGTATTGCCAAACGTCCATTTCAGTCCAGTTAGAAATTGGAAAAACGCGGAAATGTTCTCCCATCTTTTTCTTTCCGTTGAAAATATTCCATAGTTCGGGACGCTGATTTTTCGGGTCCCACTGGCCAAAATCATCTCGATGAGAGAAGAATCTTTCTTTTGCACGAGCCTTCTCTTCGTCTCTTCTTGCCCCTCCCATGGCACAATCGAATTTGTGTTCTTCTATTGCGTCTAACAGCGGTGTAATCTGCAGTGCATTTCTACTTGCATTTACCCCTTTCTCCTCCACCACTCGGCCTTTGTCAATGCTTTCTTGAACGGACGCAACAATTAATCTAGCGCCAATTTTCTCAACCAGCTTATCTCTAAACTCAATCGTCTCATCAAAGTTGTGTCCTGTATCGATATGCATCAACGGAAAAGGAATTTTAGCTGGCCAAAAAGCCTTTCTAGCCAAGTGCGTCACCAAAATAGAGTCTTTACCTCCCGAGAAAAGTAAAACCGGATTTTCGAACTGTGCCGCAACCTCTCGCAACACGTACATCGACTCGGCTTCCAATTCTCTTAAATGTGTCAGTTTGTATGATTCCATAAACTACTTTCTGATAAGCGGGAACACCGCATCGAATATTTGCTTGGCGCATTCTTCAACAGAGCGACCAACTGTTTCTACGTTTAAAAATGGGGTTTCGGGTGCTTCAAAAGGCGCATCCAATCCCGTAAAATTCTTGATTTCGCCTGCTCGTGCTTTAGCGTAGAGCCCTTTCACATCTCGCTTCTCACACTCCTCAAACGAGGTATTAATGAAAACCTCAACCATATCATCACCCAAAATGTTTTTGGCCTGCTGGCGTATCGCTATTGTTGGGCTCACAAAGCAGTTCAACGTGACGACTCCGCAGTTCACAAAAAGTTTAGAAACCTCCGAAATTCTTCGAATATTCTCGGTTCTATCCGCATCAGAAAACCCAAGATTATTGTTGATTCCAGAACGGATATTATCTCCATCCAACACCTGGGTTAGCACGCCTTTATTGGCCAACAGCTGCTCTAATTCTACCGCTATGGTTGTTTTTCCCGACCCCGATAAACCGGTCATCCAAACCACCATTCCTTTCTGGTTTAGCATCGCCTCTTTATCCCCTCTTTGAAGGAGACGATTGAAAGTAGTATGAATATTATGCGGTTGCGGGCTCATTTTGGGCGCGCGAAGGTACGGAATTGCTTGTTTTTGAACGAATTGAGTCTTGATGTATAAAAAGAAAGGCCGCGACAAATTGCCGTGACCCTTCTGCACATGGAAAGACTAAATGAATTATTTCATGATCTGAATTTTCTCCGTAACAAGTTCACCCGATTCAGTTCTCATGGAGATGAAATAAAATCCGTTCTCAAACTTGGAGAGGTCAACATGGATATGCTCCATTTCATCCATGAACAACTCCATGTTTGAAGCCAAATTCACAATCAGTCTACCGTCAATTCCATAAAGGTCGATAGATGCTACATCGTCCAAATCAACCATCACTTCTAACTCCAATTCTCCGTTTGTCGGATTCGGATAAGCCGAAATACCGTATTCCCCCTCCACATCTTGAAATGCTAAACGTGATCTGCACCCCCCTAACTGGTCGCCATGATCTAAGTGTCCTTGCACCTGATTTATTCTGACGCAACGCGTTCTTCCTCTGTGGCAAACATAAACCTTGTCGTTCCCGCAGGTGATGTCATTAACCTCAACGACCACATCATCCGTAGCAGTATTGCCATTGAAATCGGTAACAGTTACGGTGTAAGTTGTGGTTGATGTTGGACAAACAGATGTTGACACTGCTGTGGAACCATTACTCCACAAATATGAATAGGGTGCAACTCCATCCGTAGCAGCAGCGCTTAGCGTGGTACAATTAGATCCGAAGCCATAAATCACTTCAACATCTGCACCTGCATCTACACTTGGAGAAGCCAGGTCGATAGTCAAATCTGGGTCTCCATTACATCCGTAAGGTACAACACCAACACCTCCACCTTCGGCACCCATCAATTCAATTGAATTAGGCAATCCTGTGGTTGTAAAAGTGAAAGTGATGCAATGCTGAGCTTGTGCTCCGCACTCAAATTCAATACAAGCCCAAGCATCCAACCAATCATAGAGTTCGTTATCATAAACCAAAAGGCCCGGACCGTAAAGATTATCGTAACCTGTAAATACTGAGCCAGTTGCAGGGCTGGTTAATGTTGCGGGGAAACTGGAAAAACTTGACCCGTTATCCAATAATACAGCCCAAGTTCCTGTATAACTTACAGCTCCATAACCAGCGGCATCTCGTCCGCCTCCAACACAAAACTCTACAGTAAACTCATATTGGTTTCCTCCAAGATCAACCATTGAAATAAGGCTGAAATAGGAATTGTGGCATGCCTGAGCATCGTTCCATCCAAAGGATAGAAAAGCCAACATAATTAACATGTAAATCTTCTTCATGATTTTGATTTTAATGGGTTTCTGCTTCAAACCTACCCTGGCAAACCCGCTTGCTCAGGCTCAATTGGACCCAATCTCCTTTTGGCGAAACAACCGTAGGTGATTGAGGTATAAGTGTCGTTTCGTTCGGAGCAGGCCCTCACAAGCGCAAATCCGATTACTTACTTTAGCATCTTCATTTTAGAGGATGACAAATAATCAACTGAAAGCATTAAGGCGGCCCATCGACCAAGTTGGTGTGGAAGAACGTGTAGCGCGATTTCAAACACGTAGCATCAAGTCGGAGGCGAAAATTCAAGGTCTGAAAATGGTATTGAATATGATTGACCTTACCACTTTGGAAGGGAAAGACACTGAAGGAAAGGTGCGACAGATGTGCTACAAGGCCATGCATCCGCATGATGCCTTGCCTGATTTGCCAACGGTTGCGGCTGTTTGCGTTTATCCGACTTACGTTGCAATTGCCAAGGATGCCTTAAAAGGAAGCGATGTGAAAGTAGCTTCAGTTGCCACGGCATTTCCTTCGGGAAATTCATCACGGAAAATCAAATTGGCTGACACAAAAATTGCGGTTGATGCTGGTGCAGATGAAGTAGATATGGTGATTTCAAGAGGCGAGTTCCTCTCAGGTAATTACAAATTTGTATTTGATGAGATTGCTGCCATCAAAGAAGCTTGTGGCAAAGCACGATTGAAAGTGATTTTGGAAACAGGGGAGCTTTCGACATTGGATAATGTGCGACATGCAAGTGACATTGCCATGTTGGCTGGTGCCGATTTCATCAAGACATCAACAGGTAAAATAAGTCCAGCAGCCACCATGCCGGTTACCTTGGTTATGCTGGAAGCCATTCGTGATTACTATTACGAAACAGGCAAAATGGTGGGTATGAAACCCGCTGGTGGAATTAGTAAATCAAAGTTGGCACTGCACAACTTAGTAATGGTTAAAGAGACTTTAGGCGATGCTTGGTTGAGCAATGAATGGTTCCGATTTGGGGCCAGCAGCTTAGCTAATGACGTGTTGATGCAGTTGGCGAAACAAGCAGAAGGACGATATCAAGGATTAGATTATTTCAGTAAAGACTGATGGCAAAAAAGACAGAAACTAAGCTCGATTTCGGTTCCAAGTGGGACTATTCTTCGGCACCTGAAAGTGCAGGTCATGCCGAGATTAAGAAGGAATACGGGTTATATATCAATGGCAAATTCGTGAAGGCTGAAGGCGGAAAGAAGTTCGCTTCTATCAATCCGAGCACAGACGAACACATTGCGTATTTCGCAGAAGCATCTGATAAGGATGTGGACAAAGCGGTAAAAGCTGCGCGAAAGGCCTATAACGAAGTTTGGGGGCCGATGGCTCCAAAAGAACGGGCGAAGTACATTTTCCGAATTGCCCGATTGATACAAGAACGAGCTCGCGAATTTGCGGTTCTTGAGAGCATTGATGGCGGAAAACCGATTAGAGAAAGCCGAGATGTAGATGTGCCAATTGCGGCAAACCACTTCTTTTATTACGCGGGTTGGGCAGATAAATTGGAATACGCTTTCCCGGGAAAAACGGCCAAACCAGTTGGCGTAGCAGGACAAATTATTCCTTGGAATTTCCCTTTGTTAATGGCCGCTTGGAAGATCGCGCCTGCTTTAGCATGCGGAAACACTGTGGTGTTAAAACCAGCTGAGACTACCCCTCTTACAGCTATGAAATTAGCGGAGCTTATTCACGATAGCGGATTGCCTGCTGGTGTGGTGAATATCGTGACTGGTGCGGGAGCAACAGGTGCGGCTATTGTCAATCATCCAGATGTAGACAAAGTCGCCTTTACGGGTTCAACGGGCGTTGGAAAAATCATTCAGAAAGCAATTGCAGGAACGAACAAAACCGCCACATTGGAGCTTGGGGGAAAGGCAGCCAACATCATTTTCGATGACGCTCCAATTGATCAAGCTGTTGAAGGAATTATCAATGGGATTTTCTTCAATCAGGGACACGTTTGTTGCGCGGGATCACGACTTTTCGTTCAGGAAAATGTGAAAGACATCGTCATCAAGAAATTGAAAGACCGGTTGAGCACCTTGATTGTTGGTGACCCGATGGACAAAAATACCGATGTGGGCGCCATCAACTCAAAAGAGCAGCTCAATACCATCAATAAATACTTGAAAATTGGCGTGGAAGAAGGTGCGGAGATTTATCAGCCTAATTGCACACTTCCAAAAAAAGGAAACTGGTGTAAACCAACCTTGTTTTTAGAAGCATCGCAAAGCCACCGAATTGTACAGGAAGAGATTTTTGGGCCCGTTCTTACGGTTCAAACTTTCAGAACAATTGATGAAGTAATTGACAAAGCGAATAACACGCCATTTGGTTTATCCGCAGGCGTTTGGACGGATAAAGGATCTAAGATTTTCAACTTGACAACCAAGTTGAGGGCTGGCATTGTTTGGGCAAATACGTTTAACAAGTTCGATCCTACTTCGCCATTCGGTGGGTACAAGGAAAGCGGTTATGGCCGTGAAGGCGGTTTACAAGGTTTATCGCCCTACGTGAAGTTAAACTAACCGCAAAGACGCGGAGTTTTCGCAAAGAGCACAGAGAAAAATGATAAAAGAACCAAATACGATGACGGAAAACGAACTTTCCACGGAGGTCATTGGTTGCGCCATTGCGGTTCATCGGTCGTTGGGTCCTGGTCTATTGGAGAATGCATATCTACAATGTTTGGCGTATGAACTTAGAAATCGAGGGTTGAAGGTTGAGATTGAAAAACCAATGCCATTGATCTATGATGAAGTTGAAATGGATTGTGGGTATCGGATAGATCTTTTAGTCGAGAACAAGGTAATTATAGAGTTAAAGGCGGTTGAAGAATTAAATGACGTTCATCTTGCTCAAACACTTACGTACTTGAAGCTGAGTGGGTGTAAACTCGGTTTACTGATGAACTTTAACGTTGCAATCCTTAAGAACGGGATAAAACGAGTGGTTAATGGATTATAACTCCGCGTTCTTTGCGCAACCTTTGCGACTCCGCGGTTAAATGAAAAACATGAGCAGATTGGAAGTTCAAAAAACATACAAAATCTATATCGGAGGAGCATTCCCCCGAACAGAAAGCGGTAGATTTTATCCTGTAACGCTGAAAAACGGAACGGTAACAAACATCTGTTTGAGCAGCAGAAAAGATGCTCGAAACGCAGTTGTTGCTGCTCGAAATGCGTTTGAAGGTTGGAGCAGTCGGGCAGCGTTTAATCGTAGCCAAATTCTCTACCGAATTGCCGAAATGCTTGAAGGAAGAAAGACACAATTCGTTGAGGAATTAATGGCCGTTGGTGCTTCAAAACCAAACGCAATCAAAGAAGTTGAAGCATCTATCGACCGTTGTGTTTATTTCGCTGGGTGGTGCGATAAGTACACCCAACTTTTCGGAAGTATTAATCCCGTAGCGTCTTCACATTTCAATTTTAGTGTTCAGGAACCAACAGGTGTTGTAACGATTGTAGCTCCCGAAAGCCCTTCTTTACTTGGATTGGTGAGCTCAATCATGCCTGTAATTGCTGGCGGAAATACATGTGTAGTTCTTGCATCTGAGAATTCACCGCATGTTGCGGTGACATTTGCAGAAGTATTGAATTCATCAGATGTTCCAGGGGGCGTCATCAACATCCTCACTGGAAAAGAAGACGAATTGGTGGAGCATTTCAGTTCTCACATGGATGTAAATGCGACCATATATTGCCGCGAAAAGCATCTCACAAAAATCAAAGAGAACGCGTCTTTGAACGTGAAGCGCGTTTCTAGTTGGAGCAAAAAAGACTGGTACAAAGATGGTGATGATCCGTACCTCCTTCTCGAGACGCAAGAGGTAAAAACCACTTGGCACCCGATTGAGAATATTGCTGGAGCCAAATCTGGTTACTGATTCTACCATTCACATAAGAGAAAATTATGAGCGCTGTAAGTCACAAAAGGCATTTAGCAAAAACGATAACTTGGCGAATAATTGCCTCCATTACCACATTCTTCTTGGCTTGGTTTTTCTTTAGAGACGACCCATTGGTGGCAGAAAAAGCTACGGGTGTAGCAATTGCAGAAACCTTTATCAAAATGGCTCTCTATTACTTCCATGAACGTGTCTGGTATCGCTTCAATTTTGGAGTAACCCGAGACGATGACGACAAAAAGTAGTTAGTTGGTCATATTTGGGATATCGCCCTTATCGAAAGAACCATAAAGATCTTTCACTTCGTCTTCTTTAAACTTCATCACTAGGTCCAAGGCGGCAGGCACCACGTCTGAACTGACAATGATTAAGGTTCCAGGAGTTGCGTTTTTCACTGCGTAGGTAATCGCCTCTTCTTCAGACCGAATAACTTTTCTCGATTTTTTCGGGTCAACGGAATTGATACCATCTTCAAGCAGTCCAATCAATTCTTCTTCGCTTTTTCCGCGTAGGTTTCTATCCTGACGGATGATGATTTCATCAAACATTTCGGCAGCAATCGCCCCAAGTTCTTTGGTGTCTTCATCTCGCCTATCACCAACACCTGCTATGATGCCCACTTTTGGTGAGCCATCCATCTTAGCTATTAGCTTCGAAAGCGCTCGGAAACCAGCAGCATTGTGCGCGTAATCCAACAATATGTTGAAGTTTTTGAACTGGAAGAGGTTCAATCTTCCTGGTGTTTGTGATGGAGATGGAATGAATGATTCGAGTGCAACTTTGATATCCTCTACAGAAAATTCCCTCAAATAAGCCGTTAAAGTTGCCGGAAGCACGTTCTGAATCATGAAATCGGCCCTGCCGCCCATTGTCAAAGGCACATTCACAGCTTTAGTAATTCGAATCTTCCATTCCCCTTTCATTATAGTGATGTAGCCATTCTCATAAATGGCGGAAATGCCACCATCGGCTGCGTGTTTCTTAATCCGGGGACTGTTTTCATCCATGGAGAAAAGTGCCACATTACATTTCACATTCTGGCGCATTTCATACACTCGGTCATCATCTGCGTTCAAAATCGCGTGACCAGAAGGAAGCACAACCTCTGGGATAACTCCTTTTACTTTAGATAGCTGGTCAAGTGTGTGTATTCCCTTCAATCCAAGATGATCAGCCGCCACATTGGTCACAATACCAATGTCGCAACGCTTAAAACCAAGACCTGCCCGTAAAAGCCCGCCTCTAGCGCATTCCAAAACTGCAAAGTTTACTGTTGGATCTTTCAGAACAAATTCGGCACTGGCCGGGCCGGTACAATCGCCTTTCATCAGTAACCTGTTCTGAATATAAACTCCATCGGTAGTGGTGTATCCAACTTTAAGGCCTTTCAACCGCATCATGTGCGCAATCAATCGTGTTGTAGTGGTTTTTCCGTTGGTTCCTGTTACCGCCACAATTGGAATACGAGCCGTTGCTCCTTGCGGGTAAAGCATGTCAATTACATGCGATGCCACATTTCTGCCCAATCCACTGCTTGGTGCCAAGTGCATTCTGAAACCAGGAGCTGCATTTACTTCGAGCACAGCTCCACCCGTTTCATTCAGCGGAACATCAATAGCCGAGGTCATCACATCAATACCACAAATGTCTAATCCAATAATGCGACTAATGCGCTCAGCCATGAACACGTTGTACGGATGCACTATATCAGTTACGTCTTCGGCAGTGCCACCCGTGCTCAAATTCCCAGTGTCTTTGAGCTTGAGGTATTCATCTTTTGGAACTATTGTTTCGAGCGTATAATCTTTCGCCTTCAGAATAGCCAAAGTCATGTCATTCACAGTGATTTCTGTAAGGACGTTTTCGTGTCCGTAACCTCTGCGAGGATCCTTATTTGTCTCGTCTATTAATTGCTGAACCGTGCTTTTTCCGTCACCAATTACATGAGCGGGAGTTCGCTTGGCAGCAGCCACCAGTTTGTGATCAATCACCAAAAGGCGATAATCATCTCCTGTGATAAATTTTTCTACGATTACAGAACGACTAATCTCCTTGGCAGCTTCAAAAGCCACGACCGCGTCTTCTTTTGTTTGAATGTCGGTTGTAATTCCTCGTCCATGATTTCCGTTAATCGGTTTGAGCACCAAGGGGAAGCCAATTCTATCGATTGCCTCTTCCAATCCCGCGACACTTCGCACAATATCTCCTTTAGGAACAGGCACTTCTGCCGCTTCTAGTAAGTACTTCGTGTCCTCTTTATCGCAGGCAATCTCCACTCCAATGCTCGAAGTATCGCTTGTTACCGTTGCCTGAATTCGTTTCTGATTGGCACCATAGCCCAATTGGCAGAGCGAATATTTGTTCAAACGTATCCACGGAATACCACGGCTTTGGGCTTCCTCCACAATAGAACCAGTGCTTGGCCCAAGACGTTCGCCTTCGCGCAATTCACGCATTTCGCGAATGTCTTTTTCTAAATCGTACTCCATCCCAGCAACAAGTGCTTCGGCAATACTTACAGCCGATTTGGCGGCATATCGGCCTACCTTTTCTTCCATGTAACTAAACACCACGAAATAAACCCCGTCTTCACCATAAGTGCGTGTTCGGCCAAAGCCTGTGTCCATTCCCGCTAGGGTTTGAATCTCAAGCGCAATGTGCTCAATCACGTGGCCCATCCACGTGCCTTCTTTCACGCGCATGAAAAAACCTCCCTCCACACTTTCTGAACAACGATGTGAGAACATGGTAGGAAACATGGCTTCCAACCTTTCAGCAAACCCTGGAATCTTGTCCGTTGGTTGTTGTTCCAATTCTTCAAGATCCAAGACCATTACAATCAATTTATCTCTATTCACAGACCAATAATTTGGTCCTCGCATCGCATTGATCTCTCTAATTCTCATTTGGTGTTGTTCAAATTCTTTGGGTAATTAACAAAAAAGAAGGGTCGATTGGACGATTTAAATGAGGAATATTGAAGTCTTGAAATTTCAACGACCAAAATGAGCAATCATTCGAAGCCAAGGGGGGTTCTCATTCCAATAGGAGGAGGAGAAGACAGGGGGGAAGAAACGGCACCCCGCTTGCCATATGAGAAAAAAGGTGTGCTCAAACACGTTCTGGACAAAGCCAAAGGTTCGGCTTCAAAAGTAGTGTTGGTCACCTCCGCTTCTAGCGTTCCAGATGAAGTATGTGCCACTTATAAGTTCGGGTTCAATCGTCTGGGTTGTGAAAGCCTCATTCACTATCACATTACCGAAAAAGAAGAATGCAGTCAAGAGGCGTTACTTAAAGATTTTGCAGAAGCGGATGTGGTAATGTTCAGTGGTGGAAATCAGGCCAAAATCCCAAAACGTATTCGAGAAACCAAGTTACACGCCTTGCTTAAGGAGCGCTATTGGAACGAACCATTGGTAATTGCTGGAACTAGTGCGGGCGCCATGGCTATGTCAGAATTTATGGTGGCCGGTGGTAGCGCTTCAGAAGCGTTTTATAAGGGCGCTGTAAAGATGAAAACAGGTCTAGGTTTGATACCTGAATTGATCATTGATACACATTTTGTGAGGAGAGGTCGGTTTGGAAGATTGGCTGAAGCGGTAGCGGTTCATCCTCAATGTGTGGGAATTGGTTTGGCTGAAGACACGGGTGTAATTATTGAAGATGGCGACCATTTCACGGTAATTGGTTCAGGAATGGCCATTGTGATGGATCCGCGCGGCATAACGCACAACAATCATTCAGTTTTGAAGGACGGAACACTAATGTCAATGACCAATCTCACCACGCATCTTCTATCAAACAGTGATAAATTCCGATTGTCAGACCACACCACCAAAGTGCTACCAATGGGACAGCCTTTTATTTAAGAAGACCTACTTGTATATGGCGAGGTTTATCTTTTCGCCTTCTTTCACATAGCCACGATACATTCCAGCAGTGTTGAATTCCATGCTCAGGTTTCCTTGCTGATCAACTGCAATGAGGCCACCATCTCCGCCAATTTCTAGAATTCGCTTCTGAATGACTTCAGAACACGCTTCTGCCAAGCTCAAACTTTTGAATTCCATCAAAGCCGAAACTTCATAAGCAACGACACCGCGAAGGAAGAACTCGCCACTTCCTGTGCATGAAACGGCACAAGTACTGTTATTAGCGTAAGTGCCTGCCCCAATGATTGGACTATCTCCAACTCGTCCATATTTCTTATTGGTCATGCCGCCAGTTGAGGTGGCCGCTGCCAGATTTCCGTCTTTATCAACCGCCACTGCTCCAACCGTACCAAACTTCCTATCGGGATTGAGGTTATGATCTAAGGCTACTTGGTCCGTTCCACGAACCGAAAGCCACTGCTTGCGTCTCCATTCCTCATCAAAATAGGAAGCTGGCTCAAACTCAACTTTCATCTCTTTTCCAAATACCTCAGCGCCTACTCCAGCCAACAAAACATGCTCTGATTTCTCCATCACTAATCGCGAAAGAGCAATAGGGTTTTTGACACTCGTAACGCCACACACAGCGCCTGCCATACGGTCCTTTCCGCTCATAATAGAAGCGTCCATTTCATGTGTCCCATCGGCAGTAAAAACTGAGCCTTTTCCAGCATTGAAAAGCGGGCTGTCTTCCATCGATTTCACAGCTATTTCTACAGCATCTAATGCAGAGCCGCCATTCGAGAGAATCTTATTTCCCGCTTCCAAAGCAGCTTTAAGAGCAGCCAAATAGGCGGCTTCTTTCTCTTCGCTCATTTCGCTTTTTAGCAGCGTTCCTGCTCCACCATGAATGACCAATGTAGTCTTGTGCATTTCTCTAGAATTTGAGGCGAAGATAACGTGCTTTGAAGCATAGTATGCTGGCTACCTCAAATGCTGAGTACACCCCAAAAGGTGGCGTACCAAAGCAAATTGAAAAACTTGAAGTTTACGGAACCACAGACTAACTCAGACTATATGATTCATCAAGCCCCCTTAAGACGAGGTCTCTCTTAATGAATATTACCCCCTACTTCTAACCCACTAAGAACAATTTGTGGCACGGTATGGTCAAAATCAGTGTCTGTAAGACTTTCCAGAAACGCAACCACCGCATCAATCTCTTCAGGAGTAAGACCTACGGGCACCATATCAGGATCCATCATACCATTCAATACGTAGGTATTCTGAGAAACACCCTCATTCATGAATTCAACAGCTTCTCTCACAGTGGATATCATTCCATTATGCATATAGGGACCTGTGATTTCTACATTCCGTAAAGTTGGAGTACGGAATTTATACAAATCGTCTTTACCCTTATCCGTGCCAGCGGGATGGCTGGGGTTGTCTGGAACCCCAAGGGCATGAAAATTAAAATCGGATAGCATTGGTCCTGAATGGCAGTTGTTACATGCGGCCTTTCCAAAGAAGAGCAAGAGTCCTTCCTTCTGTTGCTCGGAAAGCGCACTGTGATTGCCTCTGAGGTAACGGTCGTAAGGACTGTTGTTGGTAACAATGGTCCGTTCGAACGCGGCAATGGCTCTGGCGTAATTGGCTCGCGTAACGGCACTTATTCCACCTGAAAATGCTGAATTAAACATGGCTACATATTCTGGAATTGCAGCCAACCGTACCATAATTGTATCAAAAATCTCCTCCTCAGGGCATTCGTCACCACGCATCTCGCTTCGCGATCCCGGAGGGCCTTGACATTGCGCCTCCAAACTCAGCATTCTACTATCCCAAAACATGGGTGCCGATTCTGGTGAGTATTGGCCTGCCCCAGTTAACCCGTTATAGGCTGTATTGAGAACAGATGGTGAATTACGGGGTACTCTCTCGATTGGTAAAGCCAATGATAATCCACCCGTATTTTCTGTTCGATTGGGTCCCAGACCACTGCCATTAACACCAATAGGAAGGTCCAGCCCATCTGAGTAACCAAAATCTGGATGATGACATGTGGCACATGCCACATCTCCATGTCCACTTATGATGGGGTCCCAGAACAACATACGTCCAAGGGCAATCTTGGCACTACTACTCGGGTTACCAATAGGGTGATTTACCTGCGGTAGACCTTCAAGTTCTAGCGCGGCAATTTGCTCATCTGTAGTAGCTACTTCCGTCTCATCATTTTGGCATGAGACTATGAAGACAGGAATTAATAGCAATAGGGTAAAACGTACTGTAGCTACCGAAAATCGAAATCTGAAATTGTTCATGTGGGGTTGGTTGAAATAAATCCTTTGGTGTATGTTTAATCGAATTAACAGACTATTGTCTCCTCAAAAAATGATTTTCGTTAGTTAACACCAATTTCGATTCGAGCCGCATGCTCTGAATTTTACTGAAGTCTTGGCGCTATGGCCCGCTATAATCGTCTTACTTTCGGGCCCATGATAGAGCAAGCGATAAAGGGAGCCTACGAAGGCGGATTAGAAATTCTCAAGGTTTATGGAACGGAGTTTACCGTTGATGTGAAAGCCGATAAAAGTCCTTTGACAGAAGCCGACCGCAGAGCGCACAACAAAATCATGGAATTCTTGGAAGGAACTGGAATTCCAATCTTAAGTGAAGAGGGAAAACATCTTCCTTTTGAGGAACGAAAAGCTTGGAATGAGTTCTGGCTAGTTGACCCTTTAGATGGCACCAAAGAATTTGTAAAGCGTAATGGTGAGTTCACTGTAAACATTGCACTCATAAGAAATGGCGTTCCTGTTTCAGGTGTCATTTACGTGCCTGTAAAGGACGAAATGTACCTAGGAATTGAAGGAAAAGGCGCTTTCAAAATTGACAACTATTCATCAGTTCATGCTTCACATACCGACTTGTCGGACTTGCTTTCTAAAGGCGACAAGCTTCCCAAAGAAGGCGATAAAACGAAGTTTAAAATGGTGGGAAGTCGCTCGCATATGAGTGATGAAACACTCGAATATTTCGAGAAAATGAAGCAACAACATGGCGATGTGGAGATGGTCTCAATGGGAAGTTCATTAAAGCTTTGCTTGGTGGCTGAAGGCGTTGCCAATGTTTATCCGCGCTTTGCACCTACCATGGAATGGGATACGGGCGCTGGTGATGCTATTGCACGGAATGCTGGCTGCGTAGTAACCGAAAAAGACGAGGTGACTCCGCTACAATACAACAAGGAAAACCTACTCAATCCTTGGTTTATTGTTAAGCGTTAGGTTGTCCAAACCAGCATAGCATTTTCCAGCTTTTTCCAACCCAAATTAAGATCAGTTTTTACTTCCTGATAAACGAAACTGCTAGGTAGAAATTCGGGTTCGATGGAGTGTACAGTAATTGGGTCGCGGAAATCTAAACTTGGCTTTGCGTTGAACTTATAGATGGCTTCTTTGGCCGCCCAGAATAGCGTTGTGGTTTCTATGTCTTGCGCCATTTTCAGTTCGTTCTCATCCAAAAATCGGTCGCGCACTTTAAGCACATTGTGCTTAAAATGCTGAACATCTACCCCCAGTTTTCCAGAACCTAAAAGAATGGCAGCGTAACCTTCCGTATGCGAAATAGATAGTTCAAACGGATGATTAGTCAACAACGGTTTTCCGTGCCCATCTTTCGAAACTTCTGGCATTTCTCCCAACATTTCGGCCAACAATAATCGAGATGCATAACGCTGAAGTTGAGTTCGTGGATGTTTTACAGACAGCGCTAAAGCAAATTCTGGAAAATCAGTTTCAAACCGCGTTTCAGTACCGTCAATTTTCCAAAGACCGAGGCGGTTTTCACCAACAAGTATGTCTTCAACAAGCGGCACTATTTGTATTTAGCGAGATGTGCTGCAATTGGTTTATAGCAAGCCTCGAATGCCTCTTGCATCAACCAATGGCCTGCGTCCAAATCAATTCGCTCGTATGGGCCTTTCATGTACTGCTCGGTTCCGTCAATTCCAACTGGACCAATGGCAATATCTTTCTTGCCCCAAAGAAGCAATGTCGGTGTCTTTACCTCTGCATATTCGTCCGCTCCTTTCCCTTTCTTTAGGGTCTTATAGTTGGCGCGATAATATCCCAACGAAGCCTTTAATGCAGGTTTGTTGCCGATTACATCTAAGTAGTCTTGAAGTTCTTCTGGCGAACTTTTCTTCCATGTTTTTCGCAAATTCAATCGGTCTTTCTTCAGCAAGAACCATTCTGGAATACCTCGCCATTGAAAGAATGCCATGTATTGGCTCATTTTCTTCTGCTTTTTATCAAACCGTAGCGCATCGCTAAAAGCCTTAATGTGCGGAACGCTCATAGCCGTCCAACTTTTAACCCTATCGGGATAAAAAGCCACCACCGCCCAACCAATTGCAGAACCCCAATCGTGGCCTATAAGTTGGAAATTTTTGACACCAAAGGCATCCGCAATTCCGATGACATCACTCGCCAAAAAACTGATGTCGTAATCCTTCACTTTTGTTGGCCTAGCCTGCGGACTAAAACCTCTCTGATCTGGCGCAATGCAGTAATAGCCTTCCGAAGAAAGTTTCTCCATCAATTGCGTCCACATATGAGATGTTTCTGGCCAACCATGAAGTAGAATTACCGGTTCATCAGCAGGATTTCCAGCTACCCGACACTTAAAAGTGAGGCCGTTAACTTCCTTGTTTACAATATCAATAGTTGCCATCGCGTTCAGAATTATGGTCGAAAGGACCAGTGACATTAAAAGTCGTTTCATTCATACAATACTACTCTTTTTCAACTCCATGAAAGCACTCTTTACACTCATCTTTTGTTCCTTAATTCTCGCTGTCTCTGCTCAGAACTTGGCACTTTCTAATGCCGCAATTAAGCTTACCGAACAGCAAGTAACCTACGACCGGAGCTACTTTAAAATTGACTACCCAAATGGAGATGTTCCAAGTGGAAAAGGCGTTTGTACCGATGTGGTTATTCGCGCTTATAGAAAGCTTGGAATAGACCTGCAGAAACTGGTGCACGAAGACATGAAAGCCAACTTCAGTATCTATCCCAAAAACTGGGGATTGACATCTACCGACAGGAATATTGACCACCGAAGAGTGCCAAACCTCATGAGGTTTTTTGAACGCCACGGAACGGTTTTACCCAAGTCGCAGAACGCTGATGATTACCAGGCTGGCGATATTGTGACGTGGAATTTAGGCGGAGGAATTACGCACATTGGAATTGTAGTGGACAAAACTTCGCTTTTGGGAAATCGACCCTTAATTGTGCACAACATTGGCGCTGGACAGGTGCTGGAAGATTGTCTTTTCAGATATACAATAACGGGGCACTACCGTTACTCGAAATAGCCTTAGGCGCAGCCTTTTAGCGGGCAAGAACCACAACGTTTTCCTTTACGCTTATACTTCTCGCAGCAATTCTTCTTTTTCTTCTTCTTGAATTCGAAGACAGGAAAAGTAGAAAGCAATTGAGGCTCTCTAATTTCTTTAGCTGGTTGTGGGTTGACTTGCACGTTTCAAATATCCTACAACTCAGTTCGGTAGGCAATACCCTATTTGGGCTATTCGTCATATTTGTAGCATGAACCATGCAGATACATTTCTTGAAACCGAACAATTGGCTCTTAAAAAGCTGAAACTGGAAGATCTGGACCTGTTTGTGGATTTGGACAGCGACCCTGCAGTGATGCACTACATAACGGATGGAGTGCCAAGAGAACGGAGCCATTACGAAGAGCGTATTCCGGAATTATTGAAATATATATCTGAAAACCCAGGTCTTGGGCTTTGGCCTACATACCTGAAGGAAACCAATGAGTTTATCGGCTGGTACATTCTAAAGCACCTGCCAGATGATGGCGAGGTGGAAATTGGTTTCCGTATCAAGAAGAAATTCTGGGGTAAAGGTTATTCTACAGAAGCTGGCTTGGCATTACTAAAACACGGCTTTGAAACGGTTGGGCTAGATAGAATTGCGGCTATTGTTCGTCCAGACAATTTGGCCTCTCAAGCGGTCATCAAAAAGATTGGGTTAAAGGAAGAAGGAACAGGCACTTTCTACGGAATTCATTGCCTGTATTTTGGGTTGAAGAAAGCCTAAACCAACTTCTCCTCAGGCAATCTTGCCAGCCTGGTTTTCAAAAACGCAATAACCTCTTCTTCAGTCTGAAGTGAGTCGTCCAGCCGCACAAAACATTTTGCAAGCGCCTTGTAGTTATGCGTCATGGCAAAAAACCAAACAACGAAGAAGTCAATCCCTTCAAAAACAATGGCTTTTTCACGTTTGTAATCTTCTAGGTTATCACGGAATTCCTGCGCCATATCGGTGTAATGCATGGCTGGTTTGATATGATGGATAATGTGATAACCATCGTTGAAACACTTCTTGTTGTAGGCGACTTCAATGCACGTAATGCTGTTTCGGTAACAGTTTGCAGGAGCATCGGCATCTACAAAAGCATGTTGCCCCCAATTGCCAGCCATCATTGCAAAACGGGTGAAGAAAAACGGAATGATGAAAACCGCAAGCGTTGCTTGCCAATTCACAAAACTCATAGCAATGACAAATGCGTACCAGCTCAACTCACCCAAAGCCGTATTCTTTCGAAGTTTGAAACGCTTTTTACGCGTGAAATAATTGGTCAAATCAACCATCCCAAGGGTGATAAACCGTAGGAAATATTTCATAAAATCTCCGAAGCTGTCTCGCTGATATTCGATGGTGCTACTCAGGTCTTCACGCAAGTTGTTTTCTGGGTGATGCATGCCCATGTGATGCCCGAAATAGGTTTCAGGAGTTTCGCCAAAAAATGGGCCTAAAAACCAAGGAATAATCTTGTTCATCCAATCATATTCGCGCTTGAAAAGCGGTCGATGGCTGGTGCAATGCAGCATTAGAATGTAGGGTGGTGTGGAAAGCGTCCAGTTGATTCCCAGATAAATGGCCGCAACCCACCAACGGAATTGCCCAGGAATGTAGAGGAACACCGCAATTGGGATAATAACCAAAAACGTTTTTAGAATTTGATGAATGAACACGATATCCCGCTCATCTCGAATAAAACGCAGCATAAACTGCGTAAAAGCAGAATTAGACCTGTCTTTGTAAACGGGGTCGGTAAATGGTATTTCGGCTACGTGGCGCATCTTGGGTTGGCGAAATTAAGGAAATGCAATCGTCAGGTTTGATGATACTACTCAGTTCCGTCTTCGTTCAGACACAAACTGCATTGGATTGACTACGTGATTTTCTTAGCTTCGCACCCCGTTTTTAACCAAGCAAACAGCTGATTTTCAGCAACAATCATGTGGCAAACCGTTGCACGCATCATTCTTAGAAACCGCATTGCCTTTCTGGTTGCCATTGGGTTGATTACCATTTTTATGGGATACAAGGCCACATCGGTCAAAATTCGATATGATTTTGCAGCCCTACTTCCTGCTACTGATAGCACGTTAATCAATTATAAAGCGTTCAAGGAAAAGTTTGGTGAAGATGGTGATGTTCTAATTGTAGGTATTGAACAAGAAAATCTTTTCAGGAAAGACATCTATGATGCTTGGTTTGACATGGGCGAAGAATTACGCCTGTTGGACGGTATTGACCAGGTTATTTCAGCCGCCCGATGTTATCATTTGGTGAGAAACGATAGTTTGAAAAGGTTTGACTTCAAGCTTCTTTCAGCAACGAAACTGCAAACACAAGCCGAACTCGATTCGATAAAGGCGGAGATTATCAAACTCAAGTTTTACGATAAGCTAATGTGGGATGAAGAATCTCACATTTCCATTATGGCAATAACCATGAACGCCAAGGTTTTGGACAGTAAAAAACGCGTGGCGTTGACGGATAAAATTGTGGGTATTGGTAACAAATACGAAGCAAAGCTTGATACCAAGTTGCGCTACTCAGGAATGCCATATATCCGAAGTTTGCTTGCCAAAGTAGTAGCCAGCGAAATGGTGTTGTTTATACTCTACGCCATTTTAGTTACAGCGCTTATAATGTTCATCTTCTTCCGATCATTTAAGGTGGTGATGGTAGCCATGCTAGTGGTTGCAATTGGCTCGCTTTGGTCAATCGGATTGGTTTCTGTTCTCAATTTCCAACTTTCAATTCTTACAGGATTAGTCCCTCCGCTTATAATCGTGATTGGCGTGGCTAACTGCATTTTCTTATTGAATAAGTACCACACAGAATACCGTTCTCATGGCAATAAGATAAAGGGCCTCCAACGAGTGGTTAGGAAAGTTGGAAAAGCAACACTGCTTACCAATGCTACAACTGCAGCGGGTTTTGCAACCTTCACAGTAGTTGAGAGTTCGGTTATGCGCGAGTTCGGGGTTGTTGCTTCGGTTTCCATCATGTTCATTTTTGTGCTTTCACTTCTGTTAGTTCCTATTGTATTCAGTTTTTTAAAGGAGCCAAAAGCACGCCACGTAAAGCATTTAGACCGTAAGTATTCTCAAACATTCGTGTCTAAAATTGTTGAGATAGTGCTTTCATACCGAACCCGGGTTTATTGGTTCTTCGGAACGGTAGTGGTTGTCGGTATTTATGGAATTACCCTTATTACTTCCAACGGAAATATCGTTGACGACTTCCCAAAAGACAGCCCTGTTCTTTCTGATTTAGCATTTTTCGAAAAACACTTCAATGGCGTGATGCCTTTCGAGGTGCAGATAGATGCCTTAAAACCAGACAAAGCCTTGTCTCCAGCTACCCTTAATCTCATAGACAAACTGCAAGAAACCATTTCGGCATACCCTCAATTTTCTAAAGCAGTAAGCATGGCCGAGGTAGTAAAGTCCTTAAAACAGGCCTATTACGGTGGAATGGAATCTAAGTACAGCCTGCCGAATGGTAGCGAGCGTGGATTTATACTGTCCTACGCCAACCAAGGCGGTGCTGGAAATGGAAATGAACTGATAAATAGCTTCATCGATTCTGCTAGACAGGTAACCCGCGTAAGCTTTCAGATGAAAGATGTTGGCACAGACGAAATGGATCGTTTGTTGGCCGAATTGCAACCGAAAGTTGACAGCATTTTCAGTCCTAAAAAGTACAAGACCATTCTTACTGGGACCTCAGTAGTGTACCTCCGCGGAACCGATTATTTGGTCAAAAACCTCTTTGTGAGTTTGAGTATTGCCGTGGTACTTATTGCGCTGCTAATGGCATATATGTTCAAATCTTGGAGAATGGTAATAGTCTCTCTTATTCCCAACATTATTCCGCTGATTGTAACGGGCGCTTTAATGGGCTATTTGGGAATTACCATAAAGCCCTCAACCATCCTGGTATTTAACATAGCGTTCGGGATTTCGGTAGATGACACAATCCATTTCCTGGCAAAATACCGGCAAGAATTGGAAGCGAACGATTGGAAAATAAAGCGGAGTGTAATTCTGGCTCTACACGAGGTTGGATTGAGTATGGCATATACCTCTATCGTGCTGTTTTTCGGGTTCTCTATTTTCAACATGTCAACCTTTGGCGGAACCAAGGCATTAGGGATGCTTGTTTCAATCACATTGTTAGTGGCAATGTTCTCAAATCTGATTCTTCTACCATCTCTATTACTTACATTAGAGCGTTCGTTAACTACAAAAAACTTCAAAGAAGCGGACTTGGATTCTTACGATCCAAATGACGAAAAACAGGTTCAAAAGGAACTTAGCGCTCAAAATACATCCGAATGAAAGGAATAATATTAGCTGGCGGCTCGGGAACGAGATTGCACCCTCTTACACTTGCAGTAAGCAAGCAATTGATGCCGGTTTACAACAAACCAATGATTTACTATCCGTTAAGCGTTTTAATGCTTGCCGGTATTCGTGAAATTCTCATAATTAGCACACCGCATGATCTACCACATTTTGAAAGATTATTCGGAACTGGAGAAGCAATTGGTTGCAATTTCTCTTACAAAGTGCAAGAAATTCCTAACGGACTAGCTCAGGCATTTGTAATTGGAGAAGAGTTTATTGGAGACGATAAAGTTGCGTTGGTTTTAGGCGACAATATCTTTTACGGACATGGCCTAGAGCAGGTTATGAAGTCGAACAACGATCCTGAAGGTGGCGTTGTTTACGCCTACCACGTAAGTGACCCAGAGCGCTATGGAGTGGTGGAGTTTGATTCCGATTTTAATGCAGTCACTATTGAGGAAAAGCCAGCAAATCCTAAATCTAATTACGCAGTTCCAGGATTGTATTTCTACGACAACTCTGTAGTAGAGGTGGCAAAAAATTTGAAACCAAGCGCCCGTGGCGAATATGAAATTACGGACGTAAACAAGCACTATTTAAAGGAAGGAAAGCTAAAGGTTGGTTTGCTAGGTAGAGGAACTGCGTGGCTAGATACTGGCACTTTTGCCTCTCTCATGCAAGCTGGTCAATACGTGCAAACAATTGAAGAGAGACAAGGCTTGGCTATTGGTTGTATTGAAGAAATCGCCTATCGGCAGAAATTCATTAATGCCGATCAACTCAGAAAAATAGCCGAACCGCTTCAAAAAAGCGGTTACGGAGATTATTTAATGAAACTTCTGAAATAACATGAAGTACCCATCCGAAATAAAAAACAAGATTCTTGTTACCGGAGGTGCGGGTTTTGTAGGCAGTGCAATTGCTGCCAAACTTGCATCAAACCCAGAGAACTATGTGGTAATCGTTGATAACCTCCTAACCGGTTCACTCAAAAAAGTTCCAGAATCAGATTTCAATAATATCCGCTTTATTAAGTGCGATGCCAATGATTACAAAGACATTTCGAGCGTGTTTTTTGCTTACACTTTCGATTATGTTTTTCATTACGCTGCGGTAGTTGGCGTTAAGCGTACGCTTCAGAACCCCGTTATGGTTCTTAACGACATTACTGGCATAAACAACATTCTTTCGCTGAGCAAAAACACGGGGGTTAAGCGTATCTACTATTCAAGTTCTTCTGAGGTTTATGGTGAGCCAGTTGAATTTCCGCAGAACGAAGAGACTACTCCTCTCAATTCTAGATTACCGTACGCAATTGTAAAAAATGTTGGCGAGGCTTATCTGAAATCTTATGAGCGGGAATTCGGTTTGGAATACACAATTTTTCGTTTTTTCAACACTTACGGACCTAAGCAAAGTAAGGAGTTTGTGATTTCTAGATTTCTAGCAATGGCTCTTCAAAACCAAAACATTACCATTTATGGCGATGGTTCTCAAACAAGAACTTTTTGCTTCATAAACGACAATGTCGATGCCTGTGTATCCGCATTTTACAACGATTTGTATGTGAATGATGTAGTTAACATTGGTGGAAACGTAGAAGTGCCAATTCTTCAATTGGCAAAAAGCATCATCAAAATTACAGGCTCAAAATCAAGTGTAATCCATCTACCTGCATTGGAAGAAGGAGACATGACGAGGAGGCTGCCAGACACAAGCAAAATGCGGGATTTGCTCAAGCGAGACGTAACTTCGTTTGAAGACGGCCTAGAACAAGTCATCCAGCACGGTCAGTTTATTTCCCTTTTGTAAAGAATGAACCCTATTCAGGATCTATTAAAGCAATTCAATCATGCACTTGGTTTGCTTGAATTACCGGATGGACCCAAAGAGCTTTACGACCCCATAAAATACACGCTGGATAATGGCGGAAAACGCATGCGGCCGTTATTGGTGTTGCTTGGCTGCAAGGTTTTTTCTGAAGATGTTAGTCAGGCCTTAAAACCTGCAATGGGCATAGAGTTGTTCCATAATTTTACGCTGCTACATGACGACATTATGGATGAAGCACCTTTGCGAAGAGGCAATCCAAGTGTGTACAAAAAATGGAATTCAAACATCGCCATTCTCTCGGGCGATGCCATGATTATTAAAGCATACCAACTTTTGGTTGAAACCAGAAAAGACGCTTTATCAGGCGTTTTAATTGAATTCAATCGAACCGCATTAGAAGTTTGCGAAGGGCAGCAATTGGACATGAATTTTGAGAGCAGAGATGATGTTTCGTTAGACGAATATCTGCAGATGATTGGTCTTAAAACTGCAGTTCTATTAGCAACATCTCTAAAAATAGGCGCCATAATAGGCGGAGCTAATTCTGAGCAGGCAAACCTGCTTTACAACTTTGGATTGAACACAGGAATTGCCTTTCAGCTTCAAGACGATATTCTAGATGTTTATGGCGAAAGTGCCAAAGTGGGTAAGCAAAAAGGAGGCGACATCATCTCTAATAAGAAGACATTCTTGCTGCTTAAAGCACTTGATTTGGCTAACCAAGAAAAATCTCTGGAACTGAATGTGTGGCTGCAATCAAATGCATCTACAGAAAAAGTGGCAGCAGTCACCGCCATTTACAATCAGTTGGGTGTGCGCCAATTGGCAGAGGAAAAGATGTGGGATTACTACAACTCAGGAATGGCCAGTTTGGAAAAAGTAAATGGAAATGCCGCGTGGGTTACAACCCTAAAACAGTTTTCAAACGACCTAATGCATCGCGAACATTAGCATGGACCTACCACTGGCCAAATCAGATTTCGAACGATACGAGCGGAGTGTTGATCTGCTCAAAGATGTAGTATCTCAACTCAATAAAGACTTTCAATTAACTGGCTTTGAAGTTGAGTTTTCAGGTCAAGGAGAGTCCGCATATCAAGAATTAACAGAGCAATTGCTACCCGTAATTGAGTACATGTTAGAAAATCAGACCGAGCGCTTTTGGAATCTTCTTTACAGTATAGACCTCAACGAGACTAAGGTGAAGAATGCCCTTTTTGGCGAAGACGCCAACAGTTTACAGCTTCTAACCGACCTCATTCTCAAGCGAGAATTACAAAAAGTAGTTATCAGATATTTCTTTGCTGGCAAACATCTGCCTTAAATGTGTGTTTTCCTTTAAATTACGTCCTTAAGGCTATTCGATAATCTTATCTTTGCCCAAACCTAAAGAACACCCCGTCCTTCACTAATGGATAAGTTCTCGTACCTCTCAAACATGGATGTTTCCGCTGTGGAACATCTTTATCAATCTTTTAAATCCGACCCAAGCTCTGTAAGCGAAGACTGGCAGCAATTTTTTGCTGGCTTCGATTTTGCGGAGCAGCTCTATGATCAGGATGATGTAGAATTCGGAATACCAGCAAATGTTAAAAAGGAATTTGACGTTGTAAACCTCATAGAAGGTTACCGGAAAAATGGGCATCTTTTTACCAATACCAATCCGGTTCGGGAGCGAAGAAAGTATACTCCTACTCTTGACAAGGAGAACTTCGACTTAAGCGATGATGATTTAAAAACAACCTTCAGAGCAGGCACCATGATTGGCATTGGGCCAGCCACTTTGAAAGAAATAATTGCTCATTTAGAAGCAACTTATTGTCAAAGTATTGGGGTTGAGTACATGTATATGCGCAAGCCAGAGGTGATTAACTGGATGCAGAAAATGCTGGAGAACAATCGCAACCAGCCAGATTTTTCTTTGGATGAAAAAAAGCAGGTTCTCAAGAAGTTGAGCCAAGCAGTTCTTTTTGAAGAGTTTTTGGGCAAGAAGTTCACAGGTCAAAAACGATTTTCGTTAGAAGGTGCAGAATCGCTCATTCCTGCCATGGATATGGCGGTAGAAGAAGGCGCTATTTTGGGTATTGAGGAATTTGTAATTGGAATGGCGCATAGAGGCCGACTCAACGTGTTAGCCAATATCTTGAACAAAACTTACAAGGAAATTTTCTCCGAGTTTGAAGGAAAGGATTACGAAGATGCGGATGTAGAAGGTGATGTGAAATACCACATGGGCTACACGTCTTACATGACTTGCGATAGCGGCAAAGAGGTAAAAATGAACCTTTGCCCAAATCCCTCTCACCTAGAGGCCGTTGGCCCAGTTGTAGAAGGGATATCAAGAGCTAAAATTGACCGAAAATTTAAGGGTGACGACAGTAAATTGTGTCCAATCCTAATCCATGGCGATGCGGCAATTGCTGGTCAAGGAGTTGTTTATGAAGTGGTTCAAATGGCCACATTAGATGGCTATAAAACAGGGGGGACCATTCATATTGTGATTAATAATCAGGTTGGATTTACAACCAATTATACAGACGGTCGGTCTAGTATTTATTGCACCGATGTAGCCAAAGTGACGCATTCTCCAGTTTTTCACGTGAATGGAGATGACGCAGAAGCTGTTACGCACACCATGCGCATGGCAATGAAATTCCGTCAAACCTTTAAACGCGATGTTTTTGTAGATCTGTTGTGCTACAGAAAGTATGGACATAATGAAGGAGATGAGCCACGATTTACTCAGCCTAACCTTTACGATCTGATTGCCAAGCACGAAAATCCGCTAGCTATATACGCCAAGAAACTTACGTCTTCAGGAGTTGTAGGAGCCGACCTTGTAAAAGGAATGGAGCGAGACTTTGGTCAAATGCTTCAAGAGAGATTGTTAGAGGCAAAGGAAATTCAGAAAGCAACTGTTATGCAATTCCTTGAAGACACCTGGAAGGGCTATCGATTTGCTAAAAAAGAAGACTTTGAAAGTTCCATAGAAACTGGAGTAGAACAGTCTGTTTTAAAGGAGCTTTCCAAGGTTTTAACCACGGTACCTAACAACATAAAGGTCTTCAGAAAAATGCAAAAGATTCTGAAGGATCGCGAGCGGATGGTTTTTGAGTCGGATGCTTTAGATTGGGGTATGGCCGAACTTTTAGCATACGGTTCTTTGCTTAAAGAAGGGCATGAGGTGCGAGTTTCGGGTCAGGATGTAGAAAGAGGAACCTTCTCTCACAGGCATGCCGTACTCATAATTGAAGATTCTGGTCAGGAATATGTTCCACTTGACCACATAAGCGAGGATCAAGGTGGGTTCAGCATTTTCAATTCATTCTTGTCGGAATATGCGGTACTAGGATTTGATTACGGCTATGCATTCGGATCGCCAAATTGTCTTCCAATTTGGGAGGCTCAGTTTGGAGATTTCAACAATGGCGCACAAATTATAATTGATCAATTCATTTCCTCCGCAGAAGAGAAATGGAAAGGAATGAATGGTATTGTGATGCTTCTTCCACACGGATACGAGGGTATGGGAGCGGAGCACAGCAGCGCAAGAATGGAGCGTTTTCTGATGCTTTGCGCTGACGATAATATGCAAGTTGTGAATTGCTCTACACCAGCAAACTTCTTTCATGTTTTAAGACGCCAAATGAAGCGTGAATTCAGAAAGCCTTTGGTGGTATTTACGCCTAAAAGTTTATTGCGTCATCCAAGATGTGTTTCTACACTTAGCGAATTATCTGAAGGCGGATTTAAAGAGGTTATTGACGATGCAACAGTAAGCGCAACTAAGGTGGAACGTGTTCTACTTTGTAGTGGCAAGGTTTACTACGATTTGCTCGAGAAAAAAGAAGCAGACAAACGAGATGATGTTGCCATTGTTCGTTTAGAACAACTAGACCCGCTACCGAGAAAACAACTGGCTTTGTTGCAAGAGAAATACAAAAAGGCAGCGTGGGTTTGGGTTCAAGAAGAGCCTTCAAACATGGGAGCTTGGGCGCATTTACTTCGCAAGCTTCGCCAGATTAATTTTGAGCTAGTTTCAAGACCATCTTCTGGCGCTCCTGCAACAGGATCTGGCCAACGCCACAGAATAGAACAAGCAAAACTGATAGAACGAGCATTTGCCGATATTGCAGTAACTGCTTAACCAATAATAAGATAAGAGCATGCCAATTGTAGAGATAACAGTACCAAGCCCTGGAGAATCGATTACCGAAGTAGAGATTGCATCTTGGTTAAAAGAAGATGGCGATTACGTTTTTCTTGATGAGGAAATCTGTGAAGTTGATTCAGACAAGGCTACACTTGCTATTCCTGCCGAACAAGCAGGTGTAATAAAGCGAGTAGCTGCCGAAGGTGATGTGGTAGCAGTGGGTGCGGTAATTTGCACTATTGATACTGATGCAAAAGCGCCAGAAGGAAAAACAGCAGTTGCTGCCGAGAAAAAGGAAGAGCCTGTTGTAGCGGCAGCTCCAGAGGTTAAGAAAGGAGAACCAGCAGCCAAAGACAATAGCTCTTATGCAGCGGGAACACCATCACCAGCAGCTAAAAAGCTGATGGCAGAAAATGGAGTTTCAGCTAACCAGATTAAGGCTACAGGCAAGGACGGACGTATTACAAAGCAAGATGTTTTAGCAGCACTTTCTTCTGGCTTTAGTTTAGGAGATGCTGGTCAAAGTTGGACTGGTGGACGAGAGCAGAGCAGAGAAAAGATGAGTTTGCTTCGTAGAAAAGTAGCAGAGCGTCTTGTATCCGTTAAAAACGATATGGCAATGCTTACCACATTCAATGAGGTAAACATGAAGCCTATAATGGACCTTCGAGCAAAGTACAAGGGCAAGTTTGCCGATTCACATGGCGTCAACCTTGGTTTCATGGGTTTCTTCACTAAAGCTGTAACCGAAGCATTATTCCATTACCCAGCGGTAAACGCTATGATTGATGGACAGGAAATGATCTTTCATGATTATTGCGACATAGGCATTGCTGTTAGCTCTCCAAAAGGACTTATGGTGCCAGTTGTAAGAAACGCTGAGCAAATGAGTTTAGCAGAAATTGAAGCCGAAATAAAGCGTTTGGCCATTAAAGCTAGAGACGGTAAGATTTCGGTTGATGAAATGACCGGAGGCACATTTACCATAACCAATGGCGGTGTATTTGGCTCAATGATGAGCACGCCAATTATCAATCCACCTCAAAGTGCCATTTTAGGAATGCACAACATTGTAGATCGAGCAGTGGTTGAAAATGGGGAAATCGTAGCAAGACCAATGATGTACTTAGCACTTAGCTACGATCATCGCATTATTGACGGAAAAGAGTCTGTTTCTTTCTTAGTTAAGGTTAAAAACATGCTCGAAAACCCTGAAACAATGCTCTTTGGCGGCAAATCTTCTGAAGAAGTTTTGTTAGGATTATAAATCCAGTCAATGGTCGTTTAGCGATTTAGCCGAACAATAACGGCTAAATTCTCGTATTCGGTTCTGAGTTTATTGACCAGAATTGAATCGGTGACTGAAAACCAATCTCTTGAGCACGCCTTAAAGGAAAAGCTATACACAGCGGAAAAGCGTATTTCCATGCTGCGAATGCTTCTTGTTGCGTTCAACTCGTTGGTTTATTTACTCTTTATGGAGACTTCGGATTATCCGTTTTTGGCCCATTCCATTATTGCAGTTGCTAACATCTACTCCGTTATTTCCTGGGTATTTGAACCATATAGGAGATATCCTTTTCTCAGTAACCACTTCTTCACCACATTTTCAGACACTGTTCTAATGGTCCTGTGGATAATTGCAACAGGATTTATGGACTCTCCTTTTTTCGTAGTTATTTACATCTCTATTCTTGCAGTAGCTTTTAGATATTCGTTGATAGTAACTGCTGTATCTACGGCAATGTATCTTCTGTTGTATCTGGGCTTGTTTTTCTTTGATCCTTATAGCAACATTTTGGTTGAAGATTTACTTGTTAGAGTTGGATATATCCCGTTGGCGGGCATGCTCGGAATGTATTTTTCGATAGAAATTACAGATCAAATTGCTGGAAAAATTAAAATAATTGAAGGCGAAAACGCACTTAAAAAAGCACACACACAACTCGAAAAAAAGGTCAAGGCTAGAACCGCAGAACTGCAAATCATTAATACCGATTTAACAGATAGTATAAATTACGCCCAGCGCATACAGAATGCCATTCTTCCCACTAGAGCGGAGATTAAAAGCACCTTCAGTGATGCCTTTATTCTCCACATTCCCAGAGACACAATTAGCGGAGATTTTTACTGGTTTCATCACAAAGACGGAATTACACACATTGCAGTTGTGGACTGCACTGGACATGGTGTGCCTGGAGCCCTCATTTCTATGATTGGCAACAACCTTCTTAATCATTCAGTAATTGATTTGCAGCTATCTGATCCGGGAGAAGTCTTAAAGGAAATGGATCTTACACTTGCTAAAATGCTAAAGAAAGATTCGAATGGTGATGACGTGAATGACGGTATGGATTTATCACTATGCATGATAGACCATGAAAAAGGTTTATTAAGTTTTGCAGGCGCTCAAAATTCGGGAATCTTATATCAGAATGGGGCCGCAGTGCCGCTAGTAGGCAGCAAGTTTACAGTGGGCGGTTTACTGGCCGGAATAGAAAAATCGTTTACAACTATGACCGTTCCGGTATCCAAAAACGACCATATCTATTTGTACACTGATGGTTATCAAGATCAATTTGGTGGCGATTTGGGGAAGAAGTTTTACCGAAAAAACCTTCTAAAACTGATTGATAGTGTACAAGACAAACCCATGGCTACACAGCTGGAAGTCATCAAAACTACTTTTCTTGTTTGGAAAGGATCCCTCACACAAATTGATGATGTATCGGTAATGGGTCTAAAGCTCTAGTTGCTTGGCATTACCTTCGCTTCCAATGTTTTAAGCACGTGCTCAACCGCTGGGCAAATTTCCTTGTTCTTTTGATGAAGAGCCAAGAGTTGGTGTTGTTTCACCCTATCGGTATGAGGGTAATCTTTACAAGCTTTTGGACGGTGGTCATACACAGAACAAAAATTATCAGCTCCTAAAAACGGGCAAGGCATGGACTTAAAAACCTGATCGCCATCCTCATCCTCAAGCACATATTCTTGTACAAAATCTACTTCCTTAATTCGGAGATGTTTAGATAGCCGTTTAATATCCGTATCAGTTAAAAGCGGACCTGTCGTAGTACAGCAATTGGCGCATTCCAAGCAGTTAATGCATGAAAAAGCTTCTTCATGCGCATCCTGAAAAAGGCCGTCTAATACTCTTGGGTTTGTCCGATTTAACTGACCAAAAAGCTTCTTCTCAGCTGGATCTACTTGTTTTCTTTTTCCCACAAAACGGCCTACTTGATTAAACCGATTTTCCCTGAAGCCAAAATCTTTCCGTTCTGCTCCATCGTGTATAGGTAAACTCCAGCGTTAAAATCACTAATGGAAACAGTTTGCTGTCCTGAAACGACTTGATTTAGAACCTCGCGTCCACTAACATCCGTAATAACGATAGTAGCCAACTCGGAGTTATCTGCCTTCCAAGTAATGTTGCTTCCAGCCACAACAATTTCTAACTCCTTAGAAACATCGTTGATTCCTGTAGCAATGCTCGCCAATGCTTCATCAACGGCTGTATTCATGGTGGTGTAGTTGGTTTTCTTAACGTAGCTCCTGTCTGGCCGTACTATGTAATACTCGGGCTGATAAACAACGTTAAACTGTTGAGCTATCGGATAAGCCTCACCAATTACTGGAAACGGGATACTGTTGTTATCTCTGTAAGTTGTGGCGTGAACATTTGTCTCGTTTTGATCACGATCTAATGCCCAAAAAACCACGGGGTCGCCATTGGTTTGATAACCGTTATAAATAGCCACTACTTCATCTGCGGTATTGTTGCAAACAGAACACCAATTGGTGAAAAATTTAAGCACCACAACATTTCCGTTGTCCAGTTCAGTAAACAAATCTCGGTTCACATTATCGATGTCATCAATATTAAAATTGGTGGCTGTTTGCGCGTTCGCGGTGAGCGAAAATGCAACAAGTAAAACGCTAAGTATTCTCATGGTCAACTATTTTAAATCTAATTTAATCCGAACAGCGCGGCACAGACAGCATTTTGCCGACATTCACCTTAATCGGTTATCCGTTTACGGCAACTACTTCAGTAATCTCCCCAGGTAATCTAGATTTCAGCAACGTTTCGATGCCGTTCTTAAGGGTAACGGTAGATGATGGACAACCACTGCAAGCACCTCTAAGCACCACACTTACCACTCCTTTATCGTAAGTTTTAAAGGTGATGTTTCCACCATCTTGAGCAACAGCGGGTGCTATTTCAGCATCCAGAATAGCAATGATTTTTTCTTCTAAGTCGGAGGTTGGTTCAGCATGAACTGAGGTAGCAGCAATCTCTTCATTAGATTGAACGGCCCCATCTTCAAGATTGGCAACTACAATTCCGCCATCATTTAAGTAGTCTCTCACAAACTCGCGAAGCTCCAACACCACATCTTCCCAACCTACCATGTCAGATTTCATAATGGTGATGAAATTGGATTGAATAAAGACTCCAGTTACAAATGGAAACCCAAATAGTTTCATTGCCATTGGACTTCCCTTAGCATCTTCCATGCTAGTATATTCGGCCAAGCCATATTCCAACAAAACTCTGTTGGCTACAAATTTCATTGTGGCTGGATTGGGCGTACTTTCTGCGTAAATCGAGTAGGGAATCTGTTTTTCCATGGGTTAATTAATGATGATTCTGCGATGCAGCACGCCTTTGTTGGTCGATACTGAAAGCAAATACACTCCTTTTACATACGAGCTAAGGTCAAAATCCTTTCTCCAATAGCTTTTCTGTTCGGCAGTGGTTTTATAAACACGTTGTCCTAAAACATTGTTCAAAGTGACAACGAGATCAGAAGGAGCTTCGAGTTCAATCTCAACGGCAAACATGCCTGTATTAGGGTTTGGGTAAACTATCAAATGGTCATCGCCCAACACTTCTTCAATACCAACACCAAACGGAACAACTACAATAGTTTGCGTGGTGGTGGTTGTACAGTTGTAGTTGATGGATGTAAGCGTAATGGTGTACGTACCAGCGGTCGAATACACATGAATTGGGTTAACCGTTGGATCGAGTCCTGTTCCATCTCCAAAATTCCACGAATACTCTTCAGCATTCAAACTTGTATTGGTTAGCTCAACATTCCCTAAACCAGAAAGAACTACCGTATCAGTGCTGGTACTGAAAGAAGCCGTAAGTCCAAGTTGCGTACAATCCCAATTTACGTTCACTTCGCCATAGGCAGTATCTGAGCAAATTCCATTTGAGGCTATCATAAAAACAGGACGGGGTCCAACTTGCGCAAACGCATGACTTGGGTTTTGTTGCGTAACAATTGGCGTTCCATCTCCAAAGTTCCATGTCCAAGCAGAAACCGCTGGTGTTGTTAAATCTTGAAAAGACACCACAGCACCAAGAGTTGCAGTTGTAGGACCAGAATAAGCCGCATTCAGTTGAGGGAAGGTGTTAATCTCCAATTGATCCGTAGCCTCACAACCGTATTGGTTGGTGATGATTACATCATAAATGCCACCTTGAGAGGTTTGCAATGTCTGAGCCGTTTCTCCAGGTATCGTTATTCCCTCGTAAAACCACTCGTACGTTGAACCTTGATTAAGCGCATTAAGCGTAGGGAATTGCTCGTTTTCGCAAACATTAATGTCCGCACCTAAGAACACACTAGGCTCACTTATCAGTACTTCAATTTCATCCTCTCCAGCACAACCATCCTCCTCAACTATGGAAACTGCGTATACACCGGGTAGGTTTACTTCTAACTCAATGTCATTCGTTCCTATTGGATTTCCACCAACTGTCCAACTGTAATCTGCATCCTCAATACCAGCATTTAAGACTGGTAAGGGATTGCCAGGACAAATTGCTTGATTTTCCCCCAAATCAACAGGCGAAATAGTATATATCTCAACTTCCACTTCATCCGTTCCGGAACAACCAGGTCCGTAACTAACTTCTACTGTATAGGTTCCTGTTGTCGTTGTTTCTAAATACTGAAACGGTAATCCTGTTGGAAATCCATCCAATTGCCAAGCGTAAGTAGCTCCGTCATTGCCGTTTCCATCTAAAACGGGCAGGTCTCCTAGGAAACAAGCTCTCAAGTCTTCTCCTAAATCTACCTCCACTTGTGCGAGAACATGAATAGTATCGGTGGTTTTAGAAATACCACAACAACTTGTTGTAACCAATTCCACTATATAATCTCCAGGATCGGCAAAGGTTACCGTCCCAGGATTCTGGTCCGTACTGGCATTTATTGAACCTCCAGGAATTGTCCACTCGTACGTATCTCCATCAAAAGTGGTAGACAAATCGGTTGTTTCCCCTACACATAACGTGGTTCGAGTTGCGTTAATTACCGGTGGAACAAAATCCTCTTCAACCAAGATGTAATTGGCGTAGAAATATGGAACCCCATCAACAATCAAGGTTAAATTTCTTGAGCCTAATAAACCAGAATACTGAACGGTATCAATTTGCTCGGTGCTATTCTGTGGTTCAGCTCCGAAGCCAAATATCCAGTTTATTACACCTGTTGCGTCTGTCTCAACCCGTACATTTGAGTTTGTACAACCGAAATATTCTACTCTAATTTCTGGTTCCCAAGGATTATAAATATTAGGGTCAAGCACGAGTGTTCCATCCAATTGGTAGAGTTGTTTTACAATTCCATCCGAACCCTTTCCTCCTTGGCCTCCAATACCTCCAGGGCCCCCTGGGCCTCCATCTCCGCCTTCGCCATTATTGCAACTATGATTTGGGCCATTGTTGCCTAAATGTCCTCCTAATCCACCCTGACCACCAAATCCGCCAGGTCCACCACCACCACCAGAACCACCTTGGCCGCCATATCCTGGCAAATACTGTATGTCTTGAATTACGCCATTTGTACCATTGTTGTATGTGAAAATGCAGAAAACACCTCCACCACCTTCGCCACCAAGTCCGCCTGTACCGTTTTGGCCACCTTCGCCTCCACCACCACCGCCAGCGCCTGTTCCAGCGGTGTTATATGCGGTATCTCCATTATAAGGACTAGAGCCGAAAGTTGGAAAGTATGGGTCCAATGCAGCAGGTTCGCAGCCTTTGGCACCACCGCCTCCGCCTCCGCCTCCGCCAGCACCATTAGTCTGACCGGGATCTCCTTCTTCTCCAATTCCAGGCAGGTAAAATCCACCTCCATAAGTACCGTATCCTTGAATTCCAGGTCCACCATCAACACCTTCTAAACCTACTGTTCCGTCTGCCCCATGATTGGTAGCCTGAGCTTGGCAATTGGTTTGAGCATAGGTTAATTCGCAAAGCCCTACTCCGTGTTGGCCTCCTTGACCAGAGCCTCCACCTTGGCCATCTTCTCCGTCATCTCCAGGGTTGGTGTATTCACTATCCGGGGCAACAATCCATTCGCACAGATTGATAATTGGAACGCACACCTCGGTAACTACAAACCCTCCCCATTCGGCACCATCTCCACCATTTCCACCCGCATTGCTACCTGGGAAACTGCCCGAAGCACCAACACCACCAGCTCTACAGCACGGACCCTCATCCTGCCCTGTTTCACCATTCAATCCGTCAGAACCGGGCAATCCTTGCTGACCTCCAGTGCCTGGCAATCCACCCGAAGCATCTCCTGTAAAAACAATACAACGCGAAATGTAATAATCGGTGCAATTGGCTATGTACATTCCGTAAATGGACACGCCATTTGCTGGGGCATCATCAACCTTAAGCGTAATGTCTTGGAGGCGAAAATTGCTCTGGCCAACTGCGGTAATTCCTACCAGAGCTTTGTTCACAGCATCATAATTGCTGTTATCGCGATGTAAAATTGTTGTGTCCGCATTGGTCTTGTACCACGTTCCTTCTTCAAACCCACCTTCAATTACAATGTCTGAAGGGATTTCGAGTGGTGCAGTAAGCTCATACAAGCCATGCGCCATTCTTACATGATTATTTGCAGGACTCACCAAAGTGAAGGCATGCATGAACTCAGCAGGATTGTCTCTTGTACCTGTTGTACCAGTAGTAGCGCCATTTGGCGAGACATAAATAATACCGCATTCTTGAGCAAAAAGGCTCAAGTTGCCGACCATAAACAGGCTCAGCAATGCAATTTTGAGATTTGTATAGTGGTTATTTTTCACGCTTTACAATTTTACACAAAATCTATCGCCTATTGGGTCGATAAAAGGTCAGTTCGACCAGCGTTTCGTTTATTTAACACTTGAATTCAATATAGGTTGTTTTAGATGGGACTAGTAAGAACATTAAATGGTGTGGCGCCACAGCTTGGAAAAGACTGTTTTGTAGCAGAAAATGCCACCATAATTGGAAGAGTGGTTGCTGGCGACAACTGCAGCTTTTGGTACAATTCTGTTTTAAGAGGCGATGTAAATGACTTAATCTTGGGTGATAGGGTAAACATTCAGGACGGAGCAGTTGTACACGGTACATATCAGAAAAACCCAACTAGAATTGGAAACGATGTCACTGTTGGGCACAATGCCATCATTCATGGGTGTGTGTTGCACGATAATGTACTTATAGGAATGGGGGCAATTGTGATGGACGAAGCGGTTGTTCCCTCAGGAACTATTGTGGCGGCCGGTGCGGTTGTACTTGAACGAATGATTCTAGAACCAAACTGTATTTATGCGGGTACGCCTGCAAAAAAAGTAAAAGAATTAGACCCCAACACTTCTCAAGAAATGCTAAAAGAAACGGCCGCTAAGTATGTAATGTATAGCGGATGGTATGCTTCTGGTCAATGAACTAGCCTCTTCTCTTCTAAACTCACTTTCTCGCCAAAGAAAATAGCTGCACTTTTCTGGAAAGAGGCTGTAAGATCAGAAACCATAAAGTGCAACTTAGCTTCGGAAGAGCTACCTAAAATGTTTTTCTCAGTCAGTGCCGATTTAACCTGTTCTGCAATAATATTTGGTGCATCTACAATCTCAACCTGATGCTTAAAGTAGGCGGAGATTTCCTCAGCAATAAGTGGGTAATGCGTACATGCGGGAACCAATGCCTTTATCCCTTCAAATCGGCTATCCTCTAGGTACGCTTGTATTACCGCTTGGCTGATATCATTGTCATGAAAGCCTTCTTCAATCATGGCGGCTAGCAACGCAGTAGACTTTTCAACCAAAATGATAGATGGGTCAGCCTCTCTTGTTCGGTTCAGGTATACATGGCTTCCAATTGTAGCACGCGTTCCAATAACTCCAACTTTCTCGGCATGAAAGCGCTTGCTTATGTAACTAATTAAGGGGTCAATTACATTAAATACGGGCATGCCATCGGGCACCCTTTTCAACACATCATCGTACGCGGTTGACGAGGCGGAATTGCAAGCTATTAAAATGGCTTTGCAATTGTTTTTAAGTAAGAAATCGGTAATGGCTATCGAATAACCAATGATAGTTTCAGGTGACTTATCACCGTAAGGCAAGTGGGCTGTGTCGCCAAAATAGAGCATCGATTCATTGGGTAAAACCCGATGAAGCTCTTTAGCAATGGTCAGTCCTCCAATGCCCGAATCGAATATGCCAATAGGTCTATTATCCATAAAAAAAGACCTGCCCAAGGTAGGCAGGTCTTTCGTAAAATGTATGCTAAATGTTCTTAAAGGCCAAGCTTGGCTTTAACGTCTGCCATTACGTCCTCACTGTCTTTAGAGTAAAGCAATACTCCAAGAGAGCTATCAAAAATGTAAGTGTATCCTTTAGCAACTGCTACTTCATCAATAGCTTTTCTAGCCTTATCGATAACTGGAGTAAGAACTTCCTGTTCTTTCTTGCCAATTTCCTCCTGAGCTTGCTGCTGAAATTCTTGAATTCTTCGTTCCAAATCAGAAATCTCACGAACTTTCGTATCGCGAACGGTTTTAATCATGTCCTTTTCGGTTGTTTGAAAAGCCTGAACCTTCGTTTCGTATTCTTTCGCCATTGCCTCTAAAGCAGACTGAAACTCCTTAGCAAAGGCTTCCAACTCTTTCTCTGCTTTGGCTTTTTCTGGCATTAAATCCAACAATGCTGATGAATCGATATGACCAAACTTTTGCTGAGCAAAGGTTGGCGCTGCCATCATCAAAGCAATAATAACTACAAGTACTTTTTTCATTTTTCGTGTTTTTCGGGGCGCAATATTAGAAATTATTTATCCTCGGTCTTGACAGAATACCCCAACTCATCAAGAACGTCTTCACTTAAATCATACTTAGCCGATGTATACAGCATGGTTAACGTACCAGCCTTATCAAAAATCACCGCATATCCTCTAGCATCGGCAATCTCCTTTATAGCCGCATATACCTTGTCTTGTATCGGTTTTGTGAATTGCTGTCTCTTTTGAAACAGGTCTCCCTGAAATCCAAATCGTTGCTTTTGCTTTTCTTTCGCTTCTTTTTCTTTTTCTATGATAGCTTGCTCACGCTTGCGCTTCATATCATCTGTAAGCAAAATTTGCTCTGCCTGATAGTCTTTATACATCCTATCTATTTCGGCATACATCTTTTCAATTTCTTCTTGCCACTGAACCGAAATTTCGTTCAGTTCATTTTGTTTTTGCTGATATTCTGGAATGCTTTCAAGAATATAGTTTGAATCAACGTAGCCAAATCGCTGTGCCATTGAGTTGAACACAAGGCCAAATGCTACTAATGTTAAGATGACTTTTTTCATGCTATTCTAGTTTTAAAATTGTTGCCCAATCGAGAAATGGAACTGCCCTGGTGCCATGTCAGGTCTTCCAGGAACATCATCAAACCTCCAACCATAATCCAGTCCAAGAAGACCGAACATTGGTAGAAAAATTCTAACTCCAAGCCCTGCTGATTTCTTAAGCTGGAACGGCTTAAACTCATCAAATGTGAGCCAAGAATCTCCTGCTTCGGCAAATGCCAACAGGTAAACTGTGGCTTGCGGATTAGGTGATACCCTGTATCTAAATTCTGCTCCATACTTGGTGAAAATTGTTCCTCCAAAATTTGCTGACAATGAATTGTTATCGTAACCACGTAATGCAACTATTTCTCTTCCATCTAATCCAAATCCACTTAGTCCATCTCCTCCTACATAGAATCTTTCGAAAGGTGAAACCCCTAGGTCTTTATTGTATCCGCCAAGGAACCCGAATTGCATCTTGGTCTCTATAACCAAATTCTTTGCCAAAGAGATGTACCACTTTGCATCGAACTTCCATTTATGGTATTCAATAAGCTTGTACTTCTCTGCTGGAGTTGCGGTTGTGTAATCCAATCCTGTGAATGCTGAGAACGGTGGCGTAAGCTCAACACTTGCTGATAGAACAGAACCATAGGTTGGGAAAATTGGGTCTCCAATTGAGTTACGCGTAAGGGTTCCTTTTAAGCTGAATGTGTGCGAATTTCCATTATTGAAACCACTAATAAGTTGGTAATTCTCCAAGATGTAATTCTGGTAGCTAAGCTCTCCTTGAAGAAGGAAGAAGTCATCTGGCCATTTCAAACGAGTACCTAAACCAACAGCTACCCCAGTAATTCTAATGGCTTCTCTGTTCAATTCGCCTCTTTGAATACCGTTAGATTGAACTGAATGATAAGCAGAAACGCTAAATGCGTTTGGCTTATTTCCCCCCAACCACGGCTCCATGAAAGAGAAGTTGTAAGACTGGAAGAAAAGTCCGTTAGACTGAGCTCTTAAGCTTAATCGTTGACCATCCCCAGCAGGGAGCGGTCTCCAAGCTCCTTTCTTAAACATGTTTCTTAAAGAGAAATTGTTGAAGGAAACACCCAGCGTTCCAACAATTCTACCAGCACCCCATCCACCAGAAAGTTCAATCTGATCAGAAGGTTTTTCCTCTACTGTGTATTCAATATCTACTGTTCCGTCTACTGGATTCGGCTTTGGATCTACACCCAGCGTTTCTGCATTGAAATAACCCAGTTGAGAAAGTTCTCTTTGAGACCTGATAATATCCGCACGACTAAACAGCTGTCCAGGCTTGGTCCTAAGTTCTCGAAGAATAACGTGATCATTTGTCTTGGTGTTTCCTACTACCGTTACCTTATTAATAGTCGCTTGCTTTCCTTCACGAACTCGCATTTCAAGGTCAATGCTATCATTTACAACCAATGCCTCCACGGGTTCTACGTTGAAGAAAAGATACCCATCATCTAAATAGAGTGAGCTTACATCTCGTCCATTTGGATTCATAAATAGGTTTGCTTCCAATCGAGATTGATCGTAAACATCACCTTTTTTGATTCCGAGAATCTTACCTAAAACTTCAGATGAATACTTGGTGTTTCCAACCCAAATAATGTCTCTGAAATAATACTTCCGCCCTTCCTCAAGATTGATTTCGATGTTGATGGAATTGGCGCTATTAGCATAGATGGTATCGCTTAAAATCCGCGCATCTCTGTAGCCCATTTGGTTGTACTTGGCTATGATGGCCTTTTTGTCGGTCTCATACTCATAGTCAAGGAACTTAGAGGTTTTCCAAACCCTCCACCACTGGCGCTGCTTGGTTTCTTTCATTGACCGTCTCAACTTGCCGTTCTTAACTTCCTCATTACCACGGAAAATAATCTTGGCAATCTTGACTTTTTTCTTCTTAGTTACATTGAACTTTAGGATAACGTTGTTTGGCAACGTAGTGTCATTTTCCATAGACGATTCCACCTCTACGTTGAGGTATCCTTTGTCTACAAAATGGTCCTTAATTATGTTTTCGGTCGATACAATGAGATTGTCGGTCACAACCTTACCTTTAATAAGCCGAATGGATTCTCTGGTGTCATTTGCATCACCCTTCTTAACTCCTTTGAGGGCATATTTGCTCAATCTTGGTCTCTCCTGAAGTTGAAGCTCTAGGAAAATTTTTCCGTCAACTATTTTGGTTGCATTAATCCCAATATCGCTGAAAAGACCTTGGTCCCACAGCTTGTGAATAGCCTCAGTAATTGCCTCTCCTGGTACCTGAATTGTTTCTCCCACACTCAGCCCCGAAAGTAAGATGAGTACCTTTTTGTCTAGATACTTGGTGCCTTCCACCGTAATTCCGCCAACCTCGTATTGCTTTGGAGCAGAATAATCTAATTTCTCTCCACCAACCGAAATTTGCCCTTGCGCACTTACCGATGCCGAGAATAAAATCAGCATCGATAGTATGGCTAGCAATATTTGACCGCCCTTAGGCACTGACTTGCTCACTAATCTTTCCAAATCTTCTTTCTCGTCCTTGATAGTCAATTATTGCCTCTTCAAAATCAACCCTTTCGAAGTCCGGCCATAGTTTGTCTGTGAAAAATAATTCTGCATATGCTATCTGCCAAAGCAGAAAGTTGGAGATTCTATGTTCTCCACTGGTTCTAATTAATAATTCTGGGTCTGGAATGTTAAGCGTGCAAAGATGCTTATCTACCGTTGACTCATCAATTTCCTCCACACTCAAATTGCCTGATTTAACATTTTTTGCAATCGCCTTTATTGCCTCCGTTATCTCCCATTTCGATGAATAACTCAGGGCCAACGTTAAAGTCATGCGCGTATTGCCTTTGGTCTTTTCTATTGCCTCATTTAATTCCTTTAAACAAGAAGAAGGCAAAGAATCGAGGTTGCCAATGGCATTGAGCTTAATGTCGTTATCAGTAAGCGTTTTTGTTTCCTTATTGATGGTTTTAACCAACAAGGTCATGAGTGCATTTATTTCAAATTTCGGCCTGTTCCAGTTTTCAGTAGAAAAGGCATACAGGGTTAAATACTTAATCCCCATTTCAGCTGCACATTCCACCGTGTCGCGAACCGCTTTTACGCCATTATTATGGCCAAACGTTCGAAGCCTCCCTCTTTGTTTTGCCCAGCGACCATTTCCGTCCATAATAACGGCCACGTGCTGGGGAAGCTTTGCTGAATCTATGCGCTTGTCGATGGCCATTTATAAATTAAAAATCGCCCCGAAAGGCGATGCAAAGGTACTTTACTGTTTGAGATTTATTGATAGGCGGGACATTTAGCCGGTCTGGCTTTAATATTCATTGAAAACGTGATTAAAGCAAACGAATACCAATCGTTGGTAGATGAGTTTCCGCGCTGTCTACCTTCCAATATTTCATCCGTAAGTGTAGATCTATTTGCAAGTTCGTATGCAATGTCTCCTCTTTCGGCCTGAATTACATTTGGGTCTGCATATGTTCCACTCACATCATCTAAATAATCCGTAAAAGCGTATCTCATTCCCCATTCTATTCCAACCGCAAATGTTTTTGAAATATTTGCTTTAACACCAATTCCAAAAGGAATAGAGGCTGTTGTTAGGGAGTATTTTTTTCTGTTCGGATAAAACGTGGTTCCTTGACCTTCGGTGCCTAGAGGCTGAAGCTCATACTTGTTCCCATCTCCCGCAGTTGTAGTTGGATTGAACTTAAAAACCGCAATACCTCCAAATATGAAAGGGGTAATTGGATGAGACATGTCGCCAGGAGCGTACTTAAAGAAGTTGAATTCGCCCGTAATGGCAAAATCATAAATCCAAGACTCGAAATTTAGATTACGCTCTAACTGTGAAGCTACTTTAGACTTAGAATCATACCCTTTCAGATAGCCTAACGTAAAGGCGCCTCTTACAGAAAAACGTTCGTTGAAATTGTACTTATAGAAAATGCCTCCAGCTGGCATTACTTGTTTAAAGGGCGTTTCTGGGTTTAAATCTCCCATGTAATAAGACACTCCTCCCATTAAACCGAACTCAGAAAACTGAGCTTCAGCCGTGGAAATTCCAACAAATAATACTAGAATAAAAGCAGCAATTATTTTCATGCTCAACTAAGCGTTAGCATACTAGAACTTCGGAAGTCCCTTTCTTGTTGTACGAATCTTTCGTTGGTAGGTAATCATTAAGAACATGTAAGAGTCCAAATCTGTGGGATCTCCTCTTTGCTGCCCTGGACAAGCGGAACAAGCGCCCTGAAAAACATCTATCCCTTCTGGAACAGGTGCTAATGAAGGGTCAGCTAATCCCATCGCTACTTCATCGTAGTCCAATGCATTAATAATCATTTGTGCCGAAGCAAAGTCTCTTCGTTGACCTTCCTTGGTGTAAACATAAGTCGTACTTACATCATCCATATAGTCGGTAAATGTTTTTCTCAGGCCATATTCAAGTCCAATGCTACTTTTCTTATCCAACGAATACTTCATTCCTACTCCAAACGGAATAGTGAACTGCCAATTAGAGTACTCGTTTCTAGAGGGAACAAAACCTTGTCCTTCAGTATGTAGTTTCTTGAGAGAATGCCACTTACCATCAAACTTGGCCATTGGATTCATGTACAACAATGCTACTCCAGCAAACCCATAAACAAATACCCTACTCCCTTTTCTTCCTCTACCCCTAACACGCCTAATCTTATACCTGCTTCCTGTTGATTCTCTCATCCAGGAGACTTCAATCTGAGTTGCCCACTCCACTACTGGAGAGCGAAAGTGTAAGTTTCTGTTGTTTCTAAAAGGCTCTTGAGTATATCGGTCATCTCCTGAAACCTCACCGAAGCTAAACCCTGTTTTAACGAAAACATATTGAGAAATGGCGTACCTGAATCCGATATTAGCAATGTATCGAGTAGATGCTGCATCCATATCGAAGAACCAATCCGATCCAATTTGGTTACGACCACCCACATCTCCAAGAAACTGAGTTGCACCAATGCCAGTTACCCACTCATAGCGCTGTCTTTTCCAGCGCTGTGCGTTTGCAAGCGATGGCAGTATGACAATCAAACAAAGTATAATTCCTTTTAAACGCATGATTTAAGATACCAATCTAGTTGGCGTAAGGTCGCAAATATAGCCATTTTTAATAATGACCCCGTAACTGAGTTCTCCTTCAATTACGTCTATCAATGCCCCACATCAGTTTCTCTCGAAGAGTGTCGAAATAATCATTTGTTCCAAAGCGCACCAACCCCACCTCAAAATCAGCCTTAGCAACACTAATCTCCACATCAGAATTCACAATCTGAGATTGCGAATCGAGCGATATCATGAATTGAGGGTCATTCTTTTCGATTATCAGACGAACTTTTCGATTGTCGGAAATGACTAATGGTCTCACATTCAAATTATGAGGAGCAATTGGGGTAATGATAAAATTGTTTGTTCCTGTGGCTATTATCGGACCTCCAGCGCTTAACGAATAACCAGTTGACCCTGTTGGTGTAGCAATGATTAGCCCATCTGCCCAATAAGTGTTTAGAAACAAATCGTCTAGATAGGCATGAACTACCAACATTGATGAAGTTGAACTCTTGTGTACGCTAACCTCATTTAACGCGTAGTTCTCGGTGCCGAACAATTCTGTAGAGGTTTCTGCCTTTACTAAAGTTCTCTTATCGACTTCAAATTGACCGGAAGTCAATTTTTCTAGCGCTTGCTCAAGTTCTTCGAAAGGTGTGCTTGACAGAAACCCAAGCCTTCCTGTATTTACACCAAAAATGGGGACACCTGACCGACCTACTTTTCGAACCGAGTCTAAGATGGTTCCATCTCCGCCAATGCTTACCAATACATCGTATTCCCCAGCACTTAGTTGTTCAGATTCTAGAGCATTTTGAGAAGAAATTCCATCTAATGCCAAAAGACTTTTTGAATAGAAAACCCCCTCAAAACGTTGCTGCAAACTATTGAGAACACTAACCATTCTAGGTCGGTCTGTCTCAAATCTTAATCTCCCGTGTACCGCTACTTTCATCGCTTAAATGTGCTTGGTAAAATGTACAAAAAAACCGTGTTCAAGTGTCTTATTTACGGAGTATTCGGCTCTCCAAGAAATATCATAAAATGTAACCAAATCTAGACCAACTCCCCCCCCAAACAACAAGCTTCCGGCTAACGGATTGAGCTGATTATACTGGTTGTCATGCACATATCCCATATCGAAATTAGCGTTAATGTAAATGGCTAATGGCAGGGTATTAAACTTGTCAGATTTCAAGAACTTTAACTTTACTTTTCGCATTGGCAAAATGGCGAATTTCAAGGCCGTTTTTAGCAACCCGTAATGCTGTCCGTCTATTACATAAAGTTCATATCCGCGCACAAAATCACTTTCATATCCAAGCCCTTTCTGTAACGAAAATGCTTGCCCATTGGTTGACGAAACTTTAATCTTCTGACCATGAGAAAAATACAAACGTTTGTGTAGCTGCCAGTATTTTGCAAATTCCATTTCCAGAGACCAAATGTCAATTGGGCTATCAAAAATTCTCAAGCCATCTTTTCGAAGTTTGAAGTCTATCCTATAACCTTTTAATGGATAATCAGTGTAGTCAGTAACGTCCCTTACCACCCAATATTCAAGCGAAAAATATTTACTCAAATTTTCGCCCGCTCCGTAGTATTTTGGCTGAAGAATGGCTACCGAGTCGTGTACCCATGCGTGTGTATATGCCACCTCAAATTTGTGAAGATTGTACAAGTTGGGTCGATAACTTGGGGTAATAGATCCGTAAGATTCTTTACGGATGTGTGTTTTCGAGTTCTTATAAAAGACTCGTTTATTATCTATAGTAGCATATGCCACTTCGTGCGATTGTTCGTAGCCTCCTTTAAAAATAATGCCCCATTTCTGAGCCTTATCTAAGTACGGAATCTTGTACCTCAGCTCATATCGATTGTTAAATCCAAACCGAAGATGGAGGGTGAGTTCTTCATTAACGCCCCGAAAATTACTCCACCGCACAAGCGAACCATAATCTAGCCTATCCCAACGTTTGGTTTCCCACCATTCGCTTAGATTTCTATCGGCAAACTCAACAAATGGAATGGGCCAAACGTACCAACGTTCTGTAACCCTGACTACTACATCTATCACATTCGCCTCATACTGACATGTGTCAATCTCAACGAAATTGAAGAGCAATAAGTTCCAGAGGTTTCCTTTGGACCTTTCTAGATGTTGAATGAGTTTTTCCTGCGGTATAGACTGGCCTTCACGGAAGGTCATTTCACGAAGCAAAATGCGCTCTCGGGTAATCTTGTTTCCCTCAAATATCAGGGACCCAATCACAACATCCTGCGCCTGAGTTGCAAGCGAAAAGAGGAGGCTAAAACAAAGGAGGATTCGAAATTGGATTGGCAGCACTTAAATATTGATGTACCGCATCAATTCATCATAGCGGCCTTTCAAGTCTTCAAGATGCGCACTTTCTTGGAAATACGCAATCACTTGGTATGAGTAGCGCTCCAAACTCTGAACAATAGGACCTACTTGTTCTTGGTTAACCTTAAGAGTTAATTCCAGCATTCCAGTCTCTGGACGTTCGAAAACATAACTGCTCAAAATTTTGGCGTTGTTCGACTCTACCACGTGAGCTACTTGTGCTAGCGAATAATCCTGCTTATTCAGGTTGAGAACGATAATGCCTCCTGGCTGATTAATGACTGCTAACTCCTCAAATTTTGTAACCAAGTCAAACAGGGTGATACAGCCAAGATATTCCTCCTCGGCATTTAGAACAGCCACTACAGATAAGTCGGTAGCCGCTAATTTTCGGATAACGTAGTAAATGTGCTGAGATTCTAAAACGAAAGCAGGGTTAAACACTTCTTGCGAGGCCATAACCGTATCTTCCTTTGCACCGTCCATAATATTATCCTCGGAAATCAGTCCAAGGAAATGTGTACCATCTACAACGGGTAAATGAGACACTTTAAACTCATCCATCCAGGCCAAAGCTCTTGCCACCTCATCATTTGGTCTGAGAGGCGGAACAACTTTAGATATGAGTTCTCGTGCAAGCATTTTTCTCTATTGTGTGCAAAGTAAACGTAAACAACTTCCCATTTGTTATGATTTTTCACCAATTAGCTAACATCAATTTGTTTGCCGAAGTCTACTTTTGGACGCAATTAAGTTTCAATTGACAAATGAGCCAAACCAAACTAAGTGTAAATATTAATAAGATTGCCACCCTTCGTAATAGTCGTGGCGGCAATAATCCAAGTGTGGTTGAGGCCGCTGTAAAGGCGCAAGAATTTGGTGCGGATGGCATTACAATTCATCCACGACCAGATGAGAGACATATACGCTATCAGGATGTTTATGACCTAAAGCCAGTTGTGAGTACCGAGTATAATATTGAAGGCCATCCTAATGAGAAGTTTATACAAATAGTATTGGAGATAAAACCCACGCAAGTCACGTTGGTGCCAGATCCGCCAGGGGTTTTGACTTCAAATGCAGGCTGGAATACCGTTGAACACGGAGCGTTTCTTAAAGATATTATTGCTCGATTTCAGAAAGCAGGAATCCGCACTTCAATTTTTATTGAAACCGATGAAAAAATGATTCGTGCAGCCAAGGATGTTGGTGCTGATAGAATTGAATTGTACACAGAAAGCTATGCCGTTGGATTTCTAAAGGACAGAGAGTCTGCAATAGCACCATTTCGCAAAGCGGCTATTGTGGCTAATGAAGTCGGATTAGGCATAAATGCAGGGCATGATCTGAACCTTGAAAACCTGTCTTACTTCAACCAAAACATTCCTGGTCTTTTAGAGGTTTCAATTGGACACGCACTCATTTCGGACGCATTATACCTAGGAATGAGCAACGCGGTAAAAATGTACAAAAACGCACTTTCTTGAAGCTTAATTACAAGGAACACGGACAAGGAAAACCTTTGGTTATCCTACATGGACTGTTTGGTTCATTAGACAACTGGTATTCTCTGTCTAAGGCCTTTTCAGACAAGCATCATATTTACCTCGTTGACCAACGAAATCACGGCCAATCTCCTCATTCTGATAGACACACCTATGAAGAAATGGCAGAAGACTTGTTCGGTTTTTTCAAGGAGCATAATTTGAATGGCGCAGTCTTAATCGGTCACTCGATGGGCGGAAAAACAGCCTTACGTTTTGCAGCAAATCATCCAGAGCTTCTGTCTAAGTTAGTTGTAGTTGATATGGGAGTAAAGCACTATCCGGTTCATCACGACCTGATAATTCGCTCCATGCAGGCCTTGGATTTGGACGCTACCGACTCTCGAAAGGATGCTGAGGATTTCTTAAATCACATGCTAGATGAAGATGAAAGCACTATCCAGTTTTTATTGAAGAACATTTACCGGCAAAAACAGGAAGACGGTACCGTAAAATATGCGTGGCGATTTAATCTAGAAGTAATTGCCGATGACATAGAGGAAATGGGGCTTCCTGTTCTTTCGGGTTCTAGCGTTGAGACGCTATTCATTTATGGAACACAATCAAAATATGTTCAGGAAGACGACAAACCAGAAATTCTATCGCTTTTCCCAAACTCAACTTTCAAAAGTTTAACCACAGGGCACTGGGTACATGCACAAGACCCTGAAGGGTTAGTGAAGGCAGTAAAAAGTTTCATCGATTGAAATAGAAAAGCCGCTAACCCAACGGATTAACGGCTTTCTCTTAATTCAGTATTGAGAACTTATTGAAGAACCACTTTTAAAGCAGTGCTTCCTTTTTCTCCTCTCAAAATCATGTGATAAATACCTGCGTCTAATCGCGAAAAATCGAACGTTTCTTTAGACAAACCAACATTGTAATTACCTGTTGTTGTTGAAACCTGTCGGCCAGTAACGTCCATAACCTGAATGATTAACGCTTGAGAACTCGTCAGATTAATATTCAAAGTAGTTTGCCCATTCGTTGGATTTGGAGAAACTGAGAAATTGCCTTCCAACTGCTCTTCAATTCCATCAGGGGTTGTGTTGCAAGGAAAAGATGGATTTGACAAGTAGGTCATGCTGTCGAAATCGATGTAGCACACCCAATTCACGCTGTCCACAAACGGGTTTCGATTTCCTTGTTCGCTTTGAATAAAGTCGTTACGCGCAATTTCCCATGCGTCTGGGGGGTCTTGCCAGTGCCATTGCTTCAACACATCTTGATCTTGCCCGTATTGAACGATAAAATCGATAGGGTTAGGCAGTTCCCAAGTACCTCCAGTGCTATTCCATTTGGTTGCCATGTAGAAAATGGCTCTTGCTGCATCTCCTTTATGTTGATCTCTTGGTTCGTACACACGGTTTCCAATGGCATCATCACCATATTGAGCATCAAGAAATGAACTTGCTTGAACCGCTACCTCACCAAGCGGGCGATTACTTCTGACCGCGTTGGCGTTGTCTTGATGAGTTGGAAACAAATTGTGCATATCAGAATACTCATCTGTGTCTTCATCTGGCCAAGTTGGCATCCAGCTAAAAGGCCAAGAATGCTCTCTACTCAATACATCATAAAAGAACGCTCCAGGGTAGATATGTTGGTAGCCAGAATACACGCCTGTTACAACCTTGGCGCCACCAGTAGTATCACGGTGAGCGAACTTTTGAATCATAATAGGTGCATAATTACTGTAGAAAATCTGGCTATAGCCAGCAGAAATAGTCGATTGTAAATCAGTTAAGAAAGTTGTTTGATTAGCGTCCACTCCAGCATAGTAGTTACCCGCCATGTTGTCGAGGGTTGTAACCGACCCATCAAGTGGTGCTGAAGTGTAGTAATTCTCATATCCAGAAGGGCCATTGAAAGCATAAGCCGAAAAGAAATACGTTCGGTCAGCTACGTTGTAAGAAGGCTTAAACGAACCAGCTGGACCAACGTGAACTACTTGTGTTGAGGCATCTATGTAGTCTCCCTTTACGTAAGTCGAACCATCCGCAGGTAAACCCAAGAATTGAGTCTCAATTCCTCTAATTACAATGTAATTTTCTGGTACGGTTGTCGCATCATCAAAACTTACATCATAACCGTAAGAAGTAATGTTTGAGAAAGTCAAGTTAGTCGGAGCATCTGTTGGTTCAGTTGCATAATCTCCGCCAATTGCATACAGATTGATTACGAAAGTTGTTTCATCGCCATTTGCATCATCATTCTCTATTGTAAGGGTAGCAAAACGGCTACCTGGAGCTCCAGCAGTGAAGTTCAAATCGAACTGTTCTAACGCAGCCGCACCAACAGTTGTAGGCGTTACTCCAAGAGAAAAATCAGCAGCGTTCGTCCCTCCAAGAGTTACATTTGTAATGGTCAAATCGGTTCCTCCAAAGAGATTGTCGTTTTCTATGCTGATAGTGACGGTTGCCTGATTACCGACAACAAAAGTTCCATTATTTACAATTTGAGTTACTCCGCTGCTCACACCAATTTCCTGAGAGTTGGTAGGCACCTGGGCAATCAATTCTACCTCATCCAACCCAACGTTTCTGCCGCTTTGCTTTTCGGTAAAATACCATCTGATGTACCTGCTTGTTGCCAATGGAACATCAGTGAACTCTGTAAACGTTGAAGCAGCATTTAAATCTGCCGTTTGAAAAACGCGCAGATCACTCCAAGTATTACCATCGGCAGATTCTTCAACAGTAAATACATCATTTGATGCACTTCCTTGTCCAATCAAATAATACGTTACACCTCCGCATACATCACTAAAGTTTACTACCACATACTCGTCATCACCATCGAGTTTACACGCAGCACCTACGGCACCATTCGTATACCTTGTATTGCCTGGATTGTTTGACAATGATTCCGTCCAACCAGTTGGTTGTGGGTCATCAAAATTCCAAGCTGTCGGGAGGGTTGATTGCCCGAAAGCGGTTGCGGAAACCAATCCGCCCAAAATCATTGTAAAGAGGTTTTTCATGTTCATTATTTAAAATTTTACGCCAACGGTAGCAGTCCATCGTCTTCCTTGACCCATAAATACTTGGGCTGCTGTGGCATCGAATGTTTGAGTACCCGAAACAGCATTGTTTCGGGCATCAGAAATGTATGTTCTATCTAAAACGTTAAGCACACTTGCGCGTAGCATCACGTCCATCTTTTTCAATTTTATCGTCCAGCCTGCATGAATATCTAACAAGTAGTATGACGGTACTTTCCAAGAGTCGCGCCCTCGGTTTTCGCCTTGCAAATCAAGCGGATTAAAATCTGAGAAATAGTTATTGAAGTAAGTAAGCTGACCTTTAATATAAACCCCTTTAACAGGCTTAATCTTAATACTACCTGCCACCTGAAATTGTGCTGCATCTCCAACATGCACTCCGTCTGCATCTACATCAACAGAATCTACAGCATTATCATTCCCTTCTTCATAATAATAGGCAAGTGCACTTCCTTTCCAGCGCCAATCTCCGTATGAAATCAATCCTTCTAAATCAAAAAACCAAGGTGTTTTATAAACCGCATCCACCTCAATTCCTTGGTGCACAGAACCAATGCTTGGTATGTTGATGGTTGTTGGGGTTCCTCCAATTGCAATGGTGGTTTTAACTGGGCGATTTTCCCAAGTTGTTCGGTATAGGTTTAGGTTAGCAGCCCATCTTGGAAACTTGACCGAATAACCAAGTTCTACACCCCAGGCAACTTCTGTTGCAACGCCATCTACAATATTGAAACTCGTACCAGCGTACACATCAGAAATTGTAGGCGGACGAAGAAAAACTCCCCCGTTTACAAACACATTCATGTGGTCTGTAAGGTTGTAATTAACTCCCATTTTTGCCGTCCCTCCTTGAAAATGAATCCAATCTGTTGTAGCAATTCTTGCTTCCTTACTATTGTGTGTATAGGTATTTCCTCCGCGAACAATAGTGTCGTTTATCCCTAATGCCTGCAGATAGGTTGTATCCGGCAATACAAGGTCTCGTTTTCGATATTGATCCGACCTTTTGTAAGAATTATTGGCTCCTGAAACACTGATGAACCCCGAGATTTTATCCTTCGAATATTGCAGTTGAGCAAAAACTCCAGCGGTATAAACGCTTGTATTAGCTCGATATCCAGCAACATCACCTGGTCGCTTCACATTATCGGTTGGATCGAATAGATTGCCTTGCTGAGTTGTTGAATTAATAACTGCATAATCTCCACCAAGTAAATCGTAAGGCGTGCTGTATCGTTCAACCCAAAAAGAGCGAAAGTCTATTCCAACTGCTAAATCCCAAGCGCTATTGAATTTATGGTCGATCGTAGAAAGCAACCCATACCAATAGTGGTTGTTCATGTTGGCAAGAAGGTAATTCCTAGCCTTGTATTGACTGGTGTCGTTAACAGCAGTTGTATCGTATGGTGGAACGAAAATGGTTCCAGTGACATTCTCGGCATAAAGAGCCGACAAATCGTATTGGCCATTCGAATCAAATAGGCCTGTATTTCCTCTTAATTGAGTACCCCCGCCTTTGCCAAAAGAGCCGTAAACAATGTTGGAAACTGCCCATTTATCCTTTGCCCAAAAATGCTTGAAATTGAAGATTGGTTTATGATAAAAATTCACGGCCAAATTTTGCTGTTCCGACATTGCATTTGGGTTGTTTCGGTTCCGAATTACATTTCCCCATTGTTGGTTGTATCGATTACCGTAATTACCCGGAAGCGGGTTTGCAGTTACAGATGGATGAGACAAATCAACACCTAACTCTTCGGCATATGCTCTATCGTATAAGAAAATAGGCTGCATAAAACTGCGCTGACCCCGCTCTTGTGGCGCGCCCATTCCTGAAACACTTAAGGTGTGATTTCCGATCTGCTTCTGCAGCTTAACGAAATAGAAGAACCGACTAGCCCAAGTGGCGTCCGCCCATCCATTTTGTCTATCGTAAGCAAATGCTGCGGTTACACCCCAACCTTTTTCCATTCGGCCAGAATTGTAACTCACATTGGTTCTTATCATACCGTTATTTCCAACTGTAAGACCGATTTCTGTAGATCTTTTAGAGGTGATTCCAGCTGTAAGAATATTCATACTTCCGCCAACGGCAGGAATAGACAATTTGCTAGCCCCTAACCCGCGTTGTACCTGAATTCGTTGCGTTACTCCGTCTAGACCAAACCAATTACTCCAATAAACCCAACCATTTTCCATGTCATTCATTGGAACTCCATCAATCTGAACAGAGATGTTTCGTTGAGAAAAACCACGAATCGTAACTCGAGCATCTCCAGCTCCACCTCCTTGTTGGGTTGCGTACACGCCAGGTGTTGAATTAAGCAACATTGGAATCTCTTGCGAAGCCAATTCCTGCCTAATCTTAGATGGTTCTATATTGGTGAAGGCTACAGGTGTTTCTCTGTCGAGGGCCATATCTGCCACAACTGTAACTTCATTTAAAGTGATAGTAGAAAGTGAGAAATTGATTTCAAGTTGGCCTCCATAAGCCTTCACAGTTTTCGTAATGGCTTCGTAACCGATGTAAGACACCGTTAAGGTGTAGTCGCCATTTTCTAACTGTACCGAATAGTCCCCATCTAAGCCTGTTACAACACCTAAACCCTCGCCATATACAACGTTGGCGGAGATAAGGGGCTCGGCAGAACTCGCATCTTTGACAACACCATGAATCCGCGTTTTCTGAGCGTAGGATGCAACAGCGGTAAAAAGAACCGCTAGAAAAAGAACTAGAAATTTCTTCATAAAATGAACGGTTTATTTACCGAGCATTACTTTTCTAGACAGCACATCTCCGTTATTGAGAGTAACCCTAACGATATAAATACCCGTTCTCAAGTGCTCCAACACTAGGCGGTGCTTGCTTGTGCTATTCTTGTCGAAGGTTACTTTTTCAGCCTCTTGACCAAGAATGTTAAATACTTGAATAGCGTCAATGTTTTGAGAAGCGGACACCATCAAATGCTTCTCAACCGCTGGGTTTGGGAACATGTTGAATTTGCTCACCACGTTGTCATCCACTCCAAGTGTTTGGCAATCGCATACGTGCCATCCTAGTTCTGTAAACGTATTTTCTGGAAGACTGTCCCACTCAACTTCTGGTAAAAACGCATCCAATCCATCAGAGTCTCCTTGTAAAATTGTTGGTTTTCTGATAAGCGTTTTATCGGTAGTCCACCAAGTTCCATTTGCATCCGACCAAGCTGTTCCTGGATCTTCGCCAATTCGTCCTACAAGGTCAACAATCACTGTTCCATCTCCTTTAGTTAATGGAACTGCGTCATCTCCATTAAAATAAAATGGAGAGTTTGATTGAACGTAAACTGGATTCACAAACGTATCGGCAACTGCCTCTAAAGCAGCGTCAACTGGCGCTTCTAAACCTGTTCCGTTTGGGTCTCTTTTATCAACCACCACAACGTATGTTCCGTACGAGGGAACCGTACCTGTAAGTGCCACTAACATTGGAGAGCCAGAACCATCTCGAAATCGACCAACCGAATAGCCCACTAAACTTATAGGTGCGTTTGTAGGATTATAAATTTCTAGCGCTCGGTTGTTACCTGAGCCAACTACATATTCAGAAATAAAAAGGTCGGTACAATCCGTAGACTGTGCATTAACAACGGCAGAAGCGCAAATGGCCAAAGCAAAGAGTAGCGTTTTTTTCATGGTCTTAATTCAATAATATTCGGCAAATGTAGTCTATACAATTAGGCTGGGCAATCGTTGATAGAGCAAGGTTTAAGTTTTAACAATTAGATCATTAACTGTGGTTCTGCACATCCGATTGGTGATTTCTTTGGCGGAATCGCCTATTGGCAAGACGTGTTTATCAATAATATCGTGAAACCATTGCCGTTTAAACTGATCTAACCTGTAATTTTTGAAGGGATGAAAAAGCTACTTTTTGGAATAATCATGGGAACAATTTGCTTCTCGACTTCAAATGCTCAGGACAAAAAAATCAAGTTTTCGAACATCACCGAGGTCGCTTTTGGCTTTCAGGTTGGCCGAACAACCAAAATTCAGAGTGTAGATGGTGGTGGAGAGTCTGAAGTAGCAGTAGCGGGATACAAGTTTCCTGCGCCAAGGGTCAGCTCATCATTTGGTGCTTTATTTGGAGACCTCTTTTTTTTAGGTCCTGGATTGGCTTATACGTTTCAACCTTCTGATAATGATGGGACTCCGCTAGACCCTAATGCCAATCAGCATAAACTTTCGGCTTTTGGACATGCCAGAATTCATTTTTCTAAAGGTCGATTTAGGCCTTATACCGAGTTGAAAGGTGGTTACACTCACATCTTTACAGAGGATGTTGCTTCCATTTATTCTGAAGACGTTTACACGTGGGATGGCGCCTTTGTGGAACCAGCAATCGGTTTTGGGTTTAAGCTAGGAGCCCACGGTCAACTAAATGCCTCTCTTGGTTATCAGTTTCTAAATGTTTGGAACCGTTCGGATGGTTTTACCAGCTCGGCTACTTTTGAACCAGAAATTAAGGACGCCTATCACCGACTTCTGCTAAGCTTCGGCTTTAGTTTTTATTAATCAACATTTTTTTGTCTTACTAACTCTCTGCTGTCCATATCAAAGCAGATTAGTCCTCCGTATTCTTTGCCCAAGTAGGTGTGCGAACAGCCGTTATCCAAACAAATTGAAGGTGAATTATCCTCAATTTGCTTCATGATTTTAGAGTGTTTGGTTGGAGAATGGCCAAACAAAACTGTTCTGCCCTTGAATGGTTTGTTTGGAGAAAAATTCCTCATCCAGCACATAGCGTGTATATCGCTTAGAGGCTTATCAAGCTTCATATTAAAACCTGCGTGTACCAAGAAGTGGTCTTCCAGTTTGTAGTAATATGCTAACCCTCTAAAAAACCGCACGAATCGACTTCTTACCAAACCCTTTTCGTTAAGCAGGCCAAGCGAATTTCTTGATTTAAGTAGCATTCGAAGCTCTTGTGGGCTCTCAAACATGAGGTGCAGCAATGTTTCTTCATGGTTTCCCATGAGTGAAAACACGTTGTATCCGTCTTCATTTAAGCTGAGGACATGGTCAATTACCTGCTTGCTTCTTGGGCCCCGATTTATGAAATCTCCGAGTAGAAAAAGTTGGTCATCATCATTAAGACCAACCTTGTTTAGGAGTTTATCGAAGGTTTTGGCGCAGCCATGAATATCGGTTATCACCAATCTTCGTCCACCATTTTCAGGTGGTTCAACATTAACACCAATCGTTTGCTTAGCCATTAAAAGCCAATCTTCATGCTTAGTTTGAACGCAAGATTATCAATTTCATTGGTAAAAGCATACGGTCCGTACCGATAAAATACACCGCCTCCAATTCCTATCAAATTCACCTTAATAATATCTTCAATTACCAAACCCGTTTCATAGTAACCCATGCTCATATCCTTTATTTCTAGGCCATGGTGCATCCATTGATCTGGTAACCAACCAATTCCAAAACTATTTGCCCAATGAAATTCAGGACGAATCCATTTTATTCCCGTTTTGACTGAACCGAAATTATGCCGATGATGAACCGCAATCTGATACTGATTCAGGAACTCATTCGGACGCATGGTTTCAAAAGAATTTGGCGAGAAAACGGAGATGTCATCGAAGTTTGACTTTGGCGAATACATCTTTAAATAGGGTGTTGGAGATGATATCCAACCAGCATTCAACTGCCAAAACTCCATCCCCACTTTTCTGATTCGGAACTTGGCTTGAAGTTTCAAGTCGGCCTTCCAATAGTCGTAATCCGAATTCAATATTCCTTTTATTCCCCTTGTAGCTGTTGCCCAAAGTATTACAGCGCCCTTATCCTGAATAATCTCCCTTGCTCCAAGCCGCATTTTCTTTTCTAATGGCGCAAAACGGAAACCCACACGAACCTCAGCAAACTGATACTTTTTAAGAGAAAGCTCGCTTGTATTAGGCTGGAATCTATAACCGTGCTTGCTCTCCGCATCCTGATGTCTGAATTGTGCTTCGAAGTGCCAACCTCTCAACGGATTTATTCGAACTCCTGCATTCCAGCCATTTACCAAATCCATTCGTTGGATGACAAGGTCAGCATACATTGCAGCTAATGCTTGGTTATCGGAAACCAGAAACTCCTGAGCCCCTATTTCATGCACATCATGAGAATAAGCGCCTCTTAATTGGAGCCCCAAATTCTTGTGCAAAGTGAATTCTAAGTCACCTCCATATTTCACCTCTTTATCCTTAAAACCATAGGCTATATAGGCTCCAATATTTGCCCACTTAATCAAATCTGGCGCTGTGTGTAATCCAATACCTAACCGGAACCCTTCATATTCATTGTAGTCGATAATCTTATCCAAGTCCAACTCAATTGGGCCAATAGGAAAGCGTCCTGTGCCGAAGGCGATTAACAACTTAATGCGTTGCTCCAATTTGAGTTCCTTTCCAACACTATCAATTACATGATACGTTCTTAATTCCTTCTCAGAAAGTGGCGTTTCTCTTTCTGCATTCCAAAAGGCGGAATCCTTTTTGTGCGCCTTTGAATCAAGCTCTAACGTGTTTGAACTAATATCAGTTGCCCGCACTTTATCATCCAAATTCACCTCTTTATTATAGGTAGTTCCAACGCCTTTTATTTTGAATCCTCCGAGGTTTAATCCCAGCATTTTGAAATCTGTATTCAGCTGTGTCGGAAACCATGTTGTACCTTCTAACTTCTCGTATTTGTGCTGAATCTTTATCTCAACTCCTTGTCCATCTACCACATTTGCAGTTGCATTTCGCAGGGCGAAATCGCTCATGTTTATATGCAACATTCCTTTTAGCGCGTCAAAGGTTTTTCCCTTTTTAGGCTGATAACTGATGATGATAACGGTGTCCTGCTTTATTTGAATGGTGTCTTCGATATTGAAGAAATACTTGTTCCAACTATTTGGGCTTATGGGGCCCAGAAAAGCCTGTTGCCCTAATGAGAAATAGTCTTTGTAAAACGAGAACGATTGCATCTGACTAGCAAGCATCGCAAACTGCGGATTCTTCATTCCAGAGAATCGTGTGGCCATTACATTGTCGGTGTATTTCCCGTTGCGGAATTTTCGCTCATACACATTTTCGGACATCATAATATGCTGCTTTTCCAACAGATTTCGGATGACCACAATCATCGTGTCTTCCTGAGGTCGTTTATTGGTTAAAGCTGTGTCTTCATCCAATGTGAAGATGGTCTTCTCGTACGCCTTGTATGTGAAAAATGGCAACTGAGCAGGGTCGTTTTCCTTTCGGTTTTTCATCACATTTTTGATGATACGTTCAGCAGGGTTTTCGCCTGGAAAAACAGTTACCTCGGCCAATTCTGTAGAAGACCGTTTCAACCGAAATTCAAGAGTATCTGAACTGAATTCTACCTGAAAGGTTTGCGTTTCATATCCAATATATTTGATTTTAATATGGCTAATAGAAACCTGGCTCTCCAACCCAAAAAAGCCGTTTAAATCGGTGGTGGTCCCAAACCGTCCGTCATTAATAACCACGTGAGCGAAAACTAGCGGGGCATCTGTTTTTTCATCATAAACAAACCCGCGAATCACGTTTTGAGAAAACCCATTTGCAAACCAAAAGGCACCGAGAATTAGAAGTATGAGTTTGCGCATTGCCGCAAAGGAAAAGAATGTAATGGATGTGTAGCTTTATTGTGATGGAAAAACAACGGTCATTTTACATAGTAAAACACGGAAGTGCGCGCACTTCTTTCGAACTCAGGGAGTCGGAAATCCCCGCTAAACAAGACGGATACATCCGTGTAGTAACGGAAGGATTCGGGATAAATTTTGCGGACGTCATGGCCAGAAAAGGCCTTTATCAAGATGCTCCTCCAACTCCATGTGTGGTTGGATATGAGTCTGTTGGTCGAACGATGGACGAGTCAAAGATTGGCAATGAGACCATTCCAGCAGGAACGCGAGTCGTTGCGTTTTCACGTTTTGGCGGATATTCTACGCACGTTTTGGCGGATGAGAGAGCGGTTCAACCAATACCAGAAGACATTCCACTTGGCGAAGCTTTGGCGTTAGCAGTACAGTACTGCACAGCTTACCATTGTGCAGAAGAGCGGGTGTCTGTTTTTCCTGAAGATCACGTATTAGTTCAGGCTGCCGCTGGTGGAGTTGGAACTGCTTTGGTTCAACTCTTGAAACGGAAAGGCTGCACCATTTACGGAACAGCTGGTTCCGATGAAAAGCTGAAATATATCCAAGCACAAGGAGTTCATCATCCAATCAATTACAGAACACAAGATTTCTCTCAAGTGATACGAGAAAAACTAGGAAAACGCGGTTTAGACGTGGTGTTCGATTCGCTTGGTGGGAAGAGTTATTCTAATGGGTTTAAGGCCCTAGGTAAAGGTGGTAGAATCGTAGGTTTTGGCGCTTCGGAGCAAGTTGCGGGAGGATTAGCAGCAATCAACCAATTAAAGCTTGCCGCCAACTTTGGATTGTTCAGTCCTATTCAATTACTGATGAACTCTAAAGCAATGATTGGGGTGAACATGCTTCATGTGGCTGATGACCGTCCAGAGGTGCTATCAAGAACCATGAAAGCCGTAGTTGAACTGTGGAAGGCTGGTGAGATAAAACCTGTAGTTGGCGCAGAGTTTAAAGCCAACCAACTAGCCGAAGCCCACGAGTTTGTGGAAAGCAGAAAGTCCATGGGAAAAGTTGCAATAAAATGGTAACCGTATTATGAAAATTAGTGGTTTCACATACATAAGAAACGGACACACACTAGATTATCCGTTCATAGAATCGATCAAATCTGCATTACCAATTTGTGATGAAATGATTGTTGTTGTTGGCGATTCTAATGATGGTTCTCGCGAAAGCATTGAACGTATTGGTTCCGAAAAAATTAAAATAATTGACTCTGTTTGGGATGATAATCTGAAACATGGGTTAGTGTTTCGAGAACAGGCTAATATCGGATTGGATAACATCAGTGGCGATTGGGGTTTACATATTCAAGCGGACGAAATTCTTCACGAAAAAGAACTTGAACAAATAGTAGAATCCATTAACCGTAATGATGGCGATTCTAGGATAGAAGGACTCTTGTTTCCGTACCTGCATTTTTGGGGGTACAATCACATTGTAAAAGGAAGAAGGGCAAGAAGATATGAGATTCGATTAGTCAGAAACAACAGGCGAATTCGGTCTTACCGCGATTCGCAAGGGTTTCGAATTTATCCAGACCAAGAAGCTTATTTGAACGGACACGTAGGTGAAAAACTGAAAGTGGCATTAATAAAGCCACACATTTACCATTACAGCCGTGTTCGTCCTCCAGCTTTAGAGATGAAAAAAATTCATAAACTAGGCAGTCATTTGGGAGGTCCCAACCGTAAAAACATTCCTAGCGAACCCGAATGGGATTATTCCAACATTGATTGGATTGAGGAGTTTCCTCTTGCCAATCATCCGCATGTGATGTTGGAAAGAGTGAAGAGTTCTACCTGGAAACTCGAATACAAAAAAGGACAGTTCCACCTAAAAAATTGGCTTTCCAATACCTTTGAAGCAATGACGGGACATAGAATTGGCGAATACACAAATTGGAATATCATCAAACGACCTTAGTCGCTAATTGAAACCACTAAATTCATGCTATGGAATGGCAAGTTTATCTCGATAAGTTCATTAATTCTGGAGGAAAGAATCTAATTCGGTATGCGCTTTTCGCGGGGGTTCCGTACCTGATTTTCTATGTGCTTTTTCAATCGAAAACTTTTCGGATGAAAATTCAGCAGAAGGTTCCTAAGGCCAAAGATGTGAGGCGAGAAGTATTGTACTCTTTGAGTTCGATAGTTGTCTTTTCTATTATCAGCATGTTCACTTTTCATATGATACAATCTGGGCAAAGTGCGCTGTATGGTGATATGACCGAATTCGGTCAGGTATACTTTTGGTTAAGCATCCCTATGCTAATCATTTTACATGACGCTTGGTTTTATTGGACCCATCGTGCGATGCACTGGAAACCTCTCTTCAAATACGTGCATCTTGTTCATCATAAAAGCACTGATCCAACGCCTTGGGCAGCTTTTTCTTTTCATCCTTTTGAGGCAATTATTCAAGGGGCCTATTTTCCACTTTTAATTCTAATAATTCCGGTTCATCCAGCAGCTGTTTTAACATGGGTTCTTTACCAGTTTGCGCTAAATGTTGGAGGACATTTGGGATTTGAAGTGTTCCCAAAGGGATTTACGAAACACAAGCTTTTTCGATGGCACAACACGGCCACGCACCATAACATGCACCATAAGTATTTCAGCTGCAATTACAGCCTGTACTTTAATGTTTGGGACCGATTAATGGGCACCAACCATCCAAAGTATGACGAGACATTTGAGGAAGTATGCGCCCGCAGAGCAGGAACTTCTGAATCTGTTAATTCGCAGGTTGCGTAATTGCTGGCAACGGGAGTTTGCGTCACAACTCATTTAGTTTGATGCTAAGATAATGTAAGTTGTTGTTGGGTTTTTCCGCGAAGGAATTGTGCAGCTAATCGGTATTTAAGTTCAGATTGGGTTAAGGGTTGTCTGAGGGTTGTTAATAAGCGATAAATAATGCTTAAAAAGACCGAAAAGAGGACATTGAGTCTGCTTTTCAGTTCGTCTGAACCTAAGATGGAGACGGCACGGCAGAGGTTGTAGTTGAGCATGGCCAGTTCCACTTCGGCCAGTACGTTTGCCTTTCGTTTCATGAGGGTAAATGTGAAGCCCCACTGTCGTTTGAGTGTACCGAACTGATGTTCTGTTATCTGCTGCCTTTGGCGGTAGTATTGCGGGTCAGCCTCTACGCGTAGTCTGTTGCGTTCGAGCACGCTCTGTGTGGCACTGCGTTCAATGATCTTCCCGCTCTTGTTTCGTGTGCAGGCATCTCGTAATGGGCAGTTTCGGCAGTTTTTGGGTTTTGTTTTGTAGTGTTTTACGTGATGGTCTCCCTTTCGGTAGTGTGTTCCGTTGGTGCTGAGTGTCTCTCCCGCAGGGCAGATGAAATGGTCGTTCTTCTGATCATAAGTGAAGGCATCGAGGTTGAACAGTCCGTTGTCGGCTGCGCTGTGATCCTTGGGTGCGGAGTAGGTGATGATGCCGTCCTTTTCGCATCTGCCCAATTGTTCTGCGGTGGTGTATCCCTTATCGGTGAGGGTGGTCATGGTTGGAGGTTGCAGCAGGTCTTTCACCTCTTTTGCCATGGGATGAAGGGCGTGGGTGTCGTTCACTCCATGCACATCTGAGTGGATGAAGAGCTTGTTCTTTCCATCGCATGCTGCCTGAATGTTGTAGCCCACCTGAATACTGTTGCGCTGGAATACCACGGCCTTTGCATCGGGGTCGGTGAGCGAGATTTGCTTCTCACCGCTGTCCTTGAGCTGCTGCTCCATCTGCTCGAAGTGTTCTTTTCTGCCCTGATGGTGGTCGTGCTTCTGTTGCAGTTCCTCCCGTTCTTCTTCCTGAAGATCATCGCCATCGAGTGCGCTGAGGTAGTTTTCAATCTTCTCCTGATGGTAGGCGCTCTGGCGGTCTATTCGTTTTTGATTGAGATTGTTTTTGAGGCTGTTCTGTGCACGTATCTTGAAGGAGTCGATGGCCACGGTGGTTCCATCGAGCAGGTCCCAATCCTTCAATATCAGCACAAAGTGGCGGAATGCCTTGCGGATGGCCTGAGGATTGTCCTTTCGGAAGCGTGCAATGGTGCGGTCGTCAGGGCGCAGGCCTTTGATGAGCCACATCACCTCGATATTGACCTTGCATGCGGCCTCCAGTTTGCGTGATGAGCGGATGCTGTGACGATAGCCGTACATATAGAGTTTGAGCATATCGCTGGGAGCATAGGCGGGTCGGCCTGAGGGTGAGGTCTCCGCATACTTGAACCCAAGTTCCTTTATGGGCAGGGCATCCACAAAAAGGTCGATGATGCGTGCGATCGAATCCTGTGAGACCATCTCGCCCAACGAGATCATGGTCACTTGATCGCGGTCTATTCCTTTTACATGGTTCATGGTGTGTTGCGTTGATTGCAACTACAAGGTCGGATCTGTGGATTTCATTGTCAAGATCGTGGCCCGATCACTTATGAACAATGCAGGGTTTATGACGCAATCTGACGTTTTTCAACTATGAAAATAGGGCTTTAGCTGCTTTGCTTCGGCTTCACTCAGCATAAACTAGCACGCGTTGCAAACGCGCGCCATCGGGGCTCACCTAAAGTGCGTTTTGATGCAGTTTAGGTTTTGTCGGAAGAGGCAAGTCTTTTTCCCATAGGTGGGTATTGTGGTTTTTAATAGAACCAACGGAAGCTATAAAAATGCCGAAAATCCGTAATAAGTTGATTAACCCTCTTACATTAACGATTGCCAATAACATTGCCAAGGAGCCGAACGTGACAAGGTGGAAAATTAACACCCTGTTGGAGCTAAATGCGAGTAATGTTAATATGATTACAGATACAGATACGCTCAGTTTAGCATATTTCTGTACATATAGAAAAAGAAGTTTATTCACTGATAATCGAATAAGAACCTTCCGGTTTTCACGAAGAGTTTGAATCAATCCGCTTGCCATTCTCAAAATTCTCTTTTTAGAGTAATAATGATTGATGTTGATGTCGCAAACAATTGCTCTAGGCTCCATAATGACTCTTTTCCCTTTGTCTAAAACGAAAAGTGAAATCACTAAGTCATCAAGAATCGTATTTGGAGGCAACTTGCTAAGACAATTCTTTCGCACAGCGTACAATGCGCCATACACCCCAACTGTAGATCCAATCTGACTCTCAATGGTCTTTAGTCTATTGATTGTTTTTCTAATGAATGAGTTTTGACCTTCATGTATCAACATGCTGGAAACAGCGCCAATTTCAGTGTCAGAGAAGTGCTTAAGAAGGTTGGGTAAAGAGTTCTCAGAGATTACTTGTCTTGAATCTGAGAAAACAAGAACAGGATACTTTGATTTGGATATTCCATGGTTTAAGGCACTTGCTTTTCCCATTCTTTTAGGTAAGACATAATATTGAATTTCGTACTGTTTAGCTAACCTCTGAAGAATGCTATTTGTATCGTCATCCGAGCCATCAGATATTACTATGATTTCATATTGAGCCACTAATTTTTTACACTCTTCCGTCAGCTGAAGCACTTTGCTCTCAATGGTATTTTCCTCGTTATAACTTGCCAATATTATTGAAACATTACCACGATAGATTGGGTGAGAAATTGATTCTTTTTTTGAGGAAAACAGTAACAGAACGCCATACCATAATATGGGAACAAAAATTATCGCCAATATGATAAAGTAGGCTGTTTCCATTATCGGTGAATCATGTAGTTCAGCTTATCGGTTAAATTATTTCCGAGCAATCGCGAGACAGAATGCTTGATGCTTTTCTGTAGATGTAATTTTTTGATGCTATAAAAATCCTGGATTAAAACACTCTCTAACAGTTCCAAAGAAGTGCTTTTCTTTACGGACCACCTTTTCATCGTAAAAGGAAAATCATTTTTTTTAACAAACCCAAACTCGGTTGTTAGAATCGCTTTATACCCAACTTCTTTAGCTAAATCAACTGTGTTTTGTGTGTATTTCCCACCCGGAAGAGCAAAGTAATTGACCGACCCAGTTAGCTTTTCTTCAATCAATGTTTTTGAATGTTTCAATTCATGATACTGATCCTCAGCAGTCATTGTTGAAAGATAGTTGTGAGTCACTCCATGCGCTCCAATTAGATGTCCAGATGCAGCCAATTCTTGATAACGTTCCCATCTGACGTCCTGGTTTTGAAAGTTCTTGAGGGTTGGAAAAAAAGATGCCTTGTAGTTATATTCGTTTAACAGGGGTGCAACAACAGCGTGATCCGTTGGATGCCCATCATCAAAAGTCAAACAAACCGTAAGCTTGTTTGGGTTGTTTAATTCCATGACCTGATCCAAGGTCACAACATTTAGGTTTAGTTTTTCGAATAGCTGTAGATGAGTTCTGAATGATTGTAAGTCAATAGAATATATGGGGTCTACATAAGTTGAAAGAGATTCGGTACCAGTAACCGCGTGATAGTTTAGTATAATGTAATCCTCAATCATTTTATTGCTGCCAACATTTTCCCTCAGGTAACTCATTTCTGACAGCCAGATATGTCATCTCTTTTTTGTTCTTATACCCGTTAAAAATACACTGCCTAGGTAGTACTTGGTACTACCCTGTTATTAATCATAGTTGGTTGGGGTAAAAAGCGGGGCAGCTATTCCAAGCACTCAATAAACCAGCCGCTATCATCGGCTACATAAGAGAATTCGAAATCCTTTTTGAGTTTTTCGGCTTCGTCTTTTACCATATACTGAGGGGTTCTACCCGCTTGGTTCCAGTCCTCTTTGTATACGCGAAATATCTTGCCCTTTTTCATAGTTCGCATTACTTTGCGGATGGGGTGGGCATTTCCTGGTGGTAATTTTCCTACACTTTCCACCTCTTCCTTATTCACAAAACCTGATTTTTTGAATTTCATGACAATAGTATTTTGGATTAGCACCACACAAGGTATAACCTTTCTTGAATTCTTAAAACATACTACACTCTTTTTGGCCCACTTTTTTCTCAGTGCGCGCGATACAGCGCGCTAAAATGCAATCTCGGCCCTTGTCCAATCACCTGAGGTACTTGTCCGCTCTTTCCATGTATTTGTCCGCGAGAAAGAGCGCTTTGTCCGTTCGCCCAAACGCCTTGTCCGAACAAGAGCGTCCATTGTCCTTACGGTAGGGTATCCTGTCCGCGCATTCCAAGCATTTGTCCGTACTATCTTCTGTTTTGTCCGATAGATAGAGGTAGTTGTCCGCTCATTTAATTGCGATGGAATACACGGACAGAACATCCCAATCTACAAACAATCACAACTAGTAGCAGAACAACCTTAGATGAAGCTAAAACTACTTGTGCGGCAGCATACACAGGAATAGCTTAGCCGTGTATTAACCCCCAAAACCACATTTATCATGGCAAAAAAGAGAGAAAGAATCTACACAATGGGCGATGACCCCATGCTGGAACGCGCACAAGTGTTTCATGACCAATTGGATGGCGAACTGGCCAATTTCACTGCTCGTTTCCCTTGGCTGGATGGCCCTTGGCTCACGTCCTTTCAAGCAGATTTAACAGCTGCAGATGCTTTTCCGAAAGACGAGAGCGTTACGCTAGATATTAAGGTGCTTACAGGCGATGTAACGGCCAGTATGCAACAAGGCTATGCGGCACTTCTCACGCTTGGTGGGTATGCCAAGTTGGCCTATCCCAGGGACTCGGCACGCGAAAGGGTATTTGGACAGCAATACTGGGCTGATGTTCGTGAGAACACGCTCAAGCTACAAGAAGCGTTGGAACTGGCTTTTGCTAAGGCAGATAACGCCAGTTATAAACCCGACCTGTTGGACAAAGGCTACACACATGCAGAAATAGACCAATTAGATTCGTTGGCCTCCGACCTTCAGACCAAGAATGGCCTGCAAGAGGCTATGAAAGTGGGTCGTCACGTTACCAAGGTCGACCGTATTGCACTCTTAAATGGCGTGTGGGAGCATATGCGTACCATAAACATATGTGCCTCTGTGGTTTGGGTGGCAGATGCAGAAAGAATGGAGCAATATCAGCTTTACCCATCTCGTAGCGGAGGCAGTACCCCAGCACCATCTACCGAGGTAAACATTAGCGGTACGGTAACGGATATGAGCACCACGTTTCCGCTAGAAAATGTAGAGGTTAAGCTGTACCCAACCATGAGTGGAATAGGTGGCGAAGACCCTACTACCCTTACCGATGCAATGGGCAACTATGCCTTTTTCTTTGACGACCTGACGGAAGACATCAACATTACCTTACAGGCTAAGTTAGATGGGTACACAGACCAACAACTAACCCTTGATGTATCGCCAGGAAACGACTACCCCGACCAAAACATGGGCATTAGCCCAATGATGCCTTAAAAACAAAAAGCCCCGCCAAATGGCGGGGCTTTTTTATTATGATTTAGGCTACTAACGCTGCTGCTTAATTTAGCAAGGCGTTTGTTTTCCGAACTCCTTCGGCACTTTCGGCAAGTTTTGCTTTCTCTGCTTCGTTCAATTCAATTTCTACAATGCTTTCAATTCCATTCTTCCCAAGAATTACTGGAACACCAATGCAGATGTCTTTCAATCCGTATTCTCCATCTAACATAACAGAACATGGAAACATTTTTTTCTGGTCGCAAGCAATGGCTTGTACCAAGGCAGATACTGCTGCACCTGGTGCGTACCAAGCACTTGTTCCTAACAAGCCCGTAAGGGTTGCACCACCTACTTTGGTTGCTTCGGTTACTTCTGCAAGTCTTGCATCTGAAAGGAATTTAGAAACAGGCACTCCGTTTCTTACAGCAAGGCGTGTTAATGGCAACATACCCGTGTCGCTGTGTCCGCCAATCACCATACCCGCTACATCAGATGCAGGGCATTCTAGCGCTTCGCTTAATCGGTACTTAAAACGTGCGCTATCTAGTGCGCCACCCATACCAATAATTCTGTTTTTAGGTAGTCCAGTAGCCTTGTGCGCCAAGTAAGCCATGGTGTCCATTGGGTTACTAACCACAATAATGATAACGTTTGGCGAATGCTGAATTAAGCTAGTAGAAACCGTTTTTACGATACCAGCGTTAATGCCAATCAACTCTTCTCTCGTCATTCCAGGCTTACGCGGAATACCACTTGTAATTACAGCAATATCGCTTCCTGCTGTTTTCGAGTAATCGTTGGTTGCTCCAACAATCTTGGTATCGAAACCATTAAGCGTAGCACACTGCATCAGGTCCATAGCCTTACCCTCGGCAAAACCTTCTTTAATATCTACTAACACAACTTCTGAAGCAAAATCTTTAATGGCGATGTATTCTGCGCAACTAGCGCCTACTGCACCTGCTCCTACTACTGTAACTTTCATGGTATAATCTTAATTTGTTATTGTTTTTAACGCGGGCAAATGTAGAAAAGATGGTGTACCATCAAAAGAAGATCTAAGTCAGTTTTTATTGAGGAGTAAGTAGTGAGTGGTTAGTGGTTAGTGAATAGTGATGAGCAACCCGCAACTGTCAACTATCAACTGTCAACTCTCCACTATCAACCAGCAACTATCAACTATCAACTATCAACCCTCAACTACCAACTAGCAACTATCAACCCTCAACTACCAACTAGCAACTAGCAACTATTTCTAAGCCTCTTCTTACCTTGCGCTTTATTGCTTCCATAGTAGGCAACCCCAATAATTCACCCTCGTTATCTAAACGCGTGCAACCAACCAAACAAGAGCTCCAAGATCTAATAGCGGGTTGTCTGAACAACGACCGCAGATGCCAGCAGAAGATCTACGAGCAGTTTTACGGAAAAATGTTGAGTGTATGCATGAGGTACACCAAAGACCTTGACCAAGGAAAGGAGTTAGTGCAAGAAGGATTTATCAAGCTATTTGGAAACCTCGAAAAGTACAAGCATGATGGGTCGTTTGAAGGATGGGTGAGAAGGATTTTTACAAACAATGCAATCGATTCGTTTAGAAGAAAAAAACATCAAGACTTAGTGCCAGATGATGATTATCGCGTACTAAACCTACCAGACGACAAAGACGAACATGAATTTTTTGATGAACCAGAGGAAACCATTCAACCAAAACACGTTATAGAAGCAATGCAACAACTCTCACCAGCATATCAAATGGTTTTTAACCTGTATGTAATGGAGAATTTTTCGCACCAAGAAATAGCAGATGAACTCGGAATTAGCGTAGGAACCTCAAAATCAAACTTGGCAAAAGCCAGAATGAACATGAGAAAACTATTGAGGAAGCAATTTGCAGATCGACTTTAAAGAAAACATGAATAACCCATTGGATAATAAAATAAAGGAGAGTCTCGAGAATTTCGAGATGCCTTACGATGCAGGTGCTTGGGCAGAATTAGCTCAGCAATTACCTGCTGCGGGTACAGCTACCTCCGCTGGAGGAAGTCAAATTGGCTGGAAAGCTGCTGCGCTTGTTGCTGTTGTAGCAACTACCATAGCTACCGCTTGGCACTTTACAAACACAGACAAAACTGTTATCACAGAAGATGTTGCCATTGAGCAAACAGCTCCTGTTGAAGAGGTAAACGTTGCCATTTCGGAAGAAACAGAAACCGTTAACCAAGAAACCTCCACGCAAAAAACAACTACAGAAGTAAAAACACACGCTGCTGATGTTAAAGCAACCACTACTAATGCAGCCGCCCCTGTTGTAAAAGAGGAAACTCAGCCTGTTGCAAACAAAGAAAATGTTGTTGCCACTACAGATAACAACAGCAATGCTGCAGCAGATAAAAAAGAACCTATTGCACCTAAAAAGGAGGCTAGCAATGAAGTTACTGCCAAGCCTTTTGTAGCTAAATTCTTAGCCAGCACCTTAACTACCTGTGTGGGCGATGATGTTAGTTTCATCAATGAGTCTTCTGATAAATCTGCATCAATGAGATGGGATTTTGGAGACGGAACAACCGATACAGAATCTAACCCCGTGCATAACTACATAAGCGAGGGTACTTATACCGTTCGCTTGGTAGGCAACAAAAACAATCAAACTGCAGAACATACTGTAGTAGTAAATGTGAATCCAACCCCAACCCCTATTTTCTCGGCAGAGAGAAAGCTGAATGGCTATGTTGCCATTCCGCTTTACAAGTTTGCAACCGCGGTGCAACCATCAGAGACTGCTATTTGGAGTTTCTCTGATGGCGCCAAGGCTGTAGGAAATTCGGCAGTACACTTGTTTAGAGAAGCAGGAACCTCTACCGCAAGCGTAACGGTGTCTAACAACAACGGATGTTCTACTACAATGAGTGAATCGTATGACGCACTTAAAGAATTTGATCTACTCGCACCAACCAGTTTTACTCCAAATGGAGATGGACTCAACGAAAACTTCATTCCAGAAGCCCTACCAGAAATGGGAATTGCTTTTGAAATGAGCATTCTCGACCCAAAAACAAACGAAGTGGTGTACAGAACTTCCAACGCACTAGATGCTTGGAATGGTACAAGAAATAACTCAGGACAAAAGCTAGATGAAGGAATTTACATCTGGACGGTTGTGTTGAAAGAAAACGTGGTAAACAACAAGGTTTTCAACGGAAAAATAACCCTATCACGCTAAGCACAACTTTGTATCTTTGAAAATTGCTCACACAAAAGAAAATGAACTACCCATCCTTTAAAATCACCCATTTCGGACTTATTGCGATTATCGGCCTAGCCGTAATCTTCGCAAATCCGATTGAGATAAATGCGCAGACCGTGGATATTGGTCCGCCCGACACATCTGTTTGTAACGGAACACCCGTAGACTTAGTAGCCGTGCTTAACGGTGGCGGTTCTGGTGGTGCTCAACCAGCAACTTATCAGCTCACAGATGACTCGCACACTGGTGTGGTTGCGATGGGCTTCGATTTTGATTACTACGGAAACATTTACAACCAGTGTGTAATCTCGTCTAACAGTTACATCACATTCGACCTTACCGGAGCAAACGGATTGTCGCAATGGAGTATTAATGCCGCTGCACCTAGCCCTAGTTTCACTACCAATAACAAGATTATGTTCCCTTGGCAAGACACAAACCCTGGAGTGAGCGGTACGGTAAGTTCTGTTACTTGTGGTACAGCTCCGAACAGACGATTTGTGGTTACCTATGATGCAGTTGCAATGTTTAGCTGCACCACTTTAGAATTCACCAATCAGTTAGTGCTTTACGAAACTTCTAATCGAATAGAAATGCACCTTGCAAGCAAGCCGCTCTGCGCAGCTTGGAATGGTGGAGCTGCAATTCAGGGACTTGAGAACGCTACAGGAACTGTTGGTCATATCGTTCCAGGAAGAAATTTCCCAACTCAATGGTCTGTGGCAAATGACGGATACGAGTTTGTTCCAGATGGGATTGGAGGTTACACCATGAACCCCATTCCGTTTGACCCAGAGCCAGTAACCACAAACAACGACCTTCTTTGGTACGATGAATTTGGAAATCAGCTTGGCAACACTACCTCAATTACTGTGTCTCCAACGGTTGCTACATGGTACTATTGCGAGTGGGATTACCCATGTAATAATGAACCTGCGATAGATTCTATCTTGGTTTCTTTAGGAAACGTAGACATTACGGTAGAGGCTACCGATGCAAGATGCTTTGGTTTTGCCGATGGATTTGTAAGTGTAGATCCTATCGGAAGTTCTTACCCAGTGTCGTTTACCCTCTACAATGGTACAGGAGCACAGGTGCAGCAAATAAATAATGTTTTTGGAATTGACACACTTGGGGGCCTTGTGGCAGGCACTTATGCGGTTACTGTAACGGACGGTGTAGGATGCCAAACATCATTAGACTTCATTATTGACCAACCTGAGTTGTTGGTAGTTAACGCTTCTCACACAGACATACTCTGTAACGGAGATGATAATGGTAGAGCGAAGGTAGAGCCCGCTGGTGGAATTGCCTTTCCTTCTGGAGCGTACTCAGTTTCTTGGAATGATCCATTGGCTCAAACAACTGATTCTGTTCAATGGCTAGCACCTGGCGCATATACTGTTACTATTACAGATGCTCAAAACTGTGTTTCAGACACTACCTTTTCTTTAACAGAACCATTGCCACTTATTTTAGACCTAAGTTCAGGAGCAGATACTTGCCTATTGAGTAATGGAGCAATTAGAGCTGAAATGCAAGGAGGAACACAGCCTTACGTGTATAGATGGAATTCAATTGCAGATTCTGCCCACTACGTAACGAATGATTTACTGCAATGGAACCGAATTACTAGCCTTGACCACGGTGACTATAATGTGTTGGTAACGGACTCCAATGGCTGTATGATTGAAGGCAGTATAGAAGTATCACTTATTCCACCGCCTTATTCAGATTTTGTGAGTCGTTCTAAGCCAGAAGAATTCATTGACCCATTGGTTCAGTTTGATAACGAAAGTGCAGGTGCGCTCACATATGAGTGGCATTTTGGAGATGGAAACATCTCTTACGAAGAAAACCCTGAGCACTCTTACGATACATCAGGCGTGTTCTTAGTAATGCTGATTTCGTACAACGAACCACAGTACGGATGTGCCGATACATCTTTCCAATACATGGAAGTTGACCCAATGTTTACGTTCTATGTACCAAGTGGATTTACACCAGACGAAGATGGTCTTAACGATACGTGGGGACCAGTAGGTCAGAACTTTGAATACGAGAGTTACAATGCTCAGATTTACGACCGTTGGGGCAAGCTAATTTGGGAAACAGACAATCCAACCAAATGGTGGGATGGCACAATGAGAAGCTCTGGAAAAGAAGTGAAGCAAGGCATGTACGTGTATGTTTTCACCCTCAAGAAATTCAACACATTTGAGCCTAAAATCATTAAAGGCACCGTGACGCTTTACCGTCACAACTAAGAGTCTTTTGCTACCTTAATGGCATGAATAAGCTATTAGCCGTAACCGCTTTCTTTTTGCTGGTTACGGCTAACTCTTTATTTGCACAATGTACAGGGGTCCAATCGGCCACAATTACACCTACTCCATCTGGTTCTTGTCCTGTAGGCACTGTCTACACCATTTGCTATACCATGGTTGGTTACAATCAACTTGGCGCCAATTGGATTGATGGGTTTGAGGTAAATCTTTCAGGACCATGGGTTCCAGGCAGCCTTGTAGGCACAAGTCCACCCGCAAATTGCGATGGAGGAGCTGGATCTTGGATTTGGGCAAACTCGGTTACAGGAACTGCTAGTGGCCAAACACACGGAGCGGGGTACTATTTTGACCTTAATCCTGATGGAAATCCAGGAAATGATTACGGAGATTACGGGTCCTGTACTTGGACCATGTGCTTTCAGGTAACCGTTGGTAATTCACCAGGCGCTACCATTTCTGTAGGAGTAACTGCTCTGAGCGATGGTGAAGTTGGATCTTGGAACAGCTCATCTTGTAACGGTAGTAGCTTCCCCATTTTCAGTTGCATAATTGACAACCCTTGCGGAACAGTAAGTGCAGTAGTTAATCAGAATGAGAGCTGTGCTGGTAATAATGACGGGTCAGCAACAGTAACCATGACGGGTGGCGCCAACCCAATCACCTATTCTTGGAACACCGCTCCAATCCAAACTACCCAAACAGCGACAGGATTGGCGGCAGGTAATTATACCGCAACAGTTACAGATGCAAATGGATGTACGCTCACAGATAATGTCACAATTACAGCTGGCGGCTCTTCAGATGCAACCATGAATAATGTGAATGGAACGAATACGCTTTGCGAAAATGATCCTGCGGTTCAATTAACAACCGTGCAGGCAGGAGGTACATTTTCAGGAACGGGAGTTTCTCCAACTGGACTCTTTACCCCAGCGAATGCAAACAATGGAGCCAATACAATAACCTACACCATTGGAGGGGCTTGCCCAGATAGCGAGACATTGACCATTAACGTTTTGCCAAATGCCGATGCCACCATTACAGACCCAATTCCAAATTATCCTGGCAACACATTTTGCGTAAACGACCCATCAGGACAACTGACCGCAGCAGATTTAGGTGGAACTTGGACTGGAAATGGCGTGAACGCTACTGGATTATTTAATCCAGCTACTGCCGGAGCAGGAAACCACGCCATTACATACACTATTCCAAATCCCTGCGGAGATAGCGATGTCATAAACATTGTGGTTAATGCGGCTTCAGATGCTTCCATCAATAACGCAAATGCCACGAATACATTTTGCGCCAACGACCCAGCCATTCAGCTAACAACGGTTCAAGGTGGCGGCACCTTTTCTGGAACAGGCGTTTCAAGTACTGGTTTGTTCACTCCCAATTCTGCTACTGTTGGTACGAATACGATTACGTATACCATAGGAGGCAATTGTCCCGATGTTCAGACCTTGAATATTACCGTGATTTCAAATGCGAACGCAACAATCACGGACCCAATACCTGGTTATCCGGGGAATCTTTTGTGTGAAGATGAGGCATCGGTCCAATTGCTAGCAGCCCAAGCTGGAGGAACTTGGTCGGGGAATGGGGTAAGTGCCGCTGGTCTCTTCAACCCAAGTACTGCGGGAGTTGGAAACCAAGCAATTACCTACTCCATTCCTAATCCTTGCGGAGATTCAGATGTAATCAATGTAACGGTTCAAGCAGTTTCTGACGCGACAATCAACAACATCAACCCAAACAATGAATTGTGTGAAAATGATGCTGCTGTTCAGATAACCACGCTTCAGGCAGGTGGAACTTTTTCAGGCACTGGCGTTTCGCCAACAGGGCTTTTCACTCCAGCCAATGCTTCGATTGGAAACAATACCATCACCTACACCATCTCTGGAAACTGTCCTGATTCTCAAACGATGGACATTTCCGTTTTTACTAACGCAGATGCAACAATTACTGACCCCATTGCCAATTATCCTGGTAACCTTTTTTGTTTGGATGACAGTCCAGAACAACTAATTACCGCTGACCTAGGAGGAGTTTGGTCTGGTCCTGGAATTTCGGCTACGGGTGTGTTCGACCCAGCGGTTGTAGGAGTTGGTCTGCATGTGATTAACTATGACATTGCTGGTTTGTGTGGAGATGCTGACGCTATTAACATTATCGTAGAAGACAATTCGGATGCAACCATCAACAACGCCAATGCAAACAATGAGTTTTGTGAAGACGATGCTGGAGTGCAGCTAACCACCTTACAGGCAGGAGGAACTTTTACAGGAACTGGCGTTAGCTCAAGTGGATGGTTCACTCCTTCTACTGCATCCATTGGTGTAAATACAATCACCTATTCAATAGGCGGAAATTGTCCAGATTCTCAAACACTCGACATCACGGTTTTTGAGCGTGCAGATGCTACCATGAATCTAATTTATGGCACCAATCAACTTTGTCTAGAAACCGGTCCCGTTCAAATTACTGCCGCTACACCTGGAGGAATCTATACTGGAAATGGAGTTAGTGCCACAGGCTTATTTAGTCCAGCAACTGCTGGAGCAGGGGTTCATACAATTACCTACACCGTAGCCGACCCTTGCGGAGACATTCAAACAATGGATGTTACTGTTACCGAAGTAACCATGGATTTCAATACAACTCCGTCCATTTGCACAGCAGATAATGGAACAGCCACAGCAAATGTTTTGAGTGGAACCTCTCCGTTTGCATATTACTGGTTAACTACCCCCGCTCAATACACTCAAACCGCTACCAACCTTGCGCCTGGCACTTACAACTTAACTGTGCAAGACAACATTGGTTGCGAGCAAACATCAAGTGTTGTTGTCGGATTCGACCCAAGCGATTTAACGGCTACCGTTGTCTCTTATACCGATGCAACATGTTTCGAACTGTGCGATGGAACCGCAACCGCATCTGGCATTAACGGAACAGCGCCCTACCAATATCTTTGGGATGACCCTGTGCTTCAGGTTACTACTATTTGTACTGGACTGTGTGCGGGAACATATAATGTTGGGGTTGAAGACGCAAATGGTTGTCTGGCTACAGCACAAGTAATTATCTCAGAACCTACGGAGGTTACAGTAACTGCCGTGATGGACTCTCAGGCAAACTGCGAACAGGCTGATGGAGTTGCTACCGCCACTCCGATGGGCGGAACAGTTGCTGGTTCGTACAGCTACTCGTGGAATTCCTCACCTGTTCAGACTACCGCTACCGCAACTGGTTTATTGCCAGGAACCTATACGGTCACCGTTTCTGATGACAATAATTGCTCGGCATCTGAAGATGTTATCGTTACTTCATCACCTGGCTTTACGGCTTCTATTACCGCATTGAACGATGCAGCATGTTTTGAAGGCTGCAATGGCGATGCCACGATTACGGCCTCTGCGGGAACGGTCGGTTTGCTAACGTACGCTTGGCATTCGGTTCCGACTCAAACAAGCCAGACGGCCATTGATTTATGCGCTGGCGATTACATCGCTATCATTACTGATGCTGTAGGTTGCACTGGAACAGATACGGCTTCCATTTCAGAACCGCTTGAAGTTGCTACCGTTTTGACCTCCTCGGTTAGCCAAATTTGTATAGGAGAATCGGCAACTCTTTCTGCAACGGCCTCGGGAGGAACCACACCCTACACTACTTATACTTGGACCGCAAATCCTGCTGATGGATCTCTTCTTACAACCCAGCAAAATCCGACCGTATCTCCAATTGTTACCACCACCTATGGTTTAATTGCCGAGGATGTAAATGGATGTGTTTCTCCAGTTCAGACTATCACTATTACGGTGCTGCTTCCACTAACCTTAAACGTAACGCGCCCAGCTTTTAATCCTGATACGGCAATTTGCCCGTATGATTTTGCGGTGCTCGATTTGCAGGGAGTTGGAGGAGACGACAACTATTCCTACTTCATCTTACCAGACAATACCAACCCTGTTCAGTTTCCGATGCAGGTTCAGCCTAATGCAACTACCACCTACGATTTCATGGTTTCCGATGGCTGCACAACTCCCGTTGCGTTTGCAAGTAGCACCGTTACGGTTCATACGTTACCAGATGTCACTTTTACGGGAAATGATTTAGATGGATGCCACATCCATACTACAGAATTTACGGATTTAACCTCTCCTACTCCAATTGCTTGGAACTGGAATTTTGGTGACCCTAGTTCAGGAGCAAACACCTCCCCTAGCCCTACGCCAACACATGAATTTTCTTCTGCTGGAACGTATGACATCAGTCTAAGCATTACGACTGCTGATGGCTGTGTTTCAGATACTTCTTTTCCTAGCTATGTTGAAGTTTACCCTCTACCATACGCCAATTTCTCGGCAACGCCCGAAAGAACAAATCTGCTTCAAAGCACCATCGATTTCAGAGATGAATCTACAGGGATTATTGCCGAATGGTACTGGAATTTTGGGGACGGAGACGAATCTAATGACCAACATGTAGAACATGCATATTTGGATACTGGCGCTTATTTAGTGACCCTGACTGTGGTTACAGATTATGGCTGCGAAGATTTTGTGAGAAGGCAAGTAATTATTGACCCTGATTTCATGTTCTATGTTCCAAATTCGTTTACACCAAATAACGATGGAAGAAATGATGAGTTTAGAGGTTACGGGCTTGGCATAAAATGGGACACATATACGCTATGGATTTACAACCGCTGGGGAGAAGAAATTTTCTATTCTAACGACATCGAGCACCCATGGGATGGGGTTTACAAAGGAATGCAGGCCCCTGACGAAGTTTACGTTTGGAAAATTGAGCTTTACGACCTTCTTGGCGAACATCACGTCTATCGTGGAAGGGTAACCCTACTTCGATAAATTCCCAAATTTTCAAGTTCAATTTCGAGTTTAGTTTTCCACGAGGCTGTATTTGAAAACTGACCGAAGAGATTAACCTTCCTTTCGTATTTATTTTTTACCTCTGTACTGGCAACTTTGAAGCCTAGGCTGAGTCTGTTAGTTGACCAGCAAGCTTAATTAGAACTCGACTTAACCCGTGGTAAGACCAACATACTTTTATTTCCATCTTCTTGTTACAGTATTGTGCAGCACTTTTTTGGTGAACGACACCAATGCTCAGATTACTTCTCCAACAGCAGATTACACTCAACCAACGCAATACACCAATGGATTTCCAGATGATGAAATCTTTGTGTTTTGTTCTCCAGATATAAATGGAAACCCTATTACTGGGTCTTTAACGGCCACACCAACAATTGCCGGACCTGGTTTTACGTTCGATTGGGGGATTTATGATGAAACGAATCACACATACACCCCATTCTTCTCAGAAGCTGGAGCTTCTTCTACCGTAAACAACCTTGCGTCAGGTGGCTATAACGTTACGATTACCAACAATAATGGAGATACTGAGACAATAATAACTTGGGTTTATGTGAGTATTGTAGCTGTAGATATATCGCTTAATCTTGACCCCGTAAATCCAGGATGTGAACCGTTTGACGTAAATGGCACCATAGACGCTTCGGGTTTTACATATTGGGACCCGATAGATCCGGGTGCTGCGCCTTTTATTATTGATGCGAATACTACCATTACAGTTTGCTTTAATGCCAATCACACCTATGTTTCCGACCTTGGTTTTGTACTTATTGGACCTCCAGGATGTGGAAGCCCTGGCGTAACTCTAACTCCAAATCCGCAGGTTGTAAATAATGCAAATGGGTGCTGCTGCAACAGCGGAAACAACATTAATAACCTATGCTTTAGTACAGCCAATGCCAATCAATTAAATATGTGTGGGTCTGGAACACCACTCGGTGGAACCTATGGCTTTTACAATGGTACATTCCCAGGTACCGGAGGCGGAAATTACCCACAAGGCGGAGTGGCCGGATTATACGGTTGCAACGCTGCCGAAGGTGGTTGGGCAGTTCAAATCTACGATTGCATTGGAGCAGATGTTGGTGCTCTGACTGGAGCGTCTATCACTTTTTCAAATGGTACATCAACCTTAATTTATGATTCGGGGCCCATTAATTCTGCAATTAATGATAACTCTTGTGACCCCAATACTGCATCCATTTATGTAGTTCCATTAACTACGCCAGTTAACCCTAACCCTTCTCAAGTTCCTAATTCAGGAACGCTGACTTATCAGCTTGGATTAAACGGTGTTCCAGTTACCCTTGCCCAAGGGACAAATGCATTTACACAAACTATAGACCCAATACCAACAAATGATGAGTGGTATTACCTGTTTATTCAGGATCAATTAGGATGTAGCGCAATTGACTCGGCACTATTCCAATTCACAGGATATGCCGATGCCACAATTGATGATATCAATCCTACCAATCAGTTATGTACTGGGAACGGTCCGGTTCAGATGACTGCTGCAACTGCAGGCGGGGTTTGGTCTGGAACAGGTGTAGATGCTGCAGGAATGTTTGACCCTGCCGTTGCTGGTGTAGGTACACATACCATTACATATACAATAGCCGACCCATGTGGAGACGTTCAGACCAAGGACATAATTGTCGGAGACCTTACTGCCAACACTTCTTTCACCGCTTCAATTTGTACGGCAGATAATGGCACCGCTACTTTAACTCCGCTTACCGGAGTAGCGCCTTATACCTATTCATGGACGACAAATCCAGTCCAAACAGTAGCTACGGCAGTTGATTTGGCTCCTGGAGATTATGACGTTACTGTGAACGATGATGATGGATGTTCGCTCACTACTACCGTATCAGTTCCATTCGACCCAAGTGATTTGACCGTTTCAATCCCAAATTCTACTGATGCTCTTTGCAACGCGTCTTGCGATGGTACAGCCACCGCAGTTGAACTTGGTGGAACCGCTCCTTATCAGTTTGTATGGGACGATCCAAATTTGCAGCAGACGGCACAAGCAACCGATTTATGTGCCAACACTTATAACGTTGGCGTGGCCGATGTGAATGGATGTTTAGCAACAGCTCAAATAGTAATCGGAGAGCCTACAGCATTGGGTATTAACGCAGCTATGGATTTACAATCGAACTGCGGAATGCCTGATGGCGAAGCCACCGCAGTTGCAAATGGAGGAACTATGGCTGTAGCTTACGGTTATAGCTGGGATTCTGCACCAGTGCAAGCCACAGCAACAGCTACTGGATTGTTACCTGCTACGTACACGGTTACGGTAACCGATGATAACGGTTGTACCGAATCAACAACGGTTGATGTTACTTCAACACCAGGCTTCACTGCTTCAATTACTGGCAGCACCGATGCATTGTGTTTCCAAGCATGTGATGGAACAGCTACGGTTCAGGCGAACCCTGGTTCAGTTGGTCCATTAGTGTATTCTTGGAATTCAGTTCCTGCTCAAAATGTTGCAGCTGCAACAAGTCTTTGCGCTGGAAATTACGTTGCTACCATTACAGATGATGTAGGATGTATGGCAACAGCAAACGTTGCGATTTCGGAACCTGTTAAGGTTACAGCTAATATCGCGTCAAGTGCTTCTCCAATTTGTATTGGAGAGTCGACTAATCTCACTTCAGTTATGGCAGGAGGAACAGCACCTTACGGTGTCTTTTATTGGACCGCTGCACCAGCAGACCCAACGTTGGTAGCTGCACAACAAAACCCAACAGTTAGCCCAATTATTACCACTCAATACACCTTTGTTGGTACAGATGCCAATGGCTGCGATACAGATCCGATTAACCTAACCGTGGTTGTAAATCCTGCCTTAAACTTGGATGTCACACGACCTCTTTTCAATCCTGACACGGCTATTTGTCCTTACGATTTTGCCGTTCTAAACCTACAAGGTGTGGGTGGAGATGGAAATTACACATACTTCTTGCAGCCAGATTTGGTGAACCCTGCAACCTTCCCAATGCAAGTTCAGCCAGCGGCAACTACTACGTATGATTTTATGGTAAGCGATGGTTGTACAACGCCTCCAGCGTTCGCTAGCAGCACGGTTACTGTTCACATATTGCCAGAAGTTGATTTTGTGGCGGATCAATTGACAGGCTGTGACCCACACTCTATTGAGCTTACTGATCTTACAAGTCCTACTCCTGCCATTTGGAACTGGAACTTTGGAGACTCTAATTCTAATGCGAATACGTCTCCACAGCAAAATCCAATTCATCAGTTTTCTGGTCCAGGCCTGTACAACATCAGTTTAAATGTTGTGTCTGCCGAAGGGTGTGTTGAAGACACGATAAAAACAGATTACATCGAAGTGTATCCGTTGCCTTACGCAAGTTTCTCACTCGACCCTGAAGTAACGAATGTGTTAGATGCAAGCATCAATTTCACTGATTTATCTACTGGAAATCTCGTTTCTTGGGAATGGTCGTTTGGAACTGGAGATGTATCGTTAGATCAAAACCCAACTTATACTTATTCAGATACAGGTACTTTCCTAGTCTGGCTGCAGGTAGAAACGGATATGGGTTGTGAAGATGAAGTTATTCGAGAAGTAATTATCGAACCTGATTTCATGTTCTATGTGCCTAATTCTTTCACCCCAAATTCTGATGGAAGAAACGACTACTTCAGAGGCTACGGAGAAGGTGTGAAATGGGAAACCTATGAGATGTATATCTACAACCGTTGGGGAGAAGAAATCTTTGTTTCAAATAGCATTGATACCCCTTGGAGAGGTTGGTTTAAAAACATGGAAGTTGAAGCAGGCGTTTATGTTTGGAAGATTCGCATTTATGATCAGAAAGGAGATCAACATACTTATAGAGGACACGTAACTCTTCTGAGATAATACTTGCTGGATGGCCTTGCGAATAGGTAAAATAGCTTGGCCATGTTGGCTTACTTCCGTAGCCATTTTACTGCTATTTTCAATCACTCAAGTTGAAGGATTACAGGCTCAGCCAGCCAACAACAACTGTGTAACTGCCCAGCCTGCTATTATTCCGCCAAGCGGGAACATATGCATTACTGCAAGTTCTGCTGGAGCTACATCTTCTAACACCACCAATATATGTAACGCCACTGTAGTTAATGAGGTGTGGTTCTCGTTTATAGCGGCAGGACCATCAAACACGGTAACGGTAACACCAACAGGCGGTGGTCCAATTCAGCAACCAGTAATAACCATGTCTGATGCGGCATGTGGTTCTGCTACTTTCAACACCTGCAATGCGGCCGCTACGCCTGGCGGAACAGCAACCGTAAATTGGGCGTACGCTGCCGGAACGCAAGTTTTCGTGAGCGTTGCTGGAATTACTGGAGACGGAACATTCCAAATATGTATCACTTCCGAAACCCCTCCACCTACACCTGGCAGCAGCTGTGGAGGTGCAACTCCAACTTGCGATTCTTCTCCGTTTACACTGGCATCTAGCGCAGGAAACCTCTCCAGTGGCGTGTCTCCTTCTTGTTTTAATATTCTGGGAACACCACAACTTGTTCAGAACGATATGTGGTTTGTTTTTACCGTAGGGCAAACTGGCACGTTCGAGTTTGTAGCTGATTTAAATGGTGTGGCAGAATTTGATTGGGCGGTGTTCAATATAACTGGCGGATGCCCAGGAGTAGAAGTCTCTTGCAATTATTGGTTCTCAGGTGGAAACACTGGTTCGCTCGGTTTGCAAGCGCCCGCAGGTGGAGAATTCAATAACCCAATAACCGTTACGGCCGGAAACACCTATGCCATTATGATTGACAATTATGATAACAATGGTGTTGGATTTGACTTTACGTGGGGAGGAACGTTTCAGATGGCGCCTACGGCCAATTTCACGGTTAACACACCAACTGGATGCAATACTCTTAACACCACTTTTACGAACACCACGGTTGGCGCGAGTACCTATTCTTGGAATTTCGGAAACGGTTCAACCTCAGCTGTACAAAATCCGCCTGCACAGACGTACAATGCTCCGGGTACGTATTTCGTAACACTAGATGCTACATCTGGTGCGGGCTGTACAAACTCTTTCACTGGGTCGGTGGAAGTTTTTCCAGACCCAACATTAAGCTTTTCAGTTACCGATGAGTCCTGTGCTGGTGCATGTGATGGTCAGTTGGTGGCAAGTGCTTCTGGGACTGGGCCGTTCACTTATTCTTGGGTTGGGCTACCAGGAAACACAGCTACGCAATCAAATCTATGTGCCAACACATATGATGTAACCGTGACAGACCAAAACAATGGTTGCACGGCTTCTTCTACTGGAACAGTCGGAAGTGGAGGAGCTACATCCGATGCGACAATTACTCCTGCAGGACCATTTTGTCCTGCTGATGCTCCAATCAATCTAGTTGGTGCAGATGCTGGAGGTACTTGGAGTGGAACAGGAATTACCAACGCTGCGCTTGGCCCATTTGATCCTGGAACGGCTGGAATTGGAACTTGGACCATCACCTATACGATCGCAGGGGCCTGTGGAGATGTGCAAACCACGGATATTGTGGTGAACGCCCTTATCGACCCAACCATCACTCCAGCAGGACCGTTTTGTTTGGGAGATAATCCAATTAATCTAACGGCTGCCAGTGCAGGTGGCACATGGAGTGGAACGGGAATTACGGATGGAGCTCTAGGCACATTCGACCCAAGCATAGCTGGAATTGGAAACACAACTATTACTTATACCATTCCTGGTGCATGTGGCAGCAACGATACCGAAACTATTATTGTCGGACCAAATTTGGATGCCACCATCAACCCAGTAGGTCCGTTCTGTTCTTCAGAACCTGCAATAACCATGACAGCCACTGACGGTGGCGGGACATGGAGCGGAATAGGAATTACGAATGCTGCTTTGGGAACTTTCGACCCATCTGCTGCAGGCCTTGGAACTTGGACAATTACCTACACTATTTCTGGTGCTTGTGGAGACGTTCAAACAACTGATATTGAGGTTGGCGAAATCACTTTTACTCAGGTTGTGACCGATGCAACTTGCAATGGATTAGGCAACGGAGAAATTCTCATTCAAAATCCAACAGGTACCGCAGCCCATCAATTTAGCATTGACGGAGGAGGTGCTTTCCAGGCTACGGGCTTATTTTCAAATCTGGCAGCTGGCAATTATTCATTGGTAGTAGAAGATGCAAATGGCTGTCAATCGGCTCCAGTTGCGGTGATCATTTCTGAGCCAAGTGCCGTAGCAGCAATTGCATCTATGGATTCTCAGTCTAGTTGCGGAAACCCAGATGGCGAAGCAAGTGTAGTTGCATCTGGCGGAACAGTTGCAGGCAGCTATCAGTATAGCTGGAACTCGGCCTTCCCGCAATTCACAAGTACCGCCACAGGGCTTACGCCAGGAACGTACACGGTTACAGTTACAGACGACAACAGCTGTACGGCAACGGCCAATGTCACTATTACTTCAACCCCAGGATTTACAGCCAGTATTAGCGGCAGCACCGATGCCACATGCTTTGGAACGTGTGATGGTGATGCCACCGTTTTGGCAGACAACTCCGCCATTATGCCTTTGACTTATTCTTGGAACGACTCTCAAAGTCAGACCACAGTTTCTGCAACTGGATTGTGTGTAGGAAATTACACGGCAACTGTTACCGATGATGTGGGATGTCTTGCAACTGCAACAATTACAATTGCCGAACCTGTGGAATACACCGTTCAACTTTCAGCTTCAAACCCAACGGTTTGTATCAGCCAATCAACAGATATTACCGCTACCCTTTTGGGTGGAACCGCACCATTCAATGATTTCACATGGAGTTCCATTCCGCTAGACCCAACTCTGGTTCCAACTAATCAAAACCCAACGATATCACCTGTAGTTTCAACCACTTACACCGTAAATGCGACCGATGGAAACGGCTGCGCCTCTACTCCAATAGACATTACCATAAATGTGGCGACACCTCTTTCGCTAAGTGTAACACAACCAGCATTGATTGATACGGGGATTTGCTTTGGAGATGCAGCAACCATTAATCTATCAGCAACTGGTGGAGATGGCAATTACAATTACTATGTACAACCTGATTTAGTCAACCCAATTAGTCTTCCGTTTACAACCTCACCGGTTATCACCAACACTTACACTTTTGTTGTGACCGATGGCTGCAACACTCCAAGTGCAAACACAACTAGTAGCATTACGGTTTCGCCTCTCCCTCAAGTAGATTTTGTGGCAAACGCACCTTCAGGTTGTATTCCGCATTCGGTAACTTTTACCGACTTAACAAGTCCAGCGCCCGCAAGTTGGAATTGGGATTTTGGTGATCCAGATTCTGGAAACAACTCCTCAACCCAGCAAAATGCTAGTCATCTGTACACAGATGCTGGAACTTATGACGTTTCGCTTTCGGTAACCTCGGCAGAAGGTTGTGTTGCTGATCTTACATTTTCGAACTACATCGAGACTTTTTCTCCACCGTATGCTGATTTTGAAATGGATACAACAAGAACCAGTATACTCAATCCGACCATCACCTTCACAGATCTTTCAGTAGGTACAATAGACATTTGGGATTGGGATTTTGGCGATGGTAATTTCTCAGACCTTCAACATCCAACCAACACCTATTTAGATACGGGCAACCATGTAATTACACTCATAATCACGAGTGATGATGGTTGTCAATCAATCTCAAGACACAACGTTTACCTCGATCCAATTCAAACGTTTTATGTTCCAACGGCTTTCACACCAGATAAAGACCATATAAATGATGGATTTAGAGCCTACGGTGAGGGTTATGATTGGAGCAATTACCAAATGAGCGTTTTTAACAGATGGGGTGAAGAAATATTTAAAACCACTTCTATTGAAGAGGTCTGGCGTGGAGATTATAAAAGCACCAAAGTTGAGTCAGGAATTTACAGTTGGCGTGCGCTTATTTCAGACTTTAATGGTCGTATTTATCCGTTTAACGGGCATGTGCTACTCTTGAGATAAGCAATACGTGTCTGTCTGCTACAACACATTTTTTAAGCGACTACTCTCCTATTTTGCATCAACCCAAGCAAAAACATTCACTCTTTGAAATAGAGTGTTATTTTTATTGACAACTTTCGGATGCAAAAGCAACCATAGAAGCATTATTTAGTCTTGAATTTATAACCATCACTGCCCGATTAACCAAAGCCTGACCAGCCCATTAATGAATACCCATTGGCTTATTGTTTTCTTCAGTTTCGTGTTCTTGAACCAGAACTGCTTAGCACAACAAACGGAGGTGCTACTAGAAAACGAAGACGCTGTAATTATATCTACCATTATTGATTGCGTTGATGAAGCCAACGGCACCGCCAAACAGTATGTAAGCCTTTCGGCTACAAACAAGCGCGCATATTCAATTGAAATTTCATTTAAAAAAGACCTTTGGTACGGTGCCAAGTGCATTAGCTGCAATTCTGCGTCTCAGGAGTATGTAAGCGTTATACAATTGGAAGGGAATGAAGTTGAAGCGGGCCAATGTGGTGACTCCAAAAAGCTCCTGATTTTTAAGAAAATGCTGAAGTTGAAAGACGTTAGAGAGCTTTCTCACTTCGAACTCAAAAATCTCAATACTCGAAAGTTGTGAGGAATAGCAATTCAAAATTCATCTTTCGCTTTTCAATCTTTGCTGTTGCTTTCTTGGGCATATTCGCCACCTCCAAAACATTTGGACAGGCGTGCGATGTAACGGCTAATGCAACTTATACGGAAATAACTTGTGGAGAATGTGTGACGCTTTCTCACTTTGGCTCTACACTTGGAAACGTAAGTTTCTACGAAGACTTTAATAACGGACAGCCAACTGGTTGGGCTTTTACACAACAAGCTTCATTCAACAACCCATGTAGTCCAGCAGGAGTAGATGGCAGTACACATCTTTGGATGGGAGACAACTCTGGTGTACCAAGGTCACTTGTAACGCTATCCTTAGATTTTAGTCCGGCCGTTGCGCCAGCAGGTGGTACCATTTGCTTTGACATGTTGTTTGCTGAACAGGGCGATAACTCTCCTTGCGAAGGACCAGACGAACCAGATGAAGGCGTTTATTTACAATATTCAACCAACGGTGGAACTACGTGGATTGACATAACCTACTTCGACCCGAATGGGGGAAACGATCAACAATTAGTTAACTGGAACAATTGGTGTTTTCCAATTCCAGCTGGTGCGTTGGTTGCTGGAGTTCAATTTAGATGGTTTCAAGACGCAGATTCTGGGGCAGAGTATGATCACTGGGGAATTGACAACGTAGAGATTATCGTTAACGACCCGAACGTGCAGTACGTATGGCAGCACGATGGCTACACAACACAGCTACCAGGAAATAACCCTACAGACGTTTGTCCTTTAGTTACTACAACCTACACAGTAGATATGACCACAAGCACTGGTGCTTGTCAGGACAATATCCAAATTGTAGTTGTCGACCCCGTTGTTACTGTTGATGCAGGTCCAGACCAACAAGTTTGCCCGGGAGACTGTATTGACTTGGCTGGTAGCGCAAGCGTAATCAACGATCCAGGAGGAATCACAACATTTTCAAACAATCAGACTGAAGATTTTGATGCTTCTATTTTTGGAGGTGCTGCAGTGAATGTCAATGTTCAAGATTTGAACATGAGCACGGTAAACCCAGGGTCGTTGCTCGAAGTTTGTATAACCAATCTTGAATTCACTGGATTTGGGCTTCCTCCTTCAGGAGTTGAGACACTTTCTTTAACGTTAGTTTGTCCAGATGGCACTGAAGTAGTACTGGTTCCAATCGGTGGAGCACCAGCAGGCAACGGTGGGCTTTTTGGTGACCCATCATTTTATCAAAATGCATGCTTTGTTCCTTCTGGTGGTTCTGCACTTGCTGGCACAAACCCAGATCCTATTACAGGAACGTTCAATTCTAGTCAACCGTTTAGCGGAATGGACGGATGTACTGCCAACGGTTTATGGTCTATAGAAGTTTCTACTAATGCATTAACCGGAAATGGAACATTCGATGGTTGGTCAATCACATTCGATGATGAAATTGACGAATACACGCCAGATATTCTCTGGTCTCCTACTACTTACATGGCCGCAGGAGAAGAGACTACGCTGACACCTGAAGTTTGTCCTAATGCTGCAATTACCTACACCCTAACTGCATCGGATAATGCGGGCTGTGTAACTGTGTCAGACGATGTTTCAATTACAATTGATCAGAATTGTTGCGATCCTCAAACCCCGCCAATTCAGGGTCCAACACCATTGTGCCAAAATGCAACTGGAAATGTCTATTCGGTAACGAACACTCCTGGTTCTACCTATGCTTGGACAGTACCTGCGGGAGCCTCCATTACTGGAGGCCAAGGAACAAACTCAATAACTGTTGATTTTGGTCTTACTGGCGGTCAGATTTCGGTGGTAGAAACAATTAATTGTGGAGATGGTCCAGCAATTACATTCGATGTAGTTGTAGACCCTGCTCAAACATTGGTTACAACCAACCCGGCTGCTGTGTGCCAACCAGTAACTGTAGATTTAACTGCTGCTGCTGTAACGGCCGGAAGTACTGGCGGAGGTGCGCTAACCTATTGGACGAATGCAGGCGCCACCAACGCTTTGGCTACCCCTAACGCAGTAGCTACAAGCGGCACCTACTACATTCAGGCAGGTTCGGGAGCATGTTCCGATATTCAAGCAGTAACCGTTACTGTTGACAATTGTGCTGGTTGCACAATGAATAGCCTGACCTTTGTAATGACCGATTGTTACACTTCTGGTCAAGGGTTCCTTCAATATGATTTAGAAGGAACACTAACATACAGTGACCCTCCAACCACAGGAACACTTACAATTACCGATTGCTTTGGAAATCCCCAGGTATTCAACCCTCCTTTTAATGGAACCCAAGTATTTACGGTTACCCAATTCCCTCAAGATGGACTAAACTGTGATTTCACAGCTGTTTTTTCAGACGATCCGGGATGTACGATTACAGCGGGCTTTGTGGCACCTCCAACCATCACGTTCTTCTCGTCAAATTGCGTTATTGGAACTGGTGAAGTGGTTGGGACTATCGAATTCAATAACCCACCTGTCACTGGAACCATTGTTGTCGAAGTGTTTGACGGTACAAGCACCCAAACCGCAAACCTTGCTCCACCGTTTAATAGCCCAGAGGCTTGGATGGTTACAGGATTAGACCCTGCAGCGGCCAACTATGTTATGACGTATTATTTCTCGGATTTTCCAACTTGCGAGCAAACTCAAACCATTATCTGCGGTTGTGCTGCTGAGGGCGGAACCACTACCACCACGATGAACGGTGACGGGATTAACGATTTCATCCTGTGTGAAGGCGATCAGTTAGATATCGTTGATAATGGAGACTACAGCTTTCCAGACAATGATGGACCTCTTGGTCCATATGCCTATCAACCTGCATATACTTATTTGATTTATAGCTGCCCACCAACACCAGGTGTCTTTCCTGCTGATGACGCATGCTTCACCGGAATTGTTCCGAGCAATGGAAGTATGACAGACATCAATGATCCTGGATCAATTTTCGCACTTTTCCCACCGGGATTTTTTGCGAATAATGAGGTGTATTATGTACCTATTACGCTCTATCATTATGATCCCGTTGCCGGTAATTACATTGTAAATGCCAGTTGTTGGGATATGGGGTCTGTTAGCGCAGTAACCTATTTGCCCCCAGTTGTATCTGTGGTTACCCCAGATTGCCAGTCCAATACTGTAAGCGTAACCGTAAATGGAGGTTACGCAGAAGTTTACGGAGGAAATTTCACGGCATCCAATCTTTTACCAGCTACAGCGTCTTTTGTAAATACAACTTGTGCTGACGGTGGAACAATTGTAATAGAGGATCTACAAAACGGAGACAACTATTCGTTTGATATTACGGATGAAAATGGTTGTCCTCATCCTATTTCGGGTGGCCCTTTTGTAGCCCTACCAACTGCTGCTGCAGGTGCCGATGCTCAAACCTGCATTTTGTCTTATGATTTAGAAGCCGTAGCAAGTTTTGGAACAGGAAGTTGGTCTGGTGGACCTGCGGGCACAGTCTTCGCTCCAGACGTCAACACACCTAACGCCACCGTCACGGTGACTACCGCTGGCACGCACACTTTTACGTGGACAGAAGACAATGGAAACGGTTGTGTTTCTGCGGATGATGTTGAAATTACCTTCTCTTTAATGAGTATTCCTGCGGTTATCACCAATGCAGCTTGTGGTGCAGATGATGGCGAAATTGTAATTGCTCCTCAAGGCGGGGTAACGCCTTATCAATACAGTTGGACTAGCGGAGGAACTGGTGCTGTTGAAAGCGATTTAGGAGCAGGAGATGTAACTGTAACCGTAACTGACGATACCGGCTGTAGTTTAGATTCGACTTTTACAATCACACAACCTGTGGCTTTCAATAACGTGGTAAACTCCATTGATGAAAGTTGCTTCGGAGTATGTGACGGGGAAATTGACATAGCGCCAGATGGTGTGGGTCCTTACGATTATACATGGACGCCAAATGTGAGTGCCGTAAATGCAGCTACAAACCTTTGTGTAGGTGATTACGAAATATTGGTAGAAGACCCAGATGGTTGTACCCAAACAGTCAATGTTACGATTACTGGCCCTACTGAGGTTGTAGTAACCGTGAGTTCGGATGTAAGCGAAGTCTGCATCGGGAGTTCCGCTGTATTAACGGCAATCATAGTTGGCGGTACTGCACCTTACGCCTATAACTGGGTAGCAAGTCCAGCCGACCCAACTCTTATTGCCAACGACCCAAACCCAACGGTATCACCTCTTGTAACTACAACATATACATTGGTAATAACGGATGCCAATGGCTGTTCTTCTGCACCAAAAGACATCATCATTGATGTGCTTCCTCCACTTACGCTAGATTTCATCAGGCCACTTTTTAGTCCTGACACTTCAATCTGTCCTTATGATTTTGCCACAATAGATTTGGTTGCTGGTGGTGGAGATGGAAATTACACCATCTATTTGCTTCCTGATAACGTGAACCCAGCGGTATTGCCAATCGATACACAACCGCTTGTTACTACGACATTTGATTTTATGGTAACTGATGGGTGTACCACGCCTCCTGCCTTTGCATCGAGCACCGTAACTGTACATGAACTTCCTCAAGTATTAATAGAGGCTGACCCAGATAGTGGTTGTCATCCGTTAACTGTTGATTTCAGTAATCTTACTCAACCTACTCCAATAGGATGGAACTGGAACTTTGGCGACCCTGATGCCGCTTCGAACACGGCTGCGGTAGAAAACCCCATACATCTGTATTCCGGAGCTGGCACTTATGATGTTAGTCTATCAATAACAACTGCTGAAGGCTGCGTTACAGATAGTGTTTTCACCGATTTTATTGAAGTATTCCCACTACCCTACGCTAGCTTCACCCTGGACCCAAACATCATCAATCTATTGGATGCGAACATTTCGTTCACAGATCACTCTCAAGGTCAAATTGTTGATTGGAGTTGGAATTTTGGAGATGGAACAAACTCTTCTACTCAGAATCCTACACACTTATACTCCGATACAGGAACCTTCATCATCAATTTGCTTGTAACAACAGATCATGGTTGTACTGACGAAACATCGAGAGAATTAATCGTTGAGCCAGATTTCATGTTCTACGCGCCTAATGCGTTCACACCAAACTCTAATGGAGTTAACGATGGATTTAGAGGGTATGGAGAAGGCATTAAATGGGAAACTTACCAAATGTCCATATTTGACCGATGGGGAGAATTAATCTATTATACCGAAGATATTAACGACCCTTGGGATGGCACATACAGAGGTCTGCAAGTAGAAGTATCTGTTTACGTATGGAAGATAAGATTCTACGACATTAATGGCGATGACCATGATTATTACGGTCATGTAACGCTTGTGCGCTAATCTCAGTTTCCTTCTAAAACCTACCCAAAATGGCGCTGTAGCTAGGCGTACTAATTCTTCGTTTATCGATTTGAACATTTATGTACATTTGGAATGCAAAAACCATAATCAATGAGATACATCTACCAACTACTCATTTGTCTTCTTATTCCTGCAGCGACACTGCTTTCATCAACAAACGCAGTTGCTCAGGATAACGTGGGAATCGGAACCACCACGCCTCACGAAAACGCAATTCTTGACGTCTCTTCAACTGACAAAGGAATGCTGGTACCAAGACTAAATACACTTCAAAGACTTCTAATAAACCCTGTTCTTGGATCTGACGGACTACTGGTTTATGATACAGACATCGATCAATTCTGCTATTGGGATGAAAACGATAATATGTGGATTTGTCTTCAGGTTGGAACTGTTGGACCAACTGGTCCTGCTGGATTAACCGGGCCAACTGGATCTCCAGGGCTTCCTGGTCCTGCAGGAGCTAATGGTGCAACTGGTCCTGCTGGACCTGCTGGCGCAAACGGAGCAACCGGACCCGCTGGTGCTGATGGAGCGACTGGACCTACTGGGCCTGTGAACTTGCGAAGTGGAATTATCGGAGCAGGCGGCACCGTTGTTATTGGCGATGTAACCGCTTCTACTTCAGGCACCGGAGTAACTAACGTAGTGTTTAACACCCCCCTTACAGGAGGTGTCCCAACAATTATAGTCACACCTGACGGAACTTTGGGTGGTGGAGGCAGCGGTATTGTGCCACCAGCATCGGTTTGCGATCCGTGCTATAGCAATCAAACAGACGACTGGATTACTAACGTAAGCTTTAACACCATCAATAACACTACTGGACAAAATGGGAGTTGCAGCTTTGCTGATTTCACTGGCACGAATACAACCGTTGACCCTGGAACTGGATATACACTTTCGGTTTCCTTCTTTTCTGATGGGCTTTGGACAGAGTACGTGTCAGTTTGGTTTGACTGGAATCAGAACGGAGACTTCGAAGCCTCAGAAAGATATGATTTAGGATCAGGCGTAGATGCAACCCTTACCCAGACAATTACAATTCCTCTTACAGCATTGACAGGCCCTACGAGAATGCGTGTAAATGAAGACTGGAATGGATACGCCATAGACGCATGTAATATAGCCTCTACGAGTACATATGGTGAGACAGAAGATTACACCGTGATTATTTCTGGTGGTGGCGGAGGAACTGGTATAAAAGTCTGTAACGTATCGTCTGTAACAGTTAACGGGTTTCAATGCGATTGTTCCGACCTAGATGGTGATCCAATTGACACGGATTATCACTTCTCATCTTTCGGAAACTAATTCAATTTATTACAACTACTCATGAAGAAATTGATATTCACCTTAGGACTTATCGGACTTGTGCAATTTGTCTCAGCACAGGTTACACCAAGCAACCAAAACGATAATACAGTAAGAGTAACGCTTAGTCAAGATGATGCTCAAAAGGCAAAATCGTTAAAAGCGCTTACCGCTGGAAAAGTTGTTTCCGGAGAGTCTGCCACTGTTTTTATCGTATCGTACAATGCGGAAAACTTTGAAGCGCTTTCCAAAGAATTGCACGTGTTTTTTCCTTCTTGCGAAATTGCGATTATTGAGAACGAAAAAAAGTAAAATAACACCAACTATTTTTAACTGGCCTTGCTCTTTTGCAAGGCCTTTTTTTTTTGACTTAATTTTCTAAAAAATAGCAAGGTATCACCAATCAATAAATGCCTTAGTTTTGTAACTTCAGCAAAACCCCTAAAAATGATTAAGATTTTTTCCTTTAAATCTGTTTGTAGTGTTATTGCGGTTATGGCCATATGGTCTACGACAGCCGTAGCACAGGACAATGTTGGTATTGGAACCACAACTCCCCACGAAAATGCCTTATTAGACATATCGTCAACCAACAAGGGCATTTTAGTGCCTAGACTAAATACGCTTCAACGCCTGGGTGTAAACCCAGTTGCAGGTGCTGATGGACTTCTTGTTTATGATACCGACTTAGATGAGTTCTGGTATTGGGACGGAACACAATGGGTTCAATCTGCTGGTCCTGCCGGACCTGCTGGTCCAACTGGGCCTGCCGGACCTACTGGACCTCAAGGACCTGCTGGGCCTGCTGGAGCAAATGGTGCTGTCGGACCCGCTGGTCCTGCTGGAGCCAACGGTGCAACTGGGCCTGCTGGTCCTGCTGGAGCTAACGGTACAACTGGTCCCGCTGGAGCTAACGGTGCTACCGGACCCGCTGGAGCTAACGGTGCAACCGGTCCTGCTGGAGCAAATGGTGCAACTGGACCCGCTGGGCCTGCCGGAGCAAATGGGGCAACTGGACCTGCTGGTCCTGCTGGAGCAAACGGTGCAACTGGACCTGCTGGACCTGCTGGAGCTAATGGTGTAACTGGAGCTCAAGGGCCAACTGGACCGTCTGCTGCCAGTAACTCCCAAGCACTTCATTTTGCTTCACAGACTCAATTAACCCAAGCCCCTACTGGAACTATTTCCTATGTAGCCCTACCTAACCTTACATATACTTTCACTGTTCCCGTTGGCGAAACCTGGAAGATTCATGCTAGTGCTTTTGGTACGGCATTAAATCTCGGTTCGTTTAGAGATTGTGTCGCTCAGTTTGAAATTTTTGTAGATGGCGCGCAAAGCACAGCACTCCAAAGAACATATATTTCCGATTTAAACACAGAGTTGACATTTGCATATGCAACTTGGGCCATCGGATACGCTGCTGAATACACCGCAGGTTCTCACACAATTGACGTTAGAGGAGCTCACGCTGGGCCTTCAGGTACAGGAACCAATGTTCAACTGGCTGGAGGTGTTGGCGGATTTCAATCTCATCTAAATCTCCTAATAATCAAATAATGAGACAGCAAATCATTCTTATTTTCTGTGCTTTAGCCTGTAGTTCATTTTCTGCCTTGGCGCAGTCAAATGACATTAAGCCAATTGTATCTGAATTAAAGACAGAACAACTGCGAGAACCAAAGGTTTCTGATGGTGATACTGAAGCTACAACTTCTCAGCCAAATGAAAAACTGGAAGCTCCTGCGTCTGTCGAAACTACCGAGCAAGTTGCCCGGACTAAAAGCAGCGCTGTAATGATAGAACGTTCGCCAGAAATGTTAGAAAGCAAAAAAATTGAGCCTAAGCTTAGTGACCCACAGTAGGAGTTTAGACATATACATCAAGAGAAAGGCCCGATTTAAAATCGGGCCTTTCTTGTTTAAATCCATAAAAACTACCCTGTCTAAGCGTCAATCTTCGCGTACTTTGCGTTACGTTCTATGAATGCTCTTCTTGGTGGAACTTCATCTCCCATCAGCATACTAAAGATTCTATCCGCTTCAACAGCGTTATCAATAGTAACCCTACGCAAGGTTCTGAAACTTGGATCCATTGTGGTCTCCCATAATTGCTCCGCATTCATCTCTCCAAGACCTTTGTAACGTTGGATACCAACTGAACTTTCTTTTCCCTCTCCTTTGAGCTTAAGAACCGCAGCGTCTCGTTGATCATCATTCCAGCAATATTCAGACTTCGCGCCCTTCTTTACCAGGTAAAGTGGCGGAGCAGCAATGTATAGGTACCCGCCTTCAACCAATTCTCGCATGTAACGGAAAAAGAAGGTTAGAATTAGCGTTGCAATGTGGCTGCCATCAACATCAGCATCACACATAATAATCACTTTATGATACCGGAGTTTAACCATGTTCAGGGCTCGCTCATCCTCTTCAGTTCCAATTGTTACACCAAGCGCGGTGTACATATTTTTAATCTCTTCGTTTTCGAAAGCCTTGTGTTGCATTGCTTTCTCAACATTAAGAATCTTACCACGAAGTGGTAGAATGGCCTGAAACATCCTATCCCTTCCTTGCTTTGCTGTTCCACCCGCAGAATCTCCCTCAACCAGAAATAACTCACAGTTAACCGGGTCCTTATCAGAACAATCTGACAGTTTACCAGGAAGTCCTGAGCCGCTCATCACATTCTTTCGTTGCACCATCTCACGCGCTTTTCTAGCAGCGTGTCTAGCTGTGGCAGCCAGAATTACCTTTTGAACAATAATTCTTGCATCCGCAGGGTGCTCTTCCAAATAGTTTTCGAGCATTTCGCTCACTGCTTGACTAACCGGAGCAGTTACCTCTCTGTTACCTAATTTTGTTTTTGTTTGTCCTTCAAACTGAGGTTCTTGAACCTTTACAGATACAATTGCTGTCAGCCCCTCGCGGAAGTCATCTCCCGATATTTCAAACTTGAGTTTATCCAACATACCAGAAGAATCTGCATACTTCTTAAGCGTATTGGTCAAACCTCTTCTAAATCCTGAGAGATGAGTTCCTCCTTCGTGGGTGTTGATGTTATTTACGTAAGCATGAATATTTTCTGAATAGGACGTGTTGTAAACCATCGCCACCTCAACAGGAATTCCTCCTTTCTCTCCTTCGATGCTAATTACATCACTAATTAATCTCTCACGATTACTATCAAGGAAAGCGACAAACTCTTTCAATCCTTCTTCAGAATGGAACGTTTCCGTTGGAAACTCTCCTTTTTCGTCAGGATTTCTGAGGTCCTGTAGTGTTACGGTTATGCCCTTATTCAAATACGAAAGTTCACGCATACGCGTGGCCAAAGTTTCGTAGTTAAATTCAAGTGAATCAAATATTTGATCATCCGGATGAAACTCAACTTCAGTTCCTCTAAGATCAGTTGTTCCAATCTCCTTTACCTCTTCAATTCGCTTTCCTCTCGAATAATCTTGCTGGTAAACTTTTCCATCGCGATATACAGTCGCTCTAAGATTTACGGACAAAGCATTTACAACTGAAACACCAACCCCGTGTAGACCACCAGAAACTTTGTACGAATCTTTATCGAATTTACCACCAGCACCAATCTTGGTCATAACCACTTCCAGTGCCGAAACACCTTCTTTCTTGTGCATGTCTACTGGAATACCACGACCGTTATCTCTAACAATTACACCGTTAGATTCGGTGATGGTGACATTAATATGGTCGCAATGCCCTGCAAGCGCTTCATCAATAGAGTTATCTACTACTTCATATACCAAATGATGAAGGCCTCTAACACCAACATCTCCGATATACATTGATGGTCGCATGCGCACATGCTCCATCCCTTCTAGGGCCTGAATACTATCGGCCGAATACCCTTTGTTTGGCTTATCTTTTTCTTCCACTTTTCTAACTTTTTTGAGTTAAATCGAATCAACTGCCGAAGATACTCAAAACAGCCCTGAAAGCCCCGTAAATACAGGGGTTTCAAGCACATTTATCAACAAAAAACGGACAGTTTTACACAGGGTAAAATCAGAAGCTGAAATGCAGGCCAGCAACAAAGCTGAAACGCTGCGATGGATACTGTTTCCAGATGTCGTAACGGAGCGCGGCTATGTTGCGAAAATCTACAAACGCGCCTAACCATTTTCTATAACGATACTCGACTCCTATGTTGGCGTCTGCGTATCCTTTTAGAGTTACCGGAGTCATGGAAACAACACCTAAAGAATCTGTAGTAAAGCCTCTTGCCAATCTAGGGCCATAGGCGCTAATTGATGCTTTAAATATGAGTTTATCCTTTAGGTTGTAGTTACCGGCAAAAGTGAGTCTGAACGGAGCTTCATGCCAAGGCTTTATGCTATCTGTCGGCATCACGAAAAAGCGGTATTCTGCCTCAACGCTCAACGCCAATTTGCTCTTAAGTTGATAGCTAAGAGCTCCTCTTACATTGGTTACTCTTACATCGTGATACTCGGTAAGGAACTTATGCCCTAGGCCACCAGCCGTGTCGTTTACAAAAAACATTTGCTGCCCAGTTATTATCTCAGCCACCGACACATCAAACCCAATGCTTTTTGTGATACTTCCTTTAAACCCCCCGAATACATTTAGCCTTTCCCAACTATTGCTGAGTTCTTGACTTGTTTCGAAATATGGATTTACTTGAGAAATTGACCTCAAGCCATTTCTTGTTACTCCGCCTTGTGCTCCAACATAGAATCTGAGCATTTTCTTAACTATGAAATAGTGAAAATCTAGAACCGGAAAGAACAAAACCTTGGTTGTTGTATCATTTACATCAAGTGTAAAATCGACTCCTAAATCGATTCCCCAACGTTCTCTTCTAGCTCTAAATTCTGGCTGAATGGACCAAATAAGATTGTTTGTTGTGAGATTTGGCTGGGACAGGTTGTAGTAGTTAAATGCTGTACCGATTAGCATTTTCTCCTTCTTTATATTTAAGATAACCCCACCATAAAGCTTGGCATAATGCTCTTGAGATTGAAAGTTATCTCGCGTATAGCTATAGGCCAATCCCGACTCATTTAATAGTCTCATCTTCTTATCGTGCAGTGCATTTAAATCGAGGTCAAATCCAACGTGATGAAAAACCTGATGGAGACTGTCCTCCTGAACCTGATCTAGATTTGAGAAGTTTACATCCGACCGATTCCATCCGTAGTAATAGTTCTCATCAACATCATACTTCAACTTGGCGCTGAGGACATGATTAGCCATGAAATACTTTCCAAATCCGTTAATGCCAGCATCGGTAAAACCAAAGTTTCTGCCCTTATCTAGCTTGGCAAAAGAGGCATGGTAGCGCGCAAAAAATCCTGCCTGATATTTCTTACTTCTCAAGCTGCTAAAACTTGCCTCAAAAAAAGGCATGGTATAGTTACCAAAACCGGCTTTAATAAAACCGTTGTACAACTTGGCTAGAGGCTCGTTAGATAATGAAGCAGCTTGCAGCGGATCTGCTTCATATGTAATCTCTTTCGTCTTTGGAAGAATAGAATACTCTACCGTTGGTAAGCTTGTGGTGTCATGAACTATTGCTGGTCGAGACAATATTTTCTTTGCGTCTCTAGCAACTGGTCTGTAGTCTTTCCTGATGGTGAATCGAAGACTGTCTGGCAATTGATCTTGCGCAAATGTGCTGTGAGCTCCACCAAAAAGCATGAAGCAAATCAAGATGAATGAAATGTTCTGTCTCATTCTCCTTCCATCATTGGTTCATATTCTTCTTTCTCATCAATCTTGAAAATATCGTCTCGAACTTTCCCGTCTTGTTCAAACTTAATATCCCAGTTTTGTCCGTCTTTTCGCTGCTGCAACTTCGGTTGTGCCGATGTTAATCTATCCAGTTTACGTTGTGCTTCTTTCTTCAATTCCCCATCATAATTATCTATGAGGTTTTGAAGGGTGAGTTTCGCCTGAAAAACATCGCCTTGTTTCACGTAATTATCGGCAAGCAAAAGGAACGATTTGGAAATCCATTCACCGTAATTCGGGAATATGTTTACCATCTCGAAAATGAGGTTTTGAGAAAGATCGAAAGAATCTCTTGTGTAATGGATGTAGGCAAGATTGTAAAGAGCTTCGGCACCAACCTCATTGTTGGACCCAAGAAGTGTTTGCTTGAAGCGCTCCTCAGCCATTCGAATATTGTTTTGAGCAAGCGCACACTTGGCCGATGTTAGGCTGGCTTCTCCCAAAATTTCCGTAGGAACTTTGCTCGACCGTTGAAGCTTCACTGCATATTTATGCGCTTCTTCAAAATTATTGAGCAAGTAATTGCAGCGCATTAACCCAACTCTAGATTCCATCAAATTCTCCGCAGTCTCAGCTATTTCTTCCAGCATGGTAAATCGTAGTAACGCATCATTATACTTTTTCTGGAAGAAATATATCTGTGAAGCCGACATTAAAGAACGTTCGGTAAATGCATTTTTCTTAAAGCTGAGAACAAGGTCATAGCCCTTAATTGCCTCATCATACTTTTTGAGCTGCACTGCAGTTTCTGCTCTGTAGAAATTGGCATTTAACTGAAAGTAGCCATGCGGAAACTTGTTTAAATACGCTTGAAATTCAGCAAGAGCACCTTCCAAATTCCCACGTAAAAACATGAATTCCGCGCTTTCATAATAAGAAGTATCTAACGCACCAGTGGTGATATCTGGGAAGTTGTTTTGGGCTACGTATTTTTCAAACCCAGGTACATCTCCCTTCTCCACATAAATTTTCTGAATTTTCATCAAGGCTTCCTTCGCCTCTTCAGTTGCAGGATAATTCTCCGCTACATCTTCGAATAATGGCAGTGCTTTTTCATCTGAACTTTGATTGTAATAAAGCAATCCCTTATTAAGCTTAGCCTTTCTCACATAACTAGAATTTGGGTGTTCTGAAACCACCAAATCAAAATATTCTATTGCCTTTTCTGCTTTATCTTGGAAGAAGTATGTTTCGGCAATTTCGTACTTGGCATCAGCCGCAAAATCCGTTTTTGGATAATTGTTGAGCATTGCTTTTAGAGTCTCAATTTTTGATGCATTCTTCCCATCTAAACCGTAACAAACGGCAATTTGAAAGATGGCATAATCTGTATCAAACTTGTTGTATTTGATAGCCTTATCGTAAAATTCGATGGCTCTAGCATTATTCTTTTGAAGGTAAAACGCATCGGCAATTCTAAGAAAGCCATCATTTACACGAACAGAATCTTTCTTTTCATAATCCACGAATTTCCTAAACCAACCAATGGCTTGCTCGTATTTTTCATTCTCAAAATAAACGTAGGCTAATCCGTAATGCGCTTGTCCAAACTGAGGCAATTGAATAGCACTAGGTGCCTCCATAAATAGCTTGTAGTGCGCTTCGGCAGTTTTCCATCGCTTCATTCGCGAGTAAGCCTCTGCCTGCCAATAAATGGCTTGCGCGGTAATTTTTGGATTGATTGGAAACTTCTCTGACGCCTTAAAAAGATGAACTGCTTTCTTAAATCTTAAGTCGTGAAAAAGTTCCGTTCCACGCACATAGGCAATCCGTTGATAGGTCGCTTTTTGCTCAGCTGTTTGGTTCTTAATCTTCTCAATTGACTTAAGCGCAGCCTCATAATTTTTGGTGGTGAAATACACCTTCAACAAAAACTCATATGCCTCATCTACTCTTGCACTATTCGGGTTTTTGTCGATGTATTCTTCAAATGCTTGAACCGCCTCATTATATGGGTCATATGAAAGTTCGTAGGCTGCTTTAGCAAAATTGAACAGCGCATCTTCCATGATTTCTTTATCGAAATCATATCTAGAAGCATTTCTAAAAGCACTGCGGGCTTCCATTTTTCTATCCAGTTTCAGGTAGCAATCGCCCATGTAGTAATGCGCCAATTGGGTGATGTCGTCCTCCTCGTCTGTTATTTGTTGAAAATAAAGTAGAGCCTTTTCAAAATCTGCACCTCGGTAAGATGCATATGCCAGTTTATATCGGTCATTTCGATTCCCCCCCAGTTCAGAAATAGCAATTTCCATATCTGGTATGGCAGCCGCATAATCCCCCAAATTGTAGTGTGCTTCACCCATCATTCGATGAATCTCGCCACGCTTACTTTCTGAAAAATCTTTCTTCAGCAAATCCGCTCCATAAGAAAGAACCTCTTCATTTTTGCCTTGTCTATAATAAATCTGTAGCACGTAAAAAGGTGCGACTGTGCCAAATAATTTATCGGTTTCTAGTTCCTTAAAACCAACCAAGGCCACTTCGTTTTTCCCTTCACGATAAAGAATATACGAGCTGTAGTATAATGCTGGCGACCGATACCTTTTCCCGCCTTCAAGCACCTTTGAAAGTGCGTCTTTGGAAAGGTCATATTCCTCCTGCTGGAAATGAGAATACCCTTTTTTAAAGAAGTATTCCTCCTGATACTTTTCGTCTAGATCCAATTCATCTACAAGTTCGAATTGACTTAAAACAGACCGATACTTCTTCTTGGTGAAATAGTACTTTCCAAGCTGATAGTTGGCCAGGTTTACAAATGGATGTTCTGGATAAACTTCAATAAAATCACGCATGAGGTACTCACCATCCTTATTAAACAACTCTAAGGCCGATGATGCCTGATAATAGACTGCGTTTTCTTTCTCAATGCTTGGTAGTGCTCGGGTGTGACTTAACGCAACATCAAATCGCTCTTGAGCCGCGCCATACTTTTGCTTTTGATAAAGCTCTACTCCAACTGAATATTCTCGAATAGGATCAACATCAACCGAGACGCGTTGCGCGAATAAGGCGTTAGGAGCAAGCGTCCAAAGGCCAGTCAACCACACAATTACCCACACTTTTATTAGCCAGACAGACTTACTCATCCGTGCTAAATTATCCTGATTCAGGTCCTACTAGTTGCGCTGATACAATACTTTTCAACGCGCTTATGTTAAGATAAAAGCCGTAAAAATTCAATCTAAGCACTTGTTCAGAATATTAACTTTGGACTTCTCAGCATGAAAAATCAAGATCAGATTGTTCAATTATCGGATGTAACCGTTTACATCCGAAATAACGTTGTCTTAAACAAGGTGTCATTTGCAATAGACAAAGGCGAATTCATTTACCTTATTGGCAGAACTGGCACTGGAAAAAGCAGTTTATTAAGAACACTTTACGCAGACTTACCATTACAAGATGGCGAAGGATTTGTAGCTAGCCACACCTTGGCTGGCATTTCTCAAAAGGAAATTCCTTACCTAAGAAGAAAACTTGGAATTGTGTTTCAAGACTTTCAGCTGCTTACGGATCGATCTGTAGAGAAGAACCTCAAGTTTGTAATGGAAGCCACTGGGTGGAAAGACAAAGAAAAAATGGACGAGCGGATTGATGAGGTTTTGAATCTTGTGAATATTTCGTTAGAGTCTAAATTCAAAATGTCGCATCAACTTTCTGGCGGAGAGCAGCAGCGTGTGGCAATTGCTAGAGCGCTGATTAATCATCCTGAGCTGATTTTAGCGGATGAGCCAACAGGAAACCTAGACCCCGAAACGTCTGAAGGCATCCTTCAATTAATGATTGACATTACCAAAACTGGAACAAGCGTGATTTTGGCTACTCACAATTATTCTTTTTTCGAAAAACACCCTGCTCGTACCCTTAAGTGCGAAAACGGCTATGTTGTCGACACGTTGCAAAAAGTAGGGCCAGAAGACTTTTAGCCTTCAGCAAAACTGTCTTAAACCCACGTATAGACTGGAATTGGCCGATGGCCACCTATGATAACTGCAGCTTTCGCAGTATCTTCACGTTCCTTTTAAAAACCAAACCTTAATTCATGATGAAAAATATACTAACAACCACTGCTATTTGCTTGATTTCGGCATGTGGCATGAACGCTATTGCTCAAACACTATTTCTGGTTCAAGAACCGGCAAACTTATCTGGAAGCTACACCTTCACAGATTCATTTACCGCTGACGGATGGGGAGCTGACCTTGACACAACTGCAGTTACTGCGCCTGGAGCATTTGCTTATGACGATGGAAACTATGTTGACCCAGTAAGTGGAGCTGCTGGTGATTCTGCTGCTTGCGGTGCGGTTATTAATACTGCTCAGGTAGCTGGAAAAATCGCATTTCTTTATCGAGGTGCTTGCAATTTTTCTTTGAAGGCATACCAAGCTCAAGCAGCTGGAGCGGTAGGTTGTGTAATTGTAAATAACGCGCCTGGAAACCTGATTAACATGTTGGGTGGAGATAGCGCAACTGCAATCCACATTCCTGTAATCTTCATTAGTGATGCAGATGGAGCGGCACTAAGAGATTCTATCGAAGCTGGTTCTTCTTTGTTGTTCATTGGAAACCCAAATGGTGTTTTTGCTAATAATGTTGGTGCTTACAAGGCTCACATTGGTATGGCAAGCAGCCAAGCAATTCCTGAAGCATTTGCAGATCCTGCAGAATTTGACGTGCCAGTTGGAGCATGGATTTTCAATTTTGGTTCTGACGATGCAGAAAACGCTACGGTATCTGCAGTTGTAGACAGAGATGGAACAGAACTTTATAACGAAACTTCTACTGGAGCTTCAATTCTTCCAGGAGATAGCCTTTTTGTATCTCTTCCGTTATTTACACAGACGACTTATGAAGTTGGTTACTACACCATCACTTACACTTTAAGTGCTGATGGATCTGACGAACTTCCTGTAGACAACGTTTTAACTACCAGTTTTTGGATTAATTCTGAAGGTAAATACGCCAAAAGCAGAGTTCATCCTGTAGATGGCCCTCAAGGAGTTAATGGACTTCGTCCAGCTAACAGCACTGAGTTTGAATGGTGTATTGCACTACAATCAGAAAATAATGCAGAGCCATTATGGATTACGGGCATTTCGTTTAACACGCTGACAAACGATATCGACCTCACTGGACAGGCTGTACAGTTATCAGTTTACGAATGGAACGATCCAATTGCTGATCTTACGTTTGCTGACCTTAATGAGGTTACTGATAATGAGTTTTACGATTACCCTTCAGATCTTCAAGGAGAATTTGTTACTCACAACTTTGAGCAAGACATCGAATTGGTTAACGGTCAGAAATACCTTGCTTGTGCTACCATCTTTATTGATGATATGTTCTTGGGTGTTGATGGAGACATTGACTATAACGTAACATACGACAGCTACCCAGACCAAGTGTTCTTCCCACTTAACGATATTGATGCTGGAACTTGGTTTGCAGGCGGATTTGGTACTGATAACACTCCTTCTTTGGTCGTTAACATAGCCTTAAACGGAGGAGTTGCTGAAGATATCGAAGGACTAAAGATTACTCCATATCCAAACCCAACTATCGATAGGGTTAATATTCCTTTTGGAACTGCACTGAACGGTACTGCAATGCTGACTGTTTATAATGTAGAAGGTCAATTGGTTCGTTCTGAGGAGCTTTGCTTGAAAAACAACAGTTCAATTCAGGTTGATGTAACTGCATTTGCAAGTGGCATGCACACGTTTAACCTTAAGTTCGAGGACAATTCTGACACTTCATTCCGAGTGATGATTATGAAGTAATTCTATCACTTATTGATTAAATCCGGCTCACTTGTGAGCCGGATTTTTTTTTTGCATTATGATTTCCATTTTTTACGAATTATCTTCACGCACCTTAAACAAAAACCTACTGAATGATGAAAAATTTACAAAAGCTGTTTACAGCATTATTCCTTGTTAGCATAGGATTTTCCGCGTCAGCGCAAATCGTCCTTTTGGTACAAGAGCCATCTAACCTTAGTGGCAGCTACACGTTTACTTATTCAAGTTCAAATGCTTGGGGAGCCGATATGGATACCGTTGCACTTACGGCTAATGCTGCATTTGCATATGACGGTTCTGCTACCGCAGACTCTTTAGCTTGTGGCGCCATCGTAAATCGAAGTGAAATTGAAGGTAAAATAGCCGTTTGCTACCGAGGCGACTGCAACTTTTCTTTGAAAGCAAAGAACGTTCAAGATTCTGGAGCTGTTGCACTTATCATTATCAACAACATACCTGGAGCACCTGTAGGAATGGGAGCTGGAACTAATTCAGCTGGGGTCGTTATTCCAGTTGCTATGATTAGTCAAATTGACGGAGCTGCCTTAAGAGATTCTATCATGGCTGGATCTGTTGAGATTTTCTTAGGAAACAACACTGGTCTTTACCCAAATAATGTGGGTTCTTACAAACCGCATATTGCAATGGCAAAAAGCCAATCCATTCCTGCGCCATTCGCTCAGTCTAGTACAGATTTCAATGTTCCAATTGGAGCTTGGGTACACAACTACGGTTCTGACGAGGCAGTTAATGTTGTAGTTAGTGCAAGAATTGACAATGACGGAACTCAAGTGTATGACGAAACATCAACAGGGGCTAACATTCCTGTAGGAGACAGCCTTTTCTTCTCGCTTGCTACTTACTCAGAAGATGGATATGATGAAGGTTATTACACCATCACGTATTCAATTGTTGCAGATAATTCTGATGAATTCCCGGATGACAACACTGCCACAACTAATTTTTGGATTAATGGAGAGGGAACATATTCTAAAAGTCGGGTAGACCCTGACAATGGTCCTTTAGGCGGTAACGGAATTCGTCCAGCAAACAGCACAGAGTATGAGTGGTGTATTGCTTTCCAGTCTGAAAATGCTGAAGAGATGCAAATCACAGGCATGACATTCGCTACTTTGACCAACGACATCGACCTTTCAAATGAGGCAGTTCAGTTGTCTGTATACGAGTGGAACGATCCTATTGCAGACCTTACGTTCAGTGATTTGAATGAGCTTACTGATAACGAGTTTTACGATTACTCTGCAGACTTACAAGGAGAGTTTGTAACGCACGGTTTTGCTGAGCCAGTTGAGTTACTTAACGACCAAAAGTATTTGGCTTGTGCTACTATTTTCATTGATGACATGTTTATCAACGTTGATGCTGGTTTGGACTACAACACTACTTACGAAACCTTCCCTGATGATGTGTTTTTCCCAGTTAACGATATAGGCGCTGGAACATGGTTTGCAGGTGGTTTTGGTGCAGATAACACACCATCGATAATTATAAACTTTGAATTGGCTAACGGCATTGCCGAAGACTTAGAAAGATTGGATGTAACTCCTTATCCAAACCCAACGGTTGATATGGTTAACATTCCTCTTGGTTCTTCTATCAGCGGAGCAATTAACCTAGAGGTTTATGATATAGAAGGAAAATTGGTAATGAACCACGAGTCTTGCCAAAACAACACAAGCAAGCTTAGTGTAGACGTTACTAGCCTTGCTAGTGGACTACACACTTTCAAGCTTTCGTTTGAAGACAACACTTCAACTTCTTTTAGAGTTGTAATTACCAGATAAGCACAGGTTATTCTGTTGTAGTAGAAAAACCCGGCCTAATTAGGTCGGGTTTTTTATTATCCATTAATCTTTGAATATGAGTGAATGGAGCAGTTCTGCATTCACGGAGTTGCAAAAACGTTGATGTAATATTTCCTCACGTTTAGCAATATTCAATTCCGAAAACTCTTCAGAAAACAAGCTTTTTACGGCAGAGATTAATCGCTTTGGGGTATCCTCAACTCTGGTTAAAGACTCCAGACCGGTATTCTTAACCATGTAAGAATTAACCAGACAATGGCGCCCCATGTATAATGCCGCCAATAGCTTAAGCTTTATACCCGTGGCCTGAAAAGTAGGCAACACGTTAATTTGCGCTTCGCTAATTAGAGCGTGTATAGCAGCCGTATCTAATCCAGTACGAATCTCAATGTTTTTGTGTTTTTCGACCAGGTCCCTCAGTTCTTTAGAAGGCCTATTTCCAGCAACAATGAAAGGAACATCAATCTTGGAAAAGACCATGTTCACTAAATAGAGAGCGGCCTCATTGTTTTCGCCTATTTCTAAACTTCCATGATACAGGCAGTATTTGCCGAAACCCTGTTTTATTTCAACCTTATTGTTAGGATGAAAAGCCGAAACGTGATGCACGTTAGAATACTTTTCTCCTAAATATTTAGCGTCAGGTTTGGAGATGGCTGCAATTAACTGAGCATTGCAAATGGTACGTTCAAACCGTTCTAGTTTTCCAACTTCATTCAAGAAATAATACTTCTTAAAAAAGTCTTTTTCCACCTTCGCTAAATTCGAATAATAGTGGTGCTCAATATTGTGTGTGCGTACGATCTTAAACCGAGATTCCAATCGGTCATCCGGCAAATGATAGCACGTATGCAACCCTTCAAAAAGTATGGGATAATCGTCAAGAAGTAATCGCTGAACTAACTCTTCTGACGAACGTGTAACAGCTATAAAGGGCTTTCGCCTAAAAAGGTAGCTTCTAGTGGTGCTGCGATGGTAGTAATTAACAGACTCGCATAATTCAGCTAATTCTTCAGATTCTTTTCTGCCATACTCAAAGCAATGCAAATGAATCTTTATTCCTAATGATGCGAGAGCCTTTAGTTTGTAAAACACATCGATAACTCCACCATAATTAGCAGGAAGAGGAATGTCGAACGATATGACATGTAGATGCTTATCCATTTATTTCATCCAACATTAGTTTCAATTTCTCCGTCTCATTTTGCCAAGTAAGTTCCTTGCTTGCTTCAAGACAGTTCTTTTTCCAGGCATCAAAATTGCTAGACCCTAACATCTCAGTCATCTTTTGAGCTAATATTTTGGGGTCATGAGACTCTGTCACTTCGCCAATATTGAATTGCTCTACAACCCTTCTCACCTCTATCAAGTTGGAGGCGAGAACAGGAATCCCAGCATGGATGTAATCGAACAACTTATTTGGTAGACTGAACCGGTAATTGATATTCGTGTCTTTATCTAGCGTTAAACCAAGATCTGAAACCTTAGTATGGGCCATCATTTCTTCATATGGCATTCGGTCTTTGAACATTACTCGGTCTGAAATTTTAAAATCCAGCACCGTCTTTTTAAGACTTGCAATCACATCTCCAGAACCAAGGATAAGCAGCAGCGAATTTTCTAGATAGCGCATCGCTTCAACAGCCTCTTCAGCCCCTCTATCCATGTTTATACCTGAGCCTTGTAAAATGATAATTTTTTTGTCTTCGGGTAATCCAAGTTCGCTTCTCGATTTGGAAATAGTGGGTTCTAGTTTCGACTCTGGAATATTGCGCACCACGAGCATGTCAATTCCGTAATCAGCCTTGTAAAGGGCCGAGATAGATTCATTTACAGTGAGGGTGTTCTTCAACTTTGGCAATATCAAAGCTTCGAGCTTTTTCCAGATAGACTGAACTTTTGGCCGATTTACCAATTCTGGTACTTCGGTAAAATACTCGTGACTATCGTAAACCAATTTCTTTCCAATGATTTTACTCACTATTAAATTGGGGAGTAGTGTATCTAAATCATTCGCAAAAAGCAGGTCTGACTTACGCAACAGAAGTTGTACGAACAGGGCCATATTATATGATGCATAAAACAGCGGCCCTTTTTCAAACGGCAAGGTCATTCTATGCATGGAATATGGCCTAGAATCTAATGGAACTGATTCCGATTTTGCACGACCAATGAGGAGAACTTGATAGCCCAACCGAGTAAGCAACATGCAATGTTTATGCACGCGCTGATCCGTAGAAAGATCGTTGATTACAGACACTATGGCCCTTTTCACTCTGGCAGTTTTAATCCGGAAATAGAATAGGGTAAAGTGGGTCTATGGGCGGTGCTTGTTCGGCTAATTTAAGCCAATTTTCTGGCAATGAGTAAACCATCTCTAATTGGCATCATTACATTTTCAACTCGCTTATCAGCCTTTATCTTTTTGGCGTAGTCTTTAAGCGCAATCGTGTCTTTGTCTAATTTAGAATCGTCATCTAAAACCTTCCCGCTCCACAATACATTATCGGCTATGATGTAGCCGCCTGGGTTAAGTTTTTCAAAGACTAAGTCGAAATAATTGGAATAATTTTCCTTGTCGGCATCTATAAAAACTAAATCATACGTCAGACTGAGGGTTGGAATAATCTCTAACGCATTTCCAACCAGTGGCTCAATTACATCTTCCTTGTTTGCCTTTCGGATATACTTCGTGATAATTTCCTGAAGTTCCTCATTTACATCGATTGTCGTCAGTTTGCCACCTGGCTGCAAACCATCAACCATGCACAAGGCAGAATAGCCAGTGTACGTGCCTATTTCTAAAATATTCTGAGGCTTTATCATCTGAGAAAACATGCGCAATACCTGCCCTTGCAAATGACCGGAAAGCATTCGCGGGGTCATTACTTTAGCGTAGGTTTCTCTATTTAATTCTGCTAAAACCTCACCCTCTTCGCGCGTAAACTTTTCGGCATAAGCCTCTATTTCGTGTGGTAGAAAGTCCATTTTAGAATTTCCAAGAAATACCCAAACTTGGTAGAACAGGTAGTTGATTTACACGCTCGTATCGAACCCTATCGATATAAAAAATGTTCTCGCGATTGTAAACATTCGTTACGCCTATTACCGCATCTAGGGTGGTAGACCCAATTTCAAACCCACGCTTTACGGAAAGGTCAAGTCTATGATAGAACGGTAATCTTCCTTTGTTCAGTTCGCCATATTCAACGCCAAGCGTACCATTTTGGGTTGTATAGTCTGTATTGATTCCACCATCAAACACAAGATTTTCGTAGAAACCAGCTGTTTGAGTGAACGGAAATCCAGAACCAAGATTCCATCTAATACTTGCTTCCCAATTCAGGTTCTTTCCAAAGGTGTAAGCGGCAACCAAGTTAACGCTATGCCTTCTATCGAAATGCGGATTGTATTCGTTGATGCCATCATATCTATCTACAGTACTGAGTGAGTAAACCGCCCACAGGTACAACCGCTTGTAGGCATATTTAAACACGAAATCGATTCCCATCGCCTTTCCGGTTTCCGTTATAAAGTCAGGGTCAGAAGCTGATTGCTTTTCTCGGTTCACGTTACTCAACTGCAGGAAACTCTTCAAATAACCTTCAATATTCAAAGAAACTCTCTTCCCAAGATCAACTTCAATTCCTGCAATATTATGCATGGCCCTTTGAAGCGAGTTTTTCACCTTTTCATAGGGAAAATCGGGGTTGAGAGCATCCTTATCATATCGATAAACGGACTCTGGTGCAGTAAGGAATCCGTAGAACAGATTCACAACATCTCGGTCCGAATTGGCGCTAATCATATTCTGCGAGAACAGACCGAAAGCATATTTAAGACGAAGCCATTTGGTAATATTCCACTTAGCACCCAAACGAGGTTCTGGAGAAGCAACACCAAGCGATGCATAATAATGTAACCTAAAGCTTGGCTCAAGTACAAGTTTGTCTTTCCAGCTCCATTTGAACTTGGCAAAAACACCAAAATCGGTAGTGCTTTCTGGCTCGTTATCTCCAATTCTAATTCCGACTGAATTGGTGAACTCATACTTGGTTTGAAAACCTTGCAAGAATGGTCCAAACTTCAACTCACTCTTTCCGAGGTAATAGGTGAAATTCATTCCACCAGCAAAACCGCCAATCTCACTGGTACGTCCTAGTTGGCCGTCCTCATCAAGAGAAATCTTGTAGTTGCTGTAATTGAAATAAGGCTCCAACAGCACCTGCGAACCTTGGGGTACAATCAGCACGTTGGTTCCAACACCAAATGAATTCCATTTGTAATTGGAAACAGACTGATATGTAACCTGATCATTAAAACTGAAACCGAATAGATTGACCTTACTCCCTGTGGTACTACTGTAGGAAAGTTTGGCGAATATATCGGTGAAATTGAATGGCAGTCCAGCACCATCATTTATATACGGATACAACACTTTTGAAGTTTGCTCCAAGTATGACGTCTTTCCAGAAACCAGGTAGGTTAGAGTACCTCCACGATCTTCTTTTAACTTGATAATTGGACCTTCAAGTAACAGGTTGGCTCCAAATGGATTGAATGAAAGCTTTCCTGAGAATTTCTTTCTATTCCCATCTCTGGTTTTAATATCCATAATAGAGGAAATCCTATCTCCAAATTCAGCATTAAAACCACCAGTGTAGATATCCGCGGTTTTGATAATGTCAGTTTCAAAAACCGAGAAGAATCCAATACTGTGAAATGGATTGTAAACAATCATTCCATCAAGCAAAACCTTGTTCTGAATGGGAGAACCACCTCGAATGTAGAGTTGTCCACCTTGGTCTCCGGTAAATACAACTCCAGGTTGCACTTGAAGAACTTGCGCTAAATCTGACTCGCCACTAACAGTAGGAATCTTCTTCATTTCCTTTGGCGTAAGCTTCGTAACAGACGTTCGTACTTCGGTAAGCGCCTCTTGACGTTCGGCACTAATCTGAACCTCTCCCAAGCGAATTGAAGACTTGGTGAGGTAGAGGTTTTCCGAAGCGATTCGGTCAGCAACTACCGTAATGGTGCTATAAAGTGTGTCATAACCCAAATAAGTAATCATAAGGGTTTGTTCCCCAAGCGGAACGTTGGTTATGGTGTAATACCCATTTACATCTGTTGCAGCACCAAGGGTTGTACCTTTAAGAGATACGTTGGTAAATAGAACCGGCTCCCCATCCTCTTTATCATAAACGAACCCTTTAACCTTGCCTGTTTGGCCAACAGCTCCAATACTTATGAGCATAAGGATTGTAGCTGCGGTTATTTGGAGTATTCTTTTCATAGTCCTCTTTATAGGGGCGCAAAGGTATAAGTTATACTAAGTGGAAATGTCAAGATTTAGATATTTGACCTAGAGCCAAAGAACCCTGCTTTCCTTATGTATATTGTTGAATATCAAGGTTATAGAAATTATTTTCATCCGTTGAAACGTAATAATTGCTTGGATTATGAATCGAGGCAAAAAATCTACGGCCCCATTGGTGAATTATGGCAACCTTGTTGCATCAAATCTGTCTTATTACCCAACCCTAACCATCAAGTCTCTCAATATACTTTGAAGACCTTTTTCCAAAATTTCGGCTCAACCAAAGCAATAGCACGAATTATCGCGTTGTTGGTGGCGGTTCTTGTTTTGGCAAACTCGGAATCTCAGGCACAGTATCAGATTAATGGAAATGCTGCTCAAACCGCTTGCAATTGTTGGCGTCTTACATCAGCAAATAACAGTCAAAATGGTTCGGTTTGGAATGTGAACTTGTTCGATTTAAGCAACCCGTTCGATTTCACCTTTGATGTATTTCTTGGTTGCAATGATGGTGGTGCTGACGGACTTGCATTTGTACTTCAACCATTGAGCGTGAACGCGGGCAGTTCCGGTGGTGGTATCGGCTATCAGGGCATAAACCCAAGCTTGGCCATTGAGTTGGACACGTACGTAAATGCAACCGACCCGGGGTTTGATCATATCTCAATGCAAACAAATGGCGTGGTTACCCATGGCGGAGGAAATTCATTGGCAGGACCTGTTCAAACCAGTGCTACATCTGGCAATGTGGAAGATTGTGCTTGGCACGAATTACACATTACTTGGGACCCCGTTACAATGACAATGAATGTTTATTTTGATGGTGTTCTACGACTAACCTACACAGGAGACATCATTAACAACTTATTTGGGGGTAACCCAAATGTGTATTGGGGATTTACCGCTGCCACTGGCGGAGCAAATAATCTGCATCAATTTTGTAATTCGCTAAATCCAGCATTCATCATTACTTCACCTGTTCAATGTCAAGGATTTCCTGTTGACTTTGAAAGTGCATCTGTAGTTGCAACTGGCTTAATTACCGATTTTCAATGGGACTTCGGAGATGGTGCTACGGCCTCGGGTACTCAGGTTTCTCACATATATCCCGTTCCAGGAAATTATGACGTTACACTTACCATTACATCAGAAGGGTGCACAGAAAGTAGTACCGTTCAGGTTACAGTTAATGCCGAGCCAAACTTCACTTTGGGAGCAGATCAATCACTGTGTGAAGGGGACGCTTTTCAAATTGCACCAGTTGGGTTGGCAGGAGGCGAACAACTTCTGTGGGACCCTGTAGCCGGATTGGATAATCCAGCTATTCCCAATCCGATAGCCACACCAGCAATAACAACTGTTTATACACTTGGTGTAATAGACGCAAATGGATGCGCAAGTGCTGACGACATTGAAATCACGGTAAACTCGCTTCCAATAGCTGATGCTGGAATAGACCAGACCATTTGTGATGGAGATGCCACTGCAATGAACGCATCTGGTGGCGGCCAATACTCTTGGAGTCCAATAACAGACTTAACTAATCCAGCAAGTGCCACAACACCTGCCGCTCCAACGGTCACAACAAATTATGTTCTTACCGTAACGGATGCCAACAATTGTCAGGATACGGATGATATGACGATTACTGTTAATCCTAGCCCTATTGTGAATGCTGGAGCAGATAACAGCATTTGTGATGAGCAGAACATACAGTTGGGAGCCTCGGGAGCCGTTGACTATGCTTGGCTACCAACCACTGGTTTAGATGACCCGTCTCTTTCAAATCCAACTTTTAGCGGCAGCGCTACCACCATTTTCACGGTTACGGGTACTGATTCAAATGGTTGTTCAGGCACAGATGATGTAGAAATCACAGTATTTCCTTTACCAATTGCAGATTTTGTCGCTCCCGCGGATGTCTGTCTTGGTAACCCAACAGTTTTTACAGACAACAGCAATGGAAACGGTTTGGTGTACAGCTGGAATTTCGGAGATGGCAGCCCAATTGACGCAACTGTCAGTCCTAATCACATTTATGCTGCTGACGGCACTTTTGCAGTAAACTTGAGTTTGACAGATGCGAATGGTTGCCAAGCTACTACCGTCAGTTCTGCCACCGTTTATCCGCTTCCTTCGGCTGCAATGAATCTTTTTGACGGTCAAGAGTTCTGCGAAAATGAGCCAATCCAGTTCGAAAATCAAAGTGTTGGAGGTGCGTTAGATTTACTTTGGGATTTTGGTGACAATGCCTTCTTGCCAGCATTTCCAAATACTTTCAGTACGCTAGAAAACCCAGTTTTTGCTTATCCGAATTTTGCATTTGGCCCATTTACCGTACGACTAGGAGTAACAGATGCCGCAGGTTGCTACGACCAAGCTCAGGTTACAGTCATCATTCATGACAACCCGATTGCAAGTTTCAGTTCAACCATTGTTTGTGAAGGAAATCAAACCCAATTCACAGACGAGTCGTCAGTTTTCGTTTCTACGATTGATACTTGGAATTGGAGTTTTGGTGATGGAACTGGAACGTCTAGTTCTCAAAACCCGGTGTATTTGTATGGAGATTCGGGGACATATTCTGTTCAATTAGACATAGAGACTGATGATGGTTGCATAGGCTCGGTTACGCAAGACGTGTTAGTAAATCCTACTCCAGAAGTTGCTTTATCAGGAATTGACACGTGCTTAGATGATGAGACTGCCTTTGAAAATTTATCATCGCCTCAGAACAATACAATTGATTCTTGGGACTGGGATTTTGGTGATGGATTAACCGCAAATGGAGTTGGCGCTGCGCACACATACTTAGATCATGGTGACTTTATTGTAACCCTCACTGCAACTTCAGACAGCGGGTGTTCGGCAAGTGGAACTACCAACATCAAAGTTTTTCCTAATCCCGAACCAGCGTTTAATCTTGTTCAAGCTGAAGGCTGTACTCCTCACGAAGTTTTGTTTGTCAATCAAACCACTTTAGCAACGGGATTTCTTTCCAATTACACTTGGGATTTTGGCGATGGTAGCACCTCAACCGAATCTAATCCAGTTTATACGTACCAAGATTCTGGTTACTACGACATCACACTATCGGCAACAAGTGCAGAAGGATGCAACACCGTGATTTTTGTGGCCGATGCTGTTCGGGCCAACATTACACCAGAAGCAGATTATACCATTTTAGATGACCGTGTTTCACTTCTTAATGCCGAGGTTGAATTTACAGACGCTTCTAACCACGGGTTAATTTGGAGTTGGAATTTGGGTGATGGAACCCTGTCATCCGTTCTTAACCCAGTTCATGTTTATACAGAGCCTGGCACCTATGATGTCATTCTTACCGTTACTAATGGAGATTGCGAAGACGTAGCTTTCGGGCAGGTAAAAGTTGAACCAATTGTCACTTTTTACATTCCGTCAGCCTTTACGCCAGACGAGGATGGTATCAACGAAACCTTCTTCGGAACCGGAGAAAGTATTAGCGAATACAATCTTAAAATATCGGACCGTTGGGGAATGCTTTTGTTTGAATCAAACGAACCCGATTATCACTGGGATGGCACTTACAGAGGCAAACCAGTAGAGGCAGGAGTTTACGTATATGAGTTCTTTCTAATTGATGAGTTTCAAAACAGCCATCAATATGCTGGACACGTAACGCTGATTCGCTAGTGCATAATTTTAAAAATGAGCTCTTTCATGAGGTCTCCAGGGTCTGTACTTACGTTGCCAACCCCTTTACTTTTTAAGTCGGCATCTCTTAGGTATCTGATTATACTTCTCAACTTTTTATCCGAATAATTTCGAGCACCTAATTGGTAATCCTTCAAGAAGTATGGATTAACTCTTAGCACTTTAGCAGCCTCATTTGCGCGTCCTCTTTTCTGCAAATATTGCAGCAGAATAATCTTAAAAAAGAAGCTATACAGCGTGGCCACCAACATCTGAATTGGATGGTCTTTCAGATTTTTAGAGAAGTGAATGATGATACGATTGGCCTTTTCTACATCGAGTTTAAGAAGGGCATTTTGCAACTCAAACACATTGAAATCTTTGCTGATTCCAATGTTCTTTTCGATTAAATCGAGCGTAATATGACCACCAGGTTCTAAGTCGATAAATAACTTGCCTAGCTCATTATCAATCTTGGAAAGGTCGTTGCCAAGATACTCTGCAAGAATCGTGGATGTTCTAGGGTCAATATGGTAGCCTAGCGTTTGCACATGGTCAGAAATCCAGGTAGACAATGTCCATTCCTTAACCTTTTCTGAGGTGTAGAAAACTCCATTCTTTTCAACAGCAGCTTTTATTGCCTTGCCAATCTTCTTCCGCGCATCAATTTTCTTGTACTTATGGCAGAAAACCAAAACAGTGCTGGGTTGAGGGTTTTCCAGATAGGCCAGCAACTCACTCTTGGCGTCTTCACCACTCGGAACAAGGTTTTTCACCCTTTGAGCTTCCTTAATAATTACAACTTGGCGCTCAGCCATCATTGGGAATCGCTTAGCTTCCGAAATGATGGTACTTACATCTGTGTCTAACCCGTAAAGAACAGATTGATTAAAACTTTGCTCGTCTGGCGAAAGTGCGTGCTCTGCGATATAGTCTGAAATACGGTCAATATAAAACGGCTCTTCTCCTTGAAGAAAATAAACAGGCTTATACTTTCCTGCTCTTAAATCGGCCATAATGTTTCTAATAGGCATGCTAGAAACGTAGGTGTTTTACGGTTTGGCCTTTGTTCTTCAATTGCTCTAGAGATTTCACACCAATCTCAATGTGCCTATCAACGTAATCTGAAGTTATCTTTCTATCACTTTCAGCAGTTTTCACACCTTCAGGAACCATAGGTTGATCCGACACCAATAGCAAAGCCCCAGTCGGAATTTCATTGTGGAAGCCAGTAATAAATAGAGTTGCTGTTTCCATATCAACAGCCATGCAACGCATTCTTCTAAGCTTCTTCTTAAAACGGTCATCGTGTTCCCAAACCCTTCTGTTGGTGGTATAAACGGTTCCCGACCAATAGTCTTGATTCATATCCCTGATGGTGGTAGAAACTGCTTTTTGCAAGCCGAAGGCTGGTAAAGCCGGCACTTGTGCAGGCAAATAATCATCAGAAGTCCCTTCTCCCCTAATGGCTGCAATTGGCAACACCAAATCGCCCAAATCATTCTTTTTCTTTAGCCCGCCACACTTCCCCAAAAACAAACATGCTTTAGGACTAACGGCTGTCAATAAATCCATTATGGTTGCGGCATTTGCAGTTCCCATCCCAAAATTGATGATGGAAATGTCATCAGCAGTGGCAGAAGGCATAGAATGCCCTGTACCATCAACCTGAACACCGTTTATTTCCGCAAACTTTTCTACGTAATTCTGAAAGTTGGTGAGCAGAATATATTTCCCAAAATCTTTTACTGCTACACCAGTGTAGCGCGGCAACCAATTCTTAACTATATCATCTTTATTCTTCATAGGCCGTGAAGATACGAAGCGCTAATTGTCCCCCAAAGGGGAAATAAAAAAGCCCGATCAACTAAGTTGATCGGGCTTTGATAAAATTCAAGTGAACGTATCGATTAAACGACTTTCACGTTTAATGCGTTAAGACCTTTTGGGCTTTCTTCTACATCATAAGTTACCTTATCTCCTTCGTTGATATCTTCTGAAAGAGAATTTGCGTGAACGAAAACATCTTTACTACCATCTTCTGGTGTAATGAATCCGAACCCTTTGGCATTATTGAAAAATTTTACTGTACCGTTACTCATTATTATATAATTTATTTGAACCTCAAAAGTACTGTTTTAATATCTGAACGATGTTTTAGATAGAATTGCACCCATTTGAACACGAAAAAGGGTGAAAACCAGAGATTATTGCCTTTAATTTTGAAGAGATTTCTTGGTCGAATGTGGCATTTTCTGCTTATTTCGGCTCTTTAGCTACTAACACACGTTGTTCAAACTTATATGACCGAGGTTTTAGTTAAGAAACTAGTCAAGGAAGTAGGCTTAAATGTATCTTCGAAGCATGTTTCCTAGGCTCAATCTTCCAATGTACCCGTTACGCCTGAAAGAGGAGGATGGAAAGCATCTAATTTTATGTTTGATAAGAAAGAAGTACTTGGTTTTAACTCCGGAAGAATGGGTGAGGCAAAACCTTGTTTCGTATCTAAATCAAGACTTAGGCTATCCAGTTTCTTTGATGAAAATTGAATCTCAGGTTAAAGGTGGGGCAAGGATAAAACGAGCCGACCTAATTATTTGCAATAATCTGGGCGAAGCGCACATGCTGGTTGAATGTAAAGCACCAAACGAAAAATTGAACAAAGAAACCTTCTTCCAAGTTGGCAGATACAACCGCTACACCAGCGCTGCGTTATTACTGATAAGCAATGGGATGGAACATTTTTGTTGCGAATTGGAAGATGCTGAATTCAAATTCTTAAAGACAATTCCTGCTTACAAACCGAAATTAAAGACTTCATGAAAAGGCTTTCCGTATTTATCCTTTTGATTTTTCCATTCGCTACGTTTGGCCAACATGTACTAAGCACAGCAGCAAATGGTGACAAATACTTAGCTGGCATCATAAACATTAAGATTAAAGGTGAATATCGTTCGGCATGCACTAGTGATGCTATTGCAATCCCAGAATTGATTGATGAATTGGGCGAGTTAGGATTGATTAAGCTTGAAAAGAAATTCAAAACAGGTACTCCTCCTTCAACAGAATTTAACGAGAACGGCCTGAAAATGGCGGACATTTCTCTCATATATCGAATTGAAGTTTCACAGGATATTGATGTGATAGAGGCATCCAAAAAACTAAGTGCTTTGACTTCCATTGAATATGCTGAACCGCAGTATGTCAGCTACGACCAATACGTTCCGAATGATTCTCACCTGAACAGTGTAATGCCATATCATTATGATAATGTTGAAGCCTATGCGGCATGGGACATTACATTAGGTGATACCAATGTGGTAATTGGAATAACAGAAACGGCAATCAACGTGAATCATCCCGAATTTACGGGCAACATTAAGTACAACTATGATGATCCTGTTGGTGGTGGAGATGAGGATTTTGACGGATATGCAGACAACTTCGCAGGTTGGGACATGGTTGGTAACGACAATGACCTCTTCATCAATAATGAAATACATGGAGATGCGGTTTCCGCTATCGCCTCGGCTTCTGCAGACAATAATCTTGGATATGCAGGCATCGGATTCAAATGCAAATTTCTCCCTGTTAAGGTGGCAAACAACTCACAAGTTATTACCCACGGATATGAAGGGATTGAGTATTGCGTTGAGCAAGGCTGTTCTATTGTAAACTGCTCTTGGGGTAACACAACTTTTAGTCAGGTGGCCCAAGATGTTGTTACGTGGGCTGCAGTGAATAATGACGTAGTACTGGTGTCTTCGGCAGGAAATGCTACTTCCACAACCATGTATTATCCGGCATCATACAATTATGTGCTTAGCGTAACGGGCGTTGATGCTAATGACCTTTTTGATAATGGAACGAATGCCCCGTTTACTCATAATGATTCGGTAGACGTTAGTGCTCCTGGCATAAACGTCTATACGACTGCCACTTTTAACGGAAGTTTTCTTTATTCTCCTCCGCAAGGTGGAACTTCGATGGCCGCACCTATCGTCTCGGGAATTGCCGGTTTGGTTCGGTCGCAGTTTCCGTGCTTAAGTGCGTTAGAGGTTATCGAAAGGATAAAAGCGAGCGCTGATCCGATAGACGGACTTACCCAAAACGTTCCTTATGCAGGACTGATTGGGACAGGAAGAGTAAATGCAGAATTGGCCGTTTCCGGAAACTGGTGCAACCCGATGAATGTTGCTGAAAATGATTCTGAGCTAGATGTTACAATTTACCCGAACCCTTCAACAAACGAAGTAAACATTCGAATGAATTACGGTTCAAACTGGACTGTACGAGTATCTGATAACCAAGGGCGAGTTGTGCTATTACAAAACTTCAAAGGACACAAATTGAGCGTGGCAGGTTTGGCAACGGGAATGTATACTGTTCAAATTACCAACAACAAAAAGATTGTTGCTAGAAAGTTTAGCGTAATACGACAATAAAAAAGCCCGAACAGAAATCTGTTCGAGCTTTTTAGAAACGTTTAATTTTCGATTATTAATCGATGTACAATTGATAAGGAAGACGAGCTTGAACTCCTTCCATTTTCATCAACTCCTCAACATCTTTTACATAATCATAGTATTGTCCAAGTCTGTGCTTCAAGAACACCTCTTCTCCTTGTCCTGACAACTCTTTTATCATTTGCTCAATCGGGTCTTTTTGAGCTGGGTATTCAACTACTCGGTAGTTTTCAACTTTCGCCATTCCTGCCGCAATTTTAACCGCATCGTCAATACCTCCTAGCAAATCAACAAGGCCAATTTCTAGAGCATCTTCTCCACTCCAAACTCGTCCTTGACCAATACTGTCTACTTCATCAGTTGTCATTCCTCTACCCTGTCCAACCTTGGTAATGAAATCCAAATAGATTTCGTTCACACCATTTTGAATAATGTCTCTTTCTATTGGTGTAAGCGCTCTGAAAGGCGTACCTAAATCAGCAAATCGATTTGTTTTAACCGTATCAATCATAATCCCCAGTTTATTATTAACCAGTTTCTGAGCATTCATAAGAACGCCAAACACACCAATTGAACCGGTGATTGTGTTTGGTTGCGCAAGGATAGTATCCGCTGCACAAGCAATGTAGTAACCACCAGATGCAGCTACGTCTCCCATAGAAACAACAACTGGCTTAGCTTCTCTGGCCAACACCACTTCTCTCCAAATAACGTCAGAAGCTAGTGCGCTGCCACCGGGACTATTAATACGAAGAACAATGGCCTTAACCTTATCGTCCTTTCTAGCTTTTCTTATTTCTGCCGAAATTTTTTCAGAACCAATAGTTTCATCATCTCCTTCACCACCTTCAATGCTACCTACAGCATAAATAATTGCAATGTTTTCCTTCTTACCTGTCTTTTCGTTAACTCCTTTAACTTTAGGAGCATCCTTGTATTTCGCCAATCCAATGAAGTTGATTTTCGCATCTTCATCGGTAATCTCTAATCGCTCTCGAAGTTTTTCCATCACCTGATCTTTGAACAATAGTTCGTCTACCAAGCCATTTTCCAGTGCATCCTTTCCATTCTGAATGGTTGCATTTTGAGCCAATGCGTCTAAATCTTCCACTGTTTTAGATCTTCCTTCGGCAATTCCACGAAGCATTTTGTTCCACAAATCAGACATGTAGGTCATAGTTTGATGACGATTTGCCTCACTCATTTTGTCCAAGATTAGAGGCTCCACAGCACTCTTAAACTTTCCATAACGAATAATTTGAGGCTCCACCTCTAACTTTTCGAACATTCCTTTCATGAACATCATCTGTGCACCAAGGCCCTTCCACTCTACCATTCCCTGAGGGTTTAACCACAATTCATCAGACACAGAAGCTAAATAGTAAGCTTTCTGAGTATAAATCTCACTGTAGCTTACAATCCACTTTCCACTTTCCTTAAATTCTAAAAGTGCGTTTCTAATCTCTTCAACTGTTGCCATTCCTGCTGGAACACTTTGCATATCGAGATAAACACCTTTAATCTTATCATCATTTGCAGCATTCTTAAGGCTACTTAAAATGTCATTCAAACCGACAGATGGTTTTGACTGAAATGTTGCTGGGTCGAAGTTGCCGAACGGACTATTAACTCCTCTTTCCTTAATCTCAAAATTGAGTTTAACGTGAAGAACTGATTTGTCTTTCACTTCCACCGCTTGTTTGTCGCCCATTGAAGCTCCAATACCCGCAAAAATGAAAATGAGAAGAAATATGCCAACTACGAGCCCTAAAGCGCTGGCAAACATGAACTTAAAGAATTGTTTCATCTGGTAATTATTTGAATTAGGGCGCAAAGGTAGCAACGTAGTAAGATCTCAGATGGGTTACCTGTTATGAATTGTTAATCGAAACCAGGTCACTCGTTCGCCTGCAGGGTCTACTTAACTATATTTGCCGCCCTATTATGGTCGAGTATAAGTATGTCTTGCTAACAGGTTCAGATTTAGGTGATAGGCATCAGAATTTGAAAGACGCACTCCAGCAGGTGAGTGAAAAAGTCGGTAGAGTCATTCGTGGGTCTTCTGTGATTGAAACTGAACCTTGGGGCTTTGAATCAGATACAAAGTTTTTGAATCAAGCGATTTTGGTCCAATCTGAACTTGAGCCAATCGATTTGCTAGGAGTAATTCTAGAAATAGAAAAGAAAATAGGTAGGGTGAGAAATGGAACTCAATGGACCTCGCGGATTATAGACATCGACATTCTCTGCTCCGAAAATAAAATATTCCATAGTCCTGAATTAGTAATGCCGCACGAGCGGTTACACGAAAGAATTTTTGCACTAGAACCCCTTTGCGAAGTCGTTTCATGGATTCATCCGCTGCTTAAGGTTAGTTATTCCAAAATTCTGGAACAATTAAGGAACGATGTCTCAGAAGCTGAAACAGCATCCCGATAATGTCACGTCCAAGCGAATACGAATATGTAGTTATTGAAGGGAACATAGGTTCTGGAAAAACTTCATTGACCAACAAATTGGCCGAAATATGGGGTTCTAGAATCATGTTGGAAGAATTTAAAGACAACCCATTCCTTCCGAAATTTTATAAGAATCCGGAGCAGCACAGTTTTGCACTCGAATTAAGTTTTTTGGCAGAGCGCTATCATCAGAAAAGAGATGAATTGAACCGAACTGATTTGTTTAAGCCGGGGTTAGTTTGTGATTATTCATTTGCTAAATCGTTGGTATTTGCCCGAATAAACCTGGATACTGATGAATTTGACTTGTACCAAAATTTGTTTCACATTATTCACGACCGTCTTCCCAAACCAGATTTGCTGCTATTCCTTTATTGCAGTCCAGAAAAATCTCTATCGCAAATCAAGAAAAGAGGGCGATTATATGAACAGGAAATCAGCTTAAATTATCTCGATCGAATTAATAAAGGTTATATGGAGTTTTTTAAGCAGCAAACTGGAACGAGAATAGTCGTGCTCAACACCGACAACTTAGACTTTGTTGGTTCCAATAAAGATTTTCAGAAGATTTTATCTGTAATTGAAGCTAAACATCCAGTTGGATTACGAATTATTGAAACTTATGCCTAGCCTTTTCGTGCCTTGCATGCAAAAATGATTGAAATACCATTGCAGGTAATTTACAATGGTTAATTTTACACTTAATAGCTAGAAACTATTCTGGCTTGTTTTATATAGGATACAACCAAATAAATTGAATATGAAAAAGAGTCTACTCTTTATACTAGTACTTGCCTTTGTTGGCGGAACTTCTTTTAGTCAAGAAGCCAGTACCACAAAAAGAAAGTTCAACTATTTCACCGTAGGATTACACGGTGGTTGGACTCAGTTTTACGGAGACATTCGCCAATACGACTTTGGTTTTTCTGCTGAGAAGGCAGATATTGCTAATGGCGCTGGTGGTCTTTTTATTGACTACCAGTTGAACTCAGTTGTTGGATTCAGAGCCAATGTTTTTGGAGGAACTTTGGGTGGCACTAAAAGAGCCACCTCTGCTACTGCGATGGATGGTCCCAATCAGAATGTTATGTTTAAAACTACATTCATCGATTGGACGCTGAATACCACGGTAAACTTCATCAACCTTATGTACTCAGACAGAACTAAGGATAGATTGTTTACTTCTTATATCGTTGGTGGTATCGGGTTTACATCATTTAGAGCTAATAAAAGCAGATTAAAGGATGCCCCCGGCTCTTCTCCAACCTCTACAGCTGGCGACATCATTGGAAATTCTAGCACGCTAGATGCCGGAGTAGAAACCAAAAAATTTACCACTGAATTGATTATTCCAGCTGGAATTGGAATCAAGTTTCGTCTTTCAAAAAGATTTGATCTTGGATTAGAATATACTCAACGATTTGCAGTTGCTTCTGACAAATTAGACGCAACTGTTGCGGGCAAAAAAGGAAGTGACGGCTACGGGTATTTCAACGCTTTTTTGGCAATCAAGCTTGGTAAGCAAACACATGCTAAAGAATGGGTTAATCCTTTCCAAGCGCTTAACCAGAACATGGCTGATCTTCAAGCAAATGTTGACGGACTTGCCAAAGACGCAGATGGTGACGGTGTTTCTGACATCTTTGATAAAGAAGAGAACAGCCCTGCTGATGTAGCTGTAGACGGAAGCGGACGTTCACTTGACACTGATGGTGACGGTGTTCCAGATTACTTGGATTCAGACCCTTTCACTACTAAAGGAGCTCGAGTTGATGAGAATGGAAAAGAACTTGATTCTGACAACGATGGCGTTGCCGATAGTCAAGATATTGAGCCAAACACTGAAGCTGGTGCATTAGTTAACTTCCAAGGAAAGACAATTAATCTTGAAGCTGCTGGTGGTTCTAAATCGATTAAAGTTTCAGGTGGTCTTCCTTCTATCTACTTTAAAGTTAACAGCGCACGAATCGACTACTGGTCTAGTTATGATAGACTTGCTGAAGTAGCTAAGATTATGAAGGCTGATGCTAACATTAAGGTGAAAGTTGTTGGTAATGCTGACAAAACTGGTGCTGAAGATTACAACCAGACACTAGCCGAAAAGCGTGCGCAAGCAGCAGTTGATCACTTAGTTAAGATTTACGGAATAGATGCTGGAAGATTCTCGATTGTTAGTGAAGGCAAATTGAAGCCACTTTCAATCTCTGATGAGGCACTTAATGTGAACCGTAGAGTTGACTTTATCCTACAATAAGTTAGTATAGAAATTATTAAAAGCCCGATTCGATTGAATCGGGCTTTTTTTATGCCTTAAATTTTCTGAATACCTCCCATAGAACAACTCCTACAGAAACGGAGATGTTGAGAGAGTGCTTCGTTCCATCTTGTGGAATCTCAATAAAGTCGTCACACTTGTCAAGAACAGACTGAGCTACACCTTTTACCTCATTACCGAAGACCAACGCCAATTTGGACGCATTAGAGACCTGTATTTCAGCTAGATTGATGCTCCCTTCTACTTGTTCAACCCCGAATATTTTGTAGCCATCAATTCTTAATCCATTTATGGCTTCCAAACAGCTCCCATGGTAGGACCATTCAACCGATTCCGTGGCTCCCAATGCCGCCTTCTGAATCTCCCTATGAGGAGGTTGGGCTGTTATGCCGCACAGAATAATTCGTTCAACGGCAAACGCATCTGCGGTTCTAAACACCGAGCCAATATTATGAAGGCTTCTTATATCATCCAATACCACAACAACTGGAATCTTCGATGCATTTTTGAACTCATCAATAGACTTTCTTCCAAGGTCCTCCATCGAAATTTTCTCACCCTTTGTTTTAGCCATTTAACGTTGTATTATCGAAATCAGCATAGCTATATGGTTATCTTAGCAAATTCGAAAGCACGAAAGTAAAAACCATATCATTGGTCAAAAAAACCACCAGCAAAGATCAGGAAACTCCACTAATGAAGCAGTACAATGCCATTAAGGCAAAGTACCCGGATGCGTTGCTTCTCTTTAGAGTTGGAGATTTTTATGAAACGTTTAAGGAAGATGCAATTAAGGCATCGAAAGTTTTGGGTATTGTTCTCACCAAACGAGCTAATGGTAAAGCTGCACACATTGAATTAGCTGGTTTTCCGCACCACTCTTTAGAGACTTATTTACCCAAACTTGTACGAGCTGGTCATCGGGTGGCAATATGCGATCAACTAGAAGACCCAAAGCAAGCTGTAGGAATAGTTAAGCGTGGCGTAACGGAGCTTGTAACCCCAGGTGTGTCTTACAACGATAACGTTCTTGAACAGCGCTCTAATAACTTCCTATGTAGTTTGCATTTCGGAACCGCCAATATTGGAATTTCGTTTTTAGATATATCTACCGGGGAATTCCTAGTAGCACAAGGAGACGAACTCTACGCTCAAAAACTAGTCAAGAATTTCGCTCCTTCCGAAATCCTATTTAGAAAGAGTTTTCGTAATCAGTTTCATGAAGCTTTTGGAGATGGTTATTGTACGTTCACAATGGAAGACTGGGTTTATACATCCCAATTCGGAAATGAAATTCTAAACAATCATTTCGGTACGAAAAACCTTAAAGGTTTTGGAATCGGTCACTTAACCGAAGGAACAATTGCGGCTGGGGCGGCATTGCAATATTTATCCGACACACAACACAATAAAACCTCGCACATAAACGCGTTGTCCAGAATTGACGAGGGAAATTACATGTGGATTGATGGTTTCACGGCTTCAAACTTGGAAATTCTTAGGCCCACTCAAAGTGATGGAAAATGTTTGCTAGACGTTTTAGACAGAACTCAAACACCAATGGGTTCTCGTTTAATGAAAAGATGGCTTGCTTTTCCTTTAAAACAACGCGTATTGATAGAAGGTCGGTTGTCAAGCGTTTCCCAACTTATGAAGTCAGAAGAAACTCGTAGTACCCTTTGTGAAAGTCTTAACGCTATATCAGATTTAGAACGCTTGGCTTCTAAACTTGCTACTGGACGAATAAATCCTCGAGAATTACTTTCGCTCAGTCGCTCATTGAATGAACTACCCGTAATAATTGACGCTACCAAGAAACTCGATAACGCTAGCCTAACCGAACTTGTTTCCCTTATCAACCCTTGCGTCAACGCGCTTAAATTAATTGAGACAAGTATCTCGGATGATGCACCCGCAAACATTAACAAAGGCTCAGTCATCAAATCTGGACTATCCAAGGAACTAGATGAACTTCGAGCTTTATCAGGTTCGGGAAAAGACTATTTGGTCGGTATACAAAAACGAGAGTCGGAAAAGACTGGGATTACCAGTCTTAAAATCGGGTTCAATAACGTTTTCGGATATTATTTAGAAGCAACGAATTCGCACAAAGACAAAATTCCTGAAGAGTGGGTTAGAAAACAAACACTCGTTAATTCCGAGAGATATATAACTGAAGAGCTTAAGGAATATGAAGAGAAGATTTTAGGTGCGGAAGAAAAAATCTCCGCTTTAGAATCGCGCTTATATCACGAAGCTGTTACTGAACTAAGTCAGTATGTAATCTTCTTTCAGCAAGACGCAAGCCTTCTAGCTCAATTAGATTGCCTGCTTTCCTTTGCACTTGTTAGTGAGGCCAACCAATACGTTCAACCACAATTTGAAGACGAAAACGTTATTCAGATTAAAGATGGAAGACATCCGGTAATTGAAAAGTCGTTGCCAATAGGAGAATCATATGTGGCAAACGATGTTTATCTTAATAATAAAACGCAGCAAATATTAGTAATTACCGGGCCAAATATGTCTGGTAAATCAGCGTTATTAAGACAAACCGCTCTTATTTCAATTATGGCACAAATAGGTTGTTTTGTGCCTGCTAAGAGTGCCCAACTTGGTATTATTGACAAAGTATTTAGTAGGGTTGGCGCCTCAGATAATCTTGCACAAGGAGATTCGACCTTTATGGTTGAAATGAATGAGGCAGCGAGTATCCTAAACAACATGACCTCAAACAGTCTCGTTATTCTAGATGAGATTGGACGTGGAACCAGTACTTATGATGGCATCTCAATTGCTATGGCAATTGTTGAATACATGCACGAGGGTAATAAGGCGAATCCAAATGTCCTTTTTGCCACACATTATCATGAGTTGAATGAGTTAGAAAGTCGATTTGAACGAGTAAAGAACTTCAACGTTAGCGTTAAAGAAATAGGAAAGAAAGTGCTTTTTCTACGCAAACTTGTCCCTGGCGGAACGGAGCATAGTTTCGGAATTCACGTTGCAAAAATGGCGGGAATGCCTTCCGTTGTTGTGAATAGAGCCAAGGAAATTCTTCAAACCCTTGAAAAATCACATAATAATCAAGGTTCCAAAGCAAAAAACAAAACTGCAGTTAGCGATATGCAGCTAAGCTTTTTCCAGCTTGATGACCCTGTGTTAGAGCAAGTTACGGAAGAAATTGAAGGTATTGACATCGACACATTAACCCCAGTGGAAGCACTTCTCAAGCTGCATGAAATAAAGAAACTATTAGGAAGCAGAAAGTGATTTTGCCAAACAGGTTATTTATTTAGTTTTGCAATCCAATTTCGCGAGAATAGCTCAGCTGGTAGAGCACGACCTTGCCAAGGTCGGGGTCGCGGGTTCGAATCCCGTTTCTCGCTCACTCAAAAACAAAATCCTCCTTTTAGGAGGATTTTGCGCATTGGGCCCGGATGGTGGAATTGGTAGACACGCAGGACTTAAAATCCTGTGGCCGATGAGGCCGTGCGGGTTCGACCCCCGCTCCGGGTACTATTGTAAGCCCTTGATAATCAAGGGCTTTGTTGTTTATGGGAGCTATGCATACGGTTGGAAATTTCCGACTTGATGCACATGAGGTGCACTTTTCAGGTGCACTTTTTTTGTGTTTTGTAGATAACTGGCTAACTCTTAATGTTTAGTGTTACTGTTTGCAAGACCTTGAACTGATTCTTATTCGTCAACAGTTTCAGGGTGGTAATATGTGGTATCAAACTGAGGCTCAGGCACCTTGTATCGGGCAAAGAAAATTGACAGTTGACGCTTCACGTTCTCTTCATTTGAAGCGATAGTCCAAAAGCTATCGTGGATAGTCGTAAACGGTCGTATTCTCATCTTAACTAAACGATTGGTAACAGCTCCAGTAACAATTCTTGCTTCTATTCTTTGCATCATGTTCGAAAGGTTCTTATAAGACCCTCGATCTCCTAAATACTTTCCCGAATGTCGGCTGTAATAAAATTGGTCCATAAAAGGAAGTCTGGCCTTGCCAACCGACTTGATCTCCATAATGGTTTTATAAACAGTTGGGAATTCACTCTCAAAGCAAGTTCTGAATGCATTCTGCATTTCATATTCCTTCGCGTCTTTACTAAGCTTCACCGGTCCATAGAAAATACTACGAAAGAGGTTCTGCTTCATCTGTTTCCGGCTCATCTTATACCTAGAAAGTTTCTCAAGCATGAACTCGTAAAACGTACCCGTTTGCACCAGTTCAAAAAACTTGACCGTATCCTCAGCCTCAGATCCAGCTTCCAACAATGGAATTAGCGTGTTAAATTCCGGCAAGAACTTCTTAACGATTCTTGGATAACGAAGTATTAGACCAAGGAAAAAAGGTTGAGAATTCTTAAAATCGACCATAATATGTGGTTGATCCATATGCTTTTTGAATCGATAGAATTTTCTGAGATCCGATTTTAGGTTGGTAACATGGGAGAAGAATCTTTGTCCGAATTCATCAGTAAAAATGGATTCATCCAGGGGTTCGTTATGATCTTCAGCTAGCAGTAACAACCATTCCATGTCCGGGTCATTTACTTGCCCGTTACAGAAGCTCAATATTCCCTGTTTATCGGGGCACAGTGTTTTCGTCATTTGAACCAACTGCTCCATCTGCGGTTGAAATCTGGTGCGTTCTGTATAGTCGATGAGTGTGACACTTGATTCAAGGTGTTTTCTCACGTGTTTGACAAGGAGTTTGGTTTTTACTATTTCCTTTCGGTACATATGACCCCTTTCAAACTTTCGATACCATTTATTCGGAATTCGGAATTTCTTACACTTAAGAGGGGCATATGATTGAAACCCAGCACCATTCATCTTCTCGTCCAAAAGACCATTATCAATCATAAAATCCAATGTGGGACGGTACTTGTCAGGGTCAATCAAATCACTGAGAATCTCGGAACACAGCGGAACCCATCCACCTTCTTCAAGTTGCTTGCGCTCATCCTCTCCATAGCTCCATTCTTTAAGTTTGATCCGGTATACTTGATGGAATATGATACGAATGGAGTCCGCTAGCTCCATGTCATGGTTGCATAATTCGTTCAGATCAGGACAATTCTTCGGGATGTAAGTGATCAATTCTAGGTCATCCGTTTTTTTGCTCATACGCTTCATTTGGTACGTTTTTGTTGCTTTTTCAACCACATAGTATTAGATATGTATGTGTTATATATAAAGGGAGATTTTGAAATCTTAAACCTTTTTACTTTTTAAGCTATTTATGAAGGGGTTCATCATGGCACACTTTCACTTTTCTTTATTGATTCTCAAGAGTGTTGAAACCCTTACCATTGACCGTAAAAGGTTCTTTATCCTTAAATGATATGTCCAAAGGGTCTGATTGTTCCTCCTTGTGCAAGACCTTTTTCCATTTAACTGCTTCAAGTGCAGTCTAATTAACTGCTACAAGCAATGAATGGACATCATTGGAGGTGAACAGCACTGAAGAATGGAGATGTTAGATCTATCGGATCTCCATCAGTAATCAATCGAAAGTGTGTTCTAATACTTTCGATGTTTTCGGTAAGTTTTACTGGGTGTGTTTTCCCTTTTTGGATCATTGTATTGGTTTGTTCACGTTCTATAATTGATTGAAACTTGTTCTAAGACACCTCACTCGATCCTGTTCGCCTCAGAACGCTTCCACCAGTATCAGTACATAGAAGAGAGGGTTTGGACTGACCAGATGAGACGGTTTGCATTCTGGTTATTTTACTTCTCGGTAACGTGGTTCCTTCCATGGGACACCAATTAGGCGGTACAAATCCATTTCTTCTCGAACGGGAACTACTATTTTATCCTTAGTGAGATGCCCATCAATATCCTTAGTGAGATGCCCATCAATGTCCTTAGTGAGATGCCCATCAATGCTTTTGTATCCTGCTCTGACCCAACCCTTACCAAGAACCTGGTGCGAATACTCTGCCGACCCAGTACAGGTGGCCACTTTTAGCCCATAGTTCAATTCAGTTGCGAAGAACAAATCCAAGTTCACCCCACATGGTAAAATTCGTCTGGTGGTTCTGATCTTATCCGGATGCATTGAACCCGTAATCATTTCCCATTGGTTCACGACCGTAGCGATACTTTCATCACCAAAATCAAACAGGCCTATTTCAAATTCCTTTCTAATGGCAACGATCTCAATGTCACTAACAACCTCCTTACCGCGCCTGACACTTCCTACCAATTGGCATCTGTGGCAATGCGGTCTTAATTGTTCCAACACATCTACTGCGATAGGCCATACATCTTCAAGCTTGTATCTAAGCTTCTTATCAAGACCACGTAATACTAAGTCTGTGTTTACCGGTATTAACTTTTTCATGCTGCTATTGATTTAGGCTGTGAATAACTAAGGCATTTCGTACATACTGCACTTACCATATCGCACCCGATCTGTGTCAACCAGGTTCTATTTGTCCAACTAATTTTCATTGTATCTATATTTTGATTCAATGCAGTTTAGTCGAATTGACGTTTCGGTGGTGAGGATGGTCGATCTTATTTCCGCGTAATCCGACCCGTTTTGTCAGCTCAAGAATGGTAGGTAAATCTGAAACTAGGATTGAGTACTGTCTGCTTCTCAAAATCCAACTCACAATACTCTTACCTGTGACCTTATAGTTATAGGTTAAGGTTTGAAATAGGTTAAGCTTCAACTGAAATTAAAGTTGGAAGTGAATCTGGATAGAATCTCAGATTTCGGCTCTGAGGGTTGCAGGTTCTGTCCTCTCCGGGGTCACACTAAACCATGTCAATCGAGATGGTTTTTTGTTTTTTAAACTGTTTTGTACCCAAATGGATTCCATTACGAGGTATATGGAAGTAGAAATGTTTCAATTTTTGTTTCAGTCGATGGAGGCAGCTATGAAAGATAAAGCTTCAGCTGCTTCGCCCATACCCGTATCTATCGAAGTCTGTATTGAACGTTCGTATCTTTCCATTTTCAAGGATTTCTGCACCGAAAAGACATTTAGTCTTATGCTGGTTCATGATTTCGCGAACGTAACTACTTATCCAATTTCAGAATAACGCCATGGGAAAATGCTTACTCTGTTTAAATGAAAAACCGCTTCTAAAGAAGTCCCATATCATTCCTGATTTTTTCTATCGCGAAGCTGGCCTTTACAATGAGAAGCATCAAATAATCACGATAAATGTTGAGGCATTCGCAAAATCAAAACGGGTTGGATACGTTCCTACTGGTGATTACGAAGGGGGAATATTATGTGCCGAATGTGATAACGAATTGATTGGGGAATTAGAGACTTACGGAAGAAAGGTCCTTTACGGTGGACTTAATCCTACTGAGCAAATTCAATGTATCCCTGTCATTAACCCAAATGATGGGATGAAGTCAACCATTTGCAAAAACGTTGACTATCAAAAGTTCAAACTATTCCTTTTGTCTATACTATTTCGCGCCTCCATCTCCAAACGAGATTTGTTCCATGAAGCTTCTATCTCTGAAAATGAATTGGAAGCCATTAGGCTTATATTGGTTAACGGTGCGGTGGGATTATCTGACAACTTCCCAATAATAATGTTTAGCTATTTGGAAGATGAGACCATTCCAAATGACCTTATCAGCCCGGCATTGAAATCAACTCCACCTGGTAAGACGTTAATCACTTTTCTTATTGGAGGTTTCGTATTCACCTTCTACATCACCGAGAAGTGTAAATACATAAATGAACTTGAACCAATGGCGATTGCCCCCAACAGGGATTTGATTATTCCACATTTCCCGAAAGGCGCTGCAATGCAATTTATTATGCAGCAAATCTTTGGTAAACAAAAACGAGATTAACGGTTTTCTGCTATTTGAAGATGAGTTTCCTTTTCCTGGTTCAATAATCAGGGCTGTCTGGTTCATGCTCAAGTGGATCAACAAGAAGGGGCTTCAAATGAGGCGGCTTCTTCATTTTTAGCATGTTCCGTTCCTAATCACATCCATTTCCAGTGATCAGGAGCATGCTTTCATGCCGCAACTTGATGTTACCCCTAATATTTTACTTCTTTTCAATGAAGTCAAGTAGTTTTTGGGGTAAAAATTTAGGGAATTCGACAAATACATCCTCAACTGTTTTCCCGCTAAGGTTTTGGTAGACTGAAACGGCTCCCTTATCGGTAATTCCCAATACACCTTCAAGATTAGGCTTATTGTGATGAATGTTTTCGATACCAGCCTCCATAAAAATATTGAAATTCTTAGTGTACTGCGCTTTTTCATTTGTGCCTAAACCACTGTATACAGAAGCAGTATCTGTACTTGGAATGGTTATATCACAATCCGTTTGCATATCGAAGTCATGAATGACAAAGAATTCAATTTCGAACAGTTTACAAAGTTGAATGATAGATTTAAGAGTGTCTTTCCCCCAGGCAGCGACAATCGAGACATTATTATACTCAAGATTGTATTTCGTAGCCAGCACGGTTCTGTAACCTAAAACATCATGTGGACCTTCAACTATCACCACCTTTTTTGCGAAAATGATGTTTCCCAAATTAGGCTCCAATGTTTTCATGTAAATCGCAAAATCATCTACACTCTTAATCGTATAATCTTCGATTTTATCAGGGATGTCCAATCCAGTTTGAGGATGATGAATTATCTGGGACTTTGAGAATTCTGGTGTCTTCAGTTTAATAATTGATTGTGGGTGAAACAGGTTGACAAACTTTTTTGAATGAGTGGTATAAATCACCTGATTGTTGGCGGATAGTTTTTCTAATATCCTGTAGAAATATTCTTGATAATGCTCGTGTAAAAATGTCTCTGGTTCTTCAATGATAAATATGTTCCCACCCTTTTCACTTTCAATGATGGCTTTGAACAAGGAAATGACGAAAAGGAAAATAAATCCATTTCCGAATCTTGAGATTGGAAGTTTTGGCTTGTTCTCATGCTCCTTAACGTAGAATTCTAAATTCTTGTAAAATGTTTCCACTGAAGGAAATCCAAACCCCAACTGAAAATCATCGTTTTCAATTTCTAATTCTTCCTTTATCGTTTCCTTAATTTGATTTGTTAATTTTTCCAACTTGGGAGTTGGTATTACCTGCTTTTCAATATACTCCAACATCCTATTAAACACATCCAAGTTGGGCTGCCCGACATGATGCGGAAAAACACCCTTCTTATCGGTTATCACTGTGTCGTTTGACTCGAACTCCTTTCTAATATCCAGTAGTACTTTACCAAGCAACGTGCCTCTATTTGCGCGTAGTTGATTGTGTATCGTGGTAGGGTCGATAAAATATAGAGGCACTTGGTCTTTCCACTTGTATGCTGTCTGAGCACCCTGTTTAAGTTTTTTATTTAAAACGTCTTTTTCTTCAAGAGAGAATTCGGCAGTTTTACCTCGTTTTAGACTTGCTGGGTTGAATATTGTTTTCCCACTGCCATCCAAGCAATAATGTGACGTTTCAATCACCCCATCATCCTTTTTGATTTTCAGATTAAACGCCTCAATATCATTGAATTTATTGAAAATATTAGAGTTTTTTATTGGGGGCGAGATCTCGATGTTTATTTCAATTTCTTTGTCAACTTGGTGGTTGTAGAAGTCATTTTGGTCAAAGGCTCCATAATTAGTTGGTTTATTGTTTAAGCCAAAAAGTATCGCATTTAGCAAGTTGGATTTTCCAGAATTGTTGTGACCAACTATTGAAAACGGTTTGTCGATTTCGGGCAAGCTAATTTCTATGCCTTCATCATCAAAAGACCTGAAATTCGATATGCTTATTTTACGTATTCGCATGTTTAATTAACCTCAATGGATTACAGCTGCGAAAAATAGGGTTTTAGTTTCTGCGTCTCCTCGCCAGGGGCAAACCTCCCGACCTATCTCTTAATCAACTTGGTCCTATAAACCTCAGAACCATTTGTATATTCCAAGAAGTACAAACCAGATTCGCCTGAGAGCTCAAATCTGGTCTTTTCTAAGGTTGGATTGACCTCATGAATAAGTGCACCCAAAACATCATAAATTCTTACAATTGCTTGGTTGACATCGTTCGCTTTAATAGTAACTGGTCCGGTAGAAGGGTTTGGGTAAACACTGAACGGCAAATCCCCAATCCTCTCATTCACTCCGACATCATTATTGAACCTCAGCCCAGCAACTACCGGTAGATGATCAGATGCATAATGCAAAGCGTTTGCAATCTCTTGACCAACCGCGAGGTTAGGTGGATGGTTAATTGAGTCGTTGTAATGTTGTCCATCGTTACCAAAAGCTTCAAGGCTTCCGTTTACATACTCGACACCACCCGGATTCGATGCGGATGATGAAAACAAGATCATGTCAAACCTATCATCCAGACCACCTGATGCACCACTACCGAAACTGCGTGTTCTTGTGCTTTGAGTATGATGCTCCGAGTATGATGGGTCGTTCCAAGTTCCGGTCATCGTTAACGCATCATTCAGATGCCCATCGCCACCATTATTGAACAGAAGTTTCCGGTATGCTTCCTCATCATCACCATAGATATTGAAGTCACCACAAACAATGAAATTGCTTCCTATTGGTAAAGCATCAGTATTCTTTCTCAAGGAATCAATCTGTGATGAACGGTCAGCTTCAAATGCCGAAGATGAACCAGATTTTAGATGTAACGAATAGACGTACAGTTCGTGACCCGATGGAAGGTGAGTTAATGAATAACGAGACAAGTCACGATAAGCGGTTGGTATCGCTTGGTATTCGGTAAATACGAATTCCGTACTGTCATAGAATAGAGCATTGTCCATGTCTGGACCATCAATGAACTCTGCCATCTTCAATGACCTGTTTAGCACCTCAAGATGAAAAGTATCTGCTGATGCTGAGCCGTTTAATTCTTGAACCACCAGAACGTCAGGCTGAATTGAATCGACAACTGCAGTGAAGTGTAGTGTACGGTCTGTACTGGATGTATAGTACCGGAGAAGATTCCAGTTCATCACTTTGACTTCATTCTGAGCATTTAGTTCCACCGTTTGAAACAACAGAATTAAGACGGTCCAGTAAAAGACACATTCAAACACTCGACGTGTTCTACGCATTTTTATTCTCCAAAAGAGTAGTGAGCTCTTCAAATTGCTCATCCGTAATAGTCTGTGGGTTACGTGTTTGCGGATCTCCGCCAATCACCGCATAAAAATCAGCTTCTGTCATTCCTCGTGGATTAACCAGGTTCGCTGGTACAACATGAAGACATCGTAAAAAAACGTCATTATCTGTTGCGCGTCCCATATAATGATGATTCCATTGGCGAATTGTTAAGGGATTACCAGATGTTAGGTGCATGGGTAAGTATGCATCCCGTTGCGTCATACAATTACTTGGAATTGGTAATGCGTTATCCATATACCAGTCGTAAGCTTCTTCATGTGTACTTCTTCTTACGACTTCCAACGCACCAACCAGTTTCCAGTGCTTGAAACCTTGCCCATAAAAATTCTTAGTGGTAATGTAAATAACCCTATCTCCTTCATACAAACGTGGAGCAAAAACCCTACCCCTGCACAAAGCAGTAATACTCGGGTGATTATTCTCAAAATCTGGTTCCCTTCTACACGAACCATCCACGAATGGCAACATTCCAGATTGAGTGACGGCATCACGTCCTTGTCTTGTCAAACACAATGGTCGATATGAACACAGGTAGTTGGGCATAAACCTTATCGCAAAGGTATTGTCAATCAATTTAATGCGACAGGAGTCGTGTTTGCAAGCGACTGTTAAAGTCTGTTCCTTTGGAACACAACAGAATGATGATGAACATAATTGAGCTTCTTAGGAGAAACGCACTGGATTCTCTTTATTCTACAAATACGGTTGCTTCGAGCTGGCCTATTTGGAGCACGAACATTGACCGACTATTGGGCACAAACCCAAGGGCTGAAGACATACTTAATCTTGGCAATCATCTGTCAGAGATTTTCACTAGCACTGGTGGTGAAGGTCGCGGTCAGGGCCAAGTATCCGCTGGCGGAACTGCTTGGGAATCTATTGTTGCGTGGTATATAAATCTTTGCAGTGCTGGGTCGAGAGCAGTTGCTATCAAAAAAATGAGTCTTGTTCCGAAACCAATTCAGGATGCCATTACCGTTAATTATGGCAACTTCTCTTGCAACACGGAGTCCGACATCACTGTAATCATATTTCCTGACCTTCCAATCTTTACTGGCGATGCTTATTACAATGGACTCCTGAATGCCAAGGGAAAGATTGACTATACCGCTCTTGACCGAGCTGTCTCTGAGAATTTTTCTGATTTCGGAATAGGTATTATCCAATGTAAAACCAATTGGAATGATAACGCCCAGATTCCAATGCTATGGGATATGATATACTCCGCTGGGGGTTTTAGGGGAAGAAATATTACCATCGGTCGTAACTCTTTTAGCATTCAGAAATGCGCTTCGTTCACTTATTCGTTCATTACTGTACCTTCTAATGCCAAGACTACTTACAAATCCACTTCTGTGTCTGTTAAACGTGTAACGAATCTTTCGGGCGGCAATTACTGGGGCAAAGAGACTCAAGAAAATGTGGCCCGTTCGATAAAGGAGATATTCGCGAATAATTATCTAGCTGGGTACGACCGCTCTGTATTGGAAGATATATCAGCTAACCTTGCTGAGTTCCAAGAAGGCGGTAAGTACGCGTATTTCAAGATTCTTCAGTGAATCTTCTTTAAAAC